>Ga0180221_1000053_pt1 | contig 224628 bp, 230 predicted proteins | sample eDN5th37CKraftMG_FD_151339 | JGI IMG/M metagenome (GOLD analysis project Ga0180221, IMG submission 151339) | Enriched Miracle-Growth compost microbial communities from Emeryville, California, USA - eDNA 5th pass 37_C Kraft MG (version 2) (version 2) ... | reverse complement strand
CCGTGGATCTTGCTGGTGCGCCCGCCGCGGGATGTGCCGATGCCCTGGACGAAGGCCCCCCTTTTGCGCCCGCTGCTGAACGGTGGACTTTGATGCTGGTCGAGTCGATCGCGACCGATCCCCATGCCTGTGGGAGTGCAGGCGACTCGATCTCTCGATGGAGGCACTGGTGCTGCAGCCCCGTTGGCGAACCTTGTTCAGCGACGATGAGCTGAAGTTGGCAAAAAGACGACTGCGCAAGCTGGGATACTCTCCTCACGAGGAATGACCCGTCGGTGGCGCGCCGCCGGACCGCTGTTTGCGGGATCTGACCCCCGGTCGTTAACTCGCGGATGCGGGAAGTTTGGGTGGGCGGCGGTTTCCGGCTGAAACAGACTAGCGATGAGATCGCCCCCCGGGGCGTCACGCCGTGAAGCACTTCAGCTGACACAATCTGCCGACGACTCCGGTCACGGTCTGGTGCGTTCGGGCTACGCCCACCTACCTCCCGGGTAGCGGGCCAGTTTGAATTATCGCTTGTCCACTAGCTCCCACGGCCAGGAATGGTGCGTGGACATGAAATCTGTTCCCCCTTCGCGGTCCGTGAGTTTCGCGCGAATCCAGAACCGAGTGCCGACCGGATAATTGCGCTTCATCTCGTGGGGGCACCTGATATTGAGATGCGTTGGATATCCCTGACCCGCTACAGGCCTAACGTGGACATCACCGTGCATTCCGCCCGTGGCAGAGGCTCGATAACTTTCCACCATGACACGCACGGTCGGCTCGCGAGGCTTTCCCATCCTCGTGTGATAGCTCAAGCGGCTCTTTTGTTGTAGGGGCTCCGTTTCGGAGGCTTCGCTTCCGCATCTTCAACCAGCTCGGCAATATGCGCGATCTCCCAAAGCCGATCGGCAACGCCAGCGGCTTTGTAATACATCACGTGCAGAATGACGGCGTGAGCGTGGTTCTCGGCCTTCTTCGAGAAGGCATTCGTCAGCCGAGTGAAGCGGCGCATGTGCATCCGCATCGTGATCCGAGCCTGAAAGAGGCACAGCTCATACACCCGGCCAGCCCTCGATGGTGACGGGCTGAACCCGGCGATGTCCGAACTGCTCGGCCGTGCGTGCGTGGTGACACGAGGCGCATAAACAGCGGACATTGGTATCATCGTCACTGCCACCCTTGGCGAGCGGTAAAATGTGGTCGGGCACCGTTGCCGGTGTGATCTGTCCCTTCGCCCTGCAGTCTCGGCAGAGCGGCTCCATCTGAAGCCGACGTTGCCGTTGCTCCACCGCCCGACGCCCCCGCAGTCGTTCGACCATGGGCCCGCCCCCAATGAAAAAGCCCGAAGCACGTGGGCTCCGGACGCAATTACAATTTCACTATTTCGGAACTCTAGCTTCCTCCGACAACTAGGTCAAAGCATTTTGGCGTTATATATCAGTTATCTAGGTGCTTCGAAATCATTAGAAACAGCGCGTAGCCAAACCTTCATTGCCTGACGAGTCCGAACAGTTCAGCCAGCGCATCAAGACCGCTGCGTAGTCGATCGAGTTTGCCGTCAGTCCATTCCAGGTCCTCTTCCGCACAGGCCACGTCGCGAACGAGCCGAGAGGGTTTCGGTCCTACTCCACACCGCTGCTCCCGGTCACAGCGATCCAGCGCGGCAGTGGCTTCTGCATATCTCCGCCGCAGACTATCGATGAGCCATGGGTCGGGATCGGGCGATGAGCCGCCGAAAACCCCTTCCCGATCGAGCAGGCCGGCCACCGATCGCGGATGCGGCAGTGGCAGGCCACGCGCGAGGCTGTGATAATGGACAAGGGCGGCGAACTGCTCACCCGCTTGAAACTGCTCAGCGGCGATCGCCTCGCGAAAGGCCAGCCGTCCGAGAGCCGTCCCGAGACGGTGGTCCCGGGCCTGCCGAGTGGTAACACCGTAGTGCCGCTGCCGGGCTGCAATCACCGTGCTGAGCGCCTCGCGCTGCAGCTCGGCCGGTACCCGCTTGCCTGAGGGATACCGCTTGCCAGGTTTCCGTTTGCGTCCCCGCGCCATCGCCTACCTCCTTGCCGCGGGAGATTGGCCGTAGAGCTTCTCACCGATCTGCCGGACGAGTTCGCGTTCGGGCCAGGACAGGCGCGGGTCGTCAGCGGCGACGGCGAGCACGCCGGTTTCCCGCCAGCCATCACGCTTGACGGCATCGGCGTTGCGGCGCTCACCGCCATAGCCGCGAGGATGCCACTTCATCGTGCCACCTCACCGCTGACAGCAGGGCGAGAGAAAGTGCCGGATGTGCCGGGTTCTCCCTTATAGGCGTTACGCGCGTGGGCACGTGCGCGCATGACGGTGATAACGAAGCGATCCGGCACATCCGGCACTTTCAGGAAAACACGCGACATCGATCAGAACTCCGTGCTGGTTGAGGTGGGGTGGGAGCGAAGGGCAATTCCGCGGAATCCCTTGGCCTGGCTGCTGCGCCACCGCTCGAGACCGCGCCCGATCAGGGTCTCGGCGAAGCGCTTGTTCGAGCCGGCGTATTCTCCATTGTTCTCGGCCCAGACCTTCCAGTCTGCGAACAGCGCGTTGGAGGCTTCGGTGAACTGATTTCCAAGGTCGCAGCGCTCGTCGATCCAGCGCCCGATTGCATCTTCAGCTTCGAAATACTCGTCGGTCGCGGCCATGACGGCAGCAGGCGGCTGGAGTCCGACGCGCTGCCACTGGAGACACCCTTCCAGGGCCCAGGCGAGAATACCGTCTCGTTCGGCAAGCAGACGCTCCGGCAGAGTCTTGTCACGCTTTCCCGGCGGAATGGTGATCGTGAACGGCACCATGTGCAGGCGCCGACGCATGGCTTCGTCGACATTACGGATCGACGGCTTGTGGTTGCCGACGATCAGCAGTTTGAACTGCGGGATGAACTCGAAGAAGTCCTGACGCATGAAGCGGGCGGTGATCTTGTCGCCGCCGGTCAGCGCCTTCAGTTTGCTCTCCGCCCAGCGGCTGCCCTGCTCGGTCTCGATTGCGGTAACGACGCGGGCGCCGCGCAGGCCCGCCATATCGGTCGGGTGGCGGTCGCCGTGGCTCGCCATGAACATGTCCATGGCCGCCACAGCTGCATAATCGCCGAGGAGCGTGGTCAACGTATTGGCGAACACTGATTTGCCGTTCGCGCCGGTGCCGTAGAGGAAGAACAGCGCATGCTCGGTGGTGACGCCGGTCAGGCAGTAACCGGCCATCCGCTGGAGGTAGGACTGGAGCTCGAGGTCGCCGCCAGTGACGGTAGCCAGGAACTCACGCCAGATGGCGCAGGAGCCCTGAGGCGATGCACTGGTGATCTTCGTCATTGCGAGTGTGGGGTCATGCGGGCCGGTCTTGCCGCCCCGAAGGTCCACCAAGCCTGCCGGGGTGTTCAGTACCCACGGGTCTTGGTCCCAGATGTCGGTGCCTTCAGCGTGGCGACGATCGGCACGTGCGATCCGCTCGACCGCTGCAATCGTCGACGCCGATGAAATCTTTGCCCGCACCTTCGGATCGGCTTCGGCGGCCGCGGTCCTGCAGACGCCTCGGGCGAGATCGTAGGCAAGCAGCGTGCTTTCGCGCCGCCACACGGTTCCAGTCCAGGTGAGCCACTGGCCCCAGGCGGCGACATACCGCCAGTGGTTACCGTGGATCCGCGAGAACTCCTCTGCGAGGGCGTCCTCGCTGAGCGCTGACGGTATGGCGCCGTGCGTGTTGTCGTCGATTGCGTCTCCCACAGCGTGGGCGACGGTGCTTGCGCCGTCACGCCGATTGCGATCGAGCTTCCAGATCTTGCTGGCCTCTCGGCGAAGTCGGTCTTCAGGCCATGGCGGATCAATCTGGGCCAGATTGAAATCTACCATTTCATTCCAGGCCTGGTCAGCTGTTACATGACCTTCACGGCAGCGGCGGACCCAGTAACCGATGATCCGGCTCAGTGCTTCGAATCGCGTAGTCTCGTCGACACCACCCTCGCGGATCCTCTTCCCGAATAGAGCGGTGGCGTAGCCACCTGTTGCGTGCTTTCCCGGACCGGGTTCCGGTAAGGCAAGACCATCGAGCGGCGGCATCGCTTCTACTGCTTCGACCAGATCAGCGAGGTGGAAATCCCGGTCCCGCTGATGCAGGATCTCGACGAGCCGCGGTGTGCCGGATTTGTTGTGGATCGTGCCGGCGACACGAATGGGCTGGTGAGCCGACCCGAAAGCGGGGTCACCACCGACCTTAAATGCAAGCAGACGCCTGGTGCGGCATAGGACAGCGATGTCATCGCCTGCCACCGCTTCGGATAGGCGCCAGTAAAGGTGCAGCTTGCGCTGACCCTCGGCTGTCATGCCACCAGACGCTATTTCGAGGCTGGGTTCCCCCAGATTCCGGGCAAGGTGTTTCCGCTTGGCACCGATGTCGCCTTGGTCGAGATCGACCAGGATCGTCTGCATCTGCTGGACATCGCTTGCCCCGGCTTGGCCCGCTTCGGCGACGGTGCCGGGAACGACGAAAACGGCGAGGCCGGATTGCACCGCCGAACAGGCGAAATCGTGAACCGGACTGATCGCCTTGGCGTCAGCGGGGAGCCAGACGTTCCTCGGCCTGGCCTGCTCACCGTGGCCCTTCTCGCCGATGCCGCGCACGGGGATCAGGCCCTCGCAATGGCCAAACACCATCTCGAGGTAACGCCCGATCTGCCCGGCGTCGGGAGCGCACGCAGCCGGCGTCATGACCTGGCCAGAACAAGGATGAGCAGCCACAGGAGGTTCTCCAGCGGGAGGACGGCAAGTTGGTCGATGAAGCGCACTTACCGTGCGCCGATTTGCCGCCGCGGGGTGCTGGCCCGCAGCTGCTCAGCCTCAAATGCCTCGATCTCCTCAAGGCGGTAGACGACGCGGCCGCCGAGCTTGATGAAATGCGGACCTTCCCCGGTCCAGCGCCAGCGCTCGAGAGTGCGGTGGGAGATGTTCCAGCGGTCAGCCAGATTGATCTGATTGAGGTGCTTGGTCATGAAAGTTACTCCGTGAAACCGAGATCTTCCGGGCTTCGAAGAGCCCCTTGGAAGTGCCTCAATTTTCGCGGGAATGACCGTGAGCTGATATAATCAGCGCCGAAGTTTGTTGTGACAGCAACAGGTTATCGGATGGCAAAATCTGCCAACGACCATGACTGCGATTGTGACATCGGCACGCTTTTGATGTGACAGTGCTAAGTTTGCTGGAGCAAATCACCTAGCGGCAGCTCACGTAGCTGGGGATTGATTCGGTATCCCTTTCCGGTCTGACTTTCGATCACATCGTCGACGCCGAACGGGAGCCCCTGATCGACTGCCAGTTGCTCCGTCACAGACTCGCGGAGGCGGCTCACCTGCTGGCGCACTGATTGCTCCGAAAAACGGAGCAGGAGAGCTAAGTCTGGTGCCCGAACGAACGCGACGTCGGCGCCCTCCGCCTTGCCCTTGCGGAACGCGGGAATGAGCGCCTGAAAAAACTCGAAGTTTTTGCCCTTGAGCACGAGCGCACCTCGAAACCGGATCTCCTGGGCACTCACGTCGACGGCAAATTCGCACGTCGGCGCCGCGAGCCGATCAATGAACGATTGGGCTTGCTCCTGGTAGGTTGATGGCTCAGCCACTTCCAGGCGGTTCCTGTTGAACAGCATCGCAAGAAGGGACCCCGCTGGTATCGCACCCTCCACCAGTTGTGGAAGCTGGGAAGCGACGCCTGCATTGAGCACACCCATAACGTCGACGTGATGTCGCATGTACATCTCGTAGATCCGATCGGCGGCCTGGTGCCGCGGAGTGTCTGAGAAATGGTCGAGCGCGGAAGTGATTTCCGGATATTCAGCAAGGAACCGACTTTTGGACGTATTTGGAAAATCCCTGAAGAACTTCACGTAGGCCGCCGCCATCCGCACATCCCGATCGTGGGTGCGGTCGCCGGTTAAGAGGTCGACGGCGTAGAGATCAGAAGGTTCAGCCTCTTCAAGCCCGGCGGCGAGCACGGCGAAGCGGCGATCGATGCACTGTGAGCATACCCCGCAGTGCGGATGCTTTTTCGTCATCATGCGCGGACGAGTGCAGCTGTTGGTTTTGGCCAGAAGATCGGCGCCGCCATGCTCGTCGATCTTTCGAGCCACCTCGGTCTTTGTCAGCCAGTGAAACGGCGTGCGCACACTGATTTCTCGTTCGAGTACTGTCGAGAAGAAGCTCTCAAATCCTCGGATAACCCGAGGATGGGTGGTGCGGGTGGCGCGCGCGCCCACGACATCCCCGGCGATGGGGATGTTCAAACTGACCACCCCGTTCTCGTAAAACGTGACTTCATCCTTGCCGAACATCTGGGCGATAACGACGCCCAAAGCGGCGAACAGAAACGACCTGGTCCGCTGCGTGTATTCGACAGGCATGGATCCTGTGTTTGTGATGTTCACAGGAATGAACAGAAGCCGCGGCCCCGCGAACCGTTGGTTTAGCGCGCCGACCAAGTGCTTTTGGATACTGAATATTTTCGGTGCCGCATGGTGCCCCACCAGCACCATCTTCTTGCCGACTGCATGCGCCTCGATCGCTCCCGCGAAAGAGTCGAGTCCTCCCGAGAAGAGAGCAATTTCATCAGGCTGATCCAGCTGATCAGTGAGATTGGGGAAATATGCTTCTTTGCCTGCCAACGGGTTTTGCGCCGCGACAAATTTGAAGGTGTAGTGATCGTCTGACAGAAACCCGAGCAGATCTGCCAGGCCCTCACTCACTTCTGCAGACTGCCACACGCCGGGCGAACGGACTGGAATCCGGAATTCCATCTCCCGCCGCCAGTCGGTCCCGTAATTGCTGAGAACTTCTGAGCCGCGCCTGGTCTGTTGATCTGCGCAATATACGTATGCTGCGACTTCGAGCAGGTCGAGCAGGACGTCGGGGATATCACTGACCAGTGCCTTGCTGATATCACCGATGCGCAAGTTGATGTTTCTGGCAGGCCCTTGCACATCCAATGTCCGATGCTCGCCTTCGGATGGAAGAGCAGCCAGGCCGCCGCAAGCGAATTCAAACCGCATGGGGAGACGCCCTTACTGCCAGCTCCGCGCTGATTTTCTTGAGTGCTACGGAAGCGAAGTTGCGCGTCTGCAGATGTGTGATCGGCCGGTGATTGACGTATACGTTCTTGGCGAGCCAATCCTTCGAGAATGCCCGCATGATGAGTATCGTCTCTTCACAATGGCGCCGAACGGAATCCTTGAGAAGTGACATGTCGCCCAGTGAGTGCGCCAGCTTTTCGCTGCCGATGTGCTTCGGCCATTCCCGGTCCAGGTAATACAGTATGTTGCGCTCTGTCAGTTTCGTGAAGAATCGCTGCGCGAGCTCACCGAACTTGTCGGGCGTCGCCAAGGTCGCGAGGGTGGTTGTCTCGTCAGCCGTGCCAGGGTCCCAGAGTGTCGGAAGCCGCTCGAGGGTGACCTCATAGAGCGCCGCAATTCCGGCCTGCCGAGACATCTCACCAAGGTCGGTTGCTCGGCCACCCGGGTCCCGCATGACTCTTTCGATTGCAGCGTCGAAGCCGATCACCACGTCCAACAGGGACGGTGCAGCGGGGACTTGAACGCCGAGTTCTTTGAGAGCTGCAACGAAGTCCGGGGATTTGGCAGCTTGGGGTATCTTGATGAGCAGCCAGCATGCCTCGACGAACGCCGGATCCTTGGATGTTCGCTTTAATGCCTTCTCGGCCGCCTTGAAAATGGCGTCCGCCAAGCCTGAAACGTCTACGTCGCCGGCGGCGAGATAGGCGACAACATCCTTCCATTTTCGCGATGTCGGCAATTTGCCAAGCCTGACGTGCCCCATTGAAGCCCCCGTACTCAAATGTTTCTTTGTTCAACGGGCAGGCTAACCACTTGGAGTTTTCAATCAATTAGCGTTCCCCGTCGCGCCATGGCTGCCGCTCGCCATACCAGAGCTTCAGCTCAATCTGGTTCTACGCGAATCAAATTGCGCAGAGTTTCTCAGTCTCGGCCCGATGCGCTAGGCGACGGCCACGCACCGCCATCGAAAGATTTCTCATGTTTGCGCGGGGCTGCGCCAAGTGGCTGATATCGCTTGTTTGTCCGGTTCCACCGCCTAGCGTCACTCTCGAAAACGCGAGATGCGGGAGTTGACGATGCACCACAGTCTATCGGGTCCGAACAGCTTGCAGCCTGCCCAGATGAGTGCCGATGCCCGTCTGTCGGAGCTGGGCCGCATACTCGCTGCGGGCGTGCTCCGGCTTCGGCAGAAGTCCAGTTCTATATCTGGCGACAGCGGAGATAGTTCATTCGCAATCCTGCCCACCAGGAGCGTCAGTCGTCCCCGGGTAATGGCCCGGATTGGAGGACGATAATGCAGAAATACGAGGATACGCAGGTGCTGATGAGGTTGTCGGCGCTCAAGGCGATGACCGTTAGGGAGCTGAAAGCCGAATGGGAAAACCTGTTCGGCAAGGCCGCGCCCAACAACAGTCACGCCTATCTCCTGCAGCGAGTGTCCTATCGGGTCCAGGAACTGGCCTACGGTGGATTGGCGAAACCGGTTAAGGCCATCCTCGATGCGCTGGCGGATGAAGTCGAAGGTAAGAAGGTCAGGAAGTCGGCGATTTCCGATCCCCGCAATCCCGTCATCGGCACCAGGCTCGTGCGCGAGTGGGACGGCGTTGAGCATGTCATCACCGTGCTAAAGGACGGCTTCGACTGGCAGGGGCGTCGGTACAAGTCGCTCTCGGCCATTGCCCGCGACATCACCGGCACCCAATGGAACGGCTACCGCTTCTTTGGGCTGCGGGAACGGAAGGTCGCCGCATGACCGATGCGACACCCCGGCGGCGCCTGCGCTGCGCCATCTACACCCGCAAATCCAGCGAAGAGGGATTGGACATGGAGTTCAACAGCCTCGATGCCCAGCGCGAGTCCTGCGAGGCCTATATCGCCAGCCAGCGCGCCGAGGGCTGGGTCTGCATGCGCGAACGCTATGATGACGGCGGGTTCTCCGGCGGCACGCTCGATCGGCCGGGGCTGAAAACCCTGATCGAGGACATCGAGGCTGGGCTGGTGGACGTCATCGTCGTTTACAAGATCGACCGGCTGTCACGCTCGCTGATGGACTTCGCCAGGCTGGTCGAGGTCTTCGACCGACATGGGGTCACGTTCGTGTCGGTGACGCAGGCGTTCAACACCACCACCTCCATGGGCCGCCTTACGCTCAACATCCTGCTGTCATTCGCCCAGTTCGAGCGCGAGGTCACCGGCGAACGCATCCGCGACAAGTTCGCTGCCAGCCGCGCAAAAGGCATGTGGATGGGCGGGTTCGTGCCGATGGGCTATGATGTCGTCGACCGCAAGCTGGTGATCAACGAGGTCGAGGCTGCCACAGTACGGGGCATGTTCCAGCGGTTTGTCGAACTGGGGTCGGCAACGCTGCTGACCCGCGAACTGGTGGCGAACGGCACCCTCAACAAGCGCGGCAAACCCATCGACAAGGGGTTTCTGTACAAGCTGTTTCGCAACCGGCTCTATCTTGGCGAAGCAGTTCATAAGGGCACCAGCTATCCCGGCAAGCATCTGGGCATCATCACGGCTGAGCTGTGGGATCAGGTCCATGCCATTTTGCAGGAAAGCCCCCGGCAGCGGGCGGCCAACACCCGCACCGAGACCCCGGCGCTTTTGAAGGGACTCATCTTCACAGATCGCGGCATCGCCATGACGCCGACCATGACCAAAAAGGGCAGCCGCCATTACCGCTACTACACCTCGATGGATGCGATCCGGAACCGCGCTTGCGAAGGTCGCGACAGCTTTGTCCGGCTCAACGCCGGGATGGTGGAAACGGCCGTAGTCCAGCACATCCGGGCGCTGCTGCGCACGCCAGAGATTGTCGCGCGGGCGGTTGAAACCGCGCGCCGCACTGATCCGGAGATCGACGAGCATGATGTTGTCACCGCGCTGTCGGGCTTTGACGGCTTGTGGGAATCGCTGTTCCCGGCCGAACAGGCGCGCATCGCCCGGCTGCTGATCGAGCGGGTCACGGTCAGCTCTGATGGCATGGCGGTGGATCTGCGCACGGAAGGGTTGGGGTCGGTCATCCGCGAAATGGTCACCCCGAAACAGGAGTTGGCAGCATGAACGCACCCACCACCATGCGGGTGTTCATCCCGCTCACCATCCGCAAGCGCAACGGGCGGCCGAAGATTCTGCCGCCGGCGGACATGGCACCGGACACCGGCGGCGTGGACGCGCATGTGCTGAAGGCGATCGCCAAGGCGTGGAGCTGGCGGCGCAAGCTGGAATCCGGGGCGGTGGGAACGGTAACCGATATTGCCAAGGCGGAGGATGTGACGCCCGCCTATGTAGGCCGGATGCTGAAGCTGGCCTATCTGGCGCCCTCCATGCTGGAGAAGCTGCTGATTGCGCGCGTCCCGCCGGCGGTGCCCGTGAAGGAGTTGGCGCAGGCAACGGAGATGCCGTGGATGGAGCAGGAAGCTGCCGTGTTCGGGTGAGACGGAACGCGCACCGATGAACTTTTCCGCAGAGCAAAAATGCCTAATCCTCCCGTTCGCGACCTTCGCGTTCACCGCCTGCCTCACCATGCGCACTGCGGTGGCAGCGGACGCAGTTCTGGATGTTGGTGATCCCTTCCTCGCGATGCTCGGCAATAATCCTGGCCTGCTGATGCTCATGGCACCCGTAGCAGGTGTATTGCTTGTAATTGCCGCGCAGGTGGCAGGTCGTGCAGGCGGTGTTGTGATCGCGGTCCAGCAGGAAATAGCGGCTGTGGTCGAATGTCGCGGGCTCCCAGCGCGCTGGTTGGTGGCATGTCGCACATGCCGTCTGGCCGCGATGCAGGTCATCTTGCGGAGCCGTGTGACACGACTGGCAATTCGCGCGCGCAGCAGCCTTTAGCAGGGCATGGTCGAATTTCACCGCGCTAGCCTTCGTCAGTCTCGGCCGGGGGTGATCGCTGTGGCAGGCCATACAATTGGGCTCGGTGAGCGCCTGATGAAATGCCGGGTGCCGTTGCGATTGGGGGATTGCCACTCCCTTGGTGGTGCGAAGGCCGATATCGGCGACGACATGGCAGGTGGTGCAGCGATCGGCTGACGCCCCCTGAAACGGCGCGTGGCACGCAAAACAATTGCTCTCCAGAGCCGCGTGCGCCGGGATCAAGTTGCCGGGACTGACCATTTCATGTGGCCGAGTGAAGCTGAGGTAGATGATCGCTGCCAGCACAAGCGAAATGCCGATCCAGACTGAGCGTTTCACTTCCACCCCCAGAACAGGAAGGTTGAGAGGATGTGGGCGCTGGCAAGCACGGCGAAGGCGAGCGCGATTGGCAGGTGAATGGTCCGCCATTTGCGCACCAGGCCTGCGGCCAGGCTGTCCCAAAACAAACGCTGCTCGATTTCAGTGTCAGCGAGACCTGCCTCTCGTAGATCGGCCTTGGCCTGCTTCATCCAGCGCTGGGAGCGCAACGTGAGATACTTGCCGGTCAGACCACTGGTGATGTTCACGGCCATCGCGGCGACAGCTAGCCAGGCGAGGACGGCATTGAAGTGAATGCCGGCATGGACAAGGACAAGCGTGGAGCCGATCCAGGCCAGCCATTCGTGTAATCGCAGCAGGCGGATCGGGTTATCGCTCTTGATGACGCCCCGCTTGCGCAGGGAATGGCCGAACGACAGCAGGATCAGGATCACGCCGGGGATGCCCAGATAGCGGCCAATCCAGACCAGGTCCGTCAGGTGGAGAATGAGGTCGATGAACAGGGTGACAGCCGCAAGCACCACCAGCCTTAAGTAAAAAGGCAGAATTTCCTTCAAAATCAGGCGAATCCGCATTTTATAAGGACCTAACGTGAAGCGTTGTCATTCTGGCTCTGGCCTTCCTCACACTCGTGATTTGCTCGTGGCCATCAGCGCCGGCCCGGTAGCATTCGCAGCAAGGTATCGTCCTTGACGACATAATGATGGAAAAGCGCCGCAAGAGCATGGAGGCCAATCAGAAAGTATCCGATCGTCCCAACCGTCTCGTGCAACTCTTTTACCTGCCCCGCCAACGCCTGACTCTGGCCGACCAGAGCGGGAAGTTCCAAGCCAAAGAATGGGATCGTCTTGCCTGAGGCGCTGAGAATCACCCAGCCTGCGACGGGCATCGCCAGCATGAATGCGTAGAGCGCAAAATGCGTCGCGCTGGCGAGCCACGACTGCCAGGCTGGCGGTTCCGGCGAGATAGGCGGCTTACGGCTGCTGAGACGGGCTATCAGGCGGATGACAACCAAGGCGAGGACAGTCAGTCCGAGCATGAAATGCCAAGTCTTAAGGCCTTCGCGGATGTCGGTTCCCTTGGGATAGTTCTCCCGCAGAAGGATGGTCGCATACACGGCGGAAATCAGCAGGACCATGACCCAATGAAGAGCGATCGACAGGGGGGTAAAACGCTGACGGATATCGGTTGAATTCATTGCGAGCCTCACATTCGGCTTTCAGTCTAAATGCAGGGGGAGAGAAAGCCATTGTCCTTGGTCAAGGCTACTGATCATACGACCGTCCCGAATATCGATCCGATGCCCGCAGTCAGCGACATGGCGAGCGCCCCCCAGAACGTCACACGGACAGTCGCCCGAACTATGTTCGCGCCGCCCGTCCGCGCACCAATCGCTCCCAGAAAAGCCAGGAAAATCAGCGAGGCGATCGAAACACCGGCGATCAGCAGGGTGTCAGGTAGAAGCACGACCATGGCGAGAGGCAGCGCAGCACCGACGGCGAAGGTCGCGGCCGAAGTCAGGGCCGCCTGTATCGGTCTCGCTGCAGTGACATCCGAAATCCCGAGTTCATCGCGTGCATGGGCCGTGAGCGCATCTTTTGCCATCAGCTGGTCAGAAACTTGGCGGGCAAGGTCTGCATCGACGCCGCGATCCATGTAAATGCGCGTCAGTTCCTCTCGTTCAAATTCCGGCTGACTGGCAAGCTCAGCTTGCTCGCGTGCAAGGTCCGCCTGCTCCGTATCGGACTGCGAGCTGACAGAGACATATTCTCCCGCGGCCATCGACATGGCGCCAGCGACAAGACCGGCGACCCCGGCCACAAGCACTTCAGAGGTGGCAGCCGATGCCGCAGCCACGCCCACGATCAGGCTGGCCGTCGAGACGATACCATCGTTGGCTCCAAGAACGGCCGCACGAAGCCAGCCAATACGCGCAACCAGATGGCTTTCCGAGTGTAGATGGAGACGGGACACCAGCGTTTCTCCTGTTAGTAGTGTAACAATAGGCGCGCGCCGATGGTCTGTCAGTGACGATTCATATGCTGATCACCGAGACGTTAAATGAAGGAGAGCACTATCCGTGCGGAAATTCCTGGTATTCCTCGGGTCCGCCCGTGACAGCGCACCTCCGCACCCGGCTAGACTTGGCCTGCGGGTTGCCCGGCAATGCGCAAAGCATCTTCAGGAAATGGGTCATGCCGTCGAATTGATCGACCCATTGGCGATCGAGCTTCCGGCCGCGTTCAAGCCCTACTTTGCCTATGCGAAGAGCGCTGCCCCGGAGGCTCTGGACGCTTTGGCTGCGAAGATCGAAGCAGCAGATGGCTATGTGATGGTCAGCCCCGAATACAACCACTCCATGAGCCCGGCTCTGGCGCACCTGCTGAACCATTTCGGCAGCTCGCTCTTTTCCTACAAGCCCAGCGCCATCGTGACATACTCAGCCGGACAGTGGGGCGGTGCCCGCGCGGCGGTGGGGATGCGCACGTTCCTGTCGGAACTAGGTTGCCTGCCAGTCTCGGCAATGATCCACCTGCCGAAAGCGCAGGATATCCTGAGTGAAACTGGGGATTTTGCCGAGGGCATTGATGCCATAGCCTGGCAAGGGTATTTCGGTCGCACGCTTGCGCAGTTGGAGTGGTGGGCTGCGGCCGCCCGGGCGCAGCGGGCCGTTGAAGGCATACCAGCCGCAGCGCCTGCGTTTAGCCGGGACCCCTCGCAGCGAAACGCACCTTGAAGCACAGGGCCACCATGTCGACAAACTGCCAACCTGGTCTTGGACGGCAACCGCAATCGTCAGGGCTCCGTGCAAAAACTCGGGTGCCGACGCTGTCAATCGAAGGGTTCGGCCTGAGTTTCAAAGTGGGTCACGAAGCCAGTCATGTAAGGCAGCCCTCTGGGCGCGCCGGTTTCGCGCGCTGTGTTGCGGCTGATCGTCTAGCCCCTCCAGCGGGCGATCGCTGCATCGATCGCCGCCTGGAGAGCGAGTAACGCACTATTCTATGGCATAATCCACTCAAATTAGCTGAACCAACTGACCAGAAGAACGAGAGTCGAAGAGATCAGCCCAGCATAAGGCATCCATCTGGGGCATAGGAATATTCCAGCGGGCGCGGGCTCATTTCTAACTTTTATCACGATGAGCGCCAGATTGATCGCGGCAAATATGATCAATGTCCCCTGCGAGGCAAGGTCAGCAAGTCCATCAAGCGGAACAGCAATCGTCAGGATCAGAATGGTTGCGATCGCATAACCGGTCGCCACTATTGGAGTTCGGGTTGTCTGGTGCACATGTGCCAGATGCTTTGGAAGATTTCCCTGACTGGCCAGGCCATATAGAACGCGGGCTATCATGATCATGTGCACCACGATCCCGTTGAGAGTCGCTACGACGGCAATGAGGCTCATGTAGAAGAGAGGCAGACCCGTCAGGCGCTGAAACACCAGCGCGAGCGGTGCAGGCGACCTGGCGAGTTCGGCAGGCGGAACGGCGACCACCGAAATCCAGATGACGAGCATGTAGAGCACAGCCGTCACACCAAGTGTGATAAACAGAGCGCGCGGAAGCGTACGATTTGGTTCCTTGAGCTCTTCGGCAATATTCACCAGATGCTCAAAACCAATGAAGGCAAACACGGCGATCAACGTCGTGCCGCCAATGGCCGCCCAAGCGACACTATCAAAAGCTGGCGGAATCATCTCAGGCAGCCGGGCGAGAACGTCTCCTCCCTGGCCAGCACCGGCCGCAATGATCAAAACCAGCCCACCAACCTCAATCAGCGTCATCACGCCAGCGAACATAATCGACTGGGTGGTTGCAAGGCACGAGACGGCACCCACCGAGAGCACTACCCCAATGATGATCCAATGTGCCGGGAGTGGCGCAAATACCCCGATGTATCCGACACTGCCGGCCGCGATTGTCGCAGCTGAGATCGTAGCCGTGACGACCACGAGCAAGCCCATCGCGATGGTCAGCCACCGGCGACGGAATGCGGCCTCCACATAAGCCGCTTCGCTCGCGCTAACGGGCATGCGCGTCCCAAGCTCGGCAAATGACGTTGCGGTAAGGCCCATAGCGATAGCGGCGACGAGAAAGCCCAACGGCGCGTACATCCCGCTACGCCCAGCAGCGACCCCGACCAGAACATAGATGCCCGCGCCGATGGTGACGCCCACGCCATACAACACCGCATGTGCCAGTGTAAGGCGCCGAACCAAGCCGGGCCCTGAATCTGCTTTACTTTCCACCATAGCCCCTCTCGCGGCGGCGCAGGCCAATCGCGGTATTATGGCTATATTCGAGATGGCAGTAACTTCAACTGGCCGCGCACACACCGCCACAGTGGTAACCAAGCAATCGACCTCGCGCTGACGCCGCACGCCCGCTCGACTGCGCGCCAAAACGTATACCTCGGATTCTCCCACCACATCGCCAACCGAATTTGCGCTGAAAAGATATGGTAGAGCGCGAGGAAGAAAAGCCCGGAAATCCGTTGCTTTTCCGACCTATACCTACAGGGATGAGGTTTAGGTGAAAAGAGACGAAAGCCGGTCAGAGACCGATTTTGGCCGACCCGGCAGTCTCTGGGGTTCGGGCGCTAAAGGCAAAACGCGCACAAGCTGGGGATTTTCTGGCCCGATGGGGCTCATCTCATTGATTCGCATTGAGATGTTGGCGGAGAGGGAGGGATTCGAACCCTCGGTACCCGTAAGGGCACAACGGTTTTCGAGACCGCCCCGTTCGACCACTCCGGCACCTCTCCGCGGAAAGCGCTTGGCGGTGCGAGGCCGCCGGTCGGCTGGGAGCGCGGCGGTTAGCCGATGCACTCGGGCTTGCCAAGCCTGTGTGAACATAAGGCGGCGGAAACGGGGGCCGCCGGCGTGGTCCCACCGGGGATTGGCCCATGATGAGCCTTGCCCCGCCACGCGCTCGTCCATATCTGAGGGGCATGGATCATCGTTCCCATTTCTATCTGTCGCAGGCAGGTCGCCGGATCGAGGCGCCGCTGCACGCGCAGGCTCGCTTTGCCATCGGGGATGTCGTGCGGCACCGGCTGTTCGATTTCCGCGGCGTGATCTTCGATATCGATCCGGTCTTCGCCAATAGCGAGGAATGGTACGAAGCGATCCCGCAGGACATCCGCCCGCGCCGCGACCAGCCGTTCTATCACCTCCTCGCCGAGAGCGAGGATTCATCCTACGTCGCCTATGTCAGCCAGCAGAACCTGCTGGAAGACAGCACGGGTGGCCCGGTGGACCATCCCAGCGTGCCGCAGCTGTTCGAGACTTTCGCCAGCGGGCGCTATCGCCTGCGCCGCAGCCTGACTCACTAGGAAGGCGCCCTGCCCGCCGCGCGGGTCAGTTCTTGAGCTTCCAGCCGCTCTTCAGAATGCGATAGGCGATCCAGCCGAGCGCGAGGTTGAGCACTGCCACGCCCACTGCGGAGGCGATCACCGCATCATTGGTATTGCCGATGTCGCTCTGGCCGATGAAGCCGAAGCGGAAGCCGGAGATCATGTAGAAGAACGGGTTCGCCCGGCTGATCGCCTGGAACATGGGCGAGAGGTTGTGGATGACGTAGAACGTGCCGGAAAGCAGCGAGAGCGGCGAGACGACGAAATTGGTGATCGCCGCCGCGTGATCGAACTTTTCCGCCCATAGGCTGGTCAGCAGGCCCATCAGCGAAAGCATCAGCGAGCTCATCAGGCCGAACCAGACCACGGCCCAGGGATGCGCGATCCTCACCTCCACGCCCGGCCACAGCGCCATGGCCAGCGCCACGGCGAAGCCGACCATGATGGCCCGGGTCATCGCCGCGCCGACGATGCCGATCATCAGCTCCGCTTCGGTGAGCGGCGGCATCAGCAGATCGACGATCGTGCCCTGCAGCTTGCCCGTGAGCAGCGAGAAGCTGGAATTGGCGAAGGCGTTCTGCATCATGGCCATCATGATGAGGCCCGGCGCGACGAAGGTGGCGAATGAAACGCCCAGCACCTCGCGCCCTCCACGCCCCGAACCGCCCAGGGCCACGGTGAAAATCACCAGGAACAGCAACGTCGTGACGGCCGGGGCCCACACCGTCTGGGTCTGGACCTTGAGAAACCGCCTCACCTCCTTCATATAGAGGCTCCACAGCCCGATCCGGTTTATTCCCGTGATGCGCGGCTGCCCCTTGGGCGGAAACGGGCGCCCGGCACTTGCTTTGGGGTCGACGAATTCGGGCGCCTGGCCGGCGACATGCGGCGGGGCGGCTGGGGCTTGATCGGCCATGCGGAGCGCCTATCGGCTCCGTCCTGTGCTGGCAACGGTTTGTGCGGTGCCGCCCGCCGTTTGAAGAATGATGGAACCCGAATGAGCTGGACCGAAGAACGTATCGCAGTGCTCACCAAGATGTGGGAAGGGGGCGCAACCGCGAGCCAGATCGCCGACGAACTCGGCGGTGTCTCGCGCAATGCCGTGATCGGCAAGGCGCACCGCCTTGGCCTCAAGGCGCGTCCTTCGCCGGTCAAGGCCAACGAGCCCAAGCCCGAAGCCAAGCCGAAGCCGATTGAGGCCAAGCAGCCCGCGCCTAAGGCGCCTGCCCCGGCGCGCGCGGCGCCCAAGGCACCTGCTGCCCCGCCGCCCAGCCAGCCGGAGCCGCCGGCCGCATCGGCCACGCCCAGCCAGCCCTTGCCCAACCCCACTCACGGGTTGCCCAAGATCGTCTCCGTCGGCCCGGGCGGCTTCCTGCGCCAGGGTCCGGGTGACCAGCAGGCGCCGATTCCCCCCGCCCCGCCCCGCCGCCTGGTGCCCGCGAAGCCGAGCCCGGAGATCGCCGACAAGACCAGCCTGCTGGATCTCAACGATCGTGTCTGCCGCTGGCCGATGGGCCATCCCGGAGAGCCGGATTTCCACTTCTGTGGAGAGAAGGTGAATCCCGGCTTCCCCTATTGCGTGGAGCATTGCGGCCGGGCCTATCAGGCGCAGCTGCCGCGCGGCGCGCGCCGCCCCCCGCCGCCGCTGCCGTTCGGCGGGCCGCGGGTCCGCTAAACGCTGTCCGGCACGGGACCGCCGGCCTTGCGCGCCGGCGGGATCTGCCGATCGACGATGATCGCGGAGGCGGAGACCAGCACCGCCCCCACCGCCATCACCGCGAAGAACGGCACCACGCTGCCGTGCCCCAGATCGAGCAGCTTGCCGCCCAGCGCCGTCGCCGTCACGGCGCCGACCCGGCCCATGAAGATGCCGAAACCAATCCCGGCGGAACGGCAAGAGGGCGGATAGGCATAAGTCATGATCGCGTACATGCTGGCGATCCCGGCGCTGAACACGGCGGCCGCCAGGCCCACCAGCGCCACCACCAGCAAACGGTCGCTCTCGGTCGGGACACCGGGCATGGTCTCGATCACCAGGCAGAGCCCGACGAGCGTCGCCAGCAGGACCACGCTGATGGCGCTTATCAGCACGCGCGAGCCGAGCCAGCGAATCAACAGCCCGGCCGCGACGGACGCGATCACCGACGTGATCCCGCCCACGGAAATCGCATAGGACGCCTCGTCGAAGGCGAAGCCCTGGGCCGTCAGCATGGTCGTGGTCCAACTGAGTATGCCGTAAGCCACCAGCGCCGCGGCGGTGAAAGACACGCCGACGCCGATATTCAGCCGGAGATTGCTGCGGTCGAGCACGCCGACGGCGGCATCGCCCGCCTGGGCGGAAGCGTGCAACTCGGGCACGAGGTCATGTTCTGCATCGAGCACTCTCACGGCCGCCCGCCGCGCGGCCTCCGTCTTGCCGCGGGCTAGCAGGAACGAAGGGCTGTCCCGCAGCAGGGCCAGGATCAGGATGACCACCAGCAGCGTACCCGCCCCGAATATGACGAACGACCCGCGCCAGCCGTAAGCATCGATCAGCGTCGGCGCGATCGCGGCGACCACGAAGCCACCCGCCGGCGTGCCCACCGAAAGCGTGGTGACCCCCACCGAACGCCACCGTTCCGGCAGCCACTCGCTGGCCAGCGTGATCGCGTTGGCATAGGCGGAACCGAAGCCGATCCCGCCCAGCAAGCGCCAGGCCGCCATGTGCCATACGCCGTCCGACAGACTGGCGCCGATCGTGGCGAGTGAAAACACCAGCGCCGCCAGCGCCAGCGAATAACGGCGCCCGATGGTGTCGCCGAGCCATCCCCCGCCCCACGAGCCAATGCCGAAGCCGACCAGGGCCGCGCTCATGGCAATGCCGAAGGTGCCGCGATCGACGCCGAAGGTCTCGATCACTTTCGGCGCGACGATGCCCAGCAGCTGGGCATCCATGCCATCTGCGATCAGCACCAGCATGCAGACCACGAAAGTCGTCAGCTGGAAGGCGCGCAACGGCCGGCCGGCCATGGCATCGCTGAAGGTCGTCGTTACTGCTGGTGTCGCCATGCGGCATTTCCTCCCTGCGGCCCGACCGTTCTGGCGACGGTCATTACGCCTTGTTCCGCATGAGATGCCACGTCGGCCCGCTGAGAGGAAGCCCGCGATCGATGCCGGGGGACGGTGTTATGCGATCAGCCGAGCCACTGTCACGGCCATCCGTGCGCGCAGCAAAAGGCTGCGATTTCTATCTTAATATAAGAACACGTTATCGTGGCTTAGTTGAATATCCATGTCGAGGATATCACCTTCAATATCGAAGCGGTATTACTATACCAATCTATAATTGGTTGTTGCTGCTGATGTTAGGATTGGTTCCAATGATTCGGTGAACCGTTCTTGAAACGAGACGAATTTAGATTCCAGGAGTAACTTGATATGCGCAAGCTCACTTATCCCCTGATCGGCCTGGCGCTTGCCGCCAGCACCGCCTACGCGCAGGAAGCACCGGATGCGGGCGCTGTGCCGGGCGGTCCGGAATCGGACGCCGCTGCGCCGGCCGACGCCGTTCCCCCGGCCACGCCGGACGATGCGGTTCCGCCGGCCGACGAGCCGCTGCCGCCCGAAGCCGCGCCGGCGCCGGATGCCTCGGTTGCCGACAGCGAGTTCACCGACCAGCAGATCGATCAGTTCGCCGAAGCCACGGTGAAGGTCCAGGCGATCGATGCGGACACCAGCATCTCCGCGGGTGACAAGCAGACCCATATGGCGGCTGCGGTGACCGAGGCCGGCCTCGATCCGGCGACCTACAACAAGATCGGTCAGGCAATCGCCATCGATCCCGAATTGCGCAGCCGCGTGCAAGTCGCGATGGCGCGCCACTCTGGCGGCCAGGCAGCCAATCCTTCGGATGGCTGAACCCTTTTAGGGTCGCAAATCCGAGCCGCGCGGCAAGCCCCTGCCGCGCGGCCTTTTTTTGCGGGGATGTGAACCGCCGCTGGCGGTCATTGCCCTCCGGCGGGAGAGGCCGATCCGCGATCAAGCTCCGCACTGCTGCGGGGCACCACGGGCCGATTGCCCGGCGCCATCAGATCGCGGACCATGTCCGCCCGCATCGTTTCGAACTTAACCCGCCCCGGCGTCGGCTCATCGTCCGGAAAGGCATCCTCGATCTCGCGGTGCCGCTGCTTCACTTCATCGAGGAACTCGCGGTTGGTGAAGATGTAGAAGCGGTTCTCCCGGATCGCCGCGACCACCGCGCGCCCGGTGTCATAGGGATCGATCGCCCCGCGCATCGCATCCCACAGGTCTTTCAGGAACTGCGGCGCGTTCGCCTCGTCCATGGTGCCGGGCCGGTCTTCCGGCAGAGGCACGATCGCGGTGCGGGTGGCGCCGGGAAACAGGCAGGAAACGCCGATCCCCTCCTTGGCGAGCTGCATCCTCAGCGATTCGGAGAACCCGCGCACGGCGTATTTGGCGGTGGAATAGGCGGCAAGGCCGGGCAACGGGACCACGCCGGCCATCGAGCTGGTGTTGACGATATGCCCGCCCTCCCCCTGGCGGCGGATGATCGGGGCGATGATCTTGGTGCCGTTGATCACCCCGCCCAGATTGATGGCGATCACCCGATCCCACTCGTCGAAGCTCTCCCCCGCCGCCGTGCCGCCGCCGTTCACCCCGGCATTGTTGCACAGCACGTGGATCCGGCCGAACACCTCCAGCGTCTCTTCCGCGGCGGAGCGCAGGGATTCCCGTTCGGCCACATCGGTCTTCACGAAATGGACCGCGTTGCTGCCCGCCAGCCGCTCGCGCGCCTGGGCGATGTGCTCGTCGCTCCAGTCCGCCAGCGCGACCTTCATCCCTTCGTCGAGAAACGCCCGCGCCATGCCGAGCCCGATCCCGCTGGCGCCGCCGGTGATGAAGGCGACCTTGCCGGTCAGGTGTTCCATCCGGTCCGTTCCTATTCGTCGCGGAACTGCCCGAAATCGGGCGCTTCCTCTTTGATGTCGGGCGTGGCGGCAAGCACCGCCTCGGCCCGGGCGCGCATGGCGTCCTTGTAGAAGCCGTGAGTGACGATGTAAGTGCTGTTCGCCAGGATACCTTCGGCCACCAGCTCGCCCGCGGCTTCCGGCTCCATCCAGTTATCGCCCACGATGCGGCGCTGAAGCCGGGCCTCGCTGGCCTTGAAGCCGCTCGCTTCCAGCAGGTCTTTCGGCCGGTTCTGCTGCGTTTCGTGGATGTTGGACTTCACCGGGCCCGGCAGCAGGATCGAAACGCCGACGCCCTTCTCCATCAGGGCCGGCTTCACCGCTTCGCAATAGTGGCATACGGCTGCCTTGCTCGCCGCGTAGATCGCGAGATGTTCCGGCATGACGACTTCGGCCGCCAGGCTGGCGGTGGAAACCACATGGCCGCCGCGCCCGTGCGCGATCATCTGCGGCAGGAACTCGACAAAACCGTTGATCACCCCGCCGACATTGACCCCGAAGCCGAAGTCGTAATCGGCATAAGTCGCTTCCAGCACCGGGCCTTCGAGGCCGACCCCGGCATTGTTCACCAGGATGTCGATCCCGCCGAACTCATCCTGCATCCGCCGCGCCGCATCGCGGTAGGCTTCGCGGTTGGTCACATCCAGTTGCAGGGCGGAGACCGCGTTCGAGCGTTCCGCGCCGGCGAATTCCGCCAGGGCCCGGTCGATATGATCCTGCCGCAGATCGGCCAGGACGACTTGCGCCCCGCGTGCCGCCAGCACCTTGGCGATGCCCAGCCCGATACCGCTGGCCCCGCCGGTGACGAACGCAATCTTCCCTTCGAACGAAGTGATCGGCATCGAGACTCCCGCGCGTGGTTTCCGCCGGTTTGGCAGAGCCACGCGCGGGCGTCCAGCAGCACCGGCTAGGAACGCAGCCGGGCCGAGAGGAAGAAGCTGCGCCCCCGCTCGGGGAAGCCGTCGGTCAGCGAATAGAGATCGTCGAACGCATTGCGCACGCCCGCGCCGATCGTGATGCGGTCGGTCAGGTCGTAATCCACCCGCAGGTTCGCCTGCACGTAGCGCCATATACAGCGGAATACAATCCGAGAAAGAGGTTTCATGCGATTCGTCCCCTGGCTTCCCGTCCTTCTCCTCACTGGTTGCGCAAGTGCCACAGTGCCGCCCGCGCAGCAGGCCTGCACCACTATGGCGGAGCCGTGGAAAGCTCCGCGCACCGCCGATTCAGCGCGCGATGCGGCCGGGGCCGCCAAAGTCCATTTCGCGATCGGCGAAGCCATACGCTTCACGCTGCATCCGGATGGTGAAGTGGCCTACCGCACCTTGCCGCAAGGCGAAGGAGAGGCGAAGTCCTTCGGCGGCATGGCCAGCTTCACCGTCGAACGCCCCGGCACCTATAGCGTGGGCCTGAGCGAGCCGATCTGGATCGACGTGGTGGAAGCCGGGAAACCGGCCCAATCCATCCAATTCGGCCCCGGCGCCGCCTGCTCCGGCATCCGCAAGGCCGTCACCTTCAACCTCGCGGCGGGCGAACACGGGCTGGAACTGTCGGGAAGCACCGAACGGGAAGTGGCGGTGCTGATCACGCCGGCGCCTTGAGAGGCAGCGTGCCCCCACTGCAAGAGCAAGTTGCCCCTGCGCGTGATCTATACTGAGTTGCTAGAAACGTTCCGTCATCACAATTTCAGCGCGAGTGCGCTTGAAGCGGTATAAGTCCAGCGGCGATGAGTTGAAGGTCTGTTGCAAGCGCACGATCGGTGTCAGCCCCCCGATTGACCACCGCTTCCAGGCAGCGCCGAACGACAAATCCACGCGATCATCCGCTCGTGCTTTGCCGAACAGGGCGAAAGGGCCATCGCCTTCGGTCCGAAGATATCCGGCCTGGGCATAAACTGTTGCCGCGCCTATATCCCGGCTGAGTGACAGGCTGCTGCCGAACGAGGTGCTGGCATAGGCATCTGCTTCGGCGGTCACACGCTGGACCGTCATTTCCATCCGACCGTAGAGCCTGGGCGAAAGCGCCCTCTCATAACTTATCGCAGCGGCTAGCTGCAGGCCGCCCTGCTCAGGAATCCGGTAGTCCTGATCGCTGATCGAGATTGAACCTCCAACCTGGCTCGCCCCACCGATCGGCGCGAGCACTTGGAGCGAACTTCCGAAGCCGTGCGAATAGCGCTTGCCGCCGACCTGTCGCCAGGAATAAGTCGCCGCCGGCCTTACCACCGCCTTGCCCAAGTTGAACTCCGGGCCGCTGCTGGCCGAAAGGATGAGGTCGTTAAACCGTTCTTGGCGGTAAAAACTGCCGATTCCGATGATACGGTTGACCCAGGAGAGCCCCGAACCCAGTGGTACGGTAGCGAAGGCATCGGCCGAAGCCGTTAGTCCCACCCCGGATGTCGCCCGACCGCTCTCATCGAGTGCGAGCGGAAACCCGCCGATATCAAGCGTTCGGGAACTCGTGGCCTGGTTGATGTTCGAATCCGGCGCCAGCCCCAGCTCCACATTGATCCCGTAGGGGCGGGAGCGCCTTAGCAGATCTCCGAAACGGTCGACCAAACGCTGGACGTCCTCTGGCAGCCCACCGGCCCGAGCTCTTCTGAGCTGACGCGCGGCTGCCCCCGGCTTGCCGCCTGCGGCGAGAGCCTGGGCAAGCGCCAGCCTGGCGGGCTGAGCATCGGGCTTTTCTTCAAGCAGAGCGGCGAAGGCTTCGGCCGCGCCTTCGAAATCCTGGTGCGCCATGCGTGCCCGGCCGAGCCGGAAACGCGCCTCGGCGCGAATTTCGGGATCGCGATCGCGCGTCAGCGCCTCGAGCAGAGCTTCCGCATCCCCCGTTCGGCTATCGCGCTGGTAGGCTTCGGCTAAGACAAAAACCTGCTGGGCCGCCAGCACCGCTTCGTTATCCTGCCCGTAGGCGGCATTCGGAGACACCAGGACGGCCGCCAATGCCAACAACGCCCCTGAGAAACGACCCATCGATGAGTCAGCGCTTGCCGCCCGCCGCCCCGACGATACGCTGTTCGTTTCCGCCAACGGTCCCGGTCAACGCGAAGGTGAAGCCTGCCTCTTCCGCGCTCGGGCCGAAGAACCCACCGGAATAGCTGCCGGTCAGCGGATTGTCGTCGCCAGCCAACGAGCCGGAAAACAGGGATGTTCCGGCCGCTATCGAACCACTGCCGGAAACACGGTAGAACGGTGAGAGCGAAGCGCCACTGTAGCTGAAGACAGCTAAGGTATTTTCGATCGTTCCGTTCGCGAAGTCGGCCACGAGTTCACCGCTCACTTCTGCGTAGCCACTATAGCCCACAAGTGCGGCGGCCAAACCTTTGGTGGCATAAGTCGCCGTTCCCGAACGCGGCAGGTCCGCTATCAGCGTCTGAGTGCCGAACAGCAATGCCGTCACTTTATGCTCATCCGCCACGGAATTGTTTTCGTGGAGAAAAGCAAAGCTGAGGTAATGCAGTTGCAACAACGAGTTGTTGGTGCCTATTCCAGCCGCGAGATTGTTGAATAGCACTAGCCGGTCGCTATCCCCGTCGCTGAGGCTGACGATCTGCACGCCGGGATCGGGAACTGGAAATAGGTCTGGCAGACGGAATGTCGAGGTCGCGTTGTTATCGCGAACGGTATAGGTGCCGCTGGCATAATCGGGGGTCACGGTAATAGTGCGTTGAGCGGATGGCTGGGCCGTGCTCACCGCGCCCGCCGTCACCCCGCCGGACATTACAGAGCCGGTGTAAGCCATGGTGGCGGGGATGGTCTCGAACGTCTGCGCAGAAGCTAGTGGGAAAGTGCTTCCCGCCGGGGGCAATGGCGGCGGCGGGGGCGGTGGTGGGGGCGGCGGGGGTGGAGGGAGCGGTACCGGCGAAGGAGAGGTATTCCGGCCACCAACCACGACCCCGCCCCCGATCGCGGAAAGATCGGGCTTGTTGATCCCGAATGTATAGCCGAACTCGGATGCCTGGGGCCCAAAAAAACTCCCCAATATCGAACCCTCGAACCCCGCCGAGGCCGCAAACCATGTTCCGCGAAAGGCATTCGTATCAGACGCCAGCAGGGCAATCCCATCCAAGGTGCCGAAATCAGTCACATCACCACTGGAAAGATCCATGCCGCGCAGACGCAGGGTCGTTCCAACATCTCCCGTGGCAAAATTGGCGAACAGTTCGCCCGTCCCCTTCAAATCATAGGTCGTCGCGAGGTCGTACAGCCTCCCTTCGGCTATCCCTTGATAAGTGGCTCCGCCGCTGCGGGGGAGATCAGCCAGGGTGGTAGGTATGCCGAAATAGAAGAACGTCGCGAAATCGTGCTGGTCGTGCTCGCCCGAGGGACCGAACCTATCGCGCGAATCCACGGACCAGATTCCATAGCTGGTATAGGTCAGTTCGAAGTCGGAAAATCGATCGTTGGTCTCCCCAGGCAGCAGGTACCGTAGCGCTCGCCCCGCTTCCGAGGAATTGAGGCTCCAGCCCTTGTAGCCATTGTGAACGTTCCGGCTCGCGTCGGAGAAAAGGAAGCCACCCGCGAGTGTATCGTAAGCCGTATGCGTTCCCGCCTTCGGATCGACATAAAGCTTGAGTGAATCAGCCGAGTCATACGCGCGGTTGATGGAACTGAGCCAGCCAGTCGAGTAATCGGCATCGAGCTCCAGGGAACCCGTGACAAATCCCTGCGAGGACAAGAGCGCCTCTGCCAACGTGCCATTCGAAGCCTGGGGGATGACTGCCGGCGGCGGCGGAACATCCAGGATAAACGACGACACAGGAGCGGGCGTTGGCGTTGGAGCAGGTGTGGGCGTTGGAGCAGGTGTGGGCGTTGGAGCAGGTGTGGGCGTTGGAGCAGGTGAGGGCGTTGGCGTCGGCACTGGCGCAGGAGGTGGTGTGCTCGAGATACCGCCGCTGCCCCCGCCGCCGCATGCACCGAGCAGCGCACACCCTGCCAGAAGGATAGACTTTCGCAAAAATCTCATGCTTCACCCCCAGACGGGCAGCTTGCTGGAAGCCGAGGGCGGGGTCAACGGACACAAGCTCAATCTGAACAATATGTTGCAATCGGCCACAGTCACCGAAAGGCAACGTCACGATGGGCTGGGGCGGTCATTACGACCTTCGCGTGCAGGTCGTATGCAAAATAAAAGGCCGTGAGGATCGCTCCTCACGGCCCTGTTTTTGCTGGTTTTTAGCCAGGCCTCAATCGTCCTTGAGGAAGGCCGGGATGTGGTCAGGCGCCGGGCCGCGGTCGTCGTCGCGGTCGCGGCGGTTTTCGCTGCGCTCGCGGCGCGGGCCACGGTCGCGATCGCGGCCGCCCCGGTCGCCACCACGGTCACCGCCCCGATCACCACGCGGCCCACGGCGATCGCCGTCACGGCCGCCACGCCCGCCTTCGCGGTCGCCACGCGGCTCGCGCGGCGGACGGGTGTCTTCCAGTTCCTCGCCGGTTTCCTGGTCGACCACGCGCATCGACAGGCGGACCTTGCCGCGCTGGTCGATCTCGAGGACCTTGACCTTCACTTCCTGGCCTTCGGTAACGACGTCGGTGGGCTTCTCCACCCGCTCGTTCTTCATCTCGGAGACGTGGACGAGGCCGTCCTTGCCGCCCATGAAGTTTACGAATGCGCCGAAATCGACGATGTTGACCACCTTGCCGGTGTAGATCTTGCCGATCTCGGGCTCTTCGACGATGCCCTGGATCCGCTTCTTGGCGGCTTCGATCTGGGCGATGTCGGAAGAGCTGATCTTGATCACCCCTTCGTCGTCGATGTCCACCTTCGCGCCGGTTTCGGCCACGATCTCGCGGATCACCTTGCCGCCGGTGCCGATGACGTCGCGGATCTTCGACTTGTCGATCTGGATCGTCTCGATGCGCGGGGCGTGGGCAGACAGCTCGGTGCGGGCGGAGCCCAGCGCCTTGGTCATCTCGCCCAGGATATGCGCGCGGCCGGCCTTCGCCTGCTCCAGCGCCTTGGCCATGATCTCGCGGGTGATGCCGGCGATCTTGATATCCATCTGCAAGGACGTGATGCCGGCTTCGCTGCCGGCGACCTTGAAGTCCATATCGCCCAGGTGATCCTCGTCACCCAGGATATCGCTGAGAACGGCGAACTCGTCCCCTTCCAGAATCAGGCCCATGGCGATGCCGGAAACCGGGCGTTCGATCGGAACGCCGGCGTCCATCATGCTCAGGCAGCCGCCGCACACCGTGGCCATCGACGAAGAGCCGTTGGACTCGGTGATGTCCGACAGGATGCGGATCGTGTACGGGAAATCGTCATGGCTGGGCAGCACCGGGTGCAGCGCCCGCCAGGCGAGCTTGCCATGCCCGATCTCACGCCGGCCCGGGGCGCCGAAGCGGCCCACTTCACCGACCGAATAGGGCGGGAAGTTGTAGTGCAGCATGAAGCGCGAATAAGACAGGCCTTCCAGCCCGTCGATCATCTGCTCGGAATCCTTGGTGCCGAGCGTGGTCGTGCAGATCGCCTGCGTTTCGCCGCGGGTGAACAGCGCCGAACCATGCGTGCGCGGCAGGAAGCCGACGATCGCCTCGATCGGGCGGACCTGATCGAGCTTGCGCCCGTCGATCCGCGCACCGTCCTTGAGGATCGCGGTGCGGACGATATCCGCCTCGATCTTCTTGGTCAGCTTATTGGCGGTCATGCTCGTCTGGCCGTCGGCCTCGGCATAGTGCGCCTTGATCTTGGCTCGCGCCTCGTTGAGCGCGTTCGAACGAGCCGACTTGTCGGTCAGCTTGTAGGCGGCCGCGATGTCGGCACCGACCAGCTTCTTGATCTCGGCCTTCATCGCCGCGTTGTCGCTGACGACGATTTCCCACGGATCCTTGGCAGCCTGCTCGGCCAGTTCAACGATCGCGTTGATGACCTTCTTCGATTCCTCGTGCGCGAACATGACCGCGCCGAGCATCTCGTCCTCGGTCAGTTCCTTGGCTTCGGATTCGACCATCATCACGGCGTCGTGCGTAGCGGCGACGATGAGATCGAGGCGGCCTTCGGTGAGTGCGGCGTCCTGCTTCGGATTAAGGACGTATTCGCCGTCGATGAAGCCGACGCGGCAGCCGCCGATCGGGCCCATGAAAGGCACGCCCGAGATCGTCAGCGCGGCCGACGCGGCGATCATCGCCACGATATCGGCCTCAGTCTCACCATCATAGGAAAGAACCTGGGCGATAACGTTGATTTCGTTATAGAACCCTTCCGGGAAGAGCGGGCGGATCGGCCGGTCGATCAGGCGGCTGGTCAGCGTTTCCTTCTCGGTCGCCCCACGCTCGCGCTTGAAGAAGCCGCCCGGGATGCGCCCGGCGGCGGAGAACTTTTCCTGATAGTGGACGGTCAGCGGGAAGAAGTCCTGCCCCTCCTTGACCGACTTGGCGGCGGTGACGGCGCACAGCACCACGGTTTCGCCATAGGTCGCCAGCACGGCGCCATCGGCCTGGCGGGCAATACGCCCGGTTTCCAGAGTGAGGGTTTTTCCGCCCCACTCCAGCGATACGGTTTTCGTGTCGAACATGTGTTTTCCTTCGTGAACCCGCGACGCCCTATTGCGTGGCGGGGCCTGCATGCCGGGTATGCCGTCCCGGTCCGGTCAGGGGCCTTTCGATGCCCCAAGGCCCCTTCGCCGGATTGCGAAGGACGACCTCTTTCTTCTTCGCCACCCCGAATGGAGAGGTGCGCTTCCTGCTCGCCATGTGGCCGCATCGGCGGGAATGGCGAGCCTATATAAACGAACGGCCCCGGAAGCTCCGGGGCCGCCCGCGAAACTCTTATTTCCGCAGACCCAGTTTCTGGATCAGGGCGTTATAGCGCTCCACGTCTTTCTTCTTGACGTAGGCCAGCAGGCTGCGGCGCTTGTTGACCATCATCAGCAGGCCGCGGCGCGAATGGTTGTCCTTGTGGTGATCCTTGAAGTGCTCGGTAAGGTTGCGGATACGCTCGGTGAGGATCGCGACCTGCACTTCGGGAGACCCGGTATCGCCCTTCGCGCGGGCGTTGTCCTTGATGATTTCCTGCTTCTTTTCGGCCGTGACCGACATACCATTTACTCCGCGGTATCGACTAGGTTGAACCCCCGGACGACTTTCGCCGTCCCGTCCGAAACCTCCATCAAAGCCACCGGAACGCTGCCGGCCATAGCAAGGATGAGCCCATCGGACTGGGGCATTCCGGAAAGGACCCGGCCCTGGCGGACCGCCTGCGCGCTTTCCGGATCGAGGGTAAGGGCCGGGATACCGTCCAGCCCCGCCTCCAGCGGCAGGAGGTGGTCTTCAAGGGGCGCGCCGTTACCGATTTCCTCCAGATTGTCCAGTGAAATCGCCCGGCTTTCAGTGAAAGGGCCGGCCTTGACCCGCCTCAGATAAGAGACGTGCCCCACCGTTCCAAGGGCATGGGCGATATCGCGCGCCAGGGAACGGATATACGTGCCCTTCGAGACAGTGGCCAGCAGCGTGACCGCATCCTCCTCATCGGCAACTCCGCCGACGATCCGGAGCGAACGGATCGCGACCTTGCGGCTGGCCAGTTCGACGGCATCGCCGGACCGCGCCCGATCATAGGCGCGCCGGCCATCGACCTTGATCGCCGAATAGGCCGGCGGAACCTGCTCGATCTCACCGGTGAACTGCGCGCAGATCGCCATGACGGCGGCCGGCGAAGGCCGGTCACTGCTTGCAGCGATCACCTCGCCCTCGGCATCGAGCGTATCGGTTTCGGTGCCGAAGGCGATCGTGAAGGCATAGGCCTTGTCGCTGTCCAGCATGCGCCCGGCCAGCTTGGTCGCCTCACCCAGCGCAATCGGCAGGACGCCTTCCGCCAGCGGATCCAGCGTGCCGCCATGGCCGACTTTCACCTTGCCATAGCCGGCGCGGCGCAGGACCCGCTTGACCGCCGCCACAGCCTGGGTGGAGCCCAGGCCGCGCGGCTTGTCGAGGATCAGCCAGCCGTGCGGATGAGGCGGCGTGATCGCCGTCATTCCGGGAACGCCAGCTTTCGGCCATGATCGCGCACGGCGGGCGGCCAATCGTAGCTGAAGTGATCGTAGCCGACCCTGTTGCCGGCATAGATCTCGCGCACCGCGTCCACGAAATGCGGCAGGTCGCCGGCCATCACGTTGAGGAAGCGATAGGCCGCATCATGGCGGTCCCGCTCTCCCCGGCCCTGGCGCATCGCCTCGTCCACCAGCTTGCGCAAGGTCGCCGAAGCGCTGGTGCGCTGGCTCGCCAGCCATTCCCAGTGGCGCGGGAGCAGCGTCACTTCCTTCGCCGCGACACCCAGCGAGGGGCGCCCGCGCTGGCGGGGGGCCTGCGCCTCGGGCCGCAAGTCGAGATCGATTTGCCGCCCGGTCTCGTCATCGAAAGTCAGCAGGTCCGAACTGCGTTCGAGCGGCGGCAGGGCGCGCATCGCCGGCACCACATCCTCGGGCGTGCCGCGTGCGAGGACTTCGTTCTTCAGGAAAACCGTCAAAGTCATGGGAACCTCCATTCGGAGGTCATATATTTACCCGGGTAATAATTATCCAGCGAAAAATGCCGCCAGGTGCAGATATTGCTCCAGCGCCCAGAGCACCGGGGGGAGGACCACGCGCTGGACGATGCCCAGGTGCGGGAAGAAATAAGGGATCACCAGCAGGAGAAGGAACAGCAGCGGAAACCCGAACGGGCGCAGCTTCTCGTAAACCTGGGCGGCCTTCGGCGGCAGAAGTCCCTCGACGATGTGGGAGCCGTCGAACGGCGGAAGCGGAAGCAGGTTGAACAGCGCCAGGAACAGATTGATCACGATGAAGGATGTCAGCGCGAACAGCACGAAGCCCGCGCCCGAGGCCGGCGCGGCGGCGCTCAGCATCATCAGGTTCATGATCGCGGCAGGGTCCGTCACATCCGGCATCGCCATGCGCAGGAAAAGGCCGAGCACGACCGCGCCGATCGCCGCCAGGACGAGATTGGTTCCCGGCCCCGCGGCGGCGACGGCCATCATCCCGAAGCGCGGATTGTCCAGCCGCCACTTGTTCACCGGCACCGGCTTGGCCCAGCCGAACACCGGCGCCCCGGCCAGCGCCAGCATCCCCGGCAGGATCACCGTGCCCAGCGGATCGACATGGCGCAGCGGATTGAGGCTGAGCCGCCGCCGTTCCTTGGCGGTGGGATCGCCGAGCAGCAGCGCCGTCCAGCCGTGGGCCACTTCGTGGAACACGATGGCGACCACCAGCGCGGGGATCAGCGCGAGCGCCGTCAGGAGAGTTTCGTTCATCGCGATGCCAGATAGGAAGCCGGTCAGTCGCTTTCGAGATCGCGCGCCACGCGCGGATCGTTCAGCAGGCGCTCGATCCGGTCAGCCTCGTCAAAGCTCGCGTCCGCGAGGAACTTCAGCCTGGGCGCGAACTTCAACCCCAGGCGCTGCGCGACCTCGCGCTGGAGAAAGGCGGTGTTCTGCCTCAGGGCCGTCAGCACCGCTTGCTCGTCACCGCCCAGCAGCGGCTTGGCATAGACCCGCGCCTGGCGCAGGTCGGGCGACATGCGCACTTCGGTGATCGACACCGTGTGAGCCGAAAGCGTATCGTCATGCACCTGCTCGCGCATGAGCAGCTCGGAAAGAACGTGGCGCACCCGTTCGCCCACCTTGAGCAGGCGGACGGATGCATCCTCGGCGCCGTGTGCTTGGCGTGCCATGGCTATCCGATCACAGCGTCCGTTCGCGTTCCTCCACCTCGAACACCTCGAGCATATCGCCCGCCTTGATGTCGTTGGTGTCGGCCAGCACCACGCCGCATTCCAGGCCCGCGCGGACTTCGTCCACGTCGTCCTTGAAACGGCGCAGCGAGGCGATCGTGGTGGCGGAAACGATGACGTCCTGGCGCGTGAGACGCGCGTGGAGGCCCTTGCGGATCGCGCCTTCGAGCACCAGCAGGCCCGCCGCCTTGTCGCGCTTGCCAGCCGGGAACACCTGCTTGACCTCGGCGCGGCCGACCACGTTCTCGACCCGCAACGGGCCGAGTTCGCCGGCCATTTCCTTCGCGATCTCCTCGGTCAGGTGATAGATGACGTCGTAATACTTCATCTCCACCTTGGTGCGCTCGATCAGCTCGCGCGCCTTGGCGTTGGGCCGCACGTTGAACCCGATGATCGGCGCCTTGGAAGCAGCCGCAAGGGTCACGTCGCTTTCCGTGATCGCCCCCACGCCGGAATGCAGCACACGCACCTTGATCTCGTCATTCGAGAGGTTGTGCAGCGCATTGACGATGGCTTCGGTCGATCCTTGCACGTCGGCCTTCACCACCAGCGGGAATTCGATCACGTCGCTGTTCAGCCCCGCGAACATCGCATCCAGGCTGGTCGGCGCGGTGGCGGTGCGCTTGGCGGTCGCCTGCGTCTGGCGGTATTCGGCCACCTCGCGCGCACGCGCCTCGCTGTCGACCACCGTCAGCCGGTCGCCTGCCTGCGGCACGCCGCCCAGGCCGAGCACTTCGACCGGCATGGCCGGGCCCGCTTCCTTGACCTGCTGCCCCTTGTCATCGACCAGCGCACGCACGCGCCCGCTCTCCGTGCCGACCACGAAGACGTCGCCGCGCTTGAGCGTGCCCCGGCTGACCAGCACCGTGGCGACAGGGCCGCGGCCCTTGTCGAGCCGCGCCTCGATCACGGTGCCTTCGGCATCGCGGTCGGGCCGCGCCTTGAGCTCGAGCAGTTCGGCCTGGAGCAGGATCTTCTCGATCAGCTCGTCCAGCCCCTGCCCTGTCTTGGCGGAGACTTCCACGTCCTGCACGTCGCCGCTCATCTCCTCGACCACCACTTCGTGTTCGAGCAGGCGTTCGCGGATGCGCTGGGGATTGGCTTCGGGCTTGTCGGCCTTGGTGATCGCCACGATCATCGGCACGCCCGCGGCCCGGGTGTGATTGATGGCCTCCACCGTCTGCGGCATGATCCCGTCATCGGCGGCCACCACCAGCACCACGATATCGGTCACGTTCGCGCCGCGGGCGCGCATCTGCGTGAACGCCTCGTGGCCCGGCGTGTCGAGCACGGTGATCTTCTGCTTGTCCTTGGTGGTGATCTGATAGGCGCCGATGTGCTGAGTGATGCCGCCGGCCTCGCCCTTCACCACGTCCGTGCCGCGCAGGGCGTCGAGCAGGCTGGTCTTGCCATGATCGACATGGCCCATGATCGTCACCACCGGCGGACGCGGCTTCAGCGTCTCTTCGGGATCGAAATCCTCGCTGGTGTCGATATCGACATCGCTTTCGCTCACGCGCTCGATGCGATGGCCGAATTCCTCGACCAGCAGTTCGGCGGTATCTTGGTCGATCGTCTGGTTGACGGTGACCATCATGCCCATGTTGAACAGCGCCTTCACCAGATCGGCGCCCTTCTCGGCCATGCGATTGGCGAGTTCCTGCACGGTGATCGCTTCGGGCACGATCACGTCGCGGACCTGCTTTTCACGCACCTGCGACTGGCCGGAGTAGTGCGCCCGGCGCTCCTTCTCGCGAGCGCGCTTGAGCGCGGCGAGCGAACGCGCACGCGCGCCTTCGTCCTCGTTCAGCGCGCGGGTGACGGTCAGCTTGCCCGACTGGCGGCGGTTGTCGGCGCCGCGATCCCCGCGTCCGGCGGGGGCGCTCTTGCCCCGTTCCTCGCGCTTCTTCTCGGGCCGCTTGGGCTCCGGGCGAGCGACGGGCGTGAACTTGCGCGGCGCGGGCGTGGGCGAGCCGGCGGCTTGCTCCTGCCCGGCTTCTTCGGCGGGGGCCGGAGCGGGCTCGACCGCGGCCTCGGCCTCAGCCTCGGCGGCCTGCCCTTCGGCAGCGCGCGCCTTGGCCGCTTCCTCTTCGGCGCGGCGGTTTTCTTCGATACGGCGCTTCTCTTCCTCGATCGCCTGGGCGCGCTCTTCCTCCTCGCGGCGCCGCGCTTCCTCGGTCAGGCGCAGGCGGTCTTCCTCAGCCTCGCGCTGCAAGCGGGCGACGCGTTCCTGCGGCGTTTCGCCCGCAGGCGCGGCCTTGCGCTTCGGCGGGGGGGGCGGAGGGGGCGGCGGCGGAGCGGGGGCGGCGACCGGCTCCGGCGCGGCGGCGGGCGCCTCGCCCGGCTTGCCGATCACGCGGCGCCGCTTGACCTCGACCACCACCTTGTTGGTGCGGCCGTGGCTGAAGGTCTGCTTGACCTCGCCGGCATCGACCGAACGCTTGAGCCCCAGCGGCTTGCGGGTGCGCGTCGGTGTGGTGTCGTTGTCGCTCATGTGTTCTCAATAGTCCTTCAAAACTCGATCGTCGCCTGCTTATCGGGCGGTCAGGCCGCCCGGTTCGCTCCGGCATCCGGTGGACGCTCCGTCCCCAGGAAATTCAGCAAGCGCCGCAGCGGGATCGCGACCCGCCCGGCCGATGCCCGATCGGCCAGCGCCAGGTGGACGACGTTGTCGCGGCCCAATGCCACAGACAAAGCCGCCCGGTCCAGTGGCAGGCGCAGGCCTGCAAGATCGGTGCCTTCGGCATCGGCGCCGACACGAAAGGCCTGGTCGAGCTTGCGGCTCCCATCTTCCCCCGCGTCGGCGGCGTGATAGAGCGCGGCCGCCCTGCCCAGGCGCAGCTCGTTCGCGATCCGATCCGATCCCAAGATAAGCTTCCCCGCCCGCATTTCGAGCCCCAGGCGATCGAGAAGCGCGCGCAGCAACGCGCTTTCGACGCGTTCGGGCAAATCGGCCGGAATGACCAGCGCCCCGGTCTTGAAGGAGCGCGACAGGGCGGCCTTGAGCTTGCCGGAGGCGAGTGCATCATCCAACTCGCGGCGAGACACGCCGACCCAAGCGCCCCGGCCGGGCGCCTTTGACAGGGCATCGGGCAGCACGTCGCCGTCTGGCGAAACCGCCAGCCGCACGAGTTCATCGCGCCCGGCGACGCGGCCCGTCAGGACGCATCGCCGTTCGCTCCCCTCGCGTTCCCGCGAGAGGGGCCTGTCGCTTTCGACTAGCGGTTCATTGCGAGGATTCCGCATCGGCGGCCTCCTCGGTTGCGGGCCCGTCGGAAACAGGCTCGGAAGCCGGAGCTTCCTCGTCATCGAACCAGTGGGCGCGGGCAGCCATGATGATCTCGTTGCCCTGCTCCTCGCTCAGCGCGAATTCGCCGAGCACGCCGCCCTTGTCCTCCGTGCGCGCCCGGCGCAGCGGCGGGCCGGCCTCGGGGCCACGGCGGCGGGGCGCCTCTCGCTTGCGGGCGATCAGCTCGTCCGTCGCCAGGTCGGCGAGATCGTCGAGCGTCTTGACGCCGGCCTTGCCGAGCACCACCAGCATCTGCTCCGTGAGATGCGGCAGTTCCGCCAGGGCATCCTCGACGCCCAGGTCGCGGCGTTCCTTGCGGTAGGCCTGCTCCTGGCGATCGAGCGCTTCGCGGGCGCGGTGCTGCAATTCCTCGGCCAGTTCCTCGTCGAAACCTTCGATAGAGGCCAGTTCCTCCAGCTCGACATAAGCCACTTCGTTGAGCTCGGCGAAGCCCTCGGCGACGAGGAGCTGGCTCAACGTCTCGTCCACGTCGAGCTCTTCCTCGAAGGTCTTCGAGCGCTCGGCGAATTCCCGCTGCCGCTTCTCCGAGGCTTCGTCCTCGGTCATGATGTCGATCTGGCTTTCGGTCAGCTGGCTGGCCAGCCGCACGTTCTGCCCCCGGCGGCCGATTGCCAGCGAAAGCTGGTCATCCGGCACGACGACCTCGATGCGGTTCTCATCCTCGTCGAGTACCACGCGGCTCACCGTCGCCGGTTGCAGCGCGTTGACGACGAAGGTGGCCGTATCCTCGCTCCACGGGATGATGTCGATCTTCTCGCCCTGCAGTTCCTGTACCACCGCCTGCACGCGGCTGCCCTTCATGCCGACGCAGGCGCCGACCGGGTCGATGCTGGAATCGCGGCTGATCACGCCGATCTTGGCGCGGCTGCCCGGATCGCGGGCGGCCGCCTTGATCTCGATGATGCCGTCGTAGATCTCGGGCACTTCCTGCGCGAACAGCTTCTTCATGAACTCGGGATGCGCGCGGGACAGGAAGATCTGCGGCCCGCGATTGTTACGCTCCACCTTGAGGATCAGCGCGCGGACACGCTCGCCAACGCGTGCGGCCTCGCGGGGGATCTGCTGGTCGCGGCGGATGACCCCCTCGGCGCGGCCGAGGTTGACGATCACATGGCCGAATTCGACCGACTTGATGACCCCGGTGATGATCTCGCCGGCGCGATCCTTGAATTCCTCGTACTGGCGCTCGCGCTCGGCATCGCGGACCTTCTGGAAGATCACCTGCTTGGCGCTCTGCGCGTCGATGCGGCCGAGATCGATCGGCGGCAGCGGATCGACGATATAATCGCCCAGCGCGGCGCCGGGTTGCAGCTTTTCGGCCTGCTTAAGATCGACCTGCTTGAAGTAGTCCTCGACCTCCTCGACCACCTCGACAACGCGCCACAGGCGCAAGTCGCCGGTCAGCGGATCGAGCTTGGCGCGGATGTCGTTCTCGGCGCCATAGCGCGCGCGAGCGGCCTTCTGGATCGCCTCTTCCATCGCTTCGATGACGATCGCCTTGTCGATCATCTTCTCGCTGGCGACGGAATTCGCGATCGCGAGCAATTCGGCCTTGTTGGCGGAAATCGGACTGGCCATCAGTCGGTTGCCTTCTCTTCCTCGGAAACGTCTTCGATCTCTTCGGCGCCCGTCATGTCGAGCGGCCGACTGGCGGCGATCAGCTTGTCCGTCAGGACCAGCTTCGCCGAGCTGATTGTCGTCAGCGGCACTTCCATGCGGCCCGCCTTGCGGTCCTCGATGGTGACGATGCCGCCTTCGATCCCGATCAGTTCGCCGCGCAACCTGCGATGCTCGCCCACCGGCTCGGCCAGCGAAAGGTTCGCTTCGTGCCCGGCCCACTGGGCATAGTCCTTCGCCCGGGTCAGCGGCCGATCGATGCCGGGAGAGCTGACCTCGAGGTTATAGGCCCCGCGCACCAGCTCCTCGCCCGCTTCCTCGATCGCATCGATCCGGTCGGAAATGCGGCGCGACAGGGCCATGCACTGATCCACCACCAGTTGCCCGGTCGCGGGATCCTCGGCCATGACCTGCAGCGTGCGCTCCTCCCCGGAACCGGCCAGCTTCACGCGCACAAGCTCGAAGCCGAGGGCCTTCGCCTCGGGCTCGATCACTTCTGTCAGGCGCGTGATATCGGCCATCTACATTCCATAAGCGCCATGGCAAAACCGCTTCGTGCCGGCCCCGAGGCGCCAGCACCTGGCATTGTCACGACAATGTCGGGATGGGGCGCAAATAGGGGGGAACCGAAGCAAAAGCAAGAAGCCGTGCACGATCCCCGCATTGCCCTGTGCAAAAGGAGGCGGTAGGCTCTCCCGGACAGCACCCGCGCGAGACTGTGGTGCCCAATGGGAGAGACATTATGAGATATTCTCTTGTCGCGGCCCTTGCCGTGGCGATTTCGGCCACGGCCGTCGCCCAGGATCAACCGGCTTCCGCATCGGGTTGGCAGACTTTCGAGGAAGATGGCGGCAGATCGGGCGCGATTCTCAAGGCCGACAACGGTTCTCAGATCGTCATCAAATGCGACAAGCCCGGCAAGCGGGAAGTCCACGCCATGATCATGTCCGCCAACGACAAGCTGGCCGTGCCCAACGATCGGCCGATATCGCGCCCGATCCGCTTCCAGTTCGACAACAAGTCGCCCGCGACCGAAAACTGGCGCTTCTACGAAACCTACGCCATGGCCTCCGGCAAGACCGGGGATCGCGCGCTGGCGCGTTTCATCGTGGATTTGCGCAAGGCAAATAAGGTCCGCACGATCCTGAGCACCGGCATCGGGCCGGATGTCGACTTGTCCTTCGACGTGGCCGGGGCGCAGGAAGCGATCGCGCACGTTTACGAAGCCTGCCGCGACAGCGCACCGGCTTAAGCCCGGGTCACCGCCTTCATTCGCTGAGCCCGTGCTTGCGGATGCAGTGGCGTAGCTGGTCGTAAGTCAGCCCCAGGGCCTTGGCGGTCTGGCGCTGGTTCCAGCGATTGCGGCCCAGGTGATGCTCCAGGATCGCGCGCTCGTGGGCGTCCACGGCGGCGCGAAGGTCCGCCACGGTATCATAGTCGCCACGCGCCGGGCGGGGGGGACTGACGTCTTCCCCTCCCCGATCCGCTGGGCGCACGGGCGCCGCGGGCTTCCACGGGCTGTCGAACGGATCGAATTGAACATGCGCGATGGGCTCGCCCCAATCGCCCCATCGATAGACTGCGCGTTCGACCACGTTGCGCAATTCGCGCACGTTGCCCGGCCAGGGATAGGAATCGAGCTGCTGCCGGACATGCGGCGCAAAGCCCGGCCAGGCTTCCCAGCCGACCTCGGCCGCCATGCGCCGGCCGAAATAATCGGCCAGCACGTCGATATCCCCCTCGCGCACGCGCAGCGGGGGCAGCGTGATCACCTCGAAGCATAGCCGGTCGAGCAGATCGGCGCGAAAGCGGCCTTCTTCCGCCAAGGCGGGCAGGTTCTCATTGGTCGCGGCGACGATGCGCGTGTCGACCCGTACGGGCCGGGAGGAACCGATGCGCGTGACCTCGCCATATTCCACCGCGCGCAACAACCGCTCCTGCGCGGCCATCGACAGCGTGCCGACCTCGTCCAGGAACAAGGTGCCGCGATCCGCCTCCTCGAACCGCCCCGCCCGCGCCCGGGTGGCGCCGGTGAAGGCGCCCGCCTCGTGCCCGAACAGCTCGGCCTCGATCAGTGTCTCGGGCAAGGCCGCGCAATTCATCGTGACGAGCGGCTCCTCCCACCGGTCGGACAGGCGGTGAAGGCGCTCGGCGATCAGTTCCTTGCCCGTCCCTCGCTCGCCGATCACCAGTACGGGGCGGCGCATCGGCGCGGCGCGGCTGGCGCGCTCAACGGCATCCAGGAATGCGCCCGACTGGCCGATGAATTGCTGGGTTTCCCGCTCCATGACCAAGATATAGCGGATTTCCCCATATGCTGGCAATCTTCACCATGTGGTGCCGCCAGCCCCTGCTGAAATATCACGTTTTTCCGCCTTTTTGGCGATTTGGCACGGTGCTTGCTGAAAGGAGTTTCATCAAAGGTCAGGAAGGAACACCAGTGATGTACGATCGCGAATTCTTCACCAGCAAGCTCGGCCTCGCCGCGCTGGTAAGCATTGCCGCGATGGTCGCCTTCAACATCGTCGCGTTGAGCCATCAACTCGACCAACCGCAGGAGACGCGAATCGTCTCCGCGTCTATGGTGGAGCTGGCATGAGCGCAGAGGACGATCCGCTGACACCGATCGGCTCGGGCAAGGATGAAAACCGGGCCCGCGCCTCGCGCCTCGACCGCGAGATCGAACGCCTGCGGACCAGCCCAACGCCGACCAGCGGTCAGTCGCTCGAAACCTCGATCAATTCCTTCGTTTCCGGAGTTCCATGGATGGGCATTTTTTCCCGCACCCGCGATATCATCGCCGCCAATTTCAACGAGCTGCTCGATCACGCCGACGATCCGGCGAAGATGATCCGGATGATTATCCTGGAGATGGAAGAAACGCTGGTGGAAGTTCGCGCCAGCGCGGCGCGCACGATCGCGGACCAGAAGGAAATGCACCGCCATTGCGTGAAGCTGGAAAAGCTCCAGGCCGACTGGGGCGAGAAGGCGCAGCTTGCCCTTAGCAAGGATCGCGAGGACCTGGCCCGGGCGGCGCTGGTGGAAAAGAAGCGCGCGGCCGACATGGCCGACCAGCTCAAGCAGGAAATCGCCGTGCTCGACGACGCGCTGCGCGCCTATGAGCAGGACATCGCCAAGCTGCAGAACCGCCTGCGCGAGGCGCGCAGCCGGCAGACGCAGATCGCCGCCCGCCTGGAAAGCGCCGAGAACCGCGTCAAGCTGCGCAGCCTGATGACCAATGAGCGCGTGGACGAGGCGCTGACCCGCTTCGACCAGCTCGAACGGAGAGTCGATTATGCCGAGGGCCGCGCCGATGCGCTGTCGATCGCCGATGGCGCCAAGCCGACTCTGGCCGAAGAGATCGCCGCGCTCGAAGGCAGCGACAAGATCGACGAGGAACTGGAAGCCATGAAGCGCGCGCTCGGCAAGGGCGACGACGAGACGAAGGGGGAATAAGCCGTGGAGGGTTTCGTCGCCATTGTGGCCATATTCATCGGCCTGCCGTGGATCATCTTCCACTACATCACCAAGTGGAAGACGGCCGCCACTATCACCAACGACGACGAGCACTTGCTGGAAGAGCTTTATCAGCTCGCCAAGCGGCTCGACGAACGGATGGATACGGTGGAGCGCCTGGTCGCATCCGACAATCCCGAGTTCAGGCCGGCGCGCCTGGTTCCTGACCGGGAGATCGACAACGAACCGCTGCGCGAGCTGGATCGCCTGCTCGCCGAGAAGGGAGCCCGCAAGTGACCAGCGAACGCACCCGATTCTACCGCGACAAGCAGAACGCCAAGCTGATGGGCGTATGCTCGGGGCTTGAAGACTACACCGGCATCAACGCCGTGTGGTGGCGGCTGGGCTTCATCATCCTGACGATCAGCACCGGCTTCGGCTTGCCCGCCTATTTCGCGCTCGGCCTGCTTTCGATGAAGAAGCCCGCGCACCTTTACGTGGACGAGCAGGAGCAGCGTTACTGGCAGCGAGTCCGCCAGTCGCCCAAGCGCACGGCCCGCGAAATCCGCGCGCGCTTCCGCGATATCGACCGCCGCCTGGCGGATGTCGAAACCTACTACGTCACCAGCAATCCGCGCCTGTCGGCCGAGATTGAACGGCTGCGCTGAGCGAGACCAGAGGAGCACTGAGATGGGAGATCTCGTTCCAATCGTCGGCACCCTGGCACCGTTCCTGATGGTGATCGGCATTGTCTGGGTCCGCAGCAACGCCAAGCTGGAGGAAAAGCGCATCGCCACCACGGCGGAAACCAGCGCCGAGAAGGCCGCGCAATATTCCAGCCGGATCGCCGAGATGGAGGACCGCATCCGCGTGCTCGAACGCATCGTGACCGACAAGGGCTACGACGTCGCCACGCAGATCGAGGCCCTGCGCGACCAGCGGCGGGTGGACGAACAGATCGCCGAGCTCAAGGAGAGGAGTGCCGCGCGATGAACGATGTGAACATCGTATTTGCCCTGCTGTTGTTGTTTGGCTTCATGGGGGCAATGCGATCCTGCGGGGCGGGCCGTCAGCGGCGCCGGATGAAGGAAACCATCGCCGACTTGCAGAGCGCGCAGGCTTCGGCGCCGCCCGCGCTGCCCGGCGCGAGCCGGGAACAGGTGGAAAGCCTCGAAGCACGGGTCCGGGTTCTGGAGCGTATCGTCACCGATCGCGGCTACGACGTCGCCACCCAGATCGAGGCCCTGCGCGACAAGCCCGCCGCGCGCCTGGCCACGGCCACCGAGGAGACCCACTGATGGACGTGGTGCAACAGATCCTGCCCTATATCGGCTGGGCGATCGCCGGCGTGGTCGCGGTGTCGCTCGGCGGCATCCTGGCCAGCGTCCACAACACGCGGCTCAAGATCAAGAACGGCTATCCCATCGAAGGCATGTGGGGCCAGTCCCTGAAGCCGGGAACCGACGCGGAATCCAAGGAGCGGATCAAGCTGCTGACCCAGGAGAACGCCTCGCTGCGGGCCGAGCTGGGCTCGATGAAGGACCGCCTGGCGGTGGTCGAGCGAATCGTGACCGACAAGGGTTTCGACGTCGCCCGGCAGATCGATGCGCTGCGCGACGCGAAGCTGGAGGATGGAAGGAAAACGCAATGAGCTTCTGGACCGCGATCGTCGTGATCGTCGCCATCGTGGCGGTGACCGAAGTGATGAAGGCGAAGCATCGCGCCCGGCACGGGATCACGACCGATCACATGGGCAACGAGAAGCCGCTCATGCGCGAGAATACGGAACTCAAGCGCGAGATCGAGGATCTGCGCGAACGGGTGAAAGTGCTGGAACGGATCGCCACCGAGGACCGCGATACCAAGCGGCTTTCGGCCGAGATCGAGAGCCTGCGCGACAAATAGGCGCGCCAGGCAGGGAGACACGCGACAATGAGCCAGGAATTGCTGATCGCCGCCAGTGCCCTCGCCGGTTTGCTGGTCGTGGCCTTCACCGTGCTCAAGGGCTGGCAGGACTGGCTGGCGCTGAAAACACGCGAGCTTGAGAACGGCCGCCGGCATGGCGAGATCGAAGGCGGGGCGCGCGAAGGCGCCGCGCGGATCGAGCTTGCCGACCTGAAGGAACGCATCCGCAAGCTGGAAGCCATTGCCAGCGGGGTGGACCTGTGATCTTTTTCCACTCGTCATTGCGAGCGAAGCGACGCAATCCAGGACGTATTGCACTGCGCCCTGGATTGGTTGGCCGGTGGCCAGCTTCGCTTCCGTCGCTTCGCTCCTCGCAATGACGAACGTGGTTGCACCTTCTTGCTGACACGATAGGGGCGGGGAATGCGTTCCCTTTCCGATATCCTCGACGAATACGAATTCCTCGACGCCGACGAACGCTATCGCCTGCTGATCGAACTGGGCCGCGAGCTGGAGGAGATGCCCCAGGCGCTGAAGACCGATGCCACGCTGGTGCGCGGCTGCTCGGCCAGCGTGTGGGTCTATCCCACCGAGCGGGACGGGCGCCTGCATTTCCTGGCCGACAGCAACGCCGCGATCACCAAGGGCATCGTCGCCCTGGTGCTGAGCGCGGTGCAGGACAAGCCGGCGGGGGAAGTGGCCGCGATGGACGTGGCCCAGGCGCTGGAGCCGTTCGACCTCAGGAACCAGCTCAGTTCCAACCGCACCCAGGGCGTACCCAACATGATCGCGCTGGTACAGCGCCACGCCGCGCGGCTGGCGGAGGCATAAAATGCTGGCTTTTGCCGGCCCAAGCGCGGGCTGGCTTGAAATGGCGCGGTTCCGGCGTAAGTGCCTTTCATGGCCAGCAAACCACGCACTCTCTATGAGAAGATCTGGGACGAACACGTCATCGAACGGCGTGACGACGGCACTTGCCTGATCTTCATCGACCGCCACCTCGTCCACGAAGTCACCAGCCCGCAGGCGTTCGAAGCGCTGCGGATGACCGGCCGCAAGGTCCGCCATCCGGAACTGACGCTGGCGGTGCCGGACCATAACCTGCCGACCACCCCTCGCCTCGATGCCGATGGCCGTCGCGTGCCGATCGCCGATCCCGAAAGCCGCGACCAGCTTGCCGCGCTGGAACGCAACGCGCCGGAATTCGGCGTGCGCTATTTCGATGCGACCAGCCGCCAGCAGGGCATCGTCCACGTCGTCGGGCCGGAACAGGGCTTCACCCTCCCCGGCACCACGCTGGTCTGCGGCGACAGCCACACCGCCGCGCACGGCGCGCTGGGCGCGCTGGCCTTCGGCATCGGCACCAGCGAGGTCGAACACGTGTTGGCCACGCAGACGCTGCTGCTCAGGACATGGAAGACGATGGAAGTGCGCGTGGAGGGCGATCTCGCCCCCGGCGTTACGGCGAAGGACCTGATCCTGCACATTACCGGCGTGATCGGCACCGCCGGCGGCACCGGCCATGCGATCGAGTATCGCGGCAAGGTGTTCGAGGAGATGAGCATCGAAAGCCGCCTGACGGTTTGCAACATGAGCATCGAAGGCGGTGCGCGAGTCGGGCTGATCGCGCCCGATGACACGACGTTCGCCTATCTCAAGGGCCGCCCCTTCTCGCCCAAGGGCGACGAATGGGACCAGGCCGTCGCATATTGGCGCACGCTCCATACCGATCCCGGTGCGCGCTTCGACAAGTCGGTGGTGATCGACGCCAGCACCGTGGAGCCCACGGTGACCTGGGGCACCAGCCCGGAAGACACGGTGGCGATCGGCGGCGTTGTGCCCGATCCCGCCGCCTTCGCCGATCCGAGCAAGCAGAAGGCCGCCCGCGCCAGCCTCGACTACATGGGGCTCGAGCCCGGCCAGCGCATGAGCGAGGTCGAGGTGCAGAACGTCTTCATCGGCAGCTGCACCAATAGCCGCATCGAGGATCTGAGAGCAGCCGCCGCCGTGCTCAAGGGCCGCCGGAAGGCCTCCAATGTGAAGTGGGCGATCGTCGTCCCCGGATCGGGCCTGGTCAAGGCGCAGGCAGAGGCCGAAGGGCTGGACAAGGTCTTCACCGAAGCCGGCCTGGAATGGCGCGAGCCGGGCTGTTCGGCCTGCCTGGGCATGAACCCGGACAAAGTGCCGGCCGGCGAACGCTGCGCCAGCACCAGCAACCGCAACTTCGTGGGCCGGCAAGGCCCCGGCGCGCGGACCCACCTGGTAAGCCCGGCGATGGCCGCGGCGGCGGCGGTGACGGGCAAGCTGACGGACGTGCGCGAACTGGTCTGACCGGTCCTGCCGGAAAGCAGGTGTTGACACATCTGACAGTGTTCAGGGGCAAATGTCACTTTGCCCCGAATGTGCCACCTTGCCCGGCAAAGCGTCACCTTATCGGCCGAAGTGTAACCTTGCCGCGATAGCGCAGTGCCACTCGCAAAAACGCGGCCTTGCCCGCGCGGGCGACGATCGGCGGCGGATGGACGGGCGGAGGCCATGCCCCGCCCTGCCCCGAACCACGCAGTGTAGGAAAGGGTTCGTCCGCACCCGGCGAAGGCCGGACGGGCAGAGCTAAGGCGTGGTCGCCTTGGCTGAATGCTCGTCATTGCGAGCGTAGCGAAGCAATCCAGGGCGGCAGCGCCATGCGCTCTGGATTGCTTCGCTACGCTCGCAATGACGAATGTGGATTGGAAGGTGAGGTGGGGTCTTAGCCCGCCTTGGCGACCTGCTTGTCGGTCAGGAGCTGCTGGAGTTCGCCGGCTTCGTACATTTCCATCATGATGTCGCTGCCGCCGACGAATTCACCCTTCACGTAGAGCTGGGGGATGGTCGGCCAGTCGGAGTATTCCTTGATGGCCTGGCGGATCTCCATGTCCTGCAACACGTCCACGCTGTCATAAGCCACGCCGCAATGATCGAGGATCGCCACCGCGCGGCTGGAGAAGCCACATTGCGGAAACAGCGGCGTCCCCTTCATGAACAGGACGACATCGTTGTTATCGACGATCTGGGCAATACGGGCGTTGGGATCGGACATCTGCGAGACCTAGTTGAATGACAGGGATCAGTTGGGAACGGCGGTGACCAGTTGCAAGGCATGAAGCTCGCCGCCCATGCGGCCGCCCAGCGCCTCGTAGACCATCTTGTGCTGGAGAACCCGGCTCTTGCCCGTGAAGGCCGACGAGACAACCCGCGCGCGGTAATGATTGCCGTCACCGGCGAGGTCTTCGATCAGGACGTCGGCGTCCGGGAAGGCATCCCTGATCAGCGCCTCTATCTCTGCCGCGGCCATGGCCATGGGATCAGGACTCGCCCATGAGCTGGCGGCGCGCCTCGACGGCCTTTTCCTCCAGCGCGGCGCGGACCCCGGCCTCGTCGATATCGACGCCGGCCGCGGTGAGATCGCCGAGGACCTTGCGGATCACGTCCTCGTCACCCGCTTCCTCGAAATCGGCCTGGACCACGGCCTTGGCATAAGCCTCCGTCTCTTCCGGCGTGAGGCCCATGCGGGCGGCGGCCCATTGGCCCAGCAGGCGGTTGCGCCGGGCGGCGACGCGGAACGCGGTATCCGCATCCAGCGCGAACTTGGCTTCTTCCGCGCGCTTGCGATCGTCGAAGTCGGTCATTGTGTCTGGCCTCTTAAATCGTGGAGCCGCCCGCATAAGGGCGGATTTCGAACACTTACGCAGCGATCCCCGTGCCGCGCGCCAGCCATGGCCTGCGCGCCGCCAACTGGCGCTCGTAACGGGAAATCGCTTCGCCGCTTTCCAGCGTCAGGGCAACTTCGTCCAGTCCGTTCAGCAGGCAATACTTGCGGAACGGATCGATCTCGAACGGGAAACGGTCCTGGAACGGCGTCGTCACCACCTGGTGTTCCAGATCGATCGAGATCGGATCGGTTTCGGCCACTTCCATCAGCCGATCGACCTGTTCCTGCGGCAGGGCCACGGTGAGGATGCCGTTCTTGAACGCATTGCCCGAGAAGATATCGGAGAAGCTGGGAGCGATCACGGCTTTCACGCCCATGTCGAGCAGCGCCCAGGCCGCATGTTCACGGGACGAGCCGCAGCCGAAATTGTCACCCGCGACGATGATCGGGGCGCCGGCCAAGTCGGGCCGGTCGAACACGTTGTCGGGGTCCCCGGACCGGAGGGCTTCGAACGCCCCCCTGCCCAACCCTTCGCGCGTGACCGTCTTGAGCCAGCGGGCGGGAATGATCAGGTCGGTATCGGCGTTCTTGAGGCCGAAGGGATAGGCACGGCCTTCCACTGCGCGGACCGGTTCCATCAATCGGTCTCCGGCGGTTCGCCGCTGGGGATGGGGCCCGGCTGTTGCGGCTTGTGCTTGTCCTTGTCCTTGCGGCGGTTCACGTAAAGCAGCGCCGCGGCGATCGCGGCGGAGCCGATCGCGCCGGCGATGGTGGCCTTGCCCTTGGGAAATCGCTTGGTCATGCCTGCTCAATGGGATGCTTGGGCGGGCGAGGCAAGTATCAGCGCAGAAAATCGCCTAGCCGGGCCCACAGCTTTTCCTTTTCGCGCAGCGGCATCGCCGCATAGGCCGGGCTGGACGACGGCAGGGGGACAAGCGCCGGCGGCTTAGATTCCTGCGGTGTGGGCCCCAGCCGCGCAGGCGCGAGCTGCGCCAGGCCGATCCGCGTCGCCGCCTGCCCGTTGAAGCCGACCGCGCGCAGATCGGGCAGGGAAGCGACAAGCTCCGCCAGGGCATTGGGCTGCGCTTCGCGGATGGCGGCATCGAGGCTGCCCCGGCGATGGGCGGACGCGACCGTGTCCCACAGGCCGACCCCGGCTTCGAGCAACGCGGCAAGCCTGGCTTCGTAGTCGAGCGGCTCTAACTCGCGGCCGATGGCGCGGCCGATCAGGCGCCAGAAGCCATTGCGTGGATGCGCGTAATAGCGCTGCGCGGCCAGCGACGCCTCACCCGGCAGGCTGCCGAGCACGAGCACGCGCGTGTTCGGCGCGACGACGGGCGGGAAGGACGATTTGCGCATCATGGCCGCGCTCTATCATCCGTCGGGGATAAGGGAGAACCGATCTTCGGGGAGGCGGAGCCGACTGCCGGAGCTGATTTGGGGGTGTCCCGGCAGTCAGCCCCGCCTCGTTCGAAGACTTCGGTGGGTCCAATCTCTCTTGCACGCCGCGTGCCAGTTCCGAAGACCGCCCCATTTTCCTGGCACACAATGGTTTCCGGGCCGTTAACCCCTTGGCCCACTGTCAAAAAATCCGACACGACAGGGTGACTGGTGCGTTAGGGATAACCTGCCTAGGATGCCGGCGAACGCAATGGATACCCCGCTGAACCATGGATAAACCGCGCTCTTCCGTCTTCCCCTGGGTGGCCGCGAACCTGGGGGAAATCCTGGTGGCATTGGCCGTCGCCGCGGGCATCTTCATGCTGCTGCTGGCCCTGCGCGCGCTGCTGTTGCAGACAGGGAAGCGGATCGGCCCGCATCAGCCGCTGGCCGGCGTCTTCACCAGCGTGGTGCGCAAGACGCGGATGTGGTTCATGGCGGCGCTGGCGATCCAGACCGTGCAGGGCTACGTCCACCCGCCGCAGGACGTATCGAAGACGATCGTCTTCCTGTTCACCGTGGCCGCGGCGTTGCAGGCGGCGATCTGGACCCGCGCGCTGGTCCTGGGCCTGATAGAGCGCCGCACGATCGGCCCGGATTCCGACGCCGCCTCTCTGACCAGCGCGATGGGCATCATCCGGCTGCTGGTCAGCGCGGCGGTGTTCGCCATCGCGGCGGTGGTGGTGCTGGACAACCTGGGGGTCAACGTCACCGGTCTGGTGGCGGGCCTGGGCATCGGCGGCATCGCCATCGGCCTGGCCGCGCAAGGAATCTTCTCCGACCTTTTCGCCGCCCTTTCGATCATCTTCGACAAGCCGTTCCGCGTGGGCGACACGATCACCTATCAGGGCAAGGAAGGCCCGGTGACCGGCAAGGTGGAGCAGATCGGCCTGAAATCCACTCGCATCCGCGCGCTGACGGGCGAGCTGAGGATCATCGGCAATACGCAGCTGCTGGCGCAGGAAGTGACCAGCTATGTCGGGCGGGCCAGCTATCGCTTCCAGTTGCCGTTCGGGGTGATCTACCAGACCGATCCCGACACGCTGGCGCGGATACCCGCGCTGGTGCGGGCGGAAGTGGAACGCGGCGGGCATCGCTATATCAACGCCTGGCTCAAGGCCTTCGGGCCTAGTTCGATCGACTTCGATTTCCTGTTCGAGGTGGAAGACAGCGATGCCGGCCGGGCGAACAAGGCGCTGGAAGCCGTGGCGCTGGGCGTCTTGCGGACTTTCACGGCAAACGGGATCGAGTTCGCCTATCCCACGCAAACCACCTTCACCGCCGCGCCCGACGGCACGATGATCATGCCTTATCCCGATGGCAGGCCCGCGACGCCGCAGGGGAAGCCGGCCGGCTGACAGCCGGGCCGCATCCCACGGGATCACATGACGTCGAATGCCACGGCCGCCCAGCCCAGGAGAGCGGCCAGCGCCACGGCGACAGTGGCCATCCGCGCCCAGACCATCCGCCGGGAAGCCGCCCGCGCACGCTTGCGGCGCAATTCCTCTTTATTCATCGCCCTCTCATTCACGATCCGCGACGCCTGCCCCTGATCGGGCGCCAATCCGGTGCGCCTACCAGATAGCCTCCGGATGAAAACCCCGTTCGTGGCGCGCCCGGCAGGACTCGAACCTGCAACTCCAAGCTTAGAAGGCTCGTGCTCTATCCAGTTGAACTACGGGCGCGTCGGGCGGGGTCATTAGCGGCGCTTTGTCCCGGCCGCAAATCGCGATAGGGGGCGGACATGGGAGAAACCACCAGACTGGATGGCGAAGCCGGCGCCGGCGCACGGTTCCGTTATTTCCCCTATGTCATGGCGGCTTTCGTGGCGATCCTGTTGCTGAGCAACCTGATCGGCGCCTCGAAGCCGAGCTATCTCACCCTGCCCAACGGCATGCAGTGGTCGTTCGGCGCGGGGGTGCTGTTCTTTCCGGTGAGCTACATCATCGGCGACGTGCTGACCGAGGTCTATGGCTATGCCAACGCGCGGCGGGTGATCTGGACCGGGTTCGCGGCGCTGGTGTTCATGGCCTTCATGGCCTGGGTGGTGGTGGCGCTGCCGGCGGCGGCGGGCTGGCCGGGGCAGGACGCCTATGAGTTCGTATTCGGCAATTCCTGGCGCATCGTGCTGGCTTCGATCACGGCGTTCTGGGCCGGCGAGTTCGCCAACAGCTTCGTACTGGCGAAGCTGAAGGTGCTGACCCGGGGCCGCTACCTGTGGACCCGCACGATCGGTTCCACGGTGGTGGGCCAGGGGCTGGACAGCGTGATCTTCTATCCGCTTGCCTTCTATGGCCTGGCCGGCTGGCCGATCGAGCAGCTGGGGCAGGTCGTGATCTCGCAATGGCTGATCAAGACGGTGTGGGAAGCCCTGCTGACCCCGCTGACCTACCTGGTGATCGGCTTCCTCAAGCGGCGCGAGGGGATCGAGATATTCGATACCGAGACCGATTTCTCCCCCTTCGCGAAAGCGCGGCGGCCCTGAGGGGGCGCGCCGGCGGACAGTCAGTCCGCCAGCAGCGCGATCGCCAGATAGATCAGGATGAAGCTGCCGACCCCGAACACCGTGCCCAGGACGAAGACCGCGCGGACGATCAGCGGATCGGCGTTCAGGTAATCGGCAATGCCGGCGCAGACGCCGAACACCTTGCCGTTGGCCTTGTCGAGCCGGAAGCCGCGCGACGGTGCGCCGGAGCCGCTGCGGCGCACCTCGTTGGTGCCGCGCCCGCTCACGCCAGGATACCCGCGACCGAGTGAACTTGCGGCTGGGTCTGGGCCAGGCCGTTGACCATCAGCGTGCCGGTGATGAACAGCGCCGCCACGGCGGCCAGCGCGTGCTTCATGAAGTTGGAAACGTTCGCCATCTTGCATTCCCCGTGAATTGTCCCGGCGGCCTATCCGCCGACGACAGGGCTATTGCAGGGGCCGTGCCAAATCGCGGAAATGGCGGAAATCCGCCATTCCTGCTCCCATGTCGGCAAAGCACGCCAAGCGGGCATGCTGCATATTGGGGAAAATTACCAATTATCGGCAAAGGCGATTTCCAATGGTCTCCGAGACGCCCTTGCCCTAGTCCTCGCCGCGCCCATGGCGCTCGATCGGATTACCCTTTCCCGCTTCCGCAATCATGCCGAGAGCCGGCTTGACGGCACGGCCGCGCTCAACCTGCTGGTGGGCGAAAACGGCGCCGGCAAAACCAATGTGCTGGAAGCGATCTCGCTCTTCGCGCCGGGGCGCGGGCTGCGCCGGGCGGCGCTGGCGGACATGGTTTCGGCCAGCGGCGATGGCGTTCCTTCACCGGCGGGCGGCTTCGCCGTCAGCGCCGAACTGCGCGCGGGGGACGGGGGCGAGCCGGTGAAGCTGGGCACCGGCGTGGCGCCGGATCGGCCGGGCCGGCGGATCGTGCAGGTCAACGGCGCCGAAGCGCCCGCCGTGGCGCTGGGCGAGTGGCTGGCGATCGGCTGGCTGACACCGGCGATGGACGGCCTTTTCACCGACAGCGCCGGGGCGCGACGACGCTACATGGACCGGCTGGCCCTGGCCCTCGACCCCGCTCATGCGCGCAGCGCCTCGCGCTACGAGGCGGCGCTGCGCGAGCGCAATCGCCTGCTGGCCGGAGAGACGGAGGCCGACCCGCGCTGGCTGGAGGCGATCGAGGCGCAACTGGCCGAAGCGGGGGCGGCGCTGGCGCGCGGCCGCGCGGCGCTGGTCGAACAGCTTTCCACCGCGCTCGACACTTTGCCGGACGGGCCGTTCGCCCGGCCCGCCTTGTCCTATCTGCCCGGCGGGCCGACCGAGGCCGCCGCGCTGGCGGCCGAACTGGCGCGGGGACGCGAGCGCGACCGCCAGGCGCAGCGCACGCTGACCGGCCCGCATCGCGACGAACTGGCGGTGAGCATGGCGGGCAAGGCCATGCCGGCCGCGGCCTGTTCGACCGGCGAGCAGAAGGCCATGCTGATCGCGATCACCCTGGCCCACGCCGAACTCGCCGCCGCCGGAAGGCCGGGGCTGCTGCTGCTCGACGAAGTGGCCGCCCACCTCGACCCGCTGCGGCGCGAGGCGCTGTTCGCGCGCCTGCGCGCCGGCAAGGCGCAAGTCTGGCTGACCGGCACCGAGCCGGCCCCGTTCGCCATGATCGAGCGCGAAGCCGCGGTGTGGCGAGTAGCGGCCGGCGCGGTGGAACGCGTGGGCTGAGCGGCGTTCAGGCGCCTTTGTTGAGGCTGTTGCGGATGTCGCCCAGGCGTTCGTAGATCCCGAAGAACACGGTATACATCTCAATCACCACGCGCCACAGAAGCACGCCGAAGGCGAACATGATCACCGACAGCACCATGGTGCCCAGCCCGGTGGCGAAGCTGTATTGCATGACCCCCAGCCCGCCGACGAACGAGATCAGGCAGCCCAGAGCGATGCCGATCAATCCCAGCCAGTAGATCACTTTGAGAACCTTGGGCGCGACCAGCTTTTCGAAGCTGGCCAGATCCGCGATCGAGAAATTCTTATCCATGACATTCCCCCTTTTCCCCCAGGAAGGCCAGGGCATCACAAATGGGCGGCGCTGGCAATGAAAAAGGGGGCCGCGCGGCCGCCTTCCTCTTTTGCGATATGGTGCGGCGCCTACCACTTGAAGCGCACGGTGGCCCCGTAAGTGCGCGGATCGTTGGGATAGCCGGAGATGCCGCGCGGCTGGGCGGGCGTATCGAACACCACGCCCACGTCGCGGCTGTCGAGCAGGTTGCGGCCCCAGAGCGTAAAGCTGAGGCCGTTGTCCAGCTCGTAGCCCAGCGAGGCGGTGAGATCATTGACTTCACGGGTGAACTGCGCCGCCGCGGCCAGCGCCGCATCGGCATTGGCGATCGTGCCATCGGGATTGCGCACGAGGAAGCCGGGGAGGCCTTCGATCAGCTGCACCCGATCCTGCCACAGGTAGGATACGCGCGGGACCAGCCGGCCATTGCCCACCTGAGCTTCATATTGCGCGCCGACCAGGACCGTCCACGAAGGAATGCTGGCCGGCCGCATGCCCGAAAGATCACCCACGGCGGAAATCTCGAAGCTGTCATAGACGGGATCGAGATAAGTCACGCCGAGGTTCAGCGTCAGCGCATCCAGCACGCGCGCCTGGCCTTCGAACTCCACGCCGAAAGTGCTCTGCTTGCCGGCGTTGAGCAGAACGAAACCGCCGCCGGTGAAGATGTTCGACTGGAAGCCTTTGATTTCCTGATCGAACACCGCGAGGTTGGCCGAGATGCCGCCCCGGCTGAATTTCGCGCCGGCTTCCATCACCCGCGATTCTTCCGGCCCGGCGAAGCGGCTGCCGTAAGTCAGGTTGTTGAGGCCAAGCCCGGCGGCGATGATCGCGTCGCGATCGATGGCGGCGGGCCGACTGTCGCGCGACAGGTTGATCGAGCTGGCCTTGAAGCCGGTCGCATAGCTTGCATAGAGATTGAGCGACGGCGTGGCATCGTAGGCCAGGCGGACGGTGTAGCTGAAATCGCTGTCGTTCGTCTTCCCGTCTTCCACCGCGTTGGGAACGGGAAGGAAGGGCGGCATGTACTGCAGCACCCGCAGCTGCGCGAGCGGGTTCGCCAGCGGATTGTTCTGGTTGGCGGTGGCATAGGCACCGGCCTGCGTCTGGATCGTGGCAAAGGCCGCGGATGTCGCCGGATTGGTGGCGAAGGCGGTCACTTCGGCCGCGGTGGCGGCGCGGCCCAGGCTGAGCGCGGTGCCCACGCCCTGCGCCACGGCGCCTTGCAGCAGCGCGCTGCGGCGCAGCGGCGCATATTGCGGAGCGTCGAGATCGAGGCTGGAGAAGAAATCGCTCGACCGCGCATCGGCGGTGAAGGTTTTGCGATCGTCGGTATAGTTGCCGCCGAGCGTCAGGATCAGGCCGTCCGCCAGCTCGAAATCGACCTGGCCGAAGATCGAGATCGCATTGCTTTCCAGCGTATAGGCTTCGTTGAAGCCCTGGCCGGGGGTGAAGAACCGGCCGGAATAGAACGCGGGATCGCCGTCCAGCGCGCCGAACGTGGTTTCGAGCGAGACCGGCGTGGCCGTGGAAGGGCACGGCGCCACGGCCGGGCCGAACAGGCTGAAGGCGCAGCTCGACAGGCCCTGCACCAGGATATTGGCGTAGTCGCGGAACTGGCTGCCGTAGATCAGCTTGTTGCTCTGATCGATGTCCTCGCTGATGTAGAACGCGCCGAGCAGCACGTTGAGGCGATCGCCGATCTTGCCGGCAAGGCGCACTTCCTGGGTGAAGGTGCCGACATCGAGATCCTGGAAGTTCGGATAGATCAGATCGGCGCTGGTGAAGTCCGAATCCTGGTAGGTCACCGCGTCGGTCTGGCGGAAGGCGGTTATCGAGGTGAGCGTGAACGGGCCGATATCGTAATCGATTTGGGCCGATGCGCCGTAGTTCTTGATCGCGTTGGTGGAATTGTAGTTGTTATAGACGACGCCGCTGAAACGATCCGCCGGCGCATTGGTCTGCCCGCCGAGCGCGCGGACGGCCGCGGTGGCGAGCCCGTCCTGCAGGTTGACCACCGCGCAGCAGTTCTCGTCGATCGAATCGTAATCGGCGATCACGCGCGCCCTGAAGCCGTGATCGCCTTCCAGCAGGAACTGCCCGCGGGCGAACCAGCGATCGCGATTATTGGTGCGATCGCCGGTGCCGAGATCGCGGAAGAAGCCGTCCCGCTTGTTCATGCCGGCGGCGAAGCTGACCGCGGCGGAATCGTTGAGCGGCCCGGTGACGAGCCCCTTCAGAATGACCTGGTTATAGTTGCCGTATGTCGCCTCCACCGAGCCGCCGAAATCGAACTGCGGCGGCTGGGTGGTGATCGAGATGACGCCGGCCGAGGCGTTCTTGCCGAACAGCGTGGATTGGGGGCCGCGCAATACCTCGATCCGCTCCACATCGGGCAGGTCGGTGATCTGGGAGACCGTCTTGGAACGATAGACGCCGTCCACGAAGACGCCGACCGAGGGTTCGATCCCGGCGTTGTTGGCGCCGTTGCCGAAGCCGCGGATGAAGAAATTGGTCGAGCCGACCGCCTGCCGCTGGCCCACGCTGAGCGAGGGGACCACGGTTTGCAGATCGCGCAAGTCGCGGATCTGGCCGCGTTCGATCGTCTCGGCGGTGGTCACCGAAACGGCGACCGGGGTATCCTGCAACGTCTGCTCGCGCTTGGTGGCGGTGACGACGATCTCATTGCCGACTGCGCCGGCATCCGAAGTTCCGGCCGCGTCGGCATCCTCAGCCAGCGCCATGCCCGGCGCGCAAAGCGCCGACAGGGCCGATCCGGCGATCAACAATGCCCGCATGAAATTCGCCCCACCGACGCCCGCCTGCATATAATTTTCCCTTCCTGGACGGACATCCCCATCAGGAGATGCCGGACGATGCCGAAAATGACTTTCACCATAGGCATTAGCCATTCGTGGTAGCGAAATGGTTACCACGCCGGGCGGCCGATCCGCCGGCCATCGCGATTGTGGCGTTCATGCCACGGTGGCTGTGTTTTTCGCCGTGAGCGCGGCATTGCCGGGCGCAATCGCAGGTCCTAAGGGGCGTCGATGGACATCGCCGATCTGCGCGTCGCCCTGTTCAGCGGTAACTATAATTACGTCCGCGACGGCGCGAACCAGGCACTCAATCGTCTGGTCGGATACCTGCTTCGGCAGGGCGCCTCGGTGCGCGTCTATGCCCCCGTGGTGGAAAACGCCGCCTTTCCGCCCACCGGCGACCTGGTGGGCGTGCCCAGCATGCCGATCCCCTTCCGCGCCGAATACCGGATGGCGCTGGGCATTCCGCCGGCGGTGCAGGCCGATCTGGCCCGGTTCGCGCCCAACGTGGTGCATGTCAGCTCCCCCGATCCGGCCGGCCACCGGGCGGTGAGCTGGGCGCGCGCGCATCACGTGCCGGTGCTGGCATCCGTGCACACGCGGTTCGAGACGTATCCGCGCTATTACCACATGGCTTTCCTGGAACCGCTGGCGGTGGCGCTGTTGCGGCGGTTCTATCGCCGGTGCAGCGCGATGGTCGCCCCTTCCGAAAGCACCATGGCGGTGATGCGCAAGCAGCGCATGGGCGAGGATATCGGGCTGTGGTCGCGCGGGGTGGATCGCGACACATTCGATCCGTCGCAGCGCGATCTCGCCTGGCGCCGATCGCTGGGCTTCGCCGACGATGATCTGGTGATCGGCTTCCTCGGCCGCCTGGTGATGGAAAAGGGCCTCGACGTTTTTGCCGACACGATGGAAGAGCTGCGCCGGCGTGGGCTTCCGCACAAGGTGCTGGTGATCGGCAAGGGGCCGGCGCGCGATCGCTTCGCCGAACGGGTGCCGGAAGCCTGCTTCACCGGGATGCTGACCGGGCAGGACCTGGGCCGCGCGGTGGCGAGCATGGACCTGCTGCTCAACCCATCGGTGACGGAAGCGTTCGGCAACGTGACGCTGGAGGCGATGGCGTCTGGCGTGCCGGTGCTGGCCGCCCGCGCCACCGGGAGCAACAGCCTGGTGACCGACGGCGTGACCGGCACGCTGGTGGCGCCGGGCGACATCGCCGGCTTCGCCGACGCGATCGCCCGCTATGCCGCCGATCCGGCGCTGCGGAAGGCCCACGGCGCCGCCGGCGAGACGCGTAGCCGCGCCTATTCATGGGATGCGATCAACCACGCGGTAGCCGAAGTCTATCTGCGCCTGGTGGCCGAGCGGACCCCGGCTCAGCGCAGCACGCCCGAAGCCGTCATGCGCCGGGCGTAGAGCCACTGGCCGACGATCGCCGCCAGGATCACCACCGGTATCACCGCGTTGATCCCGCTGGCGAAGGAATCCGGCGCGTTTGAGGTGAACTGATAGCCCACGCCGACCACGGCGCCCGCCAGCGACACCAGAAAGGCCGGCGCGGCGAAGCGCGAGCGCGCCAGCAGCAGGATGGCGCCCACCAGCGAACCCCAGACTCCGATCGCCCAGGCCGCCACTTCCCAGGCCGGGAACGCCGCGACATAGGCCATGGCCGCCTCGTCGAGGCCCATGGCGGTCAGATAGGCCCGGTTGCCAAGCTCGGTCATCGTGTAATCGAACGCGCCGAAGGCATTCCACAGCAGCGAGACGATCCCGACCACCCACAGGTGGACGGGCCGGCCGGCGGCGGATTCCGTTTGCGTTGCCATCGCGATCTCTCCCCTCGAACGCGACCCGGCGCCTGTTTACCACGGGCGCCGCGGGAGGGGAACGCGAAGGCTAGAGCCGCTCTATCCGGCGCGCCGCTTCGTCGAGGATTTCGGCGATGCGGTGGGCGAGTTCATCGTCCTCGCTGCCTTCGGCCATGCGCTGGCCCACGGCGGTGAACAGGTTCATCGACGCGCGCTGGATCGAGGGAGAGCGGCCTCGTTCGGCATGTTCGGCCATGGCATCGAAGCGCCCCATGATGCGTTCGAGCTGCTCCGCCTCTTCGGCCAGCACGGCTTCGCCCGCCGGGGTGACGGCGAACTTGCGCCGCTGATCGTCGCTGTCCTGCTCGGCCACCAGGGCTTCGTCGGCCAGCATGGAAAGGGCCGGATAGATCACGCCGGGACTGGGCGAATAGTGCCCGCCCGAACGCTCCTCTATCGCCTTGATCAGGTCGTAACCGTGGCGCGGCTGCTCTGCGATCAGCTTGAGCAGGATGAGCCGCAGTTCCTCGCGGCCAAACTGGCCGCGCCGGCCCCTGCCGCGTCCGCCCGGACCCCATGGACCGCGCGGGCCGCCGAACGGACCCCCGCCCCCGAAAGGTCCACCGGGGCCGAAGGGGCCGGCTGGCCCGAACGGGCCACCCTGCCCGCCCCAGCCGCCGCCCATGCCCATCCAGGCACGGGCCGCGTGCTTCCAGGCCCTGCGGGCATCATGATTGTGGCAATGACGAGTCATATGAATTCCTTTTAGACCATCTTAGACGACTCAAGATATATCTTATAATATCGAATTGCAAGAGGGGTCGCCGCCCGCCCGGCCAGCCCCTATCTGTGTGCGCATGGCCGACTTATTCGCCGACGATCCGCCCTCCCCCGCCCGGCAGGACGAGCCGCGCGCCGATGCGCCGCTGGCCGATCGGCTGCGGCCGCGTTCGCTGGACGAGGTGATCGGGCAGGAGCATCTGACCGGCCCGGAAGGCGCTATCGGGCGCATGGTATCGGCGGGCAAGCTGTCCAGCATGGTGCTGTGGGGGCCGCCGGGCACCGGCAAGACCAGCATCGCCCGGCTGCTGGCCGATGCGGTGGGCATGCGGTTCACCGCGATCAGCGCGGTGTTCAGCGGCGTGGCCGACCTGAAGAAAGCCTTCGCCGAAGCCGACAGGATAGCGCAGGCGGGGCCGGCGGGCTTCAAGGGCACGTTGCTGTTCGTGGACGAGATCCATCGCTTCAACCGGGCGCAGCAGGACGGCTTCCTGCCCTATGTGGAACGCGGCACGGTGACGCTGATCGGCGCAACGACCGAGAACCCCAGCTTCGAGCTGAACGCCGCGCTGCTGAGCCGCGCGCAAGTGCTGATCCTGAACCGCCTGGACGCCGAAGCACTCGGCAAGCTGCTGGACCGTGCGGAGGCGCTGGAAGGCCCCCTGCCGCTCACCCCCGAGGCCCGCGAGGCACTGATCGCCAGCGCCGATGGCGACGGGCGTTTCCTGCTGAACCAGGCGGAACTGCTCTATTCGGCCAGGATCGCCGAGCCGCTGGGCCCCGCCGAGCTGGGCAAGTTCCTGCAACGCCGCGTGGCGGTGTACGACAAGGACCGCGAGGGGCATTACAATCTCATTTCCGCGCTGCACAAGTCGATCCGCGGATCGGACCCGCAAGCGGCGCTCTATTACCTGGCGCGGATGTTGGTGGCGGGTGAAGAGCCGCTTTACGTGCTGCGCCGGCTGACGCGCATGGCGGTGGAGGACATCGGCCTGGCCGACCCGCAGGCGCTGGCGCAATGCATCGCCGCGAAGGAAGCCTACCAGTTCCTGGGCAGCCCGGAAGGCGAACTGGCGATCGTGCAGGCCTGCCTCTACGTCGCGACGGCCCCCAAATCCAACGCGGCCTACAAGGCGATGAGCGCCGCCTGGCGCAGCGCGCGCGAGACCGGGAGCCTGATGCCCCCAAACAACATCCTCAATGCGCCGACGAAGCTGATGAAGGACATCGGCTATGGCCAGGGCTATGCCTACGACCACGATGCCGAAGAAGGCTTCTCCGGCGCGAATTACTGGCCGGAAGAAATGGAGCCGCAGACTTTCTATGCGCCGGTGGAGCGCGGGTTCGAGCGGCAGGTCAAAGAGCGCATCGCTTACTGGACCAAGCTGCGCGAGCAACGTGGGGCCGGCGATGCGTGACTGGGACGAAGTGGTGGCGTTCGCCCGCTCGCTTCCCGACGTCGAAATGGGTCCGCACTTCGGCGCGCAAGTGCCGAAAGTGAACGGCAAGGCGTTCGTCGGCCCGAGCCGGGAAGCGGACAGCTTCGGCGTGCGAACCTCGAGCATCGAGGAAAAGCAGATGCTGATCGAGACGGACCCCGAGACTTTCTGGGATACGCCGCATTATGCGAATTATGCGGCGGTATTGGTACGCTATGGCGCCGGTGCGGCCGACGAGCGGGTGAAACTCTACATCCGCCGCGCCTGGTGGGACCGGCTGAAGAAGCGGCAGCAACTGGCGTACGGCGAGCGGCCTTGATCGGCCGCTTCCGGCACTTCGCCGCGATCGACTGGTCGGGCGCGGCGGGGGAGAGGCACGCGGGGATCGCGCTGGCGATCTGCGAGGCGCAGGGCGGCGCGCCGCACCTTGTCCGGCCGGGACACCGCTGGTCGCGCGGCGAGATCCTGCACTGGCTGCTGGACGAGATGCCGGAGGCGACGCTGGTGGGCCTGGACCTGGGCATTTCGCTGCCGTTCGCCGATTGCGGGGCGTTCTTTCCCGGCTGGGCCGACAGCCCGGCCGACGCGAAAGCGCTGTGGGCGCTGGTGGATGCGCTGTGCGAGGATGACCCGCACCTCGCCGCCGGCAGCTTCGTCGATCACGCCGAGGCCGCGCGCTATTTCCGCCGCCACGGCGGACGCGAAGGGGCGCGGTTCCATGCCGCCGATGCGCCGGACCGGCGCGGGCGCTTTCGCGTGACCGAGCGCGCGCAGGCGGCGCTGGGGTGCAAGCCCTATTCCAACTTCAACCTCGTCGGCGCGGCGCAAGTCGGCAAATCCAGCCTGACGGGGATGCGCGTGCTGCACCGGATCGGCGGGCGCCTGCCGGTATGGCCAGTCGATCCGTTACCCCCGACAGGCTCGGTCGTGACCGAGATCTACACCACGATCGCGGCGATCGCCGGCGGCCGCAACGCGGCGCGGAGCAAGATGAAGACCTTCGCCGAACTGAACGGTGCGCTGGCCGTTATCGGCGCCCCGCCCATGGCCGGCGCGGGGCCGATCGACGATCACAGCGCCGATGCCCTGCTGACCGCGGCCTGGCTGCGCGCGCAGGCGCACCGGCCCGAATTGTGGTCCCCGGCGGGCCTGACGCCCGCTATCGCCCGCACCGAGGGCTGGACCTTCGGCGCGGCTTGACGCAAAGGCGCGCGCAGCGCCGGTTTAGCTCAGTTGGTAGAGCAGCGGTTTTGTAAACCGAAGGTCGGGGGTTCGAGTCCCTCAACCGGCACCAATCCGATCCGCGCGATTCGGCAGGGAACCCCGGACAAGGCCTGCGCCGTTCGTTTCCACCGGACGGCCGATCATCCGGCCGAACGTTTCGTCCCGCCAGACGAATCGATGGACCAGCGCCATGGCGACGTGGCCGACGATCAACGCCAGAAGCGACCAGGCCAGCACGCCGTGGACGAGGTTGGCCGGCGCCGTCATCCACAAGGTTTCCTCCGCCCCGCCCGGCCGCAGCGCGATGCCGAACAGCGAGATCGGCCTGACATCGCCGAGCATCCGCAGCAGGCCGAGCGAGGGCACGACGAGCATGAGGACATACATCGCCACGTGCCCCGCCTTCGCGGCCTGGCCGACCAGGCCGGTTCCATACGAGGGGCGCTGGTGCCTTTGCGACAGCGCCCAGCCGATGCGGACGAGGATGAGGAGGAACAGGAGCGAGCCCACCGAGGGATGGGTGCCGACCCAGAACGCCATCAGCGGCACCCGGCCGAGCACGTGCTTCAGCACCATGCCGGTGAACTGCCAGGCGAACAGCGCCGCCATTGTCCAGTGCAAGACGCGCGTGATGCGGCCGTAACGCCGTGGTGTATCCGCCAGCATGAGCTTCCTTTACATCCGAGAGGGCCATTGCGCCGGACCACTGGCGAACCGCAGGATACGCGGCAGGGCCGTGGAGATGATCGAGGCGTGATCTTCTTCCGGCAAGAGTGAAAACGTGACGTTGGCCGCGCCCAGCGAAGCCTGGAGACGGTCCGCGACCTCGCGCGCGCCGGCGACCATGCCTCGGCCCTTGCGCCGCGCGCGAACTTGATCGGCGCCCGGCGCGGCCTGCTGCCACGGGGGCAATTCGTCTTCCCATTCCCCCACTGTCACGAAGGCGCGCGCGGCATCGGCACCGAGCCGGCCCGCGCCTTCCAGCAGCGCGGCCTTGTCCCACCAGACGGACGGGCTGATCGCCGCATAAGCGCCGAAGGCAGCGGGGCGGTTCACCAGGGTCCAGAGCACGAAATACCCCGCCAGCGAGTGTCCGCAGAGGGTCTGGCGCGCCGGATCGACGGCGATGCGACGGGCCACCAGCGGCTTGATCCCATCCTCCAGGAAATCGAGAAAGGCGCCGGCCATGCCATGTTCGCCCTGAGTGGGCGCATCCGGGCGGGCGGAGGTATAATCGCGCTGCCGGCGAGCGACATCATAGCCGGTATCCGCCGAAAGCCCGGCGATAACCATGGGCGATACGCCGGTGGCATCGGGCCGGCGGGCCATGCGCCGCAGGGCCTCTACCCCGGTGGCGAACGACCCCGCCGCATCGAGCAGGTAGAGCACCGGCCAGCCGGCGGCCGGCGGCTCCCCCTCCGGCGCCGCCAGAAACAGGCGATAGGCATCACCATTCCGCCCCTTGCGAACCATGAGGGCCTGCGTCCGGTCGAGCCTGAACGGCGCGTCATCGCGCCCCGATTCAGGCGCCACGGATGCCCCGCCGCACTCGGCCCGATCCTGGCTGACATGACATGACGATGATCCGACCCCCCTTATTGCACTTTACAATCAATAGCACATTGACGAGAGAACGTCAGCAGATTCGCTGCATGACGATCCATGGGGGCATGCCATAGCAAACGTTGAACACCCTGCCGGAAAAACCGCACGGCCGCCGGCCGCGATCTTCCTGCTGGTCGCTATCGTGGTGGCTGTGGTGGCCGCGTTCGCCTTGTGGCCCGGCGATTCCACGCCGAAAGCCGATGCGGGCGCCGCCCAGCTCACCGATGTGCGCGGGCGGCCCGTGACGATCGAAGGGCCGGTCAGCCGCATCGCCATCGACGACAGCCGCTATCTGGTGGCGCTGGGCCTGATCCATCCCGATCCGATATCGCTGCTGGTCGCCTGGCCGCACGATGTGAACCGGCTGGGCGATGACACGTATCGGCAGTTCCTGGAAAAATCCCCGGCGCTGGCAGACCTGCCCAAAGTGGGCAGCTCGGCAGGGGATTTCGATGTCGAATCCCTCCTCGCCGCCGCGCCGCAGGTGGCGCTGCTGTCGCTGGAAAGCGGGGTGACCGATGCCCAGGTGAAGCAGATCGAAGATGCCGGCATCCGCGTGGTCTTCGTCGATTTCTTCGTCAAGCCGTTCGACAACCTGGAGCCGAGCCTGCGCATCCTGGGCGCCCTGACGGGACGCAAGCAGACGGCAGACGATTTCATCGCCTTCCGCGCGAAGAAAATGCAGCAGATCGCGGACAAGGTCGCCATGCTGCCCAATGACGACCGGCCGACCGTATTCGTGGAGGCTCATGCCGGCATGAGCCCCGATTGCTGCAATTCGCCGGGGCGCGGCAACATCGGCGATTACGTGACCTTCGTGGGCGGCCACAACATCGGCAGCGACGTGATCGGACAGTCGTTCGGCAAGCTGAACCTGGAATACGTGATCTCGCGCGATCCCATGGTCTATATCGCCACCGGCGGGCCGCATCTGGAGAAGGCCGGCGGCCTGGTGCTCGGCCCGCGCTATAGCGTGGGGCAGGCGCAGGCCTCGCTGGCCAAGATCGCGGCACGGCGCGGCATTTCGGGCCTGACTGCCGTGAAGGACCACCGTACCCACGGCTTCTCGCACCAGCTGATCAATTCGCCGCTCGACATCGTGGCCATCGAAGCCTTCGCCAAATGGATCCATCCGGAGCTGTTTGCCGATGTCGATCCGGCGGCGACGCTGGCGGAGATCAACACGCGCTTCCTCGCCGTGCCTTACGACGGGGTTTACTGGGTGGACCTGCCGTGAGGACGCCCCCCGCTGGCGCGCCGGCAGGCCGATCCGCCCCATCCGAAACACCCCAGGAGAACCTCAGATGATGCCTCTCGACAGCCGTTTTCGTAGGGTCGGTTTCGCTCTGCTCACGGCCGGCTCGCTCGCCGTCGCGAGCGCTTCGCCGGCGCTGGCGCAGACGCCGTTCAGCCAGATCGACCGCGCCTCGGCCGGGAAAGTCTCGTTCGCGGCCGCGCAATCCGGCCAGCCGATCGAGGCCGGCGGCCAGGTCGCCATTTCCGGCGAAGGCTTCAAGGCCGGGCAGCCGGTCACGCTGTTTTATGGCACGACACCGCTGACCCCCACGGCGCTGGTCGCCAATGGCGAAGGCAAGATCAGCGGGTCCATCACGATCCCGGCCGATGCCGTTTCGGGGATACACCCGATCGTGGTCGTGGCGCGCGAGCCCTATTTCGCCACCGTGGCCGAGCTGAAGGTTTCGCCCAGCGTTCCGCTGTCGGGCCAGCAGCGCTTCACGATCACCCAGGCGGATGAGACGCGCGGGCTCTATCAATCGGCTTACAGCGCGAAGAACAACGTGCTGTTCACGGCCTCTTCGGTCGGTCGGCCGCCGGTGAGCCAGTCGGAACTGCTCAAGCTCGATGCCGACAAGCTGACGGTGCTCGCCCGCGCCGTGCCGCCCGCAGCGCCCGCCCCCGCGCCGCGATCCGGCGCCCCGGCTCAAGCGGCAGCGCCCGGCGTCTTCGCGGTCTATGGCGTGGGCGTGGACGACGCGAAAGGCACGGTATGGGCCACGAACACCCGCCAGAACACGATCGCGGTCTATAACCAGGCCGACCTGTCGCTGGTGAAGCAGTTCGACGTGGGCACGGTGCCCCATTCGCGCGACGTGGTCGTGGATGAGACGCTGGGCAAGGCCTATGCCAGCGCCACGGGCACGCCCGATGTCGTGGTGATCGACACCGGCGCGCTGGCCGTGGCGAAGACGATCGCGGTGCAGACTCCCCAGCGGGGGGAGGAGTTCTCCGCCCTCAGCCTCTCGCTCGATCGGGCGGCGCACAAGCTCTATGTCGTCAGCATGACGACCAACGAGGTCGCGATCATCGATACGCGCACCGATACGGTGGAGAAGATCCTGCCGGTGCCGGGCGCGCGCAACGCGATCGGCGTCTCGCACGATCCGCAGAGCGGCCGCATCTACGTGGCCGCGCAGGGAAGCGACAACCTGATCGTGCTCGATAGCGCAAGCGGCGCGGTCATCGCCGATACGCCGGTGGGCGCGGGTGCGCTTAACGTGGTGTTCGATCCCGTGAAGCGGCTGGCCTATGTTGCGAACCGCAATGCCGGCACGATCACGGTGACGGACCCGGACGGCAAGATCGTCGCCAACCTCGGCCCGGCGCCGCTCGCCAACCATGTCTCGCTGGGGAAGAACGGCGTGATCTACGCGGTCGACAAGTCGGCCGGCGTGCGCGACGCGGAAGCCGACGTCATCATGCGCATCGCGCCGAAGTAGACGGGCGGATAGCCGCAACGAAAAGGGGCCGGAACGCCGCATCGTTCCGGCCCCCTTTTCGTGGGCCGCCGAAAGTCAGAGCGGCAGGGTATCCTCGATATCGATCTGCAATCCGGAAGGCTGGGGCGTGACCCGAGCGGCCACCTTGTAGACCTGGGCCAGGACTTCGGCCGAGATGGCCTCCGCCGGCGGCCCGTCAGCCGCCACGGCGCCATTGGACAGCACGACGACCCGATCCGACCAGCGCGCGGCGATGGCGAGATCGTGCAGCACCATGATCACGATCATCCCCCGCTCCCGCGAGAGGGCGTGGACCAGCTTCATCACCTTCAGCTGGTAATGCAGGTCCAGCGCGCTGATCGGTTCGTCCAGCAGCAGCACGCGCGGCGTGCGCACCAGCGCCTGGGCCAGCGAAGCGAGCTGGCGCTGACCGCCCGAGAGATGATCCAGCCCCGTCATCGCCAGGTGGCCGATGCCGACGCGCTCGATAACGTCCATCGCCCGCTCGACGATGGCGAGCCTGTCCGCCTCGTCACGGTCCACGGCGGAGGCGCGTTCGGCGCCGATCACGGCCTCCAGCACTGTCAGCGCCACGCGCTGCGGCAGGCTCTGCGGCATGTAGGTGACCAGCCGCGCCCGGCTTTCGAGCGCCATGCCCACCAGGTCGCGGTCGCCCAGCCGGACCGATCCTTCGGCGGCGAGCAGCCCCGCCAGCGCGCGCAGCAGCGTGGTCTTGCCCGCGGCATTGGGGCCGATCAGCGACAGCACCGTGCCCGGCGCCACGGCGGGAAGCGTGAGGCCCTGGACGATCCGCCGGTCGCGATAGCCGGTCGACAGGCCGGCGATGCTCAGGCTTTCGCCGTATCGTTCCATCACACCCGCTCCGGCTTGCGCATGATGAGGAACAGGAACACCGGCACCCCGATCATCGAGGTGACGATGCCCACCGGCAGCAGCGCGCCCGGCACCATGATCTTGCTGGCCACCGAGGCGAGCGACATCACCAGCGCACCGGTGAGCATCGAGGCCGGCAGCAGGAACCGATGATCCTCGCCCAGCATCAGCCGCGCGATATGCGGCCCCACCAGGCCGATGAAGCCGATCGTCCCGACGAAGGCCACCGCCGTCGCCGCCAGCGCGGAGATCCGCAGCAGGGAAAGGATCCGCAGGCGGGCGATATCGATGCCGAAGCTGCGCGCCCGGTCCTCGCCCAGCCGCAGCGCCGTCATCGCATGGGCCGAGCGCAGCGAGAACGGCACCGTCACCGCCAGGACCACGGCGAGCACGGAGAGGTTGCTCCACGTCGCGCGCCCGAGCGAGCCCATGCCCCAGAACACCAGCTGCGCCAGCGCTTCCTGCGAGGCGACGAACTGGAGCAGGGCGACCAGCGCGTTGAACGTGAACACCAGCGCAATGCCGAACAGCACCACGCCTTCCACCCCGGCCGCGCGGCTGCGAGCCAGCGCCTCCAGCAGCAGCACGGAGGCGAAAGCCGCGACGAAGGCATTGAGCGGCACCATCCAGTCGGCCGAAATGAACGGCAGGCTCAAACCCAGCACGATGGCCAGCGCCGCGCCGAACGATGCGGCCGACGACACGCCCAGCGTAAACGGGCTGGCCAGCGGATTGTTGAGGATCGTCTGCATCTCCGCACCGGCCAGCGACAGCGCCGCGCCGACGAGGATCGCCATCAGCGCATAAGGCAGGCGAACGTCGCGGATGATCGTCACTTGCGGGGCGCTGAGCGTGTCGGGGCTGAACAGCCCGGCCCAGACATCGGCCAGAGGCAGGGCGGACGGGCCGGTGGAGATATCGAGAGCAAAGGCGAACAGGCACAGCACGCCCATGCCGGCCACGATCAGCACGCGCCGGCGCACCGCCTGGCGATAGGCGGCAATGGCCGCGGCGCGCGCCGCGCCCGTGGTCGCCGGATCGTTCACGCTGTGCTGGCCCTCCACACTTGGACTTGAAACGGCCCTTGCCCTATGGCCAGCGGATGTTGAAGACCATCCCCGAAATCGACGCCGTGCATTCTGAAATGACCGAATGGCGCCGTGATATCCACCGCAATCCGGAACTCGCTTTCACCGAGACCCGCACCGCCGCGCTGGTGGCCGGGCGCCTGCGCGAATGGGGGCTCGATCCGGTGGAAGGGATCGGCGGCACCGGCGTGGTGGCGGTGATCGACAGCGGCAAGCCCGGCCCCTCCGTGGCCCTGCGCGCCGACATGGATGCGCTGCCGATGGACGATGCGGGCGGCAAGGCCTGGCATTCGCACACGTCCGGGATCGCCCATGCCTGCGGGCATGATGGCCATACCGCCGCGCTGCTGGGCACCGCCCGCCACCTCGCCGCCAATCCGCCCGCCAGCGGGCGCGTGGTCCTGGTGTTCCAGCCGGCCGAGGAGAACGGCCTGGGTGCGCGGGCCATGATCGCCGACGGATTGCTGGAGCGCTTCGCATTCGACGAAGCCTATGCCTTCCACAACATGCCGCTGCTGGCGCCCGGCCAGGCCGGGGTGCGCACCGGCCCCACGCTCAACGGCTATGTCGTGTGGGAAATCACGGTGGAAGGCGTTGGCGGCCACGGCGCGGCGTTCTTCAAGGCGACCGATCCGCTGCAAGCAGCCGCGCGGCTGGCGGTGGAGATTTCCTCGATCGTCGGGCGCTATCTCGATCCGGCGGATTCCGGGCTGATCACGGTATGCTCGCTCCAGGCCGGAAGCTCGCACAACGTGATCCCCGCCTCGGCCACGCTCAGCGGCACGCTGCGCGCGCTCAGGCCGGAAGTGATCGGCTTGCTCTATCGGCGGCTGGAAGCCGCCTGCGAGGGCGTGGCCACGCTCAGCGGATGCACGATCACCTGCCGCCGACTGGCCGAAGTGCCGCCCTGCGTCAACGCGCCCGAGGGGGCGGAGCGCGCGGCGGCCGCCTGTGCCGCCGTGCTGGGCGAAGCCGCCGTGATCCGCGACCATCCGCCCTTCCCCTTCACCGACGATTTCGCGCTGTTCCTCGAAGCCGCGCCGGGGGCCTACCTGTTCCTCGGCCAGGACAGCGCGATGTGCCACAATCCCGCCTATGATTTCGACGACGCGCTGCTGCCCGTGGCCGCAAGTATATTCGCCACGTTGGTGCGACAAAGGCTGGGCTGAGTTCGGGTTTGCGTTGAAGTTCGCGCGGAGGCGCGGAGACGCGGAGATTTCTTGCGCTCGCAGAGGCGCGGAGGCGCAGAGAAAGCCCGCCGCGAAGCGGCCGCCATCCTTTGGCCAATCTTTGGCCTCGCTTTGAAAACGCCTTCGGCGAAAGTCCCTCCGCTCGATCAAAAATCTCCGCGTCTCCGCGCCTCCGCGCGAACCTCTCTCTCTGCGCCTCCGCGAGCGCCAATAATCAAAGCAGGCGTCAAGCCCGCAAAGTGGCGCCGCCATCGACATAGAGATCGGCCATGGTGATGTGGCTGGCCCGGTCGGACAGCAGGAAGGCCACGGCTTCGGCCACATCCTCGGGCGTGGCCAGCTTGCCCAGCGGGATACCGGCCTTGAACGTGCCCGGCTGCCCGGCGATCACGCTGTCGGCGCCGCTGGCATCGGCCCACATCCCGGTCTGCATCGGCGTGAGCGTCGATCCCGGCGCGACGATGTTGCAGCGGATACCCAGCGGGCCAAGCTCCAGCCCCAGGCAGCGGGTGAACATATGCGCCGCCGCCTTCGACGCGGCATAGGCCGCCATGCGCTGGCGCGGCACGCCGGCCGCGTTTGATCCCACGGTGACGATGCTGCCCCGCCCGCGCGGGGCCATGTGGCGCGCCAGGGCCCGGCCGAGATGGAACACGCCGTGGGTGTTGACGTCGAATACGCGCCGCCAGGTCTCGTCGCTTGTTTCCAGCACGGTATCAGTGGCGAGGATGCCGGCCACGCCGACGCCGCAATCTATCGGCCCCCAATCGGCTTCGACCTGATCGACCAGCGCATCGACCGCCGCGGAATCGGTGACGTCCAGCGGGGCGGCCCAGACATCGTTGCCGGCAGGAGCAGGCGTCTCCAGGTCCGTCGCCACCACCCGCGCGCCTTCCTCGCGCAGGACGCTGACCACCGCGCGCCCGATCCCGCCGCCTGCGCCGGTGACGAAGGCGATGCGCCCGGCAAGGCCGCTGACGCGGCTCATGCCCGCACCAGGGGCCGCGCGGCCATGCGCTGGGAAAGCGGGGGGGCGATCATGGCACTGGCCTCCGGTCCGGTGAGCTGGGAATGCAGGAAAGGCACCGAGATGCAATCGAGCCGCGCGGCATGGGGCGCCCACAATTCAGGCTGCAACTGGGGCCTGCCGGCATGGTCCTTCCCCGCGCGGATATGAGTCAGTACGCCATCATAGGTGCGATGATGATGGCCGCGCACCAGCCGATTGGTGTCGAGCACCGTGCGCACCACGCCGTCCAGCGCCTGCCCCGGCAGATTGCCCAGCGCGCTGTCACCCTGGCGCAGGAAGGCGAGCACCTGGTCCCGCGTTTCGAGCTGGGGATAGGCCTCGGGATCGTAACCCGCGACCGCCAGCAGCGCACGCAGCGCCTGGCTCTGCGTCGGTTCGGGCTCGGCGCGCCAGCATTCGGCCGGATAACTGTCGAGCATCGCCACGAGGCCCGGCTCGCGCCCCAGGGCCCGCAATTCCACCGCCGCCGCCTGAGCGATGATCCCGCCGACCGACCAGCCGGCGAGGTGATAGGGCCCAGCCCCCCAGGCTTGGATCATGCGCCGCGCATAATCGGCAGCCAGCGCCTCGATGCTTTCCGGCGCGGGCGCGGCGGGGTCCAGCGTCGGGGCCTGCAAGCCATAGACGGTGCGCCGGGGGGCCAGCGCCTGGGCCAGCGTGCGATAGCCCCAACACAGCCCGCCCGCCGGATGGACCAGGAACAGCGGCGACACATCGTCCGCGCCGCGCGCCAGCGTGATCAGCGGCGCGAGGCCGTCCGCCCCCTCGCCCCTCGCCGACGCGTCGATCCGTGCCGCAAGGCCCGCCACATCGGGATATTCGAACAGCACCGCCAGGCCCGGATCGCGGCCCCACACCTCGCGGATGCGAAGCGTCAGTTGCACCGCCAGCAGCGAATCCCCGCCGAGCGAGAAGAAATCATCCTCACGGCCGATCTCCGGCACGCCGAGCAGCTCCGCATAGAGCGCCGCCAGCTGCTGTTCGGTCGTGCTGGCCGGCGCGCCGCCGCCGGCGCTGGCAAAGACCGGCTCCGGCAGGGCCTTGCGGTCGAGCTTGCCATTGGCGGTGACGGGCAACGCATCCAGTTCCACCATGGCCGCCGGCACCATGTAGTCCGGCATCGTCTTCGCCAGTTCCGCCCGCAGCGCTTCGGCCGAATAGCCGGCATCCGGCACCACATAGGCCACGAGCCGCCCGTCGCGGGCGAGAACAGTGGCGGCGCGCGCCAAGCCGCTGGCCGCGATCGCCGCCTCGATCTCGCCCAGCTCGATCCTCAGCCCGCGAACCTTCACCTGATGGTCCGACCGGCCGAGGAACACGACCGCGCCATCGGGCCGCCGCCGCGCGAGATCGCCGGTCATGTAGAGCCGTTCGCCAGGATGGAACGGATCGGCGATGAAGCGCTCGGCCGTCAGGTCCGGCCGCCCGACATAACCGCGCGCGAGCTGCACGCCGCCGAGATAGAGCTGCCCGACCATGCCCGGCGGCACCGGGCGGCGCTGCTCGTCGAGTATCACCAGCCGCGTGTTCCATACCGGAAAGCCGATCGGCACCGGGCGCGAGGTATCCTCCGCGCTCGCGGGCCAGAAGCTGACGTCCACGGCCGCTTCGGTCGGGCCATAGAGGTTGTGCAATTCAGCCCGCACGCGGCGGTGGAACCGGTCGCGCAAATCGGCCGGCAGTTCCTCGCCGCTGCAAAAGACGCGTGTCGTCTCGATCCCATCGGATTCGGGGGAATCGAGGAAGACGGACAGCATCGAAGGCACGAAGTGCAGCGTGGTAATGTTTTCGGTGCGGATCAGCGCGGCGATGGCCGCCGGATCGCGATGCGCGCCGGGCGGCGCCACCACCAGCGTGGCGCCGTAAATGAACGGCAGGAAGAACTCCCACACCGAAACGTCGAACGTCGCCGGGGTCTTCTGCAGAATGCGATCGCGCGGGCCGATGGCGTAATGCGCCCCCATCCACAGCAGGCGGTTGACGATCGCCCGGTGCGTGATGAGCACCCCCTTGGGCTCCCCCGTCGAGCCGCTGGTGTAGATGACATAGGCGGCGTGATCCGGCTGAGGCGGCGGCAACAGGCCGCCCCCTGCCTGCGGCCAGTCACCCGACGCGAGCAGCGTTTCGCCATAGACGCCGTGCGGATGGCCCTGCGCCAGCACCACGGCGGGCCTGGCGTTGCGCAGGATCGTGGCGATCCGCGCGGGCGGATGATCGAGATCGAGCGGCAGGTAGGCCCCGCCCGCGCGCAGCACGGCGACCAGCGCGATGACCAGTTCCAGCGATCGCGGCAAGGCGACGGCGACGAGGCTTTCCGCGCCCACGCCCCGTTCGCGCAGCGCCGCCGCCAGCGCCCGCGTCCGCCGGTCGAGATCGGCATAGCTCAGGCTTTCGCCTTCGAACCGCAGCGCTTCGGCATCGGGCGTGGCCGCCATCGTGCGTTCGAGCAGCTCGGCCAGCGTCGTTTCAGGCAGGGGATGCGCACTGGCGTTGAACGTCTCCAGCTCGGCCGCGATCTCTTCCGGCGTGGCGCTGGGGACATCGGCCAGGCGCTCGGCCTCCAGCGCGCGGGCGATGAACACCGACAGGCGATGGCCATGGGCGGCGACTTCCTCCGCCCCATAAAGGTTTGGATTGGCGTCCACTTCCACGGTCAAGGCGTTCACCGCATCGCCGCGGAAAGTGAAATTGATGTCTTCCACCGGCCCGGTGCCAGTGACGTGCAGGGTCACCTCCAGCCCGGCCATGCGCGGCGGCCGGTCATAGGGCTGGACGTTGGCCAGCGGCCCGTGAAGCCGCCGGTTGCCCCCGATCAGCCCCAGATCGCGGCGCAGCTGCTCGCTGCGATAACGCCCGTGCTTGCGCGCGGCGGCGATATCCCGCGCCACCGTGCCGAGGAAATCGGCCAGCGGCGCCGCTTCATCCGGCGCCACGCGCAGGGGCAGCACGTTCATCACCGTGGCCGGCACCCGCGCCGAAGCGCTGCCCATGCGGCCCATGTGCGGCACGCCGATCACGACCTCGTCCGTGCCCGTGAAGCGGCGGACATAAGCGGACACCAGCGCCGTCAACACATCGGGCCAGGCCAGCCCGGCTGCCTTGGCCCGCTTGAGCAGGGTTTCGCGAGTGAGGGCCGGAAGCACCTGTTCGAAACGGTGAAAGCCGAACGCGGACGCGGCCTTGCCCTGCGCCATGCCGACCACTTCGTCCGCGCCCTCCATCGCCGCGCGCCACCACGCGGCGTCCGCCTCACGCTCGGGCGAGGTGCGATAGGCGGCGTCTTCCTCCCACACGCCGGCCAGCGGGGCCAAGGGCCGGCCCCCGCCATCCTTCCCCGCCAGCAGCAAGCCGTAAAGCTCCGCGATGCGCGCGGTGAGCAGCACCATGCCATAGCCGTCGATCGCGAAGTGATGGACCTGCTGCGCCCAGAAATGCCGGTCCGCCGCCAGCCGATAGAGCACCTGGCGCGCCATCGGCCCGCGTTCCGGCGCGATCGCCGTCGCCATGTCTTGCCGGATGGCCGCCAGCGCCGCGCCTTCGGGATCGGGATCATCCGTGAGATCGACGAAGTGCAGGCGGGGCCGCAACGCCGGATCGATCACCTGGCGCGGCCCTTCGGGCGCATCGATGAAGCGCAGCGCCAGCGCCTCTGCCTCTTCGCCCGCCCGGTCCACCGCTGTCCGGAAGGCGGCACGGTCCAGCGGCCCGCGCAAGTCGAGATACTGGCCGGTGTTGAAGATCGGATTGAGCGGATCGAGGCGCTGGGCATACCACAGCCCCGATTGCGCCTCCGTCAGCGGCACCGCCGGCATCATCGATCAGCCCTGCCGCTGTTCCACGATCGCCCAGAGGCCGGCCACGGTGGGTGCCTCGATAAGGTCGGCGAAATCGAGCGGGACGCCTTGTTCCTCCCACTGCACGGCAAGGTTCATCACCCGCATCGAATCCAGTCCCAGGTCGATCAGGTTGTCGCCATCGCCGATCGCGGAAGCATCCTGTTCGATGATCGCCGCGATGTCCGCGCGCAGCTGCTGCAGGGTCAATGTCATGTCAGGGCCTCGATGATCTGGCGGGTGGAACGGACGACCGCGAAGCAATCGGCCGCCTGGGCGAGCGCGGCATCGTGCCAGCTTCGCGAGAAATCGGCGAGCGCATCGGCGGCCATGAACGGCTCTATGTCGAGCTGGAACGCCTCCGCCGCGGTCAGCGCGCAGCCGATGTGGGCATAGACGCCGCAGATGACGAGCTGATCGCGCCCCCGCGCGCGCATCAGCCGTTCGAGGTTGCTGCGCTGGAACGCGCTGTAGCGATGCTTGACCAGCACGATGTCCTCGGCCGCCGGGGCGAGCGGCGCAATGATCGGCTGATGGTCGGGCACATGGCGCATACCCGGCCCCCAGAGATCGGCCTGCAACCCCCGGTCGCGCCGTTCCTGATCGCCGTTCTGCGCGGTGTAGAACACCGGCACATCGTTCGCCCGCGCGGCTTCAAGCAACGTCGCGATATGGGCCACGGCGGGCTCTATCGGCGCCACGCCAGGGGCGAAGGCATCGACGAAATAGGCCTGCATGTCATGCACCAGCAGCGCCGTGCGATCCGCCCGCAGCACCCAGTCGGCGCGCGAGGCGGGCAGCTCCGCTTCACTGGGCAAGGCGTAGCCGGCAATCGAAGGCAGGCGCCGGGGGGCGGTCATGCGCCGGCCTTTTCCTGATCCAGCAGCTGCGCCCGCAGCGCGGCGCGCAGTTCCTTGCGGCTGATCTTGCCCACCGCCGTGGTGGCGAAATCCTCCACGAACACGATCTGGTCGGGGATCTTGAACGCCGCGATGGCGCGCCCGCGCATCCACGCCTTGATGTCCGCCGGCCGGGGCGCCGCGCCATCGGCGATGATGAACGCGCAGCTCCGTTCGCCGAGGAATCGGTCGGGCACCGAAACCACCGCCGCGTCGAACACCTGCGGATGGGCGAGCAGGTGATCCTCCACCTCCTCGGCCGAAATCTTCTCGCCCGCGCGGTTGATGTGATCGGTGGCGCGGCCCATGACTTCGAGATAGCCGCCGGGCAGCCGGCGCACGACATCGCCGGTGCGATAGAACCCGTCTTCGGTGAACGAGCGGGCGTTGGCGGCGGGATCGTCGTGATAGGCGCGGATGGTGTAAGGCCCGCGAGTGAGCAGATTGCCGGGCTCGCCTTCCGGCACCGCATTGCCCTGATCGTCGAGGATCAGCACTTCGTCATCGGGCGATATCTTGCGGCCCTGGGTCTGGGTGACCACGGCGTCCGGATCGTCCAGCCGGGTATAGTTCACCAGCCCTTCGGCCATGCCGAACACCTGCTGCAACTTGCAGCGGAGCACCGATCCCACCCGCTTCGCCGGCTCCGGCATGAACTTCGCCCCGCCGACCTGCAGGACCTGGAGGCTGGAAAGATCGTGTGCCGTCTTCGGCGCGGCCTGGAGCCAGAGCAGCGCCAGCGGCGGCACCAGGCCGGTAATCGTGACCTTCTCCTGCTCGATCAGCGGAAAGGCCGTGGCCGGATCGGGCGCCGGGGCCATGACCACCCGGGCGCCGGCATGGATCGCGCCGAACACGCCCGGGCTGCTCATCGGGAAATTGTGCGATACCGGTAGCGAAGCCAGGTAGACGCTTTGGGGCGTGATCCCGCAGATCTCGTTGCTGGCGCGGATGCTGTAGAGATAATCGTCATGCGTGCGCGGGATCAGCTTGGAAAGGCCCGTGCTGCCGCCCGAAATCTGCACCAGCGCCACATCGGACGGGGCGGCGTCCTCCACCGGCAGGAGAGCCGGGTCTGCCCGGAAGGCATCGAACGCGGCATGCGGGCCGGCTTGGCCGACGACCACGGCGTGGCGCAAGTGCGGCACCTGCGCCTTCACCGCATCGGCCAGCTCGCGGTAATCGAACCCCTCGTGGCTTTGGGCAACGACATAGGCGGCGGCCTGGGCCTTGCGGGCGAAATGGGCGATCTCCGTCAGCCGGTGAGCCGGCAGCGCGAAGACCGGGATCATCCGCGCGCGGAACAGGCCGAAGACCACTGCGAAGAACTGCGGGATATTGGGAAGCTGGACCACGACCCGGTCGCCCGGCTGAAGGCCGAGCGCGAGGAAGCCCGCGGCGGCCGTTTCCGCACGCGCCAGCAAGTCGGCATAGGTCCACCGCTCACCGCCGCCCACCACGGCGATCGCATCGCCGCGTTCGCGCGCGCGTGCTTCGAGGACCCGACGGAACGTCTCCCCCCGCCAGTAGCCTTTCTGGCGATAGCGTTCTGCGAATTCGGATGGCCAGACCTGCTTCAGCGGCACCATGGGCTTCATGTTCTCCTGCGCTTCGCGTGCGACTTCACTCGTCCACGCCTGTGGCGGATTCGAGCATAGCGCAAGACGGCGCGCTGGCGTGCCCTTCTTCATCGACACCCAGCGCGCGCAGCATGGCTTGCAGCTTGGCGGAGGTTTCCTCGGCTTCCTCGGCCGGCACGGAGCCTTCGACGATGCCGGCCCCGGCATAGATGCGCACCTGCCGCCCGCTTACCTCCGCGCAGCGCAGCGAGACATACCATTCCCCGTCGCCCGCGCGATCCGTCCAGCCCACCGCGCCGGCATAAAAGCCCCGGTCATAGCCTTCGAGCGCGGGGATCAGCGCCAGCGAGCGGCCGCGCGGCGTGCCGCCCACCGCCGGGGTCGGGTGCAGCACGGCGGCCAGTTCCGCGGAGGACACGCCTTGCGGGTCTTTCAACTGCCCCTCTATCCGCGTGCCGAGGTGCCACATGGTCAATGTGGAGACGAGTTCGGGCTCTGGCGGGGCGACAAGCGCGCGGCAATAAGGCGCGAGGCCATCGAGAATGGCCTCCACCACCCAGCGATGTTCGCGCTGGTCCTTCTGGGAATGCGCCAGGGTTTCCGCCGCCGCGCGGTCCGCGGCAGGATCGGCGCTGCGCCGGGCGGAACCCGCCAGCGGATGCGAGACGATCGCGGCGCCGGTCTTGGACACCAGAAGCTCGGGCGTGGCGCCGATCAAGTGGCGCGGCGCGCCCGTGGCCCCGGGGCCGATCGGCGTGAGGAACCGCACCGCGCCCGGATCGCCCAGCAGACGGCCGGACAGCGCCATGAGATCGACCGGCGGATCGGCTTCGAGCAGGACGCTGCGCGAAAGGACGATCTTGGTCAGCGGCTCCGCCTCGCCGCGCGAGGCGCGGATCAGGTCCAGCGCCTTCGCCACGGCCGCTTCGTAAGCGGCGCGGCTCGGCTGGGGGCTGACGCGCCAGCGGCGATCCTGGCGCGGCCCGGCGGCGGCGGGCGCCGGCGGCGCATCGGACACATGATCGGGCTGGAACAGGAAATCGTGGGCCGCCCGATCGAACGGCAAGGCGCCGGTGAGGAGACCCGGCGCGGACGGATCGTCCTCTTCGGCGAAGAACGCGCGCACGCGGCTCGCCAGCGTATCGGCCGGCCCGGCCCTGAGCCGCCGCCGCAGGCCGCTGGCGGCAAGCTGCCCACGGGGGCTGGCCAGCATGAACGTGCACGGCGTTGCCTGCCCAGCGCTCACCACGGCCGAATCCGGCATGCTCTTCACTTCGCGCCTTTCCTGTCGCACCGGGCCTCTTGCATTATGTGCGCCCCCTACTATCGGTTGATAGTGATTTTCAATCTCATGAATTGGCGCCTAGCCGAGAAAACATTCGCGTAAGATGACGGAAACATTAAATCCTACCCGGACACTGGAGGCGGCGGCGCGACCATGAAGGTGCTGGTGGTCGAGGATGACCCGAGGACGCGTGCGTTCGTCGCCGGCGGCCTGCGCGAGCATGGTCATACGGTGGACGAGGCCGAAAGCGGCAGCGCCGGGCTCGAGCTTGCCTTGCTGGAAAAGTACGATGCGCTGATCGTGGACCGGATGCTGCCCCACTGCGCCGGGCTCGATCTGGTTCGCGCGGCACGCGCGCAAGGGATCGAGACGCCTTGCATCCTGCTCACCGCCATGGGCGCGGTGGAAGACCGGGTGGAGGGCCTGAACGCCGGCGCGGACGACTATCTGGTCAAGCCCTTCGCCTTCAGCGAGCTTCTTGCCCGGCTGAACGCGCTGGGCCGCCGGCCGCCGCTGGCTCCCCAGCCGGACAGCCTGCGCGTGGGGGATCTGGAGATGGACCCCGCCGCGCACCGCGTGACGCGCGCCGGCAAGGCGATCGAGCTGACCTCGCACGAATTCAGGCTGCTGGAATACCTGGTCCGCCGCGCCGGCCAGGTGGTGACCCGCACGATGCTGCTGGAAGCGCTGTGGGGCTTCCACTTCGATCCGCGCACCAACATCGTCGATGCCCATATCAGCCGCTTGCGGGCCAAGGTCGACCGCGGCTTCGACACGGAGCTGATCCGTACCGTCCGGGGGGTCGGCTATGCCATTCGCGGCACGCCCTAGGTCCCGCCTGCCGCGCCTGCTGTCGACCACCAGCCTGCGCCTGGCGCTGACTTTCTCGGCGATCTTCGGGCTTGGCGCGGCGCTGCTGGTCGCGGGGATCGACTATGGCCTGTTCCGCTTCGCGGAAACCGAGGTGCGCGAGGATCTCAACCATCAGATGAGCATCATGCGCAACGACGCCGCGCGGCTGGGCGGGGACGAGCTGATCGCCATGCTGGAATCCCAGGCGCGCAATCGCGACGCGCGGCGCTATCTGTTCCTGGTCGTGACCCCGGACGGGCGGACTTTCTCCAACGGGCTGGCGCGCGGCGCGGTCAATGCCGAAGGCTTCCGCCACAACCTGCCCAGCAAGCCGCGCCCCGCGCGCTGGCCGGACCAGAAGCCCGACATGCTGGTACTGAGCCACACGGCCGAGGACGGGACTCTGCTGGCCATCGGGCGCGACACCAAGCACCTGGACGAGCTGCGCGGCGGCATCCGCACGTTCGCGCTGTGGAGCGGGATGGGCGTGATCGCGCTGGCGATCCTGGCCGGCCTTGCGCTCGGCTATCAGTTCCTTCGCCGCCTGGCGGGGGTGAATCGCTCGGTCGAACGCATCATCTCGGGCGATGCTTCGCAGCGGCTCCCGGCCATAGGCCCGGGGCGCGAGTTCGACGATCTGGCCGCCAATCTCAACCGGATGCTGGACCGGCAGCAGGCGATGATGGACGCGCTCAAGACCGTGTCCGAAGGCATCGCGCACGATCTGCGCACCCCGCTGGGGCGGCTGCGCAACCGGCTGGAGGAACTGGAGACGCAGGCCGGCGATCCGCAGAAGCGGCAGGCTGGGATCGAGCTGGCGACGGAGGAAATCGACCAGATCACCGCGCTGTTCGATTCCCTGCTGGCGCTTTCCCAACTCGAAAGCGGCCGGCCCGCTTCGCAATCCGCACCGCTCGACGCGGGCGATCTGATCGAGACGGTGGGCGAGATCTATCGGCCGGCGATAGAGGACGCGGGCGGCACCTTGCGGATCCTCCCGGGGGACCGCGCCACCGGCCCGCTCACGGTGCATGGAACGGCAAGCCTGCTGACTCAGGCGCTCGCCAATCTGGTGGAGAACGCCATGGTCCATGCCGATGGGCCGCTCGATGTCACGCTGGAAGCGCGGCGGCGCGGCGACCGGGTGGTCTTCACCGTGGCCGACCGGGGGCCGGGCATTCCGGAGGCGGAGCGTGAAAAGGTCCTCCGGCGGTTCTACCGCATGGACCGCAGCCGATCGCGCCCCGGTTCCGGGCTGGGCCTGGCAATGGGCGCGGCGGTCGCCAGATGGCACGGCGGCGAACTCACGCTGTCGGACAACAGGCCCGGCCTGAGGGCGGAACTGGTCCTGCCGGCACACTAAGCGCCGGATTACCGCGCAATATCTGTGTCATATTGGCACGCAGGCCGCAAAAGCGCCGGAGCGGCATTGCTGACGCAGCCCTTCACAGGGTAATTTGGGCGATCGGGATTTTATCCGGGCTTTCTGCCGGGATTTTTAAGGGCCGCCTCATGAAGAAGATGATCGTTGCCGCGCTGCTCGCCAGCGCGAGCGGGTTTGTTTCCACCCCGGCTTCGGCCGCACAGCAGATCATCAGCTTCGGCGGTGTGCTGAACTATGGCTCTGTCTGGGGCACGTCCCCCTTCGGTACGCCGGGCACCCAGCTGGGCGGCAAGGCCTATTCGGTCGTCATGTCGTATGATCCTACGCTGTTCGCGAACACCGGCACCTGCGGCGCCGTGCCGTCCACCCAGTGCAATTTCACCTTCACCGCCGCGCGCCCGATGACGGCGACCTTCACGGTCGACGGGGTGAGCCAGGAATACACCTGGACCAGCGGGGAATTCTATCTGAGCGCCGGCGGAAACGACCAGTTCGGCTTCAACTTCGACGTGCCGGCCGGCAGTTTCTCCGGCTCGTTGGGGGATGGCAACTCGTTCTATCCGAACCAGGGCAGCGTCAACACGCCGATCTTTTCGGACTTCACCAATCTGGCGGTGACGGGCGGAACCTTCCAGTTCAACCCGAACGGCTTCGGCTTCGGCGATTCGCCCAACACGCTGAGCGCCAGCTACACCGCCGGGACGACCGGCGCGGTGCCCGAGCCGGCGACCTGGGCGATGATGATCCTCGGCCTTGGCCTCGTCGGCGGCGCGCTGCGCGCCCGGCGCCGGCAGGAAGCCGCCGTCACCTACGCCTGATCGGCCAGTACAGCTAAACGGAACGCCGCCGGCCCACGGGCTGGCGGCGTTTTTCGTGCGCGAGGGGTTTCGTGAGGCCGCTCAGCCGCGCCCGCGATAGGATGCGACGCCCTGATCCGGCAGCCACAGGCCTTCGGGCGGCGCGCCGCTTTGCCAGAACACGTCGATCGGGATGCCACCGCGCGGATACCAATAGCCGCCGATGCGCAGCCAGCGGGGCTGCATCTCGGAAAACAGCCGCTGGCCGATGCCCACGGTCACATCCTCGTGAAAACCGCCATGGTTGCGGAAAGCGCCGAGGAACAGCTTGAGGCTCTTGGATTCGACGATCGTTTCGCCCGGCGCATAATCGATCACCAGGTGCGCGAAATCCGGCTGGCCGGTGATCGGGCACAGCGAAGTGAACTCCGGCGCGGCGAAGCGGACAAGGTAAAGCGTGCCCGCGCGCGGATTGGGGACATAGTCCAGCTCGGCCGCTTCGGGGCTGGCCGGAAGCTCGGCCGCACGGCCAAGGACACGGGGGGTTTGCTCGCTCATCGCCCGGCGCTCTTGCCGCGAACGCGGCGCGGGCACAAGCGGGCGCTTTGCCCCATGCAGTTCACCGGCTATTCAGCACGCCCGGCCATGCCCCGCGTGACAGACATGCGTTTGCCCACCTTTGCCCTGATCGCCGCCGTTGCGCTGGCGCCGCCGCTGGCCGCCGCGCCGCCATCGGCGCGCGACTTCCGCCTGCCGCCGGAATCCTCGGCGCAGACGCCCTCGCCCGACAGGCAAGGCCCGGTGGCCCCTGACGTGCCGGAATCCCGCCGCGCCGCGCCCACGCCAACGCCGACCCCACGCGCGACTTCGTCGCCGGTGGCGCCCCCTGTCGCCGTGCCGCCCATCGTGGTGCCCCCTGCGGCCAGCGCGACGCCGGTCGAGGAACCGCGCGCCGCACCGGTCCGCCGCGCGCCCAGTCCGACGCCAACGGTGGCCGTGCCCACAGAGCCGACGGAACCGGCTCCAGACCAGTCGGCACCGGCCCCTTCCCCCGCGCCCTCACCCATGGCCCCTGTGGCGCAGCCGACGCCCGCAGCGGAAGGCGGCCATTCATGGCCCTGGGTCCTGGGCGCCCTGCTGCTGCTTGCCGGCGCGGGCTTCGCCGCCTGGGCGCGGATGCGCGGACGGGCCGGCGCGCGCGAAACGGCAGCCCCTGAGATCGAACGGCCGCGCGTGGGGCCGCAGGCGCCCGCCCCTGTCCCGTCGCCCGGCGAGCCGTTGCATGTGACGCTGGAACCGCTGCGCCTGAGCCTGACGCTGATGAACGCCGCGCTGGCGTGGCGGCTCGAAGTGGCCAATCGCGGGGATCGGCCGCTGATCGGCCTGACCATCGGCGCGGACATGATTTCCGCCCACGCCTCCCTGACTCGGGAAGAGCAGCTTTCCGGCCCGCAAGACCAACAGGGAAGCGCCGCCCTGCCCGCGCAGCGGATCGAGCGGCTGGAGCCGGGCGAAAGCCGCGTGGTGGAAGGGGAGTTCCGCCTGCCGCTGGCCCGGATCGTGCCGATCCGCCAGGGCAACATGGCCCTGCTGCTCCCCCTGGCGCGCTTTCGGGTAGAGGCGGAGGGCGCGCGGCCGCTGGTGCGCACGTTCGCCGTGGGCCAGCCGGGCAACGGCGCCGCGTTGCAGCCCTTCCGCCTTGACCAGGGACCGCGTATCTACCCCCAGTTGGTGCAGCGCGCCTTCACTTAGGTTTACCGGACGGGCAGCGAGGGATAGGCGGAAGGTCATGGACGATCTCATCTCAACGCAGGAACTGGCGCGGCGGCTGGGCGAGCCGGGGCTGGTTGTCATCGATGCCTCGGCACATCTGCCCGATGCCGGGCGCGATGCCCGCGCCGAATTCGCCATGGGGCACGTCCCCGGCGCGCGGTTCCTCGATCTCGAGAGCCTGAAGGACGCCGACAGTGCGGTTCCCGCCGCCCTGCCGACCGCCGCCCAGTTCGCCGCGCGCATGGCGGAAATCGGGGTGAACGACGGCGACCGCGTGGTGATCTATGACGATAGCGCGGTAAAAACCTCGGCGCGCGCCTGGTTCATTTTCCGCATGCACGGCTTTCGCGACGTGGCTCTGCTCGACGGCGGGCTTGGCAAATGGCGTGCGGAGGGCCGCGCTCTCGAACAGGGCGCGGCGGAGGGCGGCGCTGGCCATGTGACTCCCTCCGCCGGGCCGGGCACGGTGCGCGACAAGGCGGAGATGCTGGCCAACCTCGCCAGCGGCGCGGAACAAGTGCTCGACGCGCGCGGCGCCGGGCGCTTCACCGGCGCGGAGCCGGAAATCCGCCCCGGCATGGCCAGCGGGCATATCCCCGGCTCGCGCAATATGCCGTTCGGGCAAGTATTGAATGCCGATGGCACCTTCAAGGATGCCGCAGGCCTGCGCGCCGCGTTCGAAAGCGCGGGGATCGCCCTCGACAAGCCGGTTACGACGACTTGCGGCAGCGGGGTGACGGCCTCGGTACTGCTGTTCGCCATGCACCTGCTCGGCAAGGACGACGTGGCGCTTTACGACGGAAGCTGGAGCGAATGGGGCGCCGATCCGGAAACCCCCAAGGCAACGGGGCCGGCCGAATGAAGGCCACACCCCGCCCGCCCCGCGCGGAGGCGGGCGAATGAGCGGACAGGCGGATCGCAAGCGCGCCACCCGCGTGGTGGAAGCCGGCCGGCGCAAGGAATGGACCGGCGCGGCGGTCAACCCGCCGGTGTGGCGCGGCAGCACCCATCTTTATGCCGACAGCGCCGATCTGGCGCGCGGGCGGCCCAACGAGGACGGGCATTTCTACTACGGCCGGCGCGGCGCCCCCACGCAATGGGCATTGGCCGAAGCGCTGACGGAGCTGGAACCGGGGGCGCACGGCACCCTGCTTTATCCCAGCGGAGTGGCCGCGATCGCCGGGGCGCTGCTGGGCGTGCTGGAAAGCGGCGACGTGCTGCTGATGACCGACAATGCCTATGAGCCGAGCCGGGCCATGGCGAAGAACCTGCTGGCGCCGCTGGGGATCGAGACGCGGTTCTTCGATCCGTTCGATCTCGCGGGCTTCGCGGCGCATTTCGACGGGCGCACCAAGGCCGTGCTGCTGGAAAGCCCCGGCAGCCAGACCATGGAGATCTGCGACGTGCCCGCGCTCTGCGCCATGGCGCGGGATCATGGGGCCGCGAGCCTGATCGACAATACCTGGGCCAGCGCGCTGGGTTTCCCGGCGCTGGCGCGCGGCTGCGACGCATCGATCATGAGCCTGACCAAGCATGTCGGCGGCCATTCGGACCTGATGATGGGCTCGGTCACCGCCGGAGAGGCGCTCTATGGGCGCCTACGCGCGAAGAGCCAGGCACTGGGCCAGGTCGTTTCCCCGGACGATGCCGCGCTGGCCCTGCGCGGCCTGCGCACGCTGGATGTCAGGCTGCAGCGCGAGACGGCAAGCGCGCTGAAGATCGCCGAATGGCTCGCCGGCCGGCCCGAAGTGGCGCATGTGCTGTGCCCGATGCTGCCGGGGGCGCCGGGGCACGCGCTGTGGAAGCGCGATTTCACCGGCGGCTGCGGGCTGTTCAGCTTCGTGCTCAAGGGCGGCTCTCCGGCCAGCCGCGCGCGCTTCATCGACGCGCTGGAGCTGTTCGGCATCGGCTATTCGTGGGGCGGCTTCGAAAGCCTGGTCATTCCCTTCGATCCCGCGCGGGCGCGCAGCGCCACCCCGTGGCCGCCGGCGGGATGGGCGGGCGAGGACAAGCTGGGCGTCCGCCTGTCGATCGGGCTGGAAGACCCAGAGGACCTGATCGCCGATCTCGCACGCGGCTTCGCGGCACTGGCGAATAGATGAGCGCCCCCACGCGCATCCTGCAGGACATCGAGCCGGGCAGCCAGGCGTGGAGCCTGATCTCCACGCTCGATCGCTGGGGCTTCGACCTGTTCGGCACGCGCATATCGGTGTGGACCGCCGTGGTGGCGCTGGCTGTCATCATCGCGGCGCTGCTGATCGCCCGGCTGACGATCAAGGTGGCCGGCTGGCTGATCGGCACGATCCAGGGCCTCGACACCACGCAGCGGCTGCTGTCGCAAAAGCTGGTCGCGATCACGGTCTGGACCGTGACCTTCCTGCTGACGCTGGACATCCTCGGGATCGACCTCACCGCGCTGGCGGTGTTCTCCGGTGCCTTCGGCCTGGCGCTGGGCTTCGGCTTCCAGAAGACCTTCGGCAACCTGCTGGCCGGGATCATCCTGCTGATGGACCGTTCCATCAAGCCCGGCGACGTGATCGCCGTGAACGACGGCATCACCAATACCGTGGGCCAGGTGAAGAAGATCGGCATCCGCGCGGTCTCGGTCACCACGCGCGACAAGAAGGAATACCTGATCCCGAACGAGAACCTGATGATCAATCAGGTGGAGAACTGGTCGTTCAGCTCGCGCGACGTGCGTATCCGCGTGCCGCTGACAGTGGCGCCGAATGCCGATCTGGAACTGGCCGAGCGGCTGATGATCGAAGCGGCGGCCGAAGTTCCGCGCGTATTGCCCATGCCCAAGCCGGCGGCCTGGCTGATCGACCTGCACGAAGCCGGCGCCACCTTCGAGATCCGCGTGTGGATCAACGATCCGGAGGAAGGGCTCGCCAGCGTCCATTCCGACGTGCTCAAGCGCGTGTGGAAGCTGTTCCGCGAGCACGGCATCGAATTGCCCGACCGGACCTTGCGCGATGTGAGCCTGCGCGACAGCGAGGCGCTGCGCCGGATCGTGGCGGAGTTGCGCGAGGCGCAAAAGATCGACGGAAACTCCAGCTAAAGCTCACCTAGCCCCCCGCCAATCCATTATGGCTGGCACCCGGCGGCCTTCATGGCCATTTGCGCGGCATGATTACGGTGGGCACAGTGTATCTTGTCGGCGCCGGCCCCGGCGCGGCGGACCTGTTGACGCTCCGGGCGGCGCGGCTGCTCGGCGCGGCGGAGCTGGTCGTGCATGACGGGCTGGTCGATCCCGAGGTGCTGGCCATCGCCCGCCCCGGCGCGCGGCTGGTCTCGGTCGCCAAGAGCCGCGCCCGCCACACCCTGCCGCAGCACGAGATCAACGCGCTGCTGGTGCGCGAAGCGCTGGCCGGGCGCGACGTGGTGCGGCTGAAAGGCGGCGATCCCCTGGTGTTCGGGCGCGGCGGCGAGGAAGCGGAAGCCTGCCGCGCGGCCGGCGTGCCGGTGGAGATCGTGCCGGGCGTGACATCGGCCCTGGGCGCGGCGGCGGCGGCGCAGATCCCGCTGACCCATCGCGACGCGGCGAGCATCGTCAGCTTCGTTGCCGGCCAGTGCAAGGGATTGACCGAGCAGAACTGGGCCGGCCTTGCCGGCAAGGGCCGCACGCTGGTGATCTACATGGGCGTGAAGACCGCGCCCCGGATCGCCGAAAAGCTGATGGCCGACGGCCTGACGCCGGACGTGCCGATCGCCGTGGTGGAAAACGCCGCGCGGCCGGCCATGCGCGTGCTGCGCGGCCCCCTGGCGGGCCTGGCACAGCTTGTCGAACGCGAGCGGGTGAAAAGCCCGGCTCTGATCATCATCGGCGACGTGGCGGCTCGGGAAGACGCCGCGCTGGCCCAATTCGCGCTGGAGGCGCATTCGTGAAGATACTGACGGGTAACGATCTGAAGACCGGGCGGGTCATCTGGTGGGATGGCCAGGGCTGGTCGCTTCATGTCGAGGATGCGGCCGACGTGCATGACGACGGCGAGGCGATCCTCGCGCGCGAGGAAGCCGCCTGCCGTGTCAACGGCCCGATGTTCATCGAAGGCGAGCGTACGGCCGAAGGCGTGCGCCCGGCGCATATCAAGGACCGCATCCGCGCCCTCGGCCCCACCGTGCGGGCGGACCTGACGCTGAAGCCGGCCGATCCCAACGCCGGCAACTGGGTGATCTGATGTACAAGTACGATCAATACGACGACGCCATGGTGCGCGCCCGCGTGGAGGATTTCCGCGACCAGACGCGCCGCCGCCTGGAAGGCAAGATGACCGACGACCAGTTCAAGCCGCTGCGGCTGAAGAACGGTCTCTACCTCCAGCTCCACGCCTATATGCTGCGGATCGCCATCCCCTATGGCACGCTGAACAGCACGCAGCTGCGCAAGCTGGCGCATATCGCCCGCACCTATGACCGCGGCTATGGCCACTTCACCACCCGGCAGAACATCCAGTTCCACTGGATCAAGCTGGAAGACGCGCCCAATATCCTGGGCGAACTGGCCGATGTGGAGATGCATTGCATCCAGACCAGCGGCGAATCCATTCGCAACATTTCCGCCGATCACTATGCCGGCGCCGCCGCCGACGAGATCATGGACCCGCGCCCCTGGGCCGAGACGCTGCGGCAGATGACCACGTTCATGCCGGAATTCAGCTACCTGCCGCGCAAGTTCAAGATCTGCGTGATCGCCGCCGAGGAAGACCGCGCGGCGATGCGCTGGCACGATTTCGGCCTGCGGATCGTGAAGAACGAGGCGGGCGAGATCGGCTTCGAGGTCTATCCGGGCGGCGGCATGGGCCGCACCCCGTTCATCGCCTACAAGAGCAGCGACTTCGTGCCGCAGCATCAGATCTTCAGCTACCTGCAAGCGGTGCTGCGGGTGTGGAACCGCCATGCCCGGCGCGACAACATCCACAAGCAGCGGATGAAGATCCTGGTCCACGAGCTGGGCGAGGAGGAATTCACCCGCCAGGTGGAGGAAGAGTTCCGGCATATCCTGACGCTGGGCACCGATTTCCCGCAGGCCGAGTACGACCGGATCGCGGCCTATTTCACGCCGCCGCCGTTCGAGACGGGCTTGCCGGAGGAAATCGACCGCTCCGACCCCGATTTCGCCGTCTGGATCGACCAGCAGATCGCGCCGCACAAGGCGCCGGGCTATGCGATCGTCAACGTGAGCCTGAAGCCCATCGGCGGCATCGGCGGCGATATCACCGCCGAGCAGATGGAGGTCGTGGCCGATCTCGCCGAGCGTTACAGCTTCGACGAGCTGCGCGTGGCGCATACGCAGAACCTGGTCCTGCCGCATGTGCGCAAGGCGGATCTCTATGCCGTGTGGCAGCAGCTGCGCGACGCCGGCCTGGCCGACGCCAATCTCGACCTGGTGACCGATATCATCGCCTGCCCGGGGCTCGATTATTGCAGCCTGGCGAACGCCCGTTCGCTGCCGGTCGCGGCGCGGATCGCGGAGCGCTTCGCCGATCCCGCGGCGCAGCACGACCTGGGCGAGCTGAAGATCAAGATCTCCGGCTGTATCAACGCCTGCGGGCACCACCACGCGGGCCACATCGGTATCCTGGGCGTCGACCGGAAGGGCACGGAGAACTACCAGCTCCTGCTCGGCGGATCGGGCGCGGAGGACGTCAGCCAGGCCAAGATCACCGGCCCCGGCTTCGACGAGGCGGGCGTGGTCGATGCGGTGGAGCGCGCGGTCAATCACTACCGCACCATCCGCGAGCCCGGCGAACGATTCATCGATACTTATCGCCGCGTCGGCATGGAAGGATTCAAGGAGGCGATCTATGGCTGACGTGCTGCGTTTCCGCGACGATGCCGCGGCTGACGAGCCGGCGGTTTCGCTCGACGCGTTTCTCGACCAGACCAATGCCGTTTCGGTGCGCATCGAAGCCGGTGACGACGTGCGCCGGCTGGCCCCGGTGCTCGACCGGCTGCGGCTGGTGGAGATCGATTTCCCGAAGTTCCGCGACGGCCGCGGCTTTTCCAGCGCCAGCATCCTGCGCGAGATGGGCTATACCGGCGAGATCAAGGCGACCGGCGACGTGCTGGTGGACCTGATCTTCTTCATGCGCCGCTGTGGCTTCGACAGCTTCGCGCCCAACGTGCCGCTGGACCCGGCGGATGCGGAAGCGGCGCTGAACCGCTATCCCTACGTCTATCAGCACGCGGCGGATGCCGAAGTGCCGATCTGGCAGCTGCGCCACCCGGAACTCGCCAATGGCTAGCCGGGCCGTGGACGTCATCGATACCGGGCCCAGCTTCACCCAGGCCGACGCGGACGCGCTGAACGCGCGCTTCGCCGGGGTGGACGCGGCCACGATGCTGAAGACCCTGTTCGCCGAAGGGTCGCTGGGCCGGGTGGCGGTCGTCTCCTCCTTCGGGACGGAGAGCGCGGTGCTGTTGCACCTCGTGGCGCAGGCCGATCCCGCCGTGCCGGTGATCTTCGTCGACACGCTGAAGATGTTCCCGGAAACGCTCGCCTATCGCGATGAGTTGACGCAGATGTTCGGCCTCACCCATTCCTCCGTGGTGCAGCCCGATCCAGCGGTGCTCTTGGCGAAGGACGAGAACGGCCTGCGCTGGTCGTGGGACCCGGACGGCTGCTGCGAAATTCGCAAGGTGGAGCCGCTGAAGCGGGCCAAGCAGGGCCTCGATGCCTGGATTTCGGGCCGCAAGGCGTTCCAGTCGGTCACCCGGCAGAACCTGCCGCGCTTCGAGATCGAGGAAGGGCGGCTGAAGCTCAATCCGCTGGGCGACTGGACCAAGCAGGATCTCGACGCCTATTTCGAGACCCATGCGCTGCCCCGGCATCCGCTGGAAGCGCAAGGCTATCTCTCGGTCGGCTGCCAGCCCTGCACCACCACCGTGAAACCGGGCGAAGACCCGCGCGCGGGCCGCTGGCGCGGCTGGGACAAGACCGAATGCGGCATCCATTCGCCGAACGACCCGGCGCCCGAAGCCGACGAAGGCGAATTGCCGCCGGGCTACGAACCGGCGTTCTGACCGGCTATCCAGCCTTCGCCCTTCCCGCCGCCGGCGGGCACGGCGAAGGCTGGCGATAGGACGCGGCTTACTGCCCGCCCTGCTGGAAGCGCTGCATCATCTGCTGGCGGAAGGCATCGCGTTCGGCCTTGGTCAGCTTGCCGTCGTGATCCGCGTCCTGCATGTCGAAGCGCTGGAGCTGGGCGGCCACATATTCGGCCTTGCTTTGCGGACCTTGCGCCCCGCCCGGCCCGCCGCCTCCACCGCCGCCGCCCCGCGCACCGCCGCCGAAGCCGGCCCGCCGCTCTTCAGGCGAAAGCGAACCGTTGTGATCGGCATCCAGCTGGTCGAAGCGCTGGCCGATGATCTTTTCCGCATCGGCCTTGGTCACCGTGGCATCGCCGTAAGGATCGGGCGGAGGGCCGCCCTGCGCCAGCGCCGGCATCGTAATGCAGGCGGCCAGCCCGGCCGCTGCCATCATGATCTTCTTCATCCTTGCTCTCCCGTAACCCATTCGCGGGGCACCCTGTTGCGGGGCGCAAGCTCTGCCTCCGGCGCGCGCGCCGCAAGAGCCCACTTGGTCGCGATTTGTCGCAGCGAACCCGGTTAGAGCCAGCGCTGCTGGCGATACCAGCAGGCGGTGGCGGCGAGCCCTTCCGGCGTGGGGATTTCGGGCGTCCACAGATCGGCGGGAGGAGCCTTGTCGGCACGGCTGACCCAATCGGGGTGAACCATATAGCCGACGCGATCGGGGGTGAGCCGCGCCCGATCCCCCCGCACCAGCCGATCCAGCCCGGCACCGGCGCGCAGCATCCATTCGGGCAGGTGCGGCGCCCAGACCTTGCGCCCCATTGCCTGGCCGATGGCCCTGGCCAAGTCCGCATGGTCCCAGCCGCCATCGCGCCCGTCATCGGGTTCGAGGATACAGCGGGACAGGGCTGGCCGGGCCGGCAGCAGCGCCAGGAGCAGGCGCGCCAGATCCTCCACATGGATCACCGAAGCCCGCCCCCCCGCCGGCGGGATCGGGACCACGCCCCAGCGTGCGGCGCGGAACAGCTCGAACATCTCCCGATCGCGCGGGCCGTAGATCGCCGGCGGGCGGACGATGACCCAATCGAGCGCACTGGCCTGAACCCATTCCTCCGCCTCGCGCTTGGATTCGCCATAGGCCGAAAGCCCCGGCTCCCGCGCCGCGAGGGAGGAGACGAACACGAAGCGGGGCACGCCCGCTTCCACCGCCAGATCGACAAGCGCCTGAGTGCCGGCGACATTGCCGAGATGGAAGCCCGCCGGATCGGGCGCGTTGACCACGCCGGCGACGTGAAGCACCACGTCCGCGCCTTCCACCAGCCGCGCCAGCGCGGCGCGATCCGCCAGATCGCCGCGTATCCATTCCACGCCCGCGCAGGGCGCCTGCTCGCGCCGCGCCAGCGCCTTCAGCGGGATGCCGCGGCGGCAAGCCAGATCGACCACGGCCTGGCCGACGAAGCCGGTGCCGCCGGTCAATGCTATCGTCAAAGCAGCACCAGCTGATCGTGATGGATCACCGCCGCGCGCGGGGCATAGCCGAGCAGCGCCTGGTGCTCCTCCGTCCGGCGGCCCTTGATGGCCGCCACTTCCGCCGACGCATATTCGGCCAGCCCTTGCGCCACCGGGCGGCCCTGCTGATCGCGCACGAACACAGGATCGCCGCGCACGAATTCGCCGTCCACCCCGGTCACGCCGCTTGCCAGCAAGCTGGCGCCCCGACAGAGCGCGCGCGCGCAGCCGGCATCGACCGTCAACGTACCCTTCATCCTCAGCCGCCCGCCGAGCCACGCCTTGCGCGCGCCGTCGCGGCGGACGGGGAGGAACAGCGTCCCGATCTCACCCCCCAGCGCGCGGGCGAGTGGGGCCCGGTGCGTGCCGTTGACGATCGCCAGGGCGATGCCCGCGCGGCTGGCGATTTCGGCGGCTTGCAGCTTGGACGTCATCCCGCCGGAGCCGAGGCCCGAGCCGGACTTGCCGCTGGCCATCGCGTGGACAGCCTCGGTCACGCCTTCGACCAAGGGCAGGAGCGTGGCGTCCGGCTGGCGCGGATCGCGATCATAAAGGCCGTCCACATCCGACAGCAGCATCACCGCGTCGGCCCGCGCCGCCTGCGCCACGCGCGCCGCCAGCCGGTCGTTATCGCCGAAACGGATTTCCGCCGTGGCGACCGAATCGTTCTCGTTCACCACCGGCACCGCCCCGGCCTTGAGCAGGCGGCCGAGCGTGGCGGCGGCGTTGAGATAGCGGCGCCGGTCCTCGAGATCTTCCAGCGTCAGCAGCAGCTGGGCGGCGGTGAGGCCATGGCCTTCGAGCAGTTCGCTCCACAAGCCGGCCAGCGCGATCTGCCCGACCGCCGCCGCCGCCTGCGCATCCGCCAGGGAGCCGCGCCCGCGCTTCGGCAGGCCAAGCTTCGCCGCGCCGAGCGCGATCGCGCCGGAGCTGACGACAATGACCTGCTGCCCGCGCTGGCGGGCATCGGCGATTTCGGCCACCAGCGTCGCCAGCCAGGCCCGATCGGGCTTGCCGCTGCTGCCGAACAGCAGCGCGGAGCCGACCTTGAGCACAATGCGGTGCGCGGTGGCGGGATCGGCAAGATCGGTGAGACGGCGGATCGTCATTGTGGCCCGTTAACCGCAGATGCGAAGGGCGCAAAGTCATTCCGATCCGGGGGCGTCTGCCGCGGGAGGGGGCGTGGGGATTTTTTGGCGCTCGCAGAGGCGCGGAGGCGCAGAGAAATCGTGTTTGCGGCGAAGCCGCTGTTAAGCCGGAATGATACCGCCAGTCGCAAGGCGGAGCGCAAAAACCGGCTTTGCCGGTACTTCCCTCTGCGCCTCCGCGCCTCTGCGAGCGCCTGAATTTCCCGTGCAGGAGCCTCAGCCGAGCGGAGACCAGTCGCCTTGCGGCTCCGCGTCGTCCTCGGCCGCGCCGGCGGTTTCGGTCGCGGTGCGGGTGGGGAGATGGTCGAGCACGGCATCGAGCAGGGCGTCGATCCCCTGCCCCGTGGCGCCGGAGATGGGAAATACCCGCTGCGCGCCCGCTTCCTTCAATTCCGCCGCGAAGGCGGAGACCAGTTCCGCATCGGCAAGATCGACCTTGTTGAGCGCGACCAGGCACGGCTTGTCGGCCAGGTGTTCGTCATAAGCTTCCAGCTCGCGCGCGACGATGCCCATCGCTTCCGCCGGATCGGCGCCGGAGATGTCCACCAGGTGGATCAGCACGCGGCAGCGTTCGATATGGCCGAGGAAGCGATCGCCGATACCTGCCCCGTCGGATGCGCCCTCGATCAGCCCCGGAATGTCGGCGATCACGAATTCGCGATCGCGATGGCGCACCACGCCGAGCTTGGGGACCAGCGTGGTGAAGGCATAATCGCCGACTTTGGCCCGCGCGTTGGAAACCTGGTTGATGAAAGTGGACTTGCCGGCATTCGGCAAGCCGACCAGCCCGACATCGGCCAGCAGCTTGAGCCGCAGCCACACGGCCATTTCCTGCGCCGGTATGCCCGGCTGGTGCTGCCGCGGGGCGCGATTGGTGGAGGTGGCATAGCTGGCGTTGCCGCGTCCGCCCATGCCGCCCTCCAGCAGCACCACGCGCTGGCCGACCTCGGTGAAATCGGCGAGAACATGCTCCCGCTCCTCATCGAGGATCTGCGTGCCTACCGGCACCTGGACCACCAGATCCGGCGCGCTGGCGCCGGTGCGGTTCCTGCCCATGCCATGGCCGCCGCGCTTGGCTCTGAAATGCTGGGTATAGCGGAAATCGATCAGGGTATTGAGGCCGGGCACCGATTCGAACACCACGTCGCCGCCCTTGCCGCCGTTGCCGCCATCGGGTCCGCCGTATTCGATGAACTTTTCCCGCCGGAAGCTGACCGCCCCCGGGCCACCCGCGCCGGAGCGCACGTAAATCTTGGCCTGATCGAGAAAGTGCATCTTTGTCTAGCCTCAAGCGCCGGCGGGACCATCCGGCCCCTTGGCTATCCTCGCGCCTTCGGCGCTGCGGGCGCGCGTTCGCGCTTGCGGACCGCTGGTCGCGATCCGATCTCGATCCACGCCGTAGCAGTCAAGTACAATTCGATCCGCGACCCAGCGGATCGCCAGGCCGAATGGCTGCTCGCAACGTCGAAGGCGCGAGGAAACGCACGCGCGGATAGGCGCGCATGATACAAGGAAACCCGTTTTCATAAAGCGAAGACTGGTGGAGCCGAGGGGGATCGAACCCCTGACCTCGTCATTGCGAACGACGCGCTCTCCCAGCTGAGCTACGGCCCCGTTCCAGTATCGCGCGGGGTGACCCGCGAAGAGCGCGCTCCCTAGCGAAAAGGCGAGGCGCTTGAAAGAGCTTTATTCGCCTTCTTTCGCCGGATCAGGGCCCTGGGGCAAAGGCTGGACGATCGGCGTGGAAATCGTCCCCTCGATCGGCGCGAGCAGCGGAATCCGCGCGCCGGTATCCGGATCGAGCACCTGGCCGACGACATCCGAACCCGACGACGGCAGCGCCGTGGCCAGCACCGGCCCGGTCGCGCCGTGGACCGCGACATAGCCCGGCTGCGAAGCGCCATAGCGCGCGCCGTATTTCATGTCCCACTCGGCAGAGGCGACCTGGTACTGCTCGTACTCCTGGAAGAACTGCGAGAAGACCCCTTCGAACCGCTGGAGCCCGGCTTCGGCGAACGCGGTCAGGTCTGTCGGCTGGCCAGCCAGGTATTCGTTGGCGACGGCAAGGCCCGTGGCGCACAGGCCGGGGCGCGTGGCGGGCAAGGCGAAGTAGTTATAGACCTGCGTCACGATGGCTTCGCGCGCCTTGACCGCTTCGCTGCTGGTCTTGTGCTGACGGCGATATTCCTGGTCGATCGCCTTGTTCACCGCCGTGAGCTTGCGACTGTTCTGCTTCAGGAATGCGCCATAACCATCGAGGATCGGCTGATATTCCGGCTCCAGGCAGTTGAGCGCCGCGACGTTCCAGGCGGACCGGAAATGCCACAGGGTCTCGTCCGCGGTGAGATCGCTGTTGACCGTCTGCCGCTTGCCATCCGGGCCGGTCAGCGGAATCGCCATGACATAATCGGCGCCGCCGGGCGGGACCGGGCGATAGGGAATGACTTCGGCCACCGGCGGGGGCGGCGGCGGGGGCGCCGGAGGGGGCGGGGGTGGTGGCGGCGGCGGAGCGGGTGTCGCGCAAGCCGCCAGCAAAGCAAGCCCGCCGAGCGCGACGGCCCTCTTCCACCAGTTCGACCCGTTCGAATTCATGATAGCGCGTTCCCCTCTCCGTGGCACGGCACGACAATGGCCGCCCCAAGCTTGCGCATGGATTAAGCGCGAATGTTACCGCGCGGACAAGGCAAAGAAAATGCCCGGGGAGCGATTATGCCCCCCGAGCACGATAGAACGAATCCCTGCTGCGATCAGTTGCGGCTGGAGCCCATGAAGCGGAGCATGAACAGGAACATGTTGATGAAGTCGAGATAGAGGCTGAGCGCGCCCATCACGACCGCCTTGCCGGCCCACTCGCTGCCGCGCAGCTGCGCATACTGCTCTTTCAGGCGCTGCGTGTCATAGGCGGTAAGGCCGGCGAAGATCAGCACGCCCAGGAAGCTGACCGCCCACATCAGGGCCGCCGACTGCAGGAACAGGTTGATCACGCTGGCGATGATCAGGCCGATCACGCCCATGATCAGGAAACTGCCGAAACCGCTGAGATCGCGCTGCGTGGTGTAGCCGTAGAGGCTGAGCCCCGCGAAGGCGCCGGCGGTGGCGAAGAAGGTCGCCGCGATCGACCCCCCGGTATAGACGAGGAAGATCGTGGACAGCGACAGGCCCATGAGCACCGCGAAGCCCCAGAACATCGCCTGGAGCGTGCTGGTGGAGAACCGCTGCACGCCGAAGCTCATCGCGAAGACGATCGCGAGAGGAGAGAGCGCCACGATCCACATGAGCGGCCCGCTGGCAAAGCTCAGCGCGAGGCCGGTGCTGGCTGTCAGCAGCGCGACCAAGCCGGTCAGCAGCACACCGCTGGCCATATAGTTGTAAATCGAGAGCATGTGGCGGCGAAGCCCCTCGTCGAACACTGTCGCACGACCGGTCCCCACCGCGCCCGCGGAACCGAATGACGTGCCGAAGCCCGTCCGGGTGTCCCGAGGATCGTTCCAATTCGCCATTACAAACTCCATTCCGGCGCCGAGCGACGACAAGCCGGTGACGCCAATATCGCGACACCGCGCCGCAGTTTCAAGGGAAACCCGCCCTGAGGGCTCAACCTTCCCCGCGTGCCTGTGCGGCCATCTGCGCGCTGCGATCGCGCGCGGCGCGCAATGTCTGTTCCAACAAGTGAGTCAGCGTACCGTCCCGATCTAGCATTTCAAGCCCCGCGAGCGTCACCCCGCCGGGGCTGGCGACGCGCCGGGCCAGTTCGCCGGGATCGTAAGGCGATGCGGCGGCCAGCGCGGAGGCGCCATCGACCATGGCCAGCGCAAGGCGGCGCGCCTTGCCCTGTTCCAGCCCCAGTTCCGCCGCGGCGGCGGAAAGCGCGTCGATGAACCGATAGACGAAAGCCGGGCCCGATCCGGCCAGCGCGGTGACGAGATCGAATTCCGCTTCCTCGATCCATTCCGGCGCGCCGAGAGGCGCCAGCAGCGCCATCGCCGCTTCGCGCCCGGCCGGATCGAGCCCCCGTTCGGCCACCCCCATCGGCGACTTGCCGAGCGCGGCGGCGAGATTGGGCATGACGCGCAGGAAACCCGCGGCGCGCGGGAAATGCGCCGCGAGAACCGCCAGTTCCACCCCCGCGAGAATGGACATCACCGTGGTCTGCGGACCCGCCGCCGGTTCGACGGCCGGCGCCACGTCGCGCAGCACTTGCGGCTTCACCCCCAGCAGCACTGCATCGAAAGGCTCGTCAGCGGGAACCGAGGCCAGCGAGCGGACGCCGGCCGGCAAATCGCGCGCGGCGGGATCGACCACGGCGAACCGCTCCGCCGCCAGGCCGCTCGCCAGCCAGCCGCGCAGCATCGCCCCGGCCATGTTGCCGCAGCCGACGAGAAGGATCGAATGAAAAGCAGTCACTGAACGCTCCAAACTTCCCGCCCACTGGCGGGACGGGCCGGGAAAGACCTGTTGCAGGTCCGGGCTCAGAGGCGTCCATGCCCTCCCCCGGCGCCACCCGCAAGCAGGCGGGGGATCACGCCTCCCCGGCGGCGTCCACCAGGGCGGCGGCCAGCGCTTCGCTGGGCTTCTTGTCACCCCACAGCACGAACTGGAACGCGGGATAGAACCGGTCACATTCGGCCACCGCGCTTTCCACCGCGAGCTGGGCCATCGACAGGCTGAGCATCCCGTCGGCGCCGAGCATGAGGCCGTGGCGGTAAAGCAGCACGCCGCCGCTGGACCAGATATCGAAGTGGCCGATCCAGAGCTGTTCGTTGACCAGCGCCAGCAGCTCGTAGGCGGCCTTGCGCTTGGCCGGGGGCACCCGGATCTCGGGCAGGCAGAGGAGTTGCAGCACGCGATCTTCCGCGCGCCAGATGCAGCGCACCTGATAGGTCGTCCAGCTTCCGGGAATCTCGCCCGAAATCTCCCCCTCGCCGATGAATTCGCACGGCCAGCCGTGGGCTTCGAACAGCTGCGCGAGCATCTCCACCGGCGCGGATTCGTCGGATTCCTCGATCGGCTGGCGCCCCGAATTCATCATTAACGTCCCTATCCCTGGCGTCTGTCGAGCGGCATGCTCCGCCACGGAGCGGCAAGGCAATCGGGGTTAACGACGCATCTGGGCAAAACTCGACAACCCTGTTGGCAAGATGTGCAAAAGCGGTGGGAAGCCGCCGTGCGCCTGCTCAGTCGAGCGGCTTCACTTCTTCGCCCCGATCGCTGGTGAAGCGGAAGGAATCGACATCCTTCTTCTTCAGGTCCGCAATCAGCTTGTCCGCGTCGCGCGCATTGTCGAACGGACCGGCGACCAGACGGTTGGTCTGGCCCCACTTGGCGACATGCGGCTTCGCCTTGTCGAGCAGCCCGCCCGCCGCGCGCTTGATCCGCCGCCAATCGAACGCCAGCGCACCCGTGTCGCGCCCGGTGGCGACCTGGACCCACTGGCGGCTGGGAACGGGCGGCGGGGGTGGTGGCGGCGGCGGAGCGGGCGGCGCTTCGCGGCGCGGCGTGATCCGGGTGATGTCCACGGCACCGTCCGCCGGCGCGACCACGGCCGCGCGCGCCGGCGACAAGGCAAATTCGGCGAAGGCGGAAGCCAGGTCGCGCGGATCGGGCGGCACGACCGGCTGGGCGGGTGTGGGCGCCGGGGCAGCGGCGACCTGGGACGGGGCCGGCGCGGTCCGGGACGGGGCCGGGCTTTGCGGCGGCTGGACGGCGGCGCGAACGACGGGCGTGCCGCTGTCCCCGCGCCGCGCACTGCCGAGCGGCTCGCCCGTCGGCACCAGCCGGGAATCGGCCGTGCGCGCGGGCGGCGGCGCGCCGGCCTGGCCGCCATAGGCGGCGATCGCCGGATTCTCGCGCCCGATCTCGGCCGCCTGGGGAAAGACCCCGAGATTGGCCGCCGCCGCCTGCTGCGAGCGAGTGAGCCGGGGCATGTAACGCAAGTAAGGGCCGATGCGGTTGGACAGCCGTTCCGGCAGCATCGTCTCGGCGATCGAGACCGCTTCGTCCGCCTTGCCCATGATCGCCAGGGCGAAGGCGCGCGTGCGATAGGCGGCGAGATCGCGCCGTTGCAGCAGCGGCAGGAGAGTGGCTTCGGACGCGCTCTGGTCCCCGGCGATCGCCTGGCTGAGCGCGAGGCGGCTGGTGATCAAGGGATTCGGCCCGGCGGAGAGAACCTGGGCATAATCCTTCTGCGCGCGGGCGTTGTCGCCCACCAGATCGTAAGCCAGCCCCCGGTCCGCGAAGTGGCTGGTGGTCAGCGCGCCGGCTTTCTCCGCCTCGGCGAACAGGCGCAGCGCCTCCACCGGCTGCTGGCGCCGCGTGAGCCACGAGGCGCGCGCGGCCATCACCCGCCCATCGGAAGGGGAGACGGCCTCGGCGCGCTGGATGAACCCTTCGGCCGCGTCCACATCGTCGAGCGCCAGCGAGGCTTCCGCCGCCGCAACCAGCGCATCGAGCGAGCGGGGCGAGCGCGACAGGGTGCGCAACGCATCGTTGAGCCGATCGGTGTTCGGATCGGGCAGCGGCTGCACGACCTCGAAGTTCGATTGCGCATGCGCGGCGGGCGCCGTGGCCGCAAGAGCCCCGCCGAGCACGAATGCGAAGGCGCGTGCCGGCCGGGGCCGCAAGGCACTCTTCGGACGGATCATGACAGGCCGGCTATCGCAACGCGGCTGAACCGCACGATAATGCTCCGGCTACTGGTTGTTCTGGCGGCCGAGGAAGCGCGGAATGCGCAACGAACCGCCACTATCCTCGTCGTCCTCTTCCTCATCGTCGCGGCGGGCGCTGGCGCGGGACAAGTTGGCCATGCGTTCGAACAGCGTGCTGCCGCCGGTGGGCGGCGACGGAGGCGCGCTGCGCCGCTGCGGCGGCGGGGTTTCGCCTTCCTCTTCGGCGCCCGAACCGAGAATCCGGCGCCGGCGCCCGCCCTGCACAGGCTCGTCAGCTTCGGCGAGCCGGCTGGCGTCGAGCAGCAGGTCATCCACCGGCGGCGCGGCATCGTCCTGATCATCCGCTTCGGCTTCGAACGTCAGCTCGAAGGCTTCATCGCCGGCCTCGGCCTCCGGATCGCCGTCAGTGGCTGTCGGATCGCGTTCGATCCGGGTTCCGGCGAGCGAGGCATAGCCCCTGCTTCCGGCCCCACTGCCTTCATCTTCGGTCGATCCGCCCTGGCCGCCTTCGTCCTCTTCGCCTTCATCGGCGCCATAGGCCGTCGGCATGGGGGGCGGCGCATAGTCGGCAGCGCCGTCGGCGCCCGCCTGGCCATCATCCTCGCCGAACCGGGGCACCTGCTGGTAACCGGACGCTTCCGCGCCGGCGGTCGACACCGCGTCTTCGGCCAGCTCTTCCTGGGTCGGCAGGGGCAGCACCGGCTTTTTCTGGGCGCGGGAGCCGGCGAAGCCGAACGGCTGGCTGGCGGCGGCCTGCACCTGATCGGCGCTCTGCTCGATACCGGTGGCGACCACCGAAACGCGGATCTTGCCTTCGAGCGAGGGGTTGAAGGCCGATCCCCAGATGATGTTCGCTTCGGGATCGACCAGCTCGCGGATATGGTTCGCGGCCTCGTCCACCTCGAGCAGCTTCATGTCCTCGCCGCCGATGATCGAGATGATGACGCCCTTGGCGCCGGTCATCGAAACGCCGTCGAGCAGCGGGTTGGCGATGGCGCGTTCGGCGGCTTCCAGCGCGCGGTTCTCGCCCTCGCCCTCGCCGGTGCCCATCATCGCCTTGCCCATCTCGCCCATCACCGAACGCACGTCGGCGAAATCGAGGTTGATGAGGCCGGGCATGACCATGAGATCGGTGATCGAGCGCACGCCCTGCTGCAGCACTTCGTCCGCCAGCTGGAACGCTTCCTTGAAAGTCGTTTCCGCCTTGGCGACCAGAAACAGGTTCTGGTTGGGAATGACCAGCAGCGTATCGACATTCTTCTGCAGTTCCTCGATACCGGCGTCCGCGGCGCGCATCCGGCGGGTGCCTTCGAACAGGAACGGCTTGGTCACCACGCCGACCGTGAGGATGCCCCTGTTGCGCGCGATCTCCGCGATCACCGGGGCGGCGCCGGTGCCGGTGCCCCCGCCCATGCCGGCGGCGATGAAGACCATGTTCACGCCATCGAGCGCGCGTTCGATCTCTTCCACCGTCTCTTCCGCGGCGGCGCGGCCGACTTCCGGCCGCGAGCCCGCGCCGAGGCCCCGGGTGATGTCCGGCCCCAGCTGGATGCGATGTTCGGCCACCGAGCTGTTCAGCGCCTGGGCATCGGTGTTGGCGACGACGAAGTCCACGCCTTCGATATCCGCCTCGATCATGTTGGCGATTGCGTTTCCGCCCGCGCCGCCCACGCCGATCACGGTGATCCGCGGGCGCAGCTCTTCCACCGAAGGCGGGCCGATGTTGATACTCATTGCGTGCCCTCCTCAGGGAGCGGGTGATACAATTCCTCGGCGCGCTTGTGCCACAAAGGGATTCGCCGGTGCAAAAGGTAAATGCAACTATCCACAGGCACGCGGGAGCCTCGAAAACCTAGAAATACTCACGCATCGCGGCCCATATCCGCCCCATCTGGGCCAGGCCGCCCTGGGCCTTGATGCGGCTCTGGAAGCGCGAGCCGACCGAGCGGATGTCGATCGGGTCTTCCGCGGCATAGAGCACGAGGCCCGCAAGCGTGGCGAATCCGGGCGCCAGATGCGCTTCGGGCAGGCCCCTGAGCTGCGGCGCGCGGCCGATCCGCACAGGCTTGCCGAGCGCGGACTGCGCATAGTCCGCCAGCCCGGTCAGCTCCGCTCCGCCGCCGGTCAGCACCACCTGCCGCGCATTGCGGCCGGAAAAGCCATGCGCTTCCAGCGCGCGCGCGACATCGCCGGCCAGGCGATCCAGCTCGGCGGTTATCACGCTGACCAGCTCTGCCCGGGGGATGCGGTTCTGATCGTCCGCGCCGCGCGCCAGCGGGCCGGCCCGTTCCTCACCCGGGCCATTGACCGGCACCAGCTCGCGATGATCGGCCGGGCTGGCGATCGCCGAGCCATAACGGCATTTCAGCCGTTCCGCCTGGAATCGCTTGATGCCGAAGGCCGAGGCGATCGCATCGGTGATGTCGGCGGAGCCGCGCGGAATCACTTCCAGCCCGACCAGCATCCCGCCGCTGTAGATCGCGACGTTGGTCACCTGCCCGCCGAACTCCACGATCGCCACGCCCAGATCGCGCTCTTCCGCCGAAAGGCACGCAAAGCCCGTGGCCAGGGGCGAGGCGATCACCCCTTCCACTTCCAGGTGCGCGTTCTGCACCGCTTCGGTCAGGTTGCGCATCGGCGCGCCATCGGCGAGCATCACGTGGATATCGACGCCGAGCCGTTCGGCATGGAGGCCCCGCGGGTTGGCGATCCCTTCGGCGCCATCGAGGAAATAGCAGGCGGGCTGCGCATGCAGCACCATGCGCCCGTCCGGCTCCAGCCCGCCGCGCGCGGCGATCAGGAGCTGCTCGATATCCTCTTCCTCGATGCGGCGGCCGCCGATGTCGATCTCCACCGGAAGAACCTGGCTGGTGAGCCCCGCCCCCGAGCAGCCGATCCACACGCTGGCGACGCTGGTTCCGGCGAGCTTTTCCGCCCGCTCTATCGCATCGCGCACCGCATAGGTGGCGGCCGCCATGTCGGTCACATAGCCGCGCCGGATGCCTTTCGAGGCGCGGTGGCCGCTGCCGAGCACGACCATCTCGCCGCCCTCCGTCAGCCCGGCGATCATCGCCGAGATGCGGAACGAGCCGATGTTGACCGCGCCGAAGACGCGTTCGATGCGGGGCTGGGTCGCCATCAGGTTTCCTTGCGCGCCATCATGGCCAGTTCTTCATCCCGGCATTCGGGACAGCGGAGATAGAAGCGATCCGGGTTGCGCATGTCGAAAGCGACCGCCTTGCCGCCGATCAGCCGATTGACCCCGTCGATACGGGCGAAGGTCATCAGCGCGCCCGCCGCGCGCTCCGCCCCTTGGGGCAGCGCGAGGACCTGGCCGGTGCGGAACGTCAGGTTCCAGCGGCGGTTGCCGATCCATTCGGCTTCGGCCACCTGCGGCTTGAGCGCGGGCGCGGCGCCGAGCAGCGTGGCCAGCGCTTCGACCTGCTGGCGCGCACCGGGGCCGGAGATCTGCAGCATGCCCTTGGCCTGCGCCGGGGAGACCGGCTCCAGCTCGTGGCCGGCATGGTCGATCAGCACCAGCCGGTCTGGCTTCTTCAGCACCGCGTGCGGCTTGCGCTCGACCACGTCGACCACGATCGTATCCGGCAGCTCGCGCGAGACGCGCGCGTCTTCCACCCACGAAAGCTCCATCACCGAGGCGCGCAAGGCCTGGAGATCGACCAAGGGCATCGCCCGTTCCTGCTCGCCGAGCACGCGTTCGTAGACCTTGAGCTCGTTCAGCCGCTCGACCCCGCGCACTTCCACCCGGGCCACCTGATAGCCCGCGCCGGCGGCGGCGCCGGCGAGCTGCTGCCCGATCAGCGCGGTGAGTCCGGCCATGCTGGCGATAGCCCAGGCGAGCACGGCGAACACGGCGAGGATCAGCACCAGGAACGCCTTGGTCAGCTGTTCCTCGGTGAACGGCAGCAGGCGCATGGCCGCCGCGACGAGCGAATTGGTCTTCGCCCGAGCCTTGCGGACCTTGGCCTTGTTTCCCTGAGCCCGCGCCTGGCGACGCACGGGCCGAGCATTGCGGCGGATCGTCTGCGCCATCAGCCGGCCCCCGCGCCCACGGAGGGGGCGAGCTTGCCGAAATGGACCAGCGCCTCTTCAATGACGATCTCGACCAGTTCGGCATAGTCGATGCCGCAATGACGCGCCTGTTCGGGCACCAGGCTGAGCGGTGTCATGCCGGGCTGGGTATTGGTTTCGAGCAGGAACAGCCCTTCCTCGCCCCGCTCGTCATCCCAGCGGAAATCCGAACGGCTCGTGCCCCGGCAGCCCAGCAGGCGATGCGCCTTGAGCGCATAGTCCAGGCACAGCTTCTCGATCTCCGGCGGAATCCGCGCGGGGCAGACATGTTCGGTCATGCCTTCGGTGTACTTGGCGTCGAAATCGTAGAAGCCGCTCTTGGGCACCAGTTCAGTCACCAGCAGCGCCCGATCGCCGAGCACCGCCGCCGTCAGCTCTCGCCCGCGGATATAGGGTTCCGCCAGAAGCTGGTCGAATTCCTGCCATGGTCCCACGGCATCGCGGCGGATCGGGTTGCCGTAATTGCTTTCGGCGGTGACGATCGCCACGCCGACAGAGGAGCCTTCGTTCACCGGCTTCAGCACATAGGGCCGCGCCAGCGGGTCGGCTTCGTAAAGCGCCTCGCTGCGTACGATGCGCCCGCCGGGCATCGGCACGCCGTGCGGCACGAGCGCCTGCTTGGTCAGTTCCTTGTCGATCGCGATGACCGAAGTGGCGAGGCCCGAATGGGTATAGGGGATGCCCATCAGGTCCATCATGCCCTGCACGGTGCCGTCTTCGCCCGGAACGCCGTGCAACGCGTTGAACACCACGTCGGGCGCGGTCTCGTGCAGCCGCAATGCGACTTCGCGGTCCATGTCGATCCGCGTCACCCGATGGCCGCGCGATTCCAGCGCGGCGGCAACGCCCTCGCCGCTCATCAGCGAAACCGGCCGTTCGTTGGCCCAGCCGCCCATCAGGACGGCGACGTGGAGCTTGGGAAGGCTCACCACCGCCCCACCCGCTGGATTTCCCATTCCAGAGTCACGCCCTGGCTCTCGGCCACCCGGCGGCGTACTTCCTCGCCCAGGGTCTCGATATCCGCACTTGTCGCATCGCCGGTGTTTATCAGGAAGTTGGCGTGTTTCTCGCTGACCTGGGCGCCGCCCACCTTGAGCCCGCGGCAGCCCGCCGCATCGACCAGGCGCCAGGCCTTGTCGCCCGGCGGGTTCTTGAAGGTGGAGCCGCCTGTCTTGCTCCTCAGCGGCTGCGATTCCTCGCGCGCGGCGGCGATGCGGTCCATCTCCGCACCGATCTCAGCCGGATCGCCCGGCTCGCCCTTGAAGCGGGCGGCGACCACGATCGCCCCTTCGGGAAGCCGCGAATGGCGATAGGAATAGCCGAGGTCCGCCGCCGGCAGGGTCACCAGTTCCCCGCCGGGCAGCACCACATCGCAATCGACCAGCACATCCGCCACTTCGCGGTCATAGGCGCCGCCGTTCATGCGCACGAAGCCGCCCACGGTGCCGGGAATGCCGCGCAGGAATGCGAGGCCGGCGATACCCGCATCGCGCGCGGTCGAGGACACCAGGATGCCGCTGGCCCCGCCGCCACATTCCAGCACGCTGTCGCGCCGCACCTCCACGGTGGCGAAGGGCTTGCCCAGGCGCACGACGACGCCCGGCACGCCGCCGTCCCGCACGATGAGGTTGGAGCCGAGGCCGAGCGCCATGACCGGCGTGCCTTCGTCCAGCTGGGCGAGAAAGCCGGTCAGGTCGTCGAGATCGGCGGGCTCGAACAGCCAGTCGGCCGCGCCGCCGCTCTTGAACCACACCAGCCGGCTGAGCGGGGCATCGCGCGTCAGCTTGCCGCGCACGTCATCCGGCACCCAGCCGTCGAAGCCCTGGCCCTGGCCCTGGTCCGAGCCGGGCGCGCCGCGTTGGCCATGCCACGAGCCCATCTGCCCGTTCATGCCGCCCGCTCCCGCCGCTCCGCCACGGCATGAGCCAGGCCCGCGGCCCACTTGGTGATGTCGCCCGCGCCGAGACATACGACGAGATCGCCGGGCGTAAGCAGCGCCGCCAGCTGATCCGCCAACTCGTCCGGCCCGCCTACTTCCACGGCCGCGCGATGCCCGCGATCGCGCAGGCCCTTCACCAGCGCGGCGGAATCGACCCCCGCGATCGGCGCCTCGCCCGCCGGATAGACCGGCGCGACGAAGACCATGTCGGCATCGTTGAAGCACCCCTGGAATTCACTCATGAGATCGCGCAGCCGGGTATAGCGGTGCGGCTGGGCCACGGCGATCACGCGGCCCCTGGCAGCTTCCCGCGCGGCGGCGAGAACGGCGCGGATTTCCACCGGATGGTGCGCGTAATCGTCGATCACGCTTGCGCCCGCCACCTCGCCCACGCGGGTAAAGCGGCGGCGGACCCCGCCGAACCGGGCAAAGCCGGCGCGGATCGTCTGGTCGCTACAACCGAGTTCCACCGCCACGGCGATCGCCGCCAGGGCGTTCTGCACGTTGTGGCGGCCCGGCATCGGCAGGAGGATGTCGGCGATGCGACGCTGCTTGCCGTCGCGATCGGTATAGACCGCATCGAACATGTTGCCGCCGCCCGCGGCGAGATCGCGCGGGCGCAGGTTCTCGGCACGCCAATCGGCCTGGGCCGAAAAGCCATACGTGATCACCCGCCGGTCACGCACGCGGGCGATGACCTTCTGCACTTCCGGGTGATCGATGCACAGCACGGCCGCGCCATAGAACGGCACGTTCTCGATGAACTCCACGAAGGCTTCGCGCACGGCGTCGAAGCTGCCGTAGTGATCGAGGTGTTCGGGATCGATATTGGTGACGATGGCATAGGTGCCGTCGAGGCGCAGGAAGCTGCCGTCGCTCTCGTCAGCCTCCACCACCATCCATTCGCTGTCGCCCAAACGGGCGTTGGAGCCATAGCTTTCGATGATCCCGCCATTGATCACCGTGGGATCGACCCCCCCGGCATCGAGCAGCGCGGCGACCATCGATGTGGTGGTGGTCTTGCCGTGGGTGCCAGCGACGGCGACCGTGCGCTTGAGGCGCATCAGCTCTGCCAGCATCTCCGCCCGGCGGACCACCGGAATGCGCGCTTCCAGCGCGGCGGCGACTTCCGGATTGTCACGCTTCACCGCGCTGGACGTCACCACCACGGCCGCATCGCCCAGATTGGCCGCCGCATGGCCGATCAGTACCTTGATCCCCCGCGCGCGCAGCCGCTCCACCGAAGCGCTCTCGGCCAGGTCCGAGCCCTGCACGCGGTAACCCAGGTTACACATCACTTCGGCGATACCGGACATGCCTATGCCGCCGATGCCGACGAAGTGGATCGTGCCGATGTCGATGCCGACACCTTTCATCGGATTCCTCCGATGAAAGGTGTCGGTTCATCCTGAGCTTGTCGAAGGGCGCCCTTCATCGCGCATTGCCCCCGGCCAGCGCCGCGCCGGCCCTGGCGCCGCGTTCATTGGCCACGCGAATGACATCCTGGATCGGGGACGCGCCGAAGCTTTCCACCAGATCGGCCAGATCGCGCGCGGCGTGCGGGCGGCCGCAGTTCCACGCTGCATGGGCCGCATTGGCCAGCGTTTCCGGGCGCTGCGCCATGGCGTTGATCTGCTTGGCGAGTTCCTTGGCGGTGAACTGCGACTGGCGGATCGCGCGCGCACCGCCGGCCTTCACGATCTCGCGCACATTGGCCGTCTGGTGATCGTCGGTCGCGATCGGCAGCGGCACCAGGATCGCCGGGCGGCCGACCGCCGTCAGCTCTGCAATGGTGGAGGCGCCGGCGCGGCCGATGAAGAGATGGGCATCGCGCAGATGGAGGTGCATGGCTTCGAAATAGGTGCCGAGTTCCGCCGGGATGCCGTGGCTGGCATAGCGATCGCGCACCGCGTCGAGATCCTCCGGCCGGCATTGCTGCGTCACTTGCAGGCGCGAGCGCAAGGCCGGCGCAAGCATGGCGAGGCCATCGGGCACCACTTCCGACAGCACCCGCGCACCCTGGCTGCCGCCGGTGACCAGAACCCGCAGCAGGCCGTCCTCGGTGAAGGCGGGGAACGGCTCTTCCCGCAAGGCCAACACTTCGGGGCGCACGGGATTGCCGACCAGTTCCACCTTGGCGCGATACTTCGGCTTCAGCCGGTCCACATCGGGATAAGCCGTGGCGATCGCGTTGACGCGGCCGGCCAGCAGCCGGTTGACGCGGCCAAGCACGGCGTTCTGTTCGTGGATCACCGTGGGGATGCCGGCGGCGCGCGCGGCCAGCAGCGCGGGCAAGGCCGGATAGCCGCCGAAGCCGACCACCGCGCTCGGCTCGAAGCTTTCATACAGCCGGCGGGCCATGGCGCGGCCTTCGATCACCGCGCTCAAGGCAGCAGGCCAGCGCAACGGGTTCTTGCCGAAGCGGCCGGCTGGCAGAACGTGGGCGGGCAGGAAGCTGGGCTTGCCGGGGATCGCTTCCCCCCGCGCATCGGTGATCAGCGCGACGTGATGGCCGCGCCGCTCAAGCTCGTGCGCCAGGGCGAAAGCCGGCGTCAGATGCCCGCCGGTGCCCCCGGCCGCCAGCACGTAGTGGCGCGAAACGGTGCCGGCCCGCGCGTTCATCGCTCACCCTCCTTGTCGCCGCGGCCCTTTTCATCACGGCTAAATCCGTCGATCGCGCCGCGCCAATCGAACTTCTCCCGGCTGAGATAGGGGTTCCGGCGCGTGATGGCGAGCAGCAGCCCGACGAGGAAGCACTGCGCGATCGTGGAAGAGCCGCCATAGCTGACCAGCGGCAGGGTGAGGCCCTTGGACGGGAACAGTTGCAGGTTGACGAGGATGTTCACGAACGCCTGACCGCCGAACAGGGCGACGAGGCCGGTGGCGGCAAGAATGGTGAACAGGTTGTCCTCATCCACCAGCCGCGCCAGCGCGCGCACCACGATGGCGAGGTAAAGCAGCACGACCACACCGCAGATCAGCAGGCCGAATTCTTCCCCGATCACCGAGAAGATATAGTCGGTATGCGCTTCCGGCAGCGCCAGCTTGCGGGTGCCGAGCCACAGCCCACTGCCCGTCCACCCGCCGGCCAGCAGCGTGCGGCTGGCAAGGTCCACCTGATCGTAGGCCGTGCCGCCGCCGAGGAAGCTGTCGATCCGGTGGCGGGCGTTGTCATAGAACAGATAGGCCAGCACCAGCGCGCCGATCCCTGCCCCGCCGAGCAGGCCGACCCGTTGCAGCGGCAGGCCCGCCAGGGTCACCAGCACGGCCCAGCAGGCGACGAACAGGATCGCGTCGCCCAGGTCCGGCTGGACCATCAGCAGGATCACCGCTAGCCCCATGAAGGCGGCGCTGAGGGGAATGACCGGCAGATCGGGATCGCGCGCGCGCCAGGAGAGTATCCAGGCGCAGCCGACGGCGAAGGCCGGCTTGAGGAACTCGCTCGGCTGGAAGCGGATGCCCAGGTCCAGCCACCGCCGCGCGCCGTTCACTTCGGTGCCGATCAGCGGCACCAGCAGCAAGGCGAAGATCATCCCCGCGCTGAGCACGATGGCCCCGCGCCGGACCAGCTCGCGCGGCAGCATGGACGTGCCGAGCATCGTCAGGATGCCGAGCAGCTGCCATTGCAAGTGCAGCCGGAAGAAATGGAGATCGCCCAACTGGTGGGCGCTGGACGAGAGACGCCGCGCGCTGGCCGGGGAGGCGGCGGCCACGGCAATGGCGCCCACGGCCATGAGCATGGCGATCAGCAGCAGCAGCACCCGGTCGATCTCGTGCCACCAGATCCGCAACTGGCGCTTGCGGCTGCTGGGGAACGTCTCCGTGCGCGGCGCGCGTTCGCCGGGACGGGGAATATAAGGGCGCGCCGGGTTCATGCCGCCGTTGTCGCCCCGCACGGCGCGGCCGCGCCGCCAGCGCGCCCGGCCAGTTCCGCCACCAGTGCCTTGAACGCTTCGCCGCGTACCTCGTAATCACGGAACTGGTCGAAGCTGGCGCAAGCGGGTGAGAAAAGCACCATGTCGCCCGGCCGCGCGGCGGCGATCGCGCGCCGCACCGCTTCGCACAACATCTCGCAGCGCTCGACGGGCATGAACGGCTCGAGGATTTCAGCGAAGCGCGGCCCCGCCTCGCCGATGGTATAGGCGGCGGCGATATTGCCGAAGGCGGGGGCGCATTCGTCCAGATCGTCGCCCTTGGGCAGCCCGCCGCAGATCCAGTGGACCCGCTTGCCCGGGTTGGGCGGATAGGCGGCCAGCGCCGGCGCGGTGGAAGCCGGGTTGGTGGCCTTGCTGTCGTTGATGAACAGGACGCCCTGGTATGTCCCCACCAGCTCCATCCGGTGCGGCAATCCGCGGAAGCTGGCGAGCCCGGCGAGGATCTGCCCTTCGCTGAGGCCCAGTTCCAGGGCGATGGCCGCGGCCACGGCGGCGTTCTGCAGGTTATGCGGGCCTTGCAGGGAAGGCCAGTGCGCCTGGTGCGCCTGCCAATAGGCATAGCGTGCGCAGACCGCCCGGCCCTGCGGCCTGCGGGCCAGTTCGGCCCGCTGGATCGCGCTGGTCGCCTCGTCCGCGCAGCCGAACACGGCGAATTGCCCTTCGTCCTGCATTTCGAACAGGCGCGCCTTGGAGGCGGCATAGGCGGCGAAGCCCGAATAGCGATCGAGATGATCGGGCGTGATATTGGTCAGCGCCGCCGCCTCGCACGCCAGGGAAAAGGTCAGGTCGAGCTGATAGCTGGACAATTCCAGCACGTAAGTGCCGACACCTTGCGCGCTGGGAGCCAGCGGGTCCTGCCCCAGGATCGGCAGGCCGATATTGCCGCCCATGCGTGCCGGAAGGCCCACCGTGCGCAGCAGATGATCGACCAGCGCGGTGGTGGTGGACTTGCCGTTGGTGCCGGTGATGCCCACGACCTTGTGCGGCGGCAGGCCGGCGCGGGCCTGGGCGAACAGCTCTATATCGCCCATCAGCGGCACGCCCGCCGCGCGCGCCTTGGCAGCGATGGGATGGGTGTTGAGCGGGACGCCGGGCGACAGCACCATGCCATCGAACCCCGTGAGGTCGATCGCCAGCGGATCGGCGATCGTGGCCCGCCCGGCCAGTTCCTCGCGCGGGCCTTCGCGCCGGTCCCACGCGGTGACATCGGCGCCGCTTGCCAGCAGCGCCTCCACCGTCGCCAGCCCCGTGCGGGCCAGGCCGAGGACAGCATAGCGCTTCCCGGAAAAGGCGGCGGAAACGATCATCGCAGCTTCAGCGTGGCCAGGCCCAGCACGGCAAGGACGATGGCGATGATCCAGAAGCGGATCACCACGGTCGATTCCTTCCAGCCGAGCTGTTCGAAATGATGGTGGATCGGCGCCATGCGGAAGATGCGCCGGCCGGTGCGCTTGAACCAGAACACCTGGATGATGACGCTGGCCGTTTCCACCACGAAGAGGCCGCCGATGATCAGCAGCACGATCTCGTGATGCGCGGCCACCGCGATGGCGCCCAGCGCCCCGCCCAGCGCCAGGCTGCCGGTATCGCCCATGAACACCGCCGCCGGGGGCGCGTTGAACCACAGGAAGGCGAGCCCCGCCCCCATGATCCCGGCGCAGAAGATCGCCAGTTCCCCCGCCCCCGCGACATAGGGAATCCCGAGATAGGCGGAATAGTCCACGCGGCCGACCAGATAGCAGATCAGCGTGAAGGCGCCGGCCGCGATCACCACCGGCATCGTCGCCAGCCCGTCGAGCCCGTCGGTCAGGTTCACCGCGTTGCCGAAGCCGACGATCACCGTCGCCGCGAAGACATAGTAGAGCGGCCCCAGCGGCACCGCGCGGCCCGAAAGGAACGGCACGTAGAGGTTGGTGCTGATCTGGCCGACGATGATCCACGCCGCGATGCCGGCGACGACGAATTCCAGCAGCAGGCGCACCTTGCCCGAAACGCCCTTGTGGCTGCGCTTGGTCACCTTGTCGAAATCGTCGAGGAAGCCGATCAGCCCGAAGCCCGCCGTCACCGCCAGGCAGGCCCAGACGAACGGATTGCGCGGGTCCATCCACAGCAGGAGCGAGACCATCAGCGAGATCAGGATCATCAGCCCGCCCATGGTGGGCGTGCCGACCTTGGCGAGGTGGGTCTGCGGCCCGTCCTCGCGGATCGGCTGGCCCTTGCCCTGGCGCACGCGCAGCATGTTGATGAACTTCGGCCCGATGATCAGGCCCAGCACGAGCGCCGTCAGCAACGTCGCCCCGGCGCGGAAGGTCTGATAGCGGACGAGGTTGAACAGCCCTTCGAAGCCAAGCCACTCGGCAAGCAGGTACAGCATTACAGGCGGTTAGCCTTCTCTGGCGGCGAAATGGGCAACAAGCCTGCCCAGACCGACCGAATTCGAACCCTTCACGAGCACCGCGTCGCCGCCGGCGAGGCCGAATTCCTCCAGCGCGGCGATCGCTTCGCCCGGATTTTCGCAATGCGCGTAGGCGAGAGGGTTGCCAAGCGCATTAACCGCGGGTTTCCCCAGCTCGCGCGCGAGGGCCTGCATCTCTTCGCCCACCAGGACAACGTAATCCACCTGCGCCGCCATCAGCGGCTCGACCAACTGCGCATGGAAGGCCGGGGCGAAATCGCCCAGTTCTTTCATGCTGCCGAGCACCGCGATCCGCCGGGTCGCCGGCGTGGCGCCGAGCTGGGCCAGCGTGGCGCGCATCGAGGCGGGATTGGCGTTGTAGCTTTCATCGATCAGCAGCGCCTGGCCGCCGGGCACCGCGATCCAGTGGCGCGCGCCGCGCCCCTTGAGGCCGCCCATCTCCGCCAGGGCCAGGCCGGCCGCGCCCAGATCGCCGCCCGCTGCATGGACCACCGCCATGACCGCCAGCGAATTGGCCACCCAATGTTCACCCGGCTCCGCCACCGAATAGCACAGCCGCCGCTCCCCGAAGGCCGCGGTGACCAGCGAGCCGCCATTCGCCGAAGGGATCGCATCGAGCAGCCGCACATGCGCCTCCGCGCTGCGGCCGAAAGCCAGCACCTCGGCGCCCTGCCGCTCCGCCGCGGCGCGCAGCCGGGCGAAATGCGCGCTGTCGGCCGGCAGCACCGCGGTGCCGCCCGGTTGCAGCCCGGCGAATACTTCCGCCTTGGCGTCGGCGATCGCCTCTTCGCTGCCCAGGCTTTCGATATGCGCCGGGGCGATGGTGGTGATGACAGCGACGTGCGGGCGGATTTGTGCCGTCAGGCCAAGGATTTCCCCGGCGTGGTTCATACCCATTTCAAACACGCCGAACCGGCTGCGCGACGGCATCCGGGCAAGGCTGAGCGGCACGCCCACATGGTTGTTGTAGCTGCGCACCGAACGATGCGCGCGGCCCTTGCTGCCCCGTTCCAGCGCGGCGAAGATCGCTTCTTTCACACCCGTCTTGCCGACAGAGCCGGTGACGCCCACGATCCGCGCATCCGCCCGGTTGCGGGCGGCTTTCGCCAGAAGCTCGAGCGCCTCGGAGGTGTCTTTCACCAGCACGTGCGGCTGCGCGATGGGCTTTTCCACCACGGCCGCCGAAGCGCCGTTGGCGAAAGCCTTGTCCACATAGAGATGGCCGTCGCTGCTTTCGCCCTTGAGCGCGAAGAACAGATCGCCCGAGCGCACGTCGCGCGAATCCATTTCCACGCCCGCCGCCTGGAAGGCGCCGCTGGCCGTGCCCCCGGTGGCTTCGGCCAGTTCGCGAGAGGTCCACAGCGCCAGCCGCCGGGAATCGCGCTCGCTGGAAGGCCAGCGCAAGGTTTTCAGCACAGCATTCATCGCCCGGCTCCCCCTAGCTCGGCTGCGCATTCGCGCGCCACGCTCACGTCATCGAAAGGCAGAACGCGCATCGTCTCGCCGCTGCCGACGATCTGGCCCTGCTCGTGGCCCTTGCCGGCGATCAGCACGATGTCGCCGGCCCGCGCTTCGGCAATGGCCGCGCGGATCGCCTCGCGCCGGCCGCCGATCTCGCGCGCGCCCGCGGCGCCGGCCAGCACTTGCGCGCGGATCGCGGCGGGATCTTCCCCGCGCGGATTGTCATCGGTGACGATCACGAGGTCCGAATGCTGGACGGCGGCCCGGCCCATTTCCGGGCGCTTGCCCTGGTCGCGGTCGCCGCCGGCGCCGAACACGGTGATGAGCCGCCCCGACACATGCGGCCGCAGCGCCTCGATCGCGGCGGCAAGGGCATCGGGGGTATGCGCGTAATCGACGTAGATCGGCGCGCCGCTCATGCTGATGGCGGCGCGTTCCAGCCGCCCGCGCACCGGCTGCAACCGGCGGAGCGCGTCGAACACGCGCACCGTCTCCATGCCGGTGGCCAGCGCCAGCCCGGCCGCGACAAGCGCGTTGGCAGCCTGATAAGCCCCGATCAGCGGCAGCATGACCGTGTGGCGCACACCTTGATAGTCGATCTCAAGTTCCTGCCCCAAATGGCCGGGCTTGCGCGAAAGCAGGCGAAGCGCTTCGCCCTTCTCGCCCACTGTCAGCAGGCGCAGGCCGCGTGCCCGCGCGGCCGCGATGGCCCGATCGCTCCACGCATCGTCCGCCCAGATCACGGCCGCGCCGCCGTCGCTGACGACTTCGGAGAACAGCCGCATCTTGGCGGCGAAGTAATCCTCCATATCGGCATGATAATCGAGGTGGTCGCGGCTGAGATTGGTGAAGGCGCCGACCGCGACAGGCAAGCCTTCGTTGCGGAACTGGCTGAGGCCGTGGCTCGACGCTTCATAGGCCACATGGGTCACGCCCTCGCGCGCGAGGCCGGCCATGTTGGACAGGAAGGTCACGATATCGGGCGTGGTCAATCCGGTGGAAACGCTTTCGTCTGGCGTGGTCACGCCCAGCGTGCCGATCGAGGCGGCGCGCTGTCCGCCCATGCGCCAGATCTGCCGCGTCATCTCCACGGTGGAGGTCTTGCCGTTGGTGCCGGTGACCGCCACCACGGTTTCCGGCACGGGGCGGAAGAATTGCGCGGCGAGGCGGGCGAAAGCCCGGCGGGGCTGCGGATCGGCGAAATGGGCCGCACCCGCCACCACGGCCTGCGGCCGCGCGACAACGGCAACGGCGCCGGCCGCGACGGCTGCCGGAATGAAATCCTCCCCATTCGCGGCCATGCCCTGGAAGGCGCCGAACACCGTGCCGGGCGCGACCTTGCGGTGGTCGATCGCGAAGCCGGTCACCGTCTCGTCGGCCCAGGCGCCCGCATCCATTCCCGCCGTTTCGGCCAGACGGGCGAGCTTCATTCGCCGCTCCCGCCGTTGTCGCCCACCAGCGGCTTCAGGTCGGTGAGGTCGATATCGCGCGTTTCATCGGGGAACACGCCGAGCAGCGGGCCGATACGCGGGACCAGCCGGCCGACGATCGGCGCGGCGTTCCAGGCGGCTGTGCGCTGATAGGAGCTGGCGGCCACCGCCTTGGGTTCATCCAGCATGGCGACCACGACATAGCGCGGCTTGTCCATCGGGAAGGCGGCGGCGAAGGTGGCCACGACGGACGACCGGCGATAGCCGCCGCCGCCGGGCTTTTCGGCGCTGCCCGTCTTGCCGCCGATGCGGAAGCCGGGGGTGTTCGCCTTGCGGCCCGTGCCATAGACCGCGATCATCCGCAGCAGCTGGTTCATGCGCGCGCTGGTGCTGGCCTTGAACACGCGCCGCCCGCGATTGGCATGGCCCGGCTCCACCTTCATCAGCGTGGTCGGGCGCCAGATGCCGCCGTTGACCATCGCCGCATAGGCGCTGGCGAGATGCAGCGGCGTGACCGCGATGCCGTGGCCATAACCCACCGTCATGGCCCTGAGCCGCGGCCATTTGCCGTTGGACCAGATGGGAAAGCCGCGCGCAGGCAGCTCGATATAGGGCCGTTCGTTGAAGCCGAGATCGGCCATCGCCTGCTTCATCCGATCGGCGCCGAGTTCGTCGACGATCTCCGCCGTGACGATGTTGGAAGAATGGATCAGCGTTTCGGGCACGTTGAGCGTGGCGCCGAGCTTCTCGTCATCATGGATGGTGAAGCCGCCGATGTGCAGCGGCTGGGCCGAATAGCGGCGCGACAGATCGGTGACCGTGCCGGCGTCGATCGCGGCCGCGACGGTGAGCGGCTTGAAGGCGGAACCAAGTTCATAGACCTGGTTGGTCACCCGGTTGAACACGTTGCGCGCGCCATCCACGTCGATCTTGTTGGGATCGAACGAAGGCAGCGAGGCCAGCGCCAGGACTTCGCCGGTATCCACGTCGAGCACGATGCCCGCCGCGCCCACCGCGTTGACCAGCAGCATCCCCCGGCGCAGCTCGTCCTCCAGCGCGCCCTGGACCCGGGCATCGATCGACAGCGCCACCGGCTCTCCGCGCCGGGCTGGATTGGTCAGCCGCTCATCCAGCGCGGCTTCCATGCCGACATGGCCCTTGCCGTCCTCGTCCACATAGCCGAGGACGTGCGCGGCCATCGCGCCTTGCGGATATTGCCGATCGCTCTCGCTCGGCAGCTCGAGCGCCAGCTCGCCGATGGCGAGGACCCGGTTGGCATCTTCGGGCAGGACGCGGCGGCGCAAGTAGCCCGCCTTGCCGCTGGCGAGGCGGCGGGCCAGCCAGGCTTCGTCGAGATCGGGGAAGATGGCCTTGAGCTGGGCCGCGACGTCTTCCGCCGGGCGGACCAGCGGCGTGCCGCCATCGTCCATCGCCCGGGGATTGAACCACAGGGCATAAGCCGGGAAGGCGCGCGCCAGCGGAACGCCATTGCGATCGGTGATCTCCCCGCGCGGCGGCAGCAGGGCTTCGGCCATCGAGCGTTCCTGCGGCGCCGGCTCCACCAGGCCGAGCCAGGCGAGGCGCAGCAGCGCCGCGCCGGCGAGCGCAAGGAAGCCAAGACCGATGAGCAGGACGCGAAGCTGTGCGGTCAGCACCGTGCGGCGGCGCATGTCAGCCAGCCGGATGCGCCCGGAAAACGCCTGGACGGGAACCGTGACGCCGTCCACGAACGCGTTCATGGCACGGCGCTCGCGATCACCGCGCCAAGCGGAATACGCATCGCGCCATCGCCCAGGCCATGGGCAAGCGGCGCCGGGCGGGCCTGCTCGGGATCAAGCAGGGCTTCCTCCACCGGTTTGCCGGTCAGCGGCGAAACCATCTTCGGATAAGCGGGCGCATCGCCGGTGACGCCGGCCACCCGGATCGGCTTCGGCGTTCCCGGCAGGGCCGGCGCGCTGAAATCGGCCAGCTGACGCTCGTTCTCCAGGAACTGGCGAGCGGTGGGCGCGGTATAGCCGAAATCGACATTGTTCCACGCCGCCAGCTGCAACTGGTTGGCGCGCGTTTCGAACTCCGTCTCCAGCAGCAGCTTCTGCCGTTCCAGCGAAACGATCTCGCGCTCGGACCGCACCACGTCGCTCCACACGGCGTGGACCTTGAGGTGCAGCACGAGATAGAGCGCGGCGCAGACCGCCAGAGTGGCGATCCAGCCGATACGGCGAATGCGGCTTTGCGGCGTCATGCGGCCTCCCTCGCTGGAACGGCGGTGCGGATGGCGGCGCGCAAGGTGGCGGAGCGCGCGCGGGGATTGCGCAGGATCTCGGCGTCCGACGGGCGGACGGCCCTGGCGACTTTCTCGAACACCGGCGCGGCCGATGCCGGCACGTCGGGCATATGGCGGCTGGCGCGCGCCGTGGCGCCGGAGGCTTCGCGCAGGAAATGCTTCACGATCCGGTCTTCCAGGCTGTGGAAGCTGACCACGGCCAGCCGGCCACCGGGCCTCAGCACCCGCTCGGCGGCGCTCAGGCCCGCTTCAAGCTCGTCCAGCTCCCCGTTGACGTGGATGCGGATGGCCTGGAAGCTGCGAGTGGCCGGGTCCTTGGGCGCGCCCGGGCGATAGCCCAGCGCCTTGCGCACGACCTGGGCCAGCTCGCCGGTGGTGGACAGCGGACGCGCGGCGACGATCGCGCGGGCGACGCGGCGGCTCTGCCGTTCCTCGCCATAACGCCACAGGACGTCGGCGATATCCGCCTCGGCCGCGTCGTTGAGGAAATCAGCGGCGGTGGGGCCGGCGCGGCTCATCGTCATGTCCAGCGGGCCATCGGCGGAAAAGGCGAAACCCCGCCCCGGCTGGTCGAGCTGCATCGAGGAGACGCCGATGTCCATGACCACGCCGTCCACCCGGGCCACCCCGGCTTCCGCCAGCGCGGCGACCATTTCGGAGAATCGGCGCGGATGCAGCACCAGCCGTGGCGGGTCCTCACGGGTTTCGGGCCATGCGGCGCCGAGGGCGATGGCATCGGGATCGCGGTCGAACGCGTGGACGGTGGCGCCCGCGCCCAGCAACGCGCGGGTATAACCGCCGGCGCCGAAGGTGGCATCGACGATCACGTCGCCGCGCTGCGGCGCCAGCGCTTCCAGCACTTCATCGAGCAGGACGGGGATATGGGGCGGCGTCACTTGCGCTTCCCCTTCGCGGCGGCATCGGCTTCCAGCTTACGGCACACGGCCTGCTGGCCTTCCCAGCCCTGGCCCATCGCGTAGAGCTGCTTCGGCGCCCAGAGGGTGAAGAACTGCCCAGCGCCGAGAAAGCAGATGGCGCCGTCGATGCCGCACAATTCGGCCAGATGATCGGGGAGCACAAAGCGCCCGCTGGCATCGAACGGGATTTCGGAAAACGTCCAAAGCTGGATCGAGCGCAGTTCCCGATCGAACTCGCGGCCCAGCCGCAGCGCGCTTTCTTCCTCACGGTCGAGCTGCGCTTCGAAGCGCTCCGTGCGCGAGAGGCCGAAGCCGGTCAGGCAGTTCCAGCGGTCATGCCGGGCAAGGCACAGGACGCGGGAATCATCCTGTTCGGGAGCGATCGCGTTGCGGAAGGCCGGCGGCAGGACATAGCGGCCCTTCTCGCCCCGCGGCGAGAAGCCTTGTCCGCTGTATCCCGAGAGCGCCTTTCCCGCCACGTCCCCTGCGTTCCCCACTGAATCTCTTGTACCGCACCGGACATGCCTTTCCCGCCCGGCGCCGCGCGCGAGCGCGGGCCCTCATCCCCGATTCGGAATGCACGACGGTCCACTTGTCCGATGGACTCGTTATCTAACCGGGGTAGACACGGGATGGAAGGGGAATTTGCGGGATTTTACGACTCAAAGCTGGATTTCCCCAGAGTTTCGTCCGGAATCCCGGCCGATCCATGGCCCGACCGCAACGCCGCCAAGGCGAATCGCACAGGGAAAGCAAGGCGTGACAGCGGTCATCGGGCTTGTCCCGCGGTTTCCCCAATGGAAGCGAAAGCCTGCTGCACCAGCCAGTCGAGCGCCGGGGCAGCGGCCGGATCGGGATCGTAGAGGTCGAGCAGGGCCGCGTCGGCCAGTGCCGTCACTTGGCCCTGCCCTATCCGGCAACGCGCCAGCGCCTGGCGCACGGTGAAGGTGCAATGGCCCGCATGGTCCCCCTCCGCGAAAGCGCCGGGCCGATCGAGCGGGATCGCCACGTGGTCGGTCTCGGCCAAGGTCACCCCCGGGGGCAGCTCGCCATCGAATTCCAGCCGCAGGCCCCAGTGGTCCAGGATCGGCGAAAGCAGGATCACGTCCTGCGGCCGGCGCCGGTCACCGATGGGAAAGCGCGAATGGCCGGTGAGCATGGGATCGGCGAACAGCAGCAGCTTGCCGCCCTGCCGCACCCAGTCATCGAGCGCGACGTTTTCCGCCGGGCTCAGCGCGCGCGGCTGGGCCAGCAGCAGCAGGCGCAAGCCGGCAAGGTTTTCCGCCGAAAGTTCGTCGAGCGGCTCCAGCGTGAAGCGGGCTTCGAGCCGCTCACGCGCCCAGTGCGCCGCGCCGCGTCCGCCCACCAGATCGCCGAGATCGCCCGCTTCACCCCAATAGATCGGGATCGTGCCCATGAGCCCCAGCGCGGGCCGTTCCCGTGGACGAGGCGGATCGCCGGCCTGGCAAGACCCGGCGAGCGGCAGCAGGGCGCAGGCGAGTGCGAGCCTGGCGCTAGCGAGAAGAGACATCGCCGGTTTCCGGCGGTGGCGGCGGGGTTACCAGGGGCGGTTCCTTGGCGGTCAATTCAGGCACGATGCCCGCATCCGCCAGAGGATCGCTGCCCGGAGCACTGGCTTTTTCCGCGGGTACGGTAGAGGCGGCTTCCGGCACGACTTTCGCCTCGTTCTGCTGCACGTTGGTCTTGATCAGACTGGCCAGGCCGACCAGCAGAACCATCGAGGCCAGGCCGAACAGGCCGACCTGGAGCCGCTGTATCGCCTGAGCCCGCGTGCCCGACATGGGGACGGCGGACAGTTCCTGGACGGGCGCTGAGGTATCGGCAATGTCGGCGGGATCGCTGGCCATGCCGCCCTTCTAGCCAGGCAACCTTAACGCAGCCAGTCGAAAACCGGCAGGCCCTTCGCCTCCAGCCATTGGCGGTTGTAGAGCGAGGAGAGGTAGCGAAAGCCGGTATCGGCCAGGATCGTGGCGATCCGCTTGCCCGGCCCGAGCTGTCGGCCCAGGGCCACCGCGCCGGCGACGTTGATGCCGGAGGAGAGGCCGAGGCACAGCCCTTCTTCCTTCAGCAGCCGCGCGACCCAATAAAGCCCTTCCTCGTCCGAAATGCGGAACTGGGTATCCACCGGGGCGCCTTCCAGGTTGGCGGTGATGCGCCCCTGCCCGATGCCTTCGGCGGCGGAATGGCCTTCCGCCTTCAATTCCCCATGCGCGTAGTAATTGTAGAGCGCCGCGCCGTGGGGATCGGTCAGGGCGATGCGGATGTTCTCGTCGAACTCCTTCAGGCCCAGACCGACACCCGCCAGCGTGCCGCCGGTACCCACGGCGCAGGTGAAGCCGTCGATCCGGCCTTCGAGCTGGTCCCACAATTCAGGTGCGGTGCTTTCGATATGCGCCCGGCGATTGGCGACGTTATCGAACTGGTTGGCCCAGACGGCGTTCGGCCGTTCTTCCGCCAGGCGGCGGCTGGTGTGCACGAAATGACCAGGATTGCTGTAAGGCGCGGCGGGAACGGTCACCAGCTCGGCGCCGAGCGCGCGCAGGGTATCCATCTTCTCTCGGCTCTGCGTTTCCGGCATGACGATGATGGACTTGTAGCCGAGCGCATTGGCCACCAGGGCGATGCCGATGCCGGTGTTCCCGGCCGTGCCTTCCACAATGGTGCCGCCGGGCTTCAGGGTGCCGTTCTTCTCCGCATCGCGGACGATCCACAGCGCCGCGCGATCTTTCACCGAAGCGCCGGGGTTGGCGAATTCGCACTTGCCCCAGATCTCGCAGCCGGCTTCTTCGCTGGGCCCCTTGAGCAGGACAAGAGGCGTGTTTCCAATGAGATCGAGCGTGCTGCCAAGCGGAGCGGGTGGAGTCATGCCCGGTGGATTAGGACCGCCGGCCCCATTGCGCAACGCAGATGCGCTTCACCCGGGTGAACTTCAATCTTCCTCGGCGATGCGCACGCGCAGCCCGTCAAGCTCCTCGGTAAAGGGAATCTGGCAGCCCAGGCGCGAATTCTCGTCGCGGTCATCGCTCGAATCCAGCAAGTCGTCCTCATCGCTGGAGAGCGGGGGCAGGAGCGCGTGGAACTCGGGATCGACGTGGACGTGGCACGTGGCGCACGAGCAGCAGCCGCCACAAAGCGCCAGCAACTCGTCGAAGCCGTTGTCGCGGATCGCTTCCATCACCGTGAGGCCGGCCGCCGCCTCGACCTCGCGCGTTTCGCCTGAACGAGTGGTAACGATCAATCTGGGCATCGAGGGACATTCCTTTCCAAGGCCGGGCTGCTACTGGCCGTGCCAGGACTTGGCAAGCGGAGGGGCGCGTGCGCGCGGAAGACATCGTATCGGGCCTGGATGCCGTGGCCGCGCGCGACCCGGTAATCGCCAGCATGTTGGCGCGCGCGGGCTATCCCGGGCCGCGGCTGCGCGAGCGCGGCTATCGCACCTTGCTGCGCACGGTCGTGGGCCAGCAAGTGAGCGTGGCGGCGGCCGCCAGCGTGTGGCGCAAGCTGGAAGACCTGCTGGGCGAAACGATGACGCCCGAAGGCCTGCTGGCGGCCGATTTCGACACGCTGCGCGCCTGCGGCCTGTCGCGGCAGAAGCAGGGATACGCCCGCTCGCTGGCGGAACTGGTGGCGAGCGGAGAGCTGGACCTGACGCACCTTCCCGCCGATGACGAGGCAGCCATCGCCCAGCTCATGCGCATCAAGGGCATCGGTCGCTGGTCAGCCGAGATCTACCTGCTGTTCGCCGAAGGGCGGCCCGACATCTGGCCGGCGGGCGACCTGGCGGTGCAGGCCGGCATCGGCAAGATCCTGGGCCTGCCCGAACGGCCGAGCGAAAAAGCCACCCGCGAACTCGCCGAACCCTGGCGCCCCCACCGCGGCGCCATCGCGATCTTCACCTGGCATTGCTATAATAATCCGGCCCTGTGACAAACATACCTGACGGCCGAAGAAACGGCTCTTCAGCGCCGCGCTGTGGAAAGCCGGTAAACGATTGACGTCTGAAAGAAGCTCGCGATCGGGCGGCCAACTGCATCTAGCGCAGGAGAGAACTGCGCATGCTCCATAAGAGTGTCGCATGCAGTACGATTAAACGTTTCATCATTAAGCGGCGATTGTAAGTGACAAGCAGTTGGTCGACCGTCAGCGGAAACGGATAAACGCACGCGGAGATATCCCTCCAAACGTTTACTAATCATCGCTTTGGGATAGTCTTGGCGGATACGCTGAGAAAAGTCATCAAAGTTAAGTGGCCTAACAGGGCGACTGAGCGTGCGATGCGCCTCCACGTCAATACCCCAATGTGAGTAGAGCTCATCCAGGCATTTCTGCATCGCTTGCATAGGCGCCCCCAGCTCACCTGTATGCAGATACAAATTTCGATTGAACGCATCTCTTACAATCAATCCCTCAACCCTCCCATAAACTTGATAAAGAGCATCGAGGAAAGTCTTAGATTTTAGATAAGGATAATTTATTATCTCCGCAGCATCTCTATATTCCTTATTTTTTATTAACTCCGTTACCATACTTTGATTATGTAAATTATCAATTACTTCGTAAACAAGCTCTTTCTTATCATCATTTAGCAAATTTGACTCTGATAAAAATTCCCTAAACGCATCATCCAGCCTTGGGTCTCCGCTCCCGATTTGGCCTGAAAACAACTTTCCTTCGTAAGAAGAATCCAAACGAACATTGAAACCGAGTACTCGCTTCGTTTCTTTTTCCAGCGGGTCAATTGCAAACCTGAATTCACCATCGCGCCTTTTGAAGTCCTTCGACGCTATGGTTATTTGAACCACCCGGTCTATTTCACCGAACTCTCTTAGCTCAAGAAATGCTTGACGCCCCTCTTCACCAAACTGTCGCTGTAACGCGCAGCTATCTTGGCACTTATATACTTGACGTAACAGATAGGGATTCGTTAGTTGCCCGAGACAGGCCGGCGTTCAGATGAAACCAACCTCGGGAGTCTGCTCTATCAGAGCATGGAAGCGGCTTCCGAGGATGCGCTCGTCTTGGGCAATCCCTCTGAAGAGCGCCGCACCCTCATTGATGGTCAGTTTGATCTTCAGGCCGTCGCGCGCGATTTCCTTTCGCGTCTCACTTTTGCTGCTGAGTGAACCTTGCGGCGGGTTCGAATGCCCGGGCCCAGTCAGCGGCTATTGTGTCCAGGGTATCGGCCGATCCTTCGCTTATTTCGTAGCTTAGTTCCTTACCCTTAAGGACACAGGTGTAATGGCCGTCATGAATTCCACCGCCGAGGGTGATGGTGGTGTCGAGTTCGCCGCTGAAGTTGAACCGGCTGACATCTCCGGCGCGGATGACGTTCCGGGCGGCCCTTTCTGGCGTTGCGTTGACCTCATTCGGGTGACCGGCAGCATTCCGAAGTTTTGCCAAATTGGGGAATGCCTTAGTTAGGGTCTGCTGGGCACGTTCCTTCGCCTCCGTGTCGAGTTGCGAGGCGATGGTGGGAGTGCGGTAGAGCAAGTCCTGATTGATCGCCTGTGTGCCCATCCAGAAGTCGTAGAGGCACATGGCCCCTCCGCGAGCGGCAATGAAGGGCCATTTTTGAGTTATAGATCTCCGCTCATCGCCAACCTCGAATGCGCGCCACGAGTTGTCAGTTTCCCGATAAAGCATAACTGAAGCGCGGAACTCGGCGGCGGCGAGGCTCAGCCCCATAAGCGCGTGATTCAGTGAGCGGGCGGGTTCCTGCTCGTTCTCAGGTAGGGCACGAGCTGCTAAGGTTGGCATTATGAGCATGACACCTCCAGACGAACTGTCTCAGGAAGAAGCCGATCGGCGGCGCGACGAAGCCCTTAAGCGCGCCTTGGCGATGCCGCACAAGCCGCATGAGAAGCTAAAGAAGGGCGAAAAGCGGCGTTAGCGCCGCCGCTTCGCTACCTGCTCCTCCTCCCAGATCGGGTAGTCGCCCGACTGCTGGACTAACGAGATGCCATGCTCGCAGTCGCCGAGGCTTTTGTAGCCCTCGCCGCTGTCTGCGATGACTTTTGTGTTGGAAGCTTGAAGTTTCCAGCGAAACTCACCGCGATTGTCGATGTAGATCAGGAACGACGGATAAGGACGATTGGCTATGAATACCCCCTCTGAGCGCTGCTGGTCGTTTGCTTATACTGTTGGCGAGTCCCGCTACTCATTCGAGGTTGTAGCACCCTCGCGCGATGTTGCGGAGTCTGCCGTTCGCGAAGCGATGTGCGAGGGCGCTATCGCCCCCGCGTCCACCGCTTGCGGCGCTCGCCTATCTGACGGGGTATCTTCGCCAGCTTAGGCGGCGAGGCTAGCAGGTTGCCGGTAGGTGAGGCGCTTCCCGCGCGCACCATTCAAAGCCTCGTCGGTGCGCTCCGCATCGGTCAGATTGCGGGTGTTGTAGCGGAAGTCGAACTCGGCGCAGTAGCGGCCCAAGTGGGCCTCGCTCATGTGGTGATACGTGCCAATGACGCCGCGCTTGAAGATGCTGAAGAAGTTCTCGGCGGTGTTCGTATGGTGGAAAACGCCGCGGACATACTCGCCAGCGGAGTGATTGACCGAGCCGTGGTAGCTGAACTCGCGGCCCATCTTGGTGTAGATTGGGCTCTCGTCGGTCAGGAGCGCGCTGGCGCGGTCAATGTGAGTAACCACTAGGGCGCGAACGTCCTTGGCGTTCACGTTGGCGACGTGGAACGAACGGGCGCGACCGTCGCGCTCGACAAGGGCGACAACGGCCTTCTTCTTCGCGGGCTTGCGGGTGGCGCGATTGCGGGCCTTGCCGCCAACGTAGGTTTCGTCGGCTTCAACCGTTCCGTCAGGGCCGCCAAGCGGTCCTTCGGCGGGCAGGTTCATGGCCTCGCGAATGCGGTGCGCCATGAACCAGGCGCTCTTGTAAGTGATGCCGAGCGAGCGGTGCAGTTGATGGGCGCTGATACCCTTCTTGCTGCCCGCCATGAGACGGAAGCCGAGAAGCCACTTATGAAGGCCGATCTTGGTCCGCTCGAAGATCGTGCCGACAGTGACCGTGAAGGGCTTGCGGCAGGAGTTGCACATGACAACGCCGGGGCGAGTGCTCTTACCCTTCAGGCGGGTGACGTTCTCATGCTCGCCGCACTTGGGGCAGATCGGGCCGACCGGCCAGTGAAGGCTTTCGAGATGTTCGCGGGCCTTTTCGGCATCGTGATAAATGGGGTTGGTGAGGTCAAACATCGTCGGGCTTCCTTCTGGAAACCCTTATGCCAACCCGGGCCTGTTACGTCAAGTATATAATTGCCGCTATCTTCATCATAATTTATCGCCCAGGCCGAATAGGGTTCAAGCATCATTTGGCTCTGAGCATTAGCACCACTGGCCAACAGTGTAATAGCCGCCGTGAAACCAACCAGGAATCGCATTTTCCCACCCCCGTTGGGGAAACATTCTACGGGATTCTTCGACAGGATCAACACGAACTGAACGGTTTCCCACTCGCAATAGAAACATCAAAGCAGATCATTAGTAAAACTCGCAGCAGACAGGTCTGCTCAAACCTGTTTCCTATATGGCTATGATCTGCCACGCGGGCTTCATGATTCCTCTCGCCCATCTGCCGCATCGTGCAAGCGACACTCTCCGCGCGAAAGTGACGCTGCGTGGGTAAACTGACGTCTCGAAGCGCAATTCCCGCAGGACACTGTCAGAGGTGTCAACACCCCCGTCGCCCTGTTGCATCAGACACCACCGTGTATGTACATAATACAGCTTAGGATACCGCCAATGCCCCAGACTACTACTAGTCACTCCGCCGCCCAACGCGTGGATCAGGTGCCGCTGATCCCGCGCGAGGCGCTTTATGGGAATCCGAGCCGGTCGGGCGGGCAGATCAGCCCCGACGGGGCCTGGCTGGCGTGGATGGCGCCGCACGAGGGGGTGATGAACGTCTGGCTGGCGCCCGCCACCGATCCTTCCGCCGCGCGGCTGATGACCCATTCGGATGACCGGCCGATCCCGACCTTCTTCTTCGCGCCGGATTCGCGCAGCGTGCTCTATATCCAGGACAAGGCGGGCGACGAGAATTACCTGCTTTACCAGGTCCAGATCGACAGCGGCTCGGAACGCTGCCTGACGCCGTTCGAGAACACCCGCGCGCGGATCGTGGGCGCATCGCAGGCGATCAAGGACAAGGTGCTGATCGGCCTGAACAACCGCGATGCCCGGTTCCACGATGTCCATCGGCTGGACCTGAACAGCGGCGCGCTCGACTTGGTGCTGGAGAACGACAGCTATGCCGGCTTCCTGGCCGACGACACCCTGACCCTGCGCTTCGCGATCCGGCAGAACGCGGCCGGCGGCACCGACATGTTCGAGATCACCGAGGGCGTCGTCGCCGAAGCGCCGCGCGAAAGCACCACGCTGGAGGATGCGCTGACCACCGGCGCCGCCGGCTATACCGCCGACGGCAAGACGCTGTACTGGTATGACAGCCGGGGCCGCGATACCGCCGCGCTTTTCGCCGAAGACACCGCGACGGGCGAAAAGCGCTTGATTGCGGAGGACGCCAAGGCCGATATCGGCGGCACCATGCGCCATCCGGTGAGCGGCGTGGTGGAAGCCTATTCCGTCAATTACCTGAAGACCGAATGGATCGCGCTCGATCCGGGGATCAAGGCCTCGCTCGACTGGCTGAAAGAGCGGCTGCCGGGCGAATTCGCGGTGCAATCGCGCACCGATGAGGACGACAAGTGGATCGTCGGCAACGATCCGCTGACCGCCCCCGCCCGCGCCTATCTCTACGATCGCACGGCACAGACGCTGACCGAGCTTTACGTGACCCGGCCGGAGCTGGAAGGCGCGCCGCTGGTACCGATGCATAAGCTGGAAATCCCCGCGCGCGACGGGCTGGCGCTGGTCAGCTATCTGACGCTGCCGCCGGGGAGTGACCCCCAGCAGCGCGGGGTGCCCGGCGTCCCGGTGCCGATGGTCCTGCTGGTGCACGGCGGCCCGTGGGCGCGCGATGGCTATGGCTTCAACCGTGCGCACCAGTGGCTGGCCAATCGGGGCTATGCAGTGCTCTCCGTCAATTTCCGGGGCTCGACCGGGTTCGGCAAGGCCTTCGTCAACGCCGCCAACCTGCAATGGGGCGCCCGGATGCACGACGACCTGATCGACGCGGTCGAATGGGCGGTGGAACGCGGCGTGGCAGAGCGCGACAAGGTGGCGATCATGGGCGGCTCCTACGGCGGCTATGCCACGCTGGTGGGCCTGACCTTCACGCCCGAGACCTTCGCCTGCGGGGTGGACATCGTGGGGCCGAGCAACCTTGAAACCCTGCTGGAGACGATCCCGCCTTACTGGGAGCCGCTGGTGAAGCAGTTCCACGAGCGGATGGGCAACCCCAACACCCCCGAAGGCAAGCAGCTGCTGATCGAGCGCAGCCCGCTGCACAAGGCAAACCGCATTCGCCGCCCGCTGCTGATCGGCCAGGGCGCGAACGATCCGCGGGTGAAGCAGGCGGAAAGCGACCAGATCGTGGCCGCGATGCAGACGCACGGCATCCCGGTGACATACGTTGTGTTCCCCGATGAAGGCCACGGCTTCGCCAAGCCGGCCAACAACATCGCCTTCAACGCCGTGGCCGAAAACTTCCTCGCCACCGTGCTCGGCGGCCGGGCGGAGCCGGTCACGGGCGAACTGGACGCCTCCAGCGCGCGGATCGAAGCGGGGGCGGAACTGGTGGGGGTGCAGGGGCGCTGAAGAGATTGTGTCACGCGGAGACGCGGAGACGCGGAGGGGTAGCGCTGCCGGCAAAGCCGGCTTGCAATAGCCACCACGCCGCTAGTTCCCCCGTCGAAGAAAAACAGCGGCTTCGCCGCCATGCATTCCTTCTCCGCGCCTCCGCGTCTCCGCGTGAAACAATCCCTTCTTCTTTTCCGTCATCCCCCGCGGAAGCGGGGACCCAGGGCACAATGAGCGCTGCGGGCGCGTTCTTCTCTCGCTGGATTCCCGCCTGCGCGGGAGCACTTAGCCGAACAGTTTGTCGATCGCTTTGGCCAGCTTCGTGTCGCGTTCCGACAGGCCGCCGGCGTCGTGCGTGGTGAGGACCACTGTCACGCGGTTGTAGACGTTCGACCATTCGGGATGATGATCGTGCTTTTCGGCCAGCAGGGCCACGCGGGTCATGAAGGCGAAGGCTTCGCTGAAATCGCGGAACTTGAACCGCCGCTCTATGGCGAGACCATCGGCGCGCGGGGACCAATCGGGCAAAGCGGCCAGCGCTTCGGCGCGTTCGGCATCGGTCAGTGGAGGGATGGGCATCGCGGTGCTCCCTTGCTTGTCGGCTCGGGCCTTCTGCCCTAGTCGGGACGGCCATGGAACCCGCCCGCCTTCTCGCGACGGACCTTGCCTGCCGCCGCGGCGAGCGGCTGCTGTTCCGTGGGCTTTCGTTCGAACTCCAGCCCGGCGAGGCGTTGCAGGTGGTGGGGCCGAACGGGACCGGCAAATCGAGCCTGCTGCGTATTCTGGCCGGGCTGCTGCGCCCGCTTTCGGGCTCTGTCGATCGCCCCGCCGACATCGCGCTGCTGGATGAGCGCCTGCCGCTCGACGGCGATCTGCCGCTGGGCCGCGCGCTGGCGTTCTGGGAGCGGATCGACGGCGGCGGTTATGGCGTGGAGGCGACGGCGCGGCTGGGGCTCGATGCGCTGATGGACGTGCCGGTGCGCTATCTCTCGACCGGGCAGCGCAAGCGGGCCGCGATCCTCCTGTCCAACGCGCGCGCCGCGCCGCTGTGGCTGCTGGACGAGCCGTTGAACGGCCTGGATGGGCAGGCCGCGGCGGATTTTCAGGGCCATCTGGCGGCTTATCTGGCAGGCGGCGGCATGGCGGCGATTGCTTCGCACCAGCCGTTCGACGTACCCGCGCTCAAGCGGCTGGTGCTGGTGGACTACGCCGCATGAGCGTGACCCTGGCCCTGCTGCGGCGCGATGTGGCGCGGATGCTCGGCGGCTCGCGGGGGGGGGCGACGCTGCTGCCACTGCTGTTCTTCATCGCCGTGGCCATGCTGTTCCCCTTCGCAGTGGGGCCGGCGCCCGAACTGCTGGCGCGGACCGGCGGCGGGGTGATCTGGGTGGCCGCGCTTCTGGCCGCGATCCTGCCGCTCGACCGGCTGCTGGCGAGCGATGTGGAGCAGGGGTTCTTCGACCAGCTCGCCCTGCGCGGCGTGGCCGAGGAACTGGTGGTGGCCGTGCGCCTGCTGGCCCACTGGCTGAGCTTCGGGCCGCCGCTGATGCTGGCCACCCTCCCCGCCGCTGCCCTGCTGGGCCTGGACGGCGCGACGCTGCGCACCGTGGAGCTGGGACTGCTGGCAGGGACACCCGGGCTGGCGGCAGTGGGCCTGATCATCGCCGCGCTGACCGTGGGCACGCGCGGCGGCGCGGCGCTGTCCGGCCTGCTGCTCATCCCGCTGGCCGTGCCGCTGCTGGTGTTCGGCGCGGGAGCGCTTTCGACCGGCGGAAACGCCGGGCTCGCGCTGACCGGGGCGATCAGCCTGCTGCTGGTGGCGATCGCGCCGTTCGCCGGCGGGATGGCGATCCGGGCGGCGCGGGAGGGTTAGGAGCAAGGTGGCTTTCGACCCGTTGCGTACATTATGGCGAGAGCTAATTTACGGCGATGGACCGCACTTCGGCACTCATCGTTGCTGCCATATTGGCATGCGGCATCATGCGAGCGTTTATTCGTGGAGATGCCGCTGCGGGAGAAGGTATCAGCCGGCATCATGAGCCGATGGCATTTTGGGGCATTGTGAGCGTAGCGGCGATAGGTTTGCTTGTGATGCTAGTTATTGCATGGCGCAGCTAGAGCCCGCTTTCGACCCATTATTATGGACATCTTTTCCGGACGGATCTTTGAGACTGATTCAAGCCCGACCCACCCCTACCCGCGCCGCACCAGCACGACGCCTGCGAGAACCAGCGCGACGTCGAGGAGTTTGGGCAGGGTCACGGCGTCCCTCGGCAGTCGAGAGCGCCGAAATGGTCGAGGGCCATCGCCATGACGATCTGGCCGCCGATGCCGATCGTGATCAGGGAGGCAAGCCCGATGCGCGGTGCGGCGAAGGCCGCCACCGCGACGAAGAAAGCGCCGTAAAGGCCGCCAAGCCACACATAGGCAGGCAGATCGGCGAAAGCCCCGGCGCGTGGCCGATTGCCGCTTGCCAGCCAGACGAGGAACAGCGCCACTGTCCCCACGGCGAAGGAAATCAGCGCCGCCAGAATCGGCGAACCACCGGACTGGGCCAATATCGAATTGGTGGGCGCCTGCAGCGCGATCAGCGTTCCGCCGACGAACACCAGCACGATCGGCAGGAGCACGGCCGGGTTCATCACGAACTCCGGCCGGGTCAGCCGTAAGGCGGCTTGTGCAATCCCTTGGGGCTGAGGGTGAAGATTTCCGCCCCGTCCTCCGTGATCCCGATCGAGTGTTCGAACTGGGCGGAAAGGCTCTTGTCGCGGGTCACCGCCGTCCAGCCGTCGCTGAGCAGTTTCACCGCCGCCTTGCCGAGATTGATCATCGGCTCGATCGTCATGAACATGCCAGGGCGCAGTTCTGGGCCACTGCCGGCGCGGGCGGCGTGGACGACTTCCGGCGCATCATGGAACAGGCGGCCGACGCCATGGCCGCAGAAATCGCGCACCACGCCATAGCGGTGCGCTTCGGCATGGGCCTGGATCGCCGCGCCGACATCGCCCAGCCGCGCGCCGGGGCGGGCCTGATCGATGCCGATCATCAGGCATTCGTACGTCACGTCGATCAGCCGCCGGGCCTTGAGCGAGGCTTCGCCGGCGATGTACATGCGGCTGGAATCGCCGTGCCAGCCATCCAGCAGCGGGGTCACGTCGATATTGACGATATCCCCTTCCTTCAGCGTCTTGGCCGAAGGGATGCCGTGGCACACCACGTGATTGATCGAGATGCAGCACGAATGGGTGTAGCCGCGATAGCCGAGCGTGGCCGGTACGCCGCCGCCATCGAGCGTCATCTCGCGCACCACGCGGTCGATCTCTTCCGTCGAGACGCCGGGGCGGACGAGCGGGGCCATGGCATCGAGGATTTCGGCGGCCAGGCGGCCGGCCTTGCGCATGCCCTCGAACCCGTCAGGTCCGTGCAGCTTGATGGTGCCGTCACGGTAGACGGTCGTATCGGCGGTAACGTGCTGGTATTCTGTCATGCCGCCGATGTAATGCGGATGCCGTTCAATTGCGAGCGCTGAAGGCGTCGCGATATTCGGGCTTCACCGCATCGAGGATCACCTTGTCGACCGGCAGGTTCACCTCATAGGCGCCTTCGACGTAGGGCCCGGCGACGTAAGGGCCGGCGTAGAGCGTCAACCGGTTGAAGGTGCGGTTGTTGGACGAGCCGACCAGCACTTCCAGTTCCCCGATGCCGGGGCACTGGTCGAACATGTCGTCCGACCCTTCCTTCACCGGCGCGCCGCGGCGCTTTCCGCGCTCCACATTCAGGCCCTTGCAGAAGCGATCGCCATAGGCCTGTTCCAGCGCTGCGGGGGAGACGAACAGGTCGATCGCCTTCATCGCCCGCTTCGCTTCCTTGTCCCACACCAGCGATTCGACGGTGTAGTTGCCATGGGCGCCGCCGCTGTAAGTGGCGATATCGACCGAGAGGCTGAGCCAGCCGGGCAGATCGGCGACTCGCTTCCATTCGGCGGTGAAGCTGTGCTTGTTGTAGGGGAAGCCTTCTCGGCGCGCGTCTTCGCGGGCCTGCTGCGACTCGGCGCTGAGTTCGGCCCGCTGCTTGTCCAGCCGCGCATCGAGCAAATCGGCCAGTTCCGGAATCCGCCCGGCGGAGGCCGGATAGGAATACTTGAACAGGAAATCGTCGGTTTCCTCGGATACCGAGCGAGCGCCGTTGCCATGCGATTTGGACTTGGCCGCGGCCGCCTGTGCCTTGGCCGAAGCCGTCGTCACATCGGCGGGGGCAGTGCTTCCGCTTCCCGGCGCGGTGCTGCCGGAACCGTCACAGGCCGAGGCCAGACCCGCCAGCGCGATAATCAGGATCATGCGCATCATGGTTCCTGCCTTTCCAAAATGCGCGCGAACGGGCAAGCGGCAATCCATGAAAGAGCCACTGATCCAGCCGGACCGCGGACAGGAAGCGATCCCCATCCACCTCGTAAACAAGGACGGATTCGAGGAATTCGCCCGAAAACTGGCCGCGCCGCAGCGCGCCGCGCTCGCTGCGCAGAAGTTCACCGGCGCGGGATACCAGGTGGCCATCGTGCCTGATGGCGATTCGTGGTTCGCGGTCGGCGGAGTGAACGATCCCGCCGCGCTGTCGAGCTGGTGCATGGCCAAGCTGGCCGAAGTGCTGCCCGCCGGAACCTATCGCCGCGCCGAGGGCGAGCCTGGCGCCGCGCTCCACGGCTGGCAGACCGCGCAATACCGCTTCACCCGCTATCGCGAGGACAAGGACGCCGAAGGGCCGCGCGTGCTGCTGACGGGCGAAGTGAAGCGGATCGAACCGGCGCTGGCAGAGGCGAACGCGGTGGCCCTGGTGCGCGACCTGGTCAACACCCCGGCCGAGGACATGGGGCCCGCCGCGCTGGAGGCCCAGGCCGAAAAGCTGGCCAAAGCCCACGGCGCCACGCTGGCGGTGACGAAGGGCGAGGCGCTGGAGCGGGAATACCCGATGGTCCACATGGTCGGCCGGGCGGCGGCGCGCAGCCACGCGCCGCGCCTGCTGCACCTGACCTGGGGGGATGAAAAGGCCCCTGTGCTGGCGCTGGTCGGCAAGGGCGTGTGCTTCGATTCGGGCGGGCTGGACATCAAGCCGGCCAACGGAATGCTGCTGATGAAGAAGGACATGGGCGGCGCGGCCCATGTGCTGGCGCTGGCGGGCCTGGTCATGGGCGCGGCACTGAAGGTGCGGCTGCACGTTCTGGTGCCCGCCGTGGAGAACGCCGTTGCGGGAAACGCCTTCCGCCCCGGAGACGTGCTGAGGAGCCGCAAGGGCCTGAGCGTGGAGATCGGCAATACCGATGCCGAAGGGCGGCTGATCCTGGCCGACGCGCTGGCGCGGGCGAGCGAGGAGAACCCCGATCTGGTGATCGACTTCGCCACCCTGACCGGCGCCGCGCGAGTCGCGCTGGGGCCTGAATTGCCGGCCCTGATGGCCCGGAACGAGGCCACGGCGGCCGCGCTGGTCGCCGCCGGCAAGGCCCATGACGACGAATGCTGGCCGCTGCCGCTGCCCGAGGCTTATGCCGAATGGCTCAAGTCCGACATCGCCGATACCAACAATGCCCACAGCAACGGCTTTGCCGGGGCGAGCGTGGCGGGGCTGTTCCTGGACAAGTTCGTGGGCGCGGGGATCGACTGGGCGCATTTCGACACTTTCGCCTGGCGGCCGAGCGCCAAGCCGGGCCGGCCCAAGGGCGGCGAAGCGCTGGGCCTGCGCGCCGCGTGGCACATGCTCCGCCAGCGCTATCCCGCCGGCTGACTTGCGGCGACGCCACGGCGCGTCTAACTGCGCGCACATCCAGAGACCCCATGTTTTGACCATCGACGCCGACATCGAAGCCGAGGCCACCGCGCCGCAGGGCCCCTTCGCGCTGAAAGGCCCCGCGCCCCGGGCCGATCCGCGCACCGTGCCGCTGCGCGGCGATCTGGCGCATATCGCCCTGGCGGGGATCTATTTCGTGCCGCATTACGCCGTGCCGCAGCCGCGCACGGTCATGCCCGGCGGCGCACCGCTGCTGTCTTCGACCGGCGAAGGCGCGGAAGTGATCTGCACGCTGCTGGAAGGCGAAAGCTTCGAGGTGCTGGACCTGACCGGCGGCTGGGCCTGGGGCTGCCTTTCGATGGAAGGCCCGGTGGGCTTCATCCATATCGACCGGCTGGAGATGGCCTGATGCCGCAGACGGTGTTCATCGACGGCGCGGCCGGGACGACGGGGCTGGAGATCGCCGACAGGCTGGGCGGCCGGCCCGAGTTCACGCTGGTGCGGCTGGAGGGCGACCGGCGCAAGGACCAGGAAGCCCGGCGCGAGGCGCTGAACGAAGCGGACTTCGCCATTCTGTGCCTGCCCGACGATGCCGCGCGCGAAGCCGTGGCGCTGATCGACCCGGCCAGCCAGGTCAGGGTGATCGACGCTTCCACCGCGCATCGCGTGGCCCCCGGCTGGACTTACGGCTTCCCGGAAGTGAGCGGCCGCGCCGCCGTGGCCGAAGCCCGGCGGGTGTCCAATCCGGGATGCTATTCGACCGGCTTCATCGGCCTGATGGCGCCGCTGGTCCGCGCCGGCCTGCTGCCGGCGGACTGGCCATACACCTGCAATGCTGTCTCCGGCTATTCAGGCGGCGGCAAGGCGCTGATCGCCCGCTTCGAAGAGGATACCGACATCGCCTGGCGCGGCTATGCGCTGGCGCTGGGTCACAAGCACGTGCCGGAAATGCAGGATCGCTGCGGGTTGACGCTGCCGCCGCTGTTCACCCCGGCGGTGATCCCCGCGCATCGCGGCATGGTGGTGGAGATTCCGCTGCCGCTGTCCGCCATGCCCGGCGCCGCCACGGCCGAGGCGATGCGGGAAGAACTGGCCCGCTTCTATGCCGGCAGCGGCATCGTGGGCATGGGGCCTGAGCCTGAAGGCGAGTTGCTGCTGCGCAAATCGCGCGAGCCGGACGACCGGATGGACCTTTATGTCTTCGCCAGCGCGGACGGTTCGCAAGTGCGGCTCGTCGCCGTGCTCGACAACCTGGGCAAAGGCGCCAGCGGCGCTGCCGTGCAATCGCTCAACCTGATGGCGGGGCTGGAGGAAACGGCCGGCCTGCGGCTGTGATGCCCAAATAACAGGCAGTGCTTGCCTGAAATTGAGGCAGCGTTGCCCGCCCGGCAGGACGAGAGCGATCCGCCCTGCTCCTTCTCGGCTGCATAACGGCGATTTTCCGCCCTTTCGCGGCCCTGCCGGAACGGCTAATTTCGTCGCCGGCCTCTTGGCACGATTCTTGTTATAGAAAGTGCGAAGCATGGCGGGAACCGCTGGGCGTTGGCGCGCCCGCATGACGCGACAGGGATCACGTGAAAAAGATCGAGGCAATCATCAAGCCGTTCAAGCTGGACGAAGTGAAGGAAGCGCTGCACGAAGTGGGCGTTTCGGGCATCACGGTGACCGAGGCCAAGGGCTTCGGCCGGCAGAAAGGCCATACCGAGCTTTACCGGGGGGCGGAGTACGTGGTGGACTTCCTGCCCAAGGTGAAGCTGGAAGTCATCGTGCCCGATACCCAGGCCGAGCAAGTGGTGGAGGCGATCGCCGCCGCCGCCCAGACCGGGCGCATCGGTGACGGCAAGATCTTCGTTTCACCGATCGAATCCGCGCTTCGCATTCGTACCGGCGAAAGAGACGAAGCCGCGATCTAGCGATTTATTCAGTCCCTCTCTTCGCGGGAGGGACCGGGACGGGCCTGGCCCGAACCCGACAGGCCCTCCCCAGCCCTTCCCGCGAACGGGAGGGGAATCTGAACGAAAGGTTGGAATCTCCATGGTCAGTGCATCGGAAATCGTGAAGCGGATCAAGGACGAGGAGATCGAATGGGTCGATCTTCGCTTCACCGATCCCAAGGGCAAGTGGCAGCACCTGACGATGGTCTCCTCGGTCATCGGCGAGGACGAGCTTGAAGAAGGCCTGATGTTCGACGGATCGTCGATCGCCGGATGGAAGACGATCAACGAATCCGACATGATCCTGAAGCCGGACCTGGACGCGGTCTATGTCGATCCGTTCAGCGCCACGCCGATGATGATCGTGTTCTGCGACGTGGTCGAGCCTTCGACCGGCGAGCTTTATTCGCGCGATCCGCGTTCCACCGCCAAGCGGGCCGAAGCCTTCCTCAAGACCACCGGCCTGGGCGACACGGTCTATGTCGGTCCCGAGGCCGAGTTCTTCATGTTCGACGATGTCCGCTTCGAGGACGGTTACGCCGGTTCCGGCTATCAGATCGACGATATCGAGCTGCCGACCAATACCGGCACCGAGCTGGAAGGCGGCAACCTGGGCCACCGGCCGCGCATCAAGGGCGGCTATTTCCCGGTGGCGCCGGTGGACAGCGCCGTCGACATCCGGGGCGAGATGGTCTCCACGATGCTGGAAATGGGCCTGCCGTGCGACAAGCACCACCACGAAGTGGCCGCCGCGCAGCACGAGCTGGGCATGACGTTCGGCACGCTGGTGGAAACGGCCGACCGGATGCAGATCTACAAGTACGTCGTGCACATGGTCGCCCAGGCCTATGGCAAGACGGCGACGTTCATGCCCAAGCCGATCGCCAAGGATAACGGCAGCGGCATGCACACGCACATTTCGATCTGGGACAAGGGCCGCCCGACTTTCGCCGGCAACGGCTATGCCGGGCTGAGCGACGCGTGCCTCTATTTCATCGGCGGCGTGATCAAGCACGCCAAGGCGCTGAACGCCTTCACCAACCCGACCACCAACAGCTACAAGCGGCTGGTGCCGGGTTACGAGGCGCCGGTGCTGCTGGCCTATTCGGCGCGCAATCGCTCCGCATCCTGCCGTATTCCCTATGGCTCGGGCGAGAAGGCCAAGCGGGTGGAGTTCCGCTTCCCGGATGCGACCGCCAACCCTTATCTGGCCTATGCGGCGCTGCTGATGGCGGGCCTCGACGGCATCCTCAACAAGATCCACCCGGGCGATCCGATGGACAAGAACCTCTACGACCTGCCGCCGGCGGAACTGGCGGAAGTGCCGACCGTGTGCGGCAGCCTGCGCGAGGCGCTGGAATCGCTCCAGGCCGACCACGAGTTCCTGCTGAAGGGCGACGTGTTCTCCAAGGACCAGATCGACGCCTATTGCGAGATCAAGTGGGAAGAGGTGATGCGCTGGGAAACCACGCCGAGCCCGGTCGAATTCGACATGTATTACAGCGCCTGATCCCGCCAGGATCGCGCAAGGGAAAGGGGGCGTCCGGAGCGATCCGGGCGCCCTTTTCTTCGACGCGGCTTACTTGCCGCCGTGCAGCTGGTCCCACAGGGCCTGGGTACCGGCTTCCTGCGCCTTGTGGACGTATTGCGAGGCGACCAGCCAGCCCTTGATCGGGCGCAGCGGCAGCAGGCAGCCGGCGACGAGCAGCGGGAACGAGGTGAGCAGATGGACCCACCACGGCGGCTCGAACGCGACCTGGATCCAGACGACCACGAAGATCAGCGGCAATGCCACGATGCACAGCGAGAAGAACGCCGGCCCATCGTCAGGCGCGGCGAAGCGGTAATCCAGCCCGCAACGCTCGCAGCGGTCGGCCAGCTTCAGCCAGGACTTGAACATGTGCCCTTCGCCGCAGCGGGGGCACCGGCCTTTCCATCCGCACCAGGCGATCCAGGCGGGCCCGCTGCGATTCGCCGGAAGAGCGCCGGCGCGCGCCTGTTCGTCGTCGGACATGCGCCGCTTCTGGCGCATCGGCCGGCGCAAAGCGAGCCTGTAACGCACGCGTAACGCCGGGATTACCGTAATTCTCTTTCGTGGAGCCCCGTGAGGGTGCAGGAAACCGGCGACGCGGGAGAGCGGAAGAGGAGTGCATCTATGAAGACAAAGGTTTCCTGGCTCGTGCTGGCGGCATCGCTGGCCGTGGTCGCCGCCTGTTCATCCCAGAAGAAGGAGGAAGCGCCCGAGCAGGCACAGCCGACCTTGCACGAAGTGATGAAGGACGAGATCGACCTCCATGCCGACGAGCTGTGGGAAATCAGCAATCCGGCCCTGGGCGAGAATGCCCATCTCGATCCGAAGCTGATGGATGACGAGCGGTGGAACCAGATCGAACAGCGGGCCACCGCGCTGAAGCAGGCTGCGCTGGACCTGGCCAAGCTGGACCCGATCGTGGTGGTGAAGCCGGGCGTGAAGATCGCCGATGAAGGCGTGCCTTACGGGGATACCGGCGCCGAGGTGCAAGCCAACGTCGACAAGGATCCGCAGAAGCTGCGCGACTTCGCCAATGCCCTGGCCGTCCACGCGGGAGATATCGCCTCGGCCGCGCAGCGCCGCGATACAGAGCGCGCGGGCCTGCTCATCGGCCAGCTCGACGGGGTGTGCGAGGATTGCCACCTCGAATACTGGTATCCGTCGCAGAAGAAGCTGCTCCAGGAATACGGCATCGAGCGGTAGAAAGCGTTTTCCTACAGGACTTTGATCTGTCTAATCGGTCCGCCTCGATTCTCCGGCAACGAGGCGGACCATGGACAGGAAGTGGATTTTCGACGCCGTGCGGCGTCTGCTGCGACGCGGCTTCCGGCAGGATGAAGTGGCCGCGCTGGATGCCGCCATCGACAGGGCCCTGCAGGCCGGCGCCGGCGGGGTGCCGCGCACCATCGGCCCGGATGGCGTGGCCCTGATCAAACGCTTCGAAGGCTGCGCCAGACGGCGGGCGGACGGCTTGTTCCAAGCCTATCCCGATCCTGGCAGTGGCGGCGCGCCGTGGACTATCGGCTGGGGCGCCACTGGCCCCGATATCGGCCCCGGCACGGTGTGGACTCAGGCTCAATGCGATGAGCGGCTGGAAGCGGACCTGGCCCGCTATGCCGGCGAGGTGGCGGATACGCTGGGGGCCGCGCCGACCAGCCAGGCGCAATTCGATGCCCTCGTCAGCTTCCATTACAATGCCGGGGCGATCGCCCGCGCCACGCTGACCGCGAAGCACAAGGCCGGCGACTTCGCCGGAGCGGCCCGCGAGTTCGCCCGCTGGAACCGCGCCAGCGGCCGTGTACTGCCCGGCCTGGTCACCCGCCGAGCGGCGGAGGCGGCGCTCTATACAGGATCGCCTCTCGCCTAAACGCTCGACATTGCGAGGGCCGTCGCGACGAAGCCTCGCTCGCCGCGTCAGTAATCGCGGCTGTATTCCGCCGCCACGCTGTTGCGGCCGAGGGTGTTGACGCTGCCGAGCAGCGACAGCCAGCTGGTGATCCGGAATTCCACCTCGGTGGCGTTGTAGTTGCGGCCATCGGTGATCAGCTCGACATAGAAGCGGCGGCCGAAGTTCTTGCCCAGCGCGATCGCCGTGCCGCGATCGAGCGCCGGATCGGCCGAGACGATCCGCAAGCGGTCGAGCCCGATCGAGGTGCGCAGGCGGTTGATCGGGTCCAGCCCGCCCCCGCCGCGCAGGGAGGCGATGGCAGCGCCCAGTTGCAGCGCATCGGTGGCTGAAAGGTTGGTGATCGAATCGCCGAACAGCAGCCGCGCCAGCAGCTCTTCTTCCGGCAGCGCGGGGGTGGAGTTGAACTCTATCGCCGGCTGGCTGGAATTGCCGGTCACCGTAACGACCACCGAAAGATCGTCCACATCGGTTTCCGCCTGGATGTTGATGCGCGGATCGATCGGGCCGGCTTCGTCGAAATCGATCACGCCGCGAGTGATCTCGAACCGAGTGCCGGCGAATTCGTAGAAGCCCTGCCGCGGGACCACGCGCACTTCGCCGCCGATGCGCGGATCATCCGTGGTGCCGCGCAGGCGAATGGTCCCGCTCCATTCGCTGTCGAGGCCCATGCCGTCGACCTTGATCCCGCCGGGCGCGTTGGCATCGATCAGGTAGCGCCAGGCACCGCTGGGCGCCGTGGCCGGCTCCCGATCGGGCGGCAGGTTGATTTCGCGCGTGCGGATGTTGGGCAGCTGCTGGGCGGCTTCCGCCATGCCGAGCCGCCAGCGCGCTTCGTTCACCCGCAGCCGCCCGGCGACGGTGCCGCCGAAGCCGTTGGAGACGATGCGGATCGGGCCGGTGACAGTGGCGCCCATGTTGGAAAGATCGATAACCTGCGCGTCGCGCGCCGCGATCCTCAGGTCGATGCGCGGGCCGCGGCCGCCCCTCATGTCCGACAGATCGACATAGCCGCTGCCGCTGACGCGCCCGCCATTGGGCGTGGTTCCGGCGAAGCTGGTGAGATTGAGGCGCGAGCCGGAGAACGTGCCGCGCGCCCGCACGTCGCGCACGTCGGAGCCGGTGATGGCGCTCTGCACCCGCAGGGCGTCACCCGCCAGCGACCCGCGCACGATCGGCTGGGCGAGCGTGCCGGTCACATCGGCGGCAACGCTGAGCGTACCGGTCACGTCGAATACCTCGATCGTGGATAGCCGCCACAGGGAATCGGCCGGGCCGTTGAAGCGCAGCTGAGCGAAGAGGTTGCCGGCATAGAGCCGTTCGCCGATCGAACCCGTAGCCGGCAGGTCCGAGATCAGCGTCTGGAGCCGGCCCCTGGTCTGGCCTTCGTCGCGCAGCACGGCACGCGCCTGGAGCCGGTCTTCCGACAACTGCGCGACGAGCGAGAGATCGATCGGGCGAGAAGAGAGCACCAGGCCGGAGCGCGTGAGGTTATTCACCTTGATCCGCGCCTCGCCCGTGGGCAGCCCCCGTTCACCCAGGCCGAAATCGATCACCCCCGAAATCGTACCACCGAGGCCGATATCCCCGGCGACCACGTCCACCAGCGACAACGGCATCCGCACCAGGCCCACGGACCCCTGCGTGGGCTCGGCGCCGCCGAAGCGGCCCTGGGCGACCACAAAGCCATCGCCAAAAGTGAGCTGCGTGGGCTGGAGCGCCCAGCCGCCGTCCGCCGTCTTCATCAGCACGGCGCGCCGGGGCATGACGATGGCACGGCCGGCGTAGTTGCCGCGCGCGGCGATCGCGATCCGATCCGGCGCCACATCGCCGGTGAGATCGAGATTGAAGCGGCTGCCGCGCCGGCCGGTGAGCGCGGCCTGGACGGTGCCGACGCCGTTGTTCACTTTCGCATCGGCCGCCAGCCGGCCGATGAACAGCGTGCCGTAATTGATGCCCGCCGCGCGGACCATGCCTTCCACGGTCCAGTTGCCTTGCCCGATATAGCCGCTGGCATCGATAGTGGCCTGGTTGATCGCCAGCGGCGTCGGCCCTTCGAAGCGGGCGTTGTTCACCATGAGCGCGGCATCGAACGCCTGCCCGCCCGTGCGCGGGGTGAGCGTGACGGTTCCGTCCACCCCGCCCCCGGTCAACGCCAGGGCGCCGTCCACGGCGCCATCGGCAAGGGTGAGCGTGCCGGTGACCGACGTGCGCGCCACATCGAGCCGGTTGATGGCGATCCGCGTGGGGCCGCCTTCGGGCATGGTCAGGTCCACCTGCCCTTCGAACGGGCCGAGCATCGATCCGCCTTCGGTGTCGATGCGGAAACCTTCGGGCGTAGGCGCAAGGGCCACGCGCACATCCTTGAGGCCTGCCGCCGGATAGGGATTGGCGAAGACCAGGGTGGCGTGCGGTCCATCGCCTTCGATCGAGGCTTCCACCGTGAACGGCCCGTAATCCACATGCTCGCCGCTGCCGGCTAGCGACGTGCGGCCCTGCTCGATCCGGCCATCGAGCTTCAGCGATAGTTTGCTGGCGTTGAGCCGGGCCTCATCGAACACGATCGGCCGATCCGCGCCCAGCACCACGCCGCCGGAAAAGCGGATGTTGTCACCCGCAAGGTTGGCCAGCGTGGCATTGGTCACGCGCGGCATGCGGCCGGTGAAGTTCGCCGCCAGACGCCATGGGCGATTGTTGCCGATGGCGAAGCGGATCTTGGCCCCGGCGTCCACCGTGCCGAGGTTTTCCAGCGCCAGCCCGCGCAGTTCCACCGGGCCGGCCAGGGCGTAGCTGCCCTGGCCGATATCGCCGCGCAGCACCAGATTGGCCCAGAGGCCGGGGAAACGCAGCGCCAGATTGTCGGACCGCAGATCGCTGTCGGCCAGGAACACCGTGCCGGTCAGCCGCCCGTTCACCAGCCGCGGATCGACCAGGGTGTTGCCGCTGGTGATCCGCCGCACGGAAGCATCGAGCGGCAGCGTCCAGCGCTTGCCGTCATAGCCGAGCGTGCCGCGCTGGGCGATGCCGTCCAGCCGGGTGCCGCTGATGTCGGCGCGGCCGATGGCGAGATCGAACGGGGCGGTGAATCCGCTGAACGGCCCATCGAGCGTGGCCCGCATCGTGGCGTTCTGGAACGTCAATCCGGGCCCGAACAAGTCCTGATCGATCAGCACGAGCTGCAGACGCAAGTCCTTGAACACCTTGTCGGCCAGGTCCACCGCGCCTTCGCCGTCGGCATTGGCCCCCGCCCCGCGAATGGCGAAGTCGCCGGCGAGCACGCTGTCTTCCAGCGTGCCGACTGCCGCCAGCGAGACGAGATCGCCCAGCGCGGCGGCGGGCAGGCCCGAGACATAGCCTTCCGGCCGGACCTGGCCGACGATCTTGTAGCGCCCGGCGCGATTGTAGATCTTGAGCGCACCGATGTTCGAACCGCCTTGCGTGGCCAGGAAGGAGCCATTCCACGCGGTCCAGGTGCCCTTGCCGACCAGCCGCGCGCGCATCGGATCCTTGGCCCCGACCAGCGAGGCCAGCAAGCCGCCCGCCGGGGCGCGGTAATCGAGATCGATGTCGAAGCGATCGCCATCGGGCTCCGCATCGACCAGCGCGCGCAGCACGTCTCCGCCACCCAGCCGGCCATCGGCATCGAGCAGGACCCGGCCATGGCGGACATCGGCCTTAGCGCTGAAATCGACGATCCGTTCCTCGCCCACCAGCCCCTTGGCCACATGCAGGTCATCGACCACGAAGCGATCGACGCGAATATCGAAATCGGGCAGGATCGGCGCGTTGGGATCGCCGGGATTGAGGCGCGGCGCGGAATAGAGCGTGCCATCGTGCAGCACGAGGTATCGCACATCGAGCCCGGTGAAGAAGAACTTGATCGGCCGCCAGTTGAGATCGACTTCCGGCACTTCGAGGAACAGCTTGCCGTCCGCATCGCGGAAGCGGACATCGAACAGCGTCGAGCTCCACAGCACGGAGCCTTCTATCCGGCCAACCTCGATCTTGAGGCCCGATGCGGGCGCGACCTTGGCGATACGTTCGGCGATGAAGGCGCGGCCAGAGCCGGTGTGCAGCCAGGCCAGGGCGATGACGATCAGCAGCAGCAGCGCCGCCACGGCCGTGCCGATCCACCGCAGCAGGCGCACGGCGAACGAGCGGCGCCGGGGCCCCGCAGCCGGTTCGACAGCCGGCTCGGGCAGCGGCTCGACCGGAGGGGGTACGTCTTCCGCCATCAGAAGCTTTGCCCCAGCGCCACATAGACACCGACCTTGGGATCGTTCGGCCCCGGATTGAGCGGCACCGCCACGTCCAGCCGCAGCGGGCCGAAGCCGGTGTAATAGCGCACGCCCACGCCGGCGCCGAACTTGATCTCGTCAAAGCCGGGCGTCGCATCGTCGCCCACCGTGCCGGCATCGACGAACGGCACGATGCCCAGCGCGCCGCCGAGCATGCCGGTGCGGATGCGCGCTTCCAGCGAGAATTCGGTGAGCGAGCGGCCGCCGGCGGGATCGCCTTCGCTGTTGCGCGGGCCGATGCCGCGATAGGCATAGCCGCGCACCGATCCGCCCCCGCCGGCATAGAGCCGGCGCGAGGGCGCAATGGCGGAAAGCGGCGCGCCGGGAATGCTGGCCAGTCGCACGCGCCCGGCGAGCACCATCTTCTCCCCGATCGAATAGTAGTACGAGCCATCGACTTGCGTCCGCACGTAGAAGCTCTGCGCTCCCTCCGTGCGGGACACCTCCGGCGAGACCCGCGCGCTGAGGCGCCAGCCATGGGTGGGATCGAGTAGGTCGTCGGTGGTGTCGAGCTGGGCATAGCCGGGAATCGCACCGATGAAGAATGTCTGGCGCGGTCCGAGATCGCCGTTGGCATCCCGCTCACGCTCACCCGTGGCGACAGCTTCCAGCCCGATCGAATAGCTGAGCGGCTTCTGGAACAGCAGGGTGCTGACGCGCTCATAGGTGCCGACCAGCGAGACGGTGCGCGCATCGTAGGCGTCGTAATCGATCGTGCTGGCGAAGGCGTCGATCGTGAGCACCTTGTCCCGCGCGTGGAAGTTGTTCTTGCGGAAGGTGACCCCGAAGAGCTGTTCGCTGGTGCCCGCGATGCCGCGCACGCGCAGCAGGCCCTCCGGCGGGAACAGGTTGCGATGTTCCCAGCTGCCCTGCAGCTTGAAGCCTTCGCCGGTGCCATAGCCGACCTGCCCCGCGATCGTGCGCAGCTTGGCGGGTTCCATCGTCACGGCGATGTCGGTCACGCCCGGCTCCCCGTTAGCAGGGGCGACCGTTTCGACCGGCTTCATCGTCACCGTGCCCACCAGGCCGGTGGCCAGGATCGCGCGGCGCAGGTCCAGCTCCAGGCTTCGCTGATAGATGTCGCCCGGCTCGAACCGGGCGATGTCGGCCAGATGCTTGCCCGACATGAATTCAGGCACATTGCTGGTCACCGCGCCGAAACGATACTTGCCGCCGGGGGTGACCGGCATGGTCAAGTCGCCCTGCTCGCGCGCGTGATCGACCAGCAGCGACGGATCGCGGATCGAGGCGAAGGGATAGCCGTTTTCGCCCAACGCCTCGTCCAGGTCGTAGCGTTCTTCCACCAGCTTGTCGGACAGCAGCGGATCGCCGGTCTCGATCTCGAACGTGCGGCGCAGCATCGCATAGTCCGCGCCGGCGGCGGCCAGATCGCCGAGATCGATCGCGCCGAAGGTATATTGCGGCCCCGGCAGGATATCGAAACGTACGGTGGGGCGGCTCTGCGCCGTTTCCTGGCCCGCCTGGACGCCCCCGATCGAACGGAAAACGACCGCATCGTAATAGCCATAGACGCGCAGCATCCGCTCCAGCAGCGCCTGGTCGGCGCGGGCCTGGGCAGCCAGGCGGGCGGCGTTGTCGTCGTCGTCCAGTTCCTCGATCGTAGAGAGCGACTTGAAGCGATGGATGAATTCGTCGTGATGCGGGAACAGCGCCCGCTCGCTGGGGAAGACCAGCACCAGTTCGTCCGAGATGCGTTCCTCGTCACCCATGGCGACTTGCGGCAGCTCGGCGCTGAAATCGGCGAACTCGATATCCTCCTCCGGCTCGAGCGGGGCGATCTCGGGCGGTTCCTGCTCATCGGGCCAGGCGACATCGAGGCCCGGCACCTCGGCAAGGGGCGAGGCGGGATCGACTTCCGCCTGCGGGCCTTCCTCCGCCGCGTCCTCCGCCGGAACGCCCTGGCCGGCCCAGGTTTCCGGATCGGCGACGGCGGAATCGGGGATCAGGTCTTCCAGGGTCTGCGCACCTTGCCTGTCCTGCGCGGCAAGGGGCGACCATGCGAGCGAAACCGATGTCGCCAGGGCAACCAGCAATCGCTTTTTCAAACGGGAATCCCTAAACCAGCGTATACTGCCGGTGGCCGCCGGGCGCGCCATCCTTGCTGCCGCCTTCAACGCAGGCCGCATCTTCGCGCCGGGTGGCGGACACGCGGGCGATAAGGGCGCCCTGCTCGCTGTCGGAAAGGCGCTGCCAGCCGGCCGGGCCCAGCCGCTCAAGCGGGCGATAGCGGATCTTGTATTGCATCCGCTGCGCGCCATCGACCCAATAACCGAGATAGACGTAAGGCAAGCTGGCTGCCGCAGCACGCCGGATGTGATCGAGAATGATATAATTCCCAAGACCCGTTCGCGCCTCATGCTCAGGGTCGTAGAAGCTGTAGATCATCGACAGCCCGTCGCCCTGCCGGTCGGTCAGGCAGGCCCCGATCAGGCGGCCCGGCCCTTCACCGTTAGAAGGTTCCCTATATTCAAGCACAAAGCTCGAAACGGCGGTGTGTTCCACCATATCGGCGTAATCGATCTCGTCCATCGCCGCCATGCCCCCGCCGGGATGGCGCCGGGCGAGATAGCGCTGCAACAATTCGAACTGTTCGGCCGTGGCCCAGGGGCGGCATTCGGTGGCCACGATATCGCCGTTGCGGCGCAAGTTGCGCTTCTGCGTGCCGGACGGGGCGAATTCCCGCGCCACGACGCGCACCGAAACGCAGGCGCGGCAATCCAGGCAGCTGGGGCGGTAAGCAACGGTCTGGCTGCGGCGGAAGCCGATCCGGCCGAGCGCATCGTTAAGCGCTTCGGCGTGCGGGCCCTTGAGTTCCGTGAAAACCTTCCGCTCCGTCTTGCCCGGCAGATAGGGACACGGCGCGGGGCTCGTCACGAAGAAGCGGGGAAACCGAACCGGGGCCGTCACGTCTCAGGCGGTCCTCTCGCAAGAAAATGGCATGGCTTGGCGACACAACGAGATTACCGGCTCCCTGTGCCCAAGCGAAAGGCATTAACCACAATTTCGGTGGATAGGCCCGTTAATTTTTGAACCGCTCGCCGCGCAAAAGGCAAACCGCCCCGATATGACGCACTTTGCGCCGGCCTCCTTGGGTTGAACGTCCATCATGGCGAGCGAAGCGCTGCGCTCCTCGCGATGACGATCCAGAGCGGGACTACGATCTAGCCGACAGGCGCGAGCCGCCGCACCAGCGCGCGGCGCAGCACGCGGTCTTCCAGCGAATAATAGAGATGGATGCCGGAAGGGTGATCGACGCACGACGCGGCGAAGGCAATATCGGTGCCGGCCCGTTCCTTCGGCGGCGGCGGGACCAGCAGCGGTTCGATGCAGCGATCGACCACGCGGGTATAGTTCTCGTCGAACGCGACCCAGCCGATCCGCCAGCGGGCATCGGCCGTGGCGCCGTTGTAGAACATCACCGGCGGTTCGCCCGGGCGGGCCAGGATCGGGCCGGTCGACAGGTGCCAATTATCCCACGATCGCTCGCGCACGCCGAACGGATCTTCCGCCGCCTTCCACGGCCCCATCAAGCTGTCCGACAGCGCCAGGCCGATCCGCGAAGCGCTATCGCGGGCATATTCGTAGAACAGCCGGTAACGCCCATCCGCCCCCTGGGCGACGGTGGCTTCCTTGATGTTGCCTTCGCCCTCCGGCGCCTTCAGCAGCACCTTGTCCTTGGTCAGCCGCTTGAGATTGGGGCCGGTTGCGACCAGCAGCGAGCCTTGTTCGCGCTGGGCATCGACGCCGGTGTAGAACACGATGAGATGCGGCTCGTCACCGATCACCACCGTGGGGTCCTCCACCCCGCCCGCGTCTTCCTCATGCGGTCCGGGTTCGAGGACCGATTTCGGTTCCATGGTGAAGAACAGGCCGTCATCCGACTGGCCGCTGTAGATGATCCCGGTGGGGTCCGAGGGGCCGAGCGGATTGGCGAGCACCCGCACCAGCAGCCGCGTGCGCCCCTCGGCCCGCCAGACATAGGGGCTCATCAGATCATGGCCGGCGAGCAGCCCATCGGGAGAGCGCGCGATGTCGAGCCGGACCACATCGATCCTCTCGATCGCGAAATCGACCGATGCCTTGGTGAACAGGCTCATGCGCCTTGCGCCACGACCAGCGACAGCGCGCCGTCGATGGTGACGGTGGCGCCGGTTATGTAATCCGCCTGATCCGACAGAAGGAACAGCACCAGCAGGGCGACTTCATCGGCAGTGCCTGCGCGGCCCCAGGGGATCGCCGCTTCCCTGCGTTGGAGTTCCGCCGGATCATCCAGTGCGGACTGGTTCATCGGCGTCAGGATCATGCCCGGCGCCACGCCGTTCACGGCGATCCGGCTCGGGGCCAGTTCCAGCGCCAGGGTGGCGGTGAGCTGCGCCAGGCCGCCCTTGGCGCTGTCATACCCGGCGCCGCCGACACGGGGCGCGCGCTCGTGGATCGATGACAGGTTGACGATCCGGCCGCCCTGTCCGTCCGCTTTCGCGAGGCCCCGGGCGAAGCGGCGGCAGGTGAGGAACGGCCCATAGAGATCGGCGCGCACGATCCGGTCGAACTGCGCCAGCTCCATGTCCGCCACGGGAATGCCGTTCATGTTCAGACCCGCCGAATTGACCAGCCGCCGCGCCGGGCCGAACTGGCCCTCCGCCGCAGCGAACAGGGCATCGACCTGGGCTTCGTCGGTCACGTCGGTCTGGCGGGCCAGCGCCTTGCCGCCCGCCTGTTCTATCGCGGCCACGACCTGTGCAGCGGCAGCTGCATCGCGATGATAGGTAAGCGTGACGGCTGTTCCGGCCCGGCCGAGAGCAAGGGCGCACGCCCTGCCGATCCCGGATTCCCCCCCTGTGACGATCGCGCCGTAAGCTTGTTTCTCCACGCCGAACCAACGCGGAAAAGCGGCTTTGGTTGCGCGGGGGCGCGTCAGTTCAGCTCCACCTCGTTGATCGTGTAGCCCCGCTTGCGCAGTGCGGCGACCAGCTTGTCGATCTGCTCGCGGTCGCGCGCCTCGCACTCGATATCGGTGACGAGGCCCTTGGCCGGCAGATTGGTGAAGATGCGCTGATGGTTGATTTCGAGGATATTGACGTTGTGCGCCTCGAATTCCTGCATGACCTTGAGCAGCGCGCCGGGGCGATCCTGCAACGAAATCCTGAGGCGCGAGAGCCGGCCCGAACGGGCAAGGTCGCGCAGCAGCACGTTGGCCAGCAGCCGCGTGTCGATATTGCCGCCCGTCAGCACCAGGCCGACCTTCTTCCCGGCGAAGCGATCCGGGTGCGCGAGCACGGCGGCCAACCCCGCGGCGCCGGCGCCTTCGACCACCGTCTTTTCGATCTGGAGCAGAAGGGACACCGCGTTTTCGAGATCGCTTTCGCGCACCAGGACGATGTCGTCGACCACTTGCCTGACGATCCGCGAGGTGAATACGCCCGGCTCTTTCACCGCGATGCCTTCGGCCAGGGTATCCCCGCCGCAGGGCAGCACATCGCCCTTGATGCGCGAATACATCGATGGGAACAGGGTGGGCTGCACGCCGATCACCTCGATCGGGGGGACATGCGCCTTGGCCACCGTGCCCATGCCCGAGATCAGCCCGCCGCCGCCGATCGGCACGACCAGCGTTTCGATCTCCGGCGCATCGGCCAGCATCTCCAGCGCGACGGTGCCCTGTCCGGCGGCGACATTGGGCTCGTCGAACGGATGGACGAATGTCAGGCCGAGCTGCTGCTCCATGCTGCGGGCATAGGCATAGGCCTCGTCATAGGTCTCGCCTTCGAGCAGGACCTTGCCGCCGACCGCCTCGGTCTGCATCACCTTCACCGTGGGCGTGGTGCGCGGCATGATGATCGTCACCGGTACGCCCAGGCGGGTGCCGTGGTACGACAGGCCCTGCGAATGATTGCCGGCGGAAGCGGTGATGACCCCGCGGCTGCGCTGCGCCTCGTCCATCAGCAGCAGGGCATTGAGCGCGCCGCGTTCCTTGTAGGCGGCGGTGAACTGCTGGTTCTCGAACTTCAGCCAGATTTCGGCCCCGGTAATCCGCGACAGCGTCTTGCTGTGCATCGTCGGCGTGCGCACGACCGCGCCAGCGATCCGCTTCGCCGCGGCTTCGACATCGGCCAGTTCCAGGTGTGCTTCGATCGTTCCCGTCGCGTTCATCGCGGCGGCGTAAACGAAAAACGGCGAGAAAGGAAATGCGCTTCCTCGCAACGATTGCTTTGCGGCCCGCAAGGCGGCAGGTGGGCGGCATGACTGAAAGCAAGCGGATCGCCTTCCTCGGGCTCGGCGTGATGGGGGGACCGATGGCCGGCCACCTCGCCCGCGCGGGCCACCATGTCACCGTCTTCAACCGAACCACGCCGAAAGCCGAAGCCTGGGTTGCCCGCCATGCGGCCGAGGGCCTGGACGTGGCGCTGGCGCCGACGCCTTTCGAAGCCGCCAGGGGGCAGGACGTGGTCCTGACCTGCGTGGGCAATGACCGTGACCTGGCCGCCGTGGTATTGGGCGGCGATGGCGCGCTGGCAGCCATGGTGCGGGGCACGCTATTCGTCGATCACACCACGGTTTCGCCCGGCATCGCCCAGCGAATCGCGGATGAGGCCGAAGAGCGCGGCGTGCTGGCGCTGGACGCGCCGGTTTCCGGCGGGCAGGCCGGAGCGGAAAATGGCAAGCTGTCGATCATGTGCGGCGGCTCTGCCGAGGCGATGGAGCGCGCCCGACCGGTGATGGAAGCCTATGCCGCGCGGATCGTGCACATCGGCGAAGCGGGCGCGGGACAGGCCGCCAAGTCCGTCAACCAGATCTGCATCGCCGGCACGCTCGCCGGACTTTCCGAAGCCATCCGCTTCGCGCAGGCGGCCGGGCTGGACATCGACAAGGTGCTGGAAGCCGTATCCGGCGGCGCGGCGCAGAGCTGGCAGATGGAGAACCGCTGGGCGACCATGGCGCGGGGCGAATTCGACTTCGGTTTCGCCATAGACTGGATGCGCAAGGACCTGGCCATCGCGCTGGAGGAAGCGAAAGCCCACGGGCTTGCCCTGCCGGTCACCGAACGGGTGGACCACTATTACGCCGAAGTGCAGGCGATGGGCGGCGGGCGGCAGGACACCAGCGCGCTTATCCGCCATTTGCCGGAGGCCGGCGCGTGAAGAGCGGGTTCATGCGAGGACGCAGAGAAAAAGAGATAAATTGTCTCACGCGGAGACGCGGAGGCGCAGAGATGTCGTGTTCGCGGCGAAGCCGCTCTCAATTTCAAGCAGTCCGGAATGTGGCGACGACGCAGATTGTGAGCGGCTTCGCCGCAGGAGCCAGAGCCTCTGCGCCCCTGCGCCTCTGCGAGGGTAAATCCTCCGCGTCTCCGCGCCTACGCGTGAAACCCTTGCTTTGCGCCCTCCTCGCCCTGCTCCCCGCCCCAGTCCTGGCCGATACGCTGATCGACAACGTCAACGGCATCACGGTGGACCGCAACGGCACGGTGACGCGCTTCGACGGCATCGTGATCGGTGACGACGGGCGCGTGGTGCAACTGGTGGAGCCGGGCGAGCGCGCACCGCGCGTGGAGTTTCGCGAGAACATGCGCGGGCGCACGGTGATCCCCGGCCTGATCGACGCCCACCTTCATGTGATGGAACTGGGGCTGGCCCAGCTCGTGGTGGATCTGTCGGACACCCGCTCTCTCGCCGAGGCGCAGGCGAAGATCCGCGCCTTCGCCGAAGCCAATCCGGAGCGGCCGTGGATCGTCGGGCGCGGGTGGAACCAGGAGCGGTGGGGCCTCGGCCGCTTTCCGACCGCCGCCGAACTGGACGCCGCCGTGGCCGATGTGCCGGTATGGTTGCTGCGGGTGGACGGCCATGCCGGCTGGGCCAACACGCGCGCGCTGCAAAGCGCCGGCCTTACCGCCACGACCGCCGATCCGCCGGGCGGGCGGATAGAGCGCAAGCCCGGCGGCCGCGAACCGGCGGGCGTGCTGGTGGATGCGGCCATGGCCCTGGTCGAAAAGGAAATCCCCGCACCCCGCGCGAACGACCGGGACATCGCCCTTTACGAAGCGCAGGAACTTCTGGTCGCCAAAGGCGTGACCGCCGTGGCCGACATGGGCACGAGCCTGGAAGACTGGATGACCTTCCGCCGCGCCGGCGATGCCGGGCGGCTGCGCGTGCGGATCATGGCCTATGCCGGGAGCGTGGAGGCGATGAGCCTGATCGGCGGTTCCGGCCCGACTCGTTGGCTCTATGACGACCGGCTGCACATGGGCGGGCTCAAGCTCTATCTCGATGGCGCGCTGGGCTCGCGCGGGGCGCTTTTGAAGCAGGCTTATGCCGACGATCCCGGCAATCGCGGGCTGGAGCGGCTGAACGGCACCCAGCTCCGCAACCTGATGAGCCGCGCGTCGATGGAGAACTATCAGGTGGCGATCCACGCCATCGGCGATGCCGCGAATGCCGAGGCGCTGTCCGCGATCGAGGAGCTTTCGGCCGACTATTCCGGCGATCGCCGCTGGCGGATCGAGCACGCGCAAGTGGTGGACCCAGCGGACATCGCCCGGTTCGGGCAGCACGGGATCATCGCGTCCATGCAGCCGGCACACCAGACGTCCGACGGCACGATGGCCGAGGCGCGGCTGGGCCCAGAGCGGCTGGCCGGGGCCTATGCCTGGCGTTCCATCCACGCCGCCGGGGCGCCGCTGGCCTTCGGGTCCGATGCGCCGGTGGAGGCGCCGGATCCGTTCGCCGGCATGGCTGCCGCCATCAGCCGCGAGGATGCGCAAGGACAGCCGCCGGGCGGCTGGCATCCGGAAGAGACGGTGCCGATCGAGGAAGCCCTGGCGGCCTACACGGCCGGCGCCGCCTATGCCGGTTTCGCGGAGGGCCATTTCGGGCGGCTGGCAGTGGGCGAGCGCGCGGATTTCGTGGTGCTCGACGCCGATCCGCTGGAAGCGGACAGCCGCGCACTGCGCCGGATTCGCGTGCTGGAAACCTGGATCGGCGGACAGCGTGTCTATGGCGGCGAGACGCGCGGCGAGCGCACCACCGATGGCCCGGGGCGGTAGAGGCAAGGCAGGCACACCACCCTCACGCGCCTTACAATCGTCAGGCAAAATCACGCCGATCCCACACTCGCGGGAATGACGAGTTACGGGTTGGGTTGCGTTTCTATCTGATGCTGTTTCGCCTCCTCTTCCTCCGCCGGCGGCGGTGGGGAGCGCATCAGGAGGAGGGAGCCTTCGAACAGCAGGATCAGCGGAATCGCCAGGATGAGCTGGGAGATCACGTCCGGCGGCGTCGCCACGGCGGCGACGATGAAGATGCCGACGATCACATAGCGGCGGGCGCGCTTGAGCTGATCGCGCGTCACCAGCCCCGCGCGGTTCAGCAGCAGCAGCAGCACCGGCAGCAGGAAGCTGATCCCGAAGGCGAGCACGAAATGCATCACCAGGTCCAGGTAATCGCCCATCGCCGGCAGCGCTTCCTGCGGGATGCCGCCCGCCTCCCCTTCGAAGCCTATGAACCATTTGAAGGCGGTCGGCATGACGACGAAGTAGGCCAGCGAGGCCCCGGCGGCGAACAGGACCGGCGTGGCGATCAGGAACGGCAGGAACGCCTTCTTCTCGCGCGCATAGAGCCCCGGCGCGATAAAGCCCCAGAGTTGGTTGGCGATGATCGGGAAGCTGATGAAGAACCCCGCAAAGAGCGCCACCTTTATCTGGACGAAGAAGGCCTCGTAGAGCTTGGTATAGACCAGCCGCCCCTGGCCTTCCGGAAACGCATCGGCCAGCGGGCGGACCAGGATCGAGAAGATGTCGTCGGCGAAATAGAGCGAGATGGCGAAGGCGATGCCAAGCGCGATGACGCATTTGACCAGGCGGTTGCGCAGCTCGATCAGGTGATCGAGCAGCGGAGCCTGGGTCTCGTCGAGGTCCTTGAGCTTGAGAGCCATGGATTTACATTCTCGTCACTGCGAGTGGAGCGGAGCGGAGGCGAAGCTTCCGTCGCTTCGCTCCTCGCCATGACGATATGGGGTCATCGTTCAGTCGGCTTTTCGGCAGTAGCGGGATCGGGCGAGGGATCAGCGACAGGCCGATCCCGATATTCGTCGGGATTATCGGCCGCAACAGCGTTCGCCTCCGCCGAGGCCGCCGATACCGAAGGCTGCGGTGGAGCGGCCGGGTAAGCGCCGGTCTGCTCCGTTCCGGGAGGGCCGCCATTGGGATGTTCGCGCATGATCTTTTCGTTCTGCGCCTTCCACTTTTCCTCCAGCTCCTGCATCTCCGCCTCGCGCACCATGGCATCGAAACCGGCGCGGAACTGGCCGGAAACCTTGCGGATCCGGCCGATCCAGCGCCCCGCCGTCCGCAGCGCCAGCGGCAGGTCCTTGGGACCAATGACGATCACCGCCACGACGACGATGAGCAACAGCTCGGTCGGCCCGATATCGAACATGCCCTAGACCTGTGTCGAGTTCAGTCGGCGGCGCGGCGCGCTTCGGCGGCGGCCTCCACACTCGATTTCGCCTCATGCGAAGAGGCCTCGATCCGCTGGGGCGCCGGCTGGTCCTCTTCCTTCAGGCCCTGGCGGAAACTTTTCACGCCCTTGCCGAAATCGCCCATCATCTCGCTGATCCGGCCACGGCCGAACAGGACGAGGATGACCAGGGCAATGATCAAAATCTGGAACGGTCCGAAGCTCACGAGCTCTCTCCGAATGCCTGGCCCAGGACTCTAGGCGCTTTGCTCCGGATTTTCCAGCGCGGCGGTGCCGGCTTCGCCGTCATCGTCGGCGTGCGGACCGATCCGCGCGGCCAGCTCCTCATAGGCATCGTCCACCGGATCGAGCAGGCCGGCGGCCTTCAATTCGTCGATTCCCGGCAGATCGCGGCGGCTTTTGAGGCCGAAATGGCTGAGGAATTCGGGCGTGGTGGCATAGATCACCGGCCGCCCGGGAACCTCGCGCCGTCCGGCCACGCGCACCCAGCGCGCCTCCATCAAGGCGTCGAGCGTGCCCGCGCTGGTCTGCACGCCGCGAATCGCCTCGATCTCCGCACGGCTGACCGGCTCGTGATAAGCGACGATCGCCAGCACCTCCGTCGCCGCGCGGCTGAGCCGGCGCACCTGCTCCCGCTCGCGCCGCAGCAGATGGGCGAGATCGGGCGCGGTCTGGAACTGCCAGCGATTGCCCCGCTCCACCAGCCGCACGCCGCGATCCGCATAATGAGCGGCCAGCTCCCGCAGCGCGGGCAGCACCTCGGCGCCATGGAAATGCGCGGAGAGCGCATCGGCCGTCATCGGCTCTTCCGCCGCGAACAACGCCGCCTCCACCGCGCGGACAAGGTCGTCGGGAGATGTCATGGGAACGGGCCGCATCCCTTCCGCTCGCAATGACGAGGGATGGGGCTAACGGAAATCATGCCGCTGCCCGCCGCAAGTGCAATGGGCCGAAAATCTCCTCCTGCCGGATCTCGGCCTTGCCGAGCCGCGCCAGTTCCAGCGCGGCGACGAAGCTGGAAGCGAGCGCCGAGCGCCTGAGGCGGGGTTCGGCGTGGGCGGGAAGGAATTCGCGCAGCTCCATCCACGCCAGCTTCACCCCCAGCATGGCCGAAACGCGGTCCAGCGCGGAATCGAGCGTCATCACCGGCCGTTCGCGCACCATGTGCACCACCGGCTCCGTCCGCGCCTTGACTTGGGCATAGGCGGAAACGAGCGCATACCAGTCGCACTGCCAGGCGTTGCGGCGATCGACCCGCAGGCCCTCGGGCGCGCCACGCAGGAACACGTCGCGGCCGATCCGGTCACGCGCCAGAAGCCGCGCGGCCGCCTCGCGCATCGCGCCGAGGCGCTGGAGGCGCAGTTGCAGGCGCAGCGCCAGTTCTTCGGGGCTCGGGTCCTCCTGCTCTTCCTTCGGCAGCAGCAGGGCGGACTTGAGATAGGCCAGCCAGGCGGCCATCACCAGGTAATCGGCCGCGATTTCCAGCTTCAGCGCATCGGCCCGTTCGATATAGGCGATATACTGATCCACCAGCGCCAGGATCGAGATCGCCTTGAGATCGACCTTCTGCCGACGTGCGAGATCGAGCAGCAGATCGAGCGGGCCTTCCCAGCCATCCAGCTCCAGATAAAGCGCTTCCGCACCGCCGGGGGCTGCGCCGGGGCCGTCCCAATCATCGGCCGGGGCGGGGGCAGGATCGAACAGCACACCGTCTTCCGTCATGCCCGCATTCCCACCAGATCGAGCAGGCTATCGCGCCGGGCGATCAGATGCGCACGGTCGGCCTCCTGGCTTGGGCCGGCGCTGGCCAGGGCCCGATCGAGCCGGGCGCGGACCTCCGGGGTTATGTCGGGAAGGCGCGCGGCGATGCCGGCCATGTCGTCCATCCTGGCCCAGCAGTTGAGCACCACGTCGCAGCCGGCGGCGATCGCCCTTTCGGCGCGCTCGGGAACAGTGCCGGAAAGCGCCTCCATATCGATATCGTCGGTCAGCAGCAGGCCGGTGAAGCCGATCCGCTTGCGGATTATCTCGCCGACCACGAAAGGCGAAAGCGTGGCCGGATTGTCCGCATCCCAGGCGGTGTAGCGCACATGCGCGGTCATTCCGATGGGCGCGTCGCGCAAGGCGCCGAACGGTTCCAGATCGCGCTCCAGCTCCGCCTCGCTGGCCTCCACGGTGGGCAATTCCTTGTGGCTGTCGGCCTGGGCGCGGCCGTGGCCGGGCATGTGCTTGACGCAGCCGGTCACGCCCGCGCGGGCCAGCCCATCGAGCACCGCCCGGCCGAGAGCGGCGACCTGCATCGGTTCCGTGCCCAGGGCGCGATCCCCGATCACGTCGTGCGCGCCGGGCTGGCGCACGTCGAGCAGCGGCAGGTAATCGACGGTGATCCCGACTTCCGCCAGGTCCAGCCCGATCGCTTGGGCATTGGCCCGCGCCGCCTCTATCGCGCTGGCGGGCGCCAGATCCCACAGGCGGGCGAAGGCTTCACCTGGCGGGGAGGCATCCCATTCCGGCGGCTTCATCCGGGCCACGCGCCCGCCTTCCTGGTCGATCGAGATCAGCAGCCGATCCCGCCCGTGGATCGCGCGCAGATCGGCGGTCAGGGCACGAAGCTGCTCGCGGTTTTCCACGTTGCGGGCGAACAGGATGTAGCCGGCCGGATCGGCATCGCGGAAAAAGGCGCGCTCGTCCGCAGTCAGCGCAGGACCGGCCAATCCGAATATCGCGGGCGTCATGCGGGCGAAAATCGCAGGAAAGCGCCATGCGGGCAAGCGAGCCGCGCGGCGGCGATGTGGACAGCGCTATCGCTTGACCTGGCAATCGCCGCCGGACGCCTTGATGGCCTGGCATAGGGCCTGGGCTTCGGCCACGCTGCCGGCGAGCGCTTGCAGGCGATAGATCGTGCCACTGTCGGCCACGCCCTCCACCACGCGGTGACTGTGCCCCTGCAACGGCTCCAGCCGGCCGATCAGCGTCGCCCAGCCGGCCTCCGCCGCCGCGCGCGAGGCGTAGGCGCCGACTTGCACGCCGACGCCGCTCGGCGCGGGGGGAACGATCTTGCCGTCGGCCGCCTGATCCTGCGCAGCGGAGGGCGACGGTGCCGGGCTGGCCACGATCTTTCCTTCAACCCGCAGCCCTTCGGCCACTTCGAAGCTGGCGTTTCCGGTGCCCGCGACTTGCCGGCCGCCGGGATTGTCAGGCCGGGTGCGATAAGGTTCGGCCGGGGCCTGGATCACGCTGCCGTCCGCTAGCGGCGCCCGGGTGCTTTCATCGCGCAACAGCAGCCACAGCACGCCGAGGACCAGCAGCACGCCGAGCAGGCCAAGCAGCGCGAACGCGATCACCCGGCCGCTATCGATACCCGGCTGCTCCAGCTCGTCATCGGATTCGAGCCACGGCAGGCGCTCGTCACCGTCGATAAGTGCCAGTTCGCTTTCGAATTCGCCGGCATCGCCCGGATCGACCGGCCCCCCGCCCCCGCGAGCATTCCCCGCCATGGCCATGGCTAAAGCTCCTCGACCGCCTCTACCCCCAGAATGGCGAGCCCGTTGCGGATGACCTGCCCGATTCTCGCGGCGAGGAAAAGCCTCGCGGCGGTCAGCTGGGCATCCTGTGTCAGGATGATGCGCTTCGCGGGATCGTCATTCCCCATGTTCCAGAACGCGTGGAACGCCGCCGCCAGGTCATAGAGATAGAACGCGATCCGGTGCGGTTCGCGCGCGCGGGCGGCCGCTTCCACCTCGCGCGGGAACTGCGCGGCGAGCGCGACCAGCGCCAGTTCCTCTGCCCCCAGGCGATCGAGCGCCTCATCCGCGGGCGCGATGCCTTCGGCCGCCGCCTTGCGCAGCGTGCTGCTGATCCGCGCGTGGGCATACTGGACGTAGAAGACCGGATTGTCCTTCGACGCTTCCACCACCTTGGCGAAATCGAAGTCCATCTGCGCTTCGGGCTTGCGGGTGAGCATGGTGAAGCGGACCACGTCCTTACCCACTTCGCGCACGACATCGGCCAGGGTGACGAACGTGCCGGCGCGCTTGGACATCTTCACCGGTTCGCCGCCGCGCAGCAGCTGGACCATCTGCACCAGCTTGACGTCGAACGGGATCGTGCGCCCCTGCCCTTCGGACAGCGCGGCGACGGCGGCCTTGATACGCTTGACGGTGCCGGCGTGATCGGCGCCCCAGACGTCGATTAGTTCGTCCGCGCTTTCGGCCTTCTGCATGTGATAGGCCAGATCGGCGCCGAAATAAGTCCAGCTGCCATCGCTCTTGCGGATCGGGCGGTCCTGATCGTCACCGAAACGAGTCGAGCGGAACAGCGGCAGCTCCACCGGCTCCCAGTCCTCCACTTCCTTGCCCTTCGGCGCTTCGAGATGCCCGTCGTAGACCAGGCCGTGCTCGCGCAGCCAGGCCTCGGCATGGGCAGGCTTGCCCGCCGCCTGAAGCTCCGCCTCGGAAGAGAACACGTCATGATGGATGCCGAGCAAGGCGAGATCGGCCTTGATCAGCTCCATCATCGCCGCGACCGTGCGCTTGCGGAACAGCGGCCGCCATTCATCCGCCGGGGCATCGAGGTATCGATCGCCGTATTCGGCGGCCAGCGCCTGTCCGATCGGGACGAGGTATTCGCCCGGATAGAGGCCCGGCGGAATCTCTCCGATGTCCGTTCCCAGCGCTTCGGCATAACGCAGGTAGGCGGATTCGGCGAGCACATCGACCTGCCCGCCGGCATCGTTGACGTAATATTCGCGAATCACCCGGTGCCCGGCGAATTCGAGCAGCGCGGCCAGCGCATCGCCGACCACGGCCCCGCGGCAATGGCCCATGTGCATCGGTCCGGTGGGATTGGCGGAGACATATTCGACATTGACCGTGCGCCCCGCGCCGATCGGCGAGCGGCCGTAATCCGGCCCCAGCGCGGCGATCGCGCGCAGTTCGGCCAGCCAGGTAGCCGGGACCAGCCGCAGGTTGATGAAGCCGGGGCCGGCGATAGCGGCGCTTTCCACCAGGGGAGCGCCGGCCAGCTTCTCCACGATCCGTTCGGCCAGCGCGCGCGGATTGGTGCCTGCCGCCTTGGCCAGCACCATGGCCGCATTGGTGGCCAGATCGCCGTGCGACGGATCGCGCGGCGGCTCCACGCTCACCGCGTCGCGCGGCGTGCCGGCGGGCAGGACGGCTTCTTCTTCCAGCGCGGCAAGCGCGGCACCGATCCGGGCCGCGAAGGCGGCGTAAAGCGTTTGCGTTTCGGACATAGGCCGCGCCACTAGCGGGTTTCCCCCGCTGGCGAAACCATGGCGTGAGTGGGACCCGTCGCCATCACAAGCACGCGCCCAGGTCTTATGGAAACGTTCGTCATTGCGAGCGGAGCGAAGCAATCCAGGGCGGTGCGAGTGCGGCTCTGGATTGCTTCGTCGCTACGCTCCTCGCAATGACGAAGCAGACTGTGAGCGTCCGGCCTCAGCGCGTGGCGTTGTATTGCAGCTGATCGTCGGTGAGCTGGAAGCCGATCAGCACCTCGAACGTGGCGGTGGCGACGGCGGTGCGCACCTCGGGCACGGTCAGCGGATCGATCGCCGCCTCCGCCTCGCCCACGCGGCGGCGGCGAGTAATCCGCTCCCGGATGTCGCTGGGCAAGGTCGCGGCGGCGCGATCGACATAGGCGGCGGCCGTGCCGCTTGCCTGGGTGCGCGCCTGCCCATCCGCGAAATTGAGCGTGACTTCGCCCAGGCGCTTGGACACCACCGAATTGCCGCCGCGCACCACGGTGACGAAATAGGGCAAGGTGACCGTGCGGGCGCCGCTGGTATCGCGGCGCTGGGCAATCACATCGAACGTGGCCGAAGTGTAGACCTTATCCCCGCTGTCGTTGCAATCGCTGCGGACGTTGGTGATGGCGGCGGACACGTCCAGCGCATCCAGCGTCCGCGCATCTTCCGGCGAAAACAGCGTCACGTTCCCGAGGAAATCGGGCACGCCGACGGCCGGGCAAACGGTGCGCAGCGCGGTGATACCCACGCCTTGTTCGACCACGATTTCACCCGTTTTCCCGCAACCCGCCAGTGCGGCGACAGCGGTGGCGACAAACAGCGCTTTGCGGAAATGCATTCCGGTCCCTCGTTCGATCAAGCGGCAGGCCTTAGGGCCTGCGTCCGCCACCGGCAATGGCCTGCGCGGCAGCAAGCGCGGACCCTGACCCTTTCGCCGCACGGCGACACCCGCTAGAGCGGCGCCGATGAACGCGCCCTTTCAGACTCCCTCCGCGGAAACGAAATCGCCGCTCAAGGTGCTGATTGCGGCGCCGCGCGGCTTCTGCGCCGGCGTGGATCGGGCGATCGAGATCGTGGAACGCGCGCTCGAACGCTATGGCGCACCCGTCTATGTGCGGCACGAGATCGTCCACAACCGCTATGTGGTGGACGGGCTGAAGGCCAAGGGCGCGGTGTTCGTGGAAGAGCTGGACCAGGTGCCCGAGGGCGTGCCGGTGGTGTTCAGCGCCCACGGGGTGCCCAAGGCCGTGCCGGCGGAGGCGCAGCGGCGCGGGCTGGAATACCTCGATGCCACCTGCCCGCTGGTGAGCAAGGTCCACCGCCAGGCCGAACGGCAGATCGAAGCCGGCCGGCACATCGTGTTCGTGGGCCACAGGGGCCATCCGGAAGTGATCGGCACCTTCGGCCAGGTGCCCGAAGGCGGGATGACGCTGGTGGAAACCGTGGCCGATGTCGATGCGCTGGATTTTCCGGCGGACACTCCGCTGGCCTTCCTCACGCAGACGACGCTTTCGGTGGACGACACGGCGCAAGTGATCGCCGCGCTGAAGGCGCGCTATCCGGCGATCGTCGGCCCCAAGGCGGAAGACATCTGCTATGCCACGTCCAACCGGCAGGCGGCGGTGAAGCAGATCGCCCCGGAGAGCGAGCTGGTGCTGGTGATCGGCGCGCCCAATTCGTCGAACTCGCTGCGGCTGGTGGAAGTGGCCGAACGCTGCGGCGCCGTGGCGCGGCTGATCCAGCGCGCCTCCGACATAGAGCCGGAATGGCTGGCGGGCGTGAGCACCATGGGCCTCACCGCCGGCGCTTCCGCCCCAGAAACGCTGGTGCGCGAAGTGATAGACCGCCTGGGCGAATGGCGCGCGGTGGAAGAACATACGCTGGCCGGCGCGGACGAGCGCATGATCTTCAAGCTGCCCCGCCAGCTCACCGAATAGATAAATGGCCGTCTACACCACGCTTTCCGCGGCCGAGCTTGGCGGCCTCATCGCCGAATACGATGTCGGCGCGCTGGTTTCGGCCAAGGGCATTGCCGAAGGCGTGTCCAATTCCAACTGGCTGGTGGAAACCACCGGGCGCGACGGCCACGGCGCGCGCTTCATCCTGACGATGTACGAGGCGCGCGTGGCGGTGGAGGAACTGCCGTTCTTCCTCGGCCTGCTGGATCATCTCGCGGCCAAGGGCAGCCCCGTTCCCCGCACGATCCATGATCGCGCCGGCGCGCCGTTCCGCCTTGTGCGCGGCAAGGCGGTGGCGCTGATCGAATTCCTGCCGGGCGTTTCGGTGGACCTGCCCAATGCGGCGCAGGCCCATGCCGTGGGGCAGGCGCTGGCCGGGCTTCATCTCGATGCCGCCGACTTTGCGGGCGAGCGCGCGAATACCATGGCCTTGCCGCACTGGCACGAATTGCTGTCGCAATGCGGCCGGCAAGGGCTCCATTCGATCGACCCTTCGCTGCCGGCGCTGGTCGAAACGGAACTGCGCCACCTCGAAGCCAACTGGCCCCAGGGCCTGCCGCGATCGGTGATCCATGCCGATCTGTTCCCCGACAACGTCCTGCTGCTGGGCGACGAGGTGACGGGGCTGATCGACTTCTATTTCGCCTGCAACGACGTGACCGCCTATGACCTGGCGGTGACGCATTCGGCCTGGTGCTTTGGCAGCGATGGCCGCTTCCGGCCGGAGATCGCCGAGGCGCTGCTGGCGGGATATGCCGAGCGGCGGCCGCTTTCCGCCGCAGAGCATCGCGCCCTGCCGATCCTGGCCCGGGGGGCGGCGATGCGCTTCCTGGCCACGCGGGCCTATGACTGGCTGCACACCCCCGCCGATGCGCTGGTCACCCGCAAGGACCCGATGGATTTCGCCCGCCGGCTGGCCTTCTATGCGGCGGAAGGCGAGAAAGCCTTTTCCATCTGAGCCCGCTGGGCCATGGCGTGCCGATGAAACGCGTGGACATCTTCACCGACGGAGCGTGCAAGGGCAATCCCGGCCCGGGCGGCTGGGCGGCCCTGCTCAGGATGGGGCCGCACGAAAAGGAACTGACTGGCGGCGAGCCGCTGACCACCAACAACCGCATGGAGATGACGGCCGTGATCCGCGGCCTCAAGGCCCTGATCGAGCCGTGCGAGGTAACGATCCATTCCGACAGCCGCTATGTCATCGACGGGATGACCAAATGGGTCGCCGGCTGGCAGAAGAAAGGCTGGGTCAACGCCAGCAAGAAGCCGGTCCGCAACGAGGACCTGTGGCACGAGCTGATCGAAGCCGCCGCCCCGCACAGGATCGCCTGGCAATGGGTGAGAGGCCACAACGGCCACGTTGAGAACGAGCGCGTGGACCGGCTCGCCTGCGAGGCGGCCGAAGCGGCGCGGCGCTGAACGCCGCGCCTGCCTTCAATCGGCGGTAGTCAATCGGCTGTGGTGGTATCGACCACTTCGGCCGGGGGGCCGTTCTTCTTGATCGATTCGATCGCGTTCTTTGCGCTGGCCTTGGACGTATAGCCTTCGGTCCAGAAGATCGTTTCGCTGTTGTAGATGAAGTACGAGACGTATTCGCCGGCTTTGTTCCGGCGGATTTCGAAGCGATGGGCCATCCTGCACTCCTTGAGGGGTGGAGACGCAGCCTAACAAATGTTGCTCGATTCGCTACAGCAACCTTTCGGGCGCATAGAGCGCGGCGTCGAGCGGTGCGGTCATCGCATCGCGGGGAAGGCCGAGCAGGATCTGCGCGGCAAGCCGGGCAGCCGCCGGCGCGGTCTGGATACCGAAGCCGCCTTGCCCCGCGAACCAGAAGAACCCGTCACGGCGCGGATCGAAGCCATAGGCGGGCAGGCGATCGGGCGCGAAGCTGCGCAGGCCGGCCCACTTGCGTTCGACCGTCAGCACGCGCCAGTCCACCACTTGCCCGAAACGATCGATGGCCAGGGCCACGTCCAGCTCCTCCGGCGCGGCATCGCAGGGCGCGCTGGGCGTTTCGTCATGCGGGCTGAGCCACAGCCGGCCGCTCTCCGGCTTGAAATAGAACCCGCCATTGATGTCGAGCACAAGCGGCAGATCGGCCGCGGGGCGCGGATCGGTGCGCAACTGGGCGATAGTGCGGCGCAGCGGCGTGATACCAAGCGGCCCCACGCCGGCGAGCGCCGCCACTTCGTCCGCCCAGGCGCCGGCGGCATCGACCAGCAGCGCCGCCCGCGCCTCTCCGGCCTTGCCGAAATCCAGCCGCCAGGCCTGGCCTTCCCGTTCGGCCCGTGCCAGGCGGGCGGAGGTGCGCAGATCAGCGCCGCCTTTCCGCGCGCCGGCCAGGTAGTGCTGATGCAGCCCGGCCACATCGATATCGGCGCAAGTCGGTTCGAACAGAGCCTGATCCCAGTCGCTTCTCAAGCCGGGCACATATCCTTCCATCGCCGCGCGGCCCAGGCGATCGAGCCGCACCCCGCTGCCGGCGAACATGGCTTGAAACGCTTCGAGCGCCGCCCTGTCATCGGCGCGGGCGATATAAAGCGCCCCGCGCGGCGCCAGCAGGCCGTGTTCGCGCAGATAGGGCCCGGAGGCGAGCGTGAGCGGCGCCACGTCGGGCCCGCCATAGCATTCCTCCCAGAACGCGGCCGAACGCCCGGTAGTGTGATAGCCCGGCATCGGTTCGGCCTCGGCCAGCAGCACCCGGGCATGTGACGCAAGCTCGGCGGCAAGGCTGGCGCCGGCCATGCCCCCGCCGATCACCGCGACATCGTAGACTTCGGTCATGATAGGGCGCGTTCGAGGAACGTATCGATTTGCGCAAGGGCACGATCGCGCACGGGATCGACTTCGCGCAGGATCTCATGCGCCGCCTCGGCACCGAACCACAGCGTTTCGGCGTGCGGCAGGCGGGTGGCGGCGCGCCGGATGGCGTGCGTGCCCACCAGGCGATCCACCTGTGTCGAGAGGATGAGAACGGGCATCTCCACACCTTCAAGCGCGCCCGGCCGTCGCAACCGGGCGATCGAGGCCAGCGCCGCGCGGATCCAGCCCCAGCTGCCTGTCCCCATGGCCAGTTCCGGCCGTGCGCCACGCCAGTGCAACTCGTCGGCGTAGCGTTCGGCGTCGTGAGTCAGCAGGCGCTGGCGGAAGGCGGGCACTTCGCCGGGCCGTTCGCTCCACTTCCAGGCCGGGCGGCGGGGATCGCCCATTGAGCTGCGGACCCACGCGAAAATCCGGCGCAGGGTGAGCGGGACGCGTTCCGGCCGGACATCGATCATCGGCGCGACGAGCACGAGCGCGGCCGGCGGCGGCGCGAGCCGCTTTTCCGCCACGGCGCGCAGCACGAGGTGGCCGCCCATCGAATGGCCGACAAGCACCAAGGGACCGTCGCGCTCGGCCGCCCAGTGCCGCCACAGCGCCGCCAGATCATCGATCCAATGGCCGAAATCGGGGACATGGCCAGTGAGCATATCGCTGCCCAGCCTTCCCGAGCCCGCCTGCCCGCGCCAATCCGCAGCCGTGACCCGCCAGCCGCGCCGGCGCCAGTGCTCGAAAGTTTCGAGATACTTTTCATAGAAGTCGCCGCGCCCCGGCATGAACAGCAGCGAGCCGCGCGGCGGGGCGGCGGGATCGGGCCAGTCCAGCCGGCGAATGGGGTGCCCGTCGGGCGCGAGCCAGCGGCTTTCCCGCGCGGACTGCGGGATGGAGCGGCGATCGAAGACGCCCGGCGTCAGCCCCGCTCCTTCCGCATAGCTAATGTGAGCCTCCTGCCACTGGTTACTTTTTAGTAAGCCGCGCGCGGTACACGGGTGTCGGGGAATGGGGTCTCGATGCTCGACGAACCTTTCAAGTATGGCCTGCTCGCGGCCTTGGCAATCGCGCTGCTCGTGGCGGCGTTCACCGATCTGCGCAGCCGCCGCATCGGCAACTGGCTGACCGGCGCAATCGCGCTGGGGGCGCCGCTGTTCTGGTGGGCCAGCGCCATGCCGCTGTGGGCCGACCCGTGGACCCAGACCAGCGTGGCCGCCCAGATCGGCGTGGCCGTTTTCACCTTTTCGGTTCTTGCCATACTCTTCGCGATACGCGCGATGGGCGGCGGCGACGTGAAGCTGCTGACCGCGCTGGCGCTGTGGATCGAACCGTCGCTGTTCCTGACGCTGATCGTGACCATGGCCCTGCTGGGCGGCCTGCTTACCGTCGGTTTCGGCGCCTGGCACGTGATGCGCCGCCAGCGCGACAAGCTCGCCATACCTTATGGCGTGGCCATTTCGCTGGCCGCGCTGTGGACGCTTTATCTCGGCTATGCGGGCGGTGGCCCCGCCGGAACCTGATTTTAACCAATTAATCCTATTCGCTCCCAATCAGTCGATTGGGGTCTTTCGAAGGGCTTGATGCACCATGGACAGGAAGAAGCTGGTTCTGCTGCTGGGGGCGCTGATCGTCGCGATCGGCACGGCCATGGTGGCCCGGAACATGTTCGCCGGAGCATCGGCTCCGCAAGCGGCGGCCGCGGCCCCGGTGGAACCGGAAGGCCCGAAGGTCCTGGTCGCCAAGCGCGCCCTGCCGGTCGGCACCATCATCACCGCCGAAGCCGTGGGCTATCAGCTGTGGCCGAAGGAGATGGTTCAGGACGCCTACTTCCTGGATGGAGAGGCGGACATGAACAAGCTGCTGGGCACCGTGGTGCGCCATGCGATCACCGCCGGCGAGCCGGTGACCCAGGGCTCGCTCGTCGCGCCGGGTGATCGCGGCTTCCTGGCCGCCGCGCTCGGCCCGGGCATGCGCGCCGTGACGGTGCAGGTTTCGGCCAAGACCGGCGTCGCCGGCTTCGTGTTCCCCGGCGATCACATCGACATGATGCTGACCCAGACGGTGTCGGGCGACGACGGGCCGGAGCTGAAGACCACCGAGACGATCCTGCGCAACCTGCGCGTGCTGGCCACCGACCAGTCCACCGAGAGCGAGACCACGCCCGAAGGCAAGACCGTGGTCCACGAATTCCGCACCGTGACCCTGGAAGTCACGCCGCGGATCGCCGAAAAGATCCAGGTCGCGGAGACCATCGGCACGCTGAGCCTCGCTCTGCGCTCCATCGCCGATAACCAGGCCGATCTCGACCGCGCGATCGCCGATGGCGCGATCGACCTTCCGAACAACGCCTCGCGCGCCGACGAGGAACGTCTGCTGACCAAGGCCGTGGCCCGCCCGCAGGACGGCACGTCGAGCTTCGTCACCGGCGGCGACGTCTCGCGCTTCCAGCGCAGCACCACGCCGCGCCGCAACAGCACGATGGCCGCGCCGACCGCGAGCGGCGGAGCGCCGGCCTATGCCGCGGCGGCCGTGCCGAGCGGCCCGGTAGTGCGCGTCATGCGCGGCAAGGCAGAGACGATCGAGCCCGTGGGCCGCAACGGCACCGCGCTGCTCGACCGCACGGCGCAGGGCGCCGGCAGGACCGCCGCGGTGCTGCCGACAGCCGTAGTGGCCCCGTGACCACGATCTCTCACGCCAGCCGCGCCGCAAGGACGAGCGAATTGAAACCGAGGGGCAATACGATGAAAAGCCGCCTTTCCAAGAGTGTGCTGATCGCCATGTGCGCGCTCGCGCCGCTGGCAGCGGCGCCGGCCGGACCGGCCGTGGCGCAGGCCGTCACCAACCCGGCGCAGGATCTCGTCCTGTCGATCGGCCGTGGCCAGCTGGTCACCGTGCCGGACACGATGAGCGACGTGTTCGTGGCCAACGAAAACGTGGCCGATGTGCAGGTGAAATCGCAGCGCCAGCTCTACGTGTTCGGCAAGGCCGGGGGCGAAACCACGGTTTACGCCAGCAATTCGGCCGGATCGATTGTCTGGTCCGCCAACGTGCGGGTCGGTTCCAACATCGACAGCATCGACGAGATGCTGCACCTGGCGATGCCCGAAGCGAATATCCAGGTCGCGACCATGGGCACCAACACCGTGTTGCTGACCGGCACCGTGGCGGCTCCCGAAGACGCCGCCGAAGCCGAGCGGCTGGTTTCGGCCTTCGTGGGCGAGACGACGAACGTCATTTCCCGCCTGCGGATGGCCACCCCGCTGCAAGTCAACCTGCGCGTGCGGATCGCCGAAGTGAGCCGCTCGCTGGTGCGGCAGCTCGGGATGAACCTGACGACGATCGACGGCACGGGCGGCTTCAAGTTCGGGCTTTCGCGCGGCCGCCAGCCGGGCAGTTTCGTCACCACCGATCCCAACCTGCCGCTCGGCATGGGCTCCAACGTGACCGGCTATACGATCGATCCGACGAGCTGCACCAATCCGGCCGACATCACGACCTGCAAGATCGTGGCCAAGCCCGGGACCAATATCACGCCTGGCAACAACACCACGCTGGCCGGCCTGGGCCGGTTCCTGGGCCTGGATGTCCTGGGCGCGCTCGATGCCGGCGAAAGCCAGGGGCTGGTCACCACCCTTTCGGAACCGAACCTGACCGCGCTGTCCGGCGAAACCGCCGAATTCCTGGCGGGCGGCGAGTTCCCGATCCCGATGAGCCAGGGCCTGGGCACGACCTCCGTCGAATACAAGAAATACGGCGTCAGCCTGGCCTACACGCCCACGGTTCTGGCGAACGGCCGGATTTCCATCCGCGTGCGGCCCGAAGTATCCGAGCTTTCGACCCAGGGCGCGGTGACCCTGAGCAACTTCACCATTCCGGCGCTGACCGTGCGACGCGCCGAAACGACGGTAGAACTCGGCTCGGGCCAGAGCTTCATGATTGCCGGCCTGCTGAGCAACAGCGCGCAGAACATGATCGACAAGACACCGGGCGCGGGTGACATCCCGATCCTGGGCAATCTGTTCCGTTCGACCGAGTTCCGCAAAGGCCAGACCGAACTGGTCATCGTGGTCACGCCTTACCTGGTGCGCCCGGTGAACGACGCGGACATCGCCCTGCCGACGGACGGTTTCCAGACGGCGCCGGCGGCCGAGCAGTTCTTCCTCAACAAGGAGCATGACGGCGTGGACGGGGGCAAGCGGCCGATGCCGCGCGCCGCCGACGAGGCCGCCCAGCCGCAAGTGGGCCTGGCCGATCAGCCGGATGCGCTGGCGGCCGACGATCGCCGGCTGCGCAGTGCAGACGAACAGCGCGCCGAGGCCGCCACGCCCGGCTTCAGCCTGAGGTGAGAAAGATGAGCACGATGCCCATTCGCAGCCGTTCCGCGCTCGCCGCGATGTTGACCCTCTCGCTCGGCCTGGGCCTGTCGGGTTGCGGCGACACGCCGAACAACCGCACGCTTTACAGCGTCAAGCAGCCCGTGGTGGAACGCAGCAACTTCACGCTGGATCTCGCCGCGGGCCCCGGCGGGCTCGCCGCGCCGGAACAGCATCGCCTGTCGGACTGGTTCAAGACGATGAACCTGAGCTATGGCGACCGGGTGGCGATCGACGCCGCCACGGCCGGCGATGCGGCCCGCACCGATGTGGCCGCCATCGCTTCGCGCTATGGCATCCTGCTGAGCGACGGCGCCCCGGTGACCCCCGGCTATATCGAACCCGGGATGGTCCGCGTGGTGGTGACCCGTTCGCGCGCTTCCGTTCCCGGCTGCCCCGACTGGTCGGACAAGATGGCCAGCAATCTGGGGAACGCCACGAGCGACGATTTCGGATGCTCGATCAATTCCAATCTCGCGGCCATGATCGCCGATCCGCAACACCTGCTGCAGGGCGCGGAAGGCACCGGCGAGACGGTGGTGATGAGCTCTACCAAGGCCATCGAATCCTATCGCGAGAAAGCGCCGACCGGCAAAGACGGCTTGAGCGCGGTCAGCTCGCAGTCCGCAGGCAGTGGAGGTAACTGATCAATGAACGCGCCCTGGAAACCCGGCCCGCTGGGCAATCGCGACCCCTTCGCCGCGTTCATCTGCGATGAATCCGCGCTGGACGTGCTGCGCCCGGTGGTGATCGAAATGGGTTGGCAGCCGGAGAAGTGCAACAAGGGCGGCCTGCGCAACGCGGTGCAGTCCCTCTCGATCTCCGCCAGCCCGGCGATCCTGATGGTCGACCTGTCGGAAAGCGGCGATCCGCTGAACGACATCAACGGCCTGGCCGAAGTCTGCGAACCCGGCACCGTGGTTATCGCGGTGGGCCAGGTGAACGATGTGCGCCTCTATCGCGACCTGCTGGCGAGCGGCATCCACGACTATCTGCTGAAGCCGCTTTCGGCGAGCCAGCTGCGCGATGCGCTGACCCAGGCGCAGGCGGTGTTCTCCAACCCGCGCAACAGCGATGGCGAAGCGATCAAGCGGCATCTTTCCGCGGCGGTCGTCGGCACGCGCGGCGGCGTGGGCGCATCGACGCTCGCGACTTCGCTGGCCTGGCTGTTCAGCACCGATCACCGGATGCCGACCGCGCTGCTGGATCTCGACGTGCATTTCGGCACCGGCGCGCTCTCGCTCGATCTCGAGCCGGGCCGCGGGCTGACCGACGCGATCGAGAATCCCAGCCGCATCGACGGCCTGTTCATCGAACGCGCGATGATCCGCGCCAACGACAACCTGGCGATCCTTTCGGCCGAAGCGCCGATCAATTCACCGCTGATGACCGACGGATCCGCCTTCATGCAGTTGCAGGAAGAGTTCCGCCAGGCGTTCGAGATGACGGTGATCGATCTGCCGCGCAACATGCTGATCAACTTCCCCCACCTGCTGACGGACGTGAATGCCGTGACGCTGGTGACGGAGATGACGCTGGCTTCCGCACGCGACACGATCCGGCTGCTTTCGTGGCTGAAAACCAATGCACCGCAGGCGCAGCCGCTGGTGGTGGCCAACAAGGTGCAGACCGGCGCGGCCGAGATCAGCAAGGCCGATTTCGAAGCATCGATCGAACGCAAGATCGATTTCGCGATCCCGCTCGACCAGAAGGCCGCGTCGAATGCCGCCAAGCTGGGGCAGACGTTCGCCGACGCCAATCGCTCCGCCAAGGTCGGCCAGACGATCGGCCAGGTGGCGAAGGCGATCGTGAGCGCCGGCGAGGATGACGAGGCCGAGGGCGATCACGCGTCAGCCGGCACCTCGCTGCTCGGCAAGTTCGATCTCAAATCTCTGCTCGCCCGCAAGGAAAAGCGGGCGGCGGTCTCCGCCGAATGAACGCGCCGCCGCTTCCGGTCCACACCGGGGCGGCGGATGACAGGAACACGAGGAAGGTCGAGAGCCCGACATGAACATCATCCAGGTCCTGCTGCTGGCCGCCGGCCTGACGACGATGGTGATCCTCGGCTACCTGGCCGTGGGCGGCAAGTCGCCCGCGAAGGAAAGCCAGCGGCGGCTGCAATCAGTGCGCTATCGCCATTCGGAAAGCACGATCGACAAGGTCGAATCGCAGCTGAAGAAGGCGATCGCCGCGCGCAAGCCGAAGATGCACCGCGTGGCGGGCTCGCAATCGCGGCTCGATGCGCTGGCCGTCCGCCTGGAGCGGACCGGCAAGCACTGGTCTCTCTCGCACTATGTCTATGCCTCGATCGGGATCGCCTTGACGGTGGCCGCGCTGGTCTATCTGCGCAGCGGCGCGGCGATGCTTTCGCTCGTCATCGGCGTGCTGTTCGGCGCCGGGCTGCCGCACTTCGTCGTCGGCTATCTGATCAACAAGCGGACCAATGCCTTCAACGCCCGATTTCCAGACGGGATCGAGCTGCTGGTGCGCGGGCTCCGCTCGGGCCTGCCGGTGAGCGAGACGCTGGGTCTGGTTTCCAGCGAGATCCCCGGCCCGGTGGGCGAGGAGTTCAAGGCGGTGGTCGAACGCATGCGGATCGGCCGCACGATGGAGGAATCGCTGCAGGTGACGGCCGACAAGCTGGGCACCGCCGAATTCCAGTTCTTCGTGATCACGCTGGCCATCCAGCGGGAAACGGGCGGCAACCTGGCGGAAACGCTGTCCAACCTGGCCGACGTGCTGCGCAAGCGCGGGCAGATGAAGCTGAAGATCCGGGCGATGAGCTCCGAATCGAAAGCCTCCGCCTATATCGTCGGCGCGCTGCCGTTCATCGTGTTCGGCCTGATCTACTGGGTAAACCCGGGCTACGTCGGCGATTTCTTCGTCGACGAGCGGCTGATCATCACCGGGCTCGGCGGGCTGGTGTGGATGGGCATCGGCGTCTTCGTCATGGCCAAGATGGTCAGCTTCGAAATCTGAGCGGGGACGGATAACATGACGATCACCCCACCCGGCCCTACGCTTCTCGGCGTCGACGTCATTCTGGCGGGCACGGTGCTGGCCGGCGTCGCCGCCGCGGCCATGATGCTGGCCATCTATGCCGCCGTGACCGTGCGCGATCCGATGGCCAAGCGGGTCAAGGCGCTCAACGCCCGGCGCGAGGAGCTGAAGGCCGGCATCATCAAGCAGAGCAACCGCAAGCGGCAAAGCCTGCTGCGGCGATCCGAGGCGACCGACCGGATCAAGGATAGCCTGGGCCGGATGAAGGTGCTCCAGGAAAGCCAGGTCAAGGTCATCCAGCAAAAGCTGGCCCAGGCCGGCTATCGCAACAAGGAACTGGCGGTCTTCGTCATCTTCGCCCGCATGGTGCTGCCGATCGCGCTCGGCTTCACGGCGATCGTGGCGCTCTATTGGCTGGAAATGTTCCCCGACTGGGGCAGCTTCAAGCGCTTCATGGCGTTCGCCGTACTGGTGATCGCCGGATACAAGGGGCCTGAAGTCTTCCTGAAGAACAAGGCCACCAAGCGCAGCGACGCGATCCGCAAGGGCCTGCCGGACGCGCTGGACCTGCTGGTCATCTGCGCCGAGGCCGGGTTGACCGTGGACGCCGCGTTCAACCGCGTGGCCAAGGAGCTGGGCCGCGCCTATCCCGAGCTGGGCGATGAATTCGCGCTGACGGCGATCGAGCTGTCGTTCCTGACCGAGCGGCGCCAGGCTTTCGAGAACTTCGCCTATCGCGTGGACCTGGAAGCGATCCGCGGCGTGGTCACCACCATGATCCAGACCGAACGTTACGGCACCCCGCTGGCGTCCGCCTTGCGCGTGCTTTCAGCCGAATTCCGCAACGAACGCATGATGCGGGCGGAAGAAAAAGCCGCGCGCCTGCCGGCGATCATGACGGTGCCGCTGATCCTGTTCATCCTGCCGGTGCTGTTCATCGTCATCCTCGGCCCGGCGGCCTGCTCGATCGCCGACGCCTTTTCGCCGGGCGGGGCAGTCAACAACTAGAGCTACGCGGGGGGATGCGGCGGTCTCGCGACCTGAAATTGCGAGGCCGCCGTTATTCGACGCCGAAGTTCGCGCTGTCGATGCCTTCGGCGTCGAGATCGTCCACCTCGCTCCGTACCCGGTCCAGCAGCTGGCGGAAACGGATCACCTCTTCCGGTGCGAAGCGGGAAAACAGGCGCCGTTCCATTTCCAGCGCCAGCGGCATGATGTCGTCATGCATCCGCGTGCCCGATGCGGTGAGCTCGAGAAGGTGCGAACGGCCATCCTGCGTGTTCGGCTGGCGCGAGACGAGGCCGCGTTCCTCCAGCCCCTTGCACGCGCGGTTGACCGCCACTTTGTCCATCACCGTAAGCCGCGTGAGATCGCGCTGAGTCAGCGGCCCGGAATCCCCCAGCACCGCCATGACCCGCCATTCCGGCACACTGAGCCCGAAACGTTGCCGATATTCCAACGCGATACGCCCGCTCACCGCATTGGAGGTGATCGACAACAGGTACGGGATGAAGTCCCCCAGGCGCGTTTGATTGTTTGTCATGGCGATTAACTTTAGTTCGATGGCCGCGCGCAATGCAAGCGGCGGGCCGACGGAGCGCCGACGGGGGCCGACAGCCGGCACTCCTCAGAGCCTGGCGGTCATGCCTCGTTCCCGGCGGCGCGCAGGTAACGCCCGGCGACGGCGCCTAGCCGCGCCTTCGCCTCGGCGCTCCAGTGCGCAGCCGGGGTGAGCACGTCGGCATCCAGCGCCCGGTCTATCGGGCTTTCCGCCCGCTGCGGCGGCAGCGCGGCGGCGAAGTGCTGCACGGCAGCGCGCGCCAGGGCGCCATTGGCGCGCATGACATCGAGGATGGCGGAGGCTTCGACCGGCGGCTCTCCCTCGCGCCAGGCATCGTAATCGGTCACCATCCCCAGCACGGCATAGGGAAGCTCCGCCTCGCGGGCGAGCGCCGCTTCGGGCATCGCGGTCATGCCGATCACATCGCCGCCCCCTTGGCGAAAGAGCCGGCTTTCGGCCCGGGTAGAGAATCGCGGGCCTTCGATGACGATATAGCAGCCGCGGCGATGGACCACCGCGCCGGCCCTTTCCGCCGCATCCGCCGCGAGGGCGGTGAGGCGTGCGCAGAAAGGCTCCGCCAGGCCGACATGCGCGGTGACGCCGGGGTCGAAGAAGGTGTGCGCCCGCCCCACGGTGCGGTCGATGATCTGGTCCACCGCAACGAAGTGCCCGGGCGCCAGGTCCTCGCGCAAAGAGCCTATCGCCGACAGCGCCAGCACATCGGTAACTCCGCAGCGCTTGAGCACGTCGATATTGGCCCGATAGTTGACGTGGCCCGCCGCGATCCGGTGCCACGCCCCGTGCCGCGCAATGAAGGTGACGCGCACGCCCGCGAGCGTACCCATCGTTACCGGGCCGGACGGTTCACCAAAGGCGCTGGAAACGGCTATTTCCTGCGCGTCATCCAGCCCGAGCCCTTGGGAAAGGCCCGAGCCGCCGATGATCCCGATGTGCCAGCTTGCCATAGCGGTTGCTATTTGGGCGGCATGCGGATGGCGCCGTCGAGCCGCACGGTCTCGCCGTTGAAATAGCCTGTTTCCAGCATGGTCAGCACAAGCCGGGCATATTCTTCCGGTTGGCCGAGCCGCTTGGGGAACGGCACCGCGGCGGCGAGCGCGACTTGCGCCTTCTCAGGCAGGCCGGCGAGCAGCGGCGTGGCGAAGATGCCCGGCAGGATGGTGTTGATGCGGATCCCTTCCGACATGAAATCGCGCGCGATCGGCAAGGTCATGCCGGCCACAGCCGCTTTCGACGCGGCATAGGCGACCTGGCCGATCTGCCCGTCCACCGCCGCGACCGAGGCGGTGCACACCATGGCCCCGCGCTCGCCGTCTTCCAGCCCGTCCAGCGTCATCATCCCGGCGGCGGACTTGGCCACGCACTGGAACGTGCCGAGCAGGTTCACCTTGATCGTCTTGAGGAACAGATCGACCGGCAGGTGCGAAATCGCGCCGGTTTCCTTGTCGCGCCGCACCGTCTTGCCGATCGTGCCGATGCCGGCGCAGCAGACCAGCACCCGTTCCTGCCCGTGCGCCGCGCGCGCTTTCGCGAAGCCGGCATCGACCGACGCCTCGTCCGACACGTCGACCTTGCACATGATGCCGCCGATCTCTTCGGCGACTTTGGCCCCGCGTTCCTCGTTCAGGTCGAACAGCGCCACTTTCGCGCCCTTCGCCGCCAGCGCCCGCGCACTCGCCTCGCCGAGACCCGAGGCGCCCCCGGTGACCACGGCGGCAATGGAACTGTCGATCTTCACGGCTTTCTCCTCGGTCAGTGGCTATGACCGCCGCTTAGCCGTTTCCTCGCCGCCGGGCCAGCGCCGGCCCAGAGCGCGTCTATCGATCCGAAGGCGTGTTTTCCCGGCCCACGACGATCGATATCGTCCCGTCAGGTGCGATATCGACGCGATAGAAGCGCAGGCCCGCCTGCTCCGCAGCGCCGATCGCACGTTTGACATCCGCTTGCCGCCAGCGTCCCCGGCCAACGCGGGCGCCTTTGCGGCCGGCTTCGGGCGTCATGACAAAATCGGCCAGGGCAGCTGGGCAGGCATCCTCGGGCGTGTCGCTCAGGATTTGCGCGCGGACCTGGATGGGAGGGATGGAGGGGTGTCCCCCTTCATCCGCTATAATGCGGGTGTTAATAGATAAGCCCCCCTGGATCGCCGAGCCCGCCGATTTTTCGGCGTGGCTGGACAGCCTCTCCTGCAAGCGAATATGCCGCGAAGCCGGGCCGCCGCCAAGGCCCATTCATACAATTTGCTACACTTTTGATATTGAACACTTCCTCTATCGCCGCACTCTGGCCCGGCACCAAACCCACTCAACAATCTGGCGTAAATCAGTGTCGCAGCCCCCCAGGACGCGCAATGGCGCCGGTTCCGATCTATCGGCCGTTCTGGCCTTGGTCGATCAACTCCAGCCGGCAATCGAACAGGGCGATCGCGCAAGACAGAACGCGATCGTGAAGGAACTGGTCGATCGGCGCGCGCCGATGGGCGGGCAATGGCAGCAACTGGCGCTTCTTGCCTTGAGCAACGCGGAGATCGGCCTTGCCCGCCAGGCGATGGACCTGATGGTTGAAACTTTGGGCAACGATCACGCGGCGCGCTATCACCAGGCTGCGCTGCTTACTCTTCTTGGCGATTGGCAAGGGGCCGACCGGCTGTTGCAAGCCCTGCCCGAAGATGTGCCCGAGCCGGCCTCGAACGCCTATAGCCGGGGCATCACTGCGCTCAATCTGGGAGCACCAGATAAGGCGCGGGATCATCTCGAGCGAGCGACACAGCTGCGGCCGCAATCAGGCCGGGCTTGGCTGGCGCTATCCATGGCAGTTAATTTCGCGCGCGAGCCGGCGCTGGCGGATCGTCTGATCGATGCGGAAAAAGCCCTGCGGTACGCGAGCCCTGACGAGCAGGTCCCCTATTACCATGCACTGGGCAAAGCCCATGCCGAATGCGGCGAGCACACGCGGGCTTTCGAGGCATTCGCCCACGGCGCGCGCCTGGCGAAATCGACAATGGCTTATGACCGCGAGCAGGACAGCGCGAATGCGGCGCAGGCGGTGGACGGCTATAGCGCGGAGCGGATCGCCGCAATCGCCCGCGAGCAGCGCGAGCCCACGTCGCGGACGATTTTCGTCACCGGCCTGCCGCGATCGGGCACGACGCTGGCGGAACAGATCCTCACCAGCCACAGCAAGGTGAGCCACGGCGCGGAAACCAGCTATCTGACCCTGCTTTCACGGGAAGCCGGCGGCTCTTCCTATCCCTCGCTCGCCCGCCATGTCGCGGCGCATGGGGCGGAACCGGCCGCCCGCCTGTGGGACCATTGGCTGGACGAACTGTTTCCGGGCTCGCAGCGCGTCGTGGACAAGACCATCGATGCCAGCCGCTTCCTGGGCCTGGCGGCGGCCCTGCTGCCCGACGCGCCCCTGGTGTGGATGACTCGCGACCCGCTCGACCGGGCCTGGTCGTGCTTCCGCACCAATTTTTCCGGCAATGCCATGGCGTGGAGCTATGACTTGCGGGATATCGCCGGGCATTTCCGGCTGGAGGACGCGTTGCTGGCGCAATGGCAGGATATGCTGGGCGAGCGGCTGCTGGTGGTTCCTTATGAAGGGCTGGTGGCCGATCCGGCGGAATGGACCGGCCGCCTGCTGGCGCATTGCGGGCTGGCGCCGGAGCCGCAAGTGCTCGCCCCGCACGAGAACCGGCGCGCGGTCGCGACCGCGAGCATGGTGCAGGTGCGGCGCCCGATCCACAGCGGTTCGGTCGGTTCGGCGGAACCTTATCGGCGGTTCCTGGAACCGTTCATCACCGCCTATTACGGATAGCGCCCGATCAATTGACGGCGATGCTCAAGGCGCCGTCACCCTCGTCGATCTTCACCGTGCTGCCATCGGGAATCTCGCCCGCAAGCAGCTTTTCGGCCAGGGGATCCTGCACGTAGCGCTGGACGGCTCGCTTGAGCGGGCGGGCGCCGTAGACGGGATCGTAGCCCACCCGGCCGAGCCAGCGGCGGGCGGCGTCGGTGAGATCGAGGGTGATCTTGCGGTCCTTCAGCAGGCGCTGCACGCGTTCCACCTGGATGTCCACGATCGGCGCCATGTGTTCCTGCCCCAGGCGATGGAACAGCACGATCTCGTCCAGCCGGTTGAGGAATTCCGGTCGGAAATGCGCGCGGACCACTTCCATCACCTGCGGTTCCACATCCTCCACCTTCTGCCCTTCGTCGAGGTTGGCGAGGAACTGGCTGCCGAGGTTGCTGGTGAGGATGATCAGGGTATTGGTGAAGTTGACCACGCGGCCCTGCCCATCCGTCAGCCGCCCGTCATCGAGCACCTGGAGGAGGACGTTGAACACATCCGGGTGCGCCTTCTCGACCTCATCGAACAGCACGACCTGATAGGGTCGGCGGCGAACCGATTCGGTTAGAACGCCGCCCTCCTCATAACCAACATAGCCCGGAGGGGCGCCAATCAGGCGAGCCACCGCGTGCTTTTCCATGAACTCGCTCATGTCGATCCGCACCATGGCGGAATCGTCATCGAACAGGAATTCGGCGAGAGCGCGGGTCAGTTCCGTCTTGCCGACGCCGGTGGGCCCCAGGAACAGGAAACTGCCCAGCGGCCGGTTCGGGTCCTGCAAGCCCGCGCGGGCGCGGCGGACGGCCTTGGAGACGGCTTCGACCGCCTGTTCCTGCCCGATCACCCGCTTGCCGATGACCTGTTCCATGCGCAGGAGCTTGTCCCGCTCCCCTTCCATCATCCGGTCCACCGGCACGCCGGTCCAGCGGCTGACCACGGCGGCGATGTCGTCGGCGGTCACTTCCTCGCGCAGCATGGCGTTCTTCGCCTGGCCTTGCGCTTCGGCCAGCTGCTTCTCCAGCTGGGGAATCTTGCCGTAGGACAGCTCGCCGGCGCGGGCGAGATCGCCGGTGCGCTGGGCCTGCTCCAGTTCCAGCCGCGCCTGGTCGAGCTGTTCCTTCAGCTTGCCTTCGGCGGCGATCTTGTCCCGCTCGTTCTGCCAGCGGGTGGTCAGCTCGCTCGATTGCTGCTCCAGGTTGGAAAGCTCGGTGCGCAGGGTGGCGAGGCGATCCTTCGAGGCATCGTCCTTCTCCTTGGCCAGCGCGGTTTCCTCGATCTTGAGCTGGATGATGCGGCGATCGAGATTCTCGATCTCTTCCGGCTTGCTTTCCACCTCCATGCGGATGCGACTGGCCGCCTCGTCCATCAGGTCGATCGCCTTGTCGGGCAGGAAGCGGTCGGAGATGTAGCGGTTGCTGAGCGTCGCGGCGGCGACGATCGCGCCATCGGTGATGTTGACGCCGTGGTGCAGCTCGTACTTTTCCTTGAGGCCGCGCAGGATGGAGATCGTGTCTTCCACCGTGGGCTCGGCCACGAAGACCGGCTGGAAACGGCGCTGGAGCGCGGCGTCCTTCTCGACGTACTTCTGATATTCGTCCAGCGTGGTGGCGCCGATGCAGTGCAGTTCCCCCCGGGCAAGCGCCGGCTTGAGCAGGTTGGACGCATCCATCGAGCCTTCGGAGGCGCCGGCGCCGACCAGCGTGTGCATCTCGTCGATGAACAGGATGATATCGCCTTCGCTGCCGCGTACTTCGTCGAGCACCGCTTTCAGCCGTTCCTCGAACTCGCCGCGATACTTCGCGCCGGCGATCAGCGCGCCCATGTCGAGCGCCATGAGCTTGCGGCCCTTGAGGCTGTCGGGCACGTCGCCATTGGCGATGCGCAGGGCCAGGCCTTCGACCACCGCCGTCTTGCCGGTGCCCGGCTCGCCGATCAGCACGGGATTGTTCTTGGTGCGGCGGGCGAGGATCTGGATCGTGCGGCGGATTTCCTCGTCACGGCCGATCACCGGATCGAGCTTGCCCGCCTGCGCCGCCTCCGTCAGATCGCGCGCGTACTTCTTCATCGCGTCGTAGCTTTCCTCGGCCGAGGCGCTGTGCGCGGCGCGGCCGCCAGTCGCTTCCTGGATCGCGGCTTCCAATGCCTTGATATCGACGTTGGCCGCCTTGAGCGCCTGGCCGGCGGGCGTGGTCGTCGCCAGGGCCAGGGCCTGGAGGATGCGCTGCACCGGCACGAAGCTGTCGCCCGCCTTGGTGGCGAGCTGTTCCGCCTGATCGAGAATGCGCACGGTATCGTTGTCGAGCCCCGGGGTCTGCTGGGCGCCCCCGCCCGAGACGGCCGGGATCTTGGCCAGCGCCTTGTCCACCTCGTCCACCGCCAGCTTCGGATTACCGCCCGCGCGCTGGATAAGCTGCGCCGCCATGCCTTCGCTGTCATCGAGCAGGGCCTTGAGCAGATGCTCGGGCGTGATGCGCTGATGGCTGAGGCGAATGGCGACGGTCTGGGCGGCCTGGAGGAAACCCTTGGCCCGGTCGGTGAACTTCTCGAGATTCATGAATCACCCCTCGGATATAGTGTCCCGGTTCAGATGGCGTCGCGGTTCCGCCGCGCAAGAGGCGGGGATCATGGCACGGCTTGGAGGTGATACGCCAGAAGCGCGCCGAAACGCCCTTCCATCAGGCCCCGCCTGACGGGGCGCTGCATGAGATCGACGTCCGGCCCCGAATTGCCTTCGACCAGGCAGAAGCCCGCTTCAGTCAGCGCGATGTCCCAGCCGACGAAAACCCGGTCGAGAAACGCCCGATGCGCTCGTTCCGCCAACACGCGCAGCTCCGGCCAGCGAGGGAATATGCGGCCGCTGATCGGCGCATCGGTATCGGGATGGCGATCGAGTCAGCCCAGGCGCGCGCTCATGCCCAGGTCGCTGGCCTGCGACATCGCGCCGGTTTCCAGATCGATGCCCGCAGCGATGCCCCCGGCGTGGATGTTGTCCACCGTGCGATTGCCGCCGATGGCCATGCGGAACACCGCCGCGATCAGTTCCGGCCGGCCCTGCTCGTCAAGGCAGGTCAGCGCCCGCACCGTGGCCAGCGCGCCATTGCTGAGATGGGCGATCGCGGGATGATTGCGCAGGCGCGGCTGCACCAGGCGCGGCTTGGCGAGCGACAGGTGCCGCAGGCGGTCGAGGAAAGCATCGCGATCGAGAACGAGGCCGCCGCCGCTGTATCGGCCGTTCCCAAGATAGTCCCACCGTTCCGCGCCCTTGCCCCCCTGGCCCTGACCGGCTTGACGAACAGGTCCGCCTCGCAAAGCCGCTCCCCCGCTTCGATCCGCCCGTCGCGGGCAACCGCCAGGATCGGGATGACCGGCAGACCATGGGCCTGGCAGTGCGCTGCGAAGGCCCGCTTGTCGCCCAGCGGTGAGCTCGCCGCGTGCCGGGCGATCAGCACGGGATAGGCACCGCACTTGGTCTCGCACCGGTTGAGGAAGCCGGCGGCATGACGGCGGCAATCGCGATCGTGGAGCGAGAAGATGTAATACCAGGGCGGGAGGATACCGTCGGCGAAGAACAGCCGAAGCTGGTCCGCCAGCTGCGCCACGACCGGCCTGCCATAACGCCGGGCGATCGTCGGCCCGTTGCGGAGCGTGAACCACGCGGCGCTGATGGCCAGCGCCAGAGGCAGCAGCGAGAGCGCGACGAAAAGATCGAGCCAATCGCCGATCCCCTCGGGCCGGACGTAATGGTGGGCATAGGCCTTGCGGACGACGAATTCGGGCTTCGCCGCGCCCATGGCGAAGAGCGTGCCGAGTGTGATCGGCAGGCCCGCCGCGCGATAGACGATGCGCTCGCCATGGGTGGCCAGCCAATCCACCAATCCTGCCCCGAGGTGCCGCATGGGTGCCTGCCTTTCCGGCCCCCATGGAAGCGGGAACTCGGGCGAAAGTTCCGTGGACCAGGCGGCGGGCCGGCTTGCCGGCGGCACGACATCGGCTGTTCTTGGCAGGAGAGCGTGCTATCCAGCGGGCATGAAGCCCTTCCGCCACCTGCTCGCCGCCGCCCTCCCCCTCGCGCTTTTCGCCACGGCCCCGGTGGTCGCGCAGCAGAGCGAGCCGGCGCCGCTTTCCGCGCTGGTCGATGAAGTCGACATTCCCTACCAGACGTTCACCCTGCCCAACGGGCTGACGACGATCGTCCACACCGATCGCAAGAGCCCGGTGGTGGGGGTGACGATCTATTACCGCGTGGGATCGAAGAACGAGCCGCGCGGGCGCACCGGGTTCGCCCACTTGTTCGAGCATCTGATGTTCGGCGGATCGGAGAACGTCGAGAACTTCGACATTCCGCTGGAAGCGGCCGGCTCCACCGGCACCAACGGCTCCACCTGGTATGACCGGACCAATTACATCGAAACCCTGCCCACCGGCGCGCTGGACCTGGCACTGTTCATGGAAAGCGACCGCATGGGCCACCTGTTGGGCGCAGTGACGCAGGACAAGCTGGATAAGCAGCGCGGCGTGGTCCAGAACGAGAAGCGGCAGGGTGACAACCAGCCCTATGGCCTGGTCGATTACAAGATCGGCGACGCGCTGTTTCCCGTGGGGCACCCCTATCGCCATTCCACCATCGGCTCCATGGCGGACCTCGACGCCGCCAGCATCGCCGACGTGCGCAAGTGGTTCATCGACCACTACGGCCCCAACAACGTGGTGCTGGCGCTGGCCGGCGATATCGATCTCGCCACCGCGCGCCCGAAGGTGGAGCAGTGGTTCGGCGACATTCCGCGCGGGCCCGATGTCATGCCGGTGATGGCAGAGCCGGTCACCCTTCCCGCGCCGGTGCGCGAGGAGATGGCCGATCAGGTGCCGGTAACGCGCCTCTATCGCACGTGGAGCGGGCCCAAGCTGACCGATCCCGACGCCATCCCGCTGGCGATCGGGATGCACGTGCTGGGCGGCCTCGCCAGCTCACGGCTGGACAATGTGCTGGTGCGTGACGAGCAGCTGGCGGTCGGCGTTACCGCCGGATCGCAGCAGTTCGAGCAAGTGAGCTTCCTGCAGGCGACCATGGACGTGAAGCCGGGCGTGGACCCGGCGGTGGCGGAAAAACGCTTCGATGAAGTCATCGCCGAACTGGTCGCCAAAGGCCCGACCGAAGATGAATTGAAGCGCGCGGCCACCCAGATCATATCCGGCCAGATCGGCGCGCTGGAGCTGGTTGGCGGCTTCTCCGGCAAAGGGGCCACGCTGGCCGAGGGCCTGCTCTATGCGGGCGATCCGGCGCATTACAAGAAAGAGCTGGAGCAGATGGCCAGCCTCACCCCGGCCCAGGTCCAGTCCGCGCTGCAACGCTGGCTGAGCCGGCCGGCCTATACGCTGAGCGTGGTGCCGGGCGAGCGGACCGAGGACGGCGCGCTGATGGGCGGCTGGGGTGACGAAGGCACGGTGGCCCCGCCCCCGCCCGATGCCAAGGCGCCCCCGCCCCCGCTGGCGACGGGCCCCAAGCGCAGCTATCCCCCGGTCGCCCCGGTGGGCGAGCTGACTTTCCCGCAAGTGGAGCACGCCGCGCTGTCCAACGGCATTCCCGTCACCCTGGCACGGCGCACCGCGATTCCCAAGGTCAGCCTGGCGCTCACGTTCAACGCGGGCACGGCGGCCGATGGATCGGCCAGCGCCGGCACCCAGTCGCTGATGATGGACATGCTGGAAGAAGGCACGAAAAGCCGCAGCGCGGTACAGATCGCCGAAGAGCAGGAGCGGCTGGGCGCCTCCATCGCCGCCAGCACCTCCACCGACAGCAGCACCGTTTCGATGAGCGCGCTGACCGCCAATCTCGCCCCTTCGCTGGAGCTGATGGCCGACATGGCGCGCAACCCCGCCTTCGCCGCCAGTGACGTGGCGCGGGTGAAGGATCAGCGCCTGGCCGACATCGCGCAGGAGCAGGCCAGCCCCACGGGCCTGGCCTCGCGCGCGCTGAGGCCGCTGATCTATGGGCCGAACCATCCCTATGGCTCGGTCGGCCCCAGCGGGACGGCCGAGGTGATCGAGGCGCTGACGCCCGCCACGCTGGCGGCCGCGCATGACAAGTGGCTGCGGCCGGACCTCGCCCGGATCACCGTGGTCGGCGATGTGACCATGGCCGAGCTGATCCCGGCGCTAGAACGGGCGTTCGGCGATTGGCGCGCGCCGGACACGCCCAAGCCGGTGAAGAACCTCGATGTCCCCACCCCGCCCGGCGCGCGCAAGCTGGTAGTGATCGACCGCCCCAATTCGCCGCAATCGGTGGTGGTGCTGGCCCGCGTCCTTCCGGTGAAAGGCACGCAGCAGAACATGGAGGCACTGGGCCTGGCCAACGAAGTGATCGGCAACGGCTTCCTCTCGCGCCTGAACCAGGACATCCGCGAGGACAAGGGCTGGAGCTATGGCGTGCGCAGCTCGATAGCGGGGGTGACGGGCAACCAGTCGTTCACGGTCTCCGCCCCGGTGCAGGCCGATCGCACGGCGGATTCGATCCGCCTGATACTGGCCGACATGGACGCCTTCGCCGGCGGCGCCCAGGGCGTGGACCAGACGGAGCTGCAACGGGTGACCGACGGCAACATCCGCGGTCTGCCGAATTCCTACCAGACCAACAGCCAGGTGCTGGGCGCGCTGCTGAACAATGAGCAGTTCGGCCGGCCCGACGATTACCAGAAGCGCCTGCCCGATATCCTGCGCGCGATCGACGCCGGGAAGATCGACGCGGCGGCACGGCAATACCTCTCGCCAGACAACCTCGCGGTGATCGTCGTCGGCGACCGGAGCCAGATCGACAGCCAGCTCAAGACGCTGGACATGCCGATCGAATACCTGAATGCGGACTCGCTTTAGGTGCTGCCATAGGCATCCGATCCCCGTCACCCTGAACTTGGTTCAGGGTCCATCTCTCCGCCCGGCACGGAGCCATCGGTCGGACGCAGGCCAACCGCAAAGCGACGCCATACGGCGGCCTCCAGGCCTTGCGAGCGATGGATGCCGAACCAAGTTCAGCATGACAGGGGCGAGGTGGAAGAGGGATTGGGAGACGGCTATTACCTTAGCAGCCGCCCCAGTGCGCGCTTCAAGTCCGCCGCCGCCTGTTCTCCCAGGTCGGTCTCGGGCACCATTTCAAAGCCGTGGATCGCACCGGGATAGACGTGCAGTTCCGTCCGCACGCCGCAATCGATCAGGCGGCGGGCGTAATCGAGGTTTTCGTCCAGGAACAAGTCGAGCGCGCCCGTGGCGATGTAGGCGGGCGGCAGATCGGCGAGGGTTTCGGCCAGCGCGGGGGAGAACCAGTGCCTGCGCGCGTCCGTGGGCTGGTACTCGCCGCGCAAGGCGCGCCAGCCGAACTGGTTCTTCTCGCGGGTCCAGATGAATTCGCCGGTGTGGCGGTTGCGATAGGGATCGTCCGGCCCGCCCGTGCGCCAGTCCAGCATCGGATAGATCAGAACCTGGCCCGCCAACGCCGGGCCGCCGCGATCGCGCACCATCAGCGCCAGGCTGGCGGCAAGGCCGCCGCCGGCGCTGCCGCCCATCACCACGATGCGGGCGGGATCGACGCCGAGTTCGCCGGCATGATCCACCAGCCAGAGAAGCGCGGCGTAATTATCCTCCTGTGGCCCCGGAAACGGCGTTTCGGGCGCGAGGCGATAATCGACCGCCACGATCACGCAGTGATGCTCCAGCGCCATCTGCGGCTTGTCAGCCAGCGCCGTGTCCGCCGCGCCGACGACCATGCCACCGCCGTGGATGTAGAGGATCGCCGCGCGGTCTTTCGCTTCGGATGGCGGGTCCATCACCAGCAGGCGCACATCCGGGCCGCCCGGCACGGGCGCGAAAATCTCTCTCACGGGAAACGGCGGCGGGGGCAGGCCTTCGCCGGTGAACATCGGATTGGCGCGGATTGCGGGCAGGCTCTCGGCAGTGAGATCGAGACTGGGCATGTCCAGCATCGGCGCGATCTGCGGATCGACGAGATGGCGCGAACGGCTCATTGATCCTCCCCCAGCATCGGCGATCGCCTGCCCGGCGCCAGCTCGGCATCCGAAAAGCGGATCGGCGTGCGCAGGCCCTTCAACCCCCCGCCCAGATCGAGCACCATTCCGCGCGCGGCGGTCTGCGGATCGGTGAGAGCCTGGGCGACAGTGTTGATCGGGCCGGCGGGAATGCCCTGTTCCTCCAGATCGGCCAGCAGCGCGTCGCGCTCCCAATCGCGGACTTGCGCGGCGATGGCGTGCTTCAACGCCGCGCGATCGGCGACACGGCCGGCATTGGTGGCCCATTCCGGGTTCTCGGGCAGGTCGATCAGGGCCGCCAGTCGCTGGAACTGGGTATCGTTGCCCACGGTGAGGATGATCCAGCCATCGGCCGTCTCGAACCCGTCGTAGGGCATGATGTTGGGGTGCGACATGCCGATGCCATGGGGGGATTCCCCCGAAACGAGATAGTTCATCGCCTGGTTGGCCAGCGTGCCGACCATCACGTCCATCAGCGCCATGTCGATATGCTGGCCGCGCCCGCTCTTTTCCCGCTGATGCAGCGCCGCCTGCACGGCGATGACGGCATAGAGCCCGGTCATGATGTCGGCATAGGCGACGCCGATCTTGGTCGGCGGACCGCCCGGCTCGCCCGACAGGTCCATGATCCCGCTCATGCCCTGGACGATGAAGTCATAGCCCGGGCGCGGCGCATAAGGTCCGGTGTGCCCGAAGCCCGTGATCGAGCAATAGACGAGGCGCGGGTTCACCTGCCGCAGGCTCTCGTAATCGAGGCCGTATTTGGCGAGACCGCCGAGCTTGAAGTTCTCGATCAGCACATCGGCATCGCGAGCCAGGCCGAGAACCAGCGCCTGCCCCTTCTCGGTACGGAAATCGGCCGTGACGGAACGCTTGCCGCGATTGGCGGCGTGGAAATAGGCCGCGTCCCGCGTGCCATCGGGGTTTTCGACGAAGGGCGGGCCCCAGCGGCGGGTATCGTCCCCCTCCGGGCTTTCCACCTTGACCACCTCGGCCCCGAGATCGGCCAGGATCTGCCCCGCCCACGGCCCTGCGAGCACGCGCGCCAGCTCGACGACCTTGAGGCCGGCAAGGGGCGGGCCGGAGCTCACTCCGCCCTCTTCCACACCGCGAAGCGAACCACGCTAAGGCCGGCGCTCAGTCGGTGAGCACGAAGGTAATCTTCAGCCTCACGCGCCATTCGACCACGTCCCCGTCTTGCACGTCGCAGGTAATGTCGCTGACCCACACGCTCTGCACCTGATCCAGCGTTTTCGAGGCGCGGGCGACGCCCTGGCGGACGGCATCCTCTATCCCGATAGTGGAGGATGCGATGACTTCGGTGACCTTGGCAATCGACATGGCGAGTCTCCTCTGCCCTCCCGGCCAGCCAGCCTAGTCAAGCCGCGACAAGATGGAACCGGAATGATTCGCGGGCCAGGGCCGGTGCCGGGTCGTCGTCATTGGCGGACTTCGCGGGCGCAGTGCCTGCGCCCGTTCGCATCCGCCGTCGCCGGGCCCCGCGCTTCGGCATGGTGCGAGCGACCCGTCGGCCCCGGAGCACTTGCATGACGCTGTGAAATCTCGTCGCGACACCAATCACCGCGGTCACCGCAACCGCATCGAGATAGACCGACAAGTCGAACGCGGAGATCAACACCCATTCGAATGTGCCGTAGATCGCGATGGTCTCGCTTGCCGCCAGCAACATCACGGAAGCGATCACGAGGAAGATCACCTGGTGCCGTTCCAGCGCCGCCATGCGCGTGAGCGGTTCCTGGATGAAATTGAGGTTGAGCCAGCGGCCGAGCGGCGATTGCGGGGCAAGCCGCATGACCGCCATCAGCGCGAGGCAAAGACCGTAGAACGCCGCCATCGTCTTCCCCCTCACTCCGGAGCGATGTGGAAGATGCGTTCCGCATTGCCGTGACACAAGGCGTGGCGCTCTTCCTCGGTGCATTCGAACTGCTCGATGAAATCGACCGCCGGCTTCATCGGCTGGTAGGGGTAATCGATCGCCCACATGACGTTGTCGATGCCCAGCTTGTCGATCGAATAGCGCAGGGCCAGCGGGTCCTCGACCCCGCTGTTGGTGATGACGAAGTTGTCCTGGAAGTATTCCGCCATGCTGCGCTGGGTCTTGCGCGCGCGGCCGACTTTCTGGGCACGCGAGTTCATGAAGTTTATCCGCCACAGCCAGAACGGCACCGCTTCGCCCATATGGCCGATGCAGATCTTGAGCCGGGGGAAGGCGTCGAACACGCCGCCGGCCATCATCCGCACCGCGTGCGTGCCCACTTCCACGCCGTAGCCCCACATGGCGCTGTCCATGCCATAGTCCTGCAGTGGACCCTTCAAGGTGTCCGATGCGGCGCGCGGATGGATGTAGATGCAGCGATCCAGCGCCTCCGCGGCTTCCAGGATCGGCCAGAACTTGGGATCATCGAGATATTCGCCGTGGGTGTGGCTGTTGACCATGAAGCCGTTGAGGCCGAGTTCGTTGACGGCGCGCTCCATCTCCTTCGCCGCACGCTTCGGACTGTGCGGGGCGAAGCTGGCGAGACCGGCGAAGCGCGTCGGATACTTGCGGCACAGGGCGGCCAGGCGATCATTGGCGAGCATGGCCAGTTCATGCGCGGTATCGGCATCGAACATCTGCACGCCCGGCGCGGTGAGGGCCATGAGTTGCATGTCCACGCCCAGCTCGTCCATCTGCCGCAGGCGTTCCTGCTCGGCGTCGATCAGGCCGGAGAGGAAATCGAGCTTGCCATAGCCGGAGCTGTCGGTCGGCGCATCGTAGATGCCCTTGATCAGCAGCTTGTCGAGGCTTTGCGTCGGGCTATTGGCGACCTTCTTCAGTTCCTCGGCGACTTCGGGAATCGACCAGGCTTCCTCGGTGGCGATCAGGCGCATGTCTCTCTCCTCTTGTTCTTTGGCGATGCAATAGAAGCGAAAAGCGCGCCTGCGACAAGCGTGCGCGCGGGAAAAGGCCGCAGGCCGCCGCTGGACCAGGGGCGGACAATTTGCCACACCGGCGGAAGGAACGGGACAAGGGGGAAAAAGGCATGCGCTGGAAGCTGCTATTGGTGGCCGCGATCGCCGCCGGCACGGTGGCATCGGCCCAGACGGGGCGGCCCGCCGGATATCTCGCCCCGGGCGAGCTTGACGTGACGGCGATCCTCGAACCTGCCCCGCGTCCGGGCGATCCACGCTATGAAACCGATCGCGACATCTTCCGCGACACGCGCCGGCTGGTAGGCAGCGAACGCTATGCGCTGGCGACGCAGGACGCGGAAATCCAGCCCGCCGCGATGCTGCGCAACTTCAGCTGCGCCGTGGGCGTGGCGCTGACGCCGGAAAATTCACCCAAGCTGCTGGCCGTGGTGCAGCGCGCGGCGGCCGATACCGGCGGCCAGGCGGGGCGGGCCAAGGAATTCTACAAGCGCGAGCGGCCTTACGTGATCGACCAGGGGCCGACCTGCCAGGCGCCGGAGGAGCTGTTCGACCGCCGCAACAATCGGGCGAGCTATGACTATCCGTCCGGCCACAGCACCTGGGGCTGGACCTGGGCGACCGTGCTGGCCGGGGCCGCGCCGGACCGGGCGCAAGCCATCCTGGAACGCGGCCGCGCCTATGCCGACAGCCGCTTCGTCTGCGGCGTCCACAATGAAAGCGCGGTGGAAGCCGGCATGATGTCCGCCGCGACGACCATGGCGCTGGTCCAGACCAAGCCGGAATACCAGGCCGACCTGGCCGCCGCGCGCCAGGAACTGACCGCTCTCAGGCAAAGCGGCACCCCCGCGCCGGAACACTGCGATGCCGAGGCCGCGCTGATCGCGCAGCGTGTGATGCCCGCCCTGCCCGCGCTCGAGCCGGCAGAGGCGAAGTAGGAAAGCCCTCAGCGCGAAGGCGTGGTGCCGAAATGCCTGCGGAAGGCGGCAATGAAAGCACTGGTGCTGGAATAGCCTGCCTCCAGCCCCGCCCCGGTGACCGAGGCGCCCTGGCCGAGCGCGGCCACGCCGTGAAGCAGGCGCAACCGCTGGCGCCACTGCGAAAACGGCAGGCCCGTTTCAGCCAGGAAAAGCCGCTGGATGGTGCGCGAACTGGCCCCCGAGGCGTGTGCAAGATCGGCGATGCCGCCAGCCATGGCGGGATTTTCGCGAAGCATCTGCATCGCCGGCTCCCTTCTCGAAAGATGAGCCGAGAGGTACTGCGAGCGGATGCGGCGCGCTATCACGACAATGACAAATTGTGTGGCGAACACGCCAGACACTGCGGGTCGTCCGCGCCGGGAGAGGCGATTGACTCGCTACTCCGCTACCCTCAGCATGGCGCCATGCATCCCGCGCCAGCCCCAGACGATACAAGCTGGACTTCCGCCGGCCTCGCCCGGCCGGAAGCGGTGCGGCAGTGGCGCGATTGGGCGGCGAGCACGATCGCGCCGATCGACGTCTGCGTGTTCGACGAAAGCCTGTTCGCCGCGCGATGGAGCAGCCACGGCGTGGGGCAGCTTCGCCTGCTGCGGCTCGACGCGCCGGCGCAGCGGGTGGTCCACAATGGCGACGGGCCGGGGCGGGCGACGCCTTCGATCCAGCTGGTCTATGCCCGCCGGGGCGCGCTCAAGACGCGGATGGGGGGCAGGCGCTTCACCGTGAAACCGGGCGAATTCGTGCTGCTGGACAACACGCGCTTCTACCAGATGGAGATGGAAACGGCGCACGAGGCGCTGGACCTGATGATGCCGCTGGGCTGGCTCGACCGCTATCTGCCCGATCCCGGCGCGCTGCTCGGCCGGCCAGTGAGCGCGCGGGCAGGCTGGGGAGCCCCGCTCGGCAGCCTGCTGGAAACGATGGCCGAGGGGATCGACGAGACGCCCCTTCCCCGTCCGATGATCGCCGAACAGGTCGGCACCCTGCTGACGCTCGCCACCGGGTTCCACGAACCGGCCACGGAAAGCCGCCATCGCAGCCAGCTGGCGCGCCAGATCCTGCGCCGGATCGAAACCGACTTCGCCGATCCCGAGTTATCGCCCGAGAGCGTGGCGGCCGAACTGGGCATTTCCAAACGCTATCTGCAACAGTTGCTGGCGGGCAGCGGCACCAGCTTCGTCCAGGAATTGACCGCCGCCCGGCTCGACCGCGCCAGCGATATGCTAACCGATCCCCGCGCCGGCGGGCTGACGGTGGGCGAGATGGCCTTTCGGTGCGGGTTCCTGGACCCGGGCTATTTCGCACGGGCGTTCCGCAAGCGGTTCGGCATGACGCCGAGCGAGTGGCGCGGCGCGGCCCGAAACTGACACCCCGCGCGCGTTTCTGCGCGCGATCAAATCGCTTTCCCGCGCCTGCTGTATCCTGGTTTCCCGGCCTGCTATGCTGGCCCGGTCGGAAAGAGGAGCCGCGCATGCCTGATACCGCCGCTGCCAGGGAACGCCTTGAAGCCACCCGTGCCGAGCTTGAAAGCCGGCTCGGGCGGATCGAAACCGATCTCGCCGAACCGCTCGATCCCGATCTTCCCGAACAGGCGACGGAGATGCAGGATGACGATTCTCTCGGCGGCCAGGCCGAACTCGTCGCTCGCCAGATCGCCTCGATCGAACGCGCGCTCGACCGCATCGATGCGGGCACTTACGGCACCTGCGTGCAATGCGGCGCGGAAATCGCCGAAGGCCGCCTCGAAGCTCGGCCCGAGGCGGCCTTGTGCATCCATTGCGCGCGAGAGCAGTAGATAAAGCCGGCTATTCGGCGATCTTCTTCGCCGCAGTCCATCCGAGGAAGAGAAATACCGCCGTCAAGATCAGCGCGATGACGAAAACGATGACGGCCAGATGGGCGAAAGTGCCTGCCACGCCGCCAAAACCAAGGATCGCCGCGATAAGCGCAATTATCGCCAGAGTTGCCGCCCATCCATACATCCGCACTTCTCCTGCCGTTGTCCTAAAGAGCTTTCTCCCGTTCAACGGCGGGTTTGCACGGCTGTTCCCGCTGCACCGGGCGCTGCGCGATTATCCTATATCCGATGCACGGGAATCCTTTCCCCACGGCCGGAAGGATCGTAACCTGTTCTGAAACCGGCTGGAGAGGAGCCGACCATGGGGTACGATCGTCTCGCCTTGCGGGTGGCCGCTGCTTTGGCCGCCGCGCTGGCGGCATCCTTCGCCTTCGCCCAGGAACGCCCTGCGGACCTGACCGAGCTGCCGCCGGTGCCCACCGACTATACGCCGGGCAAGACGGCGTGGGGCGATTGGGACTTCACCGCCACTTACCAGATCGAATACATGAATAGCGGCCGCATCCTGTTCCAGCGGCCGGAGGAATACGGCAACCGGGTGTGGGTCACCGAGGAGGAGTTCGCCCGCCGGCTGGCCGCCGCTGAAAAGTCCGACGCGGCCTACTCTCCCGAGGGACAGGGCATCAATTACCCCGGCAGCCAGGGGCTTGCCGAATGGATGCGCACATCCGCCTTCGGCCATCGCACCAGCCTGCTGGTGAGCCCGGCCAACGGGCAGCTCCCGCCGATGACGGCCAAGGGCCGGCAGCTGTTCGAGAACGGCCGTTCGGGCTGGGTGCCGGGCCAGGAATACGACTGGGTGAGCGATTTCGACACCTGGGACCGCTGCATCACGCGGGGCTTTCCCGCCTCGATGTTCCCCAACCGCTACAACAACGGCATCCGCGTGTGGCAGACGCCTGGCTATATCGTGATCCAGCTCGAGATGCTGGGCATGCGCATTATCCCGATTGGCGATACGCCCGAATGGCCGGCCGCGGTGGAACAGTGGATGGGCCACAGCCGCGCGCACTGGGACGGCAAGACGCTGGTGATCGAAACCAGCAACATCACATCGGGCGATTCCGTCACCCACGATCCCTACAAGCGCTCCGCCGCGCCGGTGATCGTGACCATGATCGGCGGCGCGCCGTTCGACACCATCCCGATGAGCGACAAGACCCGCGTGACCGAGCGGCTGACGATGACCGGGCCGAACACGCTGATGCACGAGCTGACTTATTCCGACCCGGAGACGTTCACCGCGCCGTGGACTTCGCGCATCGAGTGGGTCCGCGACGACGACTACAAGCTGTTCGAATATGCCTGCCACGAAGGTGACGTGCAGATCCGGAACTACATCACCGCCTCGCGCGCCAAGCGGCGCGGCCTCGCGGCGGGGACTATCCAGCCCGATGCCAGCGACGATCGCTCACGCTTCACCCAGGTGTTCGACCGCGATCCCGGCGTGGCCCCCACGGCAAGCGCGCCGGCCGCGGCTTCGGCCGAGCACAGCCGCGATTGACGCTGCGCGTTTGTCCCATGGCTCATGCGCGCGAATCCTCACGGGGAGTTGCGGGCAAGGGCTAGATCGGCAACCTTAGGAGCGATGCCCGCATCACGAGGCCGCAAAGGTCCGCGGGCGCTTCCCGAGAGAGGTTGCCAGAGATGACGGATCAGAAGAGTTTCCCCCTGCCCAGCGACCTCAAGGTCGTGCCCGGCACCGAAGGCGCGCAGGCGGCCTATCCCTATTACGCCCAGTTCGTGCCCGAGGATGACCAGAAGTTCTGGTTCTACAACTCGATGCATTTCCCCGAGCCGATGCATCACTTCGACATGATCACGGCCGAGGCGGCCTATGTGGCGCTGGGCGCGTTCAACACCCGGGTCCACGTGCTGCCGACCGCCAAGGGGATCGAGCACCGGGTGATCAACGGGCGGGTCTATATCGGCGGCGTAGCGGTGACCGACCCGGCCGAGATCGAGGAGCGCGTGGGCGAGTTCCAGCAGCGCGCGTTCTATTACTACGAAAACTGGGAACGCCTCTACGACCAGTGGAAGGACAAGATGAAAGCGCTGATCGCGGATGCGCAGGCGCTGCCCAAGCCTTCCCTGCCCGCTTACGAGCCGCTGGAGACCACCCACACCGGCAAGGGCGTGGCCAGCAATCATGCGCTGCTCGATATCTACCAGAAGCAGATCGAGGGGTACCACCGCATGTGGCACCACCACTTCGAGTTCCTGCTGCTGGGCTATGGCGCCTACATGACCTTCTTCGATTTCTGCAAGAAGGCCTTCCCCGAGATCAGCGACCAGGCGATCAGCCGCATGGTCGCGGGGATGGAAGCGGAGATCTTCCGCCCGGACGAGGAAGTGAAGCGCCTGGCCCGCCGGGCGGTGGAGCTGGGCGTCGATGCGCAGTTCACCGATAACATGAACATCGATCAGGTGCTCGCCGACCTCGATGCTCTCGGCAATGCGGGCAAGGAATGGCTCGGCGAACTGGAGACCAGCCGCAACCCGTGGTTCAACGTCAGCAGCGGCGACGGGTTCTACCACTATCACCGCAGCTGGAACGACGACCTCAGCCTGCCTTTCGCCGCGCTCCCCGGCTATATCGAGAAGATCAAGGCCGGCGCCAATATCGAGCGGCCGACCGAGCAGCTGGTGGCCGAACGCGAGCAGCTGGTGGCCGATTACCGCGAACTGCTGGAAACCGATGAGGACAAGGCGACTTACGACCAGCTCATCGGCCTGGCCCATCGCGTGTTCCCGTATGTGGAAGGGCACAAGTTCTACTGCGAGCACTGGTACACCAACCTGTTCTTCAACAAGATCAGGGAGTTCGGCGCACTGCTGGCGGAACATGGCTTCTTCGGGCCGCAAGGGCGCGAAGACGATGTGTTCCACCTCAACCAGTATGAGCTGGAAAGCGCGATCATCGACCTGATGCTGGCCTGGGGCATCGGCAGCGAGCCGCGCGGGCCGAAGCACTGGCCGGCCGTGGTGGCCGAGCGCAAGGCGGCGATCGAGGAATGGGGCAAGCACCCGACCTCGCCGGCGCTGGGCGCGGTGCCCGATGTGATCGACGATCCGGCGATCGTGATGCTGTGGGGCATCACCCGCGAGAACCTCGACACCTGGCTCAACGAAGGGGTGGAGAACGAGAAGGAGCTGAAAGGCTTCGCCGCTTGCTCCGGCGTGGTGGAAGGCACCGCGCGGGTGGTGAAATCGGTGGCCGAGATCGGCCGCATCCAGCAGGGCGACATCCTGGTGTGCCAGGTGACCAATCCCACCTGGAGCCCGATCTTCCAGAAGATCGGCGCGGCGGTGAGCGACATCGGCGGATCGATGAGCCACATGGCCATCGTGGCCCGCGAATACGGGTTGCCCGCCGTGGTCGGCACCGGCACCGCCACCCAGCGCATCAGGGACGGCCAGCGCATCCGCGTGGACGGCGGGCGCGGCGTGGTGACGCTGCTTGACGAAGAGAGAGTGCTGGAAGAGGCGTGATGGTTGACGTGGTGCTGGTGAAATCCTCCCCGCTCGCGGGGAGGTGGCAGCGCGAAGCGCTGACGGAGGGGGCTTTCGTCCCCACGCGACATAGCGTCAGGCTGCCATCCCCCTCCACCACCCTGCGGGCGGTCCCCCTCCCCGTCCCGGGGAGGATCGGATGAACCCCGTCGCATGGTTCAAGGAGGTCGGCATCGCCGACCGGCCGACCGTGGGCGGCAAAGGCGGCTCGCTGGGCGAACTGACGCAGGCGGGGATCGCCGTGCCGCCGGGCTTCGTGGTGACGACGAGCGCGTTCGAGCAATTCCTCGAGGCGCTGGAAGCGCGCGCACCGGTGCGGGCGCGGGTCGAGGCGCTTGACCCCAGCGACCTGGAAGCCACCGTCGCGCTGTCGGAGGAGCTGCGCCGGCGGGTGATGGAGGAGCCGGTGCCCGAAGCGGTCGCGCAAGCCGTCCGCGCCGCCTATGCCGAGCTGTGCCCCGCCGAAGAGCCGGTGGCGATACGCTCCAGCGCGACGACCGAGGATGCCGAGGACGCCAGCTTCGCCGGCCTTCAGGACACCTTCCTGTGGGTGCTCGGTGCGGACCAGATGGCCGCGCGCGTGCGCGAATGCTGGGGCAGCCTCTATTCGGTGGAGAGCATGACCTATCGCCGCAAGCAGGGCCTGCCGGAAGAAGGCGTGGCCATGGCGGTGGTGGTGCAGCGCATGGTCGATGCGATGTGCGCCGGGGTGATGTTCACCCGCAGCCCGCTGACCGGGGACAAGTCCGTCATCACCGTCGAAGGCGCCTGGGGCCTGGGCAGCGCGGTGGTTTCGGGCGAAGTGACGCCCGATCGCTGGGTGATGGGCAAGATCACCGGCGAGATTTCCGTGCGCGACATTTCCGACAAGCACGCCCGGCAAGTCCCCGCACCCGGCGGCGGCATCGTGGAAGTGGCCAATGAAGCGGCGATCGCCAATCAGCCGTGCCTGACCGACGATCAGCTCATGGCCCTGCGCGAGGTCGGCCGAAAGGTGGAGCGGCATTACGGCAAGCCGCAGGATATCGAATGGGCGCTGGACGAGGCAGGCCATGTGTTCCTGCTGCAATCGCGGCCCGAAACGGTGTGGTCGGCCAAGGATGCGAGCGCGCCGGTCAAGCCGGTCGAAGCCAATCCATTGGCCCATGTGATGAGTATCTTCGGCGGAGGTAAACGGTGAGCCTGACGGCCAGCGACATCGCCGAAATCGCCAGGCTGCTCGACGAATCCCGCTTCTCTTCGTTGGATTTGCAGATGGGCGAGTTCCATCTGCGCATCCGGCGCGACGGCGGCGGATGGGCCCCGCGCGAGGAGGATGAGCCGGATTACGCGCAAGCTCCCTCCCCCCCATCCGAGTCAGAGCCGCTGACTCAGGAAGCCGGTGCCGCCCGCGCCGGAGAGGTGGACGTGCCCGCCCCGCTGCTCGGCAACTTCTACACCGCGCCGCGCCCGGGCGATCCGGCATTCGTGCAAGTGGGCGATACGGTGGACGCGGAAACCACCATCGGGATCATCGAGGTAATGAAGCTGATGAACCCGATCCGTGCCGGCGTGAACGGCACGGTTGTGGCCGTCCTGGCGGAAAACGGCACGGCGGTGGAGGAAGGCCAGCCGCTGCTGCGCGTGCGAGTGGGTTGATGATGGCAAGCGATCCCTCTCCCCTTTTCATCATCCCCGCGAACGCGGAGACCCAGTCGGCTCTGTTGCGCTACTTCGCTCTGGGTCCCCGCGTTCGCGGGGATGACGAACTTGGGTTCGCTGGGAAAATATAAGCCATGGCCGACATCCAGATCGTCGAAACCTCTCTGCGCGATGGCAACCAGTGCCTGTGGGGCGCGCTGGGAGTGGATACCGCGAAAACGCTCACCATCGCCCCGGCGATGGAACGTGCCGGCTATCGCGCGATTGACTTCACCACCAGCACCCACATGGGCGTGGCGGTGCGCTACAAGCAGGAGGATCCGTGGGAGCGGATCCGGGCCATGGCAGACATCTGCCGCAACACCCCGCTGCAATTCCTCTCCACCGGTTTCCGCTTCATCGCCTGGGAAACCGCTTCTCCCGAGTTCATGGAACTGGCGTTCCGCACCTTGGCCCGGAGCGGCATCCGCCGCTTCGCCCTGGCGGACCCGACCAACGACGCCGCCTCCAACGTCGAGGTGGCCAAGCTGGTCAAGCGTGCCGGCGGGGAGCAGGTGGTGGGCGCGCTGGTCTATACCATCAGCCCGATCCACGACGACGCGCACTATGCCGCCGCCGCAAAAACCCTGGCGGCGAGCCCCGATGTCGATGCGCTCTATATCAAGGACCCCGGCGGCCTGCTGACGGCGCGGCGCGCGCGCACGCTGATCCCGGCGATCCTGGCGGAAATCGGCGATAAGCCGCTGGAACTGCACAACCACTGCACGATCGGCCTGGCCGAACCGGCCTGCCTGGAAGCGGCGGAGCTGGGCGTCATGGCCGTGCAGTGCGCCAGCGGCGGCGCGGCCGACGGGACCAGCAATCCGCCGATCCAGCGGATGATCGCCAACTTGCGCACGCTGGGCCACACGGTGGACATCGATGACGAAGCTGTGGCCGAAGTCGCCCGCTATTTCACCGCGCTGGCGGAGGCGGAAGGCCTGCCGACCGGCCACCCCATGGCGTTCGACGCGGCTTATCTGGGCCATCAGCTTCCCGGCGGCATGGTGGGCACGATGCGGCGACACCTGGCGGACCACGGCGTGCCCCATCTGGAAGGCGCCGTGATCGAGGAAATGGGCCGCGTGCGGCAGGAACTGGGCTGGCCGATCGTGATGACGCCCTTCGCCCAGATGCTGCAGACCCAGGCCATGCTCAACGTGACGGGCAAGGAACGCTATGGCGTGATCCCGGACGAGATCATCCGCTATGCGCTGGGCAAGTTCGGGCGGCCGAACGTACCGATCGAGCCCCAGGTCATGGACCGGATCATGGCCAATCCGCGTACGAAGGAATTGCAGGCGGAACCCGGCATGGCCGAACTTTCGGACCTGCGCCGCCGCATCGGCTCGCGCCTGTCCGACGAGGAGTTCCTGCTGCGCGCGACGATGCCGGCGGCGCAAGTGGATGCGATGCGGGCCGCCGGCCCCGCCCCGCGCGAATACGATCCGGCCACGGTGCCGGTGATGAACCTGCTGCGCGAGATATTGAAGCGCACCGACCTCACCAGCCTCACGGTAGAGAAGGCCGGGTTCAAGCTGGAGCTGGAGGCTTAAGCGGAGGCGGGGAGCGGCTTCGCACCCCCGTCTTCTTCGTCATTCCCGCGAACGCGGGGACCCAGTCGGCTCTATTGCGCTACCGCGCCCTGGGTTCCCGCGTTCGCGGGAATGACGAGTGGGGGCGGCTTATCCCAGCAGCACGAACACCACGCCCACCGCCGCCATGCCGACGACGAAGTGCCCGGCATCGATCAGGAACAGCTTCAGCGGCTTCCTCATGAAGAGATAGGTGATGCCGATCGCCGGCGACATGATCGTCAGGCCGAAGCCGGTGGAGATCATCATCTTCGCGCGGTCGGAGGGCTGGAGGAAGGCGAACAGGTGCCCCAGCATCGTCACCACCAGAAGTTCCAGCAGGAAGCACAAAACGAAGATTAACGGCCCGTGAGCCCCGCTCCTGAGCTGGTCCTCGCTCAGGCCCACGAGACGCCGCCATGCCTTGCCGAACAGCACGGTGTACCACGCCGCCCCCACCGCGAAGAATGCCGCGGTGCCGAGAACGATCGCCAACCAGTTCATATGAAACTCCCCACCCTGACCGAACGCATCTGAAGGATATTTTCGTCATCGCGAGCGGAGCGAAGCAATCCAGGGCCGCTTTACACCGCCCTGGATTGCTTCGTCGCTTCGCTCCTCGCAATGACGAAACACGCCCGGACGATCGCACTCTAGCCCGTAGCGCGCTTTGCGTGTAGGGGCGCCGCCATCGTGACAGTCGAATCTCCCCAGGCTCGCTCCATTCCGGAGGCGAAGAAGGTCGGCATGGTTTCGCTCGGCTGCCCCAAGGCGCTGGTCGATTCCGAGCGCATCCTCACGCGCCTGCGCGCCGATGGCTATGCGATGAGCCCGGATTACGAAGGCGCCGACGTGGTGGTGGTCAACACCTGCGGCTTCCTCGATTCCGCCAAGGAAGAAAGCCTGGATGCGATCGGCGAAGCCATTGCCGAGAACGGCCGGGTGATCGTGACCGGCTGCATGGGCGAGGAGGCGGAGACCATCCGCGCGCGCTTCCCGCAAGTGCTCGCCGTCACCGGGCCGCAGCAGTACGAGCAGGTGGTGGAAGCGGTGCACGAGGCCGCGCCACCCACCCAAGGCCCGTTCGTGGACCTGATCCCCCAGGCGCTGGACGAGATGGGCGGCGTCAAGCTGACGCCGCGGCATTACAGCTATCTGAAGATTTCCGAAGGCTGCAATCATTCCTGCGCCTTCTGCATCATCCCGCAGCTTCGCGGTAAGCTCGCCAGCCGGAGAGTGGACGCGGTGCTGCGCGAGGCGGAAAAGCTCGTCGCCGCCGGCACGAAGGAACTGCTGGTCATCAGCCAGGATACCAGCGCCTATGGCGTGGACATCCGGCATGAGGAGCGCACGTGGAAGGGCCAGTCGGTCCGCGCCCACATGACCGACCTTGCCCGCGAGCTGGGCCGGCTGCGCACGCCGGACGGCGCGGTGCCGTGGGTGCGGCTGCACTATGTCTATCCCTATCCGCATGTGGACGCGGTGATCCCGCTGATGGCGGATGGCCTGCTGACGCCTTACCTCGACATCCCGTTCCAGCACGCCAGTGCCAAGGTGCTGAAGGCGATGAAGCGCCCGGCGAACGAGGCCAAGGTGCTCGAACGCATCCGCGCCTGGCGCGAGATCGTGCCGGATCTGACGATCCGCTCCAGCTTCGTGGTCGGCTTTCCCGGCGAGACCGAGGAGGATTTCCAGTACCTGCTCGACTGGCTGGAAGAGGCCCAGCTCGACCGCGTGGGCGCGTTCCGGTTCGAGCCGGTGGCCGGCGCCGCGGCCAATGCCCTGCCCGATCCGGTGCCCGAGGCGCTGAAGGAAGAACGCTACGCCCGGATCATGGAAGTGACCGAGCGGATCAGCGCGGCGAAGCTCCAGGCCAAGGTCGGCCGCAGCGTGCCCGTCATCATCGACGAAGTGGGCGAGCCGGACGACGACGGCGATGTGGGCGCCACCGGCCGCAGCGAGGCCGACGCGCCGGAGATCGACGGCCAGGTGTTCCTGCGCAACGTGCCCGCAACCCTCCAGCCGGGCGACATCGTCACGGCCACGATCGAGGATGCGGACGCGCACGACCTGTTCGGCTTCATCGGCTGATACCCGCCCGGGCTTGACCTTTCGCCCGCACTGCTATCCGATGCCTCCCGGATACGAGAGGGAGACGTTCGATGCAGTTCGGCCGCCGTCGCTTCATGTCCGCCCTGGCCGCCGCGCCCGTGCTTGCTGCGCCCGCCACGGCGCTGCTGTCCGGCATCGCCCGCGCCGCTGAAGCGGACGGGCTCCTGACCCGCCCGCTTCGCGGCGTCGACCTGCCGGTGATCGGCATCGGCACCGCGCGGCGCTATGCCGATCCGGCGGACATCGCCGCGCTGGCGCCGCTGCGCGATACGATCCGCCGCTTCACGGAGCTGGGCGGGAGAGTGATCGACACCGCCCCGTCCTATGGCCGTGCCGAGGACGTCGTCGGGCAACTGGTGCAGGAACTCGGCGTTCGCGATCGCCTGTTCCTGGCCACCAAGGTCGGGGCCGGCACGCGCGAGGAAGGCGCGGCGCAGATCGAGGATTCGTTCCGCAAGCTCAGGACCGACCGGATCGACCTGATCGCGGTCCATAACCTGCGCGACGTGGACAACCAGCTCGCCCTCCTGCGCGATCTGCGCGCGGCGGGGCGGATCGGCGCGCTGGGCATCACCACGTCGGCCGACCAGCAATATGCAGCCTTCGAAGCCGTGATGCGGCGCGAGCAGCTCGATTGCATCCAGATCGATTACGCGCTCGACAATCGCGGCGCGGCCGACCGCATCCTACCCCTCGCGCAGGAACAGGGCATCGCCGTGATGGTCAACCTGCCGTTCGGGCGTGACCGGCTGTTCGCCGCCACCCAGGATTTGCCCTTGCCCGGCTGGGCGACCGAAATCGGCGCGACCAGTTGGGCGCAGGTGTTCCTGAAATATGTCCTTTCCCATCCGGCGCGGCCGATCGCCATCCCCGGCATGGCGCAAGTCCGCTATGTGGACGACAATCTGGGCGCGGCCCGGGGGCCCTTGCCCGATGCGGCGATGCGGCAGCGGATGGAACAGTTCATTGACGCCCTCTGAGGGCGCGGCGTCCCGGCAGCCGCTCTATCGCCTGATCGCCGCCGAGCCGGAGGAAGCGCCGGCGATCGTCGACGGCTTCATGCTGTTTTTCCTGCTGTTCGCCAGCTACTTCATGCTGCGCCCGGTGCGCGAGACGTTCGCCATCGCCGGCGGGGTGGACAACCTCCAGTGGCTGTGGACCGGAACGTTCGCCGCCACGCTGGTGGTGGTGCCGCTTTACGGGTGGATCGCCTCGCGCCAGCCGCGTCGGCGGCTGCTGCCGATCCTCTATGTGCTGTCCGCCGCCGTCATGGCAGGCTTTGCCGCGAGTCTTGCCGCCGATCCCGGCAACGTGTGGATCGCGCGCGCATTCTACATCTGGCTTTCGGTGATGAACCTGTTCGTGGTGTCGATCGCGTGGAGCCTGATGGCTGACTTGTTCGAGCAGGAGCGCGGGCGGCGCCTGTTCGGCCAGATCGCCGCCGGGGCCAGCCTGGGCGGGCTGACGGGGCCGCTGCTGTCGGGCTTCCTGATCGCGCCGCTGGGTGAACCGGGGCTGCTGTTGCTGTCCGCCGTGCTGCTGCTGGCGACGCTGATCTTCGTGCGCCGGCTGCTGGCCTGGCGCGAGCGCCTGGGGCCGCGCGCCGATACACCGCCGGCGGTGGAGCGTATGGGCGGCTCGGTCTGGGCGGGGCTCACCCTGATCGCCCGATCGCCCTATCTGCTGGCGATTTCCGCCTTCGTCCTGATGCTGACCATGGCGACGACATTCCTCTATTTCGAACAGGCGCGGATCGTGGAGGAGACCTTCCCCGACCGCACGCGGCAGACCCAGGTGTTCGCCGCGATCGACGTGGCGGTGCAGGCGTCCACGATCCTGATCCAGCTTTTCCTCACCGGCCGGCTGGCGAAGCGGCTCGGCGTCACCGTCCTGCTGGTGGCCGTTCCACTGACGATGATGGCCGGATTCGGCCTGCTGGCCCTTGTCGCCACGTTCCCGGTGCTCGCCTTCGTGATGATCGTGCGCCGGGTGGGCGAATATGCGCTGGTCAAGCCGGGGCGCGAGATGCTGTTCACCACCCTCGATACGCAAACCAAGTACAAGGCCAAGAACGTCATCGACACGTTCGTCTATCGCGGGGGCGATGCGATTTCCGGATGGGTGCATACCGGGATTACGGCGATGGCCTCGATCACCGGCGTCGCCCTGGCCGGCATGGCGGTGGCGGCGATCTGGGCGGCGCTGGGCTATGCCATCGGCCGGCGCCACGAAGGAAAGACCACGCCGCCGGTGGCCCAGCCTGCTTGACGGGGCGGCACGTCCCATGCCGCGCCGACCGTGGCGAAACGCTCTTCACGCTCATGCCAATTACCCCCGCCGCCATCGTGTTGGGCGGCGGGGGTAACGGGTTATCGGGTGATCAGAGACGCCGGGCTCAGGCGGCGGGCAGCAGCCTTTCGCCGGCGATCCGCTGCATCGCCTTCTGCAGCTTCTCGAACGCGCGCACCTCGATCTGGCGGATGCGTTCGCGGCTGACGTCGTAGACTTGGCTCAGCTCCTCCAGCGTCTGCGGATTGTCCGTCAGGCGCCGTTCGACCAGGATGTGCCGTTCGCGCTCGTTGAGGCTTTCCATCGCCTCTTGCAGCATCTCGTGGCGCACGGTGGCCTCTTCGGCGTCGGCGACGGTTTCGTCCTGCAGCGGGCGGTCGTCGGTCAGCCAGTCCTGCCACTGGCCGGCGCCTTCCTCGTCCCCGCGCAGGCTGACGTTGAGCGACGCATCGCCGCCCATCATCATCCGCCGGTTCATGTTGACCACTTCCTGTTCCGGCACGCCCAGATCCTTGGCGATCTTGGCGACATCGTCGGGATGCAGGTCGCTGTCCTCATAGGCTTCGAGGTTCTTCTTCATCCGCCGCAGGTTGAAGAACAGCTTCTTCTGCGCCGCGGTGGTGCCCATCTTCACGAGCGACCACGAGCGGAGGATGAACTCCTGGATCGAGGCCTTGATCCACCACATCGCATAAGTCGCGAGGCGGAAGCCGCGATCGGGCTCGAACTTCTTCACGCCCTGCATCAGGCCCACGTTGCCTTCGGAGATGAGATCGCTGACCGGCAGGCCATAGCCGCGATAGCCCATGGCGATCTTCGCCACGAGCCGCAGATGGCTGGTGACCAGCTGGGCCGCCGCTTCGGCGTCCTCATGCTCCTCATAGCGCTTGGCGAGCATGTATTCCTGCTCCGCCGTCAGCACCGGGAATTTCTTGATCTCGGCCAGATAGCGATTGAGGCTCTGTTCCCCGCCGAGCGCGGGGACGCTCACAGACCGTTTGATAGTGGTGTTGCTCACTGTGTCCCTAGACCTTTCTTGTCGGCCGGCTGTTCGCGAGCCCCTGATGGGCGCCCTCAGGGCGCGGCCACATTTCCCCTGTTATACACGCATAAGGCACCCTCGGGGGTGCATTTCATCGATTTGAATGACCTACTTCGTCGATCAGTTCCCCTATGTCGGGCGGCAGATCGCTGGTGAAACGCAGCGCGCGCCCGGTCACCGGATGGACGAACCCCAGAACCGCCGCGTGGAGCGCCTGCCGATGAAAACCCAGTGCCTGGAGAATCGGCCGCACTTGAGAAGGAGGGCGTCCATATCGTGGATCTCCCAATAGCGCATGGCCGATTGACGCAAGGTGAACCCGGACCTGGTGCGTGCGGCCGGTTTCGAGCCGGCATTCCACGAGCGCGCAGGGGCCCAGCGTCTCCAGCACTTTATAGTGCGTGACCGCGTGTTTTCCACGCGAGGAATCCTTGTCCAGCACCGCCATTTTCTTTCGGTTCGTCTCCGAACGGCCGATGCGCCCACTGACGGTGCCCTGCGGAGGATTGGGATGCCCGTTCACCAGCGCGAGATAGGCCCGTTCGATCGAATGATCGGCGAATTGCCGGGCCAGCCCTTCGTGCGCCGCGTCGGTCTTGGCGGCCACCAGCAGGCCCGAGGTATCCTTGTCGATCCGGTGGACGATCCCGGGGCGCCCCGGTCCGCCGATGCCCGAAAGGCGGCCCTCGCAATGATGCAGCAGGGCGTTGACCAGCGTACCCGCCGGATTGCCCGCGGCCGGATGGACCACCATGCCGGCGGGCTTGTCCACCACGATCAGGTCATCGTCCTCATAGACCACCACCAGCGGGATCGCCTCGGGCGCGGTGTTGGTGGGGGCAGGCGGAACCTCGATGGCGAAAGGTGCGCCTTCCGGGGCCTTGCCCGAGCACTGCGACACAAGCGCGCCGCCCACGCGAACCTTGCCCTGCTCGATCAGCACCTTGATTTGCGCGCGGGGCATGGCACTGGCCTCCGCCAGAGCCTTGTCCAGCCGCTGGCCGCCTTCGAGCACGCCCGTGATGACTTTGCCCTCCCCCATGATAGGGAACATGGGAATGGCCTCGCTGGCTGCAAGGTGCTTCAGATATCGAAGTGCCCGACAGGCTTTTCGGCCACAACGCCCGCCGACATTGCTTCGCCTTCCAGGCGGGTTGCCCCATTGTGCGAACGCATAGTGAACATCCCTCCCCGTTCTCCGCCCGCCCTGAGCTTGTCGAAGGGCCGCTTTTTTCGTAGCGCGCGGCGATGGCATTCTGGGCCTACATGCTCCATTGCCGCGGCGGCGTGTTCTACACGGGGCACACCGATGATCTCGAACGCCGGGTAGCGCAGCACCAAACGGGCTATTTCTCAGGCTTCACAAGCGAGCTCCTCCCGGTCGAACTCGTGTGGACTCAGGAATTCGTGACGCGCGAAGAAGCCAAGGCCGCCGAAAAGCAGATCAAGGGATGGTCGCGCAGAAAGAAGCTGGCGTTGATACGAGGCGACTGGGCTGAGATTTCGCGCCTTGCCAAAGGGAAAAACGGTCCTTCGACAAGCTCAGGACAGACGGACTTGAAGATACAGGCGGAAGTTATCGACGCGCTGTTCGCACATGCCGTCCGCGCGGCGCCCGAGGAATGCTGCGGCATCCTGCTTGGGCAAGGCGCGCTGATCGAGCGGGCCGTGCCCGCCGACAACGTGCATCTCACGCCGCGATCGCATTTTGAGATCGATCCCCAGGCGCTGATCGATGCCTATCGCGCGGCCAGGGCGGGCGGGCCGAAGGTGATCGGCTATTACCACTCGCACCCGCGAGGGCCGGCCGCGCCTTCGGCCACCGATAGGGCCCAGGCGCCGGGCGATGGCCGGGTGTGGGCCATCATCGGCCCGAGCGACGTGACGTTCTGGCGCGACGACGAGCATGGCTTCACGCCGCTTTCCTATAGCGCGGAGGACCGCTAAGGCACGCGGATGGCCAGCTTTTCCGCCCCTTCGCTCGCTTCCGCTTGCGGCCGCGTCGGGGCGGGGGGATATTCTCCTCAGCACTGTGTCAACAGTGTCAACACCACCCGGACGCCCGCTTCCTGAATGACTTCCTCCACCGACCTTGCCGCCCTGCTCTGCTCGCGCCTGTGCCATGACATGCTCAGCCCGGTGGGCGCCTTGAGCAACGGGCTGGAACTGCTGGCCGAGGAGAAGGACCCGGAGATGCGCCGGCGCTGTTTCGAGCTGCTGGAGCAGAGCGCGCGCGTCAGCACAGGCAAGCTCAAGTTCTTCCGCCTCGCCTATGGCGCCGCCGGCGGCTTTGGTGACGAAGTGCCTTCGGAAGAGCCGCGCGAACTGGTGGCCGGGCTGGCCGAAGGGAACGGGCGGATCGAGCTGGAATGGGTCGTCGCCGAACCCGTGCTGCCCAAGCCGGCCGTCAAGGTGCTGCTGAACCTGGCGGCGATCGCCATCGACGCGCTGGTGCGCGGCGGCACGCTGATGATCGCGGCGGAGCAGCGGGACGGAGCGACGGAGATCGCCGTGCGCGCCGCCGGGCAGCGCGTGGCCTTCGACGCCCATATCGGCAAGGCGCTCGACGGATCGCTGACGGAGGGCGAGCTTTCGGGCCGCACGGCGCCCGCGCACCTCATCCGCTTGCTGGCGGAGGAGCTGGGCGGCGGGCTGCAATACGCGCTCAGCGGGGAATCGCTGGTGATGGGCGCCGTGCTGCCGGACAATCGCGCCCGATGAACCTTCGGCGCGCTCGGGATGAGCTTGTCCCTCGCGAGCTGCCCTCGCCCAACTGGGACGAACGCGCGCTGCCGGTGAGCCTGGTCGTGCTCCATTACACGGAGATGGAACATGACGAGGCGCTGCGGCGGCTGACCGATCCCGAAGCCAAGGTCAGCGCCCATTACTTCATTTCCGAGCAGGGCGAAGTCGTCCGCCTGGTGGACGAAGAGAAACGCGCCTGGCACGCCGGGCTCAGCTACTGGCGCGGGCTCAGGGACGTGAATTCCGCCAGCATCGGCATCGAGCTGGATCATCCGGGCCACGCCCTCGGCTATCGCCCCTTTGCCGACGCGCAGATCGAAGCGCTGCTGCCGCTGCTGGCGGCCATCGTCCGGCGGCACGACATTCCGCGCGCCAATGTCGTCGGCCACTCTGACGTGGCCCCGGCGCGCAAGATCGATCCAGGCGAGCTGTTCCCTTGGGACCGGCTGGCCGAATGCCGCCTGTGCCTGCCCCGCCCGGCCAAGCTGGAACTGGGCGATCCGTTCGACAACGACGGCGCGTTCTACCTGGCGCTGGAACGCTTCGGCTATGACATCACCGACGGGCGCAAGGCCGTGGAGGCGTTCCAGCGCCGCTGGCGGCCGGAGCGGATCGATGGCGAGATCGATGGCGAGGTGCGCGCGATCCTGTTCCAGTTGCTCTTGGATCGCGACGCCGGACGGACTAGATAACGCGCGCCAGGGGGCCGGGCAGCCGCGTCTCTCCGCTTGTGCGGGGGGCCGAGGAAAGTCCGGGCTCCGCGAAACGAGGGTGGCGGGTAACGCCCGCCGGGCTCAGGCGACTGGGCTCAGGGAAAGTGCCACAGAGAGTATACCGCCGATGGCCTCTAAAGGGCACAGGCATGGGTGAAAGGGTGCGGTAAGAGCGCACCGGGGCTCTGGTAACAGCGTCCGCATGGCAAACCCCACCCGGAGCAAGACCGAATAGGGGTTCCGCGCCCGAAAGGGCAGGAGTGTTTCGCTCCGAGGAACCCGGGTTGGTTGCTGGAGCGGCCGGGCAACCGGTCGCCGAGATGAATGGCTGCCCCCGCCTGGCGCGTCCTTTCGAGGATACGGCCGGCGGGACAGAACCCGGCTTACAGGCCCCCTGGCATTTTCTTGCAGATCAGGCTGCGAGCGCGGTGGTGATCGCGCCGTGTTCGCCCTGCACCGCTTCGATGTAGCACCGCGATGTTCCCTCCAGCGCCAGGGCGGTGAGCCGGCCGCTCATGAAGGCGCCGGTATCGATGCCGATCCGGTTGCCGCGGTCCTCCGGCGTTTCGCTGATCGTGTGGCCGTGGACGATCACCGCGCCGTGCGAGCCCGCGTGCGACAGGAAGGGCTCGCGAATCCAGCGCAGGTCGCTACTTCGCTGCTGATCGAGCGGCAGGCGCGGATCGATCCCGGCGTGGACGAACACGTAATCGCCCAGCTGGATCATATCCTCGAAACTCTCGAGAAAAGCGATGTGATCGGCCGGAACGGCCTCGTGCGCCAGCGCCTGCGCCTCTTCCATCGACGCTTCGAGGAACTGCCGCCGGTCGATGCCGTAGCTGAGCAGCGTTTCCCGCCCGCCGTGGCGCAGGAAATGGCGGAACGTCTCGATATTCGACAAGCTGCGGAGGAACATCTCCTCGTGGTTGCCGGCCAGGATCCGCACCGGGCGGCGGCGCTGCAAGTCGCGCGCGAAATCGATCACGCCCTTGCTGTCGGCCCCGCGATCGACGAGATCGCCCAGCAGCACGATCAGCGTTTCGGCCGGCTCCCGCGCCGCGTCATCCGCCTCGATCGCCGCGACGAGCGCCTCGAACAGATCGAGCCGCCCGTGAATGTCGCCCACGGCATAGACTCGCTGCCCATCGGGGAGCGACGGTGGCGGGGCACCATCGCCCCGTGCAAACAGCTGCTTCAATGCCTCGAACATGGAATTCCCGCCGATCCTTTAGCCGCAATGCACCAGCGCGCAATAAGGGCCAGGGCCCTGCGCCGAAATGCCTGTCCGCCCGCTTAATGTGGCCGGAAGAACACACTTTGCCGGCCAAAACGGGCACCCTCGCGCAATTTCCTTGTGCGATGCAGCATGGCATTGCAGATTTCCAGCGTCCGGACGGGACACGCTCCACAAGAGAAGCGGGCCGCCGGCGCAGGTGGGACGAAGCATAGATTTCACCCAAGCAATCAAGGAATTGCCCATGCTTACGTCCGTCCGCGGCCTTCTGGCCGCCAGCCTATTTACCGCCTCGGCCCTGGCGGCCACGCCCGCTTTCGCGCAGGCCGATTCCACGCTCTCGGGCCTCACGGTCTCCGCCAATGTCGCGGTGGTGAGCGACTATCGCTTTCGCGGGGTCTCGATGTCGGAAGGCGATCCGGCCATCCAGGGCGGCATCGACGTTTCCCACGAAAGCGGCTTCTATGTCGGAACCTGGGGCTCCTCGATCGCCGGCGCGCCCGCTTATGGCGAGATGGAACTCGACGTCTACGGCGGGTGGACCGGCGAAGTGTCGCCCGGCGTGACGGTGGACGTGGGGCTGCTCTATTATCTCTACCCCGCCGGCGACGACATCGGCGGCGTGGACACGCCGACCGATTATCTCGAGCCCTATGCTTCGGTCTCCACCACACTCGGCCCGGTAAGCGCCACGCTGGGCGCGGCTTATGCGTGGAAGCAGGATGCGCTCGGCGGCGGCGACAATGTCTACGTCTATACCGACTGGAGCCTGGGCGTGCCCAGCACACCGCTGACCCTCAATGCCCACCTCGGCTATACCGACGGCGTGCTGGCGCCGCCTTATCTCGCCGGCTCGGCCGACAAGAGCGGCCTGGACTGGTCGATCGGCGCCACAGTGCCGGTCTACGGCAACCTGACCGCCGGGGTCTCCTACGTCGGCGTCGAAGGCCCGAGCGTGAAGGGCCTGACCGACGACGCCGTGGTGGCGACGCTGTCGTTCAGCATGTAGGCGGCTGAACACGTCATTGCGAGCGAAGCACGGCAATCCAGGGCGTTTGTGCAAGCCGCTCTGGATTGCGTCGTCGCTTCGCTCGCAATGACGATTGAAGGGTGGGCGGCGGCGTAGGCATCCCTCGACCCGGCAAGCGGAATGGCCCGCGCGGTGATGCCGCGCGGGCCTTTTCATGTCAGCGCAGGTAGAAATCGACCGTCGTGACGACGCGCACTTTCTTGTACGGCGTATCGGCCACGCCCCAGCCGCCGCCGCTGTCACCGTCGCGAGCGTTGATCTCGAAATAGCCTTGCGTGGCGCGCTTGATTCCGCCGACGCCGGTATCGCTGTCCTTGGCGAACTGTTCGGCCGAGGCACGCGCATCGCGGGTGGCTTCGGCTACCATCTCGGGCTTGATGTCGTTGAGCTTGGTGAAGGTGAACGTCATGCCCGAACCTTCTTCCAGCAGCACGCCCCGGCGCACGAGATCGAATTGCCGGCTGACCGCGCGCTGCGCCCGGGCAATGTCGGTGGTGCGAAGGGTCATGCGCTGGCGCACGGTGAAGATCGCCTCGCCCGAGTCCGTCCGGCTGGTCGAGACATTGACGCCGGCGGTCTGCAGCGCATCGTCGGGGAAGCCGAGTTCCTTGAAGAAGGCGCGGATCGCCGCGCTATCCCGGTCGACGCTGGCCTGCGCCGTGTTCAGGTCATAACCGGAGGCCGAATAGGCGATCGTCCAGGTGGCGAGATCGGCCGTCACGTCCCGTTCCGCCAGGCCGCGCACGGTGACCGATCGATCCGCCTCCCGCGCGCGGGTCAATCCATCGCCGAGGAGATAGCCGCCGATAATCGCCCCGAGGGCCAGGATGCCCGAGCACGCCAGCAGGGTCTGGGCCTGGGGGCGGCGCCAGAAAGCGGTGGCGGAGGGCGGTTGTTGTTCGCTAGTGTCAAGCAAGATCGGTTCTCCCGAAAGCAGCGTGCGACTGCGCGGCAAGTTGCCTTCCATGCGATGAACCGTGCTTTAATAGAGATGAATGGAGCTTCAGATGGTCAAATACCTCCACAGCATGATCCGCACGGCCGATCCCGACGCCACCGTGCGCTTCTTCAAGCTGCTCGGGCTGGAGGAAGTGCGGCGAATGGAAAGCGACAAGGGCCGCTTCACCCTGATCTTCCTGGCGGCGCCGGGGCAGGAAGGTGTCGCCGAAGTGGAGCTGACGTATAACTGGCCGCCCGAGGATGGCGCCGCCGGCGAGGAATATACCGGCGGCCGCAATTTCGGACACCTGGCCTACCAGGTGGAGGACATCTACGAGACCTGCCAGAGGCTGATGGACGCCGGCGTGACCATCAACCGCCCGCCGCGCGACGGGCACATGGCCTTTATCAAGACGCCCGACGGCATTTCCATCGAGTTGCTGCAGGACGGCAACCTGCCGCCGCGGGAGCCCTGGGCGAGCATGGAGAATGTCGGGAGCTGGTGAGCAGGCGGGCCGCCGGGACGCTATCGGGGAGGACAGGCTTGCCAAGCGCCCCGGCAGCGGCCAGTTGACGCCGCCATGGCACGCGCCCTCCCCCAGGTGGTCATTATCGGCCGGCCCAACGTGGGCAAATCGACGCTGTTCAACCGGCTGGTCGGCAAGCGTCTGGCGCTGGTGGACGACCAGCCCGGCGTGACGCGCGACCGGCGCTTCGGCGAAGCGGGGCTGCGCGGGCTGGAATTCCAGGCAGTCGACACTGCCGGCTGGGAGGACGAGGAGCCCGATAGCCTGCCCGGCCGGATGCGGGCGCAAACCGAGGTTTCGCTGAAAGACGCCGATGCCGCGCTGTTCGTGATCGATGCCCGGGCCGGCCTGACCCCGCTGGACGAGGAGATCGGCCGCTGGCTGCGCGAGCAGGAAGTGCCGGTGGTGCTGGTGGCCAACAAGGCCGAAGGCAGCGCGGGCGATGCGGGCATTCTGGAAAGCTATGCCCTGGCGCTGGGCGAGCCGGTGCCGGTTTCGGCCGAGCACGGCGAAGGCATCGCCGACCTCTACGAAGCGCTGGCGCCGCTGATCGCCGACAAGCAGCCGGACGCTCTTCTCCAGGCCCGGGACGAGGGGGACGAGGATGACGGCGATCCGTCCCGGCCGCTGCAACTGGCGATCGTGGGGCGGCCGAACGCGGGCAAGTCCACCCTGATCAACCGCCTGCTGGGCGAGGACCGGCTGCTGACGGGGCCGGAAGCCGGCATCACCCGCGATTCCATCGCCGTGGAGTGGGCCTGGGCCGATCCGGCCACTGGTGAAACGCGCCCGATCAAGCTGATCGACACCGCCGGGATGCGCAAGAAAGCCAAGGTGGACGACAAGCTGGAAAAGCTCGCCGTGGCCGATGCCCGCCGCGCGGTCGATTTCGCCGAAGTGGTGGTGCTGCTGCTCGATGCCACGCGCGGGCTGGAAGTGCAGGATCTGAAGATCGCCAACCTGGTGCTGGAAGAAGGCCGCGCGTTGATGGTGGCGATCAACAAGTGGGACGTGGCGGAAGACCCGAGCGCCCTGTTCAATGGCATCCGCGCAGCGTTGGACGAAGGGCTGGCGCAGCTGAAAGGCGTGCCGCTGCTGGCGGTATCGGCAATGACCGGCAAGGGGCTGGACCAGATGCTGGCCGCCGCCTTCGACATCCGCGAGCAGTGGAGCCGGCGCGTGCCGACAGCCGCGCTCAACCGCTGGTTCGACAAGGCGCTGGAGACCAATCCCCCGCCCGCGCCCGGCGGCAAGCGGATCAAGCTGCGCTATGTCACCCAGGTCAAGACCCGCCCGCCCAGCTTCGTGGTATTCGGCACCCGGCTGGACGACCTGCCGGCGAGCTACGAGCGCTATCTGGTGAACTCCATCCGCAAGGACCTGGGCTTCGGCGCGGTGCCGGTGCGGCTGACGCTGCGGAGCCCGAAGAACCCGTTCTCCAAGGATTGAACGTGTAACTCTTCGCGCCACGCTTAAGGGCCTTTTTCCGACGCTTTTTGTCACCCTTCGCGGGGCCCGCCTGCCGAGGGGGCGAAGTCGTGGCGAGGAAGGAAAACGCCGCTTTTGGGTGTCACCCTTCATATCGGCGATCCCGGCGTGGAGCGCGTGCAGACGCTGGAGGGATGGTTCAAGGCTCATTCGCAAGGGTGGAGCCGATTTGGGGTACTGTAGGAAAGGGCGCTGTTTCGAGCGAGAGCCGACTGGGTCCCCGCGTTCGCGGGGATGACGAGAGAGGAGTGGGAGTTTGATCCGAAACGGTGCGACCCAGCCCTTCGTCATTCCCGCGTAGGCGGGAACCCAGTAGGCTCTCCCGCGATGCAGCGCGAGTTTCAGCCGACCGTCTACATCCTCGCGTCTCGCAAAAACGGCACCCTCTACACCGGCGTCACCTCGGACCTGATCCAGCGCATCCATGGGCATCGCGAAGGTGCGGTTCCCGGCTTCACCCGCGATTATGGCGTCAAGCGACTGGTCTGGTTCGAACAGCATTCCACGATGGAACACGCCATCACTCGCGAGAAGCGGATCAAGAAATGGAACCGCGTTTGGAAGCTGGACCTGATCGAGCGGGACAATCTTGGCTGGCGCGATCTGGCCGAAGACCTGGGGTTTACGCCTCTGGAGCCTACTGGGTCCCCGCTTTTGCGGGGATGACGAAGATGGGGAGCGGGTCCTTCAGGTTTCCCTTGCTGACATTTAGATCGGTGGAATATTCCCTGGTGGCGAAGGCCAGGGGACCGACATGCTTGATTTCATAATCCAGGGTCTGCTGGAATTGTTTCCGAAATCAGTGCAATGGCTCATAACGGCTGTATTGGTTGCCTTCCTCCTCGCGATCCTAGGCATGTTCGGGAATTATATAGATGACTCCCGAGCTGTATTGGTTGCCTTCCTCCTCGCGATCCTAGGCTATGCGTGGAGCCAAGGCTTGCTGGGGTAGAAAGCCAAGGTCCATCCTACTCCCCGAACCCGATCTCCCGCAGCTTGGCCGCGTCGCCTGGCAGCGCCTGGCCTGCCTTGAAGCCGTTGGCTTGCAGCAGGTAGGCCATCACTGCGATATGGTCCGCCTCGCTTAGCGAGTTCGGCGCGCCGGGGGGCATGGTGCGCACTTTGGCGTCGAGATCGGCCAAGGTGCGGCCTTTCCAGTTTGCCAGGAACACGGCGCCTTGCAGCGGCGGCACGCCTTGCGCGGGGGTAAAGCTGGCGCCGTGGCAGGCAGCGCAGTTGGCCGCATAGACTTGGCGGCCGGCCGTCGCCTGCGCGGCGGAGAACACGCCATCGATCACCTTCCTCGACGGTGCGCCGGCGGAAACCGGATCGACCGGGATCGCGCCACCGGTGGGATTGATCGGCGCGCGGGGCGGGCCCTGACGACCGATGCCGGCATCCGGCAGCGCGAAGACGAACAGGGTGCCCTGGTTGCCCTTGATGATTTCCGGCGTGAAGCTGTCACCCAGCCAAAAGCCGGTCGAAACCGCGACGTATTGGTGGCCACCGACCGAAAACGTCACCGGGTAGCCGGTGACTGCCGAACCAAGGTTCATTTCCCACAATACCTTGCCGCTCTGCTGGTCGAGCGCGCGGAAGCGGCCGGCGGAATCGCCCGCGAACAGCAGGCCCCCGCCGGTTGTCAGCAACGACTGCATCCCGGCGCGGATGGCGTATTTCCATTCGGTCTTGCCGGTCACCGCGTTGACCGCGGTAATCACGCCAAGCTTGTTGTCTGCAGCCGGCGAAAGCGCGATCTTCGTGGCGATGGAATAGCCGGGGCTTTCCCAGTTCGGCGCCACCGCCGTAGCATCCATGCACAGGTTCTGCGCCGGGAAGTACATCGTCCGGGTCAGCGGGCTGTAGGCTGGCGCCTGATAGTTCGCCCCGCCGGTGGAGGACGGGCAGACGAAGCGCTTCTGGCCGATCTCGGTAAACACCGTCTCCGGATTGCCGGTGACCTTGCCGGTCCTGCCGTCGATCGATTGCACCACGTTCTGCATCACCGTGGGCCGCGCCCAGAGGAATTCGCCGGTGCGCCGATCCAGCGTGTAGACGATGCCCGTCTTGCCGGGGACGCCACTGACCACCTTGTAGGTCTTGCCCCGGTCGATGTTCGGATTGATCCAGCTCACTTCCGCCGGATCAGGCGCGACTTGTTCGTCGAGCAGGATGCGCGGGAACGGGTGATCGAGATCCCAGTGATCGACCAAGTGCTGATAATGCCAGACGATCTTGCCCGTCCGCACATCCAGCGCGAGCGTCGAGTTGTGATAAAGGTAGGTGTAATCGTTGCCCGCCAGCAGGAACTTGGGCGCCGGCGCGCTGACGGACGTGCCCATATAGAGCAGCTTCAGTTCCGGATCGTAGCTGGCGTTCATCCACGCGCCGACCTGCATCCGCTTATCCAGCGGCCAGCCGCCCCAGGTGGCATCGTTCGGATCATCGCCGCGCGCGATCGTGCTGGTGCGCCAGACTTCCTTGCCCGTCTTCGCATCGTGCGCGGTGATGACGCAGGCATCCGGCCCGCCTTCCGGCTCGCACGAGCGGCCGGTGATGGCCAGGCCATCGGCGATGATCGGGCCGGAGCTTTGCTTGGCGCCCTTCTTGTAATCGAGGATCTTGGTTTCCCAGGCGAGCTTCCCGCTCTGCGCGTCGACCGCGTAGATGTAATCGTCGGACCCGCGGGCGATGATGAGATTGCCGTAGATCGCCAGGTTACGGTTGGTATCGGGAAAAGTCAGGGTTTCGGTCAGGTCCTTGGGCAGCTCGCGCTTGTGGATCCACAGCACATCGCCCGAGGCGGCATCGAGGGCGGTGATCACGTCGCTGGGACCGGGGAAGTACATCACGCCGTTGTGGACCAGCGGCGTGCCTTCCTGATGCCCGGCATCGAGCGGGCGGACCCAGACCAGGCGGAGCTGGTTCACGTTGGCGCGGTCGATCTGGCTAAGCGGGCTGTAGCCCCACGAATCGAGCGTGCGCCGCCAACTGAGCCAATCCTTCGGATCGGGCTTCTGGATCATCGCATCGGTGACCGGCACGAAGGGCACGGCCGAGGGCGCCGCCGATGAACCCCCGGATTGCCCCGATACCTGCGCGATCATCGCAAACGCCGCCACGGCGCCAATGGCCGTGCGCGCAGCCAGCCCGGTGATCCTCATACCCGCTCCCCTTCCCGCTTTGGCGTCAGCTTAGCAGGGTTTGAGCCGCGCTCCAGATGCGTGGTGAGATGGGTGGCTGGATAGCCCGCGGCGTGCAGGAAAGGGAACTTTGGAGGGCTGATTTAAGGTATAGGCTAGCAATCTTGCGAGTATATGCCGGACCGAAGGGCAGCCTATCACCCCCCTTCGTCATGCTGAATTTAGTTCAGCATCCATCTGGCCGCATGTCCGGAAATCGCGGACCAGCGAGCATGGACCCGCGTTTGGAACGCTGGCTCTGCATCGGGCCGAAGCATCGACCCTGAAACGAGTTCAGGGTGACGAGTACGGGTGACAAATGTGCGTTGGGAAGCGCCCCGGCCGGAACGCTCGTTTTAATCCGCCTCGGCCGCTTCGCTCTGGAGCTGGATGTAGTTGTGCAGGCCCATGCGCTCGATCATTTCGAACTGGGTTTCGAGGAAATCGACGTGCCCTTCCTCGCTTTCGAGGATGCGTTCGAACACTTCGCGGCTGACGTAATCGCGCACGGTTTCGCAATGCTGGATCGCGTCCCTGAGCAGGGGAATCGCTTCCATTTCCAGCGCAAGATCGGCCTTGAGGATTTCCTCGACGCTTTCGCCCACCTTGAGCTTGTGGAGCGCCTGGAAGTTGGGCAGCCCTTCGAGGAACAGGATGCGGTCCGCCAGGATATCCGCATGCTTCATCTCGTCGATCGATTCGTGCCGCTCGTACTCGGCGAGCTTTTCGATCCCCCAGTGCTTCAGCACGCGATAGTGCAGCCAGTACTGGTTGATGGCGGTGAGTTCGTTGGTGAGCGCCCGATTGAGATAATCGACGACTTGCGGATCGCCCTGCATGCCCTGTCTCCTGCCCGGAGGGTTCTTTCAGGTGGCCCTTGTGCCAGGTGGCCCTTGTGCGCCCGGAAGCAGCCGGCGGCAAGGCCGGAATCGCAAAAAATGGCGGAAATCCTAGGGTTTGCGAATGAAAATCAGCAGCGCTGGAAAGTCAGGATCAGGCCGCGACAAGCTGCGGGCGCCGTTCCAGCGCGCGTTCTTCCGCCAGCAATTCGTCAGCCTCTTCGAGGCATTGGCAGCACTGCGGCGCCTTGCCCAGAGTGGCGTAGACCGATTCCGCATCCCCTTCCACGCAGCGCGCGGCGCGGCGGAATTCGGTTTCGCGGATCGCATTGCAGACACACACGTACATCGACGATCTCCGAAAGCAAGAGACCGTTAATGCGAATAGGTTGCAATAGCAAGCAGATTCAGCGATCGGTGACCAGACAATCGTAGCCGGAGCGTTTGAGCGCGCTGCACGCCGCCTGCGCCGCCGCGCGCGAGGGGAAGCCGCCAGCCTGGAGCACGGTCACGCGGCCCGTGGGCAGCATCAGCCGCCGCGCCCCCGCCAGCTCCCCCCGCCCCTCCACGCGCTTCCACAAGGCCTCTGCATTCGAGGCAATGGCGAAGGCGCCGAGCTGGACGCGCCAGGGCCCGTCCGAGGTGGCGGCACGCGCGGGGAGCGGTTCCGCCGGACGCGGCGCGGGATCGGCCGGCTGGGCGCGAGTGGCGGGCGCTTGGGAAGCGCCGGCTTGCGCGGGATCGTCGGTGCCGCCGGCGCGGCGCGCATCGGCCAGGGCGGCGGCGAGTGGCGCCTCGGCCGGGCCGGTCATGGCCAGAGCCGGTCGGTCCGCCTTATGGGCCGCGTCCGCTTCCGCCTTCATCCGTTCGGCGAGGGCGGCGGCCTGCTGACGCTGCGCCAGGGGAATCGCCCGGTCCATCTCCGCCAGCGCGGGCGCCGCCTGGGGCAGCCCGAAGGCATTGGCCAGCGTCATCAGGGCATAGGCGCGCGGCCAGTCACGCTCCACATCGTCGCCGTTGAAGTGGGCGATGCCGAGCAGGTATTGCGCACGCGGATCGCCGCGCCGGGCCGCATCGCGCAAGTATGGCATGGCCTGCGCGTGCCGCCCCTGCTCGAACAGCATCAGCCCGTAAGTATCGGCCGCCTCCAAGTGGCCGCCGGAGGCCGCCCTGGCATAGAGCGCTTCGGCGCGCGCCGGGTCGGGCGCCACGCCGCGCCCCAGGCGATAGGCCTGGGCGAGATTGAACAGGGCTTCGGGATCGCCAGCTTCCGCCGGGGCTTCCCACGCGTGCACGGCGGCGGTGTCGTCACCCCGGCTCCAGGCATCGGTGCCTTCCTTGACGTCCGCCAGCGCCGGAGGGGTGAGAAACCCGCCCGCCAGAAGCGCGGCAATCGCCAGGCGCGCGCCCATCGGTCTGGTCCACGAATGCAGCATGATCCTTGCCGGCCCCATTCACCCATCGGCGCCTAGTAAACAAGGCTTTAGTAAAATCTTTATAGTGCCGATCCTTCAGGAAATCCGCCGTTGGCGCGGGCCGATCCGAATGCCGGCCGCCTTAACTCAATATTTAGGGTGATCTGCGATCCCGCTTGGCGAAGAGGCCGGGAGGGACGTGTCTCCGGCCGGAAATTCAGGGGGATTGTCCTTTGCGCGTTTTGGCATTGGCTTCGCAGAAAGGCGGGTCTGGCAAGACCACCCTGTCGGGGCACCTGGCGGTACAGGCGCAGCGCGCCGGCGCCGGCCCGGTGGTGCTTATCGACATCGATCCGCAGGGCTCCTTGGCCGACTGGTGGAACGAGCGCGAGGCCGAATATCCGGCTTTCGCGCAAACCACGGTGGCGCGGCTGGCCAACGACCTGGCGATCCTGCGGCAGCAGGGCTTCAAGCTGGCGGTGATCGACACCCCGCCGGCGATCACCATGGCGATCCAGTCGGTCATCTCCGTGGCCGAGCTGATCGTGGTGCCGACGCGCCCCAGCCCGCACGACCTGCGCGCCGTGGGCGCCACCGTCGACTTGTGCGAGCGCGCGGGCAAGCCGCTGATCTTCGTGGTCAACGCCGCGACGCCCAAGGCCAAGATCACATCGGAAGCCGCCGTGGCGCTGAGCCAGCACGGCACGGTCGCCCCGATCACCCTGCACCAGCGCACCGATTATGCCGCCTCGATGATCGATGGCCGTACGGTGATGGAAGTCGATCCCGAAGGGCGCAGCGCGCAGGAAGTGATCGCGCTGTGGCATTATGTCGCCGACCGGCTGGAAAAGAACTTCCGCCGCACGATATTCGCCGCGCCGAACGCGATGTCGCCGATGGCAGGCGCTCACCGTCCGCAAGGCGGCTTCGGCCGCCGCGTCGCCCAGTAAGGGCGGGTGCGGCTGCCATGGCTGACGTCAAGCCCATAGCCTCGCTTGGAGCGACTCTGCTGGCCCGCAAGGGCGGCGCCAAGCCCGCGATGCGGCCGCAAGTGGCCCCCACCGGCCTGGGTGGAGCGCAGGCGGCACAGAAGATCGCCGCCGACCTGGAAGATCTCGGCTGGAACGACATGGGCGAAGACGACAGCGCGCCCGACCGTTCCGCCGACGTGCTGCAACTGACCCCTGCCCCGCATAACCCGATAGCCGAAGCGAAGACCGACAGGGGCTCGCCCCGCCCCGGCGTGCGCAGCATGCACGAAGAACTGGCCGCCCGGCTCGCCGGCGAAGGCGAATCGGACTACGTGGTGAAGAAGGCTGCGCCGAAGCCGCAGGCCAAGCCGGCGGCAGTCGCGCTGCCGCCCGCAGCCGAGGAAGTGCCGGCCGAGACAGCCCCGGCCGACGAACCCGAAGCCGAAGCCGAAAAGGTGCCGGCGATCGACGCCAGGCGCGCGCGGGCCAGCCGGCCCAGCGAGGACAGCCGCCGCGCCGCCTTCACCTTGCGGCTGGACGCCAAGCGCCACCTCAAGCTGCGGCTCGCGAGCACGATCCGCAACCGCAGTGCGCAGCAGCTGGTCACCGAAGCGCTCGACCGCTTCCTGGGCGATATTCCGGAAATCGAGCTGCTGGCCCGCAACATCCAGAAAACCGACCGCAAGGGAGTCTGACGCCATGTCTCGCATTTCCAGCGGAAACCGCATGCTTGGATTCGCGGCCGGCACGGCGCTGGCCGGCGTGCTGCTTTCGGGCTGCGCCAGCGCGGGCGGCAAGCCGGCGAGCCTTTCGGCTAGCCGCGCCGAAGGGGCGCTGGCGGTGGGCAAGACCGAGAAGGCGATCCGCCATGCGGAAGCCGCCGTCATGGCCGATCCGCGCAATGCCGCCTATCGGGCCACGCTCGGTTCCGCCTATCTCGACAGCGGGCGCTTCGCTTCGGCGGCGGCCACCTTCCGGGATGCGATGCAACTGGGCGACGCCAGCACGCGCACGGTGTTGAGCCTGTCGCTGGCGCTGACCGGCGAAGGCCGGTTCACCGAAGCGGCGGCGCTGCTCAACGAGCAGGGAAACGCCATCGCCACGAGCGACTTGGGCCTGGCGCTGGCGCTGGCCGGCCAGCCGGGGCGCGGTATCCATCTGATGGAAAACGCCATCCGCGGCGGCGAGAACACCGCCAAGATGCGCCAGAACCTGGCCTTCGCCTATGCGCTGGCGGGCCGCTGGCGCGAAGCCCGGCTGATGGCCGAGCAGGACGTTCCCGCCGACCAGGTGTCGAGCCGCATCGAGCAATGGGCCATGCTGGCCCAGCCGGGCGCGTGGCAGTTGCGCCTGGCCGGGCTGCTGGACGTGCCGGCGGGCGTGATCGATACCGGCCAGCCCACCGCACTGGCGCTGGCCAATACTCCGTCGATCGAACAGCTGGCTGCCGAAGCCGCGCTGCAAGCCGAAGTGCCTGCGCTGGCCGTAGCGCCGGCCCCTGAACCGACCATCGAGCTGCCGCCCGTGGCCGCGACGGCCGCGATGGCCGCGCCCGCTGTGCGGCCCGCCAGCTTCGAGGCGGCCTTTGCCGCGCCCGTCGCGCCTGTCCCAGCGGCCGCGCCGGCACCCGCAGCGACCGTTTCGCAGGACGCCGCGCGCTTCGCCCCAGTGGCAGCGCAACCGGCGCCAGCCCGTGTATCGGCGCCCTCACCCGTGCTGGCATCCGCCATCCAGGCGGTTCGGCAGGCGGAGGCCACGCATCTGGTCCAGCTCGGCAGCTTCTCAAGCGAGCAGGCCGCGCGGCGCGCCTGGACCATCTACCAGAACCGCTATCCCGAACTGGCCGGGCACCGCATGGTGATTTCCGAGGCCGTGGTGAACGGCAAGCACTATTACCGGGTTTCCGCCGCGGGCTTCGGCCGTTCAAGCGCTTCGGCCCTATGCGGCAAGGTCAAGTCCGGCGGCGAAGGTTGCTTCGCCTATGCCGAAGGCCGCCCGCTGCCCGGCGCGATCGATACCGGCACGCGGCTGGCGCGGCGCTGATCCATACCGGAAAAGCGAACGGGCGAGGCAGTGACCTGCCCCGCCCGCCGATTTCGCCGAAAGCGATCTGTCAGTTGTAGAGCACGCGCATCCGCGGCTGGCCTTCGGCCGAGTTCCGCCGGCGCAGGCCCCAGCCCACGGCCCCGAAGCCCAGCAGCATCAGCGCCCAGGTCGCCGGTTCGGGAACGGCGGGCGTCGATCCGCTGTTGAAGAACGTGATGTGCGAGTAACCGGGGTTATTCGGGAAATACTCGCTCAGGTCGATCAGGCCCGACGTGATGGGATCGGAATCGTAGAACAGCGCAAAGCCGTTCGCCTGCTTGACCGAGAAGTAGTGGATATTGGGATCGCCGGCCTCCGGCGTATAAGTGAACGCCAGCGTGTTGGTCTGCCCGCCGGTGAAGCTGATGTCGAATTCAGACCCGGTTATCGATGAGAAATTGGTCGAAATATCGACCTTCCCGTCACTACCGAATTTGATGATAGCCGGCGAACCGGGGTCGGCCGCACCCTGCTGCGTTCCATTGGGCGTGGCGTAGCAACTGGAAAAGCCGCCTTTCCCGTCGCAGTCGTTACCGCTGAAGGTTCCAACCAGCGTCACGGCGGCACTTACAGGCGCGGCCATGAGGCATGCGGTGCTGGCCGCGGTCATTGCGAGAAGCTTGCAAAGATGATGCATACCGACATTCCCCCTGAGTGCGAGGCAGATGCGACTCGCGCGATTAATGAACCCTTCCCGCACCCTAGGATGGTCGGCTGTCGAAGAGGATCGGGATTAACAAACTGTCCCAATCCGGGACATATGTTAAGTTAGGGCGCGGCTTCGGGGCCTATTCGACCACCGTCTTTCCGCCCTTCCACAGCATCGTGACGCGGCCCTGGACGGGCTGCCGGTCGAACGGCGTGTTGCCGGCGCTGGCGGCCATGCGGGCCGAATCCACCACCCACGGCCTGTCGGGATCGACCAGCGCGAGATCGGCTTCGGCGCCGGGGCGCAGCTCGCCCGCCGCCACCCCCAGCAAGCGCGCCGGATTGCGGGCGACGAGATCGAACGCGCGTTCGAGTGACACCGTGCCGTCGCGCACCAGCGCCAGGGCCATGGCCAGCAGCGTTTCCGCCCCGGCCATGCCGGGCGCGGCATCGGCGAAGGGCAGGCGCTTGTCTTCCGGTCCGCGCGGATCGTGGCCCGAGGCGACGACATCGATCGTGCCGTCGGCCAGAGCTTCCAGCACGGCCTGGCGATCGGATTCCTGGCGCAGCGGCGGCGACAGGCGGGCGAAGGTGCGGAAATCGGCCAGCGCGAGATCCGACAGCATGAAATGCGCCGGGGTGACGCCCGCCGTGACGGCCACGCCCCGCGCCTTGGCCGCGCGAACCAGGCCGAGCGCGGCGCGCGTGGTCACTTGCCGGATATGCAGGCGTGCGCCGGTCATCTCGGCCAGCGCCACGTCGCGCGCGACGGCGAGCGCTTCCGCCTGTGCCGGCGCGCTCGGCAAGCCCAGGCGCGTGGCCATCTCGCCCGCCGTGGCCACCGCGTGGCCCGCCAGCCCGCCATCCTCGGCATGGGTGACGACGACGAGATCGAGCATCGCGGCATAGCCGAGCAGCCGGTGCATCACCCCGCTGTCGCCGATCCAGCGCCGCCCGGTGGCCACCCCGCGCGCGCCGGCCTCGCGCATCAGGGCGATTTCGGCGAGCTGGCCGCCCTCCAGCGCCACGGTGGCCGCCGCGAGGGGGTGGACCCACAAGTCCGGCTTGCCGCTCTGCGCCGCGAAGCGCACCCGTGCCGGATGATCGAGCGGCGGCGGCTGATCGGGCATCAGCGCCGCACGGGTGATGCCGCCGAAGCGGAACGCCGGCTTGTCGATCGCGAAGACGCCGAAATCGACCAGGCCGGGCGCCACGAGCCTGCCGCCGGCGTCGATCACCTCGTCACCGTCTTGCGGGGCGACATCGCCCAGCGCCTCTATCCGGCCTTCGACGCAGCGCACCGTGCCGGGGCGCACCCCTTCGGGCGTGACCAGCTTGCCGCCGGTGATGGTGAGGGGGCGGACCTGCTTCATGCCCAGTGCTCCACGCCCCGCGCGCGGCGAGTCAGCACGTCGAGGCAGGCCATGCGGATGGCGACGCCCATCTCCACCTGGTCGGTGATGATCGACTGCCCGGCGAGATCGGCCACCGTGCTGTCAATCTCCACGCCGCGGTTCATCGGCCCGGGGTGCATGACGATGGCATCGGACGCGGCCCGCGCCAGCCGTTCGGGCGTGAGGCCGTAGACATGGCGGTATTCGCGCGGAGAGGGGACATATTGGCCCTCCATCCGCTCGTTCTGGAGGCGCAGCATCATCACCACGTCCGCCCCGTCGAGCGCGGCGTCAAAATCGTGGAACGGCTCCACCCCCAGGCGATCGACCTGCGCCGGCATCAGCGCCGGCGGCGCGCAGACCCGCACCAGCGCGCCCAGCGCCTGAAGGCACAGGATGTTCGAGCGGGCGACCCGGCTGTGCAGCACGTCGCCGCAGATCGTCACCCGAAGGCCGTTGAAGTGGCCGTCGGAACTCGCCCGCCCCCGCGCGCGCAGCGCATGGCGCAGGGCCAGGGCATCGAGCAGCGCCTGCGTCGGATGTTCGTGCTGCCCGTCGCCGGCATTGAGCACCGGGCAGGCGACCTTATCCGCGATCAGCGCCACCGCCCCGCTCGACTGGTGGCGGATGACGATCGCATCGGCGCGCATGGCATTGAGCGTCACGGCGGTGTCGATCAGCGTTTCGCCCTTCTTCACGCTGGACTGCGCGGCATGCATGTTGACCACGTCCGCCCCCAGGCGCTTGCCGGCGATCTCGAAGCTGAGCAGCGTGCGGGTGGAGTTTTCGAAAAAGGCGTTGATGATCGTCAGCCCGGCGAGCCGGTCGGTATGCTTGTTCGGCTGCCGGTTCCACGCCACCCACTGTTCCGCCTCGTCGAGCAGGAAGAGGATCTGGTGCGTTTCCAGCTGGCCGATCGCCAGCAGGCTGCGATGCGGAAAGGCCAAGGCGCCAGCGGGATAGCGGCCTGGAACGGGGGTTAGGGGCGGCGATGTCATTAAAGCCGGGGCTCTAGGACTCCACGCGCCGGTTAGCAACCGCGCTGTTTGAATGAGGGTTCACGCGGAGGCGCGGAGATTAAGAAGGGCGCTCGCAGAGGCGCAGAGGCGCAGAGGGGGGCGTGCCAACGGCGAAGCCGCAATATCATCGGGCAGCCGGGCCATGCGCAACGGTGGAAGAACGGGGCGGCTTCGCCGCAAGCACAACTCCTCCGCGCCTCTGCGCCTCTGCGAGCGCCCCCTTTATCTTCGTGCCATCGCGCCGCATCAGGCGCGATCCGGCAAAGCGGGTGGCGCATCGGGCCGCCCGCCGTTAAGCTGCACGCGGGAACGGGGATCACGAGAGACGCGCATATGAGCTTCGCAGGCAAAGTCTGGCGCTTGCTGGTCGGCATCAAGGACGCCTTGTCGCTGATATTCCTGCTGCTGTTCTTCACCGCGCTGTTCGCGGTGCTGAGCGCGCGGCCCAGCCCCGGCGCGGTGCGCGAGGGGGCGCTGCTGCTCGACCTCGACGGCACGGTGGTGGAGGAAGTCTCCCCCATCGATCCGCTGACGACGCTGCTGTCCTCGGCCGTGCCGACGCAGGAATATGCCGCGCGCGACCTGGTGCGGGCGATCGACGCCGCGAAGGACGACAAGCGGATCAAGGCCATCGCGCTGGACATGTCCACCTTCCTCGGCGGCGGGCTGGTCCACATGATCGAGATCGGCGAGGCGCTCGATCGCTTCCGCGCGGCCGGCAAGCCGGTGCTGGCCTATGCCGTGGCCTATACCGACGATTCGCTGCTGCTGGCCGCCCATGCGAGCGAGGTGTGGGTCGACCCGATGGGCGGCGTGGCGATCGAGGGGCCGGGCGGCAAGAACCTCTACTACGCCGGCCTGCTCGACAAGCTGAAGGTCAAGGCGCACGTGTTCCGCGTGGGCACTTACAAGAGCGCGGTGGAACCCTACCTGCTCACCGGCATGTCGCCCGAGGCGCGGGAGAACTATCGCCAGCTCTACGGTTCGATGTGGCAGGAATGGCAGGCCAACGTGAACAAGGCGCGCCCGAACGCGCGGATCGCCGATGTCACCGGCGACGTCACCGGATGGATTGCGGCGTCGAACGGCGATCTGGCCCAGGCGGCGATCGCCGCCGGCCTGGCCGATCGCGCGGGCACCCGCGTCGAATGGGGCCAGCGCGTGGCGCAAGTCGCCGGAGAGGACCGCTGGGACGATACGCCGGGCGCCTTCGCCCATAGCGAGTTGGAAGCCTGGCTGGCCGACCGGGCGCCGTCCACCCGCGGGCCGGCGATCGGCGTGGTGACCATCGCCGGCGAGATCAGCGACGGCGACGCCGGCCCCGGCAGCGCCGGGGCAGAGCGGATCGGCGGCCTGCTCGACGATGCGTTGTCCAGCGATCTCAAGGCGCTGGTGGTGCGGGTGGATTCGCCCGGCGGCACGGTGACCGGCTCCGAAGCGATCCGCCGGGCGATCCTGCGCCACAAGGCGAAGGGCATCCCGATCGTCGTTTCCATGGGCAACGTGGCGGCGAGCGGCGGTTATTGGGTTTCGACCGCGGCCGACCGCATCTTCGCCGAGCCGGAGACGATCACCGGATCGATCGGCATCTTCGGCGTGGTGCCCACGTTCGAGGACACGCTGGCCCAGTTCGGCGTCACCGCCGACGGCGTGACCACCACCAGCCTTTCCGGCCAGCCGGACGTGATCGGCGGCCTGACCCCCGATGCCCAGGCCGTGCTGCAGGCGACCGTCGAATCGGGATACCAGCGGTTCCTAGGCCTGGTGGGCCAGGCGCGCGGCAAGACGCCCGAGCAGGTCGACGCCATCGGCCAGGGCCGCGTGTGGGACGGCGGCACCGCGCGGCAAGTGGGCCTGGTGGACCAGTTCGGCAATCTCGACGATGCGCTGGCCTATGCGGCGGCACAGGCCAAGCTGGCCGAAGGCGCATGGCACGCGGAATACCTCGGCGCCGGGCAGGACCGCTACGCCCCGCTGATCCGCCGCATCCTGCGGCGCAACGGCGAAGCGAGGGGCGGAGAGGCAAGCGGCGGCGACATGTTCGCGCTGTTCGCCCGGCGCCAGGCCGGCCTGGCCACCCGCGTGCTGGCCGACATGCGCGGGATGCTGCAAGTGCGCGGCGCGCAGGCGCGGTGCATGGAATGCCCCGCCCCGCCCGCAATGCCGGGCGCAGACGGTGCAGAAGCGGCCAGCTCGCCCCTGCGCTTCCTCGCCCGCCTCTTGCTGGACTAGGTTGCCGGCAGGTTGCTGGACTGGACGCCCGACTAACGCTTGCCAGCGCCGCCGCCACATGGCAAAGGCGCGCCCCTGCCGCCCGGCCCACCTGCTTGGCCCGGCGCGCGGGCGCGTAGCTCAGTGGTAGAGCACACCCTTCACACGGGTGGGGTCGCAGGTTCAATCCCTGCCGCGCCCACCATAGACCCCTCTGAAACATAAAGATTTCCCTGGCGGTTTATGGTGCCCTGTTCTTGGGTGCCGAATGCGGCAGTACTGAAGGTCCAAAAGCATCTGCTTTGGCGCTCCTTTCCCCCGCGACACAACCTAGCCTATGGCTAGTAGGCTGGAGCCCTGATCTCGATAACAAGCACGGCCTATTTTACAGCCAAGACGGGGGCCAGACGATCGAGGGGCCATTCAGCCTCGACATCCCAGGTTGTGGCTACGTCAAATACATCGACGCGCATAAAACCAGGTTCGGTCTCCTGGCTACATCAGTGGACAGCCGAGGCCCTGCCATTGGCCGTTACAGATTGCTGGCGGCGTAGAACTGCGCCCATAGCGCCGAACCCGACGATCAGAAGCAGCCAGGTGACTGGTTCCGGCACGGGCGCTGGGTACGTCTGGTAAACGTGGAAGGTGTCCGTCTCGCCGTATCGCTCAATGAAGGGATCAGCGCCGGAAGCGTTGCGGTCGGCATACCACAAGCTGACACCTTCGAAAGCGCCATTGCCGATATATTTGAACGTGCCAGAAATCCCGCCTCTAAGCTGCGGGCGATATTCATTGAATGTGTAGAGGATGCCGTCCGTGCTCGTCGCATCAACGTCAGAAAAGGCAAACTTCACCAGCTCTTGGGTGACGGTGGGGCTGGCCCAATTGGGCGAGCCCGGCCCGTAACTGATTCTCTTGGTCACCATCAGTTCGCCGCTGATTGTAAAAATGGTGACGGCAGACGCCGGGACGGCCCACAATGCAACGAACGCGGCAGCGATGACGCCCAATATGCGCATGGTCTTTTCCCCCTGCTACTAAGGGTGGGCCTGCACCTGCCGCACGAGTCGGCTCATCACATTTTAGCCACCTGTCCCCGGATGGCACAGAAAGGTGAGGCCGGTGCGCCCTGCCTTGTCTGAAACTGCTGCCGTCACCGATCGTCACGGCTCACTCGCGCGCCGCGATGACAAGCCGTTGGAGACCTTCTTCGATAATGTTGCTGATGGGCGATGCGCGGGGTTGTTCGAGAAGTTCGATCCGATGCTTCACGCGATCGGGACACGCTAGCCGGTCTACCTTTGCTTCGATCCGTCCGTGACGACGCTGCGTCAGCGTAAAACCTGCCTGAGGATACTGAAAAAGCTGGGCTTCGCGCGTGCCGGCCGAAACGGGCCTGTTCACGCAGGACTATCCTGTCGCTTTCGGGAGAGGGTTTGCGTCACCCTTCGTGCACTGCTTTGGTCACCAGGCAGGCCATCACGCCTTCGGGTCCGTCCTCGCTGCCGTGGCCGGACCATTTGACGCCGCCGAAGGGGCTGTCGGCCCCGCCGATCATG
>Ga0180221_1000052_pt1 | contig 226499 bp, 214 predicted proteins | sample eDN5th37CKraftMG_FD_151339 | JGI IMG/M metagenome (GOLD analysis project Ga0180221, IMG submission 151339) | Enriched Miracle-Growth compost microbial communities from Emeryville, California, USA - eDNA 5th pass 37_C Kraft MG (version 2) (version 2) ... | reverse complement strand
GAAGTCCGACGAGCGCCGCGCCTTGCTGTTCTACGAAGCGGCGGAAGGCGGTGCCGGTGTGCTCACTCGCCTGGCAAGCAATCGCGACGATCTTGCACTCGTCGCCAGCAATGCCCTGCAGCTGATTCACTATCGCAAACCGCCAGGCGGCATTTGGACGCTGGACGATCTACCGTCGCTGGAACAGACCGATGCCCTGGGCAATCATCAGTGCGAAGCCGGCTGCTACCAGTGCCTGCTGTCCTACTTCAACCAGCCGGACCACGAACACATCAACCGCCGCAACGCGGATGCGCTCAAGCTGCTGGTCGCACTTGCCAATGCCCAGGTGCAGCCCGTCACGAGCAGCCCGACTACCCTTGCCTCAACAACAGCAAACGAGCCCCTCGACGCCTGGCTGTCCGCACTCCGCCAGGCCGGGGGCGCGCAACCTGATGCGGTCAACGTGTCCGTCAACAATGGCGCCGCCACTGCGGCGGCCCAGTACAAGGCATCTCGTGCTTTGGTATTTCTGTCAGCGGTAGATGAGCAGACCGCCAGCGTATTGCAGGACAAAGGCTGGCAGGTGCTCGATTTTTCCGACGCCGCACACTGGTCACAACAATTCGCCGCACACGCCGATGTGTTCGGTTCCAAGGAATAAAGGCGCATGACGATCCTCGAACACGACTTTCTGCCCGGCAACCTGGTGCGCGCCCGAGGCCGCGAATGGGTGGTGCAAAGCGACTCCCGCCGCGACTGGCTGCGCCTGCGTCCATTAAGCGGTGCCGATGACGAAAGCATCGCGCTGATCCCCGAGCTGGAACTGCATCCCGTCGAACCGGCCTCCTTCGACTGGCCCGATCCCGCACGCGCCGGCAACCACGCCGCCGCGCTGTTGCTGCGCGATGCCTTGCGCCTGACCCTGCGCGCCGGCGCCGGCCCGTTTCGCTCCTTCGGCAACATCGCTGTCGAGCCGCGCGGCTACCAGCTTGTGCCGCTGCTGATGGCCTTGCGCCTGTCCACGGTGCGCCTGCTGATTGCCGATGACGTGGGTATCGGCAAGACCATCGAAGCCGGCCTGATCGCCCGCGAACTGATGGACCGTGGCGAAATCGCCCGCCTGGCCATCCTCTGCCCGCCACACCTGGTCGAACAATGGCAACGTGAGCTGGATACCCGTTTCAACCTGCATGCCATCGCGTTGACCTCGGCATCCGCTTCGCGCATCGAACGCGACCTTCCGCATGGTGTGCGCCTGTTCGACCATCATCCTGTGGTGGTCGTCAGCCTGGACTACATCAAGAGCGAACGCCACCGCGAACAGTTTCTCGCCACCGCCCCCGAATGCATCGTCGTTGACGAAGCCCACACCTGCGCCAGCAGCGGCGCAGGCAAGCAATTGCGCTTCGAGTTGCTGCAGCGCCTTGCCCGTGACGCGCAGCGACACCTGATCCTGCTGACCGCCACCCCGCACTCCGGTGACGAAACCGCCTTCTACAACCTGCTGTCGCTGCTCGATCCACGCTTTGCCGCCTTGCAAGGCCGCATGACAGCCTCCGACCCGCTGCGTCAGGAACTGGCGCGTCACTTCGTCCAGCGCCGTCGCAAGGACATCGTCGAGTGGCAGACCGAGACCCATGACGGGCGAGGTTTTCCCCGCCGCATGAAAACCGAGCTGACCTATCAACTCAGCGGCGAATGGGGCGCATTCTTCGACGCCGTGCAGGACTACTGCCGCGAACTGGCTGAAACCATCGAACAGCAAGGGCAGCGGCAAGAACAGCAAGGCGGCGCGCGCCTGATCTGGTACGCCACCCTGGCATTGTTGCGCTGCGTGGCATCGTCGCCAGCCGCCGCCGTCAAGGCGTTGACCACCCGGCTGGAAGGCACCCTGGTGGATGACGACTTGCTCACCGATGAGCGCCTGCACGATGGCGAAGCCGACGACCTCTCCGGCAGTGATCTGGAGCCGCCTGCCCAGGTGCAGGACGCCAGCCGCCTGCAAGCCCTGATCGCCGACGCGCAACGCCTGTCCGGCAAGGCCGGCGACCCCAAGCTGGCCGCGCTGATCCGGCACATTGGTTCATTGCTTGAAGATGGCTATCACCCCGTGGTGTTCTGCCGCTACATCGCCACCGCCCATTACGTGGCCGAACACCTCAAGGCCGCTTTTCCGAAGGCCACCGTCGATGCCGTCACCGGCGAACTCACACCCGAAGAACGCCGGGAGCGCGTGGAAAACCTGGAGGATGCCGAGCAACGCATCCTGGTCGCCACCGACTGCCTTTCCGAAGGCATCAACCTGCAACACCTGTTCACCGCCGTCGTCCATTACGACCTGGCCTGGAACCCGACCCGCCACGAACAGCGCGAAGGCCGCGTCGATCGCTTCGGCCAGCAGGCCGACGAAGTGCGCTGCACCATGCTCTACGGGCAGGACAACCCGGTGGACGGTTTCGTGCTCAACGTCATCCTGCGCAAGGGCGAAGCCATCCAGAAAGAGCTGGGCGTGCTCGTGCCCCTGCCCGAAGACGAAGCCCGCATCAACCAGGCGCTGGTCAAGGCTGCCCTCATGCGGCGCAGCGACAGCGGCATGGCCTCGCCGCAAGCCAGTTTCGATTTCGGCGAATCCGAACAACTGCTGGCGCCATTGCAGGCCCAGTGGCAAGACGCCCTGGAAAAAGCCAAGGCCAACCGCACCGTCTTTGCCCAGCGCCGTATCAAGCCCGACGAAGTGCTGCCCGAATGGCACAAGCAGCAGCAGGCCCTGGGCACCCAGGCCGATGTGCAGCGCTTCCTGCAAAGCGCCTGCGTGCGCCTGGGCTCGCCCCTGGAAATGGGCCGCAAACAGACCGCCCGCTTCCTGCCGCAACACCTGCCCGAAGCCTTGCGCCAGCGCCTGGCCGATGAAGGCATCGACAAACCGCAAAGCATCGACTTTGCCGAACTGCACCGCAGCCACCCGCTGGTCGGCCTGCTGGCCCAGCACCTGCTGGAAGACGCGCTTGGCGGAGAGCGCCCGCTGGCCGCCCGCTGCGCCGCGACCTTGACCGAAGATGTCGATGTCGCCACCACCATTTACCTGCTGCGCCTGCGCCATCAGCTCAGCTACGTGCGCCGTCGCGAGCCTTTCCAGATGATGGCCGAGGAAACCGTGGCCCTGGCCGTGCGTGGCCGTGTCAATCCGCAATGGCTGGCCGACGACAGCGCCAACCGCCTGCTCGAATGCACGCCCAGCGGCAACCTGCCCGCAGAAGCCGTGCAGCGCGAAGTGCGCGCCGCGCTCGATTTCCTCGCCACGCATCCCCAGCCACTGCAAGCCCTGGCAGAACAACGCGCCCAGGCCCTGTTGGCCGACCACGAGCGCGTGCGCGCCGCCGCCCGCGACGTGGGCCACCACAGCGTCAGCCCTTGTCTGCCGGTCGATGTCATGGGCGTGTATGTGCTGCTGCCTGACTCGCTATAAGCCTCGGCCTGGAGAAGAACAACCATGAAACGCATCCGCAAGGCCCAGGCCACGCTCGACCTGCCCACCCTCAAGCTCGAAGGCGGCCTGTTCCTGCCCGACCAACTGGAAAAAGCCGCCCAGGGCCGCGCCAGCGCCCAGGGCGAGGCCGACTACGGCACCCCCAAGGGCGTCAAGCTCAAGGACGAATACAGCCGCGCCTTCCAGATCGCCTGTGCCCAGTGGCAGCACTTCGCCGCGCAGATGGAACGCGCCGACCTCGATGCCGCCCAGCTCACCACCGCCTTCGTCCACGAACTGCTGCGCGACGCCTTTGGCTACGCCACCCTGCAAGCCGTGCAATGGCAGCAGGTAGGCGAACTGCGCTACCCGGTCAGCCTCATGGCCGGCAGCATGCCCGTGCTGGCGGCCCCGCACACTTTGGGCCTGGATGAAGCCGACGCGCAGTTCGCCGTGCAGGGCGGCGGCAGCCGAAGGAAAGCCCCGTTCCAGGCCATGCAGGAGCTGCTCAACGCCAGCCCCGATCACCTCTGGGGCATCGTCAGCAATGGCAGGCAACTGCGTCTGCTGCGCGACGCCGCCAGCCTCACCCGCCCCAGCTTTCTCGAAGTCGATCTGGCCGACCTGCTCGGCGGCCAGCGCTACGCCGAATTCGCCAACGTCTGGCGCCTGCTGCATGCCAGCCGCTCTCCGATTGCGCCCTCTCCCCGCCAGCGGGGAGAGGGTTGGGGTGAGGGGCAATCCGCCGCCAACTGCATCTGGGAACGCTGGCGCAACGAAGGCCAGCAGGAAGGCACCCGCGTGCGCGATGGCCTGCGCGATGGCGTCGAACAGGCCCTGCTGACCTTCGGCCAGGGCTTCCTGCAACACCCCGATAACCACGCCCTGCGCGCCGCCCTGCATGAAGGCACGCTCAGCAAGGATGCTTACTTCCAGCAACTGCTGCGCCTGATCTACCGCCTCATCTTCGTGTTCACCGTGGAAGAGCGCGGCGTGCTGCATCCGCAGGATGACAGCGTCGAAGCCCAGGCCGCCCGTCGCGCCTATGCCGGAGGCTACGCCCTGGCCCGCCTGCGCGAACTGTGCCTCAAGCGCCGCGCCCGCACCCGGCACGACGACCAATGGCAGGCCATCCGTATCGTCTTTCGCGGCTTGGCGCAGGGCGAGCCGCGCCTGGCCTTGCCCGCGCTGGGCGGCCTGTTCGCCCCAGGGCAGTGCCCCGACCTGGACGCCGCCTGCCTGGACAACGCCCACCTGCTGGCCGCCCTGCAACACCTGCGCTGGGCCAAGCCGGCTGGCGCGCAAAGTCTGGTGCCGGTGGACTACCGCAACATGGGCCCGGAGGAACTGGGCAGCGTCTACGAAAGCCTGCTGGAGCTCGTGCCCGCCATCGACCTGCCCGCACGCACCTTCGGTTTCGTCGGTTGCACAGAAGAGGGCAGCACCGCCGGCAACGCCCGCAAACTCACCGGCAGCTACTACACCCCCGACAGCCTGGTGCAGGAACTGATCAGGAGCGCGCTCGACCCCGTCATCGAACAGCGTCTGGCTGCCCAACCGGCCAACCCCACCGAGGTACTGCTGGCCATCCGCGTCATCGACCCGGCCTGTGGCAGCGGCCACTTCCTGCTCGCCGCCGCCCGCCGGCTGGCGGAAAAACTGGCCCAGTTGCGCAGCCTGGAAGGTGGACAGGAGGGCGCCATCCAGCCGCAGGACTACCGCCACGCCCTGCGCGAGGTGGTAGCCCGCTGCATCTTCGGGGTGGACCGCAACCCCATGGCCATCGAACTGGCGCGCATGGCGCTGTGGCTGGAAGGCTACGAGGAAGGCCGCCCGCTGGGCTTTCTCGACCACCACCTGCAAGTGGGCGACGCCCTGCTGGGCCTGACCGACCTGAACATGCTCGAAAAAGGTATCGCCAAGGATGCCTTCAAGCCCTTGAGCGGCGACGACAAGAACGTGTGCAAGGAGCTGGCCAAGGCCAACGCCGCCGGTCTCAAGCAGATCGACAAGGATTTGAACGGAAAACAGATGCTGCTGGGCGTGGACAACCGCAGCGGCCTCGATGCCCTGCGCGCCATCGAAACCCTGCCCACCGATACCCCCGAGCAGGTGGCCGCCAAGGAACAGGCCTGGCGCCGCTTTCTGGAAGACTCCGCACACAGCCCGCTGGCCCACGCCGCCGATGCGCTGGTGGGCGCCTACCTGCTGCCCAAGACGGAGGACACGGCCGATGCCGTGCCCACCAGCATCACCCTGCATGCGCTGCTGACCGACCCGCAACGCGCCCAGACCGAGCACGCCGCGCCCATCGCCGCCGCACGCGCGGCCTGCGAACAGGCGCGCGTGTTCCACTGGCCGCTGGCCTTCCCGCAGGTGATTGCGCAAGGCGGCTTCGACTGCGTGCTGGGCAATCCGCCGTGGGACATGCTTCAACTCGATCCACAGGAGTTCTTCGCTACACGTGATCCTGAGATTGCCAATGCGCAGCATATGGCTGCGCGCGACAAGATGATCGCCGCTCTAAAGCATGCTAACCCTCGGCTATACGACGAGTATTGGCAGGCAGTTCGTACAGTTGAGGCCGCTCAGTCCTTTGCACATTACAGTGGAAGATTCCCGACGTCGGGCTTTGGTCGATTGAACTTGGCCTATCTGTTTGCGGAGCTTTTTCTAGATATGAAGAGCGCCGACGGTCGCTCTGGCCTTATTGTGCCTTCTGGTATCGCTACTGATTCGTTCTCGCAACACTTATTTAACAAAGTAGCAAAAGGGAACCTGGTTAGCTTTTACGACATTGAAAACAAAGAGGCGATCTTTAGTGCGGTACATCGAAGCTACAAATTCTGCCTATTAACCTTGGGTAGGTCGGAAACGGCAAGTTTTGTCTGCTTTGCATCGAATGTGTCCCATCTGAGTGATCCGCGTCGCCAATTTCGGCTGACGCCTGAGGATTTTCGGCTTCTCAACCCTAACACAGGGACATGCCCGGTCTTTCGAACCAATAAAGATGCTGAACTAACAAAGAAAATTTATCGCTCCGTACCGGTGCTGTGGCGAGAAAAAGGAGAGTCGCAAGAAGAAGCTAATCCTTGGGGCTTGACCTTTATGTTGATGTTCATGATGAACACCGACAGCTATCGCTTCAAGAACGAGCCCGCCGCCGACCGCTTGCCGCTGTACGAAGCCAAGCTCATCCACCAGTTCGACCACCGCTGGGCCACCTACACACCAGACGGCAACAGCCGCGATGTCACGCTGCCTGAAAAGGCCGACCCGCATTTCACCGTCACCCCGCGCTATTGGGTAGAGGCCCGCGAAGTCTGGCTACGCGTCGCCCGTCTGCCCGATGGCTTGCTGAAGGCTCTCAAGGACGGCAACGCCCAGGCCGCCGCGCTGTGCGTCACCCAGTTGTTGTTCGGTCGCTACCTGGCCGAACAGCGCCGCGCCCATCCCGGCATGGGCATCTATCCCGCGTGGAAAGCATTTGTCGCCCAGCATCCCTATGCCTGCGCCATCGTCCCCACATCACTGGGGTTCGTCGGGGATAACCCCCCATGCCTGCAACCGCTGAACGATGACTACCTGCCCGCCGAAGGCGAAGCCAGGGTGCAGCCCTACACGCCCGGCGCCAGCAGCGCCACCGCCTGGTACGCCACCGACCCCGACGCCGAGCGCGCCGTACTGGCGCTCGCCGCCGACTATGGCCATCTGCCGGCGTCGGAAGCGCCTATGGCGGACGAGTCCGACGTGCTCGCCCTCGCCGAACGCTGGCTGCAGGCCGCCTGCCCGCAGTGGTTGATGGGCTGGCGGGATATTACCAACGCGACCAATGAGCGGACAGTCATTGCGTCGGTGGTGCCGTTGGCTGGCGTTGGCAATCAAATGCCATTGATGCTGTTCCCCGAAGGGGGAAACCGTGCACGATTCGCTGCGCTGCTCGCCAACCTGTCTGCGCTGGTCTTTGACTTTGTGGCACGCCACAAGACAGGCGGCACGCACATGAATTACTTCATCTACAAACAGCTTCCTGTATTGCCCCCAGACCGCTACACCGAAGCTGACCTCGACTTCATCGTCCCGCGCGTACTGGAGCTGACCTACACCGCCTGGGATTTGCAGCCCTGGGCCGAGGAGTTGGTGAGCGCATGGAAAACGGAAACCGACGACTGGAAGCCCGGCACCCCCGAGGCGATCCGCCGCTCGCCGCTCACGCCGTTCCCCTACGACCCCGACCGCCGCGCCACCCTGCGCGCCGAACTCGACGCCTACTACGCCAGACTCTACGGCCTCACCGAGGAAGAACTGCGCTACATCCTCGACCCTACCGACGTAATGGGCGAAGACTACCCCAGCGAAACCTTCCGCGTGCTCAAGAACAAGGAACAGAAGGAGTTCGACGAATACCGCACGCGACGGCTGGTGCTGGAGGCGTGGGATGTGTTGCAACAGCAGCAGCCGATCACTGTGCCCACCGTCAAACCGTCGCGACGTACCGTGCCGCTTCCCGTCTATGCCGAAGGCGGCACGCCTGCTTCCGAAGCCGAGGATTGGCTGGCGGGCCTGGTGTGCGATGTGCTCCTGCAAGCCGGGCCGTGTGACGACAATCGCATGCGACGCATTCTTGGGGCACGATTGCCGGAAGACACGCCACATGCTGAGACACTGCATGATTGGCTGGGGCCTGTGGACACGGAGCGTTGGACGCACATTTGTGGTTGGCTTCGTGATCTGTTGGGCGTCGCCGCAACGGTACCGCTGTCCATCCGTAACCCGGAAGCGCTGGCCGACATCATTGGTGACTATCGCACCGAATCGCTGGCGCGTGCCTTGATCGAGGCTCGTCGCCACCATGAGGCCGCTCTGGCAGAAGTGATGGCAGATTCGGCATCGGATGCGCAGACCGACGAACTGCGCAAACAGGGATAGGTGCTTATGAATGGTGCCGCCTTTTCGACGACAGGTCATGCCAGACCACGCCTCTGGGTGGAAACGCTGTGGCTGCTGGATTCGCTGACAGCCCAACAACCGTTGCGTGAGATTCCCTTGCAGCGTGGACTCAACTTGATTGTGTCGCCACCAGGAACAGGCAGTTCGGGGCACGGCGTCGGAAAAACAGCCTTCTGCCAGTTGTTGCGCTTCGTGCTGGATGATCCGCTTTGGTCCGGTGGTTCAACCTTGCGCGACGAACTGCTGAGCAGTCGCGAGCTGAAAGAAGGCGCAGTCGCCGCCCGTGTGCATGTGGGTGGCGAGGTGTGGACGGTCCTGAAGCCGTGGCTGCACCAGAAACATTATCGAGCATCGCGATCTGCTGATTGGCGGCAGTTGGCCGCCAACGAGGCCGAAAACGAGTTCAGTGCCTACCAGGCTGCGCTGCGCCAGCATCTGGTCGAAATCCTGCCCGTTCAGGAACTACCCACCTCGAAGCAATCCATCGAGTGGCACCAGATTCTGGCCTGGTGTTCCCGCGACCAGAATGCGCGCTACCACAACTATTACCAGTGGCGCGCCGATGGCGTTGGATTCAGCCTGCCAGCAAGGTCCCCTGCGGCACTCATGCAAATCGTGCTGGGTCTGCTGCATGACGCGACAACACTGCGCGACCTGGATAGCACCGCCAGGGAGATGGAGGAGCAGAAATCGAAGTTGCAAGCACTGCGCGAGGAGCCCGCCCGCTTGTTGAAACATGTGCGCCGCCAACTGACTCGCCGCCTCGATGTCTCCGCCGCTACTCCGTTCCGGCAGGACGGCTTGCTTGAGCACCCAAACCTGATCGGCATCGCCAAGCAGCGTCATGAGGCTTATCAACAGGAGCTGTCGGCCATCGATGCCGAACGGCAAGAACTCGCGGCACAGCGCCAGGCGTGGGTGGAAAAGCGTGCACCGCTGAAAGCTGGCATTGACCTTCTGACCAATGAGATCAAGCAGAACGAAGCCATGCTGGCCGGTGACATGCAGCGGGTAGCCGAGTTGCAGGAAGAAGCATCGTCTTTGCAACAACAGCTACCCACTCGCTGCGACGCGGGAAACCGATTGCTCAGGGATTGCCGCCATGTGATGGAGCGGATCGAGCAGACGCAGATCGACCGGAAGCAGCGGATCGCTCTGCATCAGCGCTCCAAAGGAGAGCTTGAAAGCGAACTTGCGCCCCTGCGTCGCCGACGGGATGAGCTGGAGGCCGAGATAGCGCCCATGAATGCACAAGTTGCAGCCATCGATCAACGGGAAGCCGAGCTTATGACGAGGCACGCACAATCCCTGTCAGCCGACCAGCTTCTTAGCGATGCCATCGAGGACTATGAACACTATGAAGACATCGCTACGGGCAAGTCATCCTCTCAGGAGATCACGACGCTGGAGCGCCAACTGAAATCGACCCAGCGCCGCCATGACCAGCTTCAAGTCCAGCTCGTCCAAGAACGCGACATGGTGGCAGGGCGCCGCCAAGCCATCAGCGCAGCCATGCAGGCCCTCGCCAAGTCGCTCCCCTCATTTCGCTGGGCCGTTTTCAACGATGAGGATAGGCACCGCAACCATCCATTTCAGATGGGGCCAATGCACTCGACAACCTTCAAGGTTCTGGAAATTCTGGCCGGGGATATCGCCTGCTTGCTCGACAGCACCTCCCCGGACAGCTTTCATCCGGGATTCCTGCTGCACGACTCACCTCGCGAGGCAGAAATGAGTGAGGCCATACTGTGGTCACTGCTTGGGCATGTCGCATCGAGTGGAGGTGATTCTTTCCAGTACATCGTCACCACATCGACTGAGCCCTCGGACGCTTTCAAGTCTTTTGAGCGGCTCAGGCTTTCATCCGACAGCGAGGAAGGTCTTCTGCTTCGTCAGCGGGTGGGTGCAGAACAGGCGTCTTTGACATGAGTACCGCGGTGAATCCACTACAGCGGGCGCTGGTCGAGAAAGCCGGCCACGACAACGGCTTCGAGCATGTGCTGTCGCCGGTGGGCGATGCGGTGGGGCTGGCTTCGGCTCGCCATCGCAGCCAGGCGGCAGTGACCGCAGGGGCCGAAGGTTTCGAGGTGCGTTTTCAGCCGGCCACGCCCGCGCTGCTGCCGGAGCTGCTGCGCAGCTTCCAGCCCTGGGCCGGTGCCGATGACGTGTTTCGTGTGCCCACCCTGGCCGATCTGGCAGCCCTGCTGCGCCGCGCGGCCAGCCTGTCGCAGGCCTTGCCGAATCAGGCCGTGCGCGACTACCACGCCGCCGTGGCGCAGGCTGTCGAAGCGATACCCGCCGAGGCCCGGGGCACGGAAGTCGAGCGCCTGGTGCGTCAGCGCGTGGGGCAAGCGCGTTACCGCGATGCCTTGCTCACTTATTGGGATGGCGCCTGCGCCGTGACCGGCGTTACTGTGACCGAGGCGCTGCGTGCCAGCCATGCCAAGCCCTGGGCCGAATGTGCCGACGATGCTGAGCGGTTGGATGCCTTCAACGGCTTTCTGCTGGTCGCCAATCTCGATGCGCTATTCGATCGCTTTCTGATCAGCTTCGACGATGCCGGGCATCTGCTGACCAGCACCCGCCTGTCCCCAGGCGATCTGCACGGGCTTGGCATTCGCCCAGGCATGGTGCTGCGCTGGCTGACCAGTGAACACCTGCCCTATTTGCAATGGCACCGTGAACGCTTTCTACGCAGTGGATCCGCATCCTAGACTCCATCCATTGGCTGGATTAGCGGCCTAGATAGGTGGCAGTGATTTGAATGCGCTCGTGCCCCAATTCGCGGCTGATAGTCTGACGAGCGTGGTCGTCTTCCATGCGTTGCGTTGGGCTTAGCCCCTTGACTGAAAGACCACCTGCCGCTGGTGCCTTCCACCCCGTCAGCGCCTCATACCGCATCTGCGCATACCGATGCCGGAGTCCGTGCATGTTGCTCAGGCCTGCTGCCTTGCATTGCCCATCGTAGACGTGCCGCTGTTGGATGTAGGTCTTGTCCGCCGGAATCAGCGAGCCCAAACCTGCCAGCCGGTGGGACTCGTCCAGTACCGTCCGCTGCTCCGGCGTCGTGATCGGCACCGTCCGGTCACGTCCGCCCTTGGCCCATGAGCCTTTTATGGCGATGTGGTCGCCGCGGTCGGCATAGTGGGGTTGGAACTTGATGGACTCTTCCCGCCGCAGGCCCAAGGCCGCTTGCAAGCGCAGGCTCATGCGAACGTAGGGATCGGTGATCCTGGCCAGCCCATCGCCTAGTTCCTTGGCTTTGCTTTCGTTGGTCGCATAGCGGCGGTCCGCGATGCCCAGCTTGGTGTTGTCCGCTGGCAGGATGCCTGCCTTGCCGACCTTCTCGGCCCACCAGCGCAGGTGCGCCATGCGGTTTTTCAGTGTGCCGACAGACAGACCTTCGGCTTGCCAGCGCTGCAACAGGGCTCCGACATGCTTGCCCTTGAGCGAGGTGGCCCGCATCTGGCGGAAGCCTGCTTCGCGCAGTTGGCGAGCGGCCAGAATCAGCGACCGTTGTCGGTCGGCCTGGGTGGCATGGCTGCCGTCGCGGTTGCGCTGGCAAAGCTGGCGCAGGGTATAGGTCAGGTCGTCCATCGCGGTGTTGTTCCATCGGTTGTCGGGGCTGAGAAGCAAACGGTCAGTGTTTTTGCCAACTCGCCAAGGCGAGATCCCCGAAGGGCCAAGGCCAGGTGCTCAGTTCACCTGTGGCCTCGAATGAGGCGTCCGCCTTGCTTCCTGTGGGAAGGCTGGGCGGAGGAATAGCAAGGGATGACAATGCGATGTGCTGGGATAGATACCTCCTGTTATGCAGTGGTGGAAAAGGAGCCGGCAGGCCGCGCGAGGTCGGTCGATCAGCGACGAGTGCCAGAAAAGGCGAGCGTGTGTTGCGACGATGGCAGGACGAGCCACGCCGAGGATGAGGAAGGCTCTGCCATGGGTAGGGCGGCACACCGAGCGAGCCTGGGTGTGCCTGGGATGGTTCCATCCGGCAAGCCGGGTTGGCGCTTGCAGGAACCTGCGCCAGGGTTCCGGTGTTCATACCCACCGGCAGGTTGTTGCTGGGTCAGTGTGCCGGGGCATCGTCATGTGCGCAGCCATCAATGCGATGCTGCGCCAACCCGCATTGCTGCTGCAGTTCGCCGGGCCGTCACTGCGGCGGGCAGTGACGGCCCTATCTGTCTCACGCCGAGCCCAGCGGCCCCAGCCTTGCAGCACCATGCGTGTTACCCGGGGCTGTTGGCAGCATTCCGCTGTCAGCCATGCACCCGATGATCTGCCCGATGGGCAGCGATGGCGTCTTCAACATGCGCCGGATCTGATCCAGAGTAAGGCTCCGGTGAGTACCGTCTTGCAGACGGGGCGCGAGCCAATAGCCGTTGCCACACATTCCCTCAATATCGTGTCCATAAAAAAATCATGGGCACAATATTGAGGTGATGTCAGGCCTCTTGGCGGAGGCGCCAGGGCAGCAGGTCGGCGACCTGGTTGATGGGGTAGTCGGCGATCACCGTCAGCACGCGGCGCAGGTAGGCTTCGGGGTCGATCCCGTTGAGCTTGGCGGTTTCCATCAGGCTGTACATCGTGGCGGCGCGCTCGCCGCCACGATCCGAACCGAGGAACAGATAGTTCTTGCGTCCGCAGGCCACCCCGCGCACCGAACGCTCGGCCGCCGAGTTGTCGATCTCGAGTTCACCGTCATCGAGGTAGCGTGTCAGGGCCTGCCATTGGTTCAAGGCATAGCTGATCGCATCGGCGGTGACCGATTTGCGCGAGACGGTGGCCAGTTGTTCAGTGAGCCAGGTGTAGAGCGCCCGCACGAGCGGTGCGGCCAGTTCCTGGCGTACTTGTCGGCGGTGTTCCGGCGGACTGCCCCGGATACCGGCTTCCACCTGGTAGAGCTGGGCAATGTGTGCCAGCACATGGGTGGTCAGGGGCGTGGGCCGCAGCGCGTGGATATCGTGGAACTTGCGCCGGGCGTGCGCCCAGCACCCGGCTTCCAGGATCCGGCCGCTGGCGTAGAGCACGTCGTAGCCGGCATAGGCATCGGCTTGCAGGGTGCCAACGAAGTCCTTCAGGTGGGTCTGCGGATGGATGCCCTTGCGGTCGGGCGAGTAGCGGAACCAGGCTGCTGGCGCGGCCTGGCCGGCGTGGGGCCGGTCATCGCGCACATAGGTCCATAGCCGTGCCTGGCGCGTCTTGCCCGAACCAGGCATCAGCACCGGGACCGGTGTATCGTCGGTGTGCAGCTTGCGGGCAGCGAACACATGCGCCCGCAAGGCCGACACCAGGGGATCGAGCAAGGCATGGCTGGCGCCGACCCAGTCAGCCAGCGTGCTGTCGGCAAGCTCCACCCCTTCACGGGCATAGATCCCGGCCTGCCGGTGCAGCGGGATATGGTCGGCGTACTTGCTGACCAGGACATGCGCCAACAAGCCAGGGCCAGCCAGGCCGCGCGCGATCGGGCGGCTGGGCGCCGGAGCTTGCGCCATGCGCTCGCAGCCTGAGCAGGTCAGGCGTGGGCGCACATGACGGATGCGGCGCAGGCTCGCCGGCACGTATTCCAGCATCTCGCTGACATCCTCGCCCAGGCGCTTCCACGCGCCACCACAGTCGGGGCAGCACGTTGCATCGGGCAGGTGTTCGATGACGTCGCAGGGCAGGCGTTCGGGCAGCGGCCGCCGGGCAGGTGCCGCAGCGGGCGTGTGCGATGGGGCCGGCGCCTGGACCGCGCCGCGGATGGCGTGGGTGATGTACAGCTCTTCGAGCTCGAGCTGCAGTTGATCGACCTGGTGTTGCAGCTTCTCGGATTTCTGGCCAAACAGCATGCGTTGCAACTTGGCCAGCAGCAGCTTGAGCCGGGCGATCTCCTGGGCGCCGTCGCGCTTGTCTTGCTTGAGCGCGTCGCGCTCAACGTGCCAGGCATCGCGCTCGGCGCGCAGCGCCTGAACTTCGTCCAACTGCGCCGTCAGCAATGCCTTCAAGGCATCGATGTCGTTGGGCAAGGTCGTGTGCGAGGGCATGCGGGCATTTTATCGGCAGGCCCCGCATCCGAGAAATCCGGGCAGATCAGACTTGCGTGGGCCGAGCAGTACGCTGCGGACTGCGCCAGTCTATCCCTTCGAGCAACATCGACAACTGCGCCGCTGTCAGCGCGATGCGTCCGTTCTCGGCCTGCGGCCACACGAAACGGCCCGTCTCCAGGCGCTTGCAGAACAGGCACATCCCATCGCCGTCGAACCACAGCACCTTGATGCGATCCCCGCGACGGCCGCGGAACACGAACACGTGGCCGCCGAACGGATCAGCCTGCACGTGGATCTGCACCTTGGCGGCCAGGCCGTCGAAGCCGCAGCGCATGTCGGTGATGCCAGCCACAATCCAGATGCGCGTGTGGGTCGGTGGCCGCATCACCGCAGCAATGCGGCGATCGCCGTCTGCAGCATCACAGGATCGACCGAGCCCGTCACGCTCACGCGCGCCGGACCGATCATGATATCCAGCGTGCCGCCCGTAGCGGTGGCATCGGCCGGCGGCACCGCTGCCGCAGTCATGACATCGACCGCAAGCAGTGATGACGGTTGCTCGGACAACCGGCCTTCCTTGTGCAGTTTGCGCCATGCCCAGACTTGGTTGGCGTTGAGCCCATGCTCCAGCGCCAGGGCTGCCACGGACTTGCCTGAGGCGAACGAGGCTTCGACGATCTGCCGCTTGAAGGCAAGCGGATGGTGTTGATACTTGCGTGGCCGGTCCGCCATGGCAACCCTGAAATTCATGTCCAGAAATTTTTTATGGACACGAATTTGAGGGTGTCCGAGGTGACATTCTCGGAGCACGGCGCGCCGGGCGCTAGACGGTACTCACCGGAGGCTTACGATCCAGATGCCGTTGCGCCACCTCGCGCGACGCAGGTTTTGCAGCTTGGCTGCTGGACGATGGAGAAGGGGCAGGCGGCGAGCCATGCTGGCTGTTGCTGACGGCCTGCACAGGTGTCTGCTGCGGGGCGGATTTGCGCGCCGCCCAGAGCTTGAACACGCCTTCCACGGCCTTCTTGATCAACCCGTAGAGATAGGCGATGGCGTTGTGCACGCCGCCTGATTCGCAGCGCACGTCCCACTCGGCCAGTACCGCCAGGCGTTGCTCCGGAGGCAAGCCCTTGAGACGCGAGGTGAGAACTCGTTGCTGATCCTGTGGCAGTTGCCGGAAGCGGGCTGGCACAGCTGACCCCGATACCTGCACTTCGGGTGATGAGCGGTACGTACGTACTTCTTTTAATACTTCTTTTTCTACAGTACGTACTGCTGTCGCAGATGCCCGCACGGGTTTCGGGATGCCGCCACTGGCTTCGGGCACGAGGTCATTGTGCGGAGTTGAACCACCAGGACTGCCCGGATCATGGCCATCGCCCCGGTGTTGCAAGCGCCTGATCCGCTTTTGCATTGTTGCGGGCAGCTTTCCCAACCTGTCCGGATGGCGCATGGCTTCGTCAAGAATGGACTGCGCCAGTTGGCGGATCGTCGCGCTGGCATGGCCGAGTGCCCGTTCCAGCAGGGGCAGGTAGTCTCCGTCCTCAATGCAGGCGTCGTCGAACGCGAGGGGCTGATTCCGCACCGCGTAGCGGCTGGCCATCGAGAAGCCGGTCATCGGATTGCGGCGGTATTCGAGCAGCGCAATCCACGTGGACAGCCGCAAGCACAGCACAGCCTTGGACACGGTTTCAAGGGCCGCCCGCTTGCTGCCCGGTGCGCTGGGCAGATACCCGCGCAGCGCGTCGTAACTGAGGACCACGGTGCCGTCGCTGCTGGCCAGCGCACGGAAAGTCAGCCAAGCGTTGCGCTCAAGTGGCATCAGTCGCTCATCGAGCAACAGGGCTTTCGGGGTGACGATGTCTGAAGCTTGGTGTGACATGGCGAGGCTCCCATCGATATCGGCCAACTGGCCAAAGGAGCCGCCATCTCACCCCGGCATCACCGCTGCCGCAGCTATCAATCCGAACTGCGCGCCTCCCGTTTTTTCGGACTGAAGCAGGGCACAACATCCTTGGTCTTCCGGATCAGGAGGTGGGAAAATGAGCCCGTTGTTGCAGCACATTGGACGTTGCTGTACGCCGATGGCCGGGTTCGCTGCCTCTGATCAGGCCGTCTGCTGACACATCGCACCGGTAACGGGAGAGCGGGAAGCGTCCATGGAGGGCCATCCGCCGCTACCAAGGGACACGCCTGGTTTTTGGGTCCAAGAATAGGTCCAAGCGCGCTGAGGGGGTTCTAAAACTCCATTGAAAATCAACAAGATGCGGTGGAAACACCACTTCTGCATCGGAAAATAGCGTCCAGGCCCAGCGCCTTCGTCAATTCGTCAGCGTCTCGGCCGAATATTGCGCGCTGCCCAGCTTGAGCGCGTGCAGGTATTCCCAAAGGCGATGCGCCTGTTCCGACAAGGGCGCTGAACGCCGAAGCAGGACGCAGCGCAGCGGTACTTCCAGGGTCGGCCCGGCGGCCCGCACCAGGCGCTTGGCGCTAAAATCTTCCCGCACGAGCGTTTCAGGCAGCCAGGCCACCCCCAGCCCGGAGAGCGCCATATGGCGCAAACCGTCGGTCAGGCTGGCTTCGTGGACCTGGTGCAGCTTCAGGGCATGTCGCTGCAGCAAGGTCTGGAGGGACCAGCCCAGGTGGCACTCTTCCGCGTACCCCAGGAAGGAGACCGGCTGGGACCCGGCCTGCCGCAGGTCGTACGCAGGCGCCCCGGCGGCGTTGGGCACGCAGACGGGCACCAATCGCTCCGCGCCGAGTTCGAGCATCTGATGATCGGCGTCGTCAGCCGACAAGCCCACCCTGCGGCACACCGCGTCGCCTTCATCGAATAGCGCGACCACATAATCGGCGCTGCCCTCATCCAGCATGGTCAGGCAGGCAAGCAGATTGTCGGATTCGACGCTGAACCTTGCGCTGCGGAAATCGCTGTGCAGGCGTGGAATCCAGTCGGCGAAGAAGACCGCCGACATGATGTGCGGGGCACTGAAGCGGATGCGCTGCTGCCGGTCGAGGGCGTCATGCCGGAACGATTTCCGCAGGCCTTCCAGGGCATAGACGACTTCGGTAGCGGTGGCATGCAAGCGCCGGCCGGCGTCGGTGGGCTCCACCGCCGATTTGCCGCGAACCAGCAAGGGCGTACCCGCCCACTGCTCCAGTCCCTGGATGCGGCGGCTGAGCCCGGATACCGAGACATGGCAACGCTCGGCGGCACGGCTGAAGCTCTTCATCTGGCACAGCACGAGAAAGTCCTTGAGGCTGACGAGATCGATCATCTTTGCAAAATCCTCAACACGTGCGGAGATGAAAGTATCGCCCGGACCATGGAGGCCAGGCACCCGGGCTTTCACTGGATTCATTGCGGTTTTCGCAAGCATCCCGCTCGAAGCCGCAACGCGCCCCCGGGGGTTTCCTCGCAGAATCTGGCCATTTTCCTGGGGAGACACCGAGTGAACCGACAAGAACATCACCGGCTGCGAGGCGTCCTGGCGCCCGTGCTCACGCCGTTCGATGCCGACCTGAAGCCCGATCCGGCGCGTTTCGTGCGGCTATGCCAGTGGCTGACCAGGCAGGAATGCGGCCTGGCCATGTTCGGCACCAATTCCGAAGGCAATTCCCTGTCCGTCGACGAGCGCATCGCCCTGCTGGAAGCCGCCGCGGGCGCGGGCATACCCGCGGAGCGCATGCTGCCGGGAACGGGCAGTTGTTCCCTGGCGGACGCGGTAGCGCTGACGCGGCTCGCGGTACGCGCCGGATGCGCCGGCGTGTTGCTCCTGCCGCCGTTCTACTACAAGGAGATAACCGACGACGGGTTGTTCGCGTTCTTCAGCGAATTGATCGAACGGGTCGGCGACTCCCGTCTGCGTGTCTACCTGTACCACATTCCGGCCGTCTCGAAGGTCGGCTTCTCGCATGCGCTGATCGAGCGCCTGCTGCGTCGCTATCCCGGTGCCGTGGCGGGCATGAAGGACACCGGCGGCGATTGGGACTACACGGCCCGCACCATCGAACGGTTCCGCGACTCCGGCTTCGACGTCTTTGCCGGTACCGAGACCATCCTGCTCGATACCTTGCGTGCCGGAGGAGCGGGCTGCATCTCCGCCACGGCCAACGTCAATCCCCGGGCGATCGTGCACCTGTACGAAACGTGGCGGGACCCCGAGGCGCAGGCGCGGCAGGAAGCGCTGAACGCCGTACGCGCCCGCTTCGCCTCCTATCCGCTGATCGCGGCCATGAAGTGCGCCGTCGCCGCGGCGACAGGCGACGCCGGGTGGAACCGGCTGCGGCCTCCGCTGATGCCCTTGGACGCCGCCCGGCAGGTGGCGCTGCACCGCGCCCTGGCGGAGGTGGCGTTCTCCATCGAAGCGCTGTGAACACAATCAAAACCATTACAGGAGAAGACAAGTGAGCACGACCTTGACCCGGAACCCACCTCATGGGATTCCGTCCTCGCGCAAGCGCGCGACCACCCGGCGGGCGGCCGGGTCCCTGGCGCTCTCGATCGCACTCTTCGCCGGCCTGCTGGCTTGCGCCGGGGCGCGCGCCGAAACGTTCCCTTCCAAGCCGATCACCCTCGTCATCCAGTACCCCGTGGGAGGACCGTCGGACATTCTTGCCCGTCTCATCGCCGCGCCGCTCCAGGCCCGGCTGGGCCAGCCCGTCATCGTGGACGCGCGGGCGGGGGCTGGCGGCACGATAGGCACCGATCACGTGGCCAGGGCCAAGCCGGATGGCCATTCATTGCTGCTGTCGGCCAGTGGTCCGCTGGCCATCAGCCCGTGGCTGTTCAAGAAACTGCCCTACGACCCCTTGCGGGATCTGGTGCCCGTCGTACAGGTGGCTTCCGTACCGATGGTGCTGCTGGTCAACGCCGCGAATCCCGCGCGCGACGCCAAGTCCTTCCTTGAATCGCTCAAGTCGAACCCCGGCAAGTACTCCTACGGCTCGTCCGGCAATGGCACGCCCCAGCATCTGGCGGGGGCTCTGCTGGAATCGCTCGCGGGGGTGAAAGCGCTTCACGTGCCCTATCGGGGCCAGGCGCCGATGGCCACCGACCTGATGGCCGGCCAGGTCGATTTCGCGATCGACAGCATGGTGGCCGCACTGCCCAACCTGGCGATCGGCCGGCTGCGCCCATTGGCCGTGACAGGGTCGCAACGGTCGGCCTTGCTTCCCGAGGTGCCGACGCTGCAGGAGGCGGGCGTGCCGGGCTACGAGGCCTACGCCTGGTACGGAATCATGGCGCCCGCCGCCACGCCGCAGCCCGTGCTGCAGACATTGAACCGGACGATACGAGAGGTGCTGGACCTGCCGGAGGTGCGCGCGCAGATCGCGCGGACCGGAAGCATCCCGGTTCACGACACGCCCCAGGCATTCGGAGCCTTCATCCGGTCCGAGCACGCCAAATGGGGAGACATCGTCAAGCGTACGGGCGTGATGCTGAATTGAATGAACCAGCCTGGAGCGACACTGCAATGAGAATCCTGGACATCGTCGAGAGAACCGTTCCCATCCTTACCGAGCTGAAGAATGCCCGGGTGGACTTCAGCGAGATGACGGCCACCGTCGTAGCCGTCATCACGGATCAGTTCCGCGACGGACGGCGCGTGGTGGGCTACGCATTTAACTCGTTCGGCCGCTACGCATGCGGCGGCCCGTTGCGAGAACGCTTCATCCCACGCCTGATGAAGGCGCCGGCGGCGGAATGGATCGACCCGGCCAGCGGACTGCCCGACCCGCTGCAGGCCGTCCGGATGCTCCTGCGGCGCGAGAAGGCGGGCGCCGACTCAGAGCGTTCGATGGCGGTCGGCACGCTGGAACTGGCGCTCTGGGACATCGTGGGCAAGCTCTCGGGTCGGCCGCTGTACCAAGTGCTCGCGGAGAGGTTCGGCCTGCCGGACGCTTCGTTGCCACGGACGCTGGCCTGCTATGCCGGGGGTGGCTTCTACCAATCCGGCAACGACCTGGAGAAGCTGGACGCGGAGATTCGCGGCTACCTCGACATGGGCTATACGGCGGTCAAGATCAAGACGGGCGGACTCCGGCTTGCGGACGACCTGCGCCGCATCGAACACGCGCTGGCCTTGCTCCCCGACGGAAGCCACCTGGCGCTGGATGCGAGCTGCGCCTTTGATCGCCAGCAGGCATTGGCCTTCGCGGCAGCCATCGCTCCCTACGGCCTGCGCTGGCTGGAAGAACCGTGCGAGCCGGGGGATCTGGAAACCTATCGAGCGGTTAGCGAGGCCTATCCGGGGCGGGTCGCGGGCGGCGAGAACCTGTTCTGCGCGCAGGAGGTACACAACTTCCTGCGCTACGGGCCGGCGCCTGACCGGGTGGTACTACAGCCCGATCCGCCATTGGCCTATGGCGCGGGCGAATTCCACCGCATCGTCCAGACGTCCGTGCTCCAGGGAGTGCCGCTCGAGCACATCGTTCCGCACGGCGGCAACATGATGTCGCTGCACGTGGCCGCCGGTCTGGGGCTGGGCGGCGCGGAATCCTATCCCGGCCTGTTCGGTCCGTTCGGAGGCTTCAGCAACGAGATCGCCGTCGTGGACGGCCGCGTCAACCTGCCCGCGGCCCCCGGCATCGGGTTCGAGGAACAACCCGCCCTGTACGCCATCTTCGCGCAATTGTCGTCGTGAGCCTCCCCGACCTCGAGCCTTTCATGCCACAACCCGCCACCATCCTGATCGCATCCGACTTCGTGCTCGACCCGGCGCTGGATGCCGCCGCGGACATCCTGAGCGCACGCGGCCACCGGGTCATTCGCGGGCCTGCCGCGGTCCCCGGCCGCAAGACGGTTTTCGAACCACGGGACATGCATCGCTACTTCGCCGATACCGACGTGATCGTTGCCAGTTCGCGCGTCGTCGTGGACCAGCACGTGCTCGACGCCGCACCGCGTCTCCGGGGCATCGTGTACGCGTCGATCGGCCTCGACTCGCTCGACCTGCCGGCCGCGACTCGCCGGGGCATCCTGGTGGCCAACGGCGCCACGCCGGAGAACTTCCAGAGCATGGCCGAAGCCACCGTGATGCTGATGCTGAACCTGGCCTACGACCTGCGGGGTACCGAAGAACTGCTGCGCACCTGCGCGCCCCGCCCGCCGGTATTGCGGGCGCGCATGCTCAAGGGGAAGACCATCGGGCTCATCGGCCTGGGGCGCATCGCGCGCGGCGTGATCCAGCGTTTGCAGGGCTGGAGCGTCGACATCGTGGCTTGCAGCCCCGGCACGCGGGCGTCCCGGATCCCGGGCGGCGTCCGCCTCGTGGACCTGGACGAGTTGCTGGCCATCAGCGACATCGTCAGCGTGCATGCGACCTTGACGGAGCAGTCGCGGAACCTGATCGGCCCGGCCGAACTACGAAAAATGAAGCGCAATGCCTATTTGATCAACACCGCCCGCGGCGGATGCGTGGATGAGCAGGCCGTGTACGAGGCGCTGCGCAGCCGGATCATTGCCGGCGCCGCGCTGGACACCTTCGCCGTCGAGCCGCTGCCCGTCGACAGTCCCTTGCGGGAGCTGGACAACGCCATCCTCACGCCACACATGGTGGGGCACACGCAGGAACTGTTCGCCTCGTTCGCCCCGGCCTGCGTAGCAAACGTCGAAGGCATCCTGGACGGCGTCGTGCCTGCTTTCGTATGTAATCCCTCGGTCGAACCGGCCTGGCGAGGGCGGCTGCGCGAACTCGACGCGCTGGCTTGAAACGCCACCAGGCCTGCGACGCCGGGTTCTACAATGCAGGCCATGCCTCATTCCCCGCTCCCCCTTCGCATCTGGGTAGACGCCGACGCCTGCCCGGCGGTCGTCAAGGACATCCTGTTCCGCGCCGCCGACCGCTGCGCCGTGCAGGTCACGCTGGTCGCCAACCAGATGCTGCGCACGCCGCCGTCGCGCTGGGTGAACGCGGTCCAGGTGCCGCGCGGCTTCGATGTGGCCGATGCCTACATCGCCGGTCAGGCGGCAGAGGGGGATCTCGTGATCACGGGCGACATTCCGCTGGCGGCCGAGGTGCTGAAAAAGGGCGCGGCGGTCCTGAACCCGCGCGGCGAGCGCTATACCGAGGCGACCATAGGCGAGCGCCTGGCCATGCGGGACATGCTGGAGGAACTGCGGTCCAGCGGCGTGGCGACCGGCGGGCCGGCGGCGTTCAGCCAGGCGGACCGGCGGGCGTTCGGCAATGCGCTGGACCGGTTCCTACAAAACGCCGCGGCTGGCCGGCCTCGCGGGACACCGCCTTCAGCCTAACCCAAGCCGGACGGCGCCGCGGCCTTCGCCACCGCCCGCCGCATCCAGCGGAACTGCAACACGACGAGCGTCCCCAGCAGCGCCAGATTCGCCACATTGGACAGCACGCCCGTGAAGAACGCCGGATCGTACGACGCATACCGGTCGTACATGTAGCCCGCCAGCCACCCGCCCACCGCCATGCCGCATCCGCTCATCAGCATCAGCGACGGTACGCGCCAATAGGCTTCCTTCGCGGGAAAGGCCTCGCGCACGGCCAGCACATAGGCCGGGATCAGCGCGCTGAAACCCAGCCCGAAGGCGATGGAGACGGTGAAAAGGCCGAACTGTTCGGTCACGTACAGGTAGCCGGAAACGGCGGTGGCCTGCATCACGGAGCTGATCAGCGCCGTGCGCAACCCGCCGATGCGGTCGGCGACGAGCCCCCACGCCTGCCGGCTGATGAAGGCCGCGGCCAGCAGGACCGAGAGCATCGCGGCGCCCACGGCCGCCGGCAGGCCGCGGTCGGAGCACAGCGCGACGAGATGGCTTTGCGGCATGGCCATGGGAATGCAGCAGAGGAAGGCCGCGCCCGCCAGCATGGCGAAGGCGATGTTGGGACGCAGCCCGAATACGGTGGACCGTTCGCCGCCCTGGCGATCCGCCGCGCGGACGGCGGTGTCGGCGACGGGCCGCAGGAAGCGCGATGCCAGCATCAGGACGATGCCGGCCTCGAGCAGGCCGTATCCCATCATGGTCGCGCGCCAGCCCCAGGTGGCGATGGTGTGTTCGAACACCAGGGGCCAGACGACGCCGGCGATGTAGCTTCCGCTGGAGAGCAGGGCCAGCGCGGAGCCGCGCCGGCGTTCGAACCATTGGCTGACGTAGACGTACAGCGGCGCGTTCAGGCCGCCCATGCCGAGGAATCCGATGAAGACGCCGTGGCCGATGTACAGCAGCCAGGGTTCGCCCAATGTGGAGATGAACAGCCCCAGGCAGACCGACACGGAACCGGCCATCACGGTCCAGCGCACGCCGAAGCGATGCGCGAGCCGGCCCATCATCACGCCGCCCACGGCGGAGCCGAGCCAGGCCAGCGAGCCTCCCAGCGCGGGCACGGAACGGGCGCCTCCCATTTCGCCGGCGATGGCCTTGAGCCCGACCGTGGAGATGAGCGGAGCGCCGAAGGTCATGCCCAGGCAGCAGAGGGCGGCGGTAGCGATGATCCAGGACGCCCTGGAATCGACCATTGGAGGGGAAGCCATATCGTCAGACACCCATGCTGGGCCCCGCGCATCAGGCGCGAGGACGACGGCCTGGCGGAAGGCCTGCGGTGGGCTTCCGTCGTCCGCCGGGCGCCAGGGTACCACGATGGGTCCGGGCGCCGCGCAGTAGAATTCGCATGATTTTGTCCCGCAATCGACCGATGTCCGACATCATCCCCGAACAGCCCACCCTCGATCCCCTTTTCATCGCGCTCGGCGAACGCTGTGCTGAAACCCACGAGCATTGCGGCCGCGTGGGCCGACTTGCCTGGATGCTGGGCAGCGCCTGCGGCCTGCCCGCGAACGAACTCGGACTATTGGCCGCGGCCGCGCGCTTCCACGACATAGGCAAGATCGGCATTCCCGACGCGGTCCTGCACAAGCCGGGCCGCCTGGATGCCGAAGAGCGCGAGCTGATGATGACTCATTCCGAGCGCGGCGAGCGCATCTTCGCCGCCGTTCGCTGCGGCGATGCGGGCGTGGTCGCCACGGCCATCCGCCATCACCACGAATGGTTCGACGGCGCGGGCTATCCCGACGGCCTGCATGGAGAGCAGATCCCGCTGCTGTCGCGCATCGTGAGCCTGGCCGACAGCTATGACGCGATGGCCTCGACGCGGCCCTACCAGCGGCCGCGCACGCACGGGGACATCATGCGGATCATGCGCGAGGAACGGGGGCGCAAGAGCGATCCCCGGTTGTTCGACCTGTTCGAGCAGCTGACGCAGCAGCAGGCCTAGCTTCCTGCCGGCAAGGGCACGTCCTGCGCCAGCGGCCGCAGCCGGGGCGACGCCAGCAGATCGCTCGGCAACAGATAGCGTCCCGGCATCAGGGGCAGCGCCAGCGGAGTGAACCGTACCTCCAGGTCCAGCCCGGCATCGCGCCAGGCCTTCCAGACGAGCTCGGTGCAATAGGTCCCCGCCGGATCGGCGATGCGGAACGGACGTCCACGCATGGACAACGCCAGGCCGACGGCGCGCCGGCGCGCGTCGTCGCCGGCCTGGACGTGGTAGACCGCATGTCGCCTGGACCGCCGCGCGTCGGTGAAGAACGCCAGGGTATCGACCACGACGCCGTCGGGCCGGCCGCGCACTTCGGAGGGCGTGGCGTGCACGACCCGCCAGCTTCCCGGCTGGCCCACCAGCATGCCGACGTGGCTGTAGGCGCCACGGTCGACCGCCATGACGGCGGCGCTGACCGCCTCGGTGCCTTCGCGAAAGATCAGATCCCCCTCCCGGGCGCCGGGCGCCAGCGCGTCCGCCGCGTGCGCCGCCGCGCCCAGCAGCGCCAGCAGCAACGCGCCGCCCGACCGGCGCAGCGCGGCGCGGGCGGACGTCACTTGAGCAGGATCTTCCAGGTTCCGTCTTCGTTGACCAGCTTGTGGACCTGGGTCTGGTCCTTGCCGTTCTTGTATTTGATGCGGGCCCGCACCTGCGCGGTTTTGCCCGCCTCGTCGACGGTGACCTGGTCCATCTCGATCTTGTCCAGGCCGTCGTTGGCCTTGATGCGGTTCTGCATTTCGCCCACGATCATCTGGACCTTGCCCTTGGCCTGCACCATCTGCGCGGCGGGCACCTGGGCGAAGGAGATCTGCTCGGTGGCCGTTTCCACGTCGCCCTTGGCCGCCGCGCGATAGAAATCCTCGATGGCGGACTCGGGCTTGCCGCCGGAGCAGGCCGACAACAGCAGCGCGAACAGGGCGAGCAGGAAGATCGAATAGGGACGGGAGGCGAGGCGCATGGGGTTCCTTGTTCTTCGAGATGCAGCCGGACATCCGGCAAATCCCGCAATGATATCGCGCGATTACTGACAGTAACTACCCACTTTCAATGATCGTTCACCATCCTGGCGGCCTTCCTGGTCCTGATGGGCCGAAAACCGATATGCTGTCCGGGCCGGCGCGCGGGCCGGCCCCCACGAACCGGAACCGCTCATGAAGCTCGACCTTCCGAGCCTGTTCAACGTCCGCCGCGGCGAGATCCTTCACGTTTCGCTGGCCGTGGGCTTCTTCTTCTGCGTGCTGACCGCGCTGATGATGCTGCGCCCCGCCCGCGAAGCCCTGGGCATGCGCGGCGGCCTGGATGCCGTGCGCTGGCTGTTCGTGGGCACGGCCGTCGTCACGCTGCTGGTCAATCCGGTGTTCGGCCTGCTGGTCAGCCGGTTCCGGCGCATGCAGTTCATCGGCGCGACCTATCTGTTCTTCGCCGCCAGCCTGGCCGGCTTCTACCTGCTGCTGGCCTGGGCGCCGGCGGCCGTGGGCACGGCCAGCGGGCAGGTGTTCTACGTCTGGTTCAGCGTGTTCAACCTGTTCTCGACCATGGTGTTCTGGGCACTGATGGCCGACCGCTTCACGCTGGAGCAGGGCAAGCGCTTCTTCGGCCTGATCTCGGTGGGCGGTACGCTGGGCGCGATTTTCGGGCCATGGCTGGCGTCGGTGCTGGTGCGTGCCGTGGGGACGGCGGGCCTGCTGCTGGTGTCCGCGGGCTTCCTGCTGCTGGCGCTGGCGCTGGGCTGGGGCATCGCGCGCCAGCCGTCCGCCGCGGCCCCCGCCGGGCGGAAAGCCCATGACGCGGAGCGCATCGGCGGCGGCGCCTGGGAGGGCATCAAGGCCCTGGCGCGGTCGCGCTACCTGGCCGGCATCGCGGCCTACGTGGTCATCCTGGCGGTGATGGCGACCTTCCTGTATTTCACGCGGCTGCAGATGGTGGCCGCGCTGGGACACGAACTGGACGGACGCACCGCGCTGTTCGCGCGCATCGACATGCTGACCCAGACCGCCACGCTGGCGATCCAGCTCGTCCTGGCCGGACACCTGATGAAGCGGCTGGGCGTGGCCGTGACGCTGGCCCTGCTGCCGCTGACCACCGCGCTGGGCTTCGTCGGCCTGGCCCTGGTCGGGTCGCTGGCCGCGTTGATCGCCTTCGAGGCCGCGTTCCGCGCGGTGCAGCGGGCCATCATGCGGCCCGCCCGCGAAACGCTGTTCACCGTGCTCGACCGCGAGGACAAGTACAAGGCCAAGGCCTTCATCGACACCTTCGTCTATCGCTTCGGCGACGTGGCCGGCGCGCAGCTCGAAGGCGCGCTGGGCCGGCTGGCGATGGGGTTGTACGCGATCGCCGGCGTGGCCGTGCCGCTGGCCTTCGCCTGGATCGGCCTGGCGTTGTGGCTGGGCCGCGCCCAGCAGCGCATGGCGTCGGCCACTCCGGGCACGGAGCCAGCGGCTTCCACCGCCTTTCCCGTCTTGCAGAAAAGGACCGAACCATGATTACTCGCCGCGCATCGCTGAAACTCGCGCTGGCCGCCACCGCCGCGCCCGCGTGGTCCTGGGGGGCCGATGCCTCCGCGCCGGTCATCACCCGGCCCATCCCCCGCTCCGGCGAACGGCTGCCCGTGGTCGGCCTGGGCAGCTCAGCCACCTTTTCGAGCACCGCGGCGGGCGACGAGAAACAGCGGCTGCGCGAGGTCTTCGCCGCCATGATCGAGCAGGGCGGCACGGTGTTCGACACCGCCCCGGCCTACGGCGCCTCGGAAGAAGTGGCCGGGCAGATCGTGCGCGAGAACGACATGGCCGGCAAGCTGTTCTGGGCCACCAAGCTGAACGTGGCCCGGGGCGGACGGGCCGACCTGGAGCAGGCACGCGCGCAGGTCGAGGCCTCGTTCCAGCGGGTCGGCGAGCCGGTGATCGACCTGATCCAGGTCCACAACATGGGCGACGTCGCGACGCAATTCGGCCTGCTCAGGGAATTGCGCGACCACAAGCGCATCCGCTATGCCGGCGTCACCACCACCTTTCCCCGGCAGTACGACATGCTGGAGCAGGCCATGCGGCACGAACCGCTGGACTTCATCGGCGTGGACTACGCCATCGACAACCGCGTGATGGAAGAACGCGTCCTGCCGCTGGCAGCCGACCGCGGCATCGCGGTGCTGGCCTACGCGCCGTTCGGCCGCACGCGGCTGTGGGACAAGGTGCGCGGCCACGACGTGCCGCCCTGGGCGGCCGAGATCGGCATACGGTCGTGGGCGCAATTCTTCCTGAAGTTCGTGATCGCCCATCCCGCCATCACCTGCGCCACCCCTGCCACCAGCCGCGCCTCCAACGCCATCGACAACCTGGGCGCGGCGCGCGGCGAATTGCCGGATCGCGCGATGCGCGAGCGGATGGCCGCGCACATCGGCAAGCTTTAGCGCGGCCGCTGTCCCGCTCCCGCCGGGAAGGATGGTGGACCAACCCGGCGTCAACGGGATCAGCCCGACATCCGGTGTATCGTTCACTCCCACGCCCGCCCCGGCGCTGGCCATGGCCGCGGGCGAGATCCAGCCCATACAGCCCCGAACCAGGAAAGGAAGCCCCGAGATGGACCAGCACGCCGCGCCGCCACAAAGCGACCTTCGCCTGCTACGCCCGGCGGGCGGACCGTATCCTGCACCCGTTCCGACATCGCGGGGGGCCTGAACATGGCTCCCGCTTCCTTCGAACTGCCCGCCGCGCGGGCCCGCGCGATCTGGCTGCGCGCGCAGCGGCTGGATGCAACGGCACCCTTCGGCGCCGGCCCCGGGGCGGTGGGCCGGGCCATCGAACATCTCGGCTACGTGCAGATCGACACCATCAACGTGATCGAACGCTGCCACCATCACATCCTGTATTCCCGCATTCCCGGCTATCGCCGCGCCGACCTCGAGCAGGCGCAATCGGCGGACAAGAGCGTGTTCGAATACTGGACCCATGCGCTGGCCTACGTGCCGACGGCCGACTACCGGCAATTCGTGGCCGCCATGGACGCGCGCCGCGCGCGGCCCGGGCCCTGGATCGCCGGCGTGGACGAGACGGACTACGCGGCGCTGCTGCGGCGCATCCGCGATGAAGGCGCCCTGTCCATCCGCGACATCGACGAAGCCCTGGTCGAGAAGACCCATCCCTGGGGCAGCCGCAAGCCCTCCAAGCGCGCGCTGCGGCTCGGGTTCTTCGTGGGCGACCTGACGGTCAGCAAGCGCACGGGCATGCTCAAGACCTACGAGTTGTCCAGGCGCCACTTCGGCTGGACACGCCGCCCCCGGCCGGTGGGCGAGGCGAAGTATGCCGAATACCTGCTGCGGCGGGCGCTGCGTTCGCAGGGCATGGTCGGGCTGGACTCGATCTGCTATGGCGACGCCGGCGCCAAACCCGCGGTGCGCGCGCTGATCGACACCCTGGTCAAGAAGAAGGCATTGGTCCCCGTGCACATCGCGGGCCAGGCCAGGACCCAACACTGGATCGAGCCCGCCGCGCTGGACACGCCGGCGCCACCGGCCACCGCCACGCATATCCTGTCGCCCTTCGATCCCCTGGTCATCCAACGCAAGCGGCTGCATGCCTTCTTCGACTACGAACACCGCTTCGAGGCCTACGTGCCGCCCGAGAAGCGCGTGCTGGGCTATTTCGCGCTGCCGGTGCTGGTGGGCGACCAGGTCGTGGCGGCGCTGGACCTGAAGATGGACCGCCAGGCAGGCCGGCTGCTGGTGCAGAAATGGACCTGGATCGCGGCGCAGCGGCCAGCGTGGAAGACGGCCATCGACGAGGCGCTGCACGGGTTCGAGCGTTTCCAGCGCGGGTAACGCTGCCCGGCGGGCCGTCTGCCGTCACTGCGCCAGCTTCACCTGCCCGCTTTCGATCATCGCGCCATAGCGCTTGGACGCCTCCTGCACCACATTGCGGAAATACGCGGGCGTGCTGCCCACCGGCTCGTAGCCCATGGACGCGAAGGATGCGCGCACGGACGGCGACTGGATGGTCTTGACCAGCGCCGCGTTCAACCGCTCCAGCACCGCCGGGGGGATGCCCGCCGGGGCGATGAATCCGACCCAGCCGTCGGTGGTGAAATCCATGCCCGCCTCCTTGAAGGTCGGCACGTCGGGGTAGGCCTCGACCCGCTTCTTGGCCGCGACCGCCAGCGCGCGCACCTTCCCGGTGTCGACGAAGGTCTTGGCGCCCTGGCCGGCCAGCATGTAGTCGATCTGCCCGCCCGCCAGGTCGGCCAGCGCGCCGCTTTCCCCCTTGTAGGGCACGTGCACGGTCTGGATGCCGGCCAGGTTGGCGAAATAGACGTTGTTGAAGTGGAAGCTGGTACCGGCCCCCGGCGTGCCGTAGTTCAACTGGCCCGGCCGGCTCTTGGCCAGGGCGATGAATTCCTTCAGCCCGCCCGACGGCAGGATCTTCTTGCTGGCGACCAGCACCATGAACGTATCGACGGCGATGGTGACGGGCGCGAATTCCTTCAGCGGCTCGATGCCGTAGCCGGGATCGGTCAGCGGCAGGGTCACCATGGTGGCGGGCACGGCCAGTCCTATCGTGTAGCCGTCCTTGGGCGCCCGCCGCAGCTGGTCCATGCCGATCTTGCCGCCCGCGCCGGGCTTGTTCTCGACCACCACCGGCTGGCCGAGTTCGCGCGCGGCGCCCTCGGCGACGGTGCGCGCCACCGCATCGGTCAGCCCGCCGGGTGCATAGGGAACGACGATGGTGATCGGCCGGGTGGGCCAGTCCGCCCGCGCCGGGCCGGCGGCGGCCACGGCAAGCGCGGCGATGAGCATGGCGGTGCGTATCATGTATGGGTCTCCTTCCCGCGGGTCAGGCTGCGGTGCCTGCCTCGCTTCCATGGACGAGGATTCTTGGTCACCGGCGGCGGGTTGACGACAGCAACCCGGCCCCGTTCCGGCATGCGGATCTGGCATGATTCCATGCGCAGGCCGGACACGGTTGCGCGTTGTGTAGTCGGAGCCTTCATGGCCATCATTCCCGATATGCGGAAATCCTCTCCCGGCAAGACCCGGACCGCCGGCATCGATGGCCGGCGCGGCGACTTCATGACCTCGCTGGCCAAGGGGCTGGAGATCCTGGCCGCCTTCGAGGTCGGCCATCCCCTGGGCAACCAGGAACTGGTGGCCATCACGGGCCTGCCCAAGACCACGGTCTCGCGCATCACCGGCACGCTGGCATCGCTGGGCTACCTGCGCCTGGACGAACAGAGCCGCAAATACGCCATGGGCGCCCGGGTACTGGGACTGGGCGCCAGCGTACAACGTCACATCGGCCTGCTACGCACGGCCCGTCCCCACATGCAGCGCCTGGCGGACGAACTGGACATCGCCGTGGTGCTGGGGGCGCGCGACCGCACGGGCCTGGTATTCCTGGAAGTGATCCATCCGCCGCGCAACGCGCTGACGATCAACACCGACTCCGGCTCGGTGGTGCCCATCGAGCGTACGTCCATCGGGCTGGCATACCTGGTGGCCGCCCCCGTGACCGAGCGCGTGCACATGCTGCAGGCGCTGCGCGACGCGCATCCCGACGACTGGGAAGACATACGCGGCGTGGTCGAGCGGGCCCACAAGGATTACCGCGAGCGCGGCTTCGTGGTGTCCCAGCGCGGCCGGGGCGGACTGATCAGCGGCGTGGGCGTACCGATGGTGCTGGGCCCGAACGGCGTCTTCTCCTTCGCCTGCGTGGGGCCGTCCATCCAGCTGTCCGAAGTCCGCCTGGTCCAGGTGCTGGGGCCGCGCCTGGTGGAAACGGTGGCCGCCATCGGGCAGGCCATGCGGGCGGCGGACCGCGGATAGGACGCACCGCCCGCCATCCCGATCCGGATTGCGGAACTCGGCCGATGCGGCCGTTTCCCCCGTGGCGGCCGCTGCCTAGAGTTCGAAGCGTACCGATTTCCCCAACGAGCGCTTCGATGAACAGATACCGCCTGCCCGATCACGCCGTCAGCGGCGACTCCGACACCACCGTGTTCCTGCTGCATGGCGCCTACGGCTCCAAGGACTATTTCCGGGACCTGACCGCCACCCTGGTGCAGGCCGGCTATCGCGTCGTGGCCTGGGACGCGCCGGGCTACGGACTGAGTCCGCTGCCCGCGAGCGGGCTGTCGATCGAGCGCCTGGCCGAGGCCGCAGCCCGCCTGATCGAGCACACCGGCGGCCGGCGCAATGTCGTCATGGGACACAGCATGGGCGGCATCACGGCGCCGCTGGTCACGCGCCTGGCGGGCGATCGGGTGCACGGGCTGGTGATATCCGCCACGCTGGGCTCTTTCGCCCGCAAGTCGGCCGAGGACAAGGTGACCTTCCTGAAGGAACGCATCGACCCGCTCAAGCGCGGCGTGCCCTTCCGTACCGCCGCCGAACCGGTGGTGCGCTCGATGTTCGCGTCGGGCTCGGCCGGCCCGCTGGTGGACCAGGTGCGCGAGGTCGCCCTGTCGATGTCGGCCGACACCTTCTGCGCGGCCATCGAAGCCATCGTGAACTACGACGGCCTGCAGACGATGCGGGAAGTCAGCGTGCCCGCGCTGCTGATCGCCGGCGCGCAGGACAAGGTCGGCCGGCCCGACGGCATGCGCGAGCTCACCGCCGTCATCCCCGGCGCGCGCTTCGTCTGCATCGAGGGCGCCGGCCACTATTCCTTCGCCGAACAGCCCGGGGCCTTCAACGCCGCGCTGCTGTCCTTCCTGGACGGCCTGCCGCAACGCGCCGCCGCCTGAGCGGCCTCCATTCCTCCCGGTGCCTACCGCCATGACGATACAGACCCTGCCCGGCGGCGTGATGTCCACGCTGCAGCCCACCGACCATCCGTTCCTGAACGGCCCGTTCCGGCCGATGTTCAACGAGTACATCGCCGACACCCGCAGCCTGCAGGTCATCGGCGAGATCCCCCGCGACCTGGACGGCATCTTCATCCGCAACACGCACAACCAGATCCACCAGCCGCTGGGCATGTTCCATCCCTTCGACGGCGACGGCATGCTGCATGCCGTGCACTTCCACGACGGCCACGCGACCTACCGCAACCGCTTCGTGCAGACCACGGGCTTCCTGGCCGAGCAGGCCGCCCGCCGGTCGCTGTGGTCGGGCCTGCTGGAACCCGAAAAGGCGTCCCGGCGCGGGTCCGGCGCCATGGGCGCGATGAAGGACAACGCCGGCACCGACATCATCTGCCACGCGGGGCTGCTGCTGGCCACGATGTCGCAGGGCAGCGAACCGTGGCGCCTGGATCCCGTCACGCTGGACACGCTGGGACCCGACATCAACTGGGCGCGCAAGATCCCCGACGGCATCAGCTCGCACTACAAGGTCGATCCGGAAACCGGCGAGATGATGTTCTTCAACTACCCGGAACACTGGCCATACATGCACTACGGCGTCATCGACCGGAACAACCGCCTGGTGCATTACGTGCCGGTGGAGCTGCCGGGCGCCCGCTGGCCGCACGACCTGGGCATCACCAGGAACTATTCCATCCTGCACGACACGCCGCACTTCTTCGATCCCGAGCTGCTCAAGCGCGGGCAGCACAAGATGACCTTCCATCCCGAGATGCCCGCGCGCTTCGGCGTGATCCCGCGCCACGGCGACGGCTCGCAGGTGCGATGGTTCGAGGCCAAGGCCTGCCACATCCTGCACCTGGCCAATTGCTACGAGGACGGCGACGAGATCGTGATGGACGGCTGCATCATGCCCGAGCCCAAGCTGCACCCGGTGGGCGCGACCGACGGCAAGGACATCTACGCCCGCATCAAGGCGCGGCTGGACAAGCACAACAACCCCACCATGATGCACCGCTGGCGCTTCAACCTGCGCACCGGCACCACCACCGAGCAGTACCTGGACGACGAGATCACCGAGTTCCCGGTCGTCAGCAACGACTACGTGGGCCGGCCCTACCGCTACAGCTACAACGTGCTCTACCAGCCGGGCGAGTGGCTGTTCCGCGGCCTGAAGCGCTTCGACCTGCACACCGGCGCCGTGCAGCGCTACGAATACGGTCCCGGCCGCTACGGCAGCGAACCACAGGTAGCGCGCCGCCTGGGCGCGCGCGGCGAGGACGACGGCTACGTGACCGTGTTCGTCACCGACATGAACCAGGACCGGTCCGAATGCCTGGTGCTGGACGCCCGCGACATCTCGCGCGGGCCGCTGGCCACCATCGTGCTGCCGGAGCGCATCCCCGTGGGCACCCATGCCTGCTGGGTGGAAGGCGACCGCATTCACGGCGAACATCGCGATCCGGCGGCCTGGGCATGACGCCGGCCGAGCTGGTCCTGCTGCCGGGGCTGAACAATACGGCGGCCGTGTTCGATGACGTGAAGGCGGCGCTTCCGGACACCCTGCGCGCGCACTGTCCCGACTTGCCCGCGCTGGACACGGTGGAGGATCTGGCCGACCACGTGTTGCGTGACGCCCCCCCGCGCTTCTGGCTGGGCGGCTTCTCGTTCGGCGGCTACGTCGCGATGGCGGTGCTGGATCGGGCGCCCGAACGGATCCAGGGCATCGCGCTGATCTGTTCCGGGCCGGCGGCCGACACGCCGGTCCAGGCGGCCAAACGGCGCGAAGCCATCGCCGGCGCGCGCCAGGGAAGCTACCTGGAGACGGCCGCCGCCTCGACCGCCCCCTTCCATCCGGACAGCCTGGCCCGTCCCGATCTGCTGGCCCGGCGCCGGGCCATCGTGCAGGCCTATGGTGCGCAGCGCTATATCGCGCATTGCCTGGCTTGCATTGCCAGGCCGGATCGCACCGGGCTGCTGGACGGCCGCCACCCGACCCTGCTGGTGACCACCACCCACGACCGCGTCGTCGCGCCGGAGAACCTGGCGCGCCTGGCGGCCGACGTGCCGGGCAGCCGGCTGGAGATAGTGGCGGATGCCGGGCACCTCGTGCCGCTGGAACAACCCCGCGCGCTGGCCGGGGTCCTGGCGCGATGGATCGCGCATGGAGACGCATCATGATGCCGCTTCCCCTGCAGGGACTGCGCGTCTTCGACCTGAGCCAGGGCGTGGCCGGCCCTTACTGCACCATGCTGCTGGCCGCGCAAGGCGCCGATGTGGTGAAGGTCGAACCCTTCGAAGGCGACTGGATACGGTCGGGGCGCAACCAGCATCGCGGGCACACGCCGGCCTCCATCACCGTCAATCTCGGCAAGCGCAGCATCGCGCTCGACCTGAAACATCCCGACGGCCCGGACGTGGCGCGCCGCATCGCCGCCGGCTGCGACATCGTGATCGAAAGCTTCCGTCCCGGCGTGGCCGCGCGGCTGGGCCTGGACGATGCCACGCTGCGCGCCGGCCGGCCGGACCTGATCTACGCCTCGGTCTCGGGCTTCGGCCAGGACGGACCGCTGAGCCGGCGCGGCGTCGTGGACCAGATCATGCAGGCATTCTGCGGCTGGATGACCCTGAACGCCGATGCCGCGGGCCAACCCCAGCGCACGCGCAACGTCGTGCTGGCCGACCAGGTCACCGGACTCTACGCGTACCAGGCCGTCGGCGGCGCCCTGATCGGCAAGCTGCGCCACGGCAACGGCGCGCGCCTGGACATCTCGCTGATGGGCGCCATGGCAGCCTTTCTCGCGCCGCGGCTGGTGGCCGCCGGCACCGGCGGCGGCGAGGCCGGACAGGTCTATTTCGCCGCGCCCACGGGCGAATACCCCACGCGCGCCGGCACGTTGATGCTGGCCGCCCGCAAGCCCGCGGAGTACCAGCGCTTCTGTGAGGCCATCGGCCGTCCCGATCTGCATACGGACGAGCGCTATGCCACGCAGGAAGCGCGCAACCGCAACGCCGCCGGGCTCGACCGCGAGATCGCCGCCAGCCTGTCCACGCGCACCGCCGAGGAATGGGAGACCCTGCTGAACGAGCGCGGCGTCATGGCCAGCGTCGTGCGCAGCGTCGGCCAGTTCATGGCGTCCGAACAGATGCGGTTCGCCGGGCTGGTGGAAACGGTGGACGTGGCGGGCGTGGGCGAGTGCCCGCTCGTGCGGCTGCCCGGCGCGCCCGCCTGGTCGGCGCGGGCGCGTGTACCCGCCGTGCCCGCGATCGGACAGCACGGCGGCGACATCCTGCGCGAATCCGGCCTGGCCGAGCGCGACATCCGGCAACTGGCCGCCGCCCGGTGTGTGCGCCTGCCCACAACGCAAGAAGAAGTGCCCTCCCATGTCTCGTGAACTCCTGCGCGGCCTGCGCCTGCCCGTCGTCTCGGCTCCCATGTTCCTGCTGTCCGGGCCGGAACTCGTGCTTGCCGCATGCAAGGCCGGCATCGTGGGCGCCTTCCCCACCCCCAACGCGCGTCCGATCGACGTGTTGGACCAATGGATGCGCGCCATCACCGAAGGCCTGGAAGCGGCGCGCGCCGCCGATCCTCACGCGCGGCTCGGCCCCTGGGCGGCGAACCTGGTCACCCATTCCTCGAACTCCCGGCTGCCCGAGGACCTGGCGCTGGTCGCCCGCTACCGGCCGCCCATCGTCATCACCGCGCTGGGCAGCCCGCGGCCCGCCATCGACATCGTGCACGGCTACGGCGGCATCGTGCTGGCCGACGTGATCGACCTGCGGCTGGCCCGCAAGGCCATCGCCGCCGGCGCCGACGGACTGGCCTGCGTCAGCGCCGGGGCGGGCGGCCATACCGGCAGCCTGTCGCCCTTCGCCTTCATCAGCGCCGTGCGGCAGTTCTTCGACGGCATCATCGCGGTCGGCGGCGGCATCGCCGACGGCTGGGGCGCGGCCGGCGCGATTGCCGCCGGGGCGGACCTGGTCTACATGGGCACCCGCTTCCTGGCGACCCGGGAAAGCCGGGCGCCCGAAGCCTACAAGCAGATGGTGGTCGAGTGCGACACCGAACAGTTGATCGTCAGCAGCGGCATCACCGGCACGCCGGCGAGCTGGCTCAAGCCGTCGCTGGCGGCCAACGGCATCGATCCCGATACGCTGGCCGCCAGCAGCACCCGGCACTACGACAGCAACACGCCCTTCGCGAAGAAACGCTGGCTGGACGTGTGGGCCGCGGGGCAGGGGTTGGGGGTGATAGGGGACGTACCGGACGTGGCGGAACTGGTGGATCGGCTGGAGCGGGAGTACCGGCAGGCGGGCGAGCGGTTCGATTTGCTGCGCGGCGCGGCGGAGCCGCTCTTCGGCGCGCATCGGAAGTCTGGTTCGGCCGGGCGTTGACAGCCACTCACACCGCGATGATAATGCGAACCATTCCTATCTTCTAGACGCGACAGGTCAGCCGTCTGTTTCCAACGCCGCCGGTCGATGGGACGCCCATCCCATGGTCCTGGACGCTTCGTGGTTGCCCACTACTACAGAGAACTGCTGAATTTCTGTGCCCGAGCGGTCAACAACCGCGATGCGGCGGCCGACATCGTGCAGGAATGCTATGCGCGCTTCCTGGCCATCCAGCGCAGGCAGCCGATCGCGGAGCCCCGGGCGTTGCTGTACCAGACGGCGCGCCATATCATGGTGGACCAGCATCGGCGCGAGCTCGTGCGCGGCCACGAAAGCATCGACTTGCTGGCCGAGGCCGAGCATCCGGCGATACCGTCCCAGTCGCAGCCTGATGCGATCCTGTCATCGACTCAACGAGTACGAGCCTATGTCTCCGCCATCGAGGCGCTGCCGCCCCGTTGCCGCGAGGCCTTCGTCCTGCACGTGTTCGACGGCCTGTCGCACACCCAGATCGCCCAGCGCATGAATACCTCGGTCAGCATGGTGGAAAAGCACGTGGCCCGCGGCCGGCTGGCTTGCCGCGCCTGCGAAAAACGATTGCAGGGACAGGATGCTCCGCAAGCCGGGGCAGACGTACCGGGCGTCAGGATTCCATGAAGCCGAACGACGCCGATCTGCGCGAGTTGGACGGGTACGTTCAGACTCAGGACGAAGTGGAACTGCAGGCCGCCTTGTGGGTGTCGCGCGGGAAGGACGGCATGGATGAAGCCTCCGCGAGCCGGCTCCAGGCATGGCTGGCCGCGGATCCCGCTCATGTCGAGGCCTATCGTGCCATGGAAGAAAGCTTCCAGCGGGTCAGCGCGCTTCCGGAACATGCCATTGAATCGATCAGGACGGGCCTGAACCGGCGCGGCCCGCCGGCCGCCATGGCCGGAGCTGGGACGGCCCGGCGGTCTCGCCCATCTCTGTCCGCTCGCCTGGTGCCCCGCCTGGGCTGGGCATGGCCGTGGGCGGCCACGGCCGTCGCGACGGTGGTGTTGATGGCGGGCTGGGCCGGTTTGGAGCACTGGCGCAGCAAACCCGTTTTCGCCGGCGACTACGTCACGGCCCGAGGCCAGCGCCTCGATGTCGAGCTGCCCGATGGCAGCATACTGCAGTTGGACACCGCCACGCGGGTCCAGGTGCACCTGTATCGGCATCGGCGCGATGCAAAGCTGCTGGACGGTCAAGCCATGTTCGCGGTCAGCGCCGATCCGACCCGCCCCTTCGACGTCGCGGCGGGCGCCGCGCGAGTCACCGTCGTGGGCACGCGCTTCTCGGTGCGGTATACGCATGACGGCCTCGACGCGGGCAAGGCTATCGTCGCGGTCGAGTCGGGACAGGTGCGGGTAACCGGCGTCCCAAGACAGGAAGAACGGAAGACGGCGGCCGGCGACCGTGTCGAGCTGCATGCGGGGCAGAGCGTCACGGCCAACGAAGCTGGCCGGCTGGAGGCGATCGTCGATCTGCCCGTGCAAGCCGTGGGTGCCTGGCGCGCGGACCGGGTGACCTTCGGCGATACGCCGCTGGCCCTGGCGCTGGCCGAGTTCGAGCGCTATGCCGACACCGGTCTGGTAGTTCGGGATCCCGCGGTAGCCGACCTGCGCCTCGGGGGCAGCTTCGACCTGAGACAGGCCGGGGCTTTCGCGCAGGCGCTGCCACGACTGTTGCCGGTACGGCTGGAGCGGCGCGGCGGCACGACCGAGATCGTCGGCCTGCGCTGACAAAACGACCCGGGTCCCGGCACCCGGAAAAAACTTCCAGTCCTCTGTTTCGCCACACATGCGGGTTTTGCCGCCCCGTACGACTACATCAGTAGTGCTTCTCGTTTCCATTACTGTTCGGAGTCGACAACCATGCGGCCGTTGCGCCCTATCCTCGTTCCCCTGGCTTGCGTCGCCATGCTGGTGGCCGGCCTTCCTGCCGCTGCCCAATCGGTCCCTGCCGCCCTGGACGTCTCGCTTGCCAGCCAGCCGCTTGGACAGGCGCTCAACGAATTGGCGCGCCAGGCCGGGCTACAGCTCTTGTTCTCTCCCGAACTGGTGGCGGGCAAGGTGGCGCCGGCCGTATCCGGCCGCATGACCCCCAGGCAGGCGCTGGACCGGCTCCTGGCCGCAACCGGACTGGAAGCGGTCAGCGAAGGCAATACCGTGATCGTGAGGGCCGCTTCGCACTCGGGTCCGGCCACGATGCTGGCGCCGGTCGTCGTCACCGCCAATCTCGAAAGGGAGAATGCCTACGGACCGGTCTCTGGCTACGTAGCCAGGCGCAGCTCGACCGGCAGCAAGACGGATTCGCCGATCATCGAAACTCCGCAGTCGATTTCGGTGATCACCGCCGACCGCATCCAGGCGATCGGCGCCACGACACTCAAGGACGCGTTGAGCTACACCCCCGGCGTCGGCATCTCGCCCTACGGCATCGACTCTCGTTTCGACTGGATCACCGTGCGGGGCTTCGACGCCTACAGCCCCGGGTTCTATATGGACGGCCTGCCCCTGCGCAACAACGGGAACTTCGGCCTCTGGAAGATCGAGAACTACGGCGCGGAACGCATCGAGATCTTGCGGGGGCCGGCTTCCGTGCTCTACGGACAGGGCAACCCGGGTGGCGTCGTCAATGTCATCAGCAAGCGTCCCACGGCGGAACCCGTGCGGGAACTGCAGGTACAGATGGGCGACCATCGGCGCAAGCAGGTCGCCGCCGACTTCTCGGGCCCGCTGGACGCCGACGGCAAGCTGCTGTATCGCATCACGGGCGTGGTTCGCGATGGGGAGCTCGGCCAAGGCGGCATGCGGGACGACCATACCTATATCGCGCCCTCGTTGACCTGGCAGCCCTCGAGCGATACGTCGCTGACACTGCTGTCGCAATTGGGCCGCATTCGTGCCGGTGCGCTGACCCGCGTAGCGCCTGAATACGGATCTCTCGTGCCCACCCCCATCGGCACCCGGATACCTGATTCATTGTTCATCGGCGATCGCAATTTCGATCGCCTGAACCAGGACCAGCAAATGGTCGGATACCAATTCGAACATCGCTTCGACGACACCTGGACCGTGCGCCAGAATGCCCGCTACGCACATCTCGATGTCGACTACCGGCAACTGAGCGGCCCGCGTTTCGTTACGGTGAACGACAACGACGCGCTCGATCCGGCCAACTTCCGGCTGCTGTCGCGTACGCCCTTCAGCAGCAAGGAGAAGATGACGGCCTTGGCCATCGACAATCAACTGCAAGCCGATGTTCGAGCCGGGGACTGGCAGCACAAGCTGTTGTTCGGGCTGGACCACCAGCGCACCCGGATAGACCAGGTCAGCCGCAGCAGCGGCACCGCGCCCGTGCTGGACATCTACGCGCCCGTCTATGGCGGCGCGGTGGAACTCGCCGATCCCTACACCGACGGCATCACCCGGCTGTCGCAGACCGGCGCCTACGTCCAGGACCAGATCAAATGGCGCGAAAAATGGGTCTTCACGCTGGGAGGCCGTTACGACAGCGCCGAAGCCAAGACCTTCAGCCGTGCCGATGGCACGACGACGATCATGAAGGACCACAAGTTCACCGCCCGCGGCGGGGTCGTGTACCTGGCGCCCGGCGGCTGGGCTCCTTACCTGAGCTATGCGCAGTCGTTCATCCCTACGCTCGCGCTCGATCCGGCGACGGGCGAGGCCTTCAAGCCCGAGACCGCCCGCCAGTACGAAGCCGGCGTCCGCTATCTGCCCCCGGGGCGCAAGGAGAGCTACAGCGCGGCGGTCTTCGACCTGCGGCGCCAGAACTACGTCACCTACGACGTGAATTTCCAGCCCCGCCAGACCGGCGAGGTGTCGGTGCGCGGGATTGAACTCGAGGCCACGGCCGCACTGACGCACCAATTGAACGTGACGGCTTCCTACAGCTTCACGCCCCGGGCCATCGTCACGGGCAGCGCCAATCCCGACGAGATCGGCAAACAGGCAACCGCCGTGCCCCGCCACAGGCTGTCGATATGGGGCGACTATCGCTTCGCGAGCGGCGTAAAGGTGGGCCTGGGCATGCGCTATACCGGCACGACCCGGGGCGAGAACGAAACGGCGTCCGCGAAGATTCCGGCCGTCACGATCTTCGATGCCATGCTTGGCTACGACATCGACCGCTGGAGCCTGGCCTTGAACCTGCGCAATCTTGCCGGCAAGACCTACATCGCCAACTGCGGATTCGGCAACTGCTACTACGGACCGGCGCGCTCCGTGGTAGCCACCGCCACCTATCGCTGGTAGCCACCAGGGGGGACTGGCGAACACCAGGCGGAACCGGCGCTCCGCCCTTGCCGCATGTGGCCGCTTCAGACCGTCGCCGCGCCTCCCAGAATGACCGTGCTCTGGCTGGACAAGGTCCCGCCGTTGCCATGCGCGATGGCCGTCTCGCAGCCCGCCACCTGGCGCCTGCCCGCTTCGCCGCGCACTTGGCGCACGGCCTCCATCAGCACGAACACCCCATACATGCCGGGATGGCAGTACGACAACCCGCCGCCGTTGGTATTGACGGGCAGGCTGCCGCCCGGCGCAATCGCCCCGTCCGCCACGAAGCGGCCGCCCTCGCCCTTGGGGCAGAAGCCCAGGTCTTCCAGGAACAGCAGCGTGGTGATGGTGAAGGCGTCGTACACCTGGACCGCGTCGATGTCGCGCGGACCGAGGCCGGCCATGGCGTAGGCCGCCGCGCCCGACTGCGCGGCGCCGGTGACCGTGAGGTCAGGCATGCTGGTGATGTGATAGTGGCTGAGGTGTTCGCCCACGCCCAATATGTAGGCGGGCGGCTTGCGCAGGGTGGCCGCCCGTGCGGCCGAGGTCACGATGAGCGCGCCGCCGCCGTCGGTGACCAGGCAGCAGTCGCGCACGGTCAGGGGATGGCTGAGCATGCGCGCGCCCAGGACTTCGTCCACGGTCAGCGGGGTCTTCTCCCACGCAACGGGGTTGAGCAGGGCCCATTGCCGCGCGGCCACCGCGACCTGCGCCAGCTGTTCGCGCGTGGTGCCGTACTGGTGCATGTGGCGCGAGGCCGCCAGCGCGTACGAGCTGGCGGTGTAGATGGGCCGGTAGGGGGCCTCGTAGGGATTGACGTCGGGCGCGGCCACGTTGCTGCGGCCGGCGCTGCGCTGGGTGCTGCCATAGGCGATCAGCGCGACCTCGCACAGGCCGGCCTGGATCGCCAGCTGCGCGTGCGCCACCATGGACATGAAGCTGCATCCGCCTATGTTCGTGCCGTCGTGGTAGCGCGGCGCGATGCCCAGGTATTCGCACAGCGCCAGGGTAGGCATGCGGCTTTGCGAGGTGGTGGCGAACACGCCATCGACGTCGCGCAGCGATAGGCCGCAGTCGCGCAGGGCGCGGGAAGTCGCCTGGCCCATGAGATCCAGCGGCGACAACCCGGCCGCGACTTCGCCCAGGTCCGACTCCGCCACGCCGACGATGGCGCAGGCGCCGCGCTTCAATGCTTGGGAGTTCATGCGGCCTCCGGGCGAAAGACCGGATAGGGAGGCTGCCCATCCTGCGGCTGGTGTACCTGCATGCGCACGCGCAGTCCGATGCGGACCTCTTCGGGCGCCAAGCCTTCGACCCGGCTCATCAGGCGAAAGCCTTCGTCCATGTCGACCAGCACGACGTTGTAGGGCGCTTCGCCGCGAGGACTGATGACCGTGACGGCATGGATGGTGCCCTTGCCCGTGCTGACGCGCCATTGCAGGTCGTCATTGCCGGTGCCCGGGCCGATGACGCGCGGATGGAACACGGGCCGGCCGCTGGCCGGGTCGTACTGATAGGCCAGTTCGCCGCGGGAAAGGTGGTCGCGGAAGATGGCCAGCGGCGAGGCCGGCGCTGCGGAGGCGGAGGTACGGGAATCCATGGTCTCAATGGAAAGCGGGATGTCGGGGCGCGGGCATCACACGATGCCATCGCGGCGGTAGGCGGCGATGTCTTTTTCGCTGCAGCCCAGAAGCTCCCGCAGCACGGCGTCGGTGGAGTCGCCCAGCACGGGCGGCGGCCGGTCGTAGGCCGGCGGGGTGCCGCGCAGCCGCAGCGGGCTGGCGATGGTCGACACGATGCCGCCGTCGGCCTTGGGCATGTCCACGCGCAGCCCGCGATGCCGCACCTGGGCGTCCTCGAACACCTGGGCGTAGTCGTTGATCGGGCCGCAGGGCACGCCGTGGGCCTCCAGCCGCGCGATCCATTCGTCGCGCGGCCGGGCCAGCATGGTGCGGGCCAGCTCGGGCACCAGTTCCTGCCGGCCGACGATGCGGCCGGTCACCTTCTTCCAGCGTTCGTTGCCGGCCAGGTCCGGGCGTTCGATGGCGGCGCAGTATTGCTGCCACTGCTTGTCGTTGCCCACCGCGACCACGATCTCGCCGTCGGCCACCGCGAACACCTGGTAGGGCACGAGGCTGGCGTGGGCGTTGCCGTAACGGTGCGGGACCTTGCCGTTGGCGAAGTAGCCCGTGACCTGGTTGCCCCCCAGGGCCACGATGCAGTCCAGCAGCGCCATGTCGATGTACTGGCCGCGGTCCGATACGGTGCGATGCTGCAAGGCGGACAGGATGGCGATGGTGGCGTACATGCCGGTCATCACGTCGGCGATCGCGACGCCGACCTTCTGCGGCCCGCCGCCCGGCAGTTGGTCGTTCTCGCCGGTAATGCTCATCAGGCCGCCCTGCGCCTGGAACACGAAATCGTAGCCCGGCTTGTGGGCGCTGGGGCCGTCCTGCCCGTAGCCCGTGATGGAGCAATAGACCAGGCGCGGGTTGATGCGCGACAGGCTGTCGTAGTCCAGCCCGTAGCGTTTCAGGTCGCCGATCTTGTAGTTCTCGACCACCACGTCGGACCGCTCCGCCAGCCGCCGCACCAGCGCCTGCCCCTCGGGCCGCGCGATGTCCACGGTGATGGATTTCTTGCCGCGGTTGGCGGCGGCGTAGTAGGTGGAGTCGGTGGTGTCCGCGCCCTGGGCGTCGCGCACCCACGGCGGCCCCCAGGCGCGGGTGTCGTCGCCGGTGCCGGGGCGTTCCACCTTGATGACTTCGGCGCCCATGTCGGCCAGGTTCTGCGTGCACCAGGGTCCGGCCAGGATGCGCGACAGGTCCAGGACGCGAATGTGCGACAGCGCGCCGGTCTGGCCGCCCATGGCGGCCCGTGTGGTTTCGGAAGACATGTCGGAATCAGTCGATCTTGATGTTGGCGTCGGCGATGACCTTGGACCATTTGCTGAGCTCGGCGTCGACGAACGCGGCGAACTCGGGCTGCGTCATGGTGCCCGGCTCGGCGCCCTGCGCCGCGAACTCCTTGCGCACCGCGGCGCTGGACAAGGCCTTGCGCACGTCGGCCGACAGCCGGTTCGCCAGCTCGGGCGACATGCGGCCGGGACCGTACAGGCCGAACCAGGCGGTGGCCTCGAAACCCTTCACGCCCGCCTCGTCGATGGTGGGGACGTCCGGCAGCGCCGGCGAACGCTTGAGCGAGGTCACGCCCAGGGCCCGCAGGCGGCCGGACTTGATGTGCTGGATCACGCCCGGCACCGAGTCGAACATCACGGGGATCTGTCCGCCCAAGAGGTCGTTCAGCGCCGGCGCCGCGCCCTTGTAGGGGATGTGCGTCATCTGGATGCCGGTCATGGACTTGAACAGCTCGCCCGACAGGTGATTGGCGCCGCCGGTGCCGGCCGAACCGAAGTCCACCTTGCCGGGATGCTGCCTGGCGTAGGCGATCAGCTCCTGCACCGTGCGCACCGGGAAGGCGTGGTTCACCACCAGCACGTTGGGCACGGCCGCGACCTGGGCGATGGGCGTGAAGTCCGTGCGCGTGTTGTAGCGCAGGTTCTTGTACAGGCCGGGATTGATGACGTGGTGCGTGGCCGTCAGCATCAGCGTGTAGCCGTCGGGCTGCATGCCCGCCAGTTGCTCCGAGAAGATGGTGCCGCTGGCGCCCGCGCGGTTCTCCACCACGACCGGCTGGCCCCAGTTCTTCTGCAGCTCGGCCGCCAATTGGCGGGCCAGGATGTCGGTGGTGCCGCCCGGGGGAAACGGCACGACGACCCTGACCGGCTGGGTGGGAAAGTTCTGGGCGTGGGCCAGGGCGGGCAGTGCCATGCCCGCCGCGCTGGCCAGCACGGCAAGGGCACGCTGGATGCGCATCGTCATGTCGTCTCCTTTCTTCTATCGTTCGGAAGCGCTCAGGCCGCGCCCAGTTCGTGCGGGAACTCGACCATGGCCTCGCCCGCGGCGACGATCTCGCCGCGCTGGTTCGCCACCTGCACCTCCAGCGTGGCCCAGCGGCTTTTCTTCGTGGCCTGCACGGCCGACACCTTGGCGGTGGGCGTGATGGTGTCGCCCGGCTTGACGGGAATCTTCCAGCGCGTCTCGAGCCGGCGCTGCATGCCGCCCAGCGGATAGAGCCAGTCGGTCAGCATCTTCGTGATGACGCCGAAGTTGTTCATGCCGTGCATGATGATTCCGCCGAAGTTGGTGCGGCCGAAATCACCCTTCATGTATTCGTCGTCCCAGTGCAGCGGGTTGTAGTCCAGCGAGGCCTCGCAGAAATCGCGGATGGTTTCGCGGGTAGGGGAGAAAGGCGTGCCCTCGATGGTCAGGCCGGGCTTCAGGGTGTCGAATGCGTTGCTCATGATTGACCTTCAGAAGGGGCGGATGGTCCAGCCGCGGCCGGAACAGATGACTTCGTCGCGCTGGTTGAAGAACACGTTGTCGTGCACGACGAACAGGCGGTTCTTCCGGATGAACTTGTCCAGCGCGCGCGCCTCGAGCCGGATGACGTCGCCGGGCCGCGCCGGCTGGTTGTAGCTCCACGACTGGCCGGCGTTGACGGTGCCGGGGCTGCGCATCCAGTCGTCGGTGGGCGTGCACGCGAACATCAGCAGGATGTGGATGGCCGGGGGGGCGATCAGGCCCTTGTAGGGGCTGTTGCGCGCATACTCCTCGTCGAAGTAGAGCGGGTGCATGTCGCCGACCACGCGGCAGTATTTCTGGATCGCTTCCAGCGTCAGCGTGTAGGGCAGGGTCTTGCGCGGTTCGCCGGGGACGATGTCGTCCCAGGTCTTGCGCAATTGCTCGTCTTTCCAGAAATCGGTCTCGAAGCTTGTCTCGGTTGCCATGGAAGTCCATTGAGAGGTGTTGACCTGCGGCCTGGATCTGCTAGAATGACCGCTTAGCGGATATAAGTATCCGCTCTATGACCATTATTTGGATTCCGGCCTGCGCTGTCAAGGCCGTGGAGGACCCATGGCGACCCCAGAAAGCGAATCGTTCGTCCGCACCTTCGCCCGCGGCCTGGCCGTGATCGAGGCCATGGGCCACGGCGCGCATCGGAAAAACCTGGCGGAAATCGCCGAAGAAGTGGACCTGCCGCGCACCGCGGTGCGGCGTTTCCTGCTGACCCTGATCGAGCTCGGCTTCGTGCAGACCGACGGCAAGCGCTACTGGTTGACGCCGCGCGTGCTGCGCCTGGGCCTGTCCTACCTGAACAGCCTGCCCTACTGGCGCCAGGCCCAGCTCAGCCTGGAAGAACTGTGCGGGCGCATCAAGCAATCGTGCGCGCTGTCGGTGCTCGATGGCGAACACATCGTCTACATCCAGCGCCAGCACTCCAAGCGCATCCTGACCATGAGCCCGTCGCTGGGCAGCCGCCTGCCCGCGCACGCGGTGTCGATGGGGCGCATCCTGCTGGCCGGCCTTCCAGACGACGCGCTGGAACAGTATCTGCGAACCGCCACGTTCAAGCGGCTGACCGGCGCCACCGTGGTCGATCCCGACACGCTGCGCGAGCGCATCCTGGCGGCGCGCAAGCAGGGCTACGTCTGGATAGACGGGGAACTGGACGAGGCCATCTGCGGCCTGGCCGTGCCGGTGCGCGACCAGGACGGCAACACCATCGCCGCGATCAACGTCAGCCTGCCGACCGGGCAGGTCACGCAGGAAGAAGCCCTGAAGCTGTACCTGGCCGAGTTGCGGCAGGCCGCCTCGCAGATCCGGGCGGCCACGATGTAGGGCGACGCGGGCTCAGGTCCGCGCCACGCTCCACGACGGCCGTTCGTTCAGCGTCGCGACGTCGAAACCCGCCAGTTGGCGGTACGACTGCTCCACCCGCTCCAGTTCGGCCGCCGCCGAGGCATGGTCGCTGGCGCGCGCCAGGGTGCTGACCCGCTTCATCACATCGCCCGCCATACTGCGGTTGGCCCGCTGCACGGCGGCCACGGCCTCGCGGCGCGCCTGTTCGTAGGCCGACAGCGCGGCGTCCGGACCGGGCTGCATGGCCAGGTGGTAGGCCAGGACCCGCGCGTCGATGATGGCCTGCGATGCGCCATTGGAACCGAAGGGATACATGGCATGGGCCGCGTCGCCCAGCAGCGTGGCCCGCCCGGCCGTCCAGCGCGGCAAGGGATCGATGTCCGCCATCGGATACTCGTAGGCCGCGTCCGTCCGGCGCACCAGCGCCGGGATGTCCAGCCAGTCGAAGTCCCAGTGGGCGACGTGGGCGGCCACCGCCTCGGGAGCGATGGGGCGGTTCCAGTTGCCGAGTTCGCCCGCGGCGCCCGGCTCGGTGGGCCGCACGATCAGCCAGTTCAGCACGCCCGGGCCGATGGGATAGACCACGCAGCGCAGATGCTCGTCGCCCACGATCACCATCGAGCGTCCACCGCGGAAGGCCGGCCCCGGCGCCGCGCCGCGAAACATGGTCCAGCCGTTGGTGGCCAGCGGCGATCCGTGCCCATGCAGCGCGGCGCGCACGGCCGAGCGTATGCCGTCGGCGCCCACCAGCACGTCGGCCTCGAAGACAGCCGTGCCGCCGGCGGCAGGCGACGCCGTCACCCGCACGCCTCCGGCCTCCTGGGCCACGTCCTGCACGCGCTGCCCGGCCATGACCGCCTCCGGGCCCAGGCGCTCGATCACCGCGGCCAGCAGCAGCTCCTGGAGCTTGCCCCGGTGCACCGAATACTGCGGCCACCGGTAGCCGGCCGCGAGGCCCCGCGCCTCGGCGTTGATCAGCCGGCCGCCGCTGTCCACGTAGGCCAGCTCGGACGTGGGGATGCCGAAGGACGCCAGCCGCTCGCCCAGTCCCAGCTCGTCCAGCTCGCGCACGGCATGCGGCGGCAGGTTGATGCCCACGCCCAATTGCTGGATCCGCCGGGCGGCCTCCAGCACCGTCACGTCGGAGATGCCCGCGGCATGCAGGCTGAGCGCGGCGGTCAACCCGCCTATGCCCGCGCCCGCGATCACGATCTTCATGGTGCCATTCCTCCTGGCGCGGTCAGGGCTGGCGCATCAGCTTGGCATGCTCGACCAGCTTGCGTTCCGAGACGTAGTAGCTGGCGGCGAACTTGCCATAGTCGGCGGGCGGACTGAACCAGTAGGTCTGCCCGAGCTTCTCCAGCAGCTTGGCGTACTCCGGGTCGTCCACCGCCGCCTTGAAGGCGGCCGCCAGTTTCTGCACCACGTCCGGCGGCATGCCCTTGGGCCCGATCAATCCATAGGGCGCGGAATTGGCGATGTCGTAGCCCAGGCTGCGGGCGGTAGGCAGGTCCGACAGCAGCGGCGTCGGCTCCGCGTCGAACGACATCAGCAGCCGCAGCGCGCCCGACTGCACGTGCGGCAGCAGGCTGCCCACCGCGTCCACCGCCGCCACCGTCTGGCCGCCCAGCAGGCTGACGGCGGCTTCGCTGCTGCTCTTGTAGCCGACGTGGGTCAGCTCGACGCCGGCAGCGGCGGCGAAGGCCTCGGTCAGCAGATGCATGCTGGTGCCCGCGCCGGCGGTCGCCACCGACACTTTGCCCGGATTGGCCTTGGCGTACCGCACCAGGTCGGCCGCCGTCCGGTACGGGGAATCCGCCTTCACCGCCAGCACGAAGGTATAGCCGCCCAACCCGGCGATCCAGGTGAAATCGCGGATCGGGTCCCAGTCCACCTTTTGCATGTACGGGACACGGAACATGCCGGCCGTGGCCGAGGCGATGGTATAGCCGTCGGGCTTGTCCTGCCTGGCCATGGTCGAGGCGGCCAGCGTGGCGCCGACCCCCGGCTTGTTCTCGACGATGATGGGCTGGCCCAGGTGGCGCGAGGCCAGTTCTGCCAGCTTGCGGAAGGTGAGGTCGGTGGGGCCGCCCGGGCCGAAGCCGACCAGCATGCGTATCGGCCGGCTGGGGTAGTCCTGCTGCGCGGCCGCGGCCGGCTGGGGCGCGGCAGGCAGCAGCAGGGCCAGGGCAAGAGCCCAGGCCCCACGAATGAAGCGTTTCATCGATGGTCTCCTATTTATCCGCTTAGCGGTTATTTATGACCGCTTATCGACCATAGTGCGGCAAAGCAAGAAACCGTGTCAAGAAAAGGCGCGGGTGCCCGGTCAGCCGCCGGCGGTAGCCTCGCTTCGATCCCGCCGCGGCGCGCGCCGCGCGATCCGGACCCGGCCGGCTGACGCGCCGCGATGGCCCCGCCCCGGGTCATCGCATGGCGGTCACTCTATCGTCACGCCCGTCCGGGCGATGATGTCCTTCCAGGCCCTGGCCTCGTTCCGCATGCGGTCGGCGAACTGCGCAGGCGAATTCGCCACCGGCAGCGTGCCCTGCTCAACGAACTTGCGCTGCACGTCCGGATCCCCCACCGCCGCGCGAAAGGCGCCGGCCAGCCGCTCGACGATGGCCGGATCGGTGCCGCGCGGCGCCGCGATGCCCCACCAGTTGGCCAGGATGACGCCCGGCGGCAGGCCGACCTCGGCCGTGGTCGGCACCTGCGGCAGGGCCGGCAGCCGCTGGTCGGCGGCCACCGCCACGGCGCGGATGCGCCCCGCCGCGATCTGCCCGGCGACGATGCCGTAGCTGGCGATCAGCAATTGCACGTCATTGGCGACCAGCGCCTGCACCCCGGGCTGCGAACCCTTGTAGGGTACGTGGACCATGCGCGCGCCCAACTGATCGGACAGCATCAGCGCGGACACGTGCGGCACGGTACCCGCGCCTGGCGATCCGTAGTTCAGCTTGCCCGGGTGGGCCTTGGCATAGTCGGCAAAACCGGCGTAGTCGCGGGCCGGCAATGCGCCCGTGATCGTGACCAGATAGGGCTGCTCGACCAGCAGGCTGACCGGCGTCAGCGCCGCCAGCGGATCGAAGCCCATCTTGGGGAACAGGAACTGGTTGATGACGAAGTTGTTCGTCGGCCCCATCAGCAGCGTATAGCCATCGGGCGCGGCGTTGACCACGTCCAGCGTGCCGATGTTGCCCGCCGCGCCGGCCTTGTAGTCGATGATGACGGGCTGCCCGAGCTGCTTCTCCAGGGCCTGCTGCAGGTTGCGCAGCACCAGGTCTCCGCCGCCGCCGGGCGGATAGGGCAGGACGATCTTGACCGGCCGCTCGGGATAGGCGGAGAAGGCGGCGGCGGCGAACGACAGGCTGGCGATGGCCAGGACCACACGGCATCCACTGCATGGCTTGCTCATAAGAACTCCCATGAACGTAAGGAAACCCTGGCCGGCCGGAACCTAGGCCAGGTCGAAGCGCTGTCCCCGGTTCTGCTTGTCGGCGCGCCGGTAGATGTCCCACGCCAGCGCCACGTCTATGCTGCCTATGCCGGTCATGAAAGCCATGACCCGATCCGTCGCGGCGGCCCGTCCCGGGGCGCGGCCGCTCACGATGTCCTGCATGCCGATGCCGCGGGCATCGTCGATGGCCAGCCCCGGCCGGTAGCGCTCGAAGGCGCGCGCCAGGTTGTCCCGGTGGTCGCACACCACGCGGTCGGCCCGTCCATACGTGGCGTCGTCCCACGAGCCCGTGATGTCGAGCGGGATCAGCACCGTGCCCGGCGACCACCATTCGGCCGCGATGGGGTGGGTCTGGAGCTTGGGCACGGAAGACACCACGATGTCCATGTCCTGCACGGCCTGCCGGACCTCGTCCACCGGCTTCATGGTCCACGCCCCCTGGTCCGCCATGCGCGCGCAGAAGCCAGCCCGCGAAGCGGGGCGCTGCGAGGCCACGAACACGTCCGAGATCGACGGGAACAGCGCCGCCAGGCAGCGCAGGGACCATTCGCCCAGTCCGCCGCAGCCCACCAGGCCGACGCGGCGCGGCATGGGGTTGGCGCAGTACCTGGCCGCCAGTGCGGCGCACGCCCCCGTGCGGGCATAGGTGATCCACATCCCTTCCATGATGGCCACCGGCACGCCGGTGACCGGATCGTTCAGCACGATCAGCGCGCTGGAGTCCGGCGCGCCATGCCGGGCATTGCCCGGAAAGAACGACACCCACTTCATGCCCAGCGCCTGCTGCCCCGCCACCCAGGCGGGCATGGCGTGCAGGAAGCTGGACGGCCCGTGCGGATGCAGCGCGACCTTGGCCGGCACCTCGACCTCGCCTGCCGCGTCGCGGCGGTAGGTGTCCTCGACGACACGGATGACATCGGCCAGCGGCGGCGCACAGCGCGCGACGTCGGCGGCGGACAGCAGGAGCGGTCGTATGGCGGCGGGCATGTCGGTCTCCATCGAAGCCTGTGGGTTCGCTAGGAAATGACGTACAGCCGCCAGTCCAGGGAGCCCGAGATGATCTCGCACCCCCGCGCGCGCACGATCACGTGCTCTTCGGCGTTCAGCAGCCCTTCCTGCGTCTCGATCTTGGGTTCCGGCGTGATGCTCATGCCTTCCTGGAACACGTGCGCATCGAACGCGTTGATGTAGGGCGGCTCGTTGACCAGCCCGATGCCGTGGCCGATGCGCTTGGCGGGATGGTCCGAGTAGTTGGTCCAGCCGGTCCGGGCCAGCAGCGACTGCGAGTACTCGAACACCGATGCGGTCGTGACGCCGGGCCGGATCTTCTCCATCACCTGGAAAAGGATTTCCCACATGCCGTCATGCTCGCCCTGCTGGCGCGCGCTGGGCGCGCCGAACACCGCGCGCCGCGTGATGTCCATCTTGTAGCCGTTCACGCTGCAGCCGCCGTCCAGGTAAAGAATGTCCCCGCGCCGGAAGGCGCCGCCGGGTCCCGTGGCGCCCAGCGCCACCGGCGGCCCGGAATCCAGGTCCGCGCCCAGTTCGGCGTACAGGGCCATGATGCGCTGCTGGACCGCGCGCTGCGTCACGCCCTCGTTCAAGGATTCCAGGCATTGCCCCCAGGCCCGCGATCCGATCGCGCATGCCTGTCGCAGCTGCTCGATCTCCCATTCGGACTTGATCATGCGGCAGGCCCAGATCACCGGCGAGGAATCGACCCAGCGTATGCCGGGCAACTCGCCGCGCAGGCGGTCGAGATCCGCCAGCCCCAGGCCCAGCCGCGGTTCGTTGCCCAGCTCGATGCCCAGCCGCGCGGCGTGCAGCCCGCGTTCGGCCAGGATGTCGCGCAGCCCCCAGTCGGTGGCCGGCTCGCGGTCGAACGGCACCTCGGGATAGATGCGCCGGTCGGCCACGCAGGGATTGCCCGGCCGGCGATACAGGCGCGCGAACATGTCCGGACCGCTCCAGTTCACCAGGGCCGGTTCGCCCTCGGCCGGCAGCACGAAGGCCGCCGGGCGGCCGGGGCTGGCCTTCTCGCCGGTGAAGTAATAGAAACCCACGGGGTCGGTAACCACCAGCCCGTCCATGCCGGCGCGCGCCATTTCCGCCCGCGCGCGGGCCATCCTCGCTTCGAACTCCTGCCGTGGCACGCTCACTGTTCGCTCCTCCTGTCGCCGCGCCGCGTCCCTTGGAAGCGTGCGACGCGGTAGTCAAAAGCCGACGGCCGCGCCGTCCTTGCGATGGTCCGATCCCGCCACGTAGCCGTCGCTGCCGCGCAGGATCAATTGCGCGCCGCCGAACGCGAAGGCCGCCTGCGGCGATTCCTGCCGCACTTCGTGGCCAAGCGCCAGCAGGCCCGCCACGCTGGATTCCGGCATGCCGGCCTCGACCAGCACCTTGCGTCCCGACACCACCTGCCAGCGCGGCGCGTCGGACGCGGCCTGCGGATTCTGGCCGTACAGCTGCGTGCGCACGGCCAGTTGGAGATGCCCTTGCGCCTGCATCGGCCCCCCCATCACGCCGAAGCTCATCGCGGGCTGGCCCGCGCGCATCGCGAAGCCGGGGATGATGGTGTGCAGCGGCAGCCGCCGCGACCCCACCAGGTTGGGATGCCCGGGCCGCAGCGAGAAGCCCATGCCGCGGTTCTGCAGGCTGATGCCGGTGCCGGGCACGACCACGCCCGAACCGAAGCCCTCGTAGTTGGACTGGATGAACGAGACCATCATGCCCGCCGCGTCGGCGGCGGCCAGATAAACCGTGCCGCCCTGGCGCGGCGCGCCCGCGCCGAAATCGCCGGCGCGCGCCGGATCGATCAGCGCCGCGCGCGCATCCAGATAGTCATCCGCCAGCAGGGACTTCGGGTCGACCTGCATACCGGCCGGATCGCCGACGAAGGCCTCGACGTCGGCGAACGCCAGCTTCATCGCCTCGATCTGCAGGTGCATGGCCTCGACGCTGTCGACCGCGTGTCGCCGCAGGTCGTGGCGCGCCAGGATGCCCAGCGCGATCAGCGTGGCGATGCCCTGCGTATTGGGCGGAATCTCGTGCACGTCGACGTTGCCGATGCGCTGCGACAGCGTGCCGCACCAGTGCGCCTCGTGCGCCGCCAGGTCGTCCCGCGTCATCGCGCCGCCATGGCGCGCGGCATGCGCGACCAGGGCCTCGGCCAGCGCGCCCCGGTAGAAGGCCTCGCCGCCCGTGGCGGCGATGGCTTCCAGCGTGCCGGCCAGCGGCGCATTGCGAAAGGTCTCGCCGGCGGCCGGTGCACGCCCCCCGGGCAGGAAGGCATCGGCAAAGCCCGGCTGGTCGGCATAGTTGGGCGCGATGCGATGCCACAGCGCGGCGATCAGTGGACTGACCGCGAACCCCCGCCGGGCGTAGTCCACGGCCGGTTCGAACAAGCGCTCGAAAGGCAGCGCGCCGAAGCGCCGGCTCAGCGCTACCCACGATGACACCGCGCCCGGCACCGTGACGCTGTCCCAGCCACGGCGCGGCATGGTCTCGCGCCCGGCGAAACGCGCCGCATCCCAGGCGGCCGGCGCGCGCCCGCTGGCGTTCAGGCCGTGCAGGCTCGCGCCGTCCCAGACAATCGCGAAGGCATCGCTGCCCACGCCGTTGGCGGTGGGCTCGACCACCGTGGACGCGATGGCGGCCGCGACCGCCGCATCGACGGCGTTGCCGCCTTGCAGCAGCATGCGCAGCCCGGCCTGCGCCGCCAGCGGCTGCGAGGCGCACACCACGTTGCGCGCCAGCACCGGCGAACGCTGCGACGGATAGGGCAATGCGTAGTCGAGATCCATGGCGCTCAGGCGGGAACGCGGGACACCGGGGTCACCCAATGCGCGTAGCGTTCGTCGCGTCCGCGCACGGCATCGAAATACAGCGACTGCAGCCGCCGCGTCACCGGCCCGGGCACGCCCTGGCCGATGGGCCGGTCGTCCAGCGCCACCACCGGCGTGACCTCGGCCCCGGTGCCCACGAAGAAAGCCTCGTCGGCGATGTACATGGCGTCGCGGGTGAAGAACTCCTCGCGCACCACCAGGCCCGCGCCACGCGCGAGCTGGATGATGGAGTCGCGGGTGATGCCGTCCAGGATATAGGTCAGCGGCGGCGTGATCAGTTGCCCGTCGCGCACGATGAAGACGTTCTCGACCGAGCCCTCGGCCACGTGCCCCTCGGCGTCCAGCAGCAGCGCCTCGTCGTAGCCGCCGCGCAGCGCATCGGTGCGCGCCATCTGGAACAGCATGTAGTTGCCGCAGGCCTTGGCCTTGGACATGTTCGAATTGATGTGATGCCGCGTATAGGACGAAGTCTTGACCCGCGTGCCCTGCTCCAGCTTGCCCTGGCCCAGGTATTCGCCCCAGAACCAGACCGCGATGCCCACGCTGACCTTGCACCCCGTGTAGTTCAGCCCCATGCCGCCGTAGCCGATGTAGGCCACCGGCCGCAGATAGCACTGCGAGTGGCCGCTGGCCGCGACGGTTTCGCGGCAGGCCTCGACGATGGTTTCCCGGGTGTAGGGAATGTCCAGCCCGATGATCTTGGCCGACTTGAACAATCGGTCGATGTGGGCGTCGAGCCGGAATATGGACGTGCCCTGCTCGCCGTCATAGGCGCGTATGCCTTCGAAGACCCCGAACCCATACTGGAAACTGTTGCTGACGAAATGGACGGACGCATCCGCCCAATCCACCAGCTTGCCATCGATCCAGATGGGTGAACCCTGCTCTTCCATGACCGCCTCCTTCCAGGAAAGGCCGACTGCAAGAACTGCTTGAAGGGATTGCCGCTTACTTGATGGGAGAAATCTTCAGGTTGCGCAGCATGCGCTGCAGCGTGGTGCGCAGGATCTCCAGGTCCGCCGGCGGCACGTCGTGCACCGACCACTCGTACTGCGCCGACACCGCCGGCAGCATCGCGTCGAGCAGGTCGCGCCCGGCCTGGGTGATCGAAACGATGACCGCGCGGCCGTCGTCATCGTCCTGCTCGACGGTGACCAACTCCTGCGCCTCCATCCGGCCGATGGTGCGGCTGAGCGTGGAGGACTCGATCAGCGTCAGCTCGATCAGGTCGCGCATGCGGGCATGGTCGCGGCGGGTAAGCGCGATCAACACCCGGTAGACGCTGGCGGTCTGGTTGAAGGGGCGCAGCGCCTCGGTCAGGCTGATGGCCAGCCGTTCGGACACCTGCCGCAGCAGGTAGGCCGTCTTCTTTTCGCTGCGCTGGTCCGAGAAGGCATCCGGCTCGTCATCGACCGGATCGACCGGCTTGCGGCGGGAGGAACGCGTCGAGCTGGAGGCCATGGCGCAGGAACCGTGATGGTTGCGATGGCCTATTTACTCACAAATAAACTTGCATATACAAGTTCTTTTACAAGGATATTTTCATTTGATATCGCATGAAAAACGGGAGGCCCACAGCCTCCCGCTCCTGCTAGCCCCCCACGCGCGCCATCCTCACCCCCAACGCCCCCAGCGCCGTCGCGGTGGCCAGCCCCACCACGCCCAGCCAGCCCGCATGCGCCCACACCAGGCTGCCCAGCCCCGCGCCGGCGGCCATGCCGATGAACATCCCGGCCACCAGCAGGGCGTTCAGGCGGCTGCGCGCCGCGGGCTCCAGGCCGTAGACCTGGGTCTGGCTGGCAACCAGCGAGGCCTGCACGCCGAAGTCGAAGCCGATGGCGCTGGCCACCAGCAAGGCGAGCTGCGCCTGTGCCGGCAGCACCTCGGTCAGCGCCAGGCTGGCGAACGAGACGGCCGCGATGATGGTGGCGATGCGGGCCACGCCGTCGGAGCCGCGGCGATCGGCCAGCCGGCCCGCGAAGGGCGCGGCCAGGGCGCCCGCCGCGCCGGCCAGGCCGAAGGCGCCAGCGGCCGTGCTGCCCAGGTGGAAGCGGTCGTGCAGCATCACGGCCAGCGTGCACCAGAAGGCGCTGAAGCCCACCGCCAGCAGCCCCTGCGCGTAGACCGCGCGGCGCAACGCGCCGTGGCGGCGCCACAACTGCGCCATGGAAGCCAGCAGCGCGCCGTATCCCAGCTGCGCGGTGGGCGCGAAGCGCGGCAGGCCGCGCGCCGCCACCACGCCCACGCCGGCGATGGACACCGCGGCCACCACGAACATGGCGCGCCAGTTCCAGTATTCGGCCACGAAGCCGCTGATCACGCGCGACAACAGGATGCCCAGCAGCAGGCCGGTCATGACGGTGCCGACGGCCTTCCCGCGCTGCGCATCCGGCGCCAGCGTCGCGGCCGCCGGCACGATGTCCTGGGCCAGCGTGGCCGCCAGTCCCACCGCCAGGCTGGCGGCCAGCAGCCAGCCCACGCCCGGCGCCAGGCCGCTCAGCAACAGGGCCAGCGCCAGCACCGCCGACTTGCCGACGATGATGCGGCGGCGGTCGTAGCGGTCGCCCAGCGGCGCCAGCAGCAGGATGCCGGCCGCGTAGCCCAGCTGGGTCAGGGTGGGCACCAGGCCCACCGTGCCTTCACCGGCCCCCAGGTCCTGGCCCAGCAACCCCAGCATGGGCTGGCTGTAGTAGATGGAAGCGACGCTCAGCCCCGCCCCGGCGGCCAGCAGGCCGACCAGCGAGGTGGTCAATCGCGTGGCGGGCGCGGCAGGTAGGGACGCACCATGCGCGATTTGTATGGATGACATGCTCGTAAACCCGTAAACAAAAGTGTGGACGGGATTGTGCATGGCGGTAGTTACGTCGTGTAGCCCCTGTAGGCGCAGATTCGTTATACGCTTGACGCATGAAAACCGGCGCCTCCCCGTCCATCGATCGCATCGAACTGATGCAGACCTTCGTTCGCATCGTCGAAGCCGGGAGCCTGTCCGCCGCCGCCGTGCAACTGGGCACCACCCAGCCCACGGTCAGCCGCAGGCTGCAGACGCTGGAACGCCTGCTGGGACTGCGCCTGCTGCAGCGCTCCACCCACGGCATGATGCTGACCAGCGACGGCGAGCGGTGCTACGCCCATGCGAAGGAACTGGGCGAAACCTGGGACGCCATGGAAGCCGACCTGCGCGGCGCCCACGACGAACCGCGCGGCACGCTGCGCGTGCTGGTACCGCACGCCTTCGGCCAGGACCAGATGATGGCGCCGCTGACCGACTACCTGCGGCGCTATCCCGAGGCCTCGGTCGAATGGCTGCTACAGGACCGCCACGCCGATTTCATCGCCGAAGGGCTGGACTGCGCGATCCAGGTAGGCGCGGTGAACGACCCGGACGTCGTCGCCATCCTGCTGGCCGAGGTACCCCGCATCGTCGTGGCCGCGCCGTCCCTGCTACCGGACGACGCGCCGCCGGACGAGATCACGACCCTGGAAAGGCTGCCCTGGGTCGCGCTGAACATGTACTACCGCAACGAGGTGGTGCTGACGCGCGGCGCGGACGGCCTCAGCCACCGCTTCCCCATCCGCCCGCGCATGAGCACCGACAGCCTGTACGCGCTGCGCGCCGCCATGCTGGACGGCGTGGGCGCCGGCATCACGTCGGCCTGGGTGGTGGCCGACGACCTGCGCCAGGGCCGGCTGCGCCACGTCGCGCCCCAGTGGCGCGCCGCCTCGCTGCCGGTCTACCTGATCTATCCGTACGCCCGCTACTATCCGGCCAAATTGCGCGCGTTCATCGACATGATGCGCGCCGCCATGCCGACCATGGCGGGCGTGGCGCCGGCGGTACCTTCCTAATCCTGGCAGCTGCGCCTTGATGGGTATGGCAGCAACGCTGCCATTTCCTCCCTCATGCCTTGCTATCGCGCCAGCATCTGAACCGCTCGCGCATGCAAGTCATGTTGCCCCACCCCGGGCAGAAGCGAGACCTGCCCGGTGTTGGACAATCGTTGCAACAGTTGCTTGCGCTGGGGCTCCGTGGCCTTCGAAGCAATCGTAGGACCGAACTGCGCCGCCATGACCGCAGCGACCTGCTCTCCACCGGAAGACGATCCAAGCAACTGGCCGAGCATGAAATCCGGCATGGCGCTATCCGATACGCCGGCCAAGCGCCCCCGGGCCTCCAGCCAATTGTTGTAGTCCACGTAGGGGAATCCTCCGGAGGCCCATCCTGGCGTGCGGCCGGGCTCCTGCGTCAAGAGGAACGCATCGAGCTTCTGCCGGCTGCCTGCGCCGATGGACTCGGTGAACTTTTCGGACTTCAGGTAGGCGCCAAGAAGACGCGTCAGCGTGACGGCTTCCGGTCCATTTGCGCGAAGCCCGCCGAGCACGAGAATGGAATCTATGGTCGCGTCCTGGTCGGCAGCGGGCAAAGCGGGAATCTGGATGATGGATTCCCGCATGAAATGCTCCGCCCCCAGGGCGCCCCGCTGGTTCGCCTGCTGGATCAAAGCCGCCGCGCGCGGCCCAGGAACTGCGCGCGAATAAGCCAGCACCGCTGCACGGACAACGTCGCTATCCTGGTCAGCCGCTGCATGTTGAAGAAAAAGCAGGACATCGCCATTCCGGGTCTGATCAGCGTCGGTAAGAGCGGGACCGGCCGAGGGCGCACGATAGAGGCCGGCAATGGCCTGGACCAGCTGTACGCGGTTCTTGCTTGGTGTGTCCTTCCGTGCAAACTCGTCCTTCAGCGCCTGCAGCCGGTCAACTGGCTTGAGAAACCCGATAGCACTTACGGTATAAGCCGCGAGGGTCGGCTCGGTACGATACATCTGGTAGGCCTTCCAGAGTGTGTCGAACTTGGCCTGGGCACTCACGCGTTGGTTCTCGATCAAAGCACGCGTCGCGACATCCAGATCGCCGATGTTCTGACTCTTTGCCGCTTCGTTTACAGAGCCCAAATAGGTCTCAGCCGGACTAGCCGAAATGTCTTGTGCGGCAAGAGTCTGGGACAAGCCAGAAAGGACGATCGCAAGTGCAATATTGCGCATGTTGAATGTCATCTCGGCCTCCCTTACCGAATGCTAAACGCGTAAAACATCGTGTTGGGCAATTGCGTGCCGGGAAAAGAAGCAACGGGAACCGTATTGCCGGTTCTCCACACCTCTCGTACGAAGGTATCGCATCGGAACTGACCCATCGTCGGCCCCTTGTAGATCGGCTGGGCCGGAGGTCCCCAAGGAGGCGATTCTGGGGTGTACCAGCCTCCAGGTTGTGGATGGGTATAAAACACAGTTGTCGTGTATGTAGCTCCAGCGGCCCACCAGAGGCTTGCCTGCCACTGGAGCGCATAGTCCGGCGCATAAGAAATAAGGTTGTCGCAATAGGCAATGTTGTTGCACACCTGGACATTCGGTCGGCTCATTAGCGAGGAGTAATAACTCGCCCCCCAATAGGACGTCCTCGACTTGAAGTTTGCGAGCGTATTCTGTTGAAGCGGAGTCGCTTCATCCAACATCTCGATCACATATCCAACTGCGCCACTCCAAAGACCGACGTGACCGATCGAACCAAGCAAAGGCACGTTTAGGTCACGGCCGACCATGTCTGCGTTCTGCCAGGGGTTCGCGGCGTGAACGAGGGTAGCAGCGCAGGCGAATGCTGCAGCTGTGAGCACGCGTTTCATGTTTCCCTCCCGCAATATTCTCTGATTAGTGAATAAAGAAAATAAGCGATGTTTTTAAATCACGAAACCGGAAAAATCCTAAGTAAGAGCTCACGTTAGTGAGCCCTCAGAACTTCACGCGTCTGTAGTTGAAAATGCGCTGATTCGAAACTGGCCAACATCCGAGTCGGTTCGCCACCGACCCAAGGCACCGCCTACCTCTCTCACTCGACCGTGATGTTCGCCGCCTTGACCAGCCTGCCGTACTTGGCGCTTTCGGCACGGACATAGTCCGCGAACGCCTGGGGCGACGACCCCTTGCCGACAAATGCCTGTTCGCTCAGCGTCTGCTTGACCCGCGGCGAGTCGATGGCCTTGCGCACGGCCTCGTGCAGCTTGGCCACGACGTCGGCGGGCAGCCCCGCCGGACCCCACAGGCCGTACCAGGACACCATCTCGAATCCCTGCAACCCCGATTCGGCCACCGTGGGCACGTCGGGCAGCGAGGGCAGGCGCTGGGCGCTGGTGACGGCCAGCGCCTTGGTGCGGCCGGCCTTGACCGGCGGCAGCGACGAGGGCACGGCGTCGATGACGGCGCTGATGTGCCCGCCCATGAGATCAGTCAGCGCCGGGCCGGTGCCCTTGTACAGCACGACGGGGATGTCGGCCTTGGCCTCGTAGCTGATGGCGGCTTCGGCCAGGTGGCTGGCCGAACCGGCGGCGGAGGCGCCGAAGAAGTATTTGCCGGGCGCCTGGTGGGCCAGCGCGATGAACGACTTGAGGTCTTTGGCCGGCACGCCGGGGTTGGCGGTGACCAGCAGCGGCACCTCGCCCAGGTTGGTGATGGGCGTGAAGTCCTTGTGGATGTCGTAGGGCAGGGACTTGAGCAGCCACGGGCCCGCCGCGAAGGTGGAGGCGTTGACCAGCAGGGTATAGCCGTCGGCCGGTGCGCGCGCCACGGCTTCGCTGCCTATGGATCCGCTGGCGCCGGCGCGGTTCTCGACGACGAAGGTCTGGCCCAGCTGCTGGCCCAGGCTGTCGGCGAACACGCGCGCCACCGCGTCCACCGTGCCGCCCGGCGGGTAGGGCACGATGACGCGGACGGGCCGCTGGGGATAGGCCTGCGCGCTGGCGGCCATGGTGGCGGCGCAGGCCAGCAGGCCCGCGAGATATCGGATGAAAGGCTTCACGTCGGTCTCCTTGTCGTTGTGATGGGGCGGGGCTAGGGTTGTCGGCGCTCGAAGATCCTGAGCGTGTCGTCGACCAGGTCGCGTTCGACGTCGCGGGTGATGAACACGATGCGGGTGCGATGGTCGTCGTCGGGCCAGGCGGGCAGGAAAGAATGGGGGTGGAACACGTGCTGCACGCCGTGGATGACCACCGGCGTGCCGGGATGCTCGACCACGTTGAGGATGCCTTTCACACGCAGCAGGTCGGGGCCGCGCAGCGTGGCCAGCATGGCCAGCCAGCGCTGCACGCCGGCCCAAGACACGGGCTCGTCGCGGGTCACCACGTACGAGCGGATGCGGTCGCCGTGGCGGGTGCGGTCGTGATGGTGATGGTGTTCATGTCCGTGCCCATGATGGGCGAGGTGTCCGTGCGCGTCGCCATGTGCCTCGTGCGCCTCGGCACGCAGCCAGCGCCGCACGTCGCGCGGGCGGCCGTCGGGCGCCGCCAGCCAGTCGCCGTCGTCCTTGCCGGCGCGTACCAGCTCGGCCCCGGGGTTGATCGCCCGCAGCCGGTGCAGCAGGGCCTCGGACTGCGCGGCGGACGCGAGATCGGTCTTGGTCAGCACCAGCAGGTCGGCCACCGCCGCCTGCTTCACGGCTTCCTCCTGCCGGTCCAGCGTATCGATGCCGTTGCAGGCATCGACGGTCGCGGCCACGTGGTCCAGCCGATAACGGCGCGCAACCACCGGCTCGCTCATCAGCGTGTGCAGGATGGGCGCGGGGTCGGCCAGCCCGGTGGTCTCGATCACCACCCGCCGCAGCGGCGCGGCCTGGCCCGGCAGCCGCCGCTCCAGCCGGTCGAAGGCCTCGACCAGGTCGCCGCGTATGGTGCAGCAGATGCAGCCGTTGGCCAGCAGCACCATGTCCTCGGCGCTCTGCTCCAGCAGATGGTGGTCCAGTCCGACCTCGCCGAACTCGTTGATGATGACCGCCGTGTCGCGCAGCGCGGGCCGCGCCAGCAGGCGGTTCAGCAGCGTGGTCTTCCCGCTGCCCAGGAAGCCGGTCAGCACCGTGACCGGTATGCGGTCGTCCGTCTCCGTCATGGCAAGGCTCCGGAACGCGCGCCGCCGTGCAGGCGCGCGAAAGAACTCAGGGTGCGATCCAGGCGGCCCAGCAGCCATGCGGCGCCGGCGGCCGCGGCATCGTTGCCGGGATCGGCCAGCGCCGCCAGCACCGCCGCCACGCCACCCTCCTGCCCGGCCGGGGCGTGGCGTTCGAGCAGGGCATGGGCCTCGGCCTCGCCCAGGCGCCCGGCCTCGTCGCGCAAATAGTCCAGGATGTCGCGCTCGAAATCCTGCAGTCGCAGCGTCACGCCACCCATGCCGCACGCGCAGGCGCCGCCCATGGACACGTGCTGCAGCGCCACGTCGTTCCACAGGCGCAGCAGCGCGGCGGCGCGGGCGGCGGCATCAGGCGGCACGGCGGCCCCGCAGCGCCTCGGTGGCGGCCTGGTCCACCGCGCCTTCCGCGGTCACCGCCACGCCATAGACATCGCGCGCCGCCTGTGCGCTGACGTAGCCTTCGCGCACGTCCTCGGCCACGGTCTCGGGATCGCGCCCGCGCGGATCGCCGAAGCCGCCTCCTCCGCCCGACAGCATCTTGTAGGCATCGCCGCGCTCCAGCCGCACGTTGAAGATCTTGGCGTTGGGCATGCCGTCGTCCCATTCGCCCTTGCGGCGGATGGCGATGCCGTTGCCCGCGGCCTCGTGGCCGCCCTCCAGCCCCCAGGGCTTGCAATGCATGCGGTCGATGCGCGTGGTCACCGCGAAGGGGGACAGCGCCTGCACCACCATCTCCGCGCCCAGCCCGCCGCGATAGGTGCCCGCGCCGCCGCTGTCGGTGCGGATGGCGTAGCGTTCGACCAGGACCGGATACTTGGCCTCGAGCTGCTCGGTGGGACTGTTGTGGGTATCGCCATCGTTGATGCACACCGTGACCGACACGCCGTCCTCGCGCGACTTCGCGCCCCAGCCGCCGCCCAGCGGGCCGATGCCGACGATGAACAGGCGGCCGTCCTCGGGCGAGATGCCGTGGATGTTGGGAAACACCAGGTCGGCATGGTGGCCGGCGATGGCGCGGTCGGGTATGGCCGGCGCCAGCGCCTTGAAGATGGTGTCGATGACGGTCATGGGGAAGGTCATCCAGACCCGCATCGGGAACGGGCGTTCGGCGCTGATGACGGTGCCCATGGGCATGACGACCTTCAGCGGACGGAAGCTGCCGTCGTTGACCGGATAGTCGGTGGGCGTGGTCAGGCACTTGAAGGCCACCTGCGCGCAGGCGATGCCGGTGGTGAAGCCGGAGTTGTAGAAGCCGCGCACCTGCCGGCTCACGTCCGACAGGTCGATGGTCATCTCGTCGCCCTGCTTGATCACCTTGACGCGGATGGGAATGCGCCGTCCCACGTCCACGCCGTCGTCGTCCATGTAGGACTCGGCCTCGTAGACGCCGTCGGGAATGCTGAGCGTGTTCTGCCGCGCCACCGCCTCGGACTGGTCCATGATCTGCGCGATCGAGCCGTGCACGGCGTCGGCGCCGTAGCGCTGGACCAGCTCCAGGAAGCGCCGCTCGCCGGTGGTGATGGCGGTGATCTGCGCGCGCAGGTCGCCCAGCGCGCGCTCGGGCAGGCGCACGTTCATCGCGATGATGTCGACCAGGTCCTGGTTGACCACGCCCGCGCGGCGGTACTTGACGATGGGAATCTGTATCCCTTCGGAGAAGATGTCGGTCGTGACCTGGCCCAGCGTGCCGCCCACGTCCAGCCAGTGCGCCATGCAGCAGGTGAAGGCGACGATGCGGCCTTCGTGGAACACCGGCATGGTGAAGGTGAAATGGTTCAGGTGGCTACCGGTGACATAGGCGTCGTTGGTGACCAGGATGTCGCCGGGATGGATGTTCTCCAGCCCGAAGTGGCGGATCTTGGCCTTGACGGTCTCGGACATCCCGCGGATGAACATGGGCAGGCCCAGGCCGATGGACACCGTGTCGCCCTCGGGCGTGAACAGGCCCACGGTGAAATCCAGCGCCTCGTAGATGATGAGGTTGTAGGCGGTCCTCATCAGGTTGGTCTTCATTTCCTCCGTGACGGCCAGGAGGCCGTTGCGGATGATCTCCACCGTGACCGGATCGACGGTGGGCTGGTTCGTTTCTCGCGCGTTCATCAACGTTCGCTCCCGATGGCCACATGCAGGTTGCCGCAGTCGTCCACGGTCAATTCGTCGCCCGGCTGGACGACGGTCGTGGAGGCGTGTTCTTCGATCAGGGCCGGCCCCGGGATACGGTTGCCGGCCAGCAGGGCGTCGCGGCGGTACACCGGCGTCGGCACCTGGCCGTGCGAGCGGAAGTACACCGGCTTGGTGGCGCGCAACGCGTCCTCGGGCGGCGTCTGTCCACCGGCCCGCACCGCGTGGCGCGGCGGCTTGCGCATCACGCCCAGCACGGTCACGCGCAGGCTGACGATGTCGGCCGGCTCGGCCGGCGCGCTGGTGCCGTAGCGGATGGCGTGGACGTCGTCGAAATGGCGCTTGATCGCATCGCGGTCCTGGCGTTCGAAATACACGCGGGGCAGGTCGACGGTGACCGCGTGCTCCTGGCCGACGTAGCGCATGTCGGCCGAGCGCTCGATGACGATATCGTCCGGCCGCACCGCCGAGGCCGCGACGGCCGCGCGCCCTTCTTCTTCCATGGACGCGTACAGCGACTCGATCTCGTCGAACGAGAGATCGTCCAGGTGGCGGAACACCGAGCGCACGTAGTCGTAGCGCAGGTCGCTGAACAGCATGCCGTAGGCCGAGAAGTAGCCCGGCGCGTAGGGAATGAGCACGCGGCGGATGCCGAGCTCGCGCGCGATGGCCGAGGCATGCAGCGGCCCCGCGCCGCCGTAGACCACCATGGTGAAGCTGCCGGCGTCCAGGCCGCGTTCGGTGGTGACGGCCTTGACGGCGTGCGACATCGCCGTCACCGCGATACGCAGGATGCCGTCCGCGGCCTCGACCGTCTCCAGGCCCAGCGGCGCGGCGATGCGCTCGTGCATGGCGGCGCGCGCGCCTTCCAGGTCCAGCGGCATCTCGCCGCCCAGGAAGTGCCCGGCATCCAGGCGGCCCAGGACCAGGTTGGCATCGGTCACGGTGGGCTCGGTGCCCCCACGTCCATAGCAGACCGGGCCCGGCATGGAGCCGGCGCTCCGCGGCCCCACCCGCAGCGCATTGCCCAGCTCGACGCGCGCGATGCTGCCGCCGCCGGTGCCGACCTCGAAAATGTCCATCATGGGGATCTGGATCGGCAGGGCCTTCTCGTAGCCGCCGATCAGCGCGCTGCCCGTGGTGAGCGGCCGCCCTTCGCTGATCACGCCGGCCTTGGCCGTGGTGCCGCCCATGTCGAAGGCGATGGCGTCGGGCAGCCCGAGCTGCGCGCAGATCGCCTGGGCGCCGATGACGCCCGCGGCCGGACCCGATTCCAGCATGCGGACGCATTCGCGCCGCGCATGTTCCAGCGGAAACAGGCCGCCGGTGGACTGGACCGCATAGAAGTCGCCGCCGAAGCCGCGCTCGCCCAGGTGCGTCTCCAACTGGCCCAGATAGGCCGACACGCGCGGACCCACATAGGCGTTGGCGACGGCGGTCGACACGCGTTCGAACTCGCGGTATTCCTGCGACAGTTCGTGCGAGGCGGTCACAAAGGCGTGCGGCAGTTCCTCGAGCAGGATTTCCTTCACGCGTTTCTCGTGGTCGGGCTGGCGATAGGAATGCAGCAACAGCACCGCCGCCGCCTCCACGCCCTGCGCCTTGAGCTCGCGCGCGACCTCGCGCACCCGCGCCTCGTCCAGCGGCTTGTGGACGCTGCCGTCCGCGCGCAGCCGCTCGGCGACTTCATAGCGCAGCGAACGCTTGACCAGCGGCGTGTGCTTGGAGAAGAACAGGTTGTAGGCATCGGGACGGTTGACGCGGCCGATCTCGTAGATGTCGCGGAATCCCTCGGTGATCAGCAGCGCCGTCTTCGCGCCGTTGCGTTCGAGCAGCGTATTGATCGCGATGGTCGAGCCATGCAGGAAGAGATAGCCGTTGCGCAGGTCGATGCCGGCGCCGTCCAGCGTGTGCTGGATGCCCTCGACCAGCCGGCCGTGTGTGGACAAGGCCTTGCCGAAATGCAGGGTGCCGGCGCTTTCGTCGAACGCGGCCATGTCGGTGAACGTGCCGCCGATGTCGACGGCGATGCGCAGGGGCGCCGGTGCGGGTGCCAGATTGGGTGCGGTCATGGTGGTGGGCGCGATGCGCGCGATGTCGTGACGGCTGGCAGTGTAGGAAGCGCGCAGATATCTTCCTAGACTGGTATCCGAGATTTCAGACATGCCAAAATAGAGATGTCTTCACGCAGGCGCCGTCCCATGAACCATGCCGATCTGAAACTGTTCGTCGAAGTGGCCGAAAGCGGCAGCTTCACCAAGGTGGCGGCCGCGCGCATGACCGTGCAGTCGCACGTCAGCCGCCAGATCGGCAACCTGGAACGCGAGTGCGGCGGCAGGCTGTTCCGCCGCACGGGCCGCGGCGTGGTCCTGACCGAACTGGGCGAGCACATCATCGCCCGCGTGCGCACCTGGCTGGCCGACACCGATCAGTTGTTCCGCGAGATCCGCTCCACGTCCACGGTGCCCATGGGCGAGGTCCGCCTGGGCATCCTGCCTTCGGCCGCCCATCCGCTCCTGACCACGCTGTTCGGCCGCGTGCGCGAGCAATACCCCCTGATCCGCCTGAACGTGCGCGAGGGGCAGGGCGGGGAACTCGATGCGCTGCTGGACGCGGGCCTGGTCGACATGGCCGTCCTGTTCCGCTTCCACAAGCCGGCCAGCGCCGAGGAACGGCTGCTGGCCACCGGCCACACCTATCTCGTGGCGCGCCCCGGCGATACGCTCACGCGGGCGCCCTCCGTCGATTTCGCGCGCCTGCAGGACCTGCCCCTGGTGCTGCCCCGGCGGCCCGCCCACTGGCGCGCGATCCTGGACGAGACCGCCCGCAGCAAGGGCTTCGCGCTGCAGGCGGTGATCGAGGCCGACTCGCTGACCGCGCAGAAGGAACTGGCCGCCACCCAGTCGGTATATGCCGTCCTCGGGCCTTATTCGATCATGCACGAACTGCGCCAGGGGTCGCTGCAGGCCACCCGCCTGGTCAATCCGGACCTGCGCCGCTACGTCACGCTGGCCTTGCCCAAATCGGGCGTGATGACCCCGGCCTGCCAGGCGGTTTCAGCGATGTTGCAGGACATCGTCGCGCAATGGGGCGGCGACCTCAGTCCGCCCGACAGGGCGATGGGATACACTGCCCGGCACCATCGCGCCAGGTCCGACTCCAGATGAAGCCCCACCGCGTCATCCGGCGATAGTCGCCACGCAACCCACAGGGGCACCGGGATGAGCAAGAGCACCGACAAGCCACGCGCCGACCGGCGCCTGCTGCAGCAGATCATTTCGGGGCTGGCCGAGGGCGTCGTGCTTCTCGATCCCGACGGCTCGGTCGTCTGGGCGAACGAAACGGCGCTGGCCATCCATGGCGCGGGAAACCTGGCCGCCCTGGGCCGCACGGCCCAGGACTACGTTGCCGCCCATACGCTGAAGTACCGCAACAACCACGTCCTGGCTCCCGCCCAGTATCCCATCATGCGGGTCCTCGCAGGCGAAAGCTTCACGGACGTCGTGGTCGAAGTGACCCGCCCCGCCGACGAATCATTCCGCCGCATTCACCAGGTGCGCGGCCTGGTCCTGACCGGCGCGTCCGAGGAACCCGAGGCCCTGGTGCTCGTGATCCAGGACGCGACGGACCGGTACGGCGCGGAGGAACGCTTCGAGCGCGCCTTCAGTACGAACCCGGCGCCCGCCATCATCTGCGGCCTGACCGATCTGCGCTACCTCAAGGTCAACCAGGGTTTCCTGGACATGACCGGACATGACCGGGAAGAAGTCCTGGGTCGTTCCATGTATGAACTCGACGTGCTCAACGAAGCGGCGCGGCGCGACGAGGCGATACGCCTGCTCCAACAGGGACGCACCATCCCCCAGATGGAAGCCACGCTGCGCCTGAAGGACGGCGGCACCAAGCTGGTGATCGTGGCCGGCCAGCCTCTCGAGGTCTGCGAGGACCCCTGCATGCTCTTCACCTTCATGGACCTGGAGCCCCGCCGCCGCGCCGAGGACGCCCTGCGCCAGACCGAGGAACGCTTCTCGAAGGCCTTCATGCTGGCTCCCGTGCCGATGGCGGTGTGCAATCGCGGCGACTTCGCGCTGATGGCCGTGAACGAGGCCTTCATCGCCGCCACCGGCCACGAGGCTCCGGAAGTCCTGGCCAAGACGCCGGCCGATCTGCACCTGTGGGCCGATGCCGCCGTCCATCGCAAGCTGAAGGACGACCTGGATGCCACCGGCAGCGTGCGCAACGCCGAAGTCGCCTTGCGCACGCGCGGGGGAGACGTGCTGGACTGCCTGCTGTCGGCCGAGACCGCCACCATCAATGGCCAGGCCTGCGTGCTCGTGGCGATCCAGGACATCACCGACCGCAAGCGCGGCGAGGAAGAGCTGGTCGCGGCCATCGACGCGGTCATGCAGGACGCCTCGTGGTTCAGCCGCACCGTCATCGAGAAGCTGGCCCAGATCCGGCGTCCGCAGGACACGCTTGCCAGCACCGCGGCGCTGTCGGAGCTGACGCCGCGCGAATACGAAGTCCTGGGACGCATGTGCCAGGGCGAGAACAACGAGCAGATCGCGGCGGCGATGCGGGTGTCGCCCAATACGGTGCGCAACCACATCGCGATGCTGTACAGCAAGATCGGCGTGCATCGCCGCAGCGACGCCATCGTCTGGGCGCGCCAGCGCGGCGTCACCGGCTACGAAGCGCCGGCCAAGGGAAGACGGCACGCGCGTCCCCGCTAGGCCGCCGTCTTCGGGACAGAAATACTATCGCCGCTGGTACGGACTCATCTAGCCGCTGTCCCGGCTCGACGCTACAGTCTGTTCCTCCCCCAGTCCGGCAACGGACGGCACCCTTACCATCGATGAGGAGTTCGCATGGACAAGGATCGCATCGGCGAAGCCAACGACAAGCTGCGTGGCGACCTGAACGAGAAATGACGCAGCGGTGGCCCCCGGTCCCGGTCCCGGACCCAGCGGCCGCCGTCCCATCCCAACCGGGACCTTCGCATCCGGTCCACCAGCAGCCTACATGACAAGCAAGCGCGTTCCGCAACACGACGCCCCGCCAGCCGATCCGGTCTCCACTCCGTCCTCCGAGGACGCCAGCACCACCCACGAATTGCGGCTGCGCGAACTGCACCATCGCATGCGCAACGGCCTGCATCTTCTTTCCAGCGCCCTGCAGGTCCAGGCCAGGCGCTCCGACAACGAGGACGTGCGCCGCGAACTCGGTATCGCGGTCAGCCGCATCGAAAGCCTGGTGCGGCTGCACGACCATGCCTACCGGCACGAGCCCGAGGCGGCGCCCGACGCCGCCACCTACCTGGCCGACCTGGCCCGGCACCTGCAATCGGCGCTGATCGATCCCCGCTCGGACCGCATGCTGGCCATCGTCTCCAACGGCGCGGTTCCGCTGGATGGCGAAGCCGCGATGTCGCTCGGCTCGGTCCTGATCGAGCTGGCGACCAATGCCGTCAAGTACGGCGCCGGCAACGTCCATCTCGACGTGGAGTACGGCCCCGGCCTGGTCACCGTGATCGTCGAGGACGAAGGCGTGGGCTTTCCTCCGGAATTCGAGCTGCCGGCCGATGCCGGCTTCGGGCTGCGGCTGGCCGGGCGCATCTGCGAACAGCACGGCGGCTCGCTGACCATCGACCGGTCCGTGGCCTTCGGGCGGATCATCGCGGTCATCGGACTGGCGCGCTAGGACGCCAGCCGCCAGCGCGGATCCCGCTCGAAGCACGCCGACACGAATTCGACGAACTCGCGTATCTTCAGCGACGAATGCCGCGGCCGCGGGTGGATCACGTACAGGGTGCGCGACGCCGGCGTCCAGCCGGGCAGCACCGGTACCAGCCGCCCTTCGTCCAGCGCCTGCGCGATCATGAAGGTCGGCAGCATGGCCAGGCCCGAGCCGCCCAGCAGCGCATCCTTGAGCACCTGGCTGTTGTTGCTGCGCAGGCTGCCGCCCACATGCACCATGCGCTCGGTGCGGCCATCCGAGAAATGCCATTCGTCCGGCGCCGGCCCCCGGTCGTAGATCAGGCAGTCGTGCCGCTTCAGGTCCTGCGGCGCAGCGGGCGCCTCGCGCCCCGACAGGTAGCCGGGCGAGGCCGCCACGGTGCGCGTCATGCGGGCGATGGCGCGGGTGGCATGCGTGGGGTGGTTGACGTATTTCTGGTTGCTGCCCAGGGCCAGCGCAACGTCGTAGCCTTCGTCGTCCAGGTCGACGAAGCGGTCGTTCAGCGTCATCTCGACCTTGACGGCGGGAAACTGCCGCAGGAACTCGCCCATCATGACGCCGAAGCCCGCGTAGTCCAGCGAAACCGGCGCGCGCACCTTCAACACGCCGCGCGGCATGGTCTGCATCGACGCGGCCGAACGCTCGACTTCCTCCAGGTCATCCAGCAGCCGCGCGCACTGCGCGTAGTAGCTGCGGCCCGCCTCCGTCACGTTCAGGCGGCGCGTGGTGCGGGCCACCAGCGAGGTGCCCAGGTGCAGCTCCAGCCACGTCAGGTACTTGCTGACCGATCCGACCGACATGCCCAGCTGGCGCGCGGCCAGCGTGAAGCTTTCGTGCTCGACGACCTTGCGGAACACCGACATCGCCACGAACCGGTCCATATTTTTTCCGGATTGGAAAGCAATTTTTTGATCTGACGATGTTTATCGCCGATGTGGAAAATGTCAACATGGCTTCCACACGCAGTCGCGCGCGTCCTGCCTCCGCCCACCCGGCGGCCCACGGCCTGGTGGCCCGGGCCCCGGGGATCTCCGCCATCGCATCCGAGGGGACACATGAGCCGCACGCTGATCAGGAACGCTTCCATTCTTTCCATGGATCCCGCCGTGGGCGACTTCGCCCAGGCCGACATCCTCATCGAAGGCGACAGGATCGCCGCCATCGGCCCCGGCCTGAACGCGGCCGCCGACGAGGTGGTGGACGGCACGCACCGCATCGTCATGCCGGGCATGGTCAACGCCCATATCCATACCTGGGAATTCCAGCTGCGCGGCATCGGCGCCGACTGGGTCGGCAGCCGCGACTACCATGCCAACCTGCACAAGAAACTGGCCACCTACTACACCGCTCGCGACGTCTACCTAGGCAACCTGCTGGGCGCGCTGAACCAGTTGCGCAACGGCACCACCACCATCGTCGACTGGTGCCACATCCTGCGCGACGCCGAGATGACCGACGCCGCCATCGACGCGCTGGAGGAATCGGGCATACGCGCCGTGTTCGCGCGCGGCACGGTCAAGCCGCCCGAGCGCGAGGGCGCCGTCCCCTACTACAAGCAGCCTTTCCCGCGCGACGAGATCCATCGCCTGCGCACCGGCCGGCTGGCCACCGACGACGGGCTCGTCACGCTGGCCATGGCCATCCTGGGCCCGGACTGGGGCGAGTACGACGTGGCCGTCCACGACATTCGCCTGGCGCGCGAATACGGCCTGTTCAACTCCGCCCACACCTATGGCCGCAAGGGCAAGCGCGTGGTCGAGGACGGCTATCCGCGCCTGGCCCGCGAAGGCTTGCTGGGCCCGGACCACAACATCGGCCACGGCAACTGCTTCGACGACACCGAACTGAAGATCGTGCTGGACGCCGGCTGCACCATCACCGCCACCAACCTGACCGAAATGCTGAACTACGAGCAGCCGGCCATGCTGGGACGCCTGGTCAAGCACGGCGCCACGCCCTCGCTGGGAACGGACTGCGATCCCTATTTCAACAGTTCCATGCTGTGGGTCATGCGCCATGCCTTCCTGCACCAGCGCGAACTGGACAACCGCAGCCTGCACGCCGAAGGCATGTGGCCGGCCAGCACGCAGCACTCCACGCTGACGCGCGACGCCATCTACTGGGCCACCATGGGCGGGGCCAAGGCCTTCGGCCTGGACGGCAAGACCGGCTCGCTGGCGCCGGGCAAGCAGGCCGACCTGATCATGATCGACACGCGCGGCATGAACATCTTTCCCGCCCATGCCGGCGGCAATCCCGCGCACATCGTCGTCATGTACGCGGAAACCTCGGACATCGAGAACGTCATGGTGGCGGGCCGCTTCGTCAAGCGCGACGGCCGCCTCGTCTTCGACGCCGGCCGCCTCGCCCGCCTGACGGACGAACTGCTGGCGTCCCGCCTGCGCCTCTTCCAGGAAGGCTCGTTCAAGAGCGTGCCGGTCGAGCGCGGACCCCAACCCGGGAGGTTCCTGGTATGACACGCCGCCGATTCATCCGCGACCTGGCCACGCTGGCCGGGGCCGCCGCCACCCTGCCCGGCGCCCGCGCGCTGGCCCAGGATGCCTGGCCCGCCAAGCCCGTCCGCCTGATCCACGGTTTCACCGCCGGCGGCGCGGTGGACATCCAGGCGCGCCTGCTGGCGCAGCAACTGACCGAACGCCTGGGCCAGACCGCCTACGTCGAGGGCAAGCCCGGCGCGGGCGGCACGCTGGGCGCGAACTTCGTGGCCAAGGCCCCGCCCGACGGCTACACGCTGTTCTTCATGGCCTCGGGCCATTCGGCGGCGCCGGGGCTGTACAAGTCGCTGCCCTTCGACCCGGCCGGCGACTTCACGCTCGTCCATAAACTTGTTCCGATGTAAACAATTTTGAAACTATATGGAGGGAAGTCCTAATCCGCCGGTCCGGCTCCGGCCCCCCGCTTCCGGGGATCGTCCCCCCGCGCGCCCCAGGCTCCCAGGCCGCCCGGCCTGCGCTCAACCCAGCGCGGGACCGGTCCCTTCAACGAAGGCCCGCACCAGGTGATGGGCGATGGCGTAGGGCCTGGGCGCGGACAGCCCCTCGGGATGCGTGCCGTCCAGCATCTGGCGGACTTCCTCGCGGGTGAACCAGCGCGCGTCTTCCAGCTCGTTGCGGTCGATCACGATGCCGGTGCCTTGCGCGCGGGCGAAGCAGCCTATCATCAGCGACGACGGGAAGGGCCAGGGCTGCGACGCGAAGTAGGCCACCTCGGCGCAGGCGATGCCCGCTTCCTCTCGGATCTCGCGCCGCACGGCGTCCTCGATGGTCTCGCCCGGCTCCAGGAAACCCGCCAGGGCCGAGTACATGCCCGCCGCGAAGCGCGGCTGGCGGCCCAGCAGGCAGCGGTCGCCGTCCACCGCCAGCATGATCACCACCGGGTCCACGCGCGGAAAGTGCTGGGCGCCGCAGGCCGGACAGTCGCGGCGCCAGCCCGCGCAGGCCACGCGGCTGGGCTCGCCGCAGTTGGCGCAATAGCGATGCCGGTCGTGCCAGCTCAGGATGGCCTTGGCGCCGCCCAGTTCGCCCAGCACGTCGGGCGGGAACAGGCCGCGCATGGCGATGCTGCGCAGGTCCAGCAGTTCCAGCCCGGACCGGGAGGCGGCCGCCTCGGCCAGCCCGCCGTCCAGGGCCACGGCGAACAGCGGGCGGCCCTGCTCGTCCTGCCCCAGGAAGATCTCCTGCCGCGCGGGTCCCAGGCCTATCCAGGCCTCGGCGGTGAACAGGGGGGAAGGCGCGGCGCCGCTCGCATCCAGCAGGGGCACGTCGCCGACGAAAACCATGAACCGGGCCGCCGCATCGTGCCGGCGCGCCCGGACGAACTCGCCGTCGGCGCGCGCCTCGGACATGCGGTCGAGCGGATTGAGGCCGAAGCCCACGGCGGCGGAACGGTCGAAGGGTGGCATGGAATGGCGGGCGGCCGCGCGCAGCGTGCCACCGCAGAGTCGTCTGATCGACGATTCTAACGCCGTGCGTTCAGGACGCGCCCGGGTTCAGCAGCGTGCGCAGGCGCTGGCGCATCGGCGTCTCGGCCGGCGCGTCGTCACCCAGTGCGCGGCGGACGAAATCGCGGCTTTGTCCGCTGCGCAGGTTCACTTTGCGCGTGACCTGCCCGTCCTGGTAAAGAAAGGCGACATTGGCCAGCTCCAGCACGTCGTCGATATCATGCGTGATCATCAGCACGGGGATGCCCCACTGCCGCGCTACCTCGGCCAGCTCCTTGCGCAGTTCGCCGCGCAGCATGGGATTCAACGCGGCGAAGGGTTCGTCCAGCAACAGGGCGCGGGGCTGGCAGGCCAGGGCCCGCGCCAACGCCACGCGTTGTTGCTGGCCGCCCGACAGCACGCCGGGCCGGCTGCCGGCCATGGCGGTCAGCCCGAAGCGGTCGATCAGGGCCTGCACGCGCCGCCCGTCCTCGGGCGACAGGCGACGACGGCGCCACGAGGTCAGGCCGAAGGCGATGTTCTGGCGCACCGACAGATGCGGGAACAGCGCGTAATGCTGGAACAGGTAGCCGATACCGCGCGCGGGCGGCGCGACGTCGATGCCTTGCGCGGCGTCGAACAGGGTCCGGCCGTCCAGCCGGATGTGGCCGGCTCCGGGCCGCAGCAGTCCGGCCACCGCCTGCAGGGTCAGCGACTTGCCCGAGCCCGACGGCCCGTACAGCGCGACGAAGGGCGCATCGGAGGCGAAGCGAGCCGCCAGGTCGAAGCGCCGGCTGCCGTCGCGCACCGTCAGCGCGATGTCGACATCGATCACGGCTTGCCGAATCCGTAGCGGTCCAGCACCTGCTGGCCGGGGGCGGACACCAGGAAGTCGACGAAGGCCTTGGCCTGCGCCTGATGCTTGCTGCCGGACAGCACGGCCACGGGATAGGTGACCGGGGTATGGCCGCCGGCGGTCAGCGTGATCCTGACCTTGTCCTGCATGATGGCCGCGTCGGTGCGGTAGACGAAGCCGGCGTCCACCTCGCCCCGGCTCACGTAGTCCAGCACCTGGCGCACGCTGTCGGCGTGGATGAACTTGGGTTCGAGCGAGGTCCACAGGCCGGCGCTGTCCAGCGCCTGCCTGGTGTAGTTGCCCACCGGCACGGTGGCGAGCTTGCCGATGGCGATGCGCTTGACCGGCGCGCCGGCCAGGTCCTGCAGCGAGGCGATGGCCGGGCCGCCCTGCACGGGCGTGACCAGCACCAGGCTGTTGGCGGCGAAATCGCGCCGCGTCGGCACGTCGATCAGCTTTTGCGCCACGGCCTTGTCCATCGTGGCCTGGTCGGCGCTGGCGAACACGTCCACCGGCGCGCCCTGGCTCATCTGCTGGAGCAGCGTGCCCGAGGCCGCGAAGTTGAGCCGCACCGTGGTGCCGGGATGCCGTTGCTCGAATTGCTTGCCGAGGTCCTTGAAGGCGTTGGTCAGGCTGGCCGCGGCCGATACGGTGATCTCCTGGGCGCAAGCCTGAAACGGCAGGGCGAAGGCAAGCAACAGGGCGGCATGGCGGATGCGGGACATGGGGTTCCTTCAGCGTAGCGACAGATAGCGGTTGCAGGCCACCAGGATGGCGATGGAAATGGCCGAGGTGATGAGCACCAGCAGCAGGGCCAGGTCGTCCTGCCCCGCCTGCGTGGCGTCGTAGATGGCCATGGAAAGCGTTTGCGTGCGTTGGGGAATCGAGCCCGCCACCATCAGCGAGGCGCCGAACTCGCCCATGGCGCGCGCGAAAGCCAGCAGGGTGCCGGCCAGGATGCCCGGCCAGGCCAGCGGCAGGGTCACGCGCACGAACACCGACCAGCGCGACTGGCCCAGCGTGCTGGCGGCGGCTTCCAGGGTACGGTCGATGCCGCCGAATGCGGCGCTGGCCGACTTCAGGACCAGCGGCAGGGCGACGATGGCCGAGGCCACGACCGCGCCGTGCCAGCTGAAGATGATGGTGTAGTCGAAGTGCTCGTAGATCCAGCGGCCCAGGGGGCTGCGCCGGCCCGCCGCCAGCAGGATGGCGTAGCCGATGACCGTGGGCGGCAGCACCAGCGGCAGCATGAACACGGCCTCGGCCATCGAACTGCCCGGAAACGGCTTGCGCGCGAACAGCCAGCCCAGGCCCACGCCCGCGACCAGGGCCAGCACGGTGGCCAGGGCCGCGACCTTCAGGGACAGGATCAGCGGAAAAGCGTCGAAGGAATCCAGCAGCGCATTCGTCATATTCCGAAGAATACAGCGAATCCTGGCTGGACGGTAGCGCGAGCGAATGCCGGGCGGGGCCCGGACTCGCGTCAGTCGACGAGCATGCTTGCCATGGCGGCGATGTCCTCGGCCGCGGCCGAGCGGGCGGTGGCCTCGATCGAACGGTAGCGCCGTATGAGTTCGCGGCCCGCGTCGGTCACGACCGTGCCGCCGCCGCGCGCCCCGCCGGCGGCGCTCTCGACCGCGGGCTCGCGCAGGGACCGGTTCAACTCGTCCACCAGCAGCCAGGCTCGGCGGTACGACATGCCCATCTGCTGGGCGGCGGCGGTGATGGAGCCCGCCTCGAGAATGGCTTCCAGCAGCGCGATCTTGCCCGGTCCGATCGCGATGGAAGCGTCGCGGTAGACCCGCAGCCGGAACTGGAACCGGGGCTTGGTGGAGGTATCCATGGCACGAGGGGAAGCATCGGTGATGCCGCCGATTGTAGGCGGATAGGGATGCGTGCGGGCCGCCCGGCCCTATCGGCCGTTCAGTCGACTCCCAGCCTGAACCGGAACACGGTCCCGGGTCCGCCGTCTTCGACCAGGCGGATGTCGCTGCCATGCAGCGCGAGCATGCGCTGGACGATCATGAGCCCCAGCCCGCCGCTGTCCTGCGCTTTGCGGCCCCAGGCGGGGATCCGCTTGAACAGGCGGGGCCGCAGCGCCGCGGGGATACCCGCTCCGGTATCACGGACGTCCACCCGCACGCCGTTGCCGGCCGCCGCCAGCCCCACGGTGATCTGCGTGCCGGGTGGATTGTGGCGAATGGCGTTGTCCAGCAGGTTGGTCAGCACGCGCTCGATCATCGCGATGTCGGCATGCACCTGCGGCAATGCCGGCGGGATCTCGGTCTGCAAGCGCTGGCCGCGCGCCTCGGCCGCCAGCTCGAACTTCTGCACGACGTCCTGCACCAGGTCGGGCAGGGCGAAGGTTTCCCGCTCGGGCTGGACCAGGCCCGACTCCAGGCGCGCCAGCTCGAACAGCGCCTGCGCCAGCACGCCGACCTTGCGGCTCTGGTCCAGCGCGATGTCCAGGTAGCGATGGCGCTCGCCCCGGGACAACAGACCGTCCTTCACGCGCAGGGTTTCCAGGTAGCCGTGCAGCGAGGTCAGGGGGGTGCGCAGGTCGTGCGAGATGTTGGCGACCAGTTCCCGCCGCTGCTGGTCCTGGCGGGTCAGTTCGCGCCACTGCTCGGCGATGCGCCGGCTCATCTGCGCGAAGGCGGCGCGCAGCGTGGCGATCTCGTCGCGCCGGCCGTCGTCGGGCACCGGCTCCGGCGCCACCACGGGCACGTCGCTGGCGGCGTCGAAGTCGCGCACGGTATCGGCCAGTGCGCGCAAGGGGCGGGTAATGAGGCGGAAGGCAACGAGGCCCATGATCAGTCCCAGCAGCGCGACCAGTCCCATGGCCAGACCCGTCATGCGCCACACCGAATGGCGGGCGAGCCCGGCGGCCAGCGCATCGTGCGTCTCGCCCTGCAGGATGACGTAGACGTAGCCGGCTTCCTTGCCGTCGACGCGCACCGGGGCGGCGTTGAACACCTTGCGCGCGTCCGTGCTCCGGGGGTCGTCGCCGAGTATGGGCAATTCGGCGCCGGCCATCAGGCGGCGCACCGGTGCCAGGTCGATGTGATCGCGCACAAGGCGGCCGGGCGGGGCCGCATGGCCGACGATGCGTCCGTCGGGATCGAGCAGGTAGAGCTCGACGGCGGGATTCACCGCCATCAGCTTGTCGAACAGGTCGCGCACGGCATCCGGCTTCCAGCCGCCCGCGTCCATCAACTGCGCGGTACCGGCGATGTGCGCCGCCAGCCCGCTGGACAACTGCTGCACGACCTCCTGTTCGTGGCGCGCCGTGGCCTGGATCTGGAACAGCAGCGAGATCCCGCTGCAGGCCAGCAGCAGCACGGCGAACACCAGGGACAGGCGCTGCGTGAGCGACAGGCGTTTCATGGCGCCGCGGCCTCGTCCCGCGCGCCCGAGGCGAACTTGTAGCCTCGGCCCCATACCGTCAGGATGCGCCGCGGCTCGGACGGGTCGTCCTCGATCTTGGTGCGCAGGCGGTTGATGTGCGTATTGACCGTGTGTTCGTAGCCGTCGTGCTGGTAGCCCCACACTTCGTCCAGCAGGTCCATGCGCGAGTACACCTTGTCCGGATGCCGCACGAAGAAGGCCAGCAGGTCGAACTCGCGCGGGGTCAGGTCGATGGCCCTGCCGTTCAGCCGGGCCGTGCGGGCCAGCGGATCCAGGTCCACGCCGTGCAACGACAGCAACCCCGCCTCGATGCGCGCATGGCGCGCCAGGGCGTCCACGCGGCGCAGCAGCGCCTTGACGCGCGCCACCAGCTCCAGCATGGAGAAGGGCTTGGCGAGGTAGTCGTCGGCGCCCAGTTCCAGTCCGACGATACGATGGACTTCGCTGGAACGCGCACTGGTGATGATGATGGGGGTGTAGCGTGCCATGGCCCGGGCCCGGCGGCAGATTTCCAGTCCGTCCACGCCAGGCAGCATCAGGTCCAGGACCAGCGCATCCCAGGCCCCGCCCTCCAGCATGCGCATGCCCTGCTCGCCGTCGGCCGCATGCTCGACGGCATAGCCCTCGTCGCGCAGGTGCATGCGCAACAGTTCGGCGATATGGGCATCATCCTCGACGATCAGGACGCGCTTGACCCGTTCCATGAGCCTGCCTGTAGAAAACCGTAGACCGCATTCTCGCCAATCCCGGCGCGGGAAATCATCACATTTATTTTAAGTTTGCGTGAGGACTCCGGTATGGCGGGGGGCCAACAATGCGGCAAACCTCGAACGGAGAGCCCGCATGTCCCCGACGGCCGTCCCGGCGATTCACCCCCCCGCTTCCCGCCTGCCCCCGGTCCATCCCGCGTGGGTGCGCATGTCGCATGCCCTGAATGCGCTGGCCGTGCTGGTCATGGTGGCGAGCGGATGGCGCATCTACAACGCCTCGCCGCTGTTCGGCTTCACGTTCCCGGAGGCGGTCACCCTGGGCGGATGGCTGGCCGGCGCATTGCAATGGCATTTTGCGGCCATGTGGCTGCTGGCCGGCAACGGCGCGGCCTATCTCGCGCTGAACCTGGCGACCGGGCGCCTGTTCCGTCGCTTTCTGCCGCTTTCGCCCCGCGGCGTGCTGCGCGACCTGGCGGCGGCGCTGCGCGGCCGCCTGGCCCACGACGATCCGCGCCGGTACAACCAGGTACAGCGCCTGGCCTACCTGTTCGTCATGGTCGATGTCGCGCTGCTGGTCGTGTCGGGCCTGGTGCTGTGGAAATCGGTGCAGTTCGGCATGCTGCGCGAGTTGATGGGCGGCTACGAGATGGCGCGCCGCGTGCATTTCGCCGCGATGGCCGCGTTGGTGGGATTCGTGGTCGTGCACCTGGCCATGGTGGCGCTGGTGCCGCGCACCCTGCGCGCCATGGTACTGGGCAGGTAGGGGACGGCCATGGAAAAACGTTCCCGCCTGTCCGCCTCCGATGCCGACCTGGCGTTGCGCGAAGCCCGGCGGCTGCTGACCCCTCGGATCGAACGGCCCGAGCGGCGGGCCTTCCTGACCCGCACGCTGTCCCTGGGCGGGCTGGCCCTGCTGTCGGGCTGCGAGATCACCGGCCAGGCCGGTGTCGAGCAGGCGCTGTCGGCCGTTTCCCGTTTCAACGACAAGGTGCAGGGCTGGCTTTTCGATCCGGACGCCCTGGCGCCGACCTATCCCGCGTCCATGATCACGCGCCCCTTTCCCTTCAACGCCTATTACGGCGTGGAAGACGCCCCCGAGGTGAACGAGGCGGACTACCGGCTCGAGATTGCCGGCCGCGTGGCCGACCGCCGGCCATGGCGCCTGGCCGACTTGCGGGCCCTGCCCCAGGCCGAGCAGATCACCCGGCACATCTGCGTGGAGGGCTGGAGCGCCATCGGCCGCTGGGGCGGCGTGCGCTTCTCGGACTTCCTGGCCCGCATCGGCGCCGACACCGGCGCCCGATACGTGGGCTTCAAGTGCGCGGACGACTACTACACCAGCATCGACATGGCGACGGCCCTGCATCCGCAGACGCTGCTCACGTTGAGCTACGACGGGCGCACGCTGCCACGCGAATACGGTTTTCCCATGAAGCTGCGCATGCCGACCAAGCTTGGCTACAAGAATCCCAAGCACGTCCAGGCGATTTTCGTCACCAACGCCTATCCGGGCGGGTACTGGGAAGACCAGGGATACAACTGGTTCGGCGGCAGCTGAGCCGAGGTTCCATACGGCGCGGATTCCCCGCGCCCTCTTTCGACCCACGCTTCAAGGAGCGACGCATGAAGAAACTAACCCCTCTTGTTCTTTCCCTGGGCATGGCCCTGGCCGCCGTCACGGCCCACGCCGCCGATAGCATGGGCAAGGACAACATGGCCAAGGACGGCATGGGCAAGGACGCCATGTCCCAAACCGCGCCCGCCAAGGACGCGATGAAGAAGGACGACATGAAGAAAGATGCCATGGCCGGCGACAAGATGAAGCACGACGGCATGAAGAAAGACGACATGAAGAAGGACACCATGTCGAAGGACGGCATGAAGAAATAGGGTTCGGCGTCTATCTCCGCAGCTGTCCATAGTCCACGATCCGGCCCGCCAGCGCGCTGGCGGCCACCGAATACGGACTGGCCAGCCATACGCTTCCCGGTCCCGAGCGGCCCGGGAAATTGCGGTTGATCGCGCTGATCGTGACCTGCGAGGCCGAAGTCGATTGGCCCGGCCCGCAATTGGCGCACGAGCCGCAGCCCGGCATCACCAGTTCCACGCCGGCACGCTCGAAAACGTCCAGGTAGCCGCGCTGCTCGCAATAGCGCTTGACCTCCATCGTGCCGAACTGCAGGTAGAAGCGGGTGTGCGGCGCGATGCGCAGCCCCTGGTCCAGACCCCATTTCAGGACCTCGTGGTAGGCGTCGAAATCGGCGCGCTTGCCGCCGGTACAGGAACCGCCGTAGGCGATGTCGACCGCCACGTCGCCGTCCAGCTCGGCGATGGCCACGCCGTTGCCAGGATCGCCCGGGCGGGCCGCCATGGGCCGCACGTCCGCGCCGTCGATGTGGATCACGCGGCGGTAGGCGGCGTCCGCATCGCTGGCCATCCAGTCCTCCAGCGCGAAGTCGATGCCGCGCCGTTCCTTCAGGAAGGCCACGGTACGTTCGTCGGGCTCGACGATGCCGGTGAACCCGCCCAGCTCGGCCACCATGTTGGTCAGCGTGGCGCGCTCGTCCACCGACATGGCGCGCACCGCCTCGCCGCCGTATTCGAACACCGCGCCGATGGCCTCGCCGTTGCGCACGGCCTCGGACCGCAGCAGCACCAGCACGATATCCTTGGCCGTGACGCCGGGCGCCAGCGTGCCCGAGACCTCCACGCGCAGGGTCTCCGGCACCTTGCAGCGCACGTAGCCGGTGGCCCAGCTGTTGGCCATGTCGGTCGAGCCCACGCCGAACGCCAGGCAGCCCAGCGCGCCGGCATGCGGCGTATGCGAATCGGTGCCGGCCACGACCTCGCCCGGCAGCGCGTGGCGCTCGGCCATCAACGCATGACAGATGCCCTCCGACCCGCTGCCGTCGGGCAACTGGCCGTAGTGGCGCACCGGATAATCGTCGATGAAATCATGGTGTCCCTGCACCAGGGTCGCCACGCGCGGCAGGAGACCACCCTTGACGTGGGGCACGCTTTGCTGCGCCAGGACCAGATGGTCGTGGAAGGCCACGATGCGGTCCGGATCGCGCAGCGGCGCCGGCTTGCCGTAGGCCAGGTGCATCAGGTGCGCGCTCATGCCGGTGAAATAGTCGTGGCTGAAGCGCCAGTCGGCGCGGATGAACACGCCGCTGCCGCGTCCGGCGTCCACGGTGTCCGGGTGCAGGTGCCGGTGGATGATCTTCTCGACCAGCGTCAGCCCCTTGCCCGGGGCGCGTGGCGTGGAAGCCGTGTCGGCCCGCAGCGCCTGCCGGCTGTAGGCCATCAGCCCGCCGCTGCGGATGATGGCCTGGGTCAGCGCGTCGCGGCCCTTCAGGAACAGTTCGATGGGAATGGGCACGCCGGCCTCGATCCGGCGCAGCACGTCGAAGTCCGTCGTGGTCAGGATGCCGATGTTGTCGCAGTTCTGCTGATAGATGCGCTCGAAACTCTCGGCCACGATCAGCCGTATGCCGGCCGACAGCTCGGCCAGCGGGCTGTGCTCGCGCGACGAACCCTTGCCGTAGCGCTTGCCCGCCACCGTGATGCCGAAGCCGCCCCGGCGCACGGCGTCCTCGCCTATGGGCAGCTCGTCGCCGACCTTCAACCCCACGTAGGGATAGCGGCCCAGGCGCTCGTCGTACACCAGCATGGTCGTGACCGGCGTGATCTCGTCGGTCGACACGTCGTCGCGCAGCGGTCCGGCCTGGGCGAGCGAAACGGATTCGCCGGCCAGCTGGCGGCGGATACAGGACGGATCGCGCGACAGGTAAAGCACGCGGCCCTCGAAACGAATGCTGTCTTGCATGAACGACTCCTTTTCCGCACTGTAGAGAGGTTCGGAACGCTCATGAAGCATCAAATGGGCATGGCTGGCATCTCCATCGGCGAAATCGTTGCAAACCGGTTTCCGCCGCGACGGCAGCCATCTCGATTCATCATCTCTCGAACAACGCGCCACTCCTAGAATGAAGCGGTTCATGATGAAAAGGCTACACCGCATGCCGCGCACGCTCTACGACAAACTCTGGGACACGCACGCCTTCGCCGCCGAACCCGACGGCACCTGCCTCTTGTACATCGACCGGCACCTGATCAATGAGGTGTCGAGCCCGCAGGCCTTCGAGGGCCTGCGGCTGGCCGGCCGCGCGCCGTGGCGCGCCGATTCCTGTCTGGCGATCGCCGACCACAACGTTCCCACCACCGACCGCAGCCAGGGCATCGACGATCCGTTCTCGCGCGCGCAGGTGGGCGCGCTGGAGGACAACGCCCGCACGTTCGGCCTGACCTTCTTCGGCATGCAGGACCCGCGCCAGGGCATCGAGCACGTGGTCGGCCCCGAACAGGGCGCGACGCTGCCCGGCATGACGGTGGTGTGCGGCGACTCCCATACCAGCACGCACGGCGCCTTCGCCTGTCTGGCGCACGGTATCGGCACCTCGGAAGTCGAGCACGTGCTGGCCACGCAGACGCTGATCGCGCGCAAGATGAAATCCATGCTGGTGCGCGTGGAAGGCGCGCTGCAGCCCGGCGTGGTGGCCAAGGACATCGTGCTGGCGCTGATCGGCCGGATAGGTGCGGCCGGCGCCACCGGCCACGCCATCGAATACGCCGGCTCGACGATACGCGCGCTGTCCATGGAAGGCCGCATGACCATCTGCAACATGTCCATCGAGGCCGGCGCGCGGGCCGGCATGATCGCGGTGGACGACACCACCATCGACTACCTGCGCGGCCGGCCATTTTCACCCAAGGGCGAACAGTGGGACCAGGCCGTGGCCTGGTGGCGCACGCTGCAATCGGACGAGGGGGCGGCGTTCGACACGGTGGTGGAGATCGATGCGGCGTCCATCCTGCCGCAGGTCACCTGGGGCACCTCGCCCGAGATGGTCGTGGCCGTGGACGGCAAGGTACCGGATCCCGACGCCGAAGCCGATCCGGTCCGCCGCGAAGGCATGCGCAAGGCACTGGCCTACATGGGGCTGGCGGCCAATACGCCCATCGCCGACATTGCGCTGGACAAGGTGTTCATCGGCTCGTGCACCAACTCGCGCATCGAGGACCTGCGCGCCGCCGCCGCCGTGGTCAAGGGCCGCAGCAAGGCGCCGAACATCCGGCTCGCGATGGTGGTGCCGGGTTCCGGACTGGTGAAGGCGCAGGCGGAACAGGAAGGCCTGGACCGCGTCTTCATCGACGCCGGCTTCGAATGGCGCGAGTCCGGCTGTTCCATGTGCATGGCGATGAACGCCGACCGGCTTTCGCCGGGGGAGCGCTGCGCCTCGACCTCCAACCGCAATTTCGAAGGCCGGCAGGGCGCCGGCGGACGCACGCACCTCGTCAGCCCCGCGATGGCGGCCGCCGCGGCCATCGCCGGCCGCTTCGTCGACGTGCGCGCCCTGTAAGGAGCCCATCATGGAAAAATTCGATCGTCTGCAAGGGCTCGTCGCACCGCTCGACCGCGCCAACGTCGACACCGACGCCATCATTCCCAAGCAGTTCCTGAAGTCCATCCGGCGCACCGGCTTCGGCCCCAATCTGTTCGACGAATGGCGCTACCTGGACCAGGGCGAGCCCGGCCAGGATTGCAGCGGCCGTCCGCTGAATCCGGACTTCGTGCTGAACGAGGCGCGCTACCAGGGCGCGACCATCCTGCTGGCCCGCGCCAACTTCGGCTGCGGTTCGTCGCGCGAACACGCGCCGTGGGCCTTGCAGCAATATGGCTTTCGCGCCGTGATCGCGCCCAGCTTCGGCGACATCTTCTACAACAACGCGATGCAGAACGGTCTCCTGCCCGTCGTGCTGCGCGAGGACGAAGTGGACGCGCTGTTCGCGCTGGCGACGCGGGAAAGGCCGGTTCAACTGCTGGTGGACCTCGAGGCGCAAACCGTGTCCGGTCCGAACGGCACGCCGTCGTTCGCCTTCGACATCGCGCCCTTTCGCAAGTACTGCCTGCTGAACGGCCTGGACGACATCGGCCTGACGCTGCGCAAGGCCGACCAGATCCGCGCCTTCGAGGATGCGCACCTGCGGGCGTATCCCTGGCTGTCGCCCGCGCGCCGGAGCGCCTGAGCGCGTTGCCCCCTGTCGCCCGCCGTGCCACAATCGGCGCAGCGACAGGAAGGCAAGACCATGAGCAATCTCGTCCGTAAACTCGACCTGACCTCGCTGCGCCTGTTCGTCGCCGTCTGCCAGGAACGCAACATCGCGCGCGCGGCCGAGCGCGAGGCCATCGCGCCTTCGGCCGTCAGCCGCCGCATCGCCGAGATCGAAGGCGTGATCGGGCAGCCGGTCATCCACCGCGAATCACGCGGCATTTCGGTCACCCCGATAGGCGAGGCCGTGTACCGCCACGCGCGCGAAGTGCTGGCCGATATCGAACGCATGGAAGCCGAGCTGTCCCAGTACGCCACCGGCGCCAAGGGCACGATACGCATCGTCGGCAACATGTCGTCCATCGTGCAGTTCCTGCCCGAGGACATCGCCGCCTTCAAGCGCGTGTTCCCCGACGTGGACATCCAGATCGACGAGCAGACCAGCAGCCAGGTGCTGCGCAGCCTGACCGAAAGCGATTTCGACCTGGGCTTCTCGAACAAGGTCCCGGGCATAGAGCGGCTCGAGCACCTGCCCTACCGCAGCGACCGCCTGGTGCTGGCCGTGCCGCGCCGCCATCGCCTGGCCAAGGCGCCCGTGGTGCGCCTGCGCGACTTCATGGACGAGAACATCGTCGGCATGGGGCAGGGGACGTCGCTCACGCAATTGCTGGTCAAGGAAGCCGGACATCTGGGCGCCACGCTGCACGTCAAGATCAGCGTCAGCAGCCTGGATGCCCTGTGCCGCATGGTCCACGTCGGCCTGGGCGTGGCGGTGGTGCCGCAGCACAGCGGCGAACTGTACGTGGGCACGCTGGACCTCGCGCTGATCCCCATCGACGAACCCTGGGCCGCGCGCGAACTCTTCGTGGTCTTCCGGCAGCGCGAGGGCCTCTCAGCCCCCGCCGCCGCATTAGTCAACTTCCTGATGAATAGGTAACCCCCCTACGCAGACCCAGGATGCGGTGGATCCGGCTTTGCCGGTCCACCCGCATCGCCCCCTGGGGGGCGCGCGAAGCGCGTAGGGGGGATCCTCTACTTGGCAATGGGCATGGCGAACTCCGCGCCCTTCTCGATGCTGCTCGGCCACCGCTGCATGATGCTCTTCTGCTTGGTGTAGAAGCGCACGCCTTCCTCGCCGTACGCATGCATGTCGCCGAACAGCGAACGCTTCCAGCCGCCGAAGCCGTGCCAGGCCATGGGCACCGGAATGGGCACGTTGATGCCCACCATGCCGACCTGGATGCGGCGGCCGAATTCGCGCGCCACGTTGCCGTCGCTGGTGAAGCAGCTCACGCCGTTGCCGAATTCGTGCGCGTTGATCAGCTCGACCGCCGAGGCGAAGTCGGGCACGCGCACGCAGGACAGCACGGGGCCGAAGATTTCCTCGCGATAGATGCGCATCTCGGGTGTGACATGGTCGAACAGCGTGCCGCCCATCCAGAAGCCGCGCTCGCAACCCGCGCCTGCCGACGCCGGATCGAAGCGGCGGCCGTCCACCAGCAGCTTCGCGCCTTCTTCCACGCCCAGGCCGATGTAGTCGCTGATGCGGTGGTGCGCGCCGGCATGCACGATGGGGCCCATCTCGGCGTCGAGCTCCATGCCGTTCTTGACCTTCAGCGCATGCGCGCGCTCGACCAGGCGCGGCACGATGCGGTCGGCCACCTCGCCCACCAGCACCGCCACCGAGATGGCCATGCAGCGCTCGCCCGCCGAGCCGTAGCCCGCGCCGACCAGCGCGTCCACGGCCTGGTCCAGGTCGGCGTCGGGCATGACCACCATGTGGTTTTTCGCGCCGCCCAGCGCCTGCACGCGCTTGCCGTTGCGCGCGCCGGTCTCGTAGATGCTCTGCGCGATGGGTGTGGAGCCGACGAAGGACACCGCGGCCACGTCGGGGTGGGCCAGCAGGGCATCCACCGCTTCCTTGTCGCCCTGCACGACGTTGAACACGCCGTCCGGCAGGCCGGCTTCCTTGAGCAGCTCGGCCATCATCAGCGAAGGGGTGGGGTCGATGGGACTGGGCTTGAGCACGAAGCAGTTGCCCGCCGCGATGGCCACGGGGAACATCCACATCGGCACCATTACCGGGAAGTTGAACGGCGTGATGCCCGCCACCACGCCCAGCGGCTGGCGCAGGGTCCAGTTGTCCATGCCGGTGGAAACCTGGTCGGTGAACTGCGTCTTGAGCAGTTGCGGAATGCCGCAGGCGAACTCGACGATGTCGATGCCGCGCGCGACTTCGCCCTGCGCGTCGGTGAACACCTTGCCGTGCTCGGCGGTGATCGCGCGGGCCAGTTCGTCCTTGTGGCGGTTCAAGAGTTCGAGGAAGCGGAACATCACGCGCGCCCGGCGGATGGGCGGCACGTCGGCCCAGGCGGGAAAGGCGCGGCGGGCGCTGGCGACGGCGGCATCGACGTCGGTGGCGCCGGCCAGCGCCACCTGGCCGGAGACGGCGCCGGTGGCGGGATTGAAGACGTCGGCGACGCGCGATCCCTGCGAAGGCATCTTGCGGCCGTCCACCCAATGGACGATGGAAGCGGACATGGCGGTCATCCTGAGAAGAAGAGCAAGACCTCCAGTCTAGGTCGGCCCGGTCGATTGGATAAGCCGGCCGAAGACGATTAAAGTGTTCAATAAATTGAACAATCTGAACGGAAAAACATGGCTGCCGATATCATCGGGCCCTGGGTGGCCGACATCCACCTGCTGACCGTGCTGGCCGAGACCCGCAGCTTCACCCAGGCGGCCCGGCGCCTGGGCCTGTCCAAGGCTTCGGTCAGCATGCGCATAGTCGCGCTGGAGCGCGCGGCCGGCGTGCCGCTGGTCCAGCGCACGACGCGCTCGGTCGTGCTGACCGACGCCGGCCGGGAACTGGTGGCCGACGCCGCGCCGGCGTTCGAGCGCATCGACGCCGGTTTCACGGCGGTAAAGGACCTGTCCGGCACGCCGCGCGGCACGGTGCGCGTCACCGCGCCGGTGGCGCTGGGCAGGCAACACGTCGCGCCGCGGCTGGCGGCGTTCTTCCGCGACTATCCCCAGGTGCGCATCCACCTCGACCTGACCGACCGCTTCGTCAACCTGGCGCAGGAAGGCTACGACCTGGCCATCCGCCACACGGCCGCCGCACCCGAAAGCTATGTTGCCTGGCCGCTGTGCGAAACCCGCTCGCTGCTGGTCGCCAGCCCCGCCTATCTGCGACGGCGCGGGGCGCCCCGGCACCCGCGCGACCTGGCGGACCACGATTGCGTGCTGTACCTCGGGCCGGGCGCCGATACCTGGACCTTCGTCGCGGCCGACGATGCGCGGGGCGAGACGATGTCGGTGCCCGTGCAGGGCCCCTTGAAGGCCAACAACAGCGAGGTGCTGCGCGACGCGGTGCTGGACGGACTGGGCATCGGCCTCTTGCCCGATTTCAGCGCGGCACCCGCCATGCGCCGGCTCAGGCCGGTACTGCCGGGCTGGCGCGTGCAAGGCTTCTTCGGCAACCAGCTGTATGCGCTGCGCCCCTGGGCGCCGCGCGTGCCGCGCGCGGTGCAATGCTTCGTCGAATACCTGCGCGAGTCGCTGGCGCAGGGCTTTCCCTTGCCGGACCGGTAGAACCAGAATACCTAGCGGTCCATGGGCAGGGCCAGGCTTTCCTTGACCTCTTCCATCACCACGTAGCTGTGCGACTCGGCCGCCACCGGCAGCTTCTTCAGGATGTCCCCCAGCAGCCGGCGGTACTCGCGCATGCCGCCCAGGCGCGCCTTGACCAGATAGTCGAAATTGCCCGACACCAGATGGCACTCCAGCACGTCGGGCACGTGCAGCAATTCCATGCGGACCTTGTCGAAGATCTCGCCCGATTTCGAGGCCAGCTTGATTTCGACGAAGACCAGCAGCGACTTGCCCAGCGCGGTGGGCGACAGGTGCGCGTGATAGCCGGTGATGACCTTCTCGCGCTCCATGCGCCGTACCCGTTCCGAGCAGGGCGAGGCCGACAGGCCGACGCGATCGGCCAGCTCGGTCATGGAAATGCGGCCCTCGCGCTGGAGGATGTCGAGGATTTTCCTGTCGGTGCGATCGAGCTCGTGCATGTCACTTCGTCCCCCCGGTTTGGACGGGGACCTTCCGGTTGAATTCATTGTCCAAGAAGTGAATTTCAGTGAAATTCACTGGATTATCGTTCCTATACTAGCTGAATACATATACGACGCGAGGATTTTTCCATGAAGGTGCTCGTTCTCGGTGGCGGCGTGATCGGGGTCGCCAGTGCCTATTACCTGGCCCGCGCGGGACTGGAAGTCACCGTGCTGGATCGACAGGGCGGTCCCGCGCAGGAAACCAGTTACGCCAACGCCGGCCAGGTCTCGCCGGGCTACTCCACGCCCTGGGCCGCGCCGGGCATCCCGCTGAAGGCGATCAAGTGGATGTTCCAGCGGCATGCCCCGCTTGCCATCCGCCTGGACGGCAGCCTGTTCCAGCTACGCTGGATGGCGCAAATGCTGCGCAACTGCTCGGCCGAACGCTACGCGGTCAACAAGGAGCGCATGATGCGGGTGGCCGAGTACAGCCGCAGCTGCCTGCAACAGCTGCGCGCGGAAACCGGCATCCAGTACGAACAGCGCACCGGCGGCACGCTGCAGCTCTTTCGCACCCAGGCCCAGCTCGACGCCGCCGGCCGCGACATCGCGGTGCTGGAACAATGCGGCGTGCCGTTCGAGCTGCTGGGCCGGGACGAACTGGCCCGCGTCGAACCCGGCCTGGCCGTATCCGCCGGCAAGCTGGCGGGCGGCCTGCGCCTGCCCAAGGACGAGACCGGCGACTGCCATCTGTTCACGCGGGCGCTGGCCGACATCGCCCGCACGCTGGGCGTGGATTTCCGCTACGGGCAGGCGGTGGACGGGCTCGTGGTCGAGGGCGGCCGCATCGCCGGCGTGCGCGCGGGTGGCCGGATCCTGACGGCCGACCGCTACGTGCTGGCCCTGGGCAGCTACTCGCGCGGCATGCTCGAACCGCTGGGCCTGGACCTGCCGGTCTATCCGGTCAAGGGCTATTCGCTGACGGTGCCGCTGGTCGATCCTTCCCGTGCGCCGCAATCCACGGTGCTGGACGAGACCTACAAGATCGCCATCACCCGCTTCGACCATCGCATCCGTGTCGGGGGCATGGCCGAGCTGGGCGGCTACGACCTGCGCCTGGACCCGCGGCGGCGGGCCACGCTCGAGCACGTGGTGAACGACCTGTTCCCCGGCGGCGACCTGGCGCGGGCGACCTTCTGGACCGGGCTGCGTCCCATGACGCCCGACAGCACGCCCATCGTGGGCGCCACGCGCTACCCCAACCTGTACCTCAATACGGGACACGGCACGCTGGGCTGGACCATGGCCTGCGGATCGGGCCGCCTCATCGCCGACCAGCTGAGCGGCCGGCGGCCGGAGATCAGCCTGGACGGGCTGGCCATCGACCGCTACGCCGGCCGCGTCCGCGGCGCGCGCATCGCCCGGCAGCAACCGCTGGCGGCCCGGCCATGACTCGTCCCGCGCGCGCACGCATCGACCTGGATGCGCTGCGACACAACTACGCGCTGGCACGGCGCCTGCACGGGGGCCGGGCACTGGCGGTGCTCAAGGCCAATGCCTACGGCCACGGCGCCATCCCCTGCGCGCGGGCGCTGGCCGATATGGCCGACGGGTTCGCGGTGGCCTTCACCGATGAAGCCCTGGCGCTGCGGGCGGCGGGCATCATCCGGCCCATCCTGGTGCTGGAAGGCGCCTTCGATGCCGACGAACTCCGGCTGGCGAACCGGCATGGTCTCTGGATGGTGGTGCATCACGAGCATCAGGTACGCATGATCGAATATCAACCGGACCTGCGCGGCCTGCACGCATGGCTCAAGGCCGACACCGGCATGCGCCGGGCCGGTTTTTCGACGCAGGCCGAACTGGCCGATGCCCATGCGCGCCTGTCGGCCAGCGGCAAGGTCGCGGACATCACCCTCATGACGCATCTGGCGCGCGCGGATGAACCGGACCAGACCGCCACCACCCGGCAGATTGCAGCCTTCAAGGCGCTGACGGGCGGGCTGCCCGGCGACCGCAGCCTGAGCAATTCCGCCGGCGTGCTGGGCTGGCCCGCGGCGCGCGGCGACTGGTCGCGGCCGGGCATCCTGCTGTACGGCGCCGATCCCATGCCCGGCGCCGGCCACGGACTGATCCCGGTCATGACGCTCGAGAGCCGCATTTTCGCGGTTCGCGGCGTGCAGCCGGGCGATGCCATCGGCTACGGCGGCCGCTACGTCGCGGACCGCCCCATGCGTGTGGGCCTGGTGGCCGTGGGCTATGCCGACGGCTACCCGCGATCGGCGCCATCCGGCACGCCGGTATCGGTCGATGGCCGGCCCAGCCGCCTGGTCGGCCGGATCTCCATGGACATGCTGACGGTGGACATCACCGACCTGGCCGGCGCCGGCGTGGGCAGCCGGGTCGAACTGTGGGGCAGGCAGGTGGACGTGAATGTCGTGGCCCGGGCGGCCGGCACCGTGGCCTACGAGCTGCTGTGCAACGTGAAACGGGTACCGCTGGACTACTCGGGCTGAGCCTGGCGCGGCCTCATGCCGCCGCCCGGTCCTCCAGCAGGAAGGCCAGCGCCTGGGCACAGGACTGCTCCACTTTCAGGGTCAGCAGGTCGTCGGCGCGCGTGCGCCCCAGGTTGACCGCGGCGACCGGCAGGCCGGCCTGCGCGCCGGCCCGCACGTAGCGGTAGCCGGAATGCACCATCAGCGACGAGCCCACCACCAGGATGGCGTCGGCCTCGTCCAGCGCGCGCAGCACCGTCGCCACGCGCGGCGCGGGCACCTGTTCGCCGAAGAAGACGACGTCCGGCTTCAGGATGCCGCCGCAGGCCGGGCAGGAGGGCACGGCGAAACGGGAGAAATCCACCGCCTCCAGGTCCGCGTCGCCATCGGGCGCATCGGCCGCATCCAGCGCGACCCAGGCGGGATTCACCGCTTCCAGGCGCTGCTGGAACACGGCGCGCGGTTCGCGGTGCGCGCAATGCATGCACCGGACCTCGTCCAGCCTGCCATGCAGGTCCACCACCTCGCGGCTGCCCGCCGCCTGATGCAGGCCATCCACATTCTGGGTGACCAGCAGCCGCACGCTTCCACCGGCCTCCAGCCGGGCCAGCGCGCGATGGGTGTCGTTGGGCCCGGCTTTCCCGAAGCGCCGCCACCCGATCATGCTGCGCGCCCAGTAGCGCGCCCGGGCCAGTCCGTCGCGCATGAATACCTGGAAGTCGATGGGCGGCGTGCGTTTCCATTGGCCATCGGCGTCGCGATAGTCCGGGATGCCCGAATCCGTGCTGCATCCGGCGCCGGTCAGGACGAACAGGCGTTCGTAGCGGCCCACGAACGCGGCCAGGGCGGAAGAAGAGGCGGATACATCCATAACGGCTCCAGGCAGGCGACCAGGATACCCGATGCGGCCATTCCAGGGCCTGTGGATAAGCTCTGGGAAGCGGGGGTGTGCACACGATGTTGACCCTTTGTGGATAACTTCGCTTTCGCCGCCCGCCGAAAAACTTGTCCAATTTTCGGGTACACCCTGTGGACAAGCTTATCCACATGCCTAAAAATTAGGCAAGCCGTTGAATCGAAAAGGTTTTTTCGTACGCGCGAAGTTATCCACAGGTTCCTATTACTTACTACGAATTGGATAGATAGTTTTGGGATAAAAGCTCAAACATCTTTTTTCCCTACCGCGACGAGGGGCCGCAAGCGGCCCGGGGCGCCGCTGCGCGGACGCGGTTGACCCCAACAGGGCGAACACCTAGCATCCAGGCGTCTCATTCCTATAAGTAAGTACGGAGCACCCGATACGCCATGCGCATCCTGTTGGTCGAGGACGAACCCGAACTGGCCCGGTGGCTGTCAGGCACGTTGGCCAGACATGCCGGCTTCGTCGTGGAATGGGCCGACGACGGGGTGGTCGCCGAAAAGCGCCTGCAGGTAGAGGACTTCGACGCCGTCGTCCTGGACCTGGGACTGCCGGGCCTGGATGGCCGCACATTGCTGGCCAGGCTGCGCGCCCGCGACGACCGCACTCCCGTCCTGATATTGACTGCGCGTGATTCACTGACGGAACGCGTGACCACCCTGCATGAAGGCGCGGACGATTTCCTGCCCAAGCCCTTCAACGTGGCCGAACTGGAAGCCAGGCTGCTCGCGCTGATACGGCGCAGCCGGGGCAGGGAACACCCCCGCCTGTCCTGCGGACCGCTGGTTTTCGACCTGGCCGCCCAGAAGTTCCTGCTCGACAACCAGCCATTGGCCCTGTCGCCGCGGGAACATGCGGTGCTGCGGGCCCTGATCCAGCGCAGCGGCGAACCCATGACCAAGCAGCAGATCCTGGACCGGGTATTCGACGACGACCGCGACGTCGGGCTGGATGCCATCGAAGTCATTGTTCACCGCCTGCGCAAGCGCCTGGGCGATACCGGCGTACACATCGTGACCTTGCGCGGACTGGGGTACAGCCTGGAGCCCGCGTGACGGCGCCTTCGTCCAAGGACGGCATCTCGCATGGCCCGGCGCGGCGCCCACGGCGGCGCAGCCTCAAGTCGACCCTGCTGTGGTGGCTGCTTCCCGTCCTGGCCGTGGTGGCAAGCGGTGGCCTGTGGCTGTCCGTCCGGTTGCTGGACGACCTGGCCAATGCGGCCTACGACCGTTCGCTGGCGGGAGCCCTGCGGGCCATAGACCTGAACATATCGACGGAAAGCGGCGGGTTGGCGGTGGAACTGCCCTACCGGCTGCTGCAATTCTTCGAGCTGACCGCCAGCGGCAACGTATATTTCCGGGTGTCCACCGAGGACAACCTGACCGAGATCGGCAACCCGGCGCTTCCCATGCCCGAGCATCCGCTGGTATCGGGGCGGGCGGAATTCTTCAACGCCGAATATTTCGGCGAACCCGTACGCGTGGGCGTGCTGGCGCGGCGGCTGGATCCGCCCCTGTACGGCGCCAAGGAACGCCAGCGGGTGGTCATCCAGGTCGCGGAAAGCATCGAATCGCGGGCGGGCTTCACGCGAACCGTGCTGATGCGCGCGATCGAGCGCGACACGCTGCAGATCCTGTTGAGCGCAATCCTGCTGACAGGCGGGGTGATCATCGCGTTGCGGCCGCTGGTGCGCCTGAGCGAGGAGATCGATGCGCGCGACCCGGACGACCTGCGGCCGGTGGACCACAGCCAGGTGCCGGCCGAAGTCCAGCCGCTGGTGTCCGCGATCAACCGGCACATCGCGCGGCACGATGCCCAGGCCCGCGCGCAGCGCCAGTTCCTGGACGATGCCTCGCACCAGTTGCGCACGCCGCTGACCGTGCTCAAGACCCAGGTAGATTTCGCGCTGCGCGAGACCGATCCGCAGGCGGTCCGCCAGGTCTTGCAGGCCATGCATGCCGGCGTGGACCGCTCCATACGCATGGCGAACCAGATGCTGGCGCTGGCCCGCGTACATGATGCTTCGCTGGCCGAGGGAGGGCTGCCTTTCGTGCAGACCGATCTGGCCGAACTGGCCGGGGAATGCGTGCGCAGCCTGTTGCCGGCCGCGCGCGCCAAGCGCCTGGACTACGGAATCGAGGCGCCCGGGGATGCGTTGTGGATGGCCGGTTCCCCGGTCCTGCTGCGCGAGGCCGTGCTCAATCTGCTGGACAACGCCATCCGCTACAGCCCGGAGGGGGGCATGGTGACCTTGACGCTGCTGCGCGAGCCAGGGCAGATCGTGCTGAAGGTGGAGGACAGCGGTCCGGGCATGCCGGTATCCGACATCGAGCGGGCCGGGGTGCGCTTCCGCCGGGGCGAGTCGGGCAAGGGCAAGCCCGGAGCCGGGCTGGGGCTGGCCATCGCCCAGCGGATCGCCGGCCTGCACAAGGGGCGGCTGGTATTGGAAAACCGGGAACCGGGTCCCGGCCTGCGTGCTGCCCTGGTTTTCCCCGGGGCCTGAATGCTGCTTCGCAGCACGAAAAGAGGGGGAATTGAAAGCCGGTTGAAAGCGACGCGTTCGTACAGTCGCCTCGGTGCGGCCCAGCCGCGACATCGACAACAACGACAAGGAGGTGACCGATGAAACCCACAGTCCGACTGCGGGCGGCGGCGTGTGCCGCGGCCATGGCATTGGCGGGACTGGCCGCGCAACCGGCCGCTGCCGCTCCCGAACGGCCCGAGTGCATCGCCCCGGCCAAGCCGGGGGGCGGTTTCGACCTGACCTGCAAGATCGCCCAGAGCGGCTTGCAGGAAGGCAAGTACCTGAACGCCGCGATGCGGTCCGTATACATGCCGGGCGGCATCGGCGCGGTGGCCTATAACACCATCATCGCCCAGCGGCCCGCCGAGGCCGGCACCATCGTGGCCTTCTCGGGAGGCTCGCTGCTGAACATCGCCCAGGGCAAGTTCGGGCGCTATACCGAATCCGACGTGCGCTGGGTGGCCGGCATCGGCACCGACTACGGCGCGGTCGTGGTGCGCAAGGACGCCCCCTGGAAGGATCTCAAGAGCCTGATGGCCGCCATCAAGGCCGATCCCACCAAGGTGGTGTTCGGCGCCGGCGGCACCATCGGCAGCCAGGACTGGATGAAGGCCGCGCTGACTGCGCGCGCCGCCGGCATCGACTACAAGACCATGCGCTTCGTGGCCTTCGAAGGCGGTGGCGAGACCCTGACCGCCTTGCAGGGTGGCCACGTGCAGGTGTATTCGGGCGATGCCGGCGAAGTCGCGTCCGTGCTGGATGCCGGCGTGCCCATCCGCATCCTGGCCGTGTTCTCGGAGCAGCGCCTGCCGGGCCGGCTGGCCGACGTGCCCACCGCCAAGGAGCAGGGCTTCGACATCCAGTGGCCCATCATCCGCGGTTTCTACGTGGGGCCGAAGGTCGCCGACGCCGACTACCAGTGGTGGGTGAGCACCTTCGACAAGATGATGGCCACGCCCGAATTCGCGAAGTTGCGCGAGGAACGCGGCCTGTTCCCCTTCAACAAGACCGGCAAGGACCTGGACGGCTACATCAAGCAGCAGGTTGCCGAGTACCGCAAGCTGGCCGACGAGTTCGGACTGGTGCGCAAATGAGCGGCGGCCGTGTCGTGTTGAACGACCGGCTGCTGGGAACGGCGGCGCTGGTGTTCGCCGCCGTGATGGTGTGGCAGGGCTACGGGCTCGAGGCGCCTTTCGCCTACGAGCCGGTGGGTCCGCGCGCCTTTCCCATGCTGCTGTCGCTGGTCATCGGCCTGTGCGGCCTGTGGCTGGCCGCCCGGGGTGGCAATCCGGTCGAACCGGTGGCGGCCGGCGTCAAGGGACGCGTCGTCGCCGTGTCGGTGGCGCTGGCCGCCTACGCCTTCCTGTTCCAGTGGCTGGGCATCGTCCTGGCCACCTTCCTGATGAGCCTGCCGGTGGGCCGCGCGTTCGGCGGATCATGGCTCAAGACGGGCATCACCGGGCTGGCCCTGGGCGTGGCCGTGTTCCTGCTGTTCGACAAGGTGCTGGACGTGGTGCTGCCCACCGGCCTGCTGGGAGGCCTGCTGTGAACGATATCTTCGGCCACCTGGCCACCGGTTTCTCGGTCGCGCTGACGCCGCTCAACCTGCTCATCGCGGCCATCGGCTCCTTCATCGGCACCATCGTGGGCGTGCTGCCCGGCCTGGGGCCCATCAACGGCGTGGCCATCCTGATGCCGCTGGCCTTCGCGATGCAACTGCCGCCGGAAAGCTCGCTGATCCTGCTGGCTGCGGTCTATATCGGCTGCGAATACGGCGGGCGCATCAGTTCCATCCTGATCAACGTGCCGGGCGAGGCCTCGGCCATCATGACGGCGCTGGACGGCTACCCCATGGCCCGCCAGGGCAAGGCCGGCGTGGCCCTGTCGATCTCGGCCTGGAGCTCCTTCGTCGGATCGGCCGTGGCCACCATCGGCATCGCCATTGCGGCTCCGCTGCTGGCCCGGTGGGCGCTGGCCTTCGGGCCGGCGGAGTACTTCGCGCTGATGGTGTTCGCCTTCTGCTGCCTGGCCGGCCTGATGGGCGAGCAACCCGTCAAGGCGCTGCTGGCGGCAGCGGTGGGCCTGGCCCTGTCCACGGTGGGCATAGACGAGAACTCGGGCATCTATCGCTATACCTTCGATTCGCTGCACCTGAGCGACGGCATCCAGTTCGTGGTGGTGGTGATCGGCCTGTTCTCCGTCAGCGAGATGCTGTTGCTGCTGGAACAGTCGGTCACGGGCAACGTCGCAGTCAAGCCGACCGGGCGCACGCTGTTCAACATGCGGGAACTGGCGATGACCTGGTGGGGCACGGTGCGCGGCTCGCTGATCGGCTTCGTGGTGGGCGTGCTGCCGGGCGCGGGCGCCACCGTGGCCTCGGCCATGGCCTACTCGACCGAGAAGCGCCTGGTCGAGCAGTCCGATCCGGAAGGCGCGCATTTCGGCAAGGGCGACATCCGCGGCCTGGCATCGCCCGAGGCGGCCAACAACGCGTCGGCCACGGGTTCGTTCGTGCCCATGCTGACGCTGGGTGTGCCGGGATCGGGCACCACGGCGGTGATGATGGGCGTGCTGGCGCTCTACAACATCACGCCCGGGCCCGCGCTGTTCGAGCAGCGTCCCGAGATCGTCTGGGGCCTGATCGCGTCGCTGTTCATCGGCAACGTCATGCTGCTGGCGATGAACATCCCCATGGTGGGCGTGTTCGCGCGCATGCTGTCGGTGCCGACCTGGGCGCTGGTGCCGTTCATCGTGACCGTGAGCGCGATCGGCGTGTACTCGGTGCACGCGACCACCTTCGACCTCGTGATGATGGTGGCGCTGGGCGTGGTGGGCTATCTGCTGCGCAAGATGTCGGTGCCGATGGCCCCGCTCATACTGGGACTGGTGCTGGGCAACATGATGGAGCAGAACCTGCGCCGGGCGCTTTCCATCACCAACGGCGACACGGCCATCCTGTGGGAAAGCCCCGTCAGCATCGGCCTGTGGCTGTGCGCGGCGGCCGTGCTGGTCGTGCCGGTCACCATGCGCATGCTGGCGCGGCGCCGCGCGGGTGCAACCGAACCCGCCGCGTCGGCCTAGGCGGCCCGAGCATGCGGGCCTTGCGCCCGCATGCCGCTTCAGACCCGCTTGAGGCGCTCCAGCGCCGCGTCCAGCGTGCTGTCCTTCTTGGCGAAGCAGAAGCGCACCAGTTGCCGGTTCGAGGCCGGCGCGTCCGGATCGGCATGGAAGGCCGCGATGGGGATGACCGCCACGCCGTGCTCGGTGGTCAGCCAGCGCGCGAATTCGCTTTCGGGCGCGTCCGATATCGCGCTGTAGTCGGCCAGCAGGAAATAAGTGCCCGGGCAGGGCAGGGTGCGAAAGCGCGTCTGCTTCAGGCCCGCTTCCAGGCGATCGCGCTTGGCCTGGTAGAAGGCGGGCAGCTCGAGGTAATGCCGGGGGTCTTCCAGGAACGTGGACAGCGCGTACTGCATGGGGGTCGAGACCGCGAACACCATGAACTGGTGGATCTTGCGGAATTCCGCGGACAGGGCGGCGGGCGCGCAGCAATAGCCTATCTTCCAGCCGGTGGTGTGGAAGGTCTTGCCGAACGACGAGACCAGGAAGCTGCGGGCCGCCAGCGCCGGCCGGCGCGCGATGGACGCATGCCGGCGGCCGTCGAACACGATGTGCTCGTAGACCTCGTCCGAGATCAGCACGACGCCCGTGTCGGCCAGGATGCGCTCCAGCTCGTCCAGGTCGCTCTCGTCCAGCACGGCGCCGGTGGGGTTGTGCGGGAAATTGATCACGAGGGCGCGGGTGCGCGGCGTGATGGCGCGCCGGACCGCGTCCCAGTCAGGCCGGTAGCCGGGGACCTCGGGCGTGGGCGCGAGCAACTGCACCGCCACCGGTACGGCCCCCGCCAGGCGTATGGCCGGCACGTAGGAGTCGTAGTTGGGCTCCAGCACGATGACCTCGTCGCCCGCGCCGGCCACCGCCAGGATGGCGGTCATCAGGGCCTGGGTGGCACCGCTGGTGACGGTGATTTCCGTTTCGGGATCGTAGGCCGCGCCGTACAGCGCCCGCGTCTTGGCGGCGATGGCGGCGCGCAGCGCCGGGATTCCCGGCATGGGGGCGTACTGGTTGTGGCCCGCGGCCATGGCGGCGTCGACCTGCGCCAGCAGGCCCGCGTCGGGATCGAAATCGGGAAAGCCCTGGCCCAGGTTGATGGCGCGGGTTTCCGTTGCCAGCCGGCTCATGACCGTAAAGATGGTGACGCCGACGTCCGGCAATTTGGAATTAATCATCAGCTTGCTTGGGCCTTGGATGTACCATTCGTCTTCATCGAAGCAGTCTACCTCCACGCGTCCATCGGCGGCCACGCCCGCCTTGCTTCCTTCCCCATGCCTGCCCGTCTACTGCTAGGTTTCGCCATCGCGCTTTGCGGCTCGCTGATAGCGGTCGCGCTTCATACTCCGCTGCCCTGGATGCTGGGCGCGCTGATCGCCACGGCGGCGACCAAGATCGCCGGAGTGCGGTCCCGGAGCCGCACCGAGCTGCGCTACGCCGGACAATGGGTGATAGGCGTGGGCCTGGGCCTGTATTTCACGCCCATGGTGGTCGACGAGATCGCGAGCAATCTGCTGCCGCTGCTGCTGGGAGCCGTATTCTCGGTCGCCGCGGGGTTGGCCGGCGCATGGTTCCTGCAGCGTGCCGGCGGCGTGGAATTCAGCACGGCCTATTTTTCTTCCACCATAGGCGGCGCGGCGGAAATGGCCAACCTGTCCGACCGCTACGGCGGCAAGGTGGCGCTGGTCGCGTCGGCGCACAGCCTGCGCATCCTGCTGGTCGTCGTCCTGGTGCCGCTGGCTTTCCGCATGTCGGGCGTGACCGGCAGCGGTCTGTTCGCGCCCGCCATGACCGCGGTGGATCCCGCCGGACTGGCGGCGATGTTCGCGCTGGGCGCCGGCGGTGCGCTGCTGGCCCAGCGGCTTCACGTACCCAATGCCTGGGTGCTGGGACCCATGGCGGTCACCATCCTGCTGACGGCCAACGACATGGCCCTGTCGGCAATGCCCACGTTCATGCTGAACGCCGCGCAACTGCTCATAGGGTGGTCGCTGGGCGACCGCTATACCCCCGATTTCTTCCGTACCGCCCCGCGCTTCATGGGATTGATCCTGGCCTATACCCTGGTCGTGATCGTGCTTTCGGTAGGCCTGAGCCTGCTCCTGGCCCCACCCAGCGGCATCGCGCTGCCCACCCTGATTCTCGGGCTGGCGCCCGGCGGCATCGCCGAGATGTGCATCACCGCCAAGGTGCTGCAATTGGGGGTGCCGCTGGTGACGGCATTCCAGGTGTTCCGGCTGGCCTTCGTGCTGCTGATCACGCCGCCGCTCTACCGTGGTTTGCTCATGCGTTTTCCGGCGTTGCGCGACTGATTTCGGCGTCCGTTCCCGGGCCGTTCGAGCCTGTTGCGTGGCGTGTACATCGCATTTGCGATATGCCTGCTAAATGTTATTGATTCGCAAAGTACACGCGGGTATGCTGCCATTCGCAGTTGAATTCAAGCAGCACGCAAGTCCCGTCTGCCATTTGCGGATGTCCGCCATTACCGCATATCAGTTCGTGTCGGCGTTCTTGGTTCCATTGCATTGTTTATTGATTAGAGGACGCCGAACATGGCACAGAAGGGCAAGGTCAAATGGTTTAACGCGGACAAGGGTTTCGGCTTCATCACGCCGGATGCCGGTGGTCCCGATGTGTTCGCTCACTTTTCCGCCATCGTCGGCCGCGGCTACCGCAGCCTGGCCGAAGGGCAGGAAGTCGAGTACGAAGTCAAGGACGGCCCCAAGGGTCCCCAGGCTTCCGACATCAAGCCGCTGTAATCAGCCGCTCATGCGCGGGGCGGCCGCGCCGCCCCGCTTACCCATCCCGCTCCCCAGCGGGGTGGGCTTATTTTTTCTAAAGTATTTGATCCCCCCTACGCCCTTCGGGCGCCCCCCAGGGGGCGATGCGGGTGGACCGGCGGAGCCGGATCCACCGCATCCTGGGTCTGGTCGGGTTGTCTCGGTGCGGAGCACCGCATGCTTGCTTTGATCCAGGGCGCCGCGGATCCGGCTTTGCCGGTCCGCCAGCGCCGCCCCCTTGAGGGGGCCCGCGCAAGCGGGTAGGGGGTGGGCTTTCCTGGCCCGCGCAAGCGGGCAGGGGTGGGCTTTCCTACGGGGTGACCAGATTAGCGGGTTTCCCCGCCGCCCAAGCCAATATGTTCTCGAACGCAACCTTGAAATACAGGTTGTAGCTGTTGATCTCCACGAAACCGATATGCGGCGTGCAGATGACGTTCTCCATCCGTAGCAGCGGATGTCCCTGCAGGATGGGTTCGCTTTCGAAGACGTCGATGGCTGCCAGCCCCGGCCGGCCCCGGTTCAGGGCCAGGACCAGCGCGTCGGGTTCCACCAGCTCCGCCCGCGAGGTGTTCACGAACAGCGCCTCGGGTCCCATGCGCTGCAGGTCGGCCAACGTGACGATGCCGCGGGTTTCCTCGCTCAGTTTCAGCAGCATGCACAGCACGTCGCTGCCTTCGAACAGCGCTTCCTTGCTGTCCGCCGTTTCCAGGCCATCGGCCCGCGCCCGCTCCAGGGTCGATTCCCGGCCCCATACCGTGACCTTCATGCCGAAGGCCTTGCCGTAGCCGGCGACGATCTTGCCGATCTTGCCGTAGCCGAACAGGCCCAATCGGCCTCCGTGCAAGGTCCGGCCCAGGCCGAAATTGGCCGGCATCGACGACGCTTTCATGCCGGATTGCTGCCAAGCCCCATGCTTGAGGTTTGCCGCATATTGAGGAATTCGCCTCATCGCGCTCATAATGAGCGCCCACGTCAGTTCTGCCGGTGCGACAGGCGAGCCGATTCCCTGGGCGACGGCGATCCCGCGCTCGGCGCAGGCTTCCACGTCGATGTGCGACCCGACGCGCCCCGTCTGGGAAATCAGCTTCAACTGAGGCAGTTTGTCCAGCAGGGCACGGGTGATGGGCGTACGTTCACGGATCAATACCAGTGTTTCCGTGTCGCGCAGCCGGACGGCCAATTGGCCCAGCCCCTTGACCGTGTTGTTGTAGACCTTGACTTCGTGGCCATCGAGCAGACTGAAGCAGTCCAGCTTGCGTACCGCGTCTTGATAGTCGTCCAGAATCGTTATGCGCATGGGCTTTCCTTCGATCAGTCGCGATGGTAGTCCAATTGGTCTTGTGAGCGATAGCTGCCAACGGTAACGGACCCTTTCTTCCTGGAAACTTTTGGTGGAAAGGGGTGGGGTATATTAAGTTAAAGTCCAGCCGGGCCAATCGATGCCCGGCTCATTATTTACATCATGATCAGGCGCCCCAGCGTCGAGGAGAATGTCACCAATGAACGCCGTGCCCAAAACATCGGTTCCCAAACAACTTTCGGCGGTGGATGCTCCTGACTGGGTACGTCACGAACGATTGAAGGCCTGGGTGGCCGAAGTCGCGGCGCTGGCGCAGCCCGATCGCATCGAATGGTGCGACGGTTCGCAGGAAGAATACGACCGCCTGTGCGAACAGATGGTCCAGGCCGGCACGCTGCGCCGCTTGAACCCCGCCAAGCGTCCCAATTCCTATCTGGCCTGGTCCGATCCGTCCGACGTCGCCCGTGTCGAAGACCGCACCTTCATCTGTTCCGAGCGCAAGGAAGATGCCGGTCCCACCAACAACTGGGTGGATCCGGCGGAAATGCGCGCCACGCTGGACGGGCTGTTCGCCGGCTCCATGCGCGGCCGCACCATGTACGTCATTCCGTTCTCGATGGGGCCGCTGGGCTCGCCCATCGCGCAGATCGGCGTCGAACTGTCCGACTCGCCCTACGTCGTGGCCAACATGCGCATCATGACCCGCATGGGCCGCAAGGTCTATGACGTGCTGGGCACCGACGGCGTGTTCGTGCCCTGCGTCCATACCGTGGGCAAGCCGCTTGCCCAGGGCGAGGCCGACGTGGCCTGGCCCTGCAACGAAACCAAGTACATCGTGCACTATCCCGAGACCCGCGAGATCTGGTCCTTCGGTTCGGGCTACGGCGGCAACGCGCTGCTGGGCAAGAAGTGCCTGGCACTGCGCATCGCCTCCAAGATGGGGCGCGACCAGGGCTGGCTGGCCGAGCACATGCTCATCCTGGGCGTCACCTCGCCCGAGGGCAAGAAGATGCACGTCGGCGCGGCCTTCCCCTCGGCCTGCGGCAAGACCAACTTCGCGATGCTGATCCCCCCGGCGTCGCTGCCGGGCTGGAAGGTCACCACCATCGGCGACGACATCGCCTGGATCAAGCCCGGTCCCGATGGCAAGCTGCGCGCCATCAACCCCGAAGCCGGCTACTTCGGCGTCGCGCCGGGCACGAACGAGAAGACCAACTTCAACTGCATGGCGACGCTGCGCGAGAACGTCATCTTCACCAATGTCGCGCTGACCGACGACGGCGACATCTGGTGGGAAGGCATGAGCGAGCCGCCTGCCCACTGCATCGACTGGCAGGGCCAGGACTGGACCCCGGAGATCGGCAAGACCACGGGCCGCAAGGCGGCGCATCCGAATGCCCGCTTCACCGTCGCCGCCGACCAGAACCCGGCCATCGACTCCGAGTGGGACAACCCCGCAGGCGTGACCATCGACGCCTTCGTGTTCGGCGGCCGCCGCTCCACCACGGTGCCGCTGGTGACCGAGGCCCGCAACTGGGTCGAAGGCGTGTACATGGCCGCCACCATGGGTTCGGAAACCACCGCCGCCGCCACCGGCAAGCAGGGCGTGGTGCGCCGCGACCCCTTCGCCATGCTGCCGTTCTGCGGCTACAACATGAGCGATTACTTCAGCCACTGGCTGCAGCTGGGTGCCAAGCTCGAATCGGCCGGCGTACGCCTGCCTGCCATCTTCTGCGTCAACTGGTTCCGTACGGACGAGAACGGCAAATTCGTCTGGCCCGGCTTCGGCGAGAACATGCGCGTGCTGAAGTGGATGCTCGAGCGCATCGATGGCAAGGCACAGGGCGTGGACCACGTGTTCGGCGTGACGCCTTCCTACGGCGATCTGACCTGGGACGGCCTGAACTTCACCCGCGAACAGTTCGATCGCATCACCGCCATCGACACGCAAGCGTGGAAGGAGGAATTGCGCCTGCATGATGAATTGTTCGAACTGCTCAAGCATGGGCTGCCGAACGAACTGGTGGAAGTCAAGGAGCGCCTGAGCAAGCGCCTGCAAGGCTGATCCGGCGCTTGCCGCGTGGCGCGCGAGCGCCCCGGCCGGCGATGAAAAATGGCCCCCACGCTTGCCGCTACGCGGAAGCGTGGAGGCCATTTTTCATGATCTTCCGCTTCCTGTTGCGGTCCCTTTCGAAGCGACGGCCCTGGTTACAGCGCGGCGAGGGATCATGGAAAACGGCTCGTAGACTGGCCATGTCCCAAGGAGAAACTCGTCGCTCGGGAGAAGCGCATGCCTATCAGGTACACCCTTAGATTGATCGCCATGGCCTTGGCCCTGGGCTTGATGAGCCCGGCGGGTGCCTTGGCGCGCAACATCATCGATACGGCCCAGACGGCCGGGATGTTCAGTTCGTGGATCAACGCGGTACGCGAGGCGGGATTGGAGCAGACCTTGAAAGGGCAGCCCTATACCGTGTTCGCGCCGTCCGACGAAGCCTTTGCCAAGCTGCCCTCCGCGCAGCGCGAGGCGTTGCGGAACAAGGATACGCTGGTGCAAATGGTCAAGCTGCACATGGTGGCCGGCAAGGTCCGCCTGAAGGATGCCAAGGAAGGCACGCAGATCAAGACCGAAGGCGGCAAGACCTTGACGGTCCATCGCAAGGATCGCCGCCTGCTGTTGTCGGACGCGGAGGTGCTGGAGCCGGACGTCGAGGTCGACAACGGCTATATCAATGTGCTGGATGCCGTCTTGCTTCCCTGATTCCGCGTAGTGGCCGTTGGCCGGATTCGTCGTGCTATTAAGATACATGATTGAATCTTGTAAATGATCGTCTATCGTGGCAAATAGCATGACTTGTCCTGTATTTGTGCATGGATAGTCCTTGCGAGGATAATGGCGCCTCTTCCATAACAAGCGCCTTGCCGCAGGCTGCCACCCATGACTATCCAGCCCTCGCCCGAGGAAGAAGAAGCCGCCGCGTCCGTCGACGACATGGAAATTCACCGGCAGGACGGCCTGCTCGCGCCCAAGGTCGCTGCGCTCAGCAAGTCGCTGGCGCGCGCCTCCCAGGTGCAGGCTCGCATGCAGTTCGGGTTTTCTCAGGTGGAGTGGCAGGTGGTTACGCTGCTTGCCACGACCCAGCCTGCCTCGATACGCAAGCTGGCCTACATCGCCATGGTCGATGCGGCACAGATCAGCCGGGCCATCGGGGTCCTGACCCGTCAGGGGCTGATTGAAAGGGGAGTCTCTGAACGGGATAGCCGGCAGGCCGAACTGAGGCTGAGCCCGCGGGGAATGGAGGTGGCCGTGACCTTGCGGCGCCTGGCTCGCCAGCGCAATGATCGGCTCTTGAGTGGGTACTCGCCCGAGCGGATAGCGGGTTTGTTCGAGATGCTGGATGTGTTGATCGCTCGGGCCATGCGTGAAGAGACGGACAGCGGCGACGGCACCGGCACCGGCAGGGAAGAATGAGAGGAAGGATTCACGTGGTGTACTGCCGCCGGAAAAGAAGTCCCAATCGCTAGCGGCATTGGGTCAGCATCGCTGCGATTCCCTCAGTTTTGCCCTGTCACGTATTGCCTCCTTGTAGCCATGACAGCACGCGTGGCTAGATCCGCATAGGACTTTTCCCGAGGAGGGTAGGGAGATACATCGGTATCGGCCTGGGATTGGAGAAACATCGACAGCCGGGCAGCCTGCAATATCGGCGCGGTCGCAGGCAACGACCTACCCGTACCACTGCTGTTTTCCGCCGGCGCCGTATTCCCCCGAGCCAAAGAATGCACAAGCAACCGCTGCAATGTTTCACGTGGAACATCGGCACGCTGCTCGGGTGGGTTCACACCCAATCCGTCGAGCTGTTCATCGCGAGCATCCCGCTCGCCATAACTTCACATCAGTTGCCACGCCGCGCTGCCACAATGTACGTCATGAACGGCTTGCCTCGTAGCCAGTGTTTCACGTGAAACACTATGGAGCGGCTTGTCCAGGGTAATGCTCGCGTTGGCAGGGCGGGAATCCTATAATCCCAAGTTACCGTGGCGTTTTCTCTCCAGACCCGGACATCTCCCTGGCCACGAAGGCTGCCAGGTCGCCAGGCCAAGCTTGGCTTTTTGCGGATCCCACCATGCTGTATCCAACCGAATTTGATGTAATTGTTGTAGGCGGCGGCCATGCCGGTACGGAGGCCGCCTTGGCGGCCGCCCGCGCTGGCTGCAAGACGCTGCTGCTCACGCATAACATCGAGACCCTGGGGCAGATGTCCTGCAACCCCTCCATAGGCGGGATAGGCAAGGGCCATCTGGTAAAGGAAGTCGATGCGCTGGGCGGGGCCATGGCCCTGGCTACCGACGAAGCAGGGATCCAATTCCGCATCCTGAATGCGTCCAAAGGGCCTGCGGTGCGGGCCACGCGGGCCCAGGCGGACCGTGTGCTCTACCGTAAAGCCATCCGCCATCGCCTGGAAAATCAGCCCAATCTCTGGCTGTTTCAGCAGGCAGTCGATGACTTGATGCTGGAAGGGGATAAGGTAGTTGGCGCGGTCACCCAGATCGGCCTGCGCTTCCGTGCGCGGGCGGTGGTGTTGACCGCTGGCACCTTCCTGAATGGGTTGGTTCACGTGGGACTGCAAAACTACTCGGCAGGCCGGGCGGGTGATCCGCCCGCCATTTCGCTGGGCAAACGCCTGCAGGAACTCAAGCTGGGACAAGGCCGCCTGAAGACCGGTACGCCGCCCCGTATCGACGGCCGTTCCATCGACTTCAGCGTGCTGGAGGAGCAGCCCGGCGACCTGGATCCGGTACCGGTGTTCTCCTATCTGGGCGATGCCTCCATGCATCCGCGCCAACTGCCGTGCTGGATCACGCACACGAATGCGCGCACGCACGAGATCATTCGCGGCGGCCTGGACCGTTCGCCCATGTACACAGGCGTTATCGAAGGGGTGGGGCCGCGCTATTGCCCGTCGATCGAAGACAAGATCCACCGCTTCGCCGACAAGGCCTCGCACCAGGTTTTCCTGGAACCGGAAGGGCTGACGACCCACGAGTTCTACCCGAACGGGGTGTCGACCAGCCTGCCTTTCGATGTGCAGCTGGACCTGATCCATTCGCTGCCCGGGCTGGAAAATGCCCATATCCTGCGGCCCGGCTACGCCATCGAGTATGACTATTTCGATCCACGTGGACTGAAAACGTCGCTGGAGACCCGCGCCATATCGGGGCTGTTCTTCGCCGGACAGATCAACGGCACGACAGGCTACGAGGAAGCAGCCGCGCAAGGACTGCTGGCGGGCATCAATGCCGCCCTGAAGGTGAAGGGCGAGGAAGCCTGGGTGCCGCGCCGCGACCAGGCCTACTTGGGCGTGCTGGCCGACGACCTGGTGACGCGCGGGGTGACCGAGCCCTATCGTATGTTTACGTCGCGAGCCGAGTATCGCCTGAGCCTGCGCGAGGACAACGCCGATTGGCGCCTGACGGAAACCGGCCGCCGGCTCGGACTGGTGGACGATGTGCGGTGGGATGCTTTCAACCGCAAGCGGGACGCGGTGGCGAGCGAGGTCGAGCGCCTGCGTTCCACGTGGATCAATCCCCGGATTTTCCCGGCCCACGCGGCCGAGCCGCTATTGGGCAAGGCGATCGAGCGTGAGTACACACTATTCGACTTGCTCAAGCGCCCCAACGTTTCCTATGATGCGCTTATGCAAGCGAAGAACGCGGACGAGGAATTGCTGGCGGGTCCGGGCGTAACCGACCAGATCGTTGCCGAACAGGTCGAGATCCAGGTCAAATACGCGGGCTACATCGCGCGCCAGCAGAACGAGATCGACAAGCAGGCCGGGCACGAGAACCAGCGTATACCCGACGACATCGACTACGACTCGGTACGCAGCCTGTCCTTCGAAGTCCGCCAGAAGCTCAAGACTCATCGGCCGCAAACCATCGGCCAGGCTGCCCGTATCTCGGGCATTACGCCTGCCGCCATCTCGCTCCTGCTGATACACCTGAAGCGCCGGCAATACGGACGGCTGGATGCCGATTCCGCCGCCGACGCCAACCGGGCGGCATGAGCGTGTCCCACGGCCATTCGACAACCATACGCCTTCTCCTGGGAGAAAAGCCGCGCCACGACGAGACGGGAGGCTCGTCGGCATCGATGCGCGGCTTGCGGGGAAGCGCGTCCGCTTCCCCGGCAAGGGGAGCTCCCGGCCGCCGGAGGGTCGTCCCATGAACATGTCCCGGAAACCGATCCCGATGCAGGAACCTTTCAATGGCGCGGTATTCGCCGCCCAGCTCGAGTCGGACTGCGCGGCGTTGCGCCTGCCGCTCGATCACGCGCGCATCGACCTGCTGCTGAACTACCTGGCGCAGATGCTGCGCTGGAATCGCACCTACAACCTCACGGCCATACGAGAGCCGGAGCAGATGCTTTTGCATCACATAACGGACAGCCTGGCGGTGGTGCCGGAGCTGGCCCAGCGGCTTGCGGGCCAGCCGGCCAGCATCCTGGATGTGGGCTCGGGCGGAGGATTGCCCGGCGTGGTCCTGGCCATCTGCCGTCCGGAGTGGCAGGTGCGCTGCGTGGACGCGGTGGAAAAGAAGACCGCGTTCATCAAGCACGTGGCCGGGGTGCTGCGGCTGTCCAACCTGGAGGCGACGCACGCCCGGGTCGAGGAGCTGGAACCCGCCGAGTGCGACATCGTCGTCTCGCGTGCGTTCGCGTCGCTGCACGATTTCGCCGCGCTGGCCGGGCGCCACGTCAAGCCTGGGGGACGGTTGGCCGCCATGAAGGGCCATCCGCCCGAAGACGAGATGCAGGCGCTGAAGGACCAGGGAGCATGGCAGGTGGAAGGCGTCACGACGCTTTATGTGCCAAGATTGTCCGCCCGCCGCTGCCTGGTCTGGATGGACCGCGTCGAGGGCGGGGCAAACGAGGGTTAGCAGAACGCGGCGCCGGCCACCGGCGCGTCAGATTCACCCATAATCAGGTTGTATTCGATGTCTTCCAATTCCAGCATGGTCAACGAGGCGGCACCGTCCGGAGAAGAAGCCGGCGAGCTGGAGGCGATCAGCGGCGCCGAGCCGCTGGCCGCCAAGCGCACCGCCCGCATCTTCTGCATCGCGAACCAGAAGGGCGGGGTCGGCAAGACCACCACCGCGGTCAATCTGGCGGCGGCCCTGGTGGCCCAGGAGCAGCGCGTGCTGCTGGTCGATCTCGATCCGCAGGGCAACGCCACCATGGGCAGCGGCATCGACAAGCGCGAGCTGCAGGCCACGCTCTACGAGGTCCTGATCGGCGAAGCCAGCATCGCCGAGGCCGCGAAGGCATCCGAGAGCGGCTATGACGTCCTGCCCTCCAACCGCGAACTGGCGGGCGCCGAGATCGACCTGGTGGAGCTCGAAGAGCGCGAGCGGCAGCTCAAGCATGCCATCGCCGCCGTGGCCGACCGCTATGACTTCGTGCTGATCGACTGCCCGCCCACCTTGTCGCTGCTGACGCTCAACGGCCTGGCCGCCGCGCATGGCGTGATCATTCCCATGCAGTGCGAGTACTTCGCGCTGGAAGGGCTGTCGGATCTCGTCAACACCATCAAACGGGTCCACGCCAACCTGAATCCCGACCTGCGCGTGATCGGCCTCCTGCGCGTGATGTTCGATCCGCGCGTGACCTTGCAGCAGCAGGTGTCGGCGCAGCTCGAGAGCCACTTCGGCGACAAGGTATTCAAGAGCATCATCCCGCGCAACGTCAGGCTGGCCGAGGCGCCCAGCTATGGCCTGCCGGGCGTGGTGTTCGACCCCGCGTCCAAGGGGGCGCAGGCCTACGTGGCCTTCGGGGCGGAAATGATAGAGCGTATGAAGACGCTATAGCTTTGGGGAAGCACATCATGGAAATGAAAGCAGGATCTAAGGGTGTGAAGAAACCCAAAGGACTCGGACGCGGACTGGACGCGCTGCTGGGCGCCGACATGCCGGCGGTCAGCACGCTGGGCACCAAGTCCACGGCCCAGCCGGAACAGAAGGAAGGCCCGCCCAATACGCTGCCGGTGTCCAGCATGCAGGCCGGCCGCTACCAGCCGCGCTCGCGCATGGATGAAGGCGCGCTGGGCGAACTGGCCGAATCGATACGCACCCAGGGGGTGATGCAGCCCATCCTGGTCCGCGCGATCGAAGGCGGCCGCTACGAGATCATCGCCGGCGAACGCCGCTTCCGTGCCGCACAACTGGCCGGCCTGACCGAGGTACCGGTGCTGGTGCGCGAGGTCAGCGACGAGAACGCCGCGGTCATGGCGCTGATCGAGAACATCCAGCGCGAAGACCTGAACCCGCTGGAAGAAGCGCAGGGCGTGCAGCGATTGATCGGCGAATTCGGCATGACGCACGAGCAGGCGGCCCAGGCCATTGGCCGCTCGCGTTCGGCCACGAGCAACCTGCTGCGCCTGTTGAACCTGGCCGCTCCGGTGCAGACCATGCTGTTGGCCGGCGACCTCGACATGGGCCATGCGCGCGCGCTGCTGGCGGTGGATGCCGCCACGCAGATCCAGCTCGCCACGCAGATCGTGGCCAAGCGGCTGTCGGTGCGCGAGGCCGAAAAGCTCGTCGCTCAGACACTGCAGGAAGCCGCGCAGAAGTCCAGCCGCAAGCCCGCGGCCAAGTCACGCGACGTGCTGCGCCTGGAAGAAGCGCTGTCCGATCGCCTGGGCACGCAGGTGGCGTTCAAGATCGGCGCGAAGGAACGCGGCCAGATCATCATCGATTTCCACGGCTGGGAACACCTGTCGTCGCTGCTGGAAAAGCAGGGCCTGGCGGACGTGCTGGAAAACAGCTGAACGGCGGCGGCGCGCGTCCGCTATGCCGACGCGCCTCCGAAGAAGGCTGCCGCGATGCGCGCGACACTCGCATGCGCGGCGATGACGGTCAAGCCGGCCGTGGGCGTGGCGGCATCGGCCGCCACGGGCAGGGGGCGCACGTCGAAGCGCCTGTCGTCGGGCGCGAACTGCACCACTCGCCGCTGGCCGTCGGCCAGCATCACGATGCCCTTGAGGCGCAGCAGGTCGTCACCCAGCGCATCGGCCAGCGCGTGCAGACGGACCAGCAGCGCATCGCGCGCGATGGCCTCGGGCAACGGAAGAAAATACGCCTGCGCGTCATGATGATGATGAGCGTGTTCATCATCGTGTTCGTGGGCATGCGCGGGATCATGAGGGTCGTGCGCCACGCCGGTCGCCGACTGTCGATCCGCGTCATCGCCTGCCTGCGCGGCCCGGGGCGCGACGGCCTGACATACGTGCTCCCATGACAGGTCGGCCTGGTTGGAGACCAGCACGGGCGCCGCGGGATTCAAGGCCGCCAGGCGACCGGCCAGCGCTTGCGTCGATTCCTCCGGCGCATCCGATGTCTTGGTCATGATCAGCGCCTGCGCCGCGCGTACCTGCGCCCGCGCTTCCGGATGGCGATCGAGCAATGCCGCGCCGGCCGGCGCGCCCGCTACCGTCACGACGGCCCGCAGGCGATAGCGTTCGCGCAGCAGCGGGTGATCGTGCAAGGCCTGGAGAATGGGCGCGGGATCGGCCATGCCCGTGGTCTCGATCGCCACGGCGGGAAACGCCGGCATGCGGCGTTGCAGCCGTGCCCAGAACAAGTCCTCCAGCGCCTGTTCCAGGCCCGGCAGGCCCGTGCAGCACACGCACGAACCCGATACCAGCGAGGCCTGTTCGGTCACACCCAGCAAGGCGCCGTCGAGCCCGACCTCGCCCAGCTCGTTGACGATCACCGCCGCGCCTTGCAGGCCCGGTTGTTCCAGCCAGGCCGAAAGCAGCGTCGTCTTGCCGCTGCCCAGGAAGCCAGTCAGCAGATAGACGGGGATGGGGGACGAGGCAGCCATGGACGAACTCAGCTCATGATTGGTAGCCCAGCCGCGCCGACACGCCGTCGGCGGCCTGGAGCACGGGCGCGACGAACCCGCGCATCGCTTTCTTGGTCAGTCGCTGGGTGGGACCGGCGATGCCGATCGCGGCGATGACCTGCCCGGTGTGGTCGCGCACCGGCGCCGCAAGGCCCCGCATGCCGACCTCGCTTTCCTCGTCGTCCTGCGCATAGCCGTCGCGGCGCACCTGTTCCAGCGTGCCGCGCAACAGGGCAGGATCGGTCTGTGTGTTCGGCGTGCGCGGCGCCAGGCCGTCCTTGACCACGCGCGCCAGTACCTCGGCGCTCTGGAAGGCCAGCAGGGCACGGCCCTCGCTGGTGCAAAAGGCGGGCTTGCGCGCGCCCACGTACGAACGCATGCGGATCGCCTGATGGCTTTCGAGGTTGAAGAGATAGATGATGTTGCTTTGCTCGAGCGTGGCCAGATGCACGGTCTCGCCGGTGATCTCGCGCAACTCGTGCAGGTAGGGCAGGGCCTGCGTCGAAATATCCATGCGTCGCCGCACCAGCGCGCCCAGCGCGAACAGCCCCAGCCCCAGCCGATACCGGCCGTTCTCCGGATTCTGCTCCAACAGCCCCTCGGCCGTCAGCGTGCTGGCCAGCCGGTGCACCGTGCTCTTGGCCAGCCCCAGCCGCTTGGCAAGCGTGCTGATCCCGATCTCGACTTCCGTCTCGGAAAACGCCTTGAGCACACGAATGGCCGAAGCGACCGAGGACAGCCGCCCTTCGCCTCCGTCCTGAGTGTCTTGCATGATGATGGACAATGTTTGTGTCAACCCACCTTTATAACAAGTGCTGGCAGCCAGCAAAGCACGGAAGCGACAAACCAGGAAAGTCCCACCGGTCCCAGGAAACCGCGGATCTGGCTTTGCCAGTCCGCCGGTTTCGCCCCCTTGAGGGGGCGCCCGAAGGGCGTAGGGGGTGGGCTTTCCTTGCGCGCGTCAGCGCGTAGGGGGGGGCTCTATATATTGTTTCCAGTGCACGATTTCCTTCTTCACGAAATCGTTGAACGTGGGCGCATCCCAGTCGAAGGTTTCCATGTTCTGGGCCCGCAGTTCGGCCTGCCCTTCCGACGATTGCAGGGCCTTGCGCACCGCGAGGTTGAGCTTGGTTACCAGCTCGGGCGCCATGCCGGCGGGGCCCGACAGCGAGAACCAGGTGGTGCCGGTCAGCTGCGGATAGCCCAGTTCCTTGAAGGTCGGGATATCGGGGAAGTCGGCCACGCGCTGCGCCGAGGTCACGGCCAGCGGGCGCAGCTTGCCGGCCTTGATGTTGCCAGCGGCGGTGCTGAGCGTGATGAAGGCGGCCGGTACCTGGTTGGCCGCGACGTCGGCCACGGCCGGACCCGCGCCCTTGTAGCTGATGTGCACCAGGTTCAGCTTGGTGATCTGGCGGAAGGCTTCGCCGATCAGGGCGCCATGCGTGCCCTGCCCGGGCGAGGCCCAGCTCAGGCCCTGGGGCATGGACTTGACCTGTTTGATGAAGCCGGGCACGTCCTTGATGGGCTGCGCCACGTTGACCGCCAGCACGGTGGGCGGTCCGCCCAGCAGCGCGATGTGGGTGAAGTCCTTGATCGGGTCGAAGCTGGTCGCGTTGGTCAACGGGGCGACGACGTGCGAGCCGATGCCCGACACCACCAGCGTGTAGCCGTCGGGCTCGGCGCGCGCGACCATTTGCGAACCGATGACGCCGCCCGCGCCGCCGCGGTTGTCCACCACGAAGCTCTGCTTGAACGTCTCGGCAAGATGGCGCGCGATCAGCCGGCCCAGCGTGTCGGCGCTGCCGCCGGGCGCGTAGGGCACCACGATCTTGACCGGCCGGTTGGGCCACGGATCCTGCGCACAGGCAGGCGCCGCAAGGGCGCCGGCTGCAAGGCTCGCGCACAGAAGGCGCGCGAGGAAATGGCGATGAATCGTCATCGGCGTGTCTCCTTTCTTGAAGTTCCGATGGTCGCCGCGGCACGGGCCGCATTGACATCGGGATCGAGCGAATGATAACTTTGTTTCCTATCGAGGAACAGTGTTCCTTTATACGGAACGTATCTCAAGCGAGGGGACTCAAGATGTTGAAGAAGGAACAGAACGACCTGCTTACCCAGACGGGGCCGGGAACGCCCCTGGGCGAGCTGTTCCGCCGCTACTGGCTGCCGGTGATGCTGAGCCGCGAGCTGCCCGGGCCCGGCTGCGAGCCGGTGCGCGTCAAGCTGCTGTCCGAGCGGCTGCTGGCCATACGCGACGAGGAAGACAACATCGGCCTCATCGACGAGTTCTGTGCGCATCGCGGCGTGTCGCTTTGGTTCGGCCGCTACGACGAGAAGGGCCAGGGCGGCGGCATCCGCTGTCCGTACCATGGCTGGAAATACGCCGCCGACGGCCAATGCCTGGACGTGCCGTCCGAAGCGGAAGACAGCGGTTTTCGCAGCCGCATCAAGCTCACCTCGTATCCGCTGGTCGAGCGCGGCGGCATCCTGTGGACCTACATGGGTCCGCCCGAGCACCAGCCGCCGCTGCCCGAGTACGAGTTCGCGATGGTGCCCGCCGAGCAGCGCTTCGTGTCCAAGCGCATCCAGGAAAACAACTGGCTGCAGGCGCTGGAGGGCGGCATCGATTCCAGCCACGTCTCGTGGCTGCATCGCGACAGCCTCAAGTCCGATCCGCTGTTCAAGGGCGCGGCGGGCAACCAGTACAACCTCAAGGACCTGCGCCCGGTGTTCGAAGTGGTCGACACCGATACCGGCCTGCTGGTGGGCGTGCGCCGCAACGCCGACGACGATTCGTACTACTGGCGCATCACCCCGTGGCTGATGCCCTGCTTCACCATGGTTCCTCCGCGCGGCGATCATCCCGTGCACGGGCACTTCTGGGTTCCGATCGACGACGAGAATTGCTGGGCATGGAGCTTCGACTACCATGCCGGCCGCGCGCTGACCGAGGCCGAGGTGCAGGCGATGGAAGACGGCAAGGGCATCCACGTGCGCTACGTGCCGGGCACGTTCCGCCCGCTGCAGAACAAGGACAACGACTACCTGATGGACCGCGAGGCCCAGAAGGCGGGCAGAACGTTCAGCGGCATCGAAGGCATCGGCATGCAGGATGCGTCGCTGCAGGAAAGCATGGGCCCGATCCAGGACCGTACCAAGGAGCACCTGACGTCCACCGACAACGGCATCGTCAAGATGCGCCGCGCGTTGATGAAGGCCGTGAAGGCGCTGGCCGAGGAAGGCGCGGCGCCTCCGGGGACGCATCCGTCGGCGCACCACGTCCGCTCGGCCGCGGTGATCCTGCCGCGCGACCAGCACTTCAAGGATGCCGCCGCCGAGGCGCTCACGGCGCAGCCCGGCCGGCCGCACGCGTCGGTGTAGCGGCCATGGCGCTTAACGTACGAGCCGCGGTCGCCGTCGAGGCCGGCAGGACCGAACTGCACGAACTGGCCGCGCCGGCCACCTCCGCCACCAGCGGCCTGCTCAAGGTCGCCGTCACCGGCGTGTGCGGCAGCGACTGGCCCTACTACCAGCAACTGCCGGCCAGCCGCGGCCCGCTCGTGCTCGGCCACGAGACCGTGGGCCACGTGGCCGAACTGGGCGACGTGGCGCGCGCCAGGTGGGGGGTGAAGGAAGGCGACCTGGTCGCGCTGGAGGAATACCTGCCCTGCGGCCATTGCGAGTTCTGCCGCAGCGGCGAATTCCGGCTGTGCGACGCCACCGACTGGCGCCTGGGCGGACTGCGCTACGGCGCCACCGGGCTGTCGGTGGAACCGGGGCTGTGGGGCGGGTTCAGCCAGTATCAGTTCCTGCACCTGAACACGGTGTTCCATCGCGTGCCCGCCGGCGTCTCGCCCCGCCATGCGGCGCTGGCGCTGCCCCTGGCCAACGGCATCGAATGGACCTACCTGCAAGGCGGCGCGGGGCCGGGCCAGACCGTGGTGATACAAGGGCCCGGCCAACAGGGCCTGGCATGCGTCGTGGCCGCGCGCGAAGCGGGGGCCGAACGCATCATCATCACCGGGCTCTCGAACGAGACGGATGCGCGCCGCCTGGCACTGGCGCGCGAACTGGGCGCGCACCACACCATCGACATCGAGTCGCAGGACCTGCTCGAGACCGTCGCCGACCTGACCGGTGGCCTGATGGCGGACCTGGTCATCGACTGCGCCGCGGGCGGCACCGATTCGGTCGTCACCGCGGTCCAGCTTGCGCGCAAGCGCGGACGGGTCATCCTGGGCGGGCAGAAGCGCCGCCGCATTCCCGAATTCGACAGCGATCGCATCATCGCGCGCTTCCTGACCGTCAAGGGCATGCGCGGCCACAGCTACGAATCGGTCGAGCTGGCGCTGCAACTGATCGCGGGCGATCGCCATGGGGTGAAGAAGATGAGCACGCATGCCTTCGGGCTCGAGGATACCGACCTCGCGCTGCGCAGCCTGGCGGGCCAGGGCGTGCAGGGGGCCATCCACATGACCATCGATCCCTGGAGCTGAAAAAGAGCCGGGCATTGACTTGATCCGTGCAAGCGCGATACTCGGACGGCGTGCCCGGCGCGCCGGCCGTTCCGGCGCCATGATCAAAGGAGACAGCCATGCCCTACCGCTTCGACCGCATCGATCCCCGCCAGACCGCCATGGTCGTGGTGGACATGCAGAACGACTTCGTCGCCGACGGCGCCAAGCTCCAGTCCCGGCAGGCCAGGGACATGGTCGGCAAGCTGGCCGAGACCCTGCGCTTTTGCCGCGAGCAGGGGATACGGGTGCTCTATACCGCGCACGTGCATCGTGACGACGGCTGCGACATGGGGCTGTTTCGCGACCTGTACGGGCCCATCGCCGACCACTCGTCCCTGGTGGACGGCACCAAGGGCGCCGACATCTATCCCGAACTCGCTCCGGCCCCGGGCGAGCATGTCATCAAAAAGCACCGCTACAGCGGTTTCTACGGCACCGACCTGGACATCATCCTGCGCGAATGGGGTATACGGAACGTCGTGATCTCGGGCACCACCACCGAGAACTGCTGCCACGCCACGGCGCGCGACGCGATGTTCCACAACTACAAGGTGGCGTTCCTGGCCGATGCCACCGGCACCTTCGACTATCCCGACGTGGGCTGGGGCGCGATGAGCGCGGCCGAGGTGCACAAGGCGACGCTGACCATCCTCGCGTTCTCGACCGCGCACGTGATGAACGTGGACGAGTTCAGGTCGCTGGTGGCCAAGGGCAGGGGCTGAACTAGCTCAGCACGAGCCAGGTCCCGGCCAGGCTCGTGATGGCCACCAACGCGGTGATGCCAGCCATCCACGCCGACGAGGCGGCGTGGATCTTGTCCAGGGCCAGGGCCGACCGGCGCCATGACGCGGTCGCGAAGAACAGGATGGCGCACAGCATGTCCAGCGCGCCCACGATCAGGAACATCGGCTGGTGTTCCTGCACGCCCGCGCGCAGCACCAGCAGCGCAACGGCCGTCATCGACAGGCCGGTCCGGCCCCAGGACAACGCGGTGCGCTGGGGTTGCAGCCCCGGGTCGAGCTGCGAACTCATCGGAATAGCACGAACAGGCCGGCCACCACGGCGACCAGCAGGGTCACGCCCGCGGCCAGCGGAATCAAGGTCGAACGCGGCAGGGGCCGCGAATGCCGCATGGCCTGCTGGTTGGCCTTCCACTGGAAATAGGCGCCGCAGCAGAAGACCAGGCCGGCGACGGTCATCGCCACGCTCAGCGCCAGCAGCGGCCAATGCGGCTGGACCACGCCGCCGAACTGGTGCAGCAGGATGGCGCCGGCCAGCACGGCAAGCGCGGTGCGTATCCAGGCGAGGAAGGTGCGTTCGTTGGCCAGCGTGAAGCGATAGTCGGGTTCGCGGCCGTCATCCTCTTGCATGCGGGGGCTCTCCTGCGGGGTTTGGTTCGGGTGCCGCTATTTTAGGCTGTCGCGCAGGGCTTTCATGCAGTCGACAGCGGCCATGCAGTAACCTTGGACGGACCAACCCGCAACCGGAGCACAGACGTGGAATACCGCAAACTGGGACGCACCGATCTCGAAGTCAGCGTGATCGGGCTGGGAACCATGACCTTGGGGGAGCAGAACAGCGAAGCCGAGGCCCACGAGCAACTGGATTACGCGCTGGCGCAGGGCGTGAACCTGGTGGATGCCGCCGAGATGTATCCGGTGCCGCCCAAGGCCGAGACCCAGGGCCGCACCGAGGCCTACATCGGCACCTGGCTGGCCCGCACCGGCCGCCGCCAGGACATCGTGCTGACCAGCAAGGTCGCCGGCCCCTTGCGCGATGCCAAGCGTCCCGGCCACATCCGCGACGGCAAGCCCTTCCTGGACCGCAAGAACCTGACTGCCGCGCTGCACGACAGCCTCAAGCGCCTGCAGACGGACTACCTCGATCTCTACCAGCTGCACTGGCCCGACCGCACCACGGCCACCTTCGGCCAGCTCGCCTATCCCTGGGTGAAGGACGACTACACCGTGCCCATCGAGGAAACGCTGTCGGTGCTGCAGGACTTCGTGCGCGAGGGCAAGGTGCGGCACATCGGCGTCTCGAATGAAACGCCGTGGGGCGTGGCGCAGTTCCTGAAACTGTCCGAGACGCGCGGCCTGCCGCGCATCGCGTCCATCCAGAATCCCTACAGCCTGCTCAACCGCGTGTACGAAATCGGCCTGTCCGAGTTCACGCAGTTCGAGCAGGTCAGCTTGCTGGCCTATTCGCCGCTGGGCATGGGCGTGCTGTCGGGCAAGTACCTGGGCGGCGCGCGGCCCGAGGGCGCGCGCCTGACGCTGTTCTCGCGCTTCACCCGCTATGACGGGCCCCAGGCCGAATCGGCCGCGCGCCAGTACGTGGAGCTCGCGCGCGACCATGGCCTCGTGCCGGCGCAGATGGCGCTGGCCTGGGTGAACAGCAGGCCGTTCGTGGCCAGCAACCTGATCGGCGCGACCACCATGGCGCAACTGCAGGAGAACATCGCCAGCGCGCAGGTCACGCTTGCCCCCGAGGTGCTGGAGGGCATCGAGCGCATCCATCGCAGCCAGCCCAATCCCTGCCCCTGAGCCGGCGGGCAGGCCGCGTGCGCGCGGCCTGCCCGGCTACGGCGTTCAGATCTTGAACGCCTCGAAGGTCTCCGGTGCGAACAGGTCTTCCGGCGTCAGCAGCTTCTTCGACAGCCCACCCTGGTGGTGGTAGCGCAGGAAGGTCTCCAGCGTCTTGCGGTTGTTCTCGAAGCCGTAGGCCCAGAAGTCTTCGCCCATTTCCTTGATCACGGCTTCCATGTTGCCCAGCAGCCAGGGATGCATGATCTTGAGCGCGGCGGTCTCGCGCAGGTTCTGGTAGGCCACCTGCTGCGCCTGCACGAAGGCCTTGTACAGCGACTGCGCGACCCAGCGGTTGGCCTCGTAGATTTCGCGGCGGATGACCAGCGTATGCATGATGGGGAAGATCCCCGTGTTGCGGAAGTACTCGCGCTCGACCGCTTCGAAATCGGGGAACAGCCGCGTGACCTTGCCCTTGCCGGTCAGGAAGGTGGACGGCATGCGCGCGGTGTGCAGGGCGTCGATCTCGCCGTCCAGCAGCATCTGCGACAGGGTCTGCGTGGGGCCGATCTGCTCGACCTTGATGTTGGGGGGCAGGTCGATCTTGAGCTTCTCGGGACGGCCTGGCTCTTCTTCGCCGCCGGTGACGTAGGTCACGCTGTCGACGGGCACGCCGTAGTGTTCGTCCAGGATGCCGCGGATCCACACCGGCGCGGTCATCTGGTACTCGGGCGTGCCGATGCGCTTGCCGATCAGGTCCTTGGGCTCGCGGATGCCCGCATCCGCGTTCACGTAGATGCACGAGTGGCGGAAGAAGCGCGAGGGGAAGATCGGGATCGCGATGAAGGGCCGCTCGGGCTTGAACAGCGACACGGTGTAGGACGACAGCGACATCTCGGCCACGTCGAACTCGCGATGCCGCAGCATGCGGAAGAAGGTTTCCTCGACCGGCATGTTCAGGTAGTTCAGGTCGATGCCGTCGGGAACGACGGTACCGTCCATCAGCGCGCGGGTGCGGTCGTAGTCCCAGCAGCCCAGGGAAAGTCTCAGTTTGGACATAAGCGGCCTCGATAAAGAGAAAGTTGGACGGTCATTCGATGCGGATGTTGGCCTTCCGGATGACGGCGCCGTAGCGGTCGATGTCGGAACGGATCTTCTGCCCGAACTGTTCGGGCGTGCCGCCCACCGGCGTCAGGTAGCTGGTGGCCAGCGTCGATTGCACTTCGGGCTTCTTCAGGATGGCGTTCACGGCCGAATTCAGCCTGGCGACGATCTCGCGCGGCGTGCCCGCGGGGGCCAGCATGCCATACCAGATGTCGATGTTGAAACCGGGGAAGCCTTGTTCGGCGCCGGTGGGCAGGTCGGGCGCATAGGGCGTGCGCTGGTCCGCCGCGACGGCGTAGACGCGCATGCGGCCGTCCTTGAGGTAGCCCGCGATGTTGGTCAGCGTGATGAAGATCAGGTCCACCTGCCCACCCAGCACGTTGGGCACCGAGTCCGAGCAGCCTTTGTACGGCACGTGCGTGATGTCCACGTCGGCCTGCTGCTTGAACATCTCGCCGGCCAGGTGCAGCGCCGAGCCGGTGTCGCAGCCGGCGTAGGACAGCTTGCCCGGGTTGCCCTTGGCGTAGGCCACGAGGTCCTTGAGCGACTTGGGCGCGAGATCGGCGCGTGCGCCCAGCACCGCCGGCGTGGTGCCGATCTGCACCACCGGCGCGAAGCTCTTGAGCGTGTCGAAGGGCAGCTTGTTCATCAACGTGTGGTTGATGGTCATCGTGTTGGGAATGATGGCCAGCGTGTAGCCGTCGGCCGGCGCCTTGGCCAGCAGGTCCAGCCCGATGTTGCCGCCGGCCCCGGGCTTGTTCTCGACCACGAAGGTCTGGCCCAGCTCGGCGCGCAGGTGCGTGGCGATCAGGCGCGCGGCCGTGTCCACGCCGCCGCCGGCGGTCACGGGCACGATGACGCGCACGGGCTTGGAGGGGTAGTTGTCCGCCATCGCCAGGGGCGAGGCGGCGGCCGCGGCCACCGCCAGGGCGGCGAACAGGGCGCGTGCCGAGGTTTTCATGCAGTTCTCCATCTTGTGCTTTTTCAATGATTCGTACCGATCCCCATGCCACGCCGGACACGGTCGCTTGCGGGATGGGGAATGTGCGCGCCGGCGCGTGGGTCACCACGCCCGGTGCGTCCTGGAGGCGCCGGGTGTTGCTAGCGGCCCCGCCGGGGCGGCTCGCGGCGCTGCGGAAATTCTAAGTCGGGAAGGGCGGCGGGAACCGGTTGCGGGCCATGATTAATACTGATCGCAGCCATCATCGATCGGTATCGGCGGCAGGCGGGGCGCCGTCCGTCAGCCCGCGTATGTGCGTGCGCAGCACGTCCAGGAACAGCGCGGAGGCGGTGGTCAACGGCCGGCGCGGATGCGTGACGCAGATGATCTGCCGCGCCATGGCGGGCGACTCGATGGTGCGTACGCGCAGCGGCGAGCGGCGCGCATGGCGGCGCACCACGGTGCGGGGCAGGATGGCGTAGAGGGCCGCGTCCTCGGCCAGGCTCAGCAGTGCGGTCATCGAATAGATCTCGAACACGGGCTTGAACACCACGTTTTCCTGGCGCGCGTAGTCTTCCAGGATTTCGCGCAGGTTGTGCTCGCGCGGGGTGAACAGCAGCGGCAGGGCGGCCGCGGCCGACAGCGGCAGGGACGCGGGTACCGTGCCGTCGTCGGGGCCGACCAGCACGAGTTCGTCGTCGATGATGGGTTCGACGTTGAGCGAGAATGGCCGGCGCGGCTTGTCCACGATCGCGGCGTCGATCTTGCCGGACGCCACCCAGTCGAGCAGCGGTCCGTTGGTGACGGTAACGTTCACCTTGGGATAGGCGCGGGCGAAATCGGTCAGCGCCTCGCTCAGCACGCTTTCGGCCAGCGACGAGATCATGCCGACCACGACTTCGCCGCCGACTTCGCCGCTGCGCAGCGTCATCTGCTCGCGCGCCTGCGACAGGTCCCGCAGGATGGGCAGGTAGAGCTGGTACATGCGCCGCCCCGCCTCGGTAGGCTCCATGCCCCGCGCGCTGCGGATGAACAGCTTCTGGCCCAGTTCCTCTTCCAGCTTGACGATCTGCGCGCTCAGGGCCGGCTGCACGACGTTCACCCGGCGCGCCGCGCCCGTGACGGTGCCTTCCTCGAAAAGGCAGATGAAGTACTGGATCTGGCGAAGTTCCAAGGCGGTGGTCCCGGGCTGCGGTATGTCCGATTTTATCGGTACCGGCGCCCCGGAAGGGCCGCCCGCGTCAGGCCAGCAGCGCGGCCAGCGCCTGCGCGCTCCGGACGGCGATGCGCCGGCTCGCGGCGCTGTCGGCCACCCAGCGCAGGAACCCGTGCGGCATGCCGGCCGCGCGCACCAGTTCGCAGGCCGCGCCGGCTTCCCGCAGGCGGTCGGCCAGGATCTCGGCGTCGCTGCGCAGCGGGTCCAGTTCGGCGGCCACCGCCACCGCCGGCGGCAGGCCGGCGAAGTCCGGCGCCAGCAGCGGCGCCACCCGGCTGTCGCCCGGGCCCGGTTCGCGCCCCAGGTAGTCGCGCAGGATCCGCCGGCAGCGGGCGCGGGTCAGCAGCGGGGCGTTGGCGTTCTCGCGGTACGAGGGGGTGTCGAAATCGATGCCGATGATAGGGTAGGCCAGCCACATGGCCCGCAGCGGGACCTGGCCGCGCGTCTCCAGCGCCGCCGCCAGGGCCAGGTTCGCGCCGGAGCTGTCGCCGCCCACGGCCAGGCGCGCGGGGTCGGCGCCCAGCGCCGCGGCCCGTTCGTGCAGCCATCGCAGCGCGCCTACGGTGTCATTGAACGCGGCGGGGAAGCGATGCTCGGGCAGCACGCGATAGTCGACGCTGGCCACCATCACGCCGGCTTCCATCGCCAGCAGGCAGCAGGTGGCGTCGTGGCTGTCGAGGTCGCCGTTGGTGAAGGCGCCGCCGTGCAGGTAAAGCAGGGCGGGCGGCCGCGGCCGGCGCGGGCGGTACAGGCGCAGCGCCAGCGGCGCCCCGTCGACGGCGATGCCGGCGTCCTCGATGTCCAGCGGCACCGGCGGGCGCCGCAGCGGCTGGCGCGCGCGCAGGAAGGCGGCGCGCACCTGGGCCGGCTCCAGCAGGTGCGAGGGCGTGGTCTCGGCCTCGACCAGGCGCAGCACGCGGGGCGCGATGTCGGGGTCCAGCCGGGCAAGCAGGGCGTCGTCGGGCTTCATGGGCAAGGCGGCGGTGACGGGGGTGGGCAGCGTGGCTATGATAGGGCCGGTCTTGCTCGGCCGCGCCATATTTCCGCGGTCCAGGGGCCATGCCGCCAGGGTATGGCGCACGACAGGGGGAACGGCGGGGCCATGGACATTCGTCAACTGAAGTACTTCGTGACCGTCGCCGCGCACGAGAATTTCTCCAAGGCGGCGCAGCAGCTCTTCATCGCCCAGCCGGCCCTGAGCCGGCGCATACGCATGCTGGAGGACGAACTGGGCGTGCGGCTGTTCGAGCGCCACCTGCGCGGCGCCACGCTTACGCCCGAGGGACGCCGCCTGCTGGACCGCGCGCAATACCTGCTGCGCAGCTTCGACCAGCTCAAGAGCGACGTGCACGACACGCAGGGGCCGCCGTCCGGCCCGGTCATCATCGGCATGACGCCCAACTACGTGACCGTGATCGGCGCCGCGCTCACGATCGCGATCAAGCAGCGCTTTCCCGATGCGCAGCCGCACATCGTGCAGGCCTTCAGCCCGGCCATGCACGACATGCTGCGCGACAACGCGGTCGACATCGCGCTGCTGAGCGGCGCCACGCCGGCCCCGCCGCCGGCGCACATGCTGGCGGTCGAGCCCCTGTTCGAGGACCGCCTGTGCCTGGTGGGGCGCGCGGGGGACCCGCTGCTCGCGCGCAGCGAGATCCCGGTGCGCCAGTTGCGCGGCCTGCCGCTGATCCTGACGGGCGTGTCGCGTGCCGGCATACGCAACGAGATCGAGGCGCTGGCCGCGCGTCAGCGCGTGCCGCTGCGCATCGAGGCGGAAGTCGGCGCGTTCGCGCTGGCCGCGCAACTGGTGCGCCGCGGCATGGGCTACACCGTCTACCTGCCCTCCAGCGTCGCGCTCGAGTCCGGCCTGGCGGCGGTGCCCATCGCCGGGCTATGGCTGCAGCGCAGCCTGGCCTGGCCGGTCTCGCGCCCGTTGTCGCGCGTGGCCAGCGAAGTGCTGCCCATGGTGCGCGAGCTGATCATGGCGCAAGTCGAACAAGGGCAATGGCAGGGCGCCCGGGCCGTGGGCCGCAGGCGGCCGCGCGGCTGAACCGGATCCGCCATGCCGCGCCGGCATGGCGGGCATAGCAAATCGATAATTTATCGCCGCCGCGGGCGCGGCCATGATGTGTGCATCGCGGCCTTCCGGCCACGACCGTGAAGGAGCATCCATGGCCAGCCCATTGTTAGAAACCATTGCCCGCACGCGAGTCGCGCGCTTCTCCGAGCTCAAGCCTTTCAGCCTGGCGTTCGTCGATTCGCTGCTGCCCGAAGGGCGCAAGAAGAATCTCAAGGTGATCGGCCGCGGCGTGGTCGAGAACGCCGACATGCAGCCGCCCATCACCGAGGACCACGGCTTCACCATCTCCTACATCGTCGTGCCGCCCGGCGGCGGCGCGGGCCTGCACGCGCACAAGACCGCCGAGGTATTCATACCCATCTCCGGTCCCGTGCACGTGCTGATCGGCGACGACAAGGAAGAGCTGGTGCTGCAGCCGCTGGACGTGATCTCGGTGCCGACCGGCGTGATGCGCGGCTTTCGCAACTACGGCGAGCGCGAACTGACCATGCTCGCGCTGGTGGGCGGCCATACCGGCGGCGGTTCGGTCACCTGGCACGACGAGGTGCTGAGCCGGGCCGCGGCCGAGTCGGGCCTGGCGGTGGACGAGCAAGGCAACCTGAAGCGGCTGCCCAATTTCAAGATGCCCGAGGACGTGGAAGGCTCCGTCCTCTGACATCGCCGCCATGTCCGCCGCGCGGCGGAGAGGGGAGACGATCATGAAAAAGAAAGCGCTGTTCGTTGCGGCCGCGACCTGGCCTGCCGCCGTCCTGCTGGCCTGTGCCTCGATGGCCGCCGGCGCGGCGGAAAGCTATCCGTCCAAGCCGGTGCGCGTCATCGTGCCGTTCCCGGCCGGCAGTTCGCCCGACATCGTGGCGCGCTACCTGTCGGGCAAGCTGGCCGAGCGCATGGGCCAGCCCTTCGTGGTGGACAACCGCGCGGGCGCGGGCGGCATGCTGGGCGCCGAGGCCGTGGCCAAGGCCGCGCCCGACGGCCACACCATTTTCTTCATGGTCAATTCCATCGTGACCATGAACCAGTTCATCTACAAGAAACTGCCCTACGAACCGGTCAAGGATTTCGCGCCGGTCAGCATCGTCGCGGCCGTGCCCTACGTGCTCATCGCCAACAAGGATTTCCCGCAGCGCACGCTGGCCGACCTGATCGCGGCGGCGCGCGCCAGGCCGGCGTCCATCAACTACGCCTCGATGGGCGTGGGCGGCGCCGGCCACGTCATCATGGAACTGATGACCTCGCTGGCGGGGGTGCGGCTGACGCACGTGCCCTACAAGAGCGGCGCGCTGGTCGACGTGATCGGCGGGCAGGTGCCGCTGATCTTCCAGCCCACCACCACCGCGATCGAGCAGGTCAAGGCCGGGACGGTGATCCCGCTGGGCACGACCGGCAAGAAGCGCCTGCCGGCGCTGCCCGACACGCCGGCCATCGCCGAGGTCGTGCCCGGCTTCGAGGCCGACGGCTGGCAGGGCGTGGAGGCGCCGGCGGGCACGCCGCCCGCGGTGATCGAGCGCCTGAACAAGGAGATCGCGGCGGTGCTGGCGCTGCCCGAGACCGCGGGCCGGTTCGACGCGCTGGGCATCCAGGCCTGGCCCACCACGCCGGCGGAGATGGGGCGGATCATCGCCGCCGATATCGACAAGTGGGGCGGCGTCATCCGCCGCGCCGGCATCGATTGACCCTCTGCGCGCGCAGGGGACTTTTCACCAGGATGGAGCGGATATGGCGAAGGCGACGGGACGTGCCGGCATGGACGAGGCCGAATGGGCGACGCGGGTGGACCTGGCCGCGTGCTACCGGCTGGTGGCGCACTTCAGGATGGACGACCTGATCTACAACCACATCTCGGCCCGCGTGCCGGGCGCGCACGGGCATTTCCTGATCAATCCCTATGGCATGGCCTACGAGGAGATCACGGCGTCCAGCCTGATCAAGATCGACCTGGACGGCAACGTGGTGGACGACGGCGGCCAGGACTACGGCGTGAACCATGCCGGCTTCGTGATCCATTCGGCCGTGCACCGCGCCCGGCCCGAGGTCGATTGCGTGATCCATACCCACACGCCCGCCGGCATGGCCGTCTCGGCGCTGGAATGCGGCCTCCTGCCGCTGTCCCAGACCGCGATGTTCTTCGGCAAGGTGGCCATGCACGAATACGAGGGCGTAGTGGTGGACCTGGGCGAACAGCAGCGCCTGGTCGCCGACCTGGGCGACAGCCAGGCGATGATCCTGCGCAACCACGGCCTCCTGACCGTCGGACCGTCCATCGCCGAGGCCTTCACCGCCATGTACTGGCTGGAACGCGCCTGCCAGGCCCAGGCGATGGCCATGGCCTGCAACGCCCCGCTGCACCTGCCCGCCCCGGCCGTGGTCGAGCTGACCAACCACCTCTACAAACCCACCACCCGCCGCCCCTTCGGCCTGCTCGAATGGCCCGCCCTGCTGCGCCTGTTGGACCGCCGCGACGATTCGTATCGGTTGTAGACCCCCTAAGCCCTTACGGGCGCCCCAGGGGGCGGCCTGGCGGACCGGCGAAGCGGGATCCGCGGTGCCCTGGATCAAGGCAAGTTTGAACCTTTCGGGTAAACCCGCTATACTCGTATGGTTTGTCGGAAAGCAGGTCTTGAAAAGGTGCAAGTCGTCCGATGAAGACGGTCGAAGACGATCCGCGCCCTTCAGATGCATACGGAAAAGCGGCCAGCAAAAGCGGAGCCAAGGGGACTGCGCAGCAGGAGACATCCAGCGCGCGCGACCACAGGGAGGCCGGCGAACCCGATCCATGGGGTTGGGAAGCCCGCGACGCCGAGCGTCTGCGTTCCAATGAACAGGTAGAACCGCTTCGGCTTACCGAGGCAGAACGGACGATATTGCGTCGGCAGGCCGTGCGGGACTTGCTGCATGCGATAATTGTTCAGGTTGCTGTCAGCATCGTGGTCGCCGTGCTGGCCTATGTGGTGTCAGGGAGCGCCGCAGGGCTGTCGGCGCTGGCCGGTGCCGCGGCATACGTCATTCCCAACGCCTTGTTCGCATTCAGGCTGATTCTGAGTGTGCAGAAGCCGGGGGGAGCAAACCCCGCAATGTTTTTCTTCGGCGAGTTCTTCAAGATCGCCGTCGCTGTCGTGTTCATCGTCGCAGCGGCGAAGTTCGGTCGTGAATGGCTCGTGTGGCCCGCCTTCCTGGCGGGCTTGGTGTGTGCGCTCAAAAGCCAGTGGCTGGTACTGGCTTTCGGCAAGAAAATGGATTGAAGATGGCGGCGCGTGCGGGAAACCCCGGCCGGCATCGCGAGAATTTCAAAATCAGGTCGTAGGATAGAAACCCCCGATATGGCTTCCACCACAGCGCCGACCGCGTCCGAGTACATCGTCCATCACCTGGGACACCTGAACAACACCGGACACAAGCAGTCCCTCATCGCCGACTTCTCGGTCGTCAACTACGACACGCTTTTCTGGTCCATCTCCATGGGCCTCGTGGTCGTGTTCCTGATGTGGCTGGGCGCCCGCCGCGCCACCGCCGGCGTGCCGGGCAAGATGCAGGCCTTCGTCGAGATCCTGGTCGAGTGGGTGGACGAGGAAGCCAAGGGCATCGTCCACAACGCCAAGTCCCGCCTGTTCGTCGCGCCGCTGGCGCTGACCGTGTTCATGTGGATCGTCTTCATGAACGCCCTCGACCTGCTGCCGGTCGACCTGCCCCATTACCTGTTCAGCCTGGTCGGGCTGGACGACGTCATCCACTACCACCGCATCGTGCCCACGGCCGACCTGAACGCGCCTATCGGCATGTCCATGGGCGTGCTGCTGCTGATGTTCTACTACGGCATCAAGATCAAGTCGCCCGGCGGTTTCGTCAAGGAACTGTTCACCGCGCCTTTCCATGCCCATGGCATCGGCGCGCTGCTGCTGGCGCCCTTCAACTTCCTGCTGAACATCATCGAATACGCGGCCAAGATGGTTTCGCTGGGCATGCGGCTGTTCGGCAACATGTTCGCCGGCGAACTGATCTTCATGCTGATCGCCATGCTGGGCGGCGCGTGGGCCGGCCTGAACGCCACCAGCGTGGCGCTGGGTGTCGGCCACATCCTTGCCGGATCGGTCTGGGCCATCTTCCACATCCTGATCGTCGTGCTCCAGGCTTTCATCTTCATGATGCTGACCCTGGTGTACATCGGCCAGGCCCACGAAGGCCACTGATCTCGGGGGTTCTTGGGAATACCGGGCGCGGTCGGTACTGCCGCGATCCGTAGCAGGTTTGCAGTATCCGTCGTTCAATTATCAACATAACTAGTCGTTTTACGATTCATATCAAGGAGTTGTCATGACCAACGTCGCTCTCGTCGCTCTCGCTTGCGGTCTGATCATCGGTCTGGGTGCCATCGGCGCTTGCCTGGGAATCGCGATCGTCGGTGGCAAGTACATCGAAGCCTCGGCTCGCCAGCCCGAGCTGATGAACCCCCTGCAAACCAAGCTGTTCCTGCTGGCCGGCCTGATCGACGCGGCCTTCCTGATCGGCGTGGGTATCGCCATGCTGTTCGCCTTCGCGAACCCGTTCGTCGGCTAAGACCTCTATTCGACATGACCGCTCCGTGACGCGGCCACAGCCCTCGTCACGGATGATGTTCTTTTCCGAATAAGGAAACACCGTGAATCTGAACGCGACACTCGTCTTCCAGATGCTCGTGTTCTTCATTCTGGCGTGGTTCACGATGAAGTTCGTGTGGCCGCCTCTGATGAAGTCCATCGAAGAGCGCCGTCTGAAGATCGCCGAAGGCCTTGCCTCGGCCGAGAAAGGCAAGGCAGAACTGGTGCAGGCCGAGGCCCGCATCGGTCAGATCGAAGCCGCTGCCAAGTCCGAGAACCAGGCTCGCCTGGCTCAGGCCGAGAAGCAGGCCGCTGCCTTGATCGAGCAAGCCCGCAAGGACGCCGAGGCCGAACGCGCCCGCATTCTCGAGCAAGCCCGCCAGGAAGCGCAGCAGGAAGCCCAGCGCGCCCGTGAAGGTTTGCGCGACGCCGTGGCGCAACTGGCCGTGAAGGGCGCCGAGGAAATCCTCAAGCGCGAAGTCAACGCCCAGGTGCATGCCGAGCTGCTCGGCCAGCTGAAGGCGCAGTTGTAATGAAGAACCCGCGCGGGTGGCACGAGCAACGCGTGCCGCTCACGCGTTTGCGAATCACCTCGCCAACCGTATCAGGCATCGAGAGCCACCATGGCTGAACTGTCCACCATCGCCCGGCCATACGCTGAAGCGCTGTTCGGCGTCGCCCGTGCAGATAGCGCAGGCCTTGCCGCCTGGGCCGAGCTTGTCGCCGAAATGGCGCAGGCGGCCGCGCACCCCGAGGTGCGCAGCGCCATCGCCGATCCCAAGCTCGACAACGCACAGCGAGTCGAATTGTTCACGGCCACGCTGAAGACGCCGCTTTCGTCCGCCGCGCGCAATTTCGTGACGCTGTTGGTCGAAAACGGCCGTCTGCTGCTGCTGCCCGAGATCGCATCGCAATTCCTGTGGCTCAAGAACCGCCACGAAGGTAGCGCCGATGCCGATATCGCCAGCGCCTTCGCGTTGACCGATGCCCAGGTTGCCGACCTGGTCGCCGGGCTGGAAAAGAAATTCGGCGTGAAGATCAAGCCCACCGTCCGGGTCGACGCTTCGCTGATCGGCGGCGTGCGAGTGGCCGTCGGGGATCAGGTGCTCGATACCTCCGTGCGTGCGCAGCTTGATCGCATGCGCGACGCGCTCGTCGCATAGTTCGGTCGCTGCGCACACATCGGCACCGAGAGAAAGGATTCCAGGAGTCAACCATGCAACTCAATCCGTCTGAGATCAGCGAATTGCTCAAGAGCCGCATCGAAGGCCTGAGCAACTCTGCTGACATCCGTACCCAAGGCACGGTCGTGTCCGTGACCGACGGTATCACCCGCATCCACGGCCTGTCGGACGTGATGCAGGGCGAAATGCTCGAGTTTCCCAACAACACCTTCGGCATGGCGCTCAACCTCGAGCGCGACTCCGTCGGCGCCGTGATTCTCGGCGACTACACCCACATCTCGGAAGGCGATACGGTCAAGTCGACCGGCCGCATCCTGGAAGTGCCGGTCGGTCCGGAACTGAAGGGCCGCGTGGTCGACGCGCTGGGCCAGCCGATCGACGGCAAGGGTCCGGTCAACGCCAAGGCCACCGACGTGATCGAGAAGGTCGCCCCGGGCGTGATCGCGCGCAAGTCGGTGTCGCAGCCGGTGCAGACCGGCCTGAAGGCTATCGACGCCATGGTGCCCATCGGCCGCGGCCAGCGCGAGCTGATCATCGGCGACCGCCAGACCGGCAAGACCGCCGTGGCCGTCGATACCATCATCAGCCAGAAGGGCAAGGGCCTGACCTGCGTGTACGTGGCGATCGGCCAGAAGGCCTCGACCATCAACAACGTGGTCCGCAAGCTCGAAGAGCACGGCGCGCTGGAGTACACCATCGTCGTGGCCGCCTCGGCCTCGGAATCGGCCGCGATGCAGTACATCGCCGCCTACTCCGGCTGCACGATGGGCGAATACTTCCGTGATCGCGGCGAAGACGCCCTGATCATCTATGACGACCTGACCAAGCAAGCCTGGGCCTATCGCCAGGTCTCGCTGCTGCTGCGCCGCCCGCCCGGCCGCGAAGCCTACCCCGGCGACGTGTTCTACCTGCACTCGCGCCTGCTGGAACGTGCCGCTCGCGTCAACGAAGAGTACGTCGAGAAGTTCACCAACGGCGCCGTGAAGGGCAAGACCGGTTCGCTGACCGCGCTGCCCATCATCGAAACGCAGGCCGGCGACGTGTCCGCCTTCGTTCCGACCAACGTGATCTCGATCACCGACGGCCAGATCTTCCTGGAATCGGACCTGTTCAACGCCGGTATCCGCCCCGCCATCAACGCCGGTATCTCGGTGTCGCGCGTGGGTGGCGCCGCCCAGACCAAGGTCATCAAGAAGCTGTCCGGCGGTATCCGTACCGACCTGGCCCAGTACCGTGAACTGGCTGCCTTCGCGCAGTTCGCTTCCGACCTGGACGAATCGACCCGTCGCCAGCTCGAGCGCGGCCGCCGCGTGGTGGAACTGCTCAAGCAGCCCCAGTACCAGCCGCTGCAGGTCTGGGAACTGGCCGTCTCGCTGTTCGCCGCCAACAACGGCTACATCGACGACGTCGAGGTCAAGGACGTCCTGGCGTTCGAAAAGGCGCTGAAGGAATACCTGAAGTCCAAGTACGACGCGCTGGTCGGCCGTATCGAGGACACCAAGGAACTGTCCAAGGACGACGAAGCCGCGCTGCACGAAGCAGTGAAGGATTTCAAGAAGAACGGAGCCTTCTGAAGCAGGGTACACGGGGCGCCGCTCGGCGCCTCTCTGTGAACACTGACAGGGGAAGATAGATGCCCGGAATCAAGGAAATCCGAACCAAGATCAAGAGCGTGCAAAACACGCGCAAGATCACCAAGGCGATGGAAATGGTCGCCGCGTCCAAGATGCGCAAGGCGCAGGACCGGATGCGCACGGCCCGTCCGTATGCCGACAAGGTGCGCAACATTGCCGCGCACATGGCGCAAGCCAATCCCGACTACGAACACGCCTACCTGGCCAAGCGCGACGACATCAAGGCCGCCGGCTTGATCGTGGTCACGACCGACAAGGGCCTGTGCGGCGCGCTGAACACCAACATCCTGCGCGCGGTGCTCAATCGCCTGAAGGACTCGGAAGCGAAGGGCATCAAGGTCCAGACCACGGCCATTGGCAACAAGGGTCTGGGCTTCCTGACCCGTCTGGATGCCAACGTCGTGTCCCAGGCGGTGCAACTGGGCGACGCGCCCAACCTCGAACGCCTGATCGGCGCGATCAAGGTTCAGCTGGACGCGTATGCCGAAGGCAAGGTCGACGTGGTGTACCTCGCGTACAACCGCTTCATCAACACGATGAAGCAGGAGCCCGTGATCGAGCAGCTGCTGCCGCTGTCGGCCGAGCGTTTCGCGCAGACCGAGGAAGAGAAGAAGGCCTACTCGTGGGACTACATCTACGAACCCGATGCCAAGTCGGTCGTCGATGAACTCCTGCTGCGCTACGTCGAAGCGCTGGTGTACCAAGCCGTTGCCGAAAACATGGCGTCCGAGCAGTCCGCCCGGATGGTGGCCATGAAGGCTGCATCGGACAACGCCAAGAAGGTGATCGGCGATCTGCAGCTGGTCTACAACAAGACCCGCCAGGCAGCCATCACCAAGGAAATTTCGGAAATCGTGGGCGGTGCGGCGGCGGTGTAAGCCGGCGCGACGCCTTAAAGAATCAGGAATCGAGGAATCGATATGAGCAACGGAACCATCGTTCAGTGCATCGGTGCCGTGGTGGACATTCAGTTCCCCCGCGACAGCATGCCCAAGATCTACGAGGCCCTTACGCTGGCCGACGAGAGCTCGGCTTTTGCCGAGAAGGGCCTGACGTTCGAAGTGCAGCAGCAGCTCGGTGACGGCGTCGTCCGTACCATCGCCATGGGCTCGTCCGACGGCCTGCGCCGCGGCATGGCCGTGGCCGCCAGCGGCGCGCCCATCTCGGTGCCCGTGGGCACCGGCACGCTGGGCCGCATCATGGACGTGCTGGGTCGTCCCATCGACGAAGCCGGCCCGATCAAGTCGGAAGAGCGCCGCGCCATCCACCAGGACGCGCCCAAGTTCGACGAGCTGTCGCCCTCCGTGGAACTGCTCGAGACCGGCATCAAGGTTATCGACCTGGTGTGCCCGTTCGCCAAGGGCGGCAAGGTCGGCCTGTTCGGCGGCGCCGGCGTGGGCAAGACCGTGAACATGCTCGAGCTCATCAACAACATCGCCAAGCAGCACAGCGGCCTGTCGGTGTTCGCGGGCGTGGGCGAGCGGACTCGCGAAGGCAACGACTTCTACCACGAAATGGCGGAAGCGGGCGTCATCAACCTGGACAAGATCGAAGAGTCCAAGGTGGCGATGGTGTTCGGCCAGATGAACGAGCCCCCGGGCAACCGTCTGCGCGTGGCGCTGTCGGGCCTGACGATGGCCGAGAAGTTCCGCGACGAAGGCCGCGACATCCTGTTCTTCGTCGACAACATCTACCGCTACACGCTGGCCGGTACCGAAGTGTCCGCGCTGCTGGGCCGCATGCCCTCCGCCGTGGGCTACCAGCCGACGCTGGCCGAGGAAATGGGCAAGCTGCAAGAGCGCATCACCTCGACCAAGACCGGCTCGATCACGTCGATCCAGGCCGTGTACGTGCCTGCGGATGACTTGACCGACCCGTCGCCCGCCACGACCTTCCTGCACCTGGACTCGACCGTCGTGCTGTCGCGTGACATCGCCGCGCTGGGTATCTACCCCGCCGTCGACCCGCTCGACTCCACCAGCCGCCAGCTCGACCCGCAGATCGTGGGCGAAGAGCACTACGCCGTCGCCCGTGGCGTGCAGCAGACGCTGCAGCGCTACAAGGAACTGCGCGACATCATCGCGATCCTGGGCATGGACGAACTGTCGCCGGAAGACAAGCAGGCCGTGGGCCGCGCCCGCAAGATCCAGCGCTTCCTGTCGCAGCCCTTCCACGTGGCCGAAGTGTTCACGGGTTCGCCCGGCAAGTACGTGCCGCTGAAGGAAACCATCCGTGGCTTCAAGATGATCGTCGAAGGCGAGTGCGACGCGCTGCCCGAGCAGGCCTTCTACATGGTCGGCACGATCGACGAAGCGTTCGAGAAAGCCAAGAAGTTGTGACCCCCCCTACGCCCTGACGGGCGCCCCCCAGGGGGCGGTGCTGGCGGACCGGCGGAGCCGGATCCGCGGCACCCTGGGTCTGGTCGGGGTGTCTTGGGTTGGGGTGCTGGGGCTGCGCGAAGCGCAGCACAGGAGAATTGAGTATGGCAACTATTCATGTGGATGTCGTCAGTGCTGAGGCGTCGATCTTCGCCGGTGAGGCGAAGTTCGTTGCGCTGCCTGGCGAGTCGGGCGAGCTGGGCATACTGCCCGGGCACACGCCGCTGATCTCGCGTATCCGTCCGGGTACGGTGAAGATCTCGCGCGCGGACAACGGCGAGGAAGAGCACATCTTCGTGGCCGGCGGTCTGCTCGAGATCCAGCCGGGTACCGTGACGGTGCTGGCCGATACGGCCATCCGCAGCCACGACCTGGACGAGGCCAAGGCCGAGCAGGCGCGCAAGGCGGCGGAAGAAGCGCTGCGCAATGCCAAGGACAAGGCCGAAGTGGCCGTGGTCGAGGCCGAACTGGCGATGCTGGCGGCGCAGCTGGCCGCCATCCGCAAGCTGCGGGGTGGCCGGAGCTAATCCCCCCGGCGCGCCCATGCGCGCGCGGCAATCGATGATGAATCATCATCCGCCCGCCCCGGTTCCCACCGCAACGCGTCGAGCGTGCAGCTGGGGCCGGGGCGCGGTGTTTTCTGCGAGGCCGCGGAACGGCCTTGCCGCCGGGCGGTGCTATGTCAACAGCCGCTCGGCTCGAAGGTAGGCGGCGACGATCTCGTCGAAGCCCGCCGGATCCTCGATGCAGCAGGCGTGACCGGTGCCGGGCAGGATGCGGTGGACGGCATTCGGTATCAGGCTGGCGGTTTTGCGCCCGTCATCGAGCGAAATGTCGAATTCGCCATTGACCACCAGCGTGGGGACGGCCAGCGATGGCAGGCGGGCGCTCATGTCCAACGCCGCGCGCGCCCGGAAGATCTGTGCGATGGCCGCCCCGGATAGGGAAGGACCCACCTCCGCAAACCGGTCCAGCAGGTAGGCGCCGAGTCTTGATCGGGCAAACTGCGGAGCGACCAGGTCGTGCAGATGCTCGCGGTGATAGCGGGCCACGCCCAGGTTGCCGTAGCCGTCGATGCGGCGGTCGAAATTCATGCCACCGCTGCCGCCGCCAACCAGCACGATCGCCCGGAACAACTCGGGCCGCTCGAGGCCGAGCAGCAGTGCGATGCCCGATCCGACGCTCGCGCCCATCAACACGGCTTCATCGATCTCCAGGTCTTCGCACACGCCCAGCACGTCTTCGGCCATGTCGAGGATGGAGAACTCGTTCGCGGGCTTGTCCGACCGTCCATAGCCCCGGATATCGATCGAGATCACCTTGAACCAGGTGGAGAAGTGCGCCACCTGGTAGAGCCATAGCCGGCGATCGAAAGGGTTGGCGTGGATGAGGACCATAGGCATGCCCTCTCCGGAGACTTCGTAATGGATACGGACGCCGTTGCGGGTGCTGTATGGCATGCGGGCGAGCCTGCGCGTTGACGGGTTCAGTCGAGCCTGGTGCCGGTATTCCGGATGACGGTGCTCCAGCGCTCGCGCTCTTGCTTGATGAACTTCGCCATGTCGGCCGGCGTTCCGCCGATGGGGTCCGCATTCATCTGCGACAGCCGCGTCATCGTGTCGGGTTCCTTGAGAATCTCGTTGACCACCGCGGACAGCTTGTTGACGATGTGCTCAGGTGTCTTGGGCGGGGCGGCCATGCCGAACCAGGTCATCGACACGAATCCCGGGATGACTTCGCCGATCGCGGGCACGTCCGGCAGCCCGGCTTTACGTGACTCGCTGCCAACGCCGAGCGCGATCAGCTGGCCTTTGCGTACAAAGGGCAGCACCGAGCCGAGATCCACGAAGGCGATGTCCGTTTCGCCCGAGACCACCGCAGCGAGGGCCGGGCCGCTGCCGGAATAGGGGATCTGGAAGATCTTGACCTTGGCCAGCTGCTTGAACATTTCCGCAGCCAGGTGCGGGGTGGAGCCGGTGCCGCCCGAGGAATAGTTGAGCTTGTCCGGCCTTGCGCGGGCAGCCTTCAGCAAGTCCTGCAGGTTCTTGATCCCGGATTTGGGATTGGCCACCAGCGTGCTCGGGCTCGTGGCGATGACCGATATCGGAACGAATTCGTCCGGCACGAACGTGAGCTTCGAATACAGGGTTTGGCTGGTCACCAGGGGGCCGGGCGCGGTGAAGAGCAGCGTATAGCCATCGGGAGCCGCGCGAAAGACGGCATCGGCCCCGATGTTGCCCGAGCTGCCGGGGCGGTTGTCGACGAAGACGGTCTGGCCCAGGTGCTTGCCCAATTTGTCGGCGATCAATCTGGCGAAAGTGTCGGAACCGGCGCCAGGCGCATAGGGCACGATGAAGCGGATCGGATGGTTCGGATAGTCTTCACCCTGTGCGTGGGCGCCCGTACAGAAGAGGAAGGCAGACAGGACATGGGCAGAGATTTTCAGGATTTTCATCGCGGCCTCTGGATGGCTTGGTGAAACGATGATGAATTCGCGGAATAGGCGTGTCAACAAAAAATAGAAGTTGATTCTGTTCAACAGAATCCCTATCATTTCCCCCATGAATAATGAAATCGTTGCTTCCGTCGACCGCGCGATCCGCATACTGAATGCCTTTGCGGAAGACGGTTCGCCCATGACGCTGCACGACCTGTCCTTGCGGACCGGTTTCTACAAGAGCACCATCCTGCGTCTGCTCTCGACGCTGATCGAGCACGGCTGCGTCCTTCGCCTGGACAACGGGACGTACCAGCCCGGGCCGACGCTCGCTCGCTGGGGGCGGCGGTACCTCGGGTCGGTCAAGAGCGAAACCCACATCACCCCCTTGCTCGAAAAACTCGCCGGGGATACCGGGGAAAGCGCGACGTTCTATGCCAGGCAATCGGACGAAACGCGCATTTGCGTCGCGCGGGTGGACAGCAATCGATCCATCAGGGACCACGTGCGCGTGGGCGATATCGCGCCGCTCGGAACGGGCGCCGGCGGCAAGGTCCTGCTCAAGTTCGACCCGGCGATCCGGAAGGCCCGCTCGCAAGAGGCAATGGTGATCGTCAGCATCGGCGGCCGCGATTCGGAAATCGCGGGGCTCGGGACACCGGTATTCGGCGCCGGCGGCTCGCTGCGCGGCGCCATGACCGTTTCCGGAACCGTGACCCGGTTCACCGAAGCGGCGATCGCCAAATACGCCAAATCCCTGCTTGCGAGCGCCATGGAACTGACCGTGTTGTTCGGCGGGGATCCGACGGCGCATCAAGCGGCCCTTGGCTCCAATCCCATCCGCCTCGAGTTCAGTCCCAAGGGAAAACTCTGCGCTTCTTAATGGCGCTCAACCGGCGCAAGCGCGCCGGTTCTCACTTCCCGTCCCTTCCCGCTACTCCGGAAACCTTCCCGTGGGCATGCTCGCGTCTGGTTGACACGCAAGACTGCCGGCCGCAGAATTGATTCTGATAGACGATACTTAATTCTGTCTAGCAGAATTTACTATGAATGTGGCTTGGGTTCTTTCCCAGGAGGCGCCGTGATGGTCGATGTTCGATGTGTAGACGTTGCCGCAGGAACCGCGGATCGCCGCATGTTCGTGGATGACGATTTGTTTGCCCAGGAAGTGCGGCAAATCTTCGGCCGCGCCTGGCTGCTGGTAGGCCACGAGAGCCAGATCCCGGATCCGGAAGACTTCATCCAGTCGAAGATGGGAACCGATTCCGTCATCGTCACGCGGACGAGGCAGGACAAGGTCGTCGTCCTGCTCAACAGTTGCCGGCACCGGGGGATGAAGGTCTGCCGGGTGGACGAAGGCAAGGCGCGTGCCTTCACCTGTCCCTATCATGGCTGGACTTACTCGACGGACGAAGAGAGAGTCTCCCGGCCAGGCGAGTTGTCGGGGGTTCCGGGTTTCAACGTTCACTACGAGGGCCGCCTCGACAAGGGGGAGTGGGGGCTCAAGGCGGCGCGCGTCCAGGTCTACAAGGGAACGATCTGGGCCACGTGGGACGAACATGCGCCCAGCCTGGAAGCGTACCTGGGCGGCATGCTGAGGTGGCTCGATTCCGCGCTCGACCACCGCAACGGCGATAGCGGCGGCAGCACGCTGCTGGTCGGGGTGCAGAAATTCCGGGTGCGATGCAACTGGAAGTTCCCCGCGACCAACTTCGTGGGCGATGCCTCCCATGCCGTGACGCACAACTCGGCAAACATGATCAAGCTCAATCCGAGCGGGAAGGACGGCCGCAGGGATGAACGCGCCCCCGGCCACGCGGCGTTCGGATGGCCTGACCTGGGCCATGGGGGGCTGGGCTTCCTGCCGCGTCCCGAAGAGGAGTTTCCCCGCCCCGACACCTTCCAGCAGTTTCCCGCTGCCAGCAACTACCTGCGGGACATGGCGCGGGAACACCTGCGCAAGCGGGCGGGCGGCATCCATTACCAGGGCAAGGGGACCATATTTCCGAACATGTCGTTCCACGAGGATCAGCCCCGCACGCTGGTGGTCCACCATCCGATCAGCGCCACCGAGACCGAGATGTGGCGCTACTACCTGATCGACGCCGACGCGCCCGACGAGGTCAAGGATATCTTCAGGCATTACTACATGACCTATTCCGGCCCCGGTGGAATGACGGAGCAGGACGACATAGAGAACTGGGAGTCGGCCACCAGGCAGAGCCTTGGAGGCATGGGCCGCGACCTGCCGTTCAACTACGCGCAGGGCCTGGGGGAATCCGAGCCCTGCGACCTCATGCCCGGCGCGGTCTGGTGCGGACGCACCATTACCGAACAGAACCAACTGATCTGGCTCAAGCGATGGCAGGAGTTCATGGAGGGCCGGTCCTGGGACCAGCTCATGCATCGTGTCGAAGTCGAGGACGATGCCGCTTTTCCCCTCAAGCGGCATGCCGCGGGAGCGAAGTGATGCACGATTCCATGAACGCCATGCTGCGGCTGTACGAGGTTTCCGAGTTTCTCTACAAAGAAGCGGAACTCCTGTCGGACAGGAAGTACGAAGAGTGGCTCGATACCTTGGCGGAGGACATCTCCTACCGCATGTTCGTGCTTCGCAACCTGTCGGGCAAGGCGCAGGCGACCGAGTATCTCGACGGTCCGCTGGACATCAGCTGGTTCGATGAAGGCAAGGAAACGATCACCAAGCGCGTCCGGCAGATCCGCACGCATCAACATTGGGCGGAGGAACCGCCTTCGCGAACGACGCGCTACCTTACCAACCTGCGCATACTCGAGGCCGATTCCGGCACGGAACCCCTGCTGGTCCGGACACGATGCAATTTCATGGTGAACCGGAATCGCAACGAAGCCGACGACCATTGCCTGTATGGACATCGCATCGATCTGCTGGCCAGGTACCAGGACACGTGGCGGATCAAAGAGCGAAAGATCTACATCAACCAATCGACGATATTGATGGGGAACCTGAGCTTCATCGTGTAGCGGTCTTCGCCGCATCGGCGAGCGCCATGACCGATTCATGAAGCATCCCCTCTCAACGACGAAGGCGCCATCCATGAGCAAGCCCGTGGTCCTGAACATCGCGAAGATACCGGCCGTTCTCCAGCAGTCGCTGGAAAGCGAGTTCGAGTTGAGAACCCTGGACTCGCCCGGCGATGCCTCGGAGATTTCCGGCCTGGTCTCTTCCGCGATACGCGGGGTGGACCTCGCCACGCTCGACCGGCTGCCGGGCCTGAAAGTCATGTCGATTTTCGGCGTCGGCCTGGACAAGGTCGATCTTGCCGCCGCGCGCCGCAGGGGAATACGCGTCGGCTACACGCCCGACGTCCTGAACGATTGCGTGGCCGACCTGGCTATAGGATTGATGATCGCGGCCAGTCGCAAGATTCCGCAGGCGGATGGCTACGTGAGATCGAACCGGTGGGCGGAAACAGGCAATGTGTTCGACTTGGGGGACAGGGTAAGCGGCAAGCGCATGGGCATCGCAGGCATGGGAAGGATAGGCAGGATCATCGCGAAAAGGCTTGTCGGCTTCGACGCGGAGATCCGATATTTCTCCCGCTCCGAGGTCCGGGAATGCTCCCATGAACGCGTCTCCACCTTGCAGGAGCTGGCCGCATGGTGCGACTATCTCTTCATTGCCGTGTCGGGCAGCGCGGAAACCCGGCACATGGTCGACGCCGGCGTACTCGCGGCGCTCGGACCGCAAGGCTATCTGATCAATGTTGCGCGGGGCAGCGTGGTCGACGAACAAGCGTTGGTTGCCGCGCTGGAGAACGAAATCATCCGGGGCGCCGCGCTCGACGTGTATGAAGTCGAGCCGCTGAAGTCGTCCAGGCTGACGGAACTGCGAAACACCGTGCTGCTGCCGCACGTTTCCAGCGCGACCAACGAGACCCGGACGGCCATGTCCAACATGGTGGTGGAGAATCTGAAGCGATTCTATGCCGGGGAAAGGATGCTGGCGGAACCGGCGTAGGAGCGGTTCAGCGCACAGCGAAGGCCTGCTCGACGAGCTGCTCGGCCGTGGCGCGTGCTGCCGCGGCCGCGCTGGCGTTGTCGTCCACGTGCGCCGACACCGACGCGCCGTCATAGAGCAGCATCAACTGACAGGCCAGGGTCTCGGGGTCGGACGCGCCGGCTTCGCGTGCCAGGCTGGTGAACAGGTCGCGCAGCCAGCGTCGGGCCGTATCGCAGGCTTCCCGGATACCGGCGCTGGGCGCCGCCTCGGCGGCGGCGCGGCTGAACGGACAGCCCCGGAAGCGTGGCGACGACGCGGTTTCCCGCATGATGTCGAAGACGCCCAGCAGGCGCTCGCGCGGGCCGGGGTAGTCGGCCAGGCGGTCGGCGATACGCAGCTTGCGCGCCTCGTGGCGGGCCAGCAGGTAGGCCTGGATCAGGGCCTCCTTGCTGCCGAAGGTGTCGTACAGCGAGGCCTTGGCCACGCCGGCGCGCTCGATGACCCGGTCGATGCCGACCGTGTGGATGCTCCCTTCATAGAACAGCTCGTCCGCGGCGTCGAGCAGGCGTTGACGCGCGGAACGGCGCGCTTCGGGGCTTTTTGTCGTATTCATGGTCATGTCTTGACATTACCAGACAGGTCTGTACACTTCAAGCAAATCAGACAGACCTGTCTGTTTAATGTTCCCCGGATCCCGCCCCATGACCTGCGCTTCCCCCGCCAAGGCCGTCCCCGCCCCTGTTTCCGCCTGCCCCCAGGTTGCCGGGCGCCTGTCGCCGCGCTTCAGTTTCCATCTGCTGGCATCGATCACATTGGCGTTCCTGGCGGGGTCGGCGGCGCCGACCCCGCTATACGCGATCTATCAGCAGCAATGGGGCTTCTCCACCACCATGCTGACCGTGGTGTTCGGCAGCTACGCCCTGGCCGTGCTGGCGGCGCTGCTGGTGGCGGGACGCCTGTCGGACCACATCGGCCGGCGGCCCGTGCTCATGGCCGCCGCCGTCGCGCAGGCCGCGGCCATGGTGGTCTTCGCCACCGCCGGCGGGCTGTCCGACCTGCTGGCGGGCCGCATCGTCCAGGGGCTCTCGGCCGGTGCCGCCATCGCGGCCGTGGGCGCCGGCATGCTGGACATCGACAAGACGCGCGGCGCATTGGCCAATGCGCTGGCGCCCATGCTGGGCACGGGTACGGGGGGCATAGTCGCCGGGCTGATGGTGCAGTACCTGCCCGCCCCCACCCATCTCGTCTATGTGGTCCTGGGTGTGATCTTCGTGCTGCAGGGCGTGGGCGTCTACTTCATTGCCGAGACCGCGCGGCGGCGGCCGGGCGCCTGGGCCTCGCTCAAGCCCAGTTTCGCGCTGCCGCCGGAAGTGCGGATGCCGCTGCTGCTGGCGGCGCCCGCCGTGGTGGCCGTGTGGGGCCTGGGCGGCTTCTATGCGTCGCTCGGGCCCACGCTGTTGCGCAGCCTGGTGGGTTCGGGATCCAGCCTGCTGGGTGGGCTGGCCCTGTTCATCATGGCCGGTGGCGGCGTCGTCGCGGTGGTCCTGCTGCGCGATCGCTCCGCCCGCTTCTTGTCGCGCCTGGGCGCGCTGGCCCTGATGGCCGGCATGGCCCTCGTGCTGGCCGCGCTGTCGCTGCATTCGGTGGCGCTGTTCATGGTGGGCACCGCGATCGCCGGCATGGGCTTCGGCACGGGTTTCCAGGGCGCACTGCGCAACGTGATCGCGCCGCTGCCGCCCACCGGCCGCGCGGGCGTGCTGTCGGTCCTGTTCGTGGTGTCGTATCTGGCCATGGGCGTACCCGCCATCCTGGCCGGCTACGACGTGGCGCTGCGCGGAGACATCGTCTCCACCTCGCGCGAGTTCGGCGCGGCCGTCCTGCTGCTGGCGGCGCTGGCCTGGCTGGGTACAGGGAAGGCGCAGCCTGCGCGCGCAAGGGCATGAAAAATCGGCACGCATTCGCTGCGTGCCGAGAAGCGACGCACGGCACACTACTTGCTGGCATGGCGCCCGACTCGACCAAGAAGAGGCCTCCATGCTGGCATCCCTACCCCTGGACTTCCTGCCCGAAGCGCTGCGCCCCTGGTTCGTGCTGACGGTCGCGATGGTGCTGGCCGTCGCCGTCGCGCTGGTCATCCACCGGATAGGCTTCCTGATCCTGCGGCGCATCACCGCGCCGCGTCCCTATCTTCACGCGATGGTGGTCGGTGCGTGCACCGCCAGCCAGTTCGTGGCGGCGCTGCTGGCGCTGCGGGTGGTGCTGACCGGGACTCCGGAGGACATGCCCTATACCCGAGGCATTTCCTACGTCGTCACCGTCATGCTGATCGTATGCGTGACCTGGCTGGCCAACAGCTGCATCAAGTCGCTGAGCGACACGGCCATTCGCCTCAATCCCTATGACGTGGCCGACAACCTGCTCGCGCGCCGCAAGCTGACGCAGACCCGCGTGCTGGCCCGCAGCGCCCACGCCATCGTGTTGCTGCTGGGGCTCTCGTTCGTGCTGCTGACGCTGCCGGGCGCGCGCCAGTTGGGCGCGAGCCTGCTGGCCTCGGCCGGGGTGGCCGGCCTGGTCGCCGGTATCGCGGCGCGGCCGGTGCTGGGCAATTTCATTGCCGGCCTGCAGATCGCCTTCACCCAGCCGATACGCATCGACGACGTGCTGATCGTCAATGGCGAATGGGGCCGGGTCGAGGAGATCACCGGCACTTTCGTCGTGGTGCGCATCTGGGACGAGCGGCGCATGATCGTGCCCCTGCAATGGTTCATCGAGAATCCCTTCGAGAACTGGACACACCGTACCGCGTCGCTGCTGGGCACGGTGTTCCTGTGGCTGGATTTCTCGGTGCCGCTGGAGCCGATACGCAAGGAGTTCGAGCGGCTGTGCAAGGCTTCGCCGCTGTGGGATACGCGGGTGGCGGCGGTGCAGGTCACCGATACCAGTGATCGCGCCATGCAGGTCCGCTTCCTGGTCAGCGCCGCCAACTCGGGCAATGCGTTCGAGCTGCGCTGCCTGGTGCGCGAAGGCCTGATCGCCTTCATCGCCGCGCATCATGCGGAGGGTTTGCCGCGCATACGCGCGAACGTCGAGGGCGAAACCACGGATCCGCCGCCCCCGCGCGTGGTGCCGGTCTGACGCCCGGCTCGCCCGGTTTCAGGCCGGCCGGCCCCGCAGCGAGCCTTCGATTTCCCGCGCGTGCTCGTGCAGGCTGCGGGCCAGCGAGGCCACGCGTTCTTCCCGCATGCGGTCGTCGATGGCGGCCACGCTGATGGCGGCGATGGGCCGGCCGAGCGTGTCGCGTATGGGCACGCCGGCCGCGGTGACGCCCAGGGTGACGCGGTTGCGGATCAGCGAGTGGCCCTGGCGCCGGCACGCGTCGATGGCGGCACGCAGGTCGGCCTCGGTCAAGCGGCCTTCCTCGCAGATGCGGCGGCCATCGGTGGCGATGATGTCCTCGCGCTCGGCGTCGGGCAGGAAAGCCAGGATGGCCAGTCCGCCCGCGCCCAGCCCCAGCGGCCGGCGGCTGCCTATGGACAGGGTGTTGACCCGGATCGGCGACGGTCCTTCATGCCGCGCCTCGCACACGGATTCGCTGCCGCTGCGCACCGACAGATAGACCGTGTCGCCGACTTCTTCGGCCAGCCTGGACAGGCTGGCGCGGCAATGCTCGCGCAGGTCGTAGGCGGCCATGGCGGCGAGTCCCAGCTCGAAGGCCAGCGGGCCCAGCGCGTACCACTTGTCGGATTCCTTCTGGACGACCAGGCGCTCGTGCATGAGGCGGCGCAGCAAGCGATGCACGGTGGAATGCGGCAGGGCCGTGGCTTCGGCCAGTTGCGTGAGGGCCCGGCCCCGCTTGCCGGCCGTGGCCAGCAGCTTCAACAACTGCACTGCGCGTTCGATGCCGCCGGGTTCCGCCGTGGTGCTGCCGCTGGCCATAAGTCGTGTCCATTCAGTGGAAATGCGGGTACCCGCCGATCTGGCCAATCATATATTGCCCTTCACGGTGCAACCGGGATTTTCCGGCCAACGGAAAGCACTGCAAGAACAAGGAGGAGACCCCATCATGTACGGACGGATCATCGGCGCGGTTTGCGCGGCCGCATTGGCCGGCGCGGCGGGCGCGGCCTATCCGGAGCGGCCCATACAACTCATTCACGGCTTCGGCGCGGGCGGCAATGCCGACACCGTGTCGCGGCTGGTGGCTCGCCACCTGCAGGCGGCGCTGGGCCAGCCGGTGGTGGTGGAAATCAAGAGCGGCGCCGGCGGCGTGGTCGCGTCCAGCTACGTGGCCAAGGCCGAACCCGACGGCTACACGCTGGTAATGCTGACCGGCGGCCATACGGTTTCGGCCGCGGTGAACAAGTCGCTGCCCTACGATCCGGTCGCGGATTTCCAGCCGATTTCCACCGTGACCGCGTTTCCGTTCGTGGTCAGCGTCAAGGCCGACAACCCGGCGCGCACGCTGGCCGACCTGCTGGGGACGGCACGCGCCAAGCCGGGCACGGTGTCTTTCTCCTCGGTGGGCGTGGGCTCGACCCAGCACCTGACCGGCGAATTGCTGGCCGCCACGGCGGGCGTGCAGATGCTGCACGTGCCGTATCGCGGCGGCGCGGCGCCCGTGCAAGCCGTGCTGGCCGGCGACGTGGATGTGCTGGTGGATACCGCCACGGTGGCCGCGCCGCAGCTCAGGGCGGGCACGATGCGCGCGCTGGCCATCACCAGCTCCAAGCCGTGGCCGTTGCTGCCTGGCGTGCCCGTCGCCGACACCGTGCCGGGGTTCCAGGTGTATTCGTGGCTGGGCATCGCGGCGCCGGTCGGGACCCCCGGACCCGTCGTCGACCGGCTGCACGCCGCGCTGGCGGCCATGCTGCTGGACCCCGCGTTCCGCAAGGCCGTCAACGACATAGGCAGCGAGCCCAGCGGCAGCAGCCCGGCCCAGATGCGGACCATGATCGAGTCGGAAATCACGCGCTGGAAGAAGGTCGTCCAGCAAGCGAACATCGCCGCGAATTGAACAGGGAGCAGGCAAGGATGGACAGGGCAGCCGCGGCGGAGCCGCAGTACCAGAGCGGATTCGGCAATGAGTTCGCGACCGAGGCCAGCCCGGGCGTGCTGCCCGTGGGCCGCAACTCGCCGCAACGGGTGGCGCATGGCCTGTACGCGGAACTGATCTCGGGCACGGCTTTCACGGCGCCGCGCGCCGTGAACCTGCGTACCTGGACCTACCGGCTGCGGCCCTCCGCCGCGCACGGCAAGGCCCATGCGGTAGCGCATCCGTGCTGGCTGACCGCTCCCTTCACCGAGGTGGCCGCGCCGGCCAACCGGCTGCGGTGGAACGCCTGGCCGGAGCCGGCGCCCGGCACGGACTTCGTCGACGGCATCGTGACCGTGGCGGGCAACGGCAGCGCCGAGACCCAGAGCGGCACCGCCGTCCACGTCTATCGCGCCAATGCGTCCATGCGCGACCGCTACCTGATGAACGCCGATGGCGAAATGCTGGTGGTTCCGCAGTCGGGTGCGCTCGACGTCCATACCGAAATGGGCCGCCTGCGGGTGGCGCCCGGCGAGATCCTGCTGCTGCCGCGCGGCGTGCATTGCCGCATCGACGTGCCCGACGGCGCCGCGCGCGGCTACCTGTGCGAGAACTACGGCGAGCCGTTCAGGCTGCCCGAATTGGGGCCCCTGGGTTCCAACGGCCTGGCCAATCCGCGCGATTTTCTGGCGCCGGTCGCCGCCTGCGAATCCGCGACAGGGCCGGTGCGCATCCTGCGCAAGTTCCTGGGCGGCTTCTGGGAGCTGGAGCGCGCTTCGTCGCCGCTGGACGTGGTGGCCTGGCACGGCAACCTGGCGCCCTACAAGTACGACCTGGCGCATTTCATGGCCGTGGGCAGCATCACTTTCGACCATCCCGATCCGTCCATCAATACCGTGCTGACCTCGCCGTCGGAAATCGGCGGCACCGCCAATTGCGACTTCGTGATCTTTCCGCCGCGCTGGCTGGTCATGGAGGACACCTTTCGCCCACCCTGGTTCCACCGCAACGTGATGAGCGAGCTGATGGGACTGGTACGCGGCGTCTACGATGCCAAGGCCGAGGGCTTCGTGCCGGGCGGGATCAGCCTGCACAACTGCATGCTGCCGCACGGCCCCGATGCCGCCACCTTCGAACGGGCCAGCACGGAAGCGCTGGCGCCGCGTCGTCTGGAAGACACCATGGCTTTCATGTTCGAGAGCCGCCACGTGTTCCGCCCGACGGCGCAGGCGCTGGCCGCGCCCAACCTGCAACCGGACTATGACGAGGTCTGGCGCGGATTCCAGTCCGGCAATCCCGCCTAGGGCCTGTTCATCATCTTGGCGCCGGCAAGGGGCCGCGCGCCGCACTCTTGGAGAAGCTGGAATGAAATTGGCATCGCAACGCGCGGGGCGCGACGGCGCATTGCTCGTGGTCAGCCGCGATCTCGCCACGGCGGTGAGCGCGGCCGGCATCGCGCCCACGCTGCAATCGGCGCTGGACGACTGGGAGCGCGCCCGCCCACGCCTGCAGGCCCTGTACGACGACCTGAACGCCGGCCGCGCCGCCGGCGCCTTCGCGCTGGACCTGGGCACGCTGGCCGCGCCGCTGCCGCGCGCCTACCAGTACCTGGACGGCGCGGCGTATCCCAGCCACATCCAGCGCAATCGGCAGGCGCGCGGGGAATCGGTGCCCGACGATTTCTTCCAGAAGCCGTTGATGTACCAGGGTATCTCGCACGGTTTCATGGCCTGGAACGAGGACGTGCGCCTGCCTTCGGAAGACGACGGCATCGATTTCGAGGCCGAGATCGCCGCCATTACCGGCGACGTGCCGCTGGGCGTGGACGCCGGACGCGCGTGCGAGCACATCCGCTTGTTCGTGCTGCTCAACGACATATCGCTGCGCGCCATCATTCCCGGCGAACTCAAGCGCACCTTCGGCTTCCTGGTCGGCAAGCCCGCGTCCAGCCTGGGCCCCATCGCGGTGACGCCGGACGAGCTGGGCGAGCTATGGCAGGGTGGCCTGGTGTCGGGCACCATGAAATGCTGGGTGCGCGGCGAGGAGCTGGGCAGCATCGAGACCGGCATCGACGTCGCCTTCCACTATGGGGACCTGATCGCCCACGTGGCGCAGACGCGTGCCTTCGAGGCGGGAACGCTGGTGGGCCTGGGTACGGTATCGAACGAGGATGAATCCGTGGGCGTGGGGTGCCTGGGTGAACGCCGCGCGCTGGAGACCATCCGGCACGGTGCGGCCCGGACCCCGTTCCTGAAATTCGGCGACATGGTGCGCATCGAGCACTTCGACCGCTCCGGCAACAGCGTCTTCGGCGCGATCGAGCAGCGCGTCGCGCCGCGGGTCTAGTCCTGCCGCGGGCGGGCGCCGGTCAGCGCCCGTCCTTCTTCTTCAAGCGGGTGCCGGCGGCCGGTTGCGGCGTGGCGGCCTTGCCGGCCTCGGCCTGCGGGCCGCTCGCGGCCGACGCATCCAGCGAGGCATGCAGGCCGCTGCCCCCCAGGCCCATGGACGCCGGCGTGCGCGAGCCCAGGCGCAGGCCGTTGCCGCCATAGGAGCGGGACGACGTATCGATGGAACTCTCGCGGCCGCCGGATTCGCGCAGATCGTCGGCGCGCACCGGAAGCCCCCATGACAGGGCGGTGGTCACGAGGATCAGCGATGCGGTGGAACGTAGGCTTGGCTTGGTCATGCTGGACTCCAACTCCAGACTGCTGGTCATGCAGTTTGCCGCAGAATCGGGTCCAGGACCGGCCAAGTAACAACGAATTTGTAGCAGGATATGAGCCGGCGGGCGGCTATGAAAGCCTGGTCGCCGAGTTGCGGTGGCGCAGCCGGTAAGCCCGCGGCGTGCTGCCGTAGTGCGCCCGGAACACGGCCGCGAAGCGCGAGTGGCATTGCCAGCCCGCTTCGGCCGCGATCGCCTGCACCCCCAGGCGGGTCTCGCGCAGCAGCGTGGCGGCAAGCTCCAGCCGCTGGGCGACCAGCAGGTTGTAGACCGAAAGGCCGGTGGCATCGCGCACGTGCTGCTGCAGGCGCGCGCTCGTGCAGCCGACGCGGCGCGCCAGTTCCGTGATCGTCCATGGATGGGCCGGCGCCTCGGCGATGGTTTCGCGCAATCGTGCCAGGACGGCGGCGGCATCGGCGCCGGGCGAGCGGGCAGGGCGCAGCAGGTCGTCGAATCCTTGCAGCGCGCACAGCAGCAGCTCGGTGGCGCGCGCGTGGAAGAGGGGCACGAAGGCGGGCTGGTCGCTGCGTTCGCCGCGTATGCGTTCCAGGCAGCCCTGCAATTGCGGCGTGATGGCGGCGTTGCACAGGATGCGGCCATCGTCGCGGTCGACCATCTCGTCGAGCTGGGCGGCGGGGAGGCGCACGCCCAGGGCCTTGAGCCAGCGCGGCAAGAGGTCGCGGCGTAGCCGGAACTGCACGAAGCGGTGGGTGCGGGCCCCGGGGATGTCGATGAGGTAGCCGCCGTTGCGATTGGGCGTGCGCAGCAGCATGCGGTTCAGGCGGAAGTCGAGTTCGGGGCCGTGTTCGTCGCCGACGTGTCCGCTGACATGGCCCTCCAGGAAGAAGGTCAGCAGCAGCTCCCGGTCGGGGTCCAGCCGCACCCGCAGGCGGTCGTTCAGGCAGACCTTCGTGCTCAATCCGGCGCTGTACGAAAAGCTTCCCTACGATCCGAAGAAGGATTTCACGCCGATCTCGCTGGCCGTGGTCGGTCCCAACGCTGTGGTGGCGCGCAGCCAGCCCAAGGACCCGGCCAGCGTGGCGGACCTGGTCGAGCGAGGCAAGTCGGGCGGCGCCGGCCTGAACATCGGCGCCGCGGCCATCGTCTCGCAGATCCTGGTGGACACGTTCAACGACGCGGCCGGCACGCAGGCCCGGCGCGTGCCGTTCAAGGGCAGCGCGGAAGTGGCTCAGGCGCTCATGGCGGGCACCGTCGACGCGGCCTTCGACGGGATCGCGCCCTACGCGCAGTTCGTGAAATCCGGGCGCGCGCGTTTCCTTGCGGTGAGTTCGGCGCGGCGCTTCTCGGGACTGCCCGATGTGCCCACCCTGGATGAACTGGGGTTCAAGGGCATCGATATGTCGGTCTGGTTCGCCATCGTCGGGCCCTCGGGCCTGCCGGCCGGCATCGCGCAGCGCGTGGCCGGCGCGGTGGAGTGGGCGGTCAGGCAGCCCGACGTGGTCGACAAGCTGCTGGCGTTCGGCTTCGAGCCGGCCCCGCGCAACGATCCCGAGACCTTGCGCCGGCAGATCTCGACCGACCTGGACCGCTACGGTCCCATCATTCGCAAGCTGGGCTTCAAGCTCGACTGAACAATCACGGCATCCACGGAGCAAGCCACCATGCAGATCGCGGACTTTCCCCTGCCTTTCCCGCGCGCACCCTATAGCCGCGCCATGTTCGACCACGACTGGGTCTTCGTGTCGGGCACCATAGGCATGGACTACACCGCGCAGAAGCTGGCGCCGACGGTCGAGGAACAGACGCGCCTGATGCTGCGCAACATCGCTTCCTATCTGAAGGCGGCGGGCGCGCGGCTCGAGGACATCGTCAATTACACGCTGATCATCGATGCCATGGAGCACGTGCAGCCGGTCATCGGTGTGCTGGCCGACCATCTGCCCTGCAAGCCCACGGGCACGGCCATGATCGCCGGCATCGCCTATCCCGGGGCGCACGTCGAGATGCAGGTCATCGCCCGCAAGCAGGAAAGGCGGCCATGACCCCGGCACGGTGGGTGCGGGCCGGGGTGGCGGCATGCCTGGTCGCCGGATGCGGAGGCGGCGACGATCCGCCGCCGTCGCAACCGGCGGCGCGTTTCGACGCGCACGTGCGCTGGACGACGTACGGCGTGCCGCACGTCAGGGCGAGCGACCACGGCGGGCTGGGGTATGGCTACGGCTATGCCGTGGCGCGCGACCAGCTATGCGCGCTGGCCGATCGCATCATCACCCTGCGCGGAGAGCGGTCGGCCCACTTCGGCCCGGATGGCAAGGCGCTGGTCGGCTTCTTGCCGCTGCCCAACCTGGACAGCGACCTTTTCTACCGCATGCAGTTGTCGGCGGACGACGTGGACGCGGCGTGGAAGGCGCTGTCGCCGCAGGCCCGCGCGCTGGCCGAGGGCTATGCCGCGGGCTTCAACCGCTACGTCCGCGACCACGCGGCGCCGGCCGCGTGCGGCGGGTTGCGTCCGCCGACGATGGCCGCCACCGACGTGCTGCGCGCCGTCATGCAGATCGGCACCTTGAACCGGACCTTCCTGGCGGCGCCCTTCGCGTCGGCTTCGCTGTGGGACGACCTGGACCAGCCGGAGCGGGCCGCCGCGGCGCCTGCTCCGCCCCGCCTGGGCATGGCCAGCAATACCTGGGCCTATGGCGCCGATGCCACCGGTACGGGCGCCGCCATCGTGGTGGCCAATCCCCATACGTACTGGCAGGACCACTGGCTGTTGATGCACCAGATGCACCTGACCATTCCCGGTGAGCTGGACGTCATGGGGGCGGATTTCCTGGGCGTGCCGCTGCCGCTGTCGGGCTTCAACGATTCCGTCGCATGGAGCATCGAGGCGCCGTCAACGGTGACCTACGGACTGCCGCTGCGGCTCGACCTGCGCGCCGGCGCGACTCCCGCCTATGTGGTCGACGGCGTGTCCCGCGCCATCGAGCGGCGCGTGGTGGAAATCGGGGTCCGCCAGGCCGACGGATCCACGCGCACCCAAGCCTACGCGGTGCCGTACACCGCGCTGGGCCCGCTGTACCGGTTGCCCGCCGCGCCCGGCAGGCCGGCCGGCTGGTACGCCGTCACCGATGCCGCCGCGGGCGACGCGAGGGGCCTGGACCAGATGCTGGACGCCGCGAAGGCGCGTGACGTGGCCGACTTCCAGCGTGCCGTGGCCGGACAACGCGGCATCGCCGCCCACCTCGTGGCGGGCGACAGCGCGGGCAATGCCTTGTTCATCGAAGCGGGGCCCATCCTGGACATCGACGATGCCGGCCTGGCCGCCTGTGCCGTCGAGGCCACGCCATCGGGCCGCGTGCCCGCCGCGCTGGACGGATCACGCGGCGCATGCCTGCTGCGCGACGAACAGGGCCGCCCCCGGCTGGCGCCGGCTGACCGGATTCCCGCCCTGTCCACGCGCGGGGTCGCCTACAACGCCAACGACAGCTACAGCCTGTCCATCCATGGCGAGCGGCACGATCGCTACTCGATCCTGTTCGGCAGCCCGGATGCCGAGCCCAATGCCCGGACCAGGATGTCCCACCGGCTGGTGGCCGAAATGCTGGCAGCGGGCAAGGTGACGGTGGACAAGGCCGTGGACGTGGTCTTCGGCAACCGCAACTACGCAGCCGAAACCCTCATGGACGGTATCCAGGACGCGTGCGCCTCGGCCACGGGCGGGGCTGCCACGGCCTGCGGCGTACTATCGCGCTGGGACCGCCGCAACAATGCCGACAGCCGTGGCGCCTTGCTGTTCGGCGAGCTCTGGCCCCGGCTCGCCGCCGTCGAGAACCTGTACGCCCAGCCGTACGATCCGGCCCACCCGCTGCGCGTGCGCACGCTTTCCGGCAGCGCGCCGGTCCAGGCCGCCGTGCGCGCTGCGCTGGCCGCCACCATTGCCGACCTCGGCACCCATGGTCTGAAGGGCGACGAAGCATGGGGACGGATGCTGGCGCGCCCCACCGCCGCCGGCCGCGTTCCGCTCCATGGCGGATCGGGAGATCAGGGGATACTGAATGCGCTGGAAGGCGCGCCGCTCGGTGCCGAAGGCTACGGCGACATCGTCGCGGGAACGGCCTACATGCATGCGGTGACCTGGACGAGCGGCAAGCTCGTGGCCAAGGTGATGGCGGCCAATGGGCAGTCGGCCGACGCCGCCTCGCCCCATCATGACGACCAGGTCGGTTTGTTTTCGCGCAAGCAACTGGTCGATGCGCCCTTCACCGACCAGCAGATCGCGGCCGCGACGGTCGAGAGCCTGCGCCTGGCGGAGTAGTCCGGCCGGTCATTAACGACCGCACTCGTGATAACTGGATACGCAAAATCGCGCTTGTTGGTTTCTCTGATTGAGGCCTTCGCCACACGCCCCTAGTCTGGCGGCTCGGACAACCTGAGGGCAGTGACATGAGGGGAATGATCGATTGCGGCGTATTGATGGTGCCCGAGCATGCGGGCTGGATGCGCGAACTGATGGAAGATTGGAAGGATGCGCGCGAACGCATCGCATTGCATGGCGTGCAGCTGGACGCGCCATCGGCCGACGCGCTGCGGCGCCAGGCGCTGGCGCTCAAGCGCTACGACGTCTGCCTGCTGCCGGTCACCCTGTCCACCCTGGGATGGACACGCACCGCGATGGCCGTGGCCGGCGAGGCGTTGCAGACGCCCGTCCTGGCGCTCGCGCGCGAAATGAGCGCCGCCGGGCTGCAGGATTTGCTGTCGCTCGGGCTGGACGATTTCATGCGCTACCCGATGTGCGGGGAAGAATTCAAGACACGCCTGGTATTGCTCGCGGGGCCGGGCAAGCCCCAGGAGGCCTGCGCATCCAGCGACGCGCCGCCGGCCGAGGCCGAGCCGGAAGACGAGCATGAAGCCGAATCCGGATGCCGGGACGGCAATTCCGGCTTCGTGTCGCGCGAACCGTTCCAGTCCGCCAAGGCCAGGATCGTGACGGAGTTCGAGCGCCACTACATTTCCGACATGCTGCTGCGCTACCACGGCAACATCTCGCAGGCGGCCCGCGCGGCGCACAAGAACCGCCGCGCGTTCTGGCAGTTGATGCGCAAGCACGAGATCGCGGCGGATCCGTACCGCCGCAGGCACCGTGCGGCCATGGGCCGGCCTCCGGCGGCGGCGTGACGGGTGCGGGCGAGCTTCAGCCGCGTCCCGGCCCGAACACCGACACCAGGAAATCCACGAAGGCCTTGATGTGCGGCGGCACCGGCCGTCGCGCCGTGTACAGCACCGCGATGGGCGGCCCCGGGCGCTTCCAGTCGGGCAGTACCTGCACCAGGCGCTTCTCCGCCAGCGATTGCGCCAGCAGGAAGTCCAGGTCTTCGTAGATGCCCAGCCCCGCCAGCGCGCAGGTCAGGCCCGCGCGCGTGTTGTCCACGATCAGGCGGCCCTCGGCGGCCACGCTGACGGTCTGCTTGCCCTTGACCAGTTGCCAGTCGTAGGGGCGGCCGGTGTCCGGATCCCAGAACTCGATCAGCCGGTGCCGGCGAAGTTCATCCGGATGCCGCGGCGCGTGATAGAGCTTCAGGTAGGCGGGGCTGGCCGCCATGATGTAGTTGCCCCGGCCCAGCAGCTTGAAGCGCAGCGGCGAATCGCGCAGCGGGCCCACGCGCAGGCCGATGTCGGCGCCCGAGACGGTGGGGTCGACCACGCCTTCGTTGAGCGAGATGCGCAGCGAGATGTCCGGATAGGCCTGGACGAATTCCGGCAGGCGCGGGATGACGCGCGCGTTGGCCACCGATTCGGCCATTTCCACGTGCAGGTGGCCTTCGGCGCGGCCGCTGCGCGTCTGGATTTCCGCATCCAGCTCGGCCAGCCCTTCCAGCAGCATGCCCGCCCGCTCGGCGTAGCGCCGGCCTTCGCGGGTCAGCCAGACGCGCCGCGTGGTGCGATTGAGCAATTGGGTGCCCAGGTGCCGTTCGAGTTCCTGGATGTGGCCGGTGATGGCCGAGCGCGAGACGCCGAGCTTGCGCGCGGCGCCGGTGAAGCTGCCGGTGTCGGCCACGGCCAGGAAGGCGCGTATGGGAGTCAGGCGGTCCATTGTTCAAGTATAGATAACAATATGGTCAAGGCATCGAAGCAATGACGCCCTATACTGGAATACGCAATAAGTATCCTTTTTCATAGGGAGCGACCCCATGTTCTGCCCGCTGTTTCGCGGACCGATCGCAAGGCGCCCTGCCACGTTCGCCGCAGGATATTCCGGAATTCCCGCCCACGCCGCGCATGGCGTGCGGCCGGCATCCCGCAGTCATCCTGCCCGTGTCTTCCGCGCTTCCTCGGTCCTGCCCGCACCGGATCGTTAGCGTCGTCCGGACGCCCGCGCCGCCGCGCACTCCATCGTTGCCTCCGGCGGCCGCACCCCGACCTCGCCATTACCACGACTGCCGCGCCAGCCGCATGGCTGCTCGCGCTCGTCACTCAAAGGAAGCGCATCATGAATACGCCCATTACCACCCGAATCCATCACCCGATCCCGCCGGCGATGCCGGACCCCGCGTTCGCGTTCCGCCCGGCCGAGGTTCTGGTGGCTGCCGCCAAGGTGCTGTTGCCCTTCGTCATCATGGCCGGAATATTGTTGCTCGCAAGGTAACAATTCCGCAACAACCATGAAAACGAGGAGCGCATCATGCGACATTGGTTTTTTCTTGCCATCGCCATCGCTGCCGAGGTGGCGGGCACCAGCTTCATGAAATGGAGCAGCGTCCACGGACACCTGGGCGGCCTGGCGGCGATGTTCGTCCTGCTGGGCGCGTCGTACTACGCGTTGTCGCTGGCCGTGACACGTGTGCCGGTGGGCCTGGCCTACGCGGTCTGGGAAGGCGTGGGGCTGGTGGCGATCACGCTGGTCAGCCTGGCCTGGTTCGGTGAAAGCATCGGCCCCGCCAAGGCGGCCGGCATTGCCGCCGTGCTGGGCGGCATCCTTCTGATCAAGCGTGGCATGACGCCCGCCCCGGACGAGGACGCCGTCCCCGCGCTTGCCGCCTCGCGGTAAGGGGGCGTCATGCTGGATTCCTTCACCTGGTTCCACGGGGCCATGCTGCTGATCGCGGCCGCCCTGGAAGTGGCGGCCAACATCTTCCTGAAACTGTCGCGGGGCTTCACCCGCAAGCGGTACGGGGCGCTGTCCATCGCCCTGGTCTTCGGCGCCTTCGCCTGCCTGTACGTGGCGGTGCAGGGCATCGAGCTGTCGGTGGCCTACGCCGCCTGGGGGGCGCTGGGCATCCTGGCGACCGCGCTGGCCGGGCGGGCCCTGTTCGGCCAGCACATCCGGCCCGCCGGCTGGGCCGGCATGGGGCTGCTGGTGGCGGGGCTGCTGCTGATGAAGTTCGCCTAGGCCCCGAGCGCCACCCAGGTAAAATCCCAGGCTTCTCTTTGCCGAGGTCTGCCGTGTCCGAGCCCAAACTCCAGAATGACGTCTTTTTGCGGGCTCTCGCGCGCCAGGAAACCGAATACACGCCGGTCTGGCTGATGCGGCAGGCCGGCCGCTACCTGCCCGAGTACAACGCCACCCGGGCGCGCGCCGGTTCCTTCCTGGGGCTGGCCAAGAACCCCGACTACGCGACCGAAGTCACGCTCCAGCCGCTGGCGCGCTTTCCGCTGGACGCGGCCATCCTGTTTTCCGACATCCTGACCGTGCCCGACGCCATGGGACTGGGCCTGGACTTCGCCGCGGGCGAGGGACCGCGCTTCGCGCGTCCGCTGCGCACCGAGGCCGACGTGGCCAACCTGGCCGTACCCGACATGGCCGAGCTGGATTATGTGTTCGCCGCCGTCAGGCAGATCCGGCGGGATTTGCACGGCCGCGTGCCGTTGATCGGCTTTTCCGGCAGTCCGTGGACCCTGGCCTGTTACATGGTGGAAGGCGCCGGGTCCAGCGATTACCGCACGGTCAAGACCATGATGTACAGCCGGCCCGACCTCATGCATCGGATCCTGGCGGTGAACGCCCAGGCGGTCGCGGTTTATCTGAACGCCCAGATCGAGGCGGGCGCGCAGGCGGTCATGATCTTCGACAGCTGGGGGGGCGTACTGGCCGACGGGCTGTTCCAGGAGTTCTCGCTGGCCTATACCAGGCAGGTCCTGGCCGGGCTGGTCCGCCAGCATGAAGGCCGGCAGGTGCCGGCCATCGTGTTCACCAAGGGCGGAGGGCTGTGGCTGGAAGAGATCGCCGCGTCCGGCTGCGATGCGGTCGGCCTGGATTGGACCGTCAACCTGGGCAAGGCGCGGGCCGCGGTAGGGGATCGCGTTGCCTTGCAGGGGAACCTGGACCCGATGACCTTGTTCGGCGGACCGGACCGCATCCGGGCCGAAGTGGCGCGCACGCTGGACAGCTACGGCCCGGGACCGGGCCATGTCTTCAACCTGGGACATGGCATCTCGCAGTTCACGCCGCCCGAGGCGGTCGACGTGCTGGTGGAGGCCGTTCATCAGCACAGCCGCAGGCAGCGCGCCGGCGCCTAGACGCTCCTTGTGGACGAGTCCCCGAGCGGGGCGAATGGCAGTGCTAACCCGTATTGCCCAGAGCCCGGATTCAACTTATGCACATTCGGGCTTTTGTCGGGAACGTATCTTGCAAGCTCGACGGGGCCACGGTTGTAGGCTGTAAGCATTTGATTTTTATGGATTTTTGTGGATCTGTATCATTAGATCCCAAAGCAAGCACTTTCCGTCTACGTCCTATTACCTTAATTGTGCGCCGGTTGTCCCCAAAGTTATCCACAGCTTCCGGCCCGATTAAAAATTCCCTGTCGAGCGGCGGGGTTAGCAAAGATTCAGAGGTTTTACTTTAAGTTCCCGCGGCCAGGATGCCGCAGTCTTCAAGCGGAGTTCACCAGTTGTCCACATCCCCGTCCGTCCCTCTATCTCTGGTCTCGCCGTCATGCGGGCAGGAAGGGACGACCTGGGTACGAGTGGCGCTGGACGTGCCGCTGGCGGGGCTGTTCGACTACCGAGCGCCGGCCGGTGCGCGCGTGGGGCAGCGCGTGATCGTTTCCTTCGGCCGCCGCGAGATGGTAGGTATCGTGATCGAGATCCCCGCGGCGCCGGCGATTGCGGTCGAGCAGGTCAAGGACGTGGTGCAGATGCTGGACGATCTGCCGCCATTTCCCGAAGATTGGCTGAAGTTGGCGGCTTTTGCGGCCGACTATTACCAGCGGCCGCTAGGCGAGGTCATGTTGCCCGCGCTGCCCGGGCCGCTGCGCAAGCCGGCGGCCTACCAGGGGCTGCGGGCCGGTGGCGGGCCGGTGGCGCGGCTGGACGCCAAGGCCGCGCGGGCGGCCAAGCCCAAGCGGACGCGGCGCAAGAAGAGCCAGGCAGAGGATGAAGAGCGGGCGCTTACTTCCGACGTTAGCGTTTCTACGACTGACAGCCCGGAAGCAACGCCCAGCGCGCCGCCGGTTTCCCCGCCTGCCCTGAACGCCGCTCAACAGGAGGCGGTGGACGCCTTGTCGGGCCTGTCGGGCTTCAAGCCCGTCCTGCTGCATGGCGTGACCGGCAGTGGCAAGACCGAGGTCTACCTGCGCGTGGCCGAACGCGTGCTGCGCGAAGGCAGGCAGGTGATGCTGCTGGTGCCCGAGATCAACCTGACGCCGCAGCTGGAACAGGTCTTCCGCCGGCGCCTGGAGGCCATCGCCGGGCCGGGCGGGGTGGCCGTGCTGCACAGCGGGCTGGCCGACGGCGAGCGGCTGGAGGCCTGGCTGCGGGCGGTGCGGGGACAGGCCCGCGTGCTGCTGGGAACGCGGCTGTCGCTGTTCACGCCATTGCCCGATCTGGGCCTGATCGTGGTCGACGAAGAACACGACCCTTCCTACAAGCAGCAGGAAGGGCTGCGCTATTCCGCCCGCGACCTGGCGATCTGGCGCGCCCGCGACCGCGGCGTGCCGGTGATCCTGGGGTCGGCCACGCCATCGCTGGAGACCTGGCACCACGCCCAGACGGGCCGCTACCTGCTGCTGTCCCTGCCGCAGCGGGCCCTGGCGGCCGAACCGCCGCGCATCCGGCTGCTCGACACCCGCAACGTGAAACTCCAGCAGGGCCTGGCGCCGCCGTTGCTGCAAGCCGTGGCGCAGCGGCTGGAGAAAGGCGAGCAATCGCTGATCTTCCTGAACCGGCGCGGCTATGCGCCCGTCCTGCATTGCGACGCATGCGGCTGGGTCAGTGGCTGCCCGCGCTGTTCGGCCTACATGGTGCTGCACCGCCAGCCGCCGCGCGTGCCGGGCGGTCCGGGACGCCACGAGCTGCGCTGCCATCATTGCGGCTGGCAGCAGCGGGTGCCGATGGCCTGCCCGGATTGCGGCAACCAGGACCTGCAGCCCATGGGCCGCGGCACGCAGCGGCTGGAGGAACACCTGGGCGAGCTGTTCCCCGGCGCGCGCATCGCGCGCATCGACGCCGACAGCACGCGCCGCAAGGGCAGCGCCCAGGAGCTGTTCGCCCGCATGCATGCGGGCGACATCGACATTCTGGTCGGCACGCAGATGGTGGCCAAGGGGCACGACTTCCAGAACCTGGGCTTCGTCGGCGTGCTCAATGCCGACGCCATGCTGTTCTCGCACGACTTCCGCGCGCCCGAGCGCCTGTTCGCGCAACTGATGCAGGTGGCGGGCCGCGCCGGCCGCGCCGGCACGCCCGCCGAGGTCTACATCCAGACCGGCTATCCCGAGCAGCCGCTGTACCAGGCCCTGGTGCGCCACGATTACGCGGGCTTCGCGCGCTACGCGCTGCGCGAACGGGAATCGGCGGGATTGCCGCCCTTCGCCTACCAGGCCCTGCTGACCGCCGAGGCGCGCGAACTGGCGCAAGCCCAGGCCTTCCTGGCGCAGGCCCGGGCCTGGACGGAGGGGGGCGATGGGACCGATTCGTCCCAGGCCGCGGATATGTCGCGCATTACGCTCTATGATCCTGTACCGCTGCGCGTGGTTCGCGTGGCCAATGTCGAACGCGCCCAGTTGCTGGTGGAAAGCGACAGCCGTCCCGCATTGCAGGGTTTCCTGCGCGCGTGGGCCGGCGTGCTGCCCGGCCTGGCGGCGGCCGCCCGGGTGCGCTGGCACCTCGAGGTCGATCCGCTGGAGATCTGATGCGCGATCCCTGGCCGCCGTCCATGTCCGCCCCCGAGTACCGTCCGCGCGGCCGTCCGCCGCGCGCCATCGATTTCCAAGCTAGCGTATGACTGCCTCTTCCTCTTCCGCCGCGACCCGTGCCATGGACCGCGCCGACTCGCGGCTGAACAAGCCCGACGGACGCGCATCGGCCGCGCTGCCGCCGCTCGACGCCGGCATGAACCCGGCGCAGCGCGAGGCCGTCCGCTACCTGGACGGCCCCTGCCTGGTGCTGGCCGGGGCCGGCAGCGGCAAGACCCGCGTCATCACGCAGAAGATCGCCTACCTGCTGCGCGACTGCGGTTATTCGGCGCGCAACGTGGCCGCGCTCACCTTCACCAACAAGGCCGCGCGCGAGATGGCCGAGCGGGTCGGGTCGGTCGCGCCGCCCAATGCCATCAAGGGCCTGACCATCAGTACCTTCCACTCGCTGGGCGTGAAGATGCTGCGCGAGGAAGCCAAGCAGGTGGGGCTCAAGCCGCAGTTCTCCATCCTGGCGGCGGACGACGCCATGGGCATCGTGCAGGAACTGGTCGCCACCACCGACAAGGGCCTGATCCGTGCCGTGCAGACCGCCATCTCGCTCTGGAAGAACGCGCTGGTCGAGCCCGACCAGGCCGAGCGCCTGGCCACCACCGAGAGCGAGCGCGATGCCGCGCGCGTCTACCGCAGCTACAACGCCACCCTGCGTTCCTACCAGTCCGTCGATTTCGACGACCTGATCCGCCTGCCGGCCCGGCTGCTGGAATCCGACGCCGAGGCGCGCGAGCGCTGGCAGTCGCGCATCCGCTACCTGCTGGTGGACGAGTACCAGGACACCAACGCCTGCCAGTACCGGCTGGTGCAGTTGCTGACCGGACCGCGCGCGATGCTGACCGCGGTGGGCGACGACGACCAGGCCATTTATGCGTGGCGGGGCGCGACCATCGAGAACCTGGCCAAGCTCACCACCGACTATCCCAACCTGCGCGTCATCAAGCTCGAGCAGAACTACCGTTCCATGCAGCGCATCCTGGCGGCGGCCAACAACGTCATCGGGCACAACCCCAAGCTGTTCGACAAGAAGCTGTGGTCGGACCTGGGCGTGGGCGATCCGATCGGCGTCATTCCCATGGACGATGAAGAGGCCGAGGCCGAATCCGTGGCCATGCGCATCTCCGCCGCGCGTTTCGAGCTGAAGGCCGACTGGCGCGACTTCGCCATCCTCTACCGCAGCAACCACCAGGCGCGCATATTCGAGCAGGCCCTGCGCAACCTGAAGATCCCGTACATGGTCTCGGGCGGGCAGAGCTTCTTCGACAAGGCCGAGGTGCGCGACATCATGGCCTACCTGCGCCTGATCGCCAACGACGAGGACGATCCGGCCTTCATCCGCGCCATCACCACGCCCAAGCGCGGCGTGGGCCAGTCGACCCTGGAAGTGCTGGGCACCTACGCGGGCGAACGCGAGATCCCGCTGTTCGCCGCCGTGTTCGAGACCGGCCTGGAGCAGCGCCTGCAACCGCGCCAGCTCGGCCCGCTGCGCGAGTTCTGCGAGTTCATCAACCGCATGCAGTGGCGCGCCGGCGCCGCCAAGGGCGATGCCGCCCCGTCGGGCGAGACCGCCTCCGAGATCCTGGACGACCTGGTGCGCGCCATCCAGTACGAGCGTTACCTGTACGACCACTTCGACGAGCGCGGCGCACAGAACCGCTGGCAGACGGTGCTGGACCTCCTGGGCTGGCTCAAGCGCAAGGCCGAGGAAGACAAGATGAGCCTGATGGACCTGGTCCAGCACATCGCGCTCATCACCATGCTCGAGAAAAGCGACGACGAGGACCCCGACCTGGTGCGCATGTCCACGCTGCATGCTTCCAAGGGCCTGGAGTATCCACATGTGTTCCTGGTCGGCACCGAGGAAGGGCTGCTGCCCCACCTGGGCAAGGACGACGAGGAAGGGGACCCCGCCAAGGCGGCCGAATCGCTGGAAGCGCGGGTGCAGGAAGAGCGTCGGCTGATGTATGTCGGCATCACGCGCGCGCGCCGCACGCTGACCGTCACCTGGTGCAAGAAGCGCAAGCGCGGCCGCGAGGACATCGCGCGCGAACCTTCGCGCTTCATCAAGGAAATGGGGCTCGAGACCGACGAAGTGGCCGATGCCACGCCCGGGCTCAGCGCCAAGGAAAGGCTGGACCGGCTGAAGTCGCTGCTGAAGAAAGGCTGAGCCGGCGAGGGCGTCGAGCGGCGCCAGCTTGCCGCCCTAAAAGGGTAATTACCTAGTCTTTTAACATTCTATAGTTCTATACATAGAATGTTTTTCGGGTTCTAATAGCGCCAGATTCGGACGCGGCCGAGCGGCGGCCGTGTGCCGGGGAACGATCGCCCGCTGGGGCGGCATCTGGAGGAAAGACTCGTGTCTTACATAGGTACGGATATCGGAGGGACGTTCACCGACCTCGTTCTTCTGTCCGACGACGGCGACGTGCGCATCTTCAAGGCGCTGACGACGCCCGACGACCGCACGCGCGGCGTGCTGGACGCCATGAAACTGGCGGCCGAGGAACTGGGCATCCCGGCCGATCGGCTGGTGGCCGAACTGAAATACTTCTCGCACGGCACCACCGCCGCGACCAACGCGTTCATCGAACGCAAGGGCGCGAAGACGGGGCTGCTGACCACCCGCGGCTTCGAGGACACGCTGCGCATCCAGCGCGCCATGGGCGGCTGGATCGGCATGCCCACGCACGAGATCTCGCACTTTTCCAAGCGCCGCGTGCCCGAGCCCATCGTGCCGCAGGACCTGATCAAGGGCGTGGTCGAGCGCGTGGACTACAAGGGCGAGGTCATCGTGCCGCTGGACGAGGCGGCGGCGCGCCAGGCCATACGCGAGCTGCGCGACGCGGGCGTCGAGGCCATCGCCATCAGCCTGCTGTGGTCGTTCCGCAATCCGGCGCACGAGCGGCGCCTGGCCGAACTGGTGGAAGAAGAGGCGCCGGGGCTGTTCGTGACGACGTCCTCGCTGCTGGTGCCCATCATCGGCGAATACGAGCGCACGTCGACCACGTCGATCAACGCCTACCTCGGCCCGGTCATCCATCGCTACATCAACGGGCTGGAAGGGGCGATCCGGCGCTTCGGCTTCCAGGGACCGATCTCCATCATGGAGTCGGGTGGCGGCGTGCTGCCCGCGGCCGAGGCGGCGTTCCAGGCGGCCAACCTGCTGACCTCGGGCCCGGCCGGCGGCGTGCTGGCCTCGCAGAAGCTGGGCGACCTGCTGGGCTATCGCAACGTGCTGACGGCCGACATGGGCGGCACCAGCTTCGACGTGGGCCTGATCGTGGATGGCCAGCCGTTGCTGGAAACGGTGCGCGAAGTGGGCCGATTCCACGTGGCGCTGCCGTCGATCAAGGTCACGGCCATCGGTGCGGGCGGGGGCTCGATCGCCCGCGTGCGCGACGGCCACCTGACGGTGGGCCCGGAAAGCGCGGGCTCCACGCCGGGGCCGGCGTGCTACGGCCGCGGCGGGGTCGAGCCGACCATCACCGACGCCGACGTGGTGCTGGGCATCATCGATCCGCGCTACTTCCTGGGCGGTCGCATGGCGCTGGACGTCGAGGCCGCGCGCCAGGCCGTGCGCAAGTACGTGGCCGAGCCGCTGGGCATGAGCGTGGAAGAGGCCGCCGCGGGCATCCGCGAGGTCGCCAACAACCAGATGGCGGACCTGCTGCGCCGGGTCACGCTGCGCGCGGGCTACGATCCGCGCGACTTCGTGCTGATGGCCTACGGCGGCGCGGGCGCCACGCATGCGCACCAGTACGCCGAGGTGGCCGGCATCGGCAAGGTGGTCGTACCCAACACCGGGCCGGCGCATTCGGCCTACGGCACGGTCACGGGCGACCGCCACCGCTCGTTCTCGCTGGCGGTGGGCCAGCACGCGCCGGCGCGTTTCAAGCGGGCATCCGAGCACATCGACATCGCGGCCCTGAACGAGGGCTTCGGCCAGATCGAGGCCCGCGCGCGCGAGGCGCTGGGCGACGACGTCACTATCCACCGCTACATCGGCATGCGTTTCCGCCAGCAGGTACACGAGATCGGCGTCGAGGTGCCGGCCGGCCAGCTCCAGGCCGCCGACGTGGATGCGCTGGTGGATGCCTTCGAGGCGCAGTACGAGCGCATCTACGGCAAGAACACCGCGCTGCGCAGCTCGGGCGTGGAGTTCACCGTGGTGCGGGTCGAGGGCACGTCCCCGGTCATCAAGCCGGCAGCGCGCCAGGTCGACGGCGCCGGCCGTTCGAACCGGCCGGTGTCCGACCGGCAGGTCTATTTCTACGGCCACGGCTTCATCCGCGCCGACATCTACCGCAGCGAGGACGTGGGCCCCGGCCGTGCCATCGCGGGCCCCTGCATCATCGAGCGGCCCGACACCACCATCGTCGTCGGCCCGGACCAGTCGGTCGAAATGGAGCCCTACGGCAACTTCGTGATTTCCATCGCGCGCAACCAATAACGCTATCGAGACGAGCATGCATCAGGTCTACGAATACACGGCCAAGGAGGTCGACCCGATCACCTTCGAGGTGATCCGCCACCGGCTGCTGTCGATCACCGACGAACAGGCGGCCACGCTGGCCTCGGTGTCGGGATCGGCGCTGGTGAACGAGGCGACCGATTTCAACACCGGCCTCTACCGCGCCTTCGGCGAAGTGGTCACCATGGGCAAGACGGTGACCTTCCACGCGGCCTCGCTGTCGCTGATGGTCAAGCACGTGATCGAGGATTGCGAGGACACCGTCGGCATCAATCCGGGCGACATGTTCATCGTCAACCACCCGCACAAGGGCGCGCTGCACTGCCCGGACGTGGGCGTGCTGGCGCCCATCTTCGTCGACGGCAAGCGCATCGGCTGGACCGGAGCCTGCGCCCACCAGCTGGACGTGGGCGGCATGGTGCCGGGCAGCTTCGCCTCCATGGCCAAGGACATCCGCCAGGAAGGCATGCTGATCCCGCCGGTCAAGATCATCGATCGCGGCGAGCTGCGCAGCGACGTGTTGAATTTCATCACCGGCATGTCGCGCCTGCCCACCAACATCAGCCTGGACCTGAAGGGGCTGATGGCGGCCAACAACATCGGCGTGAAGAGCCTGCTCGACACCATCGCCAAGTACGGCGTGGACACGGTGCTGACGGTCATGGACGGCATGATGAGCCTGTCCGAGACCAAGATGCGCAAGCGCCTGAAGGAGCTGCCCGACGGCGTGTTCCGCGCCCAGGCCTTCCTGGACCACGACGGTTTCGACAACAAGATCTACAAGATCCACGTCGAACTGCGCAAGCAGGGCGACCGCATCGTGTTCGACTACACCGGGTCCGACCCGCAGGCGCCGGGCTTCGTCAACGCGACGCGCACGGGCCTCCTGGCCGGGGTCTACGCCGGCATCCTGCCGGTCATCGCCTACGACCTGCCGTGGAACGAGGGCCTCCTGCGGCCGCTGGAGGTGCTGTCCACCGAAGGTTCCATCGTCTCGTGCAAGTTCCCCGCGCCGTGCAGCCAGGGACCGCTGGGCGCGATGTGGCTGGTCGAGGTCACCACCACCGAGGTCATCTCCAAGCTGATGGCCACGCATCCGGACTACCTGGCCGAGGCGCAGTCGTCGCCGGCCAGCGGACCGGACCTGTTCCACATCCACGGCCGCAACCAGTACGGCGAACCGGCCACCGCGCCCATCCTGGAAGTGATGCTGTCGGGCGGCGGCGCCTATGCGCACCGCGACGGCGTGAGCGTCTCGGGCCAGCGCAACATCACCGCGGGCCGCGCGCCCAACGTCGAGACCACGGAACTGAAGCTGCCGGTGCTGTACATGTATCGCCGCATCATCACCGACAGCTCGGGGGCCGGCCGCAACGTGGGCGGCCAGGCCGCCGGGGCGGCCTTCGTGCTGCACGGCGTGGACGAGGTCGAATCGCTGGTGGCCTGCCACGGCTACCAGTCGCCCACCTCGCGTGGCCTGTTCGGCGGCTATCCCAGCGGCTGCAATCATCGCCGCTTCCTGCGCCACAGCAACATCCGCCAGTTGCTGGCCGACGGCGTGTTCCCCGACCGCATGGACGGGCTGCAGGGCGAGGAGGTCGAGTTCAACGCCAAGCCGCCCGAGTTCGAGTTCGGCAAGGATGACGTGTACGAGTGCAATCCCACCGCCGGCGGCGGCTGGGGCGATCCGCTGGGGCGGCCGGCCGGCAGCGTGGCCGCCGATGTCGCGGCCGGGGCCTTCTCGGCCCAGGTGGCCGAACGCATCTTCGGCGTGGTGACGAAGGGCGGCGCCCTGGACGAAGCCGCCACCGCCGCCGCGCGCGCCGCGATCCGCCAGCGCAGGCTGGCGTGGCCGGCCGGCAAGGCGTTGGCCGCCGCACCGCGCACGGAGCAGGCCGAGCCGGTGGCCATCGTCGGCGACGTGGCGCGCATCGTGCGCGCGTCCGGCACGCCCTACCTGGTCTGCAACAGTTGCGACACGGCCATCGCGCCGGCGGCGGAGAACTGGAAGGACTACGCGCGCCACCACCTCGCCACCCCCGAGGACCTGGGCCCGCGCGTGCGCATCCACCACGACCTCGAGGTCGTCCAGCACGCCTGCCCGCATTGCGCCACGCTGCTCGACGTCGAGGTGCGCCGCAAGGGCGAGGCATCCCTGTTCGACATCCAGGTCGCGGCCTGAAGGAGGCATCCATGAACAAGCGAACCAGCCATGGCCGCTGGGTGGCCTTTCCCAGCGGCGCCGACGAGGTGCGGGGCTACCTGGCCGAGCCCGACGGCGACGACGTGCTGGGCGCGGTGGTCTGCGCGCCCGAGAACCTGGGGGTGACCGAGCATCGCCAGGAGGAAACGCGGCGCCTGGCGGCCGAGGGCTTCATCGTCCTGACCGTGGATCCGTACAGCCGCATCGGCGGCCGCCCGCCGCAGGACTACACCACCGCCGAGGAGCGGCGCAGCAAGGCTTTCATCGCCGCGCGCGACGAGGTCGTGGTGCCCGATTGCCAGGCGGCGCTGGAGTGGCTGCGCGCGCAGCCCCGGGTGGGGTGCGTCGGCGCCCTGGGCTACTGCCTGGGCGGCGGCACGGTGCTGGCCTGGGCGGCCGGCACGCGCGACCTGGCCTGCTCGGTGGTGCTGTACGCGCTGCCGGTGGTGCCGGCCGCCTATTCGCCCGACGGCCGGGACCGTTCGCGCATCGCCCTGGCGCCGCGCATCCAGGCGCCCATGCAATTGCACTTCGGCGAGGCCGACGAAGCCATTCCCATGGACCAGACCCTGGCGTTGAAGGAAGCGCTGGAAGCGCGGGCGCCCGCGCCCATCGATTTCCATGTCTATCCCGGCGCGCGCCATGCGTACATGGACAGCACGCTGGAGCGCTATTCGCCCGAGGCCGCCGCGCTGACCTACGAGCGCTTCGTGGGCTTCCTGCATCGTCATCTGGACGCCGGGGATAGCTGATGGGCGAGATCGTCTGGGCCGCCGCCACGGCCCACACCGGCGCCATGATGCGCGCGCCCAAGGGCGACCCGGACGACCTGGCGCGCGCCGACCGGGTGTTCCAGGCCTTCTCGGCCTTGTCCGCCTCGCTCAAGGAGGCGCGCCCGGACGTGCTCGTGGTCGTCGCCACCGACCATTTCCTGACCTTCGACCAGGCAGCGCTGCCGGTGTTCGCCATCGGTACCGGCGCGGCCTTCCCGGGGCATGGGGAGTTCGGCGTACCCAGGCGGGACTACACCGGCGTGGCGGGCCTGGGCGAAGCGGTGCACGCGGGCATGGTGGCCGCCGGCTTCGACGCGGCCGGCGCGCGCGGCCTGCCGCTGGACCACAGCTTCTCGTGTCCGCTGCAATTGCTGCTGGCCGGCTGGGACGCGCCGGTGCTGCCGGTGTACGTGAACTGCACCATCGAACCGCTGCCGCGCCTGGACCGCTGCCTGGCCTTCGGCCGCGTGCTGGGCGACGTGCTGCGCGCGCAGGACCTGGCGCCGCGCGTGGCGGTGCTGGGCACCGGCGGCCTGAGCCACTGGGTCGGCATGCCCGAGACCGGACACATCAACCGCGACTTCGACCGACGCTTCCTGGAAGGCTTCGCCGCCGGCCGGTTCGACGAGATCGCCGGCTGGGACGCGGCCGAGGTGGTGCGCAGCGCCGGCAACGGTGCGGCCGAGATCCGCAACTGGCTGCTGGCCGCCGGCACGGCCCGGGCCACGGGCGCGCGCGTGGCGGCCTACGAGCCGGTGCAGGCCTGGGTGACCGGGATAGGCGTGACCGAACTGCTGCTGCCTCCGGGGCAGGCGGGTGAAACCCTGCCTGCGCAGGCCGCCGGGGCGGGCCGCGACAGGAACGCGCTGGAGCGCTACCTGTTCCGCTTCGACAAGGAGCCGGCGCTGCAGGAAGCGCTCAAGGCCGGTGCCGAGCACGCCTTCGATGGCCATGCGCTGGACGACGAGGAACGGCGCGCCCTGCGCGAACGCGATCTCGCGACCTTGTACGAGTGGGGCGTGCATCCGCTGTTGATCCGCAATTTCGCCGGCACCCTGGGACTGCCCTACGTGCAGGCCTACCACGACCGCGGCCTGCTGCCGCGGCACGGCAACTGAGCAAGCGGACCCCGCGACCGGCGGGGTCCACCTCTTCGACTGGAGACATCGATCATGAATGACACGGCAATTCGTTCACGCTGGGTACTGGCCAACGGCGTGCGCACGCACTACGCGGAAGCCGGCGACCAGGGACCCACGCTGGTGGCGTTGCACGGCGGCGGCGCGGGTTCGTCCGGCGCATCGGGCATGGGGCTCGTGCTGCCGCTGCTGGGCAAGGACTTTCGCGTGGTCGCGCCCGATTCCATCGGCGGCTTCGGATTGACCGATACCCAGGCGCCCACGCCCTACGGGCTGATCAGCCGCGCAGCCCATACCGCCGATTTCGTCGACGCGCTGTGCCTGGACAAGTTCTCGGTGCTGGGCAATTCGCAGGGCGCGTGGTCGGGCGTGTACTACGCCATGCTGCATCCGGACCGGGTCGAAAAACTCGTCATCGTGTCTTCGCTCACCATTGCCGGCTCCATGGGCATCAAGCAGGCGCCGAACGAGGCCATGCATGCGCTGATGGGCTATGACGGTTCGCGCGCGGGCATGAAGCGCCTGCTGGAGGCCCTGATCATCGACAAGTCGCGCATCACCGACGCGCTCATCGACGATCGCCAGCGCGCCGCCACGCGGCCCGGCGCGTTCGAGGCCTTCCAGCGCATGGCGCAGGGCATAGACTTCGTGCGCAACGACCCGGTGCTCAAGCTGCAGACCCAATGGCAGGAAGCGCTGCCCGCGCTGACGCGCCGCATTCCCACCCTGATCCTGTGGGGCGAGGAAGATACCTTCGCCGTGCCCGCCACCGGCCGCGCGCTGGCCGAGATGCTGCCCGACGCGCGCATCGAATGGGTGCCCGGGGCCGGCCACCAGGTGCAGACCGACGCGCCGGACCGCGCCGCCGCCATCATCCGGGAGTTCCTGCATGGATAGGGCGAGCATGCCGCAGTCGCCGGACGCGCCCGATCGCATGCCGGGCATGGTGCCCGGCGTGCGGGCCGGGGGCTTCCTGTTCCTGTCGGCCATACGCGGCCGCGACCCGGCCACCGACCGCATGCCCGACGATCCCTACGAACAGGCCTGCCAGGCGCTGCGCAACGTCCAGGCGGTGCTGGCAGCGTCCGGCGCGACGCTCAGGCACGTGGTGAAGGTCACGCTCTATCTGCACGACCTGGACAAGCGCAAGGCCTTCCACCAGGCATGGATGGAGTTCTTTCCGCAGGATCCGCCCGCCCGCATCGCCGTGGGCATCGCGGATGCCAACGGCGCGCCCGGCGGCAACGCCCACTACGCGCTGGACGTGATCGCGCTGGCGCCGTGACCGGCCGGCTCGATTGCCAGCGCCCGCCGCGCCCCGGCACAATATGCGTTTGCGCCCCGGGGCGCGAGACTGGCCATCCGCCGCAGGTGATTCGCTCCATGGCATCCGCACGACGCACGACCGACGCTTCCGATACTTCCGCGCGTGCCGGCAACACCGGCCCGCGCGGCGGGCTGCCGATGTACGCGCAGCTCTTCGCGCTGTTCCGCCAGCGCATCGAGAACGGCGTCTGGCCGCTGAACGAGTGCATTCCGTCGCTGGACGAGCTGATGGAGGAATTCGACGTGGGCCGGGTCACGGTGCGGCATGCGCTGGGCATGCTCGAGGCCGAGGGGCTGATCGGCCGCTTCCGCGGCCGCGGCACCTTCGTCACGGCGCGTCCCCAGTCCAACATCTGGTATCGCATCCCGATGAACTGGGACGAGCTTACCGGGCCGCAGCCCGACATCGAGGTCGAGTGGCTGGAAAGCCACGAATGCGCGCAGCCGCCCGCCTCGGTGCACGCCGGCGCCGCGCTGGGCGAGTCTTATCAGGCCCTCAAGCGGCGCCTGCTGCGCCACCACATTCCCTACGGCATCGGCCATACCTACATCGAAAAGAATGTCTACGCCGCCTTCGGCGCCGACGTGCTGGCCAAGCCCATCCCGCTGAAGATCCTGGACGCTCGCCTGCCGGGCGGCGTCGGCCATGCCGAGCAGACCGTGCGCGCCAGCGTGGCCGACCTGGACACCGCCCGCCTGCTCGACCTGACTTCGGGCGCGCCGGTCATCCAGGTGACGCGGTCGGTGCTGGATCGCGACGGCGTCCTGGTCTATGAATCGCTGGGCATCTTCCGCGGCGATTTCGTCGAGATCCACACCGACCTGAAATAGACGCGCCTCAGGCCGTAGACGCGCCTCAGGCCGCTTCCTGGCTGACATCCACCCATTGCGCGCCGACCAGCTCGGCCAGGCGCCGGGGCGCGATGCGCACCGCGCTGTGCGTGGAACCGGCGGCGGGCAGCACTTCATCGTAGGCCCGCAGCGAGACATCGCAATACACGGGCAGCGGCGTGGCCAGGCCGAACGGGCAGACGCCTCCCACCGGGTGTCCGGTCACGGCCACCACTTCGTCGGCCGGCAGCATTTTCACGCGGCCGCCGAACACGGCCTTGGCCTTCTTGTTGTCCAGCCTGGCGTCGCCGCGTGTCACGACCAGCACCTCGCGGTCGCCCGCCCGCAGCGACAGCGTCTTGGCGATCTGGCCAGGCGCGACGCCATGGTGCTGCGCGGCCAGTTCGACGGTGGCGGTGCTGTGCTCGAGTTCGATGATGGCGATGTCGGGTGCGTGGGTGGCCAGGAAATGGCGGACGGATTCGAGGCTCATGCGAAGACGGCGCGTGTTGCGGAAAGAGCACCGACTATAGCCTACCGTCCGCGCCGCCGATGGCGGGACAGGCCACTGATAGAATGAAAGGCTAGTCAACCAGCACATCGCGCCTCATGACTTTGCCTCCGCCCCGCGCCACCCGCACGACACCGTCGACCGCCATCGCGAACCTGGCCCAGGTGGGGACGCCCATCTACGTCAAGCTGGTCATGTCCTTCAGGAAGCGCATCGAGACGGGCGAGTGGGCGGTGGACCAGCAGATCCCGTCGCTGGACGAACTGGCCCGCGAAGAAGGCGTGGCGCGCGCCACCATCCGCCATGCCATCGGCTTCCTGGAGTCCGAAGGCCTGATCGGCCGTTACCGCGGCCGTGGCACCTTCGTCCTGCGCCGCCCGCAAAGCGGGGTGTTCTACGATATCCCGACCAGCTGGGATACGCTGGTCAACCACGTGCCCGACATCCAGATCGAATGGCTGGAGAGCAGCACTGTCATGCGGCCCCAATCGATCAACCACCACGGCGGCTCGCTGTCGTCCGACGGCTACCAGCACCTGCGCCGCCTGCAGAAGCACAACCAGATCCCGTACTTCGTCGGCGATTCGTACGTCGAGCGCACGATCTTTCGCGCCATCGGCAAGCGGGCGTTCAACTCGCCCGTGCCCATGCAGCTGATACAGAATCACGCGGGCGACCGCATCGGCCGGGCCGAGCAGACCATCCAGGCCAGCAACGCCGACTTCGAGGTGGCCCAGTTGCTGGACGTGCCGGTGAACACCGCCATCATGGTGGTCACCCGCTCGGTGTTCGACAAGGACGAAGTCCTGGTGTACGAATCCCAGGGCCTGTTCCGCAGCGACTTCGTGCGGGTGCACATGCGGCTGAAATAGCGCCGGCGCCTGGCGTGCCGGCCGCTCGCGTCCGGCTATTCGATGCTGATGCCCAGCCGCTTGATGCGTGTCTCCACCTCGGCCAGTTCGTCGCGCACGCGCGTGGACAGCTCGGCCGGCGTGCTGCCCTGGGGCTCGATCCCCAGCGCCGCGAACTTCTCGATCAGTTCCGGATCCTTCAGCACCTGCGCGATGCCGGCGTTGAGCTTCTGCACCACGGCCGGGGGCGTGCCCGCCGGCGCCACCAGGCCCACCCAGGTCTCGATGGCCAGGTCGGGACCGCCGGATTCCTTGACGGTGGGAACCTGCGGATAGTCGGCCAGGCGCTGCGGCGAGGCGGTGGCCAGCATCTTCAGCTTGCCGGCCTTGACCAGCGGCAGCCCCGAGCCGATGGTGGCCACGCTGAAGCTGATGTCGCCGTTGGCGACCGCCGTGTAGATCTGCGCGCCTTCCTTGTAGTGGACCGGCATCATCTCGGTGCGCGTGGCCTGGGCCAGGATGGCACCGCCGAAATGGGCGGGACTGCCGACGTAGGGCGTACCGTAGGTGATTTTCTTCGGATCCTTGCGGGCCGCCTCGATCAGGTCGCGCATCGATGCATAGGGAGCCGAGGCGGACGTGTAGAACAGGAAGGGCGCACGGAAGAACAGCGACACCGGCGTGTAGTCCTTCTGCGGGTCGTAGGGGACCGAGGCCAGCAGCTTGGGATTGGTGGTCATGTGCGCGTCGCCCACGACCAGCAGGGTGTAGCCGTCGGGCGCGGCCTGCTTGGCGGCGCCCAGCGCCAGGAAGCCGTTGGCGCCCGGCTTGGCCTCGATGACGATGGGCTTGCCCCACAGCTTGCCCAGTTTCTCGGCCATGATGCGGGTGGCGACGTCCGGCGTCAGGCCGGCCGGGTAGGGCGTGACGAGGCGGATGGGGCGCGTGGGGAAGTCGTCGGCATAAGCGGCCTGGATGCCGGCAAGCGCCAGGCTCGCCGCAACCAGGCCACACGATAGACTGGGTTTCAAGCTTGTCTCCTCGATGCGTCGTCGCTGGACGCGCGGGCGTCCGGGTGCCTGCCCGGTCGCTCGGTTCAATGTGATAGTAAACTATACTACTAGCTATTATGAGCCGAGCGCGGGCCGACGGCAAGCGGGGAGTGCCGCGCAGGCGAGGGGCCGCCGGCGCGGGAGGAAAAGACTACTGCGCGGTGATGTGGCGCTCTTTGATGATCGCGCCCCAGGTGGCCGACTCGTCGGCGATGAACCTGGCGAGTTCTTCGCGGCTCATCGGATCGGGCGTCAGTCCGTGCTTGATCAACTGGGCCGACACGTCGGGATCCTTCAGCACCTTCACGATTTCCTCGTTCCAGCGGTCGAGTATGCCGGCGGGCGTCCTGCCCGGCGCGACGAAGGCGTACCAGTTGGTGGCATTGAAGCCGGGAATGCCGGACTCGGCGATGGTCGGCACGTCGGGCATGAAGGCCGGGCGCTTCAAGCCCGTCGTGGCGATGGCGACCACCTTGCCGGTCTCGATATGGGGCTGGGCCGAAGACGGCGTGGAGTAGTACGAGGCGACTCGTCCCGACAGCAGGTCCACCATGGCCGGCGCCCCGCCCTTGTAGGGCACGTGGACGACGTTCACGCCGGCGCGCTGGTTGAGCAGTTCGCCCGCCAGGTGCGAGGCGGAGCCGGCGCCGGTCGAAGCGTAGCTCATCTTCTCGGGATGCTTCCTGGCCATCTCGATGTAGTCGTTCAGCGTCTTGACGCCCAGGCCGGCGTAGGCCACCAGCACGTTCGGGAAGTTGACGCCCATGGTGATGGGCGCCAGGTCCTTGACCGGGTCGTAGGGCAGCTTCATCAGGTGGGGCGCGATGGCCAGCGGACCGATCGAACCGAGCAGGATGGTGGAGCCGTCGGGTTCGGCCCGCGCGACCAGGTCGTGGGCGATGTTGCCGCCCGCGCCGGCCTTGTTCTCGACCACGACCGGACGGCCCAGGTTGTCCGCCAGCTTCCTGGCAATCAGGCGGGCCGCGGTGTCGGCGCCGCCCCCGGGTGCGAAGCCGACGACCATGGTGATCGACTTTCTTGGAATGTCCTGGGCCGAGGCCAGCGGCGGCAGGACACAGGCGAACGCGGCCGCGATCCACGCGGCCGGCATGAGCGGGTGGCGATGCATGGCTCCTCCGTTCTGGTTGTCCGGGGAATCGGACGTCCCCGGCATCGGGCCAGCATACGGGCACCCCGCCGGTGCCGGTAATCACCGGACATGAATGGGGGCTTCACGACTTGTGACGGGACGCGCGCGCCAGGCGTGGGGCGTCGGCGGCCGGGCCGGTGATTCTCGGGGAGCCGCCGGGCCCGTGGGGTAAGCTTACGGATTGCCCGGCATCGGCCGGTCCCGCGGTTTTGTTCTTCCTTCACGCGAATTCGAGCAAAGCATGACAGCACGCACTTCCCCCCTGGCCGGCATCCGTGTTCTCGACCTGACTCGCGTCCTGGCCGGACCCTGGTGTACCCAGAACCTGGCCGACCTGGGCGCCGAGGTGATCAAGATCGAGCGGCCGGGATCGGGCGACGACACGCGCAGCTGGGGGCCGCCGTTCCTGAAGGACAGCCAGGGCCGGGACACGGCCGAGGCCGCCTACTATCTCAGCGTCAACCGCAACAAGCGCTCGGTCGCGCTGGACATCGCCACGCCCGAAGGCGCGCGGCTGGTGCGCGAGCTGGCCGCGCAAAGCGACATCCTGATCGAAAACTTCAAGGTCGGCGGGCTGGCGAAGTACGGACTGGACTACGCCTCGATGAAGGAAGTGAATCCGCGCCTGATCTATTGCTCGGTCACCGGGTTCGGCCAGACCGGCCCGTACGCCAGCCGCCCCGGCTACGACTTCATGATCCAGGGATTGGGCGGCTTCATGAGCATCACCGGCGAGCGCGACGGCCTGCCGGGAGCCGGCCCGCAGAAGGCCGGCGTGGCCGTGGCCGACATCCTGACCGGCATGTACGCCACGGTGGGCATCCTGGCCGCGCTGCAGGAACGCCAGCGCAGCGGCCTGGGACAGCACCTGGACGTCGCGCTGCTGGACACCGTGGTGGCCATGCTGGGCAACCAGGCCCTGAACTACCTGACTTCGGGCATCGCGCCCCGGCGGGCCGGCAACGCCCACCAGAACATCGTGCCCTATCAGGTGTTCGCCGCGTCCGACGGCCACCTGATCGTCGCCGTGGGCAACGACGGTCAGTTCCGCGCCTATTGCGGCGTGCTCGAGGCGCCGCAACTGGCCGATCATCCCGACTACAGCATCAACAGCAACCGCGTCATCAACCGCGACCGGCTGGTGCCTATCCTGGCCGGGATCATGGAAAAGAAGCCGCGCGACTACTGGCTGGAGCGGCTCGAGGCCGTGGGCGTGCCTTGCGGCCCCATCAACACCATCGACCAGGCTTTCGACGATCCCCAGGTCCGGGCTCGCGGCCTGCGCCTGGACCTGCCGCATCCGCTGGCGGGCACGGCGCCGTCTGTCGCCAGCCCGCTGCGCCTGTCCGACACGCCGGTGCAGTACCGCCACGCGCCGCCGCTGCTGGGGCAGGACACGGAAGCCGTGCTGCGTGACTACCTGGGCCTGAGCGACGAAGCCATCCAGCGCCTCGTGCCGCCTGCCGCGTAGATCAGAGGATCGCCTGCAAGCCCTTGTCGGCGATGATGTTGAGCAGCTTGAGCGCCGGACCGGCAGGTCGGGTTTCTCCCTGCTCCCACTTGCGCACCGTCGAGGCGGTAGTGTGCAGGTGGAGCGCGAACACTGGCTGACTGAACTTCAGGGCTTCCCGCAGGTGTTTGATGTCGGCGGCTTCGAACTCGCGCACGGGGGACAGTTCCAGAAACACCTTGCCGACGAATTGCAGCGCCTTTTTTTCGCCCTGCGTGATGTCCGCCTTGTCGCTCTTGGGAAAGCCGTGCAGGAACACATAGCGTCTACCCAGGCGAGCTGACAACAGTGTGCGGTAGCCGCCGCTCTTGCCGCTGCCAAGGCGGGCCACCCGTTTCTTGTAGAGAAAGCCACCCAAGTCTGCGTCGATCAAGCCGCTTTCCATTTCCTTGACTGCTCCGCAGAGGCTGGCGTCAGGCAGCTTCTCGCTTGATCCGGGCGCAGGCCAGCAAGGTATCGGGCTGGAGAGGAGGGACGTAGGACAAAAATGCGCCGCTATGCGGCGGCGCGGCCTGAATAAAAAACCCAGCCCCCTTTCGGTGAGCCGGGTTTTTTTAGATCGAAACGGGCGAGGTGGCTTACTTGGCCGCGTCGACCATGTATTGCACCGCCGCGCGGATGTCGGCCTCGGTCGCATTCGCGGCGCCGCCCTTCGGGGGCATCGCGCCCTTGCCCTGCATGGCAACCGATACCATCGTATCCACGCCGGTGGCGATGTACTTCGCCCAGGCGGCCTTGTCGCCGAACTTGGGCGCGCCGGCGATGCCGGCGCCGTGGCAGGCGAAACAGGTGGAGTCGTACAGCTTCTTGCCGTCGGCGGTGGAAGCGGCCGCGGGTGCCGCGGCTTGCGGGGCCGGCGCGGCGGCCTGGGGCGCGGGCGCGGCCGGCGCCGCGGCGGCAGGGGCAGCAGGCGCGGCGGGGGCGGCCGCCGGGGCTTCCGCGGTGGCCGCCGGGGCGGCGGGCGCGGGTTCGGCCGGTTCCTTGAAGCTGGCGCCGCTGTTGTTGGCCATGTAGACCACAGCGCGCGCGACTTCGAAGTCGTCCAGGTCGGGGTTGCCGCCCTTGGCCGGCATGGCGCCCTTGCCGTGCAGGGCGACCTGCAGCATGGCGTCGAAGCCGGTGGAGACGTACTTGGCCCACGAGCCGCTGTCGCCGAACTTGGGCGCGCCGGCCACGCCGGCAGCGTGACAGGTGGCGCAGACCGCCTTGTAGACTGCTTCGCCGGTCTGGAACACGCGCGGGGCGTTGGCGTCGCGCAGTTCAAAGCCGGCCACCGGCTTGATGCGGGCCTCGATGGCCTCGGGCGTCTGCGCGTCGGAGCCCGCGTTGGACTTGTTGCCGCTGGCGACGAAGTTCACGAGCAGCAGGATGGTGATGATAGGGACGACGAAAGCCAGTATGACCACCGTGATCAGCTGACGGGGCGTCCTGATCGGCGATTCATGTCCTTCTTCGTGGTTATGCTGCGCGTTGCTCATTGCCAAGTCCTGCAAGTCTATGGGCCGGGCACGCCCGACACGTGACGGTTTATGGGATTTTGCTGACTGCTTGCTTTGATACTTGTATTGCGCCGGATGGGCCGCCGCCTTTCTCCTCCCGGTCGGCTGCTTTCCCGCACATAAACGTCTGATTATAGCGGCAGGGGCGTCGCTCGGCTCAATCGGTGTTTTTGGGGGCCGCGCGCGGGGCAAAAGACGAAATCTTCCAGGCAGGGTACAATTGGCGGCTACGCGCCCGTAGCTCAATGGATAGAGTACTGCTCTCCGAAGGCAGGGGTTGCTGGTTCGATCCCAGCCGGGCGCGCCATTTCCCGCCTTCCCCCGTGCAGCCGCCAGCCGCTGCCACGTCATTCCTCCCCGTACTGCTTATCGTCCGGCCGCCCGCCGCCGTGCGGCATCGATCATCCCGCACAGGCGCTCCGTGGCGTCGATCATGCGCGGCGTGGGCCGGTGCATGGCATCGGGGTCGATGGCCCACAGGTTGTCCGGCGCCGCGGCCAGCGCCGGCCCGAAGGCCTTCCAGGCCGCCAGCGCGGCATCGGCGCCCGGGCCGGCCTGGCCCACGATGATGGCCTGCGGATTCTCCTTCAGGACCCCTTCCGTGCCCACCATGGGCGCGGCGGCGGGCAGGCCGCCGAAGACGTTGACGGCGCCGCAGGTTCGCAGGGCATCGCCGATGATGCCGCGATCGTTCACGGTGTACATGGGCTGGGAACCCACCTGGTAGAACACGCGCACGGGCCGTTGGCCCGCATGGCGCGCGGCCAGGGCGGCCAGGCGCCGCCGCAGGTCCGCCGCATGGGCCCGGGCCGTGGTCCGGGTGCCCGTCAGTTCGCCCAATCGTTCGATCGCGTCGGGAATGTCTGCTAGCTTGCGGGGATTGCTGTAGTAAAGCCGGATGCCCAGCCGCGCCAGCAGGGATTCGGGCAGCCCGGCGCGCGCCGGCCCGTCGCCGTAGGCCCACAGCACGACCAGGTCGGGCGCCAGCGCCACGATGCGCTCGGCGTTCGGGTGCAGTCCGTCGCCCACGCGGGGCAGCTTCGCGGCCTCGGGCGGGTAGTTGCTGTAGCGGTCCACGCCCACGATGGCCGCGCCCGCGCCGGCCGCGTACAGCAGCTCGGTGGCATGGGGCGCCAGCGACACCACCCGCCGCGCGGGCGCGGGCAGGGTGATGTCGCGGCCGGCGTCGTCGCGCGCGTGGATGGCCTGGGCCAGCGCGGCCGCCGGGGCCAGGACCAGCGCCACGGCCACGGCCGCCCATGGGCGGCGTCGCTCAGGGGCGATAGCTGAGGTTGACGAAGACCGTCGAACCCGGGGTCGCATAGCCGCCCGCCAGCTCATAGTGCTTGTTGAACGCATTGTTCCAGCGTACCTGCACCTGCGTGTTGCGATTGATGTCGTAGGACGCCATCAGGTTCATCAGGCTGTAGCCGCCCAGGCGTCCCACTGCGCCAGCGTAGTCCACGCGCGGGGTGGTCGCCAGCCACTCGGCGCCCAGCAGCCAGGGGCCCAGGCGGTGGTCGGCCGCCAGCTTCAGGCTGCCGCGGGCGCGCCGGGCCAGTTGTTCGCCGGTCCGGGCATCGCGCGGGTCCTGCCAGTCGGCGCTGGCGCGCAGCGTGGTCGCGCCCAGCTGCTGGGCGACGCTGACGTTCACGCCCTTCAGGATGGCCTTGTCGACGTTGGCGTTGCTGCCGGTCCAGTTGCCGGTGCCGTCGTCCACCCAGACGATCAGGTTCGAGACGCGGTTGCGGAAGGCCGTGATCGAGGCCGTGGTGCCGCCCTGGCGATACCGCAGGCCCGCTTCCACGTTGCGCGATTTCTCGGCCTTCAGGTCGGGGTTGCCGCCGAAGCCGTACAGGTCGCTGTAGGTGGGGGAGCGGAAACCCGTGCCGGCGCCGGCCGTGGCCTGCCAGCCGGGCGCGAAGTCGTAGGCGTAGGACACCGCGCCCGAGGTATTGCCGCCGTACTGGGAGTTGTTGTCGTGGCGCAGGTTGAGCTGGACGTGGTGCGGGCCGAAGTCGCCGCGATAGATCGCGGCCGCCGAGTTGGTGCGGCGCCGGGTCGGGAAGCTGCCGGTCAGCGAGGTGCTCAGCACGTCTTCGCGCAGGTGCTCGGCGATCAGCGACAGGTTCTGCCCGGCGGCCAGCGCGAGGTCGTTCTGCCAGGTGAACAGGTCCTGGCGCGTGCGCGCCTGCGCGCGCGGGGCCGTGGCGCTGGCGTAGTCGCGGTAGTCGTCCACGGTGCGTCCGAAGCGCAGCGTACTGGTCCAGGTGTCGGTGATGCGGTCCACGCTGGACAGCGAATAGGCCTGTACGCGCGTGACGGCGCGCGAGTCGTAGGCGATGCCGTTGTTGTCGTACTGGCCGTTGATGCGGGAGTTGTAGACGCTGGCCTCGATGCGGTGGCCGGCGGCCCAGGCCAGGCCCAGGCGGGCGGCGGCGTTTTCCTGCTCGTAGCCGTCGCGGTCGCCGTAGTAGGCGAAGCTGCCGGGCAGGGTGGCGTTGAAGCCGCGGCTTTTGGATTTGCCGTACTGCAGGCCGTAGGTCCACATGCCCTGCGCGCCGTCCAGGTTGACCTGGGCCTTGTAGGTGTCGTGGCTGCCCGCGCCCACCGATCCGCTGATGGCCAGCGGCCGGTCGGCCTGGCGCTTGGTGATGATGTTGATGACGCCGCCGATGGCGTCCGCGCCATGGATGCTGCTGGCCGCGCCGCGCAGGATCTCGATGCGTTCGACGCTGGCCGGGTCGATGCCGTTCAGGCTCATGGTGCCGGAGGTGGCCGATCCCACGCGCAGGCCATCGATCAGTACCAGGGTATGGCGGCTGTTGGCGCCGCGGATGAAGACGCTGGTCGTGGTCTGCGGGCCGCCGTTGGTGCCGATGTCGATGGCGTGTTCGCGCTGCAGCAGCTCGGCCAGGCTGGTCTGCCCGGCGCGCTGGATGGTCTCGGCGTCGATGACGGTGACATCGCCCAGCGCGCGCGACAGGGGCTGCTCGACGCGCGAGGCCGTGACGGTGACCGGATCTAGGGTGGTGGCGGCAGGAGCCTGGGCCTGCACGTTGGCGGCGCAAAGCAGCGCGCCGGTGGCGCCGGCCAGGCGCCAGGAGGTGGAACTGGATGACATGGATACCTGCGGTTTCGGTGACGCGCATCCCCGCACGTCGGCTTGCGAATCGGGAAGCGTTGCGCTTCCCCCTTTCGGTCCTGGGGACCTTCGAGCCGGCCGGTATCCGGGCTGGCATCCGTGGCCGCATCCCCTTCCCATGCGCGCCGGCGCCGGAGGATGCGGCGGGACGTGGCACAGTGGGTTCGATGCGGCGTGTCGCGCGCGGCGTGGCCACGCGGGACGGGATGCTTACCGTTGCGGGGGCAGCACAGGTTAGGTCCCGAAGGGGCCCTCCTGTTTCCCGTTTAACTGTGAAGCACCGACTCGGCGGCTACTCTAGCACGGCCTGGTGGCGGAAGTCGGGAAACGGGGCGGGGATGTTGTCCGGCCGCCGCGTGGCAGGAGGGGATCAGGCGGTGTAGTCGCCGTTGGCTTCGGGCTGGTAGTCGATGCGAACGACGCGCATCTGGCGCGGTTCGCCGTCGGGAGGGGTCCAGCCGATCTTCCCGGGCACCCGCGCGCCCAGCAGGGCCGCGCCCATGGGCGAGAACACCGACACCATGCCCTTGGCGGCATCGGCTTCCTTGGGATAGCACAGGGTGATCAGCCGCACGCCGCTTTCGTCCTCGACTTCCACGCGGGTATGCATGGTGACGATGTCGGCGGGGATCTCGCGCGGCTCGGCCTGATCCGCCTGGTCCAGGGCCTCGGCCAGGACTGCCTGCGCCGTGCCGGCCGCGGGCTCGCGGTCGCCGAGAAGGCTGGTAAGGCGAACGTAGTCGAGTTCGCTGACGGTAATGTAAGGGGGGCTGCTGGTTTGCATGCCTGTCTCCTGAAGAAACGGTGCCGGGAAAACGGCGTTCAAGACGTTTGTTCGGGAAGCCCGGCGATCGATTGCGAGAAAGCGGTAGAGGGGAGGGGGATCGCCGGGCTCAGGAGTGGAAGGCCGGGATGAGCGGAAACAGGATGGACGGGCGCGACGACGCGCGACGCGCAACGGCGCGCGTCGACCGGGATCGGAGCGAGGAGGCGGGTGCCAAGAGGGCACGCCGTATGGTTTCCATGGGACTAGGATAGCCCATTCTGGGCGACCGGTTCAAACCGGGGCGGTCAGGGTGGCCAGCCAGGTCTCCATGTCGGCGTAGACCGGGGCGGCCAGGGCCGGCGTCTCGTTCAGGATCTCGTGATAGGCCTGGTGGTACCAGCGCAGCGCCAGCTTGCCGGGCGCGCCCGAGTCGGCGAAACGCCGGCTGCCCGAGGGCGAGACGATGGCGTCGTCCCCGGCCACCATCAACAGCGTGCGCGGCTTCAGGGTGGAAGCTTCGGCGATCGACTGCGCGCCGGCATCGGCGATGAAGCGCATCAGCCGCGCGCTGATCCGGTCGTGCACCAGCGGGTCGTTGGCATAGGCGTCGATGACGGATTGTTCGTGCGAGAGCCGGGAGATCTTCAGGCCGCTGCCTACCCGCAGATCGGGGGCGATGCCGCCCAGCATGTCCAGCAGCCAGCGCTGGCGGGCGGACAATTCCACGCTGAAGGCGGGCGATGACAGCACCAGGCCCGCCAGCGGCACGTTGCCGCGCAGCGCCACGCGCGCGGCCACCAGGCCGCCCAGGCTATGGCCGATCAGCAGCGGCGGCGCACCTGTCTCGCGTGCGTATTCGGACAGCCGGTGCTCGGCATCCACCACCAGGTCGTCGCTGGTGCGCAGGGCGCCCCGCTTGCCGCTGGAACGACCGTGGCCCCGGTGATCGTGCGCCGCCAGCGACCAGCCGCGGGCGGCGAACCAGCGCACCAGCCCTTCGTAGCGACCGGCGTGCTCTCCCAGGCCGTGCAGCAGGTAGGCCGGCCGGTAGCCTTCCGGGCGGGGCGGCACGTCCCAGCGGTACGCCGCGAGCTGCGTGCCGTCCGGAGCGGTCGTCATGGAAATCAGCGACAATTCGTTGTCCCGTATCGATCGTGTATGGATTCAAAGGCGGATTGTCGCTCAGCCACTTCCAGCGGGCCGGCTGGCTCGTGTAACAGCTTGTACCGTTTTGTCGCGGACTGGCGGGCGACGATGCCGCACACTGCCGCTGGAATGCCCATGTCTTCACCCATCCGCGCCTGCCTCGTCCTGCTCCTGGCCCTGCTGGCCGCCTGCTCGCCCAAGTACAACTGGCGCGAGATGCCGGCGGCCGACGGCGCGATACGCGTCACCTTCCCCGCCCGTCCCAAGCCGGACCAGCGCGACGTCGACATCGCCGGCCATACGCTGCCGCTGGCCTTCGACATCGCGCCGGTGGACACCTCCATCTTCGCCGTCGGCCGGGTGACGCTGCCGGAGGCCATCCTGGCCGATCCGGCTGAACTGGCCAAGGTCGCGGACGCCTTCGAACAGGTGTTGCTGGCCAATCTGCGCGGCACGCTGACCTACCGCAAGGACATCACGCTGCGGCAGGCGCCGGCCGACACGCGCAAGCTCGGCCGGGCGGTGGAGCTGGAGGTGCACGGCATGGTGGCGAACACGCCGTCCTGGCTGCTGGGGCGGGTCTACCTGCTGGGCAACCAGTTGATCGAGGTCGTGGCCCTGGGCCGGGAAGACGAGCTGGACCGCGATTCGGCCCAGACCTTCGTGCAGTCGGTCCGGGCGGACTGACGGCATGGAGTGCCGTCCCGGCTGCGGCGCCTGTTGCACGGCGCCGTCCATCTCCACGCCTATCCCGGGCATGCCCGGCGGCAAGCCGGCCGGCATGCGCTGCATCCAGCTGGACGAAGACGAGCGCTGCAAGCTGTTCGGCCGGCCCGAGCGCCCCGCCGTCTGCGCCTCGCTCATGCCCGCGCCCGACATGTGCGGGGACGGCCGGGAGCATGCCATGCGCTGGCTGGGCCGCCTGGAAGACCTGACGCGGCCCGCCTGAACCCTTCGGCTTGACCTGGATCAACGCGCGCAGCCGGCCTTGCCGCCAGAATGCGTGGCGTGAACACGACCTCGCTGCCTTGCGCCACCCTGGACGCGCCGGCCGCCAGCGCCCCGTCCGCGGACTGTTATCACTGCGGCCAGCCCGCGGGCGGCGGCCTGCGCGCGTCGGTCGCGGGGGACCTGCACTGGTTCTGCTGCGCCGGCTGCCTGGCGGTCGCCCAGACCATCCACGACGCGGGCCTGGAGAGCTTCTACCGCTTCCGCAACGGCCTGGGCCGTCCGCTGGACGATGCCGACGGGCAGGCGGACCTGCGCGCGGCGTTCGGGCAGGCCGACATCGAATCGCTTTACGTGCGCGCCGTGGACGCCGGCACGGCCGAGGCCTGGCTGACGATAGGCGAGTTGCGCTGCGCCGCCTGTGTCTGGCTGTGCGAGCAGCACCTGGAGCGTCAGCCCGGGGTGGTGGCGGCGCACGTCAACCATGCCACCGGCCGGGCGCGGGTGCGCTGGAAGACGGCGCAGACCGGGCTGGGCCGCGTCCTGGACGCGTTCGCCGCCATCGGCTACCGCGCCGTGCCTTTCCAGCCGGGCGCCGCGAACGACGGCCTGCGCCGCGAGAAGCGCGGCCTGCTGCTGCGCATGGCGGTGGCGCTGCTGTGCATGATGCAGGTCATGATGTATGCGTGGCCGCTGTACCGGCATGAAGCCTCGATCGCGCCCGACCAGTGGCAGTTGCTGCGCTGGGCCAGCCTGGCGTTGACCCTGCCGGTGGTGGCGTACAGCGCCTGGCCGCTGATGCGGGGCGCCTGGCGCGGGTTGCGCCACGGCCGGCCGGGCATGGACCTGCCGGTGGTGATCGGCATCCTGGCCGCCTTCGGCGCCAGCGTGGCCGCCACGGTGGCCAACCGGGGCGAGGTCTATTTCGATTCGGTCACAATGTTCGTGGCCCTGCTGCTGGCGGCGCGCTATCTGGAACTGGTGGTGCGCCACGAGGCGCAGGACGGCGGCCGCGCGCTGGCCGCGCAATTGCCCGCCACCTGCGTGCGGCTGCGGAACTATCCGGCCAGCCGCGAGGCCGACATCATCGCCCTGCAACAGGTGCGCCCCGGCGACGTGCTGCGCATCGGCCCGGGCGAGGCCGTGCCGGCCGACGGTCGGGTGCTGGAAGGCGCCACGCAGGTCGACGAGGCCATGCTGACCGGGGAAAGCCGGCCCATCGCCAAGGCGGTGGGCGATGGCCTGGTCGCCGGCAGCCACAACAGCGGCAGTCCGGTATGGATGCGGGTCGAGCAGGCCGGCGTCGAGACCCGGCTGGCGCGGATCACCCAGGCCCTGGATCGGGCGCTGGAGGAAAAGCCGCGCATCGCCGTGCTGGCCGACCGCATCGCGGTGGTATTCGTGCTGGCCCTGATCGCGCTGGCACTGGCCACCGGCGCGGCGTGGTGGTGGCTCGATCCGTCGCGCGCGCTGCCGGTCATGATCGCGGTGCTGGTGGTCAGCTGCCCGTGCGCACTGTCGCTGGCGACGCCGGCCGCGCTGGCGGCCGCCACGGCGGCCCTGGCTCGCAAGGGCGTATTGGTGGTGAAGGGACATGCGCTGGAAACGCTGGCGCAGGTCACCGACGTGGTGCTGGACAAGACCGGGACGCTGACCCAGGGCCGGTTCACGGTGGCCAGCGTGGAGATATTCGGCGCGTTGGGCGCGGGACAGTGCCTGGCGCTGGCGGCGGCCATGGAGGAAGGCAGCACGCACCCGGCGGGCCTGGCGCTGATCGCGGCGGCGCGCGAGGCGGGCCTGCCCGCGCCGGACGTCCAGGACGTCCGCCATGTGCCGGGGCAGGGTGTGCAAGCCTGCTTCGGCGGGGTTGCGATACGCCTGGGCAGCCAATGTTTCGCGGCGGGTGCGCGCGACACGGCGCCGTTGCCGCCGGTGGCCGATGGCCGGGATGCGGCGCCCGGCGCCATCGCCACGCAGGTCTGGCTGGCCGGCAATGCCGGGCCGCTCGCGCGCTTCGTGCTGCGGGATGCGCCGCGCGAGGGCAGCCACGAGATGGTGCGGGCGCTGCAAGCCATGGGCAAACGCGTGCATCTGGTGTCGGGGGACGATGCGCGCACGGTCGCGGCCTGGGCCACCGAGTTCGGCATCGGCAGCCACGCGGGCGGCGTCAGCCCCGAGGGCAAGAAGGACTACGTCGCCCGCCTGCAGGCCGGTGGCGCGGTGGTGCTGGCGGTGGGCGACGGCATCAACGATGCGCCGCAGCTCGGCCTGGCCCAGGTGTCCATGGCCGTCGCGGCCGGCACCCCGCTGGCCCGCGCCAGCGCCGACGTGATCCTGAACGGCCACGGCATTCTGGGCGTGGCGCACGCCTTGCGCACCGCGCGCCGTGCGCGTCGCGTGATGCGCCAGAACCTGGGCTGGGCCCTGGCCTACAACCTGTCTTTCATCCCGCTGGCCGCGTCGGGCTGGATCACCGCGTGGATGGCGGCGCTGGGCATGTCGCTGTCCTCGCTGCTGGTAGTGGGCAACGCATGGAGGCTGCGCCGCTGATGGAAACGCTCTATCTCCTGGTTCCGCTCAGCCTGATGCTGGTGCTGGCGGTGGTCGTCGTGCTGTGGTGGGCGGTGCAGGACGGCCAGTTCGAAGACATGGAAGGCGCCGACTACGCCATCCTGATGGACGACGACAGGCCGTCCGGTGTGGATGAAATGCCGCCGTCCGCGCGCTCCTCTCGCGAGGCTTGATCTGCATCAAGGCGGGTTCCCCTGTACATGCGCATGATGGGCGCGGGAATTCAGAATCAGGGGAACCAGCCATGGGCGACAGCGCTAGCGGCGCGCTTTCAGGCGAAACATTCAACTACAAGATCGTCCGCCAATTCGCCGTCATGACGGTCGTGTGGGGGATCGTGGGCATGGCGGTGGGCGTGCTGCTTGCCGCGCAATTGATCTGGCCGGCGCTGAACTTCGACGTGCCGTGGCTGACCTACGGGCGGCTGCGGCCGCTGCATACCAACGCGGTCATCTTCGCGTTCGGCGGCAGCGCGCTGTTCGCCACCTCGTACTACGTGGTGCAGCGTACCTGTCAGGCGCGGCTGTTCTCGGCGCCGCTGGCGGCCTTCACCTTCTGGGGCTGGCAGGCCGTCATCGTCGCGGCGGCGATCACGCTGCCGATGGGCTACACCAGCAGCAAGGAATACGCCGAACTCGAGTGGCCCATCGACATCCTGATCACGCTGGTATGGGTGGCCTACGCCGTCGTGTTCTTCGGCACCATCGTCAAACGCAGGACCCGCCACATCTACGTGGCGAACTGGTTCTTCGGCGCCTACATCCTGACGATCGCGCTGCTGCACATCGTCAACAACCTGGAATGGCCGGCCACGATGTGGAAGTCGTACTCGGCCTATGCCGGCGTGCAGGACGCGATGGTGCAGTGGTGGTACGGGCACAATGCGGTGGGCTTCTTCCTGACCACCAGCTTTCTGGGCATGATGTACTACTTCGTGCCCAAGCAGGCCGAGCGCCCCATCTATTCGTACCGGCTGTCCATCGTCCACTTCTGGGCGCTGAGCTTCACCTACATGTGGGCCGGCCCGCACCACCTGCAATACACGGCGCTGCCCGACTGGGCGCAGTCGCTGGGTATGGTGTTCTCGCTGATCCTGCTGGCGCCGTCCTGGGGCGGCATGCTGAACGGCATCATGACCCTGTCGGGCGCCTGGCACAAGCTGCGCACCGATCCCATCCTGAAGTTCCTCGTGGTGGCGCTGTCGTTCTACGGCATGTCCACGTTCGAGGGCTCGATGATGTCCATCAAGACCGTCAACTCGCTGTCGCACTACACGGACTGGACCATCGGCCACGTGCATTCCGGCGCGCTGGGCTGGGTCGCGATGATCACGATCGGCTCGCTTTATTACTTGTTCCCGCGTCTGTTCGGGCAGAAGCAGATGTACAGCACCAGGATGATAGAACTCCATTTCTGGATCGCCACGCTGGGCGTGGTGCTCTATATCGCCGCGATGTGGATCGCCGGCGTCATGCAGGGCCTGATGTGGCGCGCCGTGGAACCCGACGGCACCCTGACCTACACCTTCGTCGAATCGGTCAAGGCCACGTATCCGTTCTACCTCGTGCGCCTGCTGGGCGGGGTGTGCTTCCTGGGCGGCATGCTGCTGATGGCGTGGAACTTCGTCATGACGGCGCGCGGCCGGCGGCCGTTCGACGCGCCGGTGCCGGCGCCGGTCCCGGTGTCCGCGGCGGCCCAGCCGCGGCTGGCCTGAGGAGCGCATCGCCATGAAATCGAAGCGCGCTCCCTTCTTCAGCCACGAGACGCTGGAAAAGAACGTGGGCTGGCTGATCCTGGCCACCATCGCGGTGGTCAGCATCGCGGGACTGGTGCAGATCGTGCCCCTGTTCTTCCAGCACTCCACCACTACCCCCGTCCAGGGCGTGGAGCCCTATACCGCCCTGCGCCTGGCCGGCCGGGACGTCTACATCCGCGAAGGCTGCGTGGGCTGCCATTCGCAGCAGGTCCGCACGCTGGCGGCCGAGGTGCAGCGCTACGGCCATTACTCCGAGGCGGGCGAAGGCGTGTACGACCGGCCCTTCCTCTGGGGCTCCAAGCGCACCGGGCCCGACCTGGCGCGCGTGGGCGGCCGCTACAGCGACGACTGGCACCGCGTCCACCTGAACAATCCGCGCGACGTCGTGCCCGAGTCCAACATGCCGGCCTATCCATGGCTGCGCCAGACGCCGGTCGCGAGCGACCAGGTCGAGGCGGGCATGCGCGCGCTGCGCACGCTGGGCGTGCCCTATACCGACGAACAGATCGCGGCGGCGGCCGGTGAGCTGGCCGGCAAGACCGAAGAGGATGCCCTGGTGGCCTACCTCCAGGGCCTGGGGCTGGCGATGAAGAAGCAGGGGCGATGATGGACATGATCGCTTGGATGACATCGATCGCGACGGCGCTGGCGCTGTCGACCTTCCTGGCCATCGTGGCGTGGGCGTGGTCGCGCGCCCGCGTCGAGGCCAACCGCGAATCGGCCATGCTGCCGTTCGCGCTCCCCGACGAAAGCGCCGTCGCGGCGCAAGGCAAGGATGCCGGGCAATGAGCGATTTCACTACCGACTTCTGGGGCTATTACATCGGCGCGATCGCGCTGGCGGGCATCGTCTGGTGCGTCTGGCTGCTGTTCTCGCAGCGGGCCTTCCTGAAATCCTCCAAGGCCGCCCCAGGCGGCCAGGTCGACGATACCGGCCATGTCTGGGACGGCGATCTGCGCGAGCTGAACAATCCGCTGCCGCGCTGGTGGATGTGGATGTATCTGCTGTCCTGTGTCTTCGCGCTGGGCTACCTGGTCCTGTATCCCGGCCTGGGCAAGGTCCAGGGCTGGCTGGGCTGGTCCAGCACGGGCGCGCTGGCCGCGCAGCAGGACCAGTTGCGCGAACAGGTCCAGCCGTTGTACGCGCGCTTCGAGGACATGGAGATCCCGGCCATCGCCGACGATGCCCAGGCGCGGGAGATCGGGCAGCGGCTGTTCCTGAACAACTGCGCGCAGTGCCATGGGTCGGATGCGCGCGGCAGCAAGGGCTTTCCCAATCTGGCCGACGGCGACTGGCTGTACGGTTCTTCGCCCGACATCATCCGCGAATCCATCGCGAAGGGGCGGCACGGCATCATGCCCCCGTTCGGCGAACAACTGGACTCGCGCGCGGTGGGCGACGTGACCCAGTACGTGCGCTCGCTGTCGGGCCTGGCCGCCGACCCCATCAAGGCCGCTCGCGGCCGGGCCGATTTCCGCGCGAACTGCGCGGCCTGCCACGGCGTCGAGGGCAAGGGCAACCCGCTGCTGGGCGCGCCCAACCTGACCGACAAGGTCTGGCTGTACGGCAGCTCGGCCGCCGTCATCGCCGAGACCATCACCAAGGGCCGCAACAACCAGATGCCGGCACACGAGGACGTGTTCACGCCGCAGCAGATCCGCTTGCTGACCGCCTACGTCTGGGGCCTGACCCGGCCCGCCGAAGAGGCGAAATGAGTTCCCCGCGCGAGCGCGCCTGCCCGGCCGCCGGCGGCGACGAGGAAGGTTCGGAGCAGGCGCTGTACGAGGTCCGGCGCAAGATCTATCCGCGTTCGGTCAGCGGCGTCTTCGCGCACTGGCGCGTGGCGCTGGTGTTCCTGACGCAGGCGGTGTTCTACGGCCTGCCGTGGCTGACCTGGAACGGCAGGCAGGCCGTGCTGTTCGACCTGGGCGCGCGCAAGTTCTACCTGTTCGGGATGGTGTTGTGGCCGCAGGACATCATCTACCTGACGCTGCTGCTGATCCTGAGCGCGCTGGCGCTGTTCCTGTTCACCGCGGTGGCGGGCCGGCTGTTCTGCGGCTATGCGTGCCCGCAGACGGTCTACACCGAGATCTTCATGTGGATCGAGCGCCTGACCGAAGGCGACCGGTTCGCGCGCATCCGGCTGGACGCGGCGCCGTGGTCCTGGCGCAAGCTCGGGCGCAAGGGCGCCAAGCACGCGTTGTGGCTGGCGGTGGCGACCTGGACCGGGTTCACCTTCATCGGCTATTTCAGCCCCATCCGCGAGCTGGCGGGCCTGGCGTGGCAGGGTGCACTGGGCCCCTGGCAATGGTTCTGGCTGGTGTTCTACAGCTTCGCCACCTGGGGCAACGCAGGCTTCATGCGAGAACAGGTCTGCAAATACATGTGCCCCTACGCGCGGTTCCAGAGCGTGATGGTGGACTCCGACACCTACGTGGTCACCTACGACTCGGTGCGGGGCGACCCGCGGGGCAGCCGGTCGCGCAGGATAGATCCACGCGAGGCGGGCCTGGGCGATTGCGTCAATTGCAGCATCTGCGTGCAGGTGTGCCCAACCGGCATCGACATCCGCGATGGCCTGCAATACGAGTGCATAGGCTGCGGCGCCTGTATCGACGCCTGCGACCAGGTCATGGACAAGATGCAGTATCCGCGCGGCCTGATCCGCTATGCGTCCGAACGCGCCATCGAGCTGCGGCTGGATGCCAGACAGGCGCGGCGCCGCGTGCTGCGCCCGCGCGTGCTGGTGTACGGCGCGATCTGGCTGGCGCTGGCGGCGGTGTTCGTCGGCCTCCTGGCGGCGCGGCAGCCGCTGCGCGTGGACGTGATACGCGACCGTTCGGTGCTGGCGCGCGAGGTCGAGGGCGGCATGATCGAGAACGTCTACCAGCTGCAGCTCATGAACGCGACCGAGCGCGCCATGCGCGTGCGGCTGGACGTGCAGGGCCTGCCGCAACTGCGCGTGCAGGGGGCCGACGGCGGCACCGACATTGAACTGGCGCCGGCCTCGAACCGCCTGTGGCCGGTGCGGGTGTCGCTGCCCGTGGACGGGGCGCGATCGGGCACGCACCGGATCGAGTTCATCGTGCGCGACGGCCGCGATGCGGACGGGCTGCGCGAGACGTCGAGTTTCATCGTTCCTTGAATGGACAAAGCGAGGTGCGGGATGCAGGAACAGAAAGATGCCGGACCCTGGTGGATGGAACCCTGGCCCTGGCTGTTGATGGCGGGGCCGGCCGTGGCGATGCTGGGCTGCATCGTGACCATCGTGCTGGCGGTCGCGCATGACGATCCCCCGGTCGTCGATAAGGTGGTCAAGCGCGGGCTGGTGGTGGAGCGCGCGCCATGAAATGGCGGCGCGTCGGCATGTGGGTGCTGTGGCCGGCCTTCCTGGCCAGCGCCGGCGCCGCGCTGGTCGTCTTCACCCTGCTCGATCCGCGCGGCCTGACCATCGTCGGGCGCCCGGTCGAGATGTCGCGCCAGGCGTTCTATACCGCGGCCTTCTTCCTTCTGTGGGCGATCGCCGGGGTATCCAGCGCCATCACGCTGTACCTGGCGGGTGGCGGCGCGGGTCCGGACGGCAACGACGTGGACGACCTGCCATGACGCGGATCGGCCGTGGGGGCGTGGCGTGAGCGGCTGGCCGGCGCTGGCCAGCGTGCTCCTGCTCGGCCTGCTGGGCGGCGTGCACTGCGCCGCCATGTGCGGCGGACTGGTGATGGCGGTCGAGCACCGGCACGGCGAACGCCTGGCGGTGCTGCGGCGCGCGGCGCCGTGGCGGCTGGGATTGGAGGCCCTGGTCATGCATGCCGGGCGCATCGCCTCGTATGCGCTGCTGGGCGCGGTGGCGGGTGGCCTGGGGGGCAACATCTGGAGCCGGGACTGGCTGCCGCTTCAGCGCGGCGCGCTGGCCTTCGGGGCGGCGCTGCTGTGCGTCTACGGCCTGGCCCTGGTGGCGCGCGCGGCCTGGCCCCGCGCGGCGGCGGGCGGCCCGGCGGCCGGTGCGTGGCGGGCCGCGCTGGTGCGCGGCTGGACCGGCACGGCGGCGGCCATCGCCCGCTCGCCCGCCGGCCGCTACGTGCGTGCGGGCATCGCCGGCCGGCCGCTGCTGGAACGTTTCCTGACCGGCCTTGCCTGGGGCTGGATGCCCTGCGGCATGTCGCTGGGCGTGCTGGCGGTGGCGCTGGTGGCGGGCAGCGCCGCGGCCGGCGCGCTGACGATGGCGGCCTTCGGCCTGGGCACGCTGCCCAACCTGGTCGCGCTGTCCGGCGCCGCCGGCTGGCTGCGCCGCCGCGCGCGGCGGCCGGCCTGGCGCGTCGCCGGCGGCGTGGTGGTGGCGGCCTTCGGCGCGGTGGGACTGGTGCGCGCCGCCACCCTGCCTTCGGCGCTGCTGGAACAGGGTTTCTGCATCGCCTGGTAGCGCGGGCCGCGCGCCGGTATCATTCCCGGGGCTGCCCCGTGGCCGGCATGTAGGTCGGCACCGGGATGCGGCGCCGCTCGCCCGTCAGGCAGTAGTTCGGCCCGCCCAGCCTGCCCACCGGGGCGAAGCGCCCGACGTCCACGCGCAGCGCCTGTTCGTCCAGCAGGTCGTCGCGGAAGTTCATCGCCAGGATCTCGCCGAAGACGATGGCCCGCTGGGTCGAGATGTCCAGGATACGGAACAGCCGGCATTCCCACGAGATCGGCGCCTCGGCGATGCGCGGCACCCGCACGGCGGTACAGGGCGCCAGCGTGAAGCCCACCGCCTCGGCCTCCGAGACGTGCGCGGGAAAATCGCTGCCGCACTGCACCGCCTGGTCGACGATGGACTCGTCCACCATGTTCACCACGAACTCCTCGTGCTCGCGGATGTTGCGCAGCGTGTCCTTGGCCTCGCCCGGCCGGTGGCTTTCCTGCCCGTAGGCGACCACGGCGATGGCGAACAGCGGCGGATCCTCGCCCATGTAGTTGAACGCGCTGAACGGCGCGGCGTTGCACAGGCCGTCCGCATCCAGGCTGGTGACCAGCGCGATGGGGCGGGGCCCGACGCTGCCGGTGATCAGCCAGTAGCGCTGCATCTCGCTCAGTCCGGCCATCGATACGTGTTTCATGCGATTGCTCCAGGTGCCATGTGCGAAGCGCGGGGTCAGAGACCCACGTAGCGTTGCCAGATGGCCGGATCGGCATCGAGTTCCGCCGAACTGCCTTCCCACGCCACGCGTCCGCGTTCGATGATAGTGTGCCGGTCCGCGATGCCGATCAGGCGCTCGACATATTTGTCGATCACCAGCAGCGTCTGCCCGGCGCGCCGCAGCGCGGCCAGGCAGTCCCAGATTTCCTGTCGGATCAGCGGCGCCAGGCCCTCGGTGGCCTCGTCCAGGATCAGCAGGTGCGGGTTGGTCATCAGGGCGCGGCCGATGGCCAGCATCTGCTGCTCGCCGCCCGACAACTGGTTGCCCATGTTCCGCTCGCGTTCCCGCAGGCGGGGGAACAGGGCGTAGATGCGCTCCAGCGTCCAGGGCTCGGCCTGGCGGCTGCGGTTGGCGGCGAAGGCCGTCAGATTCTCGCGCACGCTCAGGTTGGGGAATATCTGCCGGCCCTCGGGAACGACCGCGATGCCCAGGCGGCCGATGCGGTGCGGCGACAGGCGGTCGATGCGCTGGCCCAGAAAGCGCACCTCGCCGCCGCGCGACGGCGTCAGGCCCAGCAGCGTCCGTACCGTGGTGGTCTTGCCCATGCCGTTGCGGCCCAGCAGGGTGCGCATCGCGCCCGCCCCGATGTCCAGCGAGACGTCGAACAGGACCTGGCTGCTGCCGTAGGCGGCCTGCAAGCCCTTCACTTCCAGTACCGGTTCCATGGCGCTTCTCCATTTTCCATGCGGTTCGTCATGCCGCTCATACGATGGCCTCGTCGCCCAGGTAGGCCCGGCACACGTCGGCGTTGCGGCGGATCGCCTCGGGCGATCCGGTGGCGATCACGCGTCCGTAGACCAGGACCGAGAGGCGGTCGGCCAGGCGGAACACGGCGTGCATGTCATGCTCGACCAGCAGCATGGTGACCTCGCCGCGCAGGCCCAGCAGCAGTTCCACCATCGCCTCGGATTCCTCGGGCCCCATGCCGGCCATGGGTTCGTCCAGCAGCAGCAGGCTGGGGGACGTGGCCAGCGCCAGGGCCACCTCCAGCTTGCGCTGCTCGCCATGGGACAGGCTGTGGGTCGGGGCGTCCACGCGGGCGGCCAGGCCGACCCGGTCCAGCGCGTGCCGGGCCTGCGCATACACGTCCGCCGCGCGCCGCACCGGGCGCCAGCAGCCGGCGGCCCCGCCCGTGCGGGCCTGCACCGCCAGCGCCACGTTGTCCAGGACGCTGAAGGCCTTGAACACGCTGGTGATCTGGTACGAGCGCGCCAGCCCCAGGCGCACGCGCCGGTGCATGGGCAGCTGGGTGATGTCGGCGCCGTCCATCGAGATCCGGCCCGCGTCCGGCCGCAGCGCGCCCGAGATCTGGTGGATCAGCGTGGTCTTGCCCGCGCCGTTGGGGCCGATCAGGGCGTGCATCTCGCCGGTCCTGACCTCGAAACTGGCCTGGTCGGTGGCGGTCAGCCCGCCGAACCGCTTGACCAGTCCGGAGACTTGCAGCTTGCAGGAATCAGCCATGGCGCCACCTCGCGGCCAGGCTCAAGGCGCCGTTGCGGGCGTACAGCACGGCGGCCAGCAGCAGGATGCCCAGCGGCAACTGCCAGTACAGCGTCAGGCCCGACAGGTATTCTTCCGCCACCAGCAGCAGCGCGGCGCCCACGACGCCGCCGTACAGATAGCCCACCCCGCCCAGGATGACCATGATCATCAGCGAGCCCGACTGGGTCCAGTACATCAGGCCGGGGCTGACCATGCCGGCCTGGTTCGCGATCAGCGCGCCCGCCAGGCCGGCCGCGCCGCCGGCGATGACGAAGGCCGCGAGCTTGATGCGGAACACCGGATAGCCGATGGCCTCCATGCGTGTCTCGTTCTCGCGGATGGCCTGCAACGCGCGGCCGAAGCGGGCGTTGACCAGGCGCTGCATCAACCACATGGCCACGGCCAGGATGGCCAGCACGACGTAATAGAAGGTCAGGTCGGACGAGGCGTCCAGGCCGAACGGCAGAACCGAACGGGTCGGCAGGGGCATGCCGTCGTCGCCGCCGTAGGCGTTCAGCGACACGAACACGTAGTACAGCATCTGCGCGAACGCCAGGGTGATCATGATGAAGTACACCCCGCGCGTGCGCAGGCTGACCACGCCGATCAGCCAGGCCGCCAGCGCGGCCGCCGCCGTCGCCGCCGGCCAGGCGATCCAGGCCGCGTCCACGCCGGCATCCATCAGGATGGCCACCGTGTAGGCGCCTATGCCCAGGAAGGCCGCGTGGCCGAAACAGACCATGCCGCCGAAGCCCATGACGAGGTTCAGGCTGGTCGCCGCCAGCGCGAAGATCATGATGCGCGCGGCCAGGTCGACGTAGAAGCCCTGGCCCAGCCAGTCCGCGCCCAGCGGAAAGGCCACGGCCAGCGCCAGCAGGATGGCGCCGGTCCGCCGGCCCAGGATTTGGTCCAGTGGTGCCATGGTTACCCCCGTGCAGGAAACAGGCCCTGCGGTTTCCAGAACAGCACGGCCGCCATCAGGACATAGATCAGGATCGACGCCAGCGTCGGCCCCAGGTTCGAGGCGACGGCGGGCGAGAACACCGTGCCCAGCGCGTCGGGCACCAGCGTGCGGCCGACGGTATCGACCATGCCCACCATCAGCGAGCCGGCCAGCGCGCCGCGGATCGAGCCTATGCCGCCGATGACGACCACCACGAAGGCCAGGATCAGGATGCTCTCGCCCATCCCGACCTGCACCGACAGCAGCGGACCGAGCAGCGCGCCGGCCACGGCGCACAGCAGCGCGCCCAGTCCGAACACCAGCGTGAACAGGCGCCTGATGTCTACGCCCATGACGGTCGCCATCTCGCGGTTCGAGGCGCCCGCGCGCACCCACATGCCGACGCGCGTGCGCGCCACCACCAGGTACAGCAGCAGGGCCACCGCCAGGCCCACGCCTATCACCAGCAGGCGATAGGACGGGTACTGGATGCCGGCACCCAGGTCGACCGGTCCCGAGAACAGTTCGGGCAGCGCCAGGCGGCGCGGCTGCGGGCCCCAGATCATGCGCACGACTTCGTTGCCGATCAGGATCAGCGCGAACGGCGCCAGCACCTGCGACAGGTGGTCGCGCTGGTACAGCGTGCGCAGCACGGTCGTCTCCAGCAGCATGCCGATGGCCGCCGTCGCCAGCAGCGCGACCAGCATCGCCAGCAGGAACGAACCGGTGGGCTCGACCAGCGCCGCGGTCAGGTAGGCGCCGAACATGTACAGCGAACCATGGGCCAGGTTGATCATGTCCATGATGCCGAACACCAGCGTCAGCCCGGCGGCCAGCAGGAACAGCATCAGGCCGAACTGGACGCCGTTCAGCGCGGACTCGATGACCGTGCTCATGAGCCGCCTCGCCTTGCCTTCGCGGCCAGCGCCGCCCCCAGTTGGCGGGCGAGCTGGCGCGAGGTCTCGTTCAGCAGGTTGCCGCCGGCGTCGAAGGCGTGCTGGGCCTGCGGCAGCAGCACTTCGTCGGGCAGCACGATCGCGCCCATCTTGTTGAAGATGCCGCGCGCGTGGGTGACCGAGCGTATGCCGCCGAAGGGGCTCATCGAGGCCGCCAGCAGCGCCACCGTCTTGCCCCGGTAGGGCAGCAGGCCGTCCTCGCCGTTGATCGGGCGCGAGCACCAGTCCAGCGCGTTCTTGAGCAGGGCCGTGACCGATCCGTTGTACTCGGGGGTGGCCACCAGCAGGCCGTCGTGGCCGGCGATGAGGCTGCGCAGGACCAGCGCGTTGTCGGGTACGCCGGACTGCATCTCGTCGTCGCCGTCGTAGATCGGCATGGGGTAGTCGCGCAGGTCGATCTGCATGACCTCGGCGCCGGCCGCACGGGCGCCGTCGGCCGCCACCGCCAGCAGCAGCTTGTTCAGCGACGCGCCGCGCGAGCTGCCGGCGAAAGCGAGTATCTTGGGAGTTGCCATGGTGGAATCCTCGTGATCCGGTCAGGGGTTCTTCATCTTGCAGGCGCCGGCATAGCTGTCGGTATGCGCGGTCATGATCTTGCCGATCGTCTTGTTGGTGACGCGGCCGGACTCGTCCTTCTGCACCACGCGCAAATAGAAGTCGTTGATCGGGAACTGGTTGGTGTTGAACTTGAAGGGGCCTCGCACGGACTCAAAGCGCGCCGCGGCGATGGCGTCGTGCAGCGCGCGCTTGTCCTCGATCTTCCCCTTCACGTCGGCCACCGCGCGGTCCAGCAGGCGCACCACGTCATAGCCCTGGAAGGCGTACATCGACGGCAGCCGGCCGTAGCGCTGCTGGAAGCGCGCGACGAAGTTGCGGTTGGCGGCATTGTCCAGGTCCCATGCCCAGTGCGACGAATTCTGCAGTCCCACCATCGCGTCGCCCAATGCCTGGATGGTGTCCTCGTCGGCGGAATAGCCCGGCACGAAGTACGGCACCTCGCGCGCCAGTCCCGCGGCCTGGAACTGCTTGATGAAGTTGATGCCCATGCCGCCCGGCAGGAAGAAGAACAGCGCATCGGGTTTCTGGGCGCGGATCCTGGCGATCTCGGAGGCGAAGTCCAGTTCGCCCAGCTTGACGTAGATCTCGTCGGCCACGGTGCCCTTGAAGGTGCGCTTGAAGCCTTCCAGGTTTTCCTTGCCGCCCGTGTAGTTGGGCGCCATGATGACCACGCGCTGGTAGCCCTTGTCGCTCATGTGGCGGCCCATGGCCTCGCTCTGCCCGTCGTTCTGCCAGGCCAGCCCGAAGAAGTACGGGTTGCACTGCGCGCCGGCCAGCGAGGCCGGGCCCGCCGCGGCGCTGATGTAGAACGTCCGGGCCGCGAAGGTGGGGGCGCCCACCGCCATCATCACGTTCGAATACACCACGCCGGTCATGAAGTCGACCTTGTCGCGCTTGATGAACTTGTCGGCCAGCTGTTTGCCGATGCCGGGATTGGCCTGGTCGTCGCCCTCGACCACCTCGACGGGCAGGCCGCCCATCCGGTTGCCGGTCTCGTCCAGGCCGAGCCGGAACCCGTCCCGGATTTCCGTTCCCAGCGCCGCCAGCGGCCCCGACAGCGTGCTGATGAAACCTATCTTCACCTTGTCCGCGGCGTGGGCGGACATTCCCAACAGCATTGCGAGCGGCAATGCGAGCCATTTGACGTGCATGATGGATACCCCTGGATGTGGAACGTTGAGATGGGAACCGGGGTGCTGCGAGAAAGGCGCCGTTCAGGCCGTCGACGGCGGGTTCCTGTATTCGATCTGGCCGCCGGGCAGGAAGAACAGCATGGTGACCATGCCGCCCGTGACGGTCGGGAAGTGCGAGCTGTCGGGCGGAAAGACCTTCCAGCCCGCGCCTGCGCCGCAGAAGCGGCCGGTCTCGTCCACGGGGCCGATCATGTTGATCTCGCCCAGCGGGTGCCGGTGGTAGTGGCCCGGCACGTTGCGCAGGCAGCCGCTTTCCACCGTGAATCCATCCGTGTCGGGCGAGGCATGCGCGATCCGCCCTCGCCGGTAGTCCGGACCGTCTATCTCCGCATAGCAGGACCAGCCTTCGCCTATGCCGCGGCGCAGCAGCGCCAGCAGGCGGGCATAGCCTTCGGTGTGCGCGCCGTAGCGCTCGTTCAAGGCCGCTTCCAGCTCGGGGCCGAGCGGGCGGCCGCCGATGAAGTCCAGCAGTTCCCTGACCGCCTGCATCATCTCGGCCTTGCTGGGGCCGGTGGGTAATTCCGATTGCGTGTTCATCGATGCTACCTGTACGTGTGGGTCCACCTTCATGTCGAGCGAATGCTAGGCACTATCGACCCGCGGCACTAGGAGCGCCGACCGTATAATCGTTCGTAGAAAAAGTATGGAAGCGCGGCCCGCCGCAGGCGTATCCTGGAAAGCTCGCCATGGACCTGATTTCCTCGCTCCTCGCTTTCCTGCGCGTCGCGGAAACCGGCTCGTTCTCGGTGGTCGCCAACGAACGCGGCGTCACCCAGCCCGCCGTTTCCCGGCAGGTGCGCGCGCTGGAAGAACACGTCGGCATGCGGCTGGTCCAGCGCAGCACGACCGGCGTGGTGCTGACCGAGGAAGGGCGCAACCTGCTGCCCGCCGCCCGCAGCCTGGTCGAGGCCGCCGAGAGCCTGAGCGTGTCCGCCAGTCCGGACCAGGCCCGGCCCACCGGCAAGGTCCGGCTCAGCCTGCCCGCGCCGCTGGCCCTGCACATCTGCAACCACGCGCGCGGCCTGCTCGACAGCCATCCCAACCTGAGCCTGGACATGGTGGTGCGCGACAGCACCAGCAACCTGATCGAGGATGGCCTGGATCTCGAAGTGCGCCTGGGACCCATCGACGACAGTTCGCTGATTTCGCGGCGGGTGGGCATGACCTCGGCCTTCCTGGTGGCCGCGCCGTCCTACCTGGCCGGCCGGCCCGCGCTACGGTCTCCCCAGGACCTGCGCCATCACGAATGCGTGGTCTACAGCCGCTGGGGCAAGGACGATACCTGGTGGTTCGAGGCGGCCGAGGGGCAGTTCTCGGTGAACGTGCCGTGTCGCCTGCGCGCGAACAATGCCTCGGCCGTGCACCAGGCCGTGCTGGGCGGCAACGGCATCGCCATCCTGTCGCACCTGATGGTGGCGGACGACCTGCACTCGGGGCGGCTGGTCTCGTTGCTGCCGGAGTTTCCGCCCGCGCGCCTGCCGCTCTACATCGTCTATCCGTCGCGCCGCAACCTGCCGCTGCGCACGCGCGTCGTCATCGAGTTCATCGCCGAACTGCTCAGGGCCGATCCGGCCATGCGCGACAGGACGCCATGGCCGGGGCCGGCCGGCGGTCTGCCGCCAGCGGGGAACGGGCAGGGCGCCGTCGGCGCCGCGCTGACGTCGGTGGAGGCGGCCGGCCGGGGCGCCGACCGCTGTTAGGGCCTGTGCGGGCCTCCTTTCAGCGGGAGCAGGCCCTAGGCTTCAGGCCCGCGTATCCACCAGCGAGCCGGCGGCGCCGGAGCCGGACCGCTCGAGTTCCTTGGCCAGCTCGGACATCGCCGTCTGCAGCGCGCCGGCCAGGCTGTTGATGCGTGACTGCGCGGAGGCCATGGCCCGAGCCTTGGCTTCGGCCGACATCGAACTGGCGCGCACGCGCTCCATTTCCGCCTGGGCCTGCGCCAGTTGCTTCTGCAGCTCCTTGATGCGCTTCTTCAGCGCCTTCACCGCGAAGGAATCGCTGCTGTCGCCGCTGTCCGCCTCGGCGGCCTTGGCCTTGGCCTTCGCCTTTTCGCCGGCCGGCGCGCCCAGGCCCCGCAGGACGGCCGAGGCATCGGCCGCAGGGGCGTTCGCCTGACCATTCATGTCGCCCGACAGCCGCAGGTGCGAGATCGACAGCGAAGCGGAAATGGGCGTTACGGGCGGCATGGCATCGGGTTCGGATGGAGCATGGCCGGATTAACGGCCCCGCCACCCGGGACTTGAGGCAAACACCGCATCAGACGTGCATGCCGCCGTCGGCCATGAAGACGCTGCCGGTGGAAAAGCTGCCTTGCGGCGAAGCCAGGAACAGCACCGTCTGCGCGATTTCCTCGACACGCGCGTGGCGGCCCAGCGGAATGGCCTCGTCCAGCATCCGGGTGGCGTCCAGGCCCAGCACCTCGCCCAGCCGGCGTTCGATGTCCGCCTGGAAGTCGTTGGCGATGGGGCCGGGAGCGACGACGTTGACGCGTATGCCGCGGCCGGCGGCTTCCTTGGCGGCCACGCGCATCAGGCCGATCAGCGCGTGCTTGGAGGTGGCGTAGGCGCACACGCCGGGGTCGGCCGTCACGCCCATGACGCTGGAGACGATGACGATGCTGCCGCCGTCGGCCATGCGGGGCAGGGCATGCTTGCAAGCCAGAAAGGTGCCCTTGACGTTGACGGCCATGACCGCGTCGAACACGTCGTCGGGGTAGTCGGCGATGGGCCGGATGGCGCCGTTGATGCCGGCATTGCAGACCAGCACGTCTAGCCGCCCCCAGCGCCGCAGCGCGTCGTCGACGTAGGCGCGGGCCTGCCCCGGGTCGGTGACGTCGCCGGCGAAGGTCGCCACCCGATCGCCGTGGCCGGCCGCCTGGGCGCGGGCGGCTTCCAGCGCGTCGGCGTGCAGGTCCACCAGCAGGACGCGCGCACCCTGTTCCAGCATGGCCAGCGCGCTGTGCAGCCCGAGGCTGCCGGCACCGCCGGTGACGATGCAGACCTGGTCTTTCATGTTCATGAGTCGTGTCCGGTGAAAAGGAGGAAGGCGTTCAGGGCAGCGGGCCCCACCGGCGGCCCGTTGCGCGCGGGCAGGCGGCCAGCAGCCGCTTGGGGATGCGGCCGTGGACGCCCTTGACGCCGTCGACCAGCTGGGTGATTTCGAAATCCACGGCCAGGCTGGCCAGCGCGTAGGCATCGGCATCGGACAGTTCCCCGAAATGCCGCAGTACCGCCACCGCCTGTAAGACAGCCAGCTCGGCGGCGGCGTCCAGGTCTTCGTCCAGCCCCATGACGATGTAGTGCTCGTCGGTCTCGGCCATGGGCCAGCGCAGGCCGCGGGCCTTGTGCAGCGCGAAGCGGAAGACGCCGGTCATCGAGGTCTCGAGCCCGGTCAGGTTGACCTCGCCGTGGCCCTGCGCCGCGTGTCCGTCTCCGACGAAGAAATCCGCGCCCGCGACCTGCACGGGCAGGTACAGAACGGCCCCCGGCCGCAGATCCTTCAGGTCCAGATTGCCGCCGAAGGGACCGGGTGGGATCGAGGACACCTTGCGGGTGGGCGCCACGCCCATGGTGCCCATGAACGGTGCCAGCGGGATGGTGATGCGTTCGTCGAAGCGGGCGACGCCGCCCGCCACGTCATGGCGCATCAGCTTGAGCCGCGGTTCCTTCAGGAGTCCCGGCAGCGCGCCCGCGCCGGGGCGGGCGAAGTTGACGCCGTACGCGGGCTCGCGCGGCGCCACGGCCAGGATCTCCACCGCCAGCACGTCGCCAGGCTCGGCGCCTTCCACGCTGACCGGGCCGGTCAGGATGTGCGGGCCGACGTCCTTGGGCACGGTGCGCATGATCTCCAGCATCTCGGCCACCGGTCCTTCCAGGGGCAGGCCATGATGGGTGAAGAAGGCCAGCGCCTCGTCGGGCGGCAGCGGCACGCCCACGGCGTTCACCGTGTCGATGCGTACCGTGTCGCCCGGACGTATGCGCAGCGCGGGCGGCACGTCCGGCCCCAGGAAGCCCCACACCACCGTGCCGGGACCGCAGCGCAGCACATGATCGGCCACCATGTTCCCGGCCGTCATTTCCATTCGGGCTTGGGAAAGACGGCGGGCTTGACGCCGATGGCGGTCTTGGGCGAGATGGGCTGGAACACGCCGCCTTGCCATTGCCCCACGCTGGACGCCTCGGCCCACAGGCGGTTGGTCAGCTTGACGGGGCCCAGCACGGTCTCGAAGCTGCCGGTGCGGATCTGCTCGGACACGGCCTTGCGGTCGATGGAGCCCGCGCGCGTGATGGCCTGCTGCAGGATCTGCAGGGTGGCGTAGGTGACGGCGCTGCCGTTGTAGTCCGCCTCCTGCTTGAACATGGCGAGGTGCCGCTCGCGGTAGTCGCGGGTGACGGGCAGTTCGGCGCTGACGCCGCCCAGGCCCATGACGCCGTCGGCATTGGCGCCGAAGCGGTTCTTGAACATCGGGAACACCGTGCCGATCGCGGTGTAGAACACCTTGGGGTTGAAGCCCACGACCTTGGCCTGGTCGTTCAGCGCCATGGTGTCGGGTGGATAGCTGAAGGCCAGGAAGGCCTCCGGCTCGCGTCGGCGCACCTCGTTCAGGATGGTCTGCAACTCCTGCGAACCCAGGGGGTAGCTCTGGTCGTAGACGATGTCGAACTTCGCCTTCTTCAGGCCCTCGCGCGCGGCCTTGGACAGCTCCAGGCCGAACTGGTCGGCCACGTTGACGATGGCGACCTTGCCCTTGATCTTGCCTTCCTCGCGCAGCCGCGTCAGCACGTCCACCACGCCGTTGGCGTAGTCCGTGGAGGTAAGCGTGAAGAAGAACAGATTGGACCAGCGTTCGCGCAATTGCGGAATATGGTCCGAGATCATCGTGGTGGCGAGGTGGGGGTAGTTGTGCTTGTGCAGGATGGGAGCCACCGCCAGGTTCATGGCCGTGCCCCAGGGCGGCAGGATGAAGTCGACCTTGTCCTGGTTGATGAGCCGTTCCACCGCGCGCACGGCCTCTTCGGAATTGCTGCGGTCGTCGTACTCGAAGAACCTGACCGGCACGCGCTTGCCGCCGATCTCGATGCCGCCGGCCTGCTGCACGTCAGCCGCCCACATCTGGTAGTTGGGCAGCACCGTGGTGCTGGCCCCGCCGGCGTAGGCGCCGGTCTTGGAAATGGCGTAGCCGATGCGGATCTCGGCCGGGGCCTTGGACTGGCCCAGTGCCGGCGCCGCCAGCGCGGTGGCGGCCGCCGCCGCGAGCAAGGTCGCGAATTGCCTGCGTTGCATGTGTCGTCTCCTGGTTGTCGTTATCGGGCCCCGCAGGGCCTGTTTCAGCGGAACAAGGTATCCACGTAGGCGGCGCCCAGCCCGATCTTCTCGTAGTGCGCGCGGCACATCGCGATGTAGTCGTGCACGTCGAAATGGCCGGTGGACTGGCCCTTCTCGTCCAGCCAGATCAGCGGCCCCTTCACGATGAAGAAGACCTTCATCGGCTGCTCGTGCTCGAAGGCCACCAGCGTGTGGCCTTCGCCCGGCGTCTCGTAGACGAAGTCGCCCGCGGTGGCGATCCAGTCGTGCTCCAGGTACCCCCACTTGCCCGAGATCGTGTAGGCGAACACCTCGTGCGGATGGTAGTGGCGGTTGACCAGCCCGGCGGCATCGGCGCGCAGGATGTCGCACCAGCGGTTCTCGGAAGGCGAGATCCACAGCGGCCGCGAGGCCACCGTGTCGGTGAAGGGGACATACCACTTCCTGTCGTCGGTGGGCGCGTTGCCGATGTGCACCTCGGGCTTGGCATCGGGCTTGAACACGTCGGCGATGGGTGCGATGTCGCGCCAGAACTCGTTGCCGGCGGTCTTGAGCATGGGGGCCTCCTGGTCTTCGATGGATCGTGTCAATGTAGCGAGCGCGCCGTCCGGCCGCTTGACCCGGCGGGACGGCGAATTTGACTTGGCGCGACATGGCTGCGGCCGCGGGCGCGGTCCGTACCCTAGGGTCAACCCGGGCCGGAGGGCCGGGCGGCCCGTGCTAGCATCGCCATAAGCCGCGGCGCCGCCGCCATGTTGGACGCCATCCGCCCCGTCGCCGGGCGGTCCTCCCACGGGCACGACCATGAGCACGACCCTGTCCCCTCGCGCGCAGGCATCGACCGACCAGGTGCCGTCTTCCCAGCGGCTGGCATTCTGGGAGTCGTACAACGCCTCGCAACTGATCGGCCTGACCTGTTCGACCTACGACCCGCACGGCCTGCGCGCCCAGGGCCGCGTGTTCGACGCGGACGACGTCGCCTTCACCGAGATCCGGGGCAACCAGCACGTCATCGAACGGACGCGCTCGCTGCTCAAGACCCATCCCAAGGATTCGATCTTCGCCTGCATCCTGCTCGAAGGCGACGCCTTCCTGTTCCAGTCGGGCCAGTGCTACACCGTGCGCGCCGGCGACGTCATCGCCTATTCCAACGCGATTCCCTACCTGTACGGCTTTACCGGCGACATGCGCCAGATCATCGTCGAGGTCGAGGCCGACCGCCTGTTCCGGGGCCGGCGCGAGATGCGGCCCGCGGCGCCCATCCAGGTGGACAACCGGCTGCGCACCGGCCGGCTGCTGGCCAATACGCTGCGCACCATGGCGGTGGATTTCGTCGAGCGGCCGCGCGCCGACGCCGTGCCGGGCGTGGCCGACCAGGCCCGGCACCTGCTGCGCGCGGCGGTCGATCCCGGCGCGGCGCGGGAACTGAACGACATGGCCGCATGGCGGCTGCTGCGCGCCGAGGCCTTCATCGCCGAACACCTGAACGATCCCGCGCTGGATGCAGAAAAGGTGGCGCGCGCCCTGGGCCTGTCCGTGCGGCAATTGCACCGCCTGTTCGCGCACCGGGACCGCAGCGTCAGCCAATGGATCTGGGACAAGCGGCTCGAACGCGCGCACCAGGAACTGGCGGACGAGGGCAGCCGCAAGCTGTCCATCGGCGACATCGCCTATCGCTGGGGCTTCGCCAGCCAGGCGCATTTCTCGCGCGCCTTCCGTGGCCGCTACGGCATGACGCCCATGCAGCACCGGCGCGCCGGGCAAGCCTGAACGCCGGGTTCAGCCCGCCACGGGCGACCCCAGCAGCCATAGCAGGAAAGGCGCCAGGATCAGGAACACCACGGTCGAAATCAGTACCGCGCCCGCCGCGGTGTCGCCCATGTCGGTATAGCGGCGCGCGTACATATAGCTGACCACCGCGCACGGCATGCCCATTTGCAAGGCCACGTTGCCGATCATGTCGGCCGGCAGCCCCACCAGCCATGCCGCCGCCGCGCCCGTGGCCAGGCCCGCCACGAGCCGGATGGCGCCGACGATGCCGCCCAGCTTCAGGCCGGCCGCGGGAATCAGCGCCAGGGCGTGGCCCAGCCCCAGCAGCATCAGTGGCACCGTCATGCTGCCCAGCAATTGGGCCGACTCCATGATCCACTGCGGCGGCGTGTAGCTGAAGACCCGGCAGGCCACGGCCAGCACCGAGGCGATCAGGATGGGGCTTTTCCATGCCGCCGGCATGCCGTCCGCGCTGGGCAGCGTGCGCACGCCCACGGTGTGCTGGATGAACGAGCACACGGCGAAGAACGCGATCGAGGTCGACAGTCCGGCGTCGCCGAAAGCCAGGTGCGTGATGGGCAGCCCCAGGTTGCCGGCGTTCGGGAAGGACGTGGTCTGGAGCAGCTTGCGCACCGGCAGCTTGCACAGCTTGAGCGCCAGCGCCGAGACGCCCATGCACAGCCCCAGCGCCAGCACCGTGGCGCCGGCCACCGTGGCCATGATCTCGTTGCTGAGCTGGGTCGTGACCAGGGTGTTGAACACCAGCGCCGGCGTGGTGACGGTAGTGGCCAGCACCGTGACGAACTGGGCGGGGAATGCGTGTCCCAGCTTCCCCCAGGTGGTGCCGACGCCGATGACCACCATGAGCGGGGCCAGCAGGCTGAGGATGGAGAAATAGATGTGGAAGACGCCCATCACGGCTTCCCTTGCGGGCAAGCCGGAAAAGCGGGACGGTGCGTGGACAGCGTGGGAATGATGGCGGCGGAGCCGGCCGGACCGGACGGGGACATGAAAACGGAATCGAGAGCCAGGGCGGCGACCGTACCGCCCGAGCGGCAAGGATAGCGCGAAACGCGATCGTGCTGGCAGTTCGCCATAGGTACTCCCGTGGCCGGATGGATTGCCCGCGCTTTCTGCCGAGCTGGCCAAGCCCCATGCCCACAAGTCTTTAATGAAACTGAGTTGCATAAGATACAAAGTTGCATTAAGGTGCGCGATTCGGGAATCGCATCGTGGGGCAGGGCAGCATGAAAACCGGGGTGGGCGGCTTGGCTGCCTTGATCGCGTCGTCGTTGGCGTACGCGCAGAGTTCCGGGGAGGCGTCGCCTTCCCAGGAGCTGGACACGGTGGTCGTAACGGCCACCCGCAGTGAACAATCGGCCAGCGACGTGGCATCGTCGATGGAGGTGATCGATGCCGGCGCGCTCGATGCGACCGTCGGCACGACCTTCCTGGATCTGGTCAAGAAGAACGCCAGCGTCGACGTCATCCAGTATCCCAATGGCCTGGCGGGGATCGGATTGCGCGGCCTGCGTCCCAATTTCGAGTTCACCATCAACCCGCGCACGCTGGTGCTGGTGGATGGCCGCCCGTCGGGATCGACCAGTTTCACGACGCTCGCGCCGGACAGCATCGAGCGCGTGGAGGTGCTCAAGGGCCCGGCCTCGTCGCTCTACGGCGCGTCGGCCATGGGCGGCGTGGTCAACATCATCACCCGGCACTCGAAGGGACCGCTGAAGGGACGCGCCAGCGTGGGCTACGGTTCGTTCGAGACGTACCGGGGCGAGGTCGCCATCGGCGGCTCGTTGTCCGAGCGCGCCGATTTCGACCTGGCCGCGGGCTATGTGGAGCAGGCCGGAGATTTCCGTACCGGCGCGGGCGACCGCCGGCCCAATAGCGATTCGCGGCGCACTTCCGGGCGGCTGCGCCTGGGGATGGATCTTCATGACATCGTGCGCGTCGATGCGTCCGTGGATGCGGCGGATTTGTCCAACAATGCGCCGGGGCCGCTGAGCTACGACCCGCCCAGCGCCTCGGGCAACGATACCCGCCGCGTCAGCGGGGACCTGCGCCTGCAGATCACGCCCGAGCGCCACCGGATCAGCCTCGTCACCTACGCTTCGCGCGAGGACTACAACTACATCACCGTGCCCGCCGCCGCGCCGCGCTACCGCTCCAGCCGCACGGTGTCCCGCTATAAGGGCCTGCAGGCCCAGGACACCTGGACGCTGGACGAGACGTTCGCGCTGACCTATGGCTTCGATTGGCAGCGGGTCGAGGCCGAGCGCTCGTCGTACTTGTCGTCCGGGGCGCAGACGGCGCCGTACAGCCCCAACGAGCGTCGCGACAGCAAGGGCTTGTTCGCCGAGCTGGCGAGCCATCTGCTGGACGATCGGCTGGTGCTGACGCTGGGCGCGCGCAATGACTGGATCGACGCGAGCACCTTGGCCACGCCCTACAAGACCAGTTTCACGCCGGCCTCGTCGAGCTTCACCAGTTTCAATCCGCGCGGCGGGGTGGTCTACAAGCTGGCGCCGGCATGGCGCGTGCACGCGTCCGCGGGCACGGCATTCGCGCCGCCGCAAGGCAGCGAGCTCGCCGGCGAGAACGAGGAATTCGCCGGCAGCCAGCGGCGGCTGAGCGTGGGCAATCCCGGCCTGAAGCCGGAACGCAGCACCAGCTATGACCTCGGCGTAGGCTACGCCACGCGCGACGTCGATGCCGACCTGACATATTTCGACGCGCGCATCCGCGACCGCATCCGCTCGGTCATCGTCAGCGAGACGCCGGCCGAGCGGATCAGCAGCTACGAGAATGCCGATACCTCCCGCATGCGCGGCCTGGAGGGGCGGCTGGCCTTCGACGCCGGGGTCCTGTTCGGCTTGCCGGCCGGCCGCCTGGGCGTGGCGAGCAGCGTCACCCGGCTGCTACAAGCCGAGGACTTCGATGCCGCCGGCGCCGTCCCGATACGCAACGTCGCCAAGTGGAAGGCCAATGTCTCGCTGACGGTGAGCAACGGCAGCGACCTGTCGGCCACCATGACCGTGCGCCACAACGGCACCCGCTACGACACGGACAACAGCCAGGGCCGCCGCTACACCGGTGGCCGCGGCGGCGTGTTCGCCAATGCGTCGTTCACCGTGGTCGACCTGAGCGCCAGCTGGAAGATGACGCCGCGCGACACCTTGCGCGTGGACATCGCCAACCTGTTCGACCGCGACTACTACGAAAAGGCCGACTACATCATGCCGGGCCGCGCCTTCTACCTGCGCTACACGCGCGCGCTGTGACCGGCCCCGGCAAAAGAGCGACTCTCATGGAACTGAAACTGCTTCTCGAACAGATCTCGAACCTGCTGTTCTATCCGGCGCTCGTGCTGCTGGTGGTCTTGCTGGCATGGATACTGGTCGCGCTCGGCATGTTCGTGCGCGGAGGATGGCAACGGCTGCGGGGCCGGCGCCCGGCGCAGGCGCGCTACCTGGCCATGATCGACGCGGCGGCGCGGGAAGAGGGCGCTGCGCTGGACCTGCGGCTCGAAGCGATCCTGATGCAGGCGGAGAACGCGGCCCAGCGCAGCCTCGATACGGTGCGCTTCGCCGTCCGGGCCGGACCGTCGCTGGGGTTGATGGGCACGCTGATACCCATGGCGGCCGCGCTCAACGGATTGGCCAGGGGCGACCTGCCGGACCTGGCCGGCAACATGGTGGTGGCGTTCTCCAGCACGGTGGTGGGAATCGCGGTGGGCGTAGTGGCCTATGTGATCGCCATGGTGCGCGAAGGCTGGAGCCATGAAGACCTGGATGCGATCCGCCTGCGCGCCGAGCAGGCGCTGCGGGACGGGAGCGATCGATGAGGCGCGGCCTGCGCTTTGCCCGCGCGCGTCGGTCCCGTGCGCGGGCCGACGATCCGCTGGCCGGCGTGGCCAACCTGTTTGATGCCAGCCTGGCCTTCATCGTCGCCATGGCCGTGGCGCTGTTCTCGGTGCTGGGGGCGCAGGATCTGTTCAGCGAGGACGCCTCATGGACGCTGACGCGCACCACGCGCGACGGGCAGCTGGAAGTCGTGCGCAAGGACAAGAAGCAGATCAAGGTCGAGCGCGTCAGCGACCGCGAGTTGTCCGGAGAGGGGCAGCGCCTGGGCGTGGCGTATCAACTGCCCGATGGACAGGTTGTCTACGTGCCGGAGGGAGGCACGCCGTGATCGCGTTCCGCGCTTGGATCGCCTTGCGCCGGCTCGCTCTGTTGCCGCGTGTCCTTGGGCCGTCACGAATCCGGCGAGGGTTGATCGCCATCATGTGCGCCATGTTGGCCGGGACCGCCGGGGCGGCTGTCGGCGCGGCGCCTCCGCTGCCCAGGATCGCCGTGATCTCCATCGAACTGGCGCAGCAGCCGGCGGCCATGCGCGAAGCCGTGGCTCGCCAGCGCGACCGGCTCCGCATCGACCTCTTCGGCCTGGGCGGCGGCTACCTGCCCGGACTGGACGGCGTGGACCTGGACGGCTACGACCTCGTCCTGGTCGAGGGAGTCGGGCCGCGGCTGGCGCAATACCGGGGGCGCCTGGCGCAAGCCGCGCGGCATACGCGGGTGCTGGTGCTCAACGGCACCGAGTGGGTGGAAGGCAACGTGCCCATCGCCGCCGTGCCCGACGCCCCCCGCTACTGGGCCAACGCCACGGCGGAAAACTACGCGCGCCTGTTCGACTATCTGGCCGCCCGGCTGCTGGGCCGGTCCGTGACGCCGCAACCGCCGGTCATCTATCCGGACCAGGCGTTCTACCATCCCCGGCACGCCGGCGTCTTCGACACCCTCGACGGCTATCTTGCCTGGGCGGCGCAGCGCCACCGCGACGCGCCCTCGCGGCCCCGGGTCGGGCTGGTGTTCTACCGCAGCCTCGCCTTGGGCGGCAACACGGCGGTCGTCGATGCGCTCATCGAAGAGGTGGAGCGGCAGGGAGGCCTGCCCGTGCCCATGTGGCGCAGCAACAGCCAGGTGTCGCTGCGGCATCTCGAGGATGCCCGCGGCCGGCCCGCCATCGATGTCCTCGTCCTGTGCGCCAGCCAGATCGACTATGCCGATCATGCGGCGGGCGTGGCCCAGGCGCGCCGGCTGGGCGTGGCCGTGCTCAATTGCACGACGGACTACGCCCGCACACCCGGGCAGTGGCGCGCGGATCCGGGCGGGTTCGCGCCCGATCGCAGCGGGCAGCTGGCAATGAGCGAGGCCAGCGGCATCGTCGAACCCATGATGGTCGGGGCGCGCGAACCCGACGCGCAAGGCATGCCGGCGCACGTGCCGCTGGCCGGACAAGTGGCGTGGCGGGTATCGCGCGCGCTCGCCTGGGCGCGCCTGCACCGGCTGCCGGACGCGGACAAGCGCCTCGTGATCGCCTACCACAGCGAAAGCGGCGATCCGGGCGACGTCGGCAGCGATCCGGACACCTATCTGGACGCCCAGGCCAGCCTGTCGGCCCTGCTGGCGCGGCTGCGCGCCGAGGGCTACGACCTCGGGCCGGGCGAGCTGCCCGGCGCGCACGAACTCGCGCGCCGCATGGCCGAGGACGCTTCCAACGCGAGCGGACCGGGCGCGGCCGCCGAACTGGCTCGGCGCGCGAGGCAGGGCGGACTCGTGCTGATTCCCGAATCGCGCTACCTGGCGTGGTACCGCACGCTGCCCGCGGATCTGCGGGCGCAGACCGAAGCCCGCTGGGGGCCGCCGCCCGGCCGCATCATGGTGCACACGGACGCCCAGGGCCGGCGCCAGCTCGCCATCCCGGTGCTGCGCTTCGGCAAGGTCGTCCTGGCGCCGCATCCGGTATGGGGCTATCTGCAGGACGACGGGGCCCTCGCCTCCAAGGAGGCGCTGCCGCCCCATCACCAGTACATCGCGTTCTACCTGTGGATGGCGCGCGATCTGCGCGCGGATGCCTACCTGCCGTTCTTCACCCAGCTTTCGCTGATGCCGGGCAAGCAGCAGGGGCCGGCCCGCGACGACTGGGTCGGCACGCTGATCGGCGACCTTCCCCACATCCAGCCCACGCCGCTGCAGGCCAACGGCGGCGTGGGCAACAAGCGCCGGGCGATGGCGGTGACCACCGGCTTCATGCCGCCGCTGGTCCAGGGCGGCCTGCCGCCCGGCCTCCAAGCGCTGCGCGACGCGCTCGATGACGCGGCGGATGCGCAGGCCGGGCACGCGCAAGCCAGGCGGCTCGCGCAGCCGCTGGCCCGCGACCTCGGGCTGGACCCGGCGCGGGCGCAATGGCCCGAACTGGAGCGCGCGCTGCGCCGCTACCTGGACGAAGTGGCGCGCGCCGTGATGCCGGCCGGCGGCCACGTGCTGGGCCAGGTCCCGGATGCCGAGACCAAGGCGCGCATGGTCCATGCCATGATCGCCGGCGACACGGAACATCCGCCGGCGCTCGACGTGGTCCGCGCGGCGTTGGGCGGACAGCCGGCCGGCCCGGCGCTTGCCGACGGGATGCGGGCGCGCATCGATGACTATGCCCGGCGCATCGCCCAGGCGCCACGCGAGATGGATGCCGTCGTCGACGCCTTGCGGGGCCGGTACATCGAGCCGGGCCCGATGGCCGACGCCGTGCGCAATCCCGACGCGCTGCCACCGGGCCGCAATCCCTATACGCTGGCCACGCGCCGCCTGCCTACGCGGGATGCATGGGAGACGGGCGTTCGCCTGGCCGACGATCTCGTGGCCACGTATCGGCGCGAGCATGGCCAGCCGCCGCGCAAGGTTGCGTTCGTGCTGTGGTCCGGCGAGTCGGCGCAGAACCAGGGCGCGATCGAGGCGCAGATCCTGCGGCTGCTTGGCGTGCGCCCGGTCTGGAATCCGCGCGGCGAGGTAGTGGACGTGGAGCTCGAGAGCCGTGCCGCGCTGGGCCGGCCACGCGTGGACGTTCTGGTGACGACCTCGGGAACCTACCGCGATCACTTCCGCGACAAGATCGAGCTGATCGCCAGGGCGGTCGCGCTGGCGGCGGGTGCGGACGAACCGGACAACGCCGTGCGGGCCGCCAGCACGAGCGCGATCGCGCTGCTCGCGAGCCAGGGCCTGCCTGAAGAAGAGGCACGCCGCCGGGCGCTGCGGCGGGTCTACTCGACCGCTCCCGGCGCGTATTCCCCATCGACCCAGTTCGCCATCAAGGCGGGCGCCGAATGGACCGACGCCCGTCTTGCCGGGCTCTACGCCGACCGGATGTCGCACGCCTACGGCGGCGGCGCCCAGGGCGAGTCCGACGGCGCCGGCTTCGGCGTACAGCTCGACGGCGTCGATGCCGCGGTGTTCAGCCGCAGCTCCAACGTCTATGGCCTGCTCGATACGTCCATGGCCGCCGCTTATCTGGGGGGGATTGGCATGGCGGTACGCGAACGCACGGGGCGCGCCGTCGCCAACTATGTCGCGGACCTGAAGGACCCCCGCCCCGGGCAGGCACGCATCGACGACCTGGCCCGCAGCTATGGCGCGGAATTGCAGAGCCGCTACTTCAATCCCGCCTGGATCCGCGCCATGCAGGCCAGCGGCTACAACGGCGCCCGCTACATGGCGCAGCTCCCCGAGCATCTTCTGCTGTGGGACGTGACCACGCCCGAACTGGTGACCGACGGCGACTGGCAGGCGGTCAAGGAAATCTATGTGGACGACACGTACCGGCTTGGCCTGCGGGACTACTTCGCGCGGCACAACCCGCATGCGCGCCAGCAACTGATCGGCGCGCTGCTCGACGCCATCGAGCGCGGCAAGTGGGCGGCCGGTGATCAGGTCCGTGCGCAGCTGGAGCAACTGCTGGCGCAGGAAACCGCGGCGCATGGCGCCCATTGCGCACAGGCGGCCTGCCATGCGCGTCAGGAAAGGCTCGCGGTCGGCGCCGCGCCTTCGCCGGCCGGCGCTGCGTCTCCCGGGCCCGGCGGTCAGGCGCAAGCGTCCGGCCGGCGGCAAGTGCGTGGCTTCGCCCTGCAGGAGAAGCGCCCCGCGTCGGCCTCGCCGGATGCGGCATTCCCCCTGACCGCCTGGCTGGCCGCCGGCTGCGCCTTGCTGCTCCTGGGGGCCGGCGCCGCCCGCAAGCCTCGCTGGTAGCCGGGAGATCCCGTTCCCGGATTCTCCGCGAGAGAGACATTCGGTTGCATCGCCGCCGCTTCCACCCCCGGCGCCGCCATTTAGAATCGGATGACCAGCACAGACGCGAAGAGGCCGGCGATGACCGAAAAGCAAGGCTCGGGCGATACCCCCTTGAAACGGGTGATGGGGCCGAAGTTGTTGTTGCTGTTCATAGTTGGGGACATCCTGGGTACCGGCGTCTATGCGCTGACCGGCCAGGTGGCCGGAGAAGTGGGCGGGGCGGCCTGGGCGCCTTTCCTGGCCGCCTTCCTGATCGCCCTGCTTACCGCCTTCTCGTATCTCGAACTCGTCACGAAATATCCCCGTGCGGCGGGCGCGGCGCTGTACGTGCACAAGGCCTTCGGGCTGCACTTCCTGACCTTCATCATCTGCTTCACCGTCATGTGCTCGGGCCTGACCTCGGCCTCGACCGCCTCGCAGGCCTTCGCCGCCAACCTGTTCGTGTCCCTGGGCATGCAAGCCAGTCCGGCCCTGGTCACGCTGGGTGCGGTGGGCTTCATGGTGCTGGTCATGCTGGTGAACCTGCGCGGCGTGTCCGAAAGCGTGAAGACCAACGTGGTGCTGACCCTGGTCGAGCTGAGCGGCCTGCTGCTGGTGATACTGCTGGGCTTCTACGCGATCGCGGGGGGGCAGGCCGACTTCTCGCGCGTGGTGGCCTTCGACACGCCCGAGGACAAGAGTGTCTTCCTGGCCATCACCTCGGCCACCGCGCTGGCCTTCTACGCCATGGTGGGCTTCGAGGACTCGGTCAACATGGCCGAGGAAACCCACGATCCCAACCGGATCTTTCCCAAGGTGCTGCTGACCGGGTTGGGGCTCACGGCCACCATCTACGTGCTGGTTTCCATCTGCGCCGTGGCGCTGATCCCCGTGGGCGAACTGGCCGCCAGTTCCACGCCGCTGGTACTGGTGGTCAAGCGCGCCGCGCCCGACCTGCCCATGGAAGTGATCATGCCGGTCATCTCCATGTTCGCGGTCGCCAATTCGGCGCTGATCAACATGATGATGGCCAGCCGCCTGTTGTACGGCATGTCGCGCCAGGGCGTGCTGCCGGCCTTCCTGTCGCACGTGCACGCGCGCACGCAGACGCCCTGGTCCGCCATCCTGTTCACCACCGCGCTGGCGGTGGGCCTGATCGTGCTGGTGTCCGCCGCCAGCGACTCCGAGGCGATCCGCGCGCTGGGCGGCACCACGGCCCTGCTGCTGCTGGGCGTGTTCGCGTTCGTCAATGTCGCGGTGCTGGTGCTCAGGCGCGACGGCGTCGGCCATCCGCATTTCCGTACCTGGGCGCCGCTGGCCGTACTGGGGGCGATCGTGTGCCTGTTCATGGTCACGCCGTTCACCGGCCGCGATCCCATCCAGTACGAAGTGGCCGGCTGGCTGCTGGCGCTGGGGGTGGTGATGTGGGGCGTCACCTTCCTGGCGCGGCGCCGGGAAGCGGCGCGCCTGGACCCGGAAAGCCTGGGGTAAGGCCTGCCAGACCGCTGATCTTAGGGATGAGCACGGCGGGACGTGAAAAATGCCCGCATCAGCAGCCAGGCAGCACCGGATACATAGCCATACACGTGCGCGGAAGCCACGATACGTCCACCTATCATGCGCTCCTCGCTGGCAACAGGGCCGACGACCCATTGCCATGCCATCCAGATGGTGACGCCGGCCAGTATCGACGCCGCGATACGGTCATTGCGCGCGAGCGGTGCCAGCCCGAGAACGAGCAGGGCGTACAGGATTCCTGATAGGCCCATATAAGGTAAGGCGTGGGGTGAGCCGATCAGCAGGAAAAGACTGATGGCAACGGACAGGGCCGTGATACGCAGGACGAGAAGACGATCGAACACCGCGGGCACAAGCGCACAGCATCCCAGAACGCCCATGACGTTGAGGAGTGTATGAGGCCAGCTCAAGTGCATGAAATGCGCGGTAACCAATCGCCACCATTGTCCATCGGCGACGCCGGCTGTCGTCAGGCACATGCTTGCGCGCGCGCCGTCGCCGCCCGCCGCGGCAAGCAACAGCGATACACACAGCAAGGCCGCCCGGGACCAGGGGGCCACGGCCCTATGATCCAGCGGCGGCCCTTATTCAGAAGTCCAGACTGACATTGGCCTCCTTCACCAGCTTCGCGAAGCGCTCCGTATCGTTCTTGATCAGGGCTTTCATCTGATCCGGCGTGTCGCCGATCGCTTCGGCCCCCAGGTCGGCCATCTTCTTTTTGAACTCGGGCGCCTGGATGATCTTCATCATTGCCTGGCTGAGCTTGGCGACAATGTCCGGCGGCGTGCCAGCCGGAGCGAGGACGCCGAACCAGGTCCCCATATCGAAGCCCTTCAGTCCCGATTCGTCCATGGTCGGCACATCGGGCAGGGCGGAAGATCGCTGGATGGTCGTCACCGCCAGCGGACGGAGCTTGCCGCTCTTGATGAAGGGAAGCACCGGCGTGACTGTATCGAATGACATGGAGATCTGGCCGCCAAGCAGGTCTGTCGTCAGCGGTCCGCTACCCTTGTAGGGTACGTGCAGCAGTTTGGTTCCGCTCATCGATTCGAATTGGGCGCCAATCAGGTGTTGACCCGTGCCTGTACCATTGGAGCCGAACGCCAGCTTGCCGGGGCTGGCCTTGGCCAGGGCGATGAGTTCCTGGACGTTCTTGGCTGGGATGCTGGTGTTGACCACCAGCACGTTGGGGACCAGGGCCACGGTGGTAATCGGGACCAGGTCCCGCTGGAAGTCGTACGGCAGTTTCTTGTAGACGCTGGACGCGATCGTGTGGTGGACGGCGCCCATCAGCAGCGTATAGCCGTCAGGTCTGGCCTTGGCGACGTAGTCGGCTCCGAGGGTAGCTCCTGCACCAGGCTTGCTTTCGACGATGACGGACTGGCCGAGGCTCCTTGTCATCTCCTGGCCCAGGGCGCGCGCCAGGACGTCGGTCGTGCCCCCGGTCGGGAACGGCACGATGAGGCTGATGGGGCGAGACGGGTAGTCCTGTGCCTGTGCCGCCAGCGCGACGGTGGCGCCCAGTATTCCCAGCGACAGGACCTTCCAGGAAAAAGCGGACTTGATCGATGGTGCCATGGATATCTCCTATGTTGTCGGCGCCGGCCTCGGGTGGGCCGGCTGATCGGACATTCGTACTCAGGCGACCCTGCTCAGGGCCCGGGATGACTCGGCCACGTAAGCGCAGACCGCATCGGTGACCTGGCGCGTGGTGGCGTTGCCGCCCAGGTCGCCGGTATGCAGCGCTGGATCGGCGGTGGCTTTCTCGATCGCTTTCATGAGTTGCCCGGCGGCGCGATGTTCGCCAAGGTTTTCCAGCAGCATGACGATCGACCAGAACGTGCCGATGGGATTAGCCAGGCCCTTGCCCATGATGTCGAAGGCCGAGCCGTGGATGGGTTCAAACATCGAGGGGTAGCGGCCTTCGGGATCGATGTTGCCGGTCGGCGCGATGCCCAGGCTGCCCGCCAACGCGGCGGCCAGGTCGCTCAGGATGTCCGCATGCAGGTTGGTGGCGACGATGGTGTCCAGGCTGGCCGGCCTGTTCACCATGCGGGCGGTGGCGGCGTCCACGAGTTCCTTGTCCCATGTCACATCCGGGAATTCCTTGCTGATCTGGACGGCGATCTCATCCCACATCACCATGGCGTGGCGCTGTGCGTTGGATTTTGTGATTACGGTCAATTGCTTGCGTGGCCGTGATTGCGCCAGATTGAAGGCATAGCGCATGACACGTTCGACGCCGGCGCGCGTCATGACCGACAGATCGGTAGCCACTTCGATCGGATGTCCCTGGTGGGCGCGCCCGCCGACGCCGGCATACTCGCCTTCGGAGTTTTCGCGGACGATGATCCAGTCGAGATCGTCCGGTCCACAGCGTTTCAGCGGAGCGTCGATGCCGGGCAGGATGCGGGTGGGCCGGACATTGGCGTACTGATCGAAACCTTGGCAGATCTTCAGCCGCAATCCCCACAGCGTGATGTGGTCGGGGATGTCCGGATCGCCGGCCGAGCCGAACAGGATCGCGTCGGCGCCGCGTATGGCGTCCAGGCCATCGTCCGGCATCATCCTGCCATGCTGGCGGTAGTAGTCGCCGCCCCAGTCGTACGAGGAAAATTCGAATCGGAAGGCCGCCTGCGTCGCGGCGAGCGCTTCCATGACTTCCTGGCCGGCGGGAATGACTTCCTTGCCGATGCCGTCGCCGGGAATGCATGCAATACGATAGGTCTTCATGGGTACTTCCTTTGGTAAGTCAGGCTCGAAGGCCGGTTTGAGATCGAGCGCGCGGCGCGCTTAGTCAGGGAATGCTTGCGATACGCATCAGGTTGGTGGTGCCGGGCGTGCGGAACGGCATGCCGGCCGAGATCACGAGCACGTCGCCGGCTCCGGCGAGTTCATGGGTGACGGCGGTCGAGCAGGCAAATTCGGTCATTTCGGTGACGCTGTCGATCTCATGGACGATCACTGCGTGCACGCCCCAGACCAGCGCCAGCCGCCGCGCGGTGTGCGGGTCGGGGGTCATGCCGAGGATGGCCGTGGCGGGGCGTTCGCGCGACATCCGTACGGCCGAATAACCTGAGCTGGTGTAGGCGACCAGCGCCTTGGCGCCGAGCAGGTCACAGACGCTGCGGGCCGCCAGTCCGATGGCGCCGGCCAGGCTGGTGTCCACGCCGGTCCTCGATGCGTCGATGACTTCCCGGTAGTACGGATCGGCCTCGGTGCGCGCGATGATGCGGTCCATCATCCGTACCGCTTCGACCGGATACGCGCCCGATGCCGATTCGGCTGACAGCATGACGGCGTCCGCGCCGTCGTAGACCGCGGTAGCGACGTCGGAGGCCTCGGCGCGGGTAGGGGTGGGTGAGGCGATCATCGACTCGAGCATCTGCGTGGCGACTATCACCGGCTTGCCGGCGCGGCGGCAGGCGCGCACGATGCGTTTCTGGATGGCGGGTACTTGTTCGGCCGGCATTTCGACGCCGAGATCGCCGCGCGCCACCATCACCGCATCCGCTTCGCCGATGATGGCTTCAAGGTCGGAGATCGCCGCCGGCTTCTCCAGCTTGGCGACGATCTTCACGTGCTCGCCCGCTAAGATGCGGACCTCGCGGATATCATCGGCGCGCTGCACGAACGACAGCGCGATCCAGTCAGTACCGTGCTCCACCGCGAATGCCAGGTCTTCGCGGTCTTTGGTCGTCAGCGCGGACACAGGTACGACCGCGCCCGGCAGGTTGACCCCCTTGCGATCGGACAGCGGGCCGCCCGTCACGACCCGGGTCACGGCCCGTGTGGCCGACCGGGAGACTACCTCGAGCCGGATCTTGCCGTCGTCAAGCAACAGTTCGAGACCGGGGGCCAGCACGTCGAAAATCTCGGGGTGCGGCAGACATACGCGCGAGGAGTCGCCCGGCGCGTCACGATCCAGGTCGAGCGTGAACTCGGCGCCTGCCTCCAGGCGTACGCGGCCTTCCGCGAAACGGCCGACACGCAGCTTGGGTCCTTGCAGGTCCGCCAGGATGCCGATGGGCCGGTCGAGCTGGCGCTCGAGGTTGCGGATCACCTGGATGCGCGCCAGGTGATCCTGATGCGTGCCGTGGCTGAAGTTCAGGCGGAACACATCGGCGCCGGCCCGGAACAGCTTGCTGAGGGTGTCGGCGTCGCTGCTGGCGGGCCCCAGTGTGGCGACGATCTTGGTATGGCGGTTGCGGCGCACGGAAAATTCCTGTCAGGATGCGGGAAGAATGAGGACAGCACGGAAATCGTTGACGTTGGTGTAGGTCGGCCCGGTGACGATCGAGTCGCCCAGCCCCTGAAAGAAACCGTGACCATCGTCGTCTGCCAGGTAGTCGCGGGCGGAGCGCGGCAGGCTGGCGCTGCGCGCGAGCGACGTAGGGTCAATGACAGCCCCGGCGATCGGCTCGATGCCGTCCACGCCGTCGGTATCCGCAGCCAGCGCATAGACGTTGGGCGCGGCCTGCAGGGACAGCAGCAGAGACAGCAAAAACTGCACGTTCCTGCCGCCACGGCCCTGGCCCCGGACGGTGACGGTGGTCTCGCCGCCGGTCAATAGCACGCAGGGCAGCGGGAAAGGCCCATCGCCGCGTGCCACGTGCAGGACCAGGCCCGCCATGGCCTTGCCGACGTCCGCGGCCTCTCCCTCCCAGCGATCGCCTAGTACAAAGGCGGGAACGCCCGCTTGTCCGGCGGCGCGGGCGGCGGCTTGCAGGGCGCCGTGCGGGGTCGCCATCATGGCCAGGCTGCTGCGCGCCAGCACCGGCTCGCCAGGCTTGATGCTCTCCAGCTCGCCAGCCGCCAGGCGAGTGCGCAGCGACCGGGAGATGGCTATGCCGTATCGGTCGAGTAGCGCCAGGGCGTCACGGCTCGTGGTCGGATCCGCGACGGTCGGACCGGAAGCGATGTCTATGGGATCATCGCCCGCCACGTCCGAGATGAGGAGGGTATGTACGCGCGCCGGATGGCAGGCCGCGGCGAGTCGCCCACCCTTGATGGCTGACAGATGGCGGCGTATGCAGTTGATGTCGCCGATGGGGGCGCCGCTGCGTAGCAGTTGGAGATTGATCGCGCGTTTTTCGGCCGCATCCACGCCCGGCGCAGGCAAGCTCAGCAGGGCCGAGCCGCCGCCGGACAGCAGGCAGATGACGAGGTCGTCTTCGGTGAGCCGGTCCACTGTTTCGAGAATGGCTGTCGCTGCGCGTTCGCCTGCCGCATCCGGAACGGGGTGGGCGGCCTCGAGCACCTGGATATGTCGCAAGGGCTTGCCATGCCCATAGCGGGTGACGACGACGCCCGACAATTCGCCCGGCCAGCAGTGCTCCAGTTCCTCGGCCATGCTGGCAGCGGCCTTTCCCGCGCCCACGACAACCGTTCTGCCTCGGGGCGCAGGCGGAAGATGCGCCGCCATGCGATGCCGTGGCAGGGCGCTACGGACGGCTGCGTCGAACAGCCCTTCAAGCAGGCGCCGAGGATCGGGGGAAAGGCGGCCGGGCATGGTATGCGCCATCTATGCGTGGTACTTGCGCCGCCGCAGCATGGCCAGCGATCCCAGGCCGAGCAGCAAGGCACCAGCCAGGCCGAGGCTGCCTCCGCCTCCTCCCGACGAACCGCCGGGTTCCTCGGGGGAGGACGTGGGCGGCACCGGTTCGCAATGGCTGGCCATGGGGCCGGTTTTGCCGGCACGCGCCCAGGCTTTTTCGCCGATGTCGAATTTGATCGGTTTGGCGTAGCTGGTCGGGTCGGTGGTCCAGCGGATGTCCGCCCACTCCGAGCGATCGATGGCCATCAACTGCAGTTGCCGCAGATAGGAGGCGTACAACGGCACCGACGACGATTCGGGGGAGCCGGGGCCGGCCGTATGGTGGTTGGGGACGAAGATCAGCGGTTGCAGCGCTTGCTGGTACATGACCAGGTCGCGCATGCCGTTGTTGGCGATGTTCTCGCTCGGCACCGCGCCCAGATGCAGGTCGGTGGCGGGCAACTGCCGCAACAGGGCTTGCAGGCGCAGGCCGGCCTCTCTGTCTCCGGACTTGCCGGGGCTCGCGCCCTCTTTCAGCGGACCGGTGGTGTCGTGCCAGGCGAACGAGAAGTTGGTGTCCGACCTGAGCGTGAAGTGGAACAGCAGGCTGGCATCGGTGCCCGCGCGCGAGTCGCCGCCGGTGGTGATGTCGAACTGTCCGGCCTGCGCCCCGGGTGCCGCCGGCTTGAGCGGCGTGCCCGTGGGGAACAGCTCGGCGTCTCTGGGGTCGATCTCTATGGGGACGCTATTCGCCGACAGGTCGGTATCCGCCGCGACCGGCGTGCTGTGCAGGTGGCGGACAGCGTTGATGCAGGCCAGCGGCTCGAGCGCGTTCACGCGGATCATGCCGCCGGCCACCGTGGCGCCTTTGTCGCCCACGCTCACGCAGTTCAACGACGCCGCCTCGATATGCATGGCGCCGTCGGCTTGCAGGGCGGCGTTGCCCTTGAGCCGGGTAAAGTCCGCCTGCAGTGAGGCGCAGGTTTCGGGCGCGGCGTAGACGGTGGCGCCAGTCTTGGCAGCGAGGTAGGCGGCGTTGTCGGCCTGGGCGGAATGGCCGTGACCGATGAAGATGGCTTCGGGCTTGAGGTCCACCAGGTCCTGCAGCACGAATGGGGTCCGCCCCGCCGTGGTCTCCAGTCGGGCCACGCCGGTGTCCAGTAGCACGACCCGTCCGCCTATCGAGGCGGCATAGCTGGAGTTGCTCAGCCACGAAAATATGACCTTGTCCTTGGGCAGTTCGCCATCGGCATCGACGCCATCGACGCCGAAGAAGAGGATGCGTGCCTGTTGCTGTGGCGTGGCGGCGTGGACGGTGGCCAGGGCGCCGCTTCCTAGCGCGCAGATCAGCGCGCCGAGTAGGGTTTTCTTCACGGAATGTCTCCTGTTCTTGTCAGACTGGCTCAGTTGCAGAAGGAGCGGATGCGTTCCGCCTTGCGCGGGTCTTCCCAGGCCTTGTCCGTCGTCTTGAAGGAGATGGGTACCGCATAGTCCATCGGATCGACGATCCAGCGGATGTCGGGCCATTCCGTGCGCGGCCGGCCCATGAGTTCGAGCTGTTTCAGGTAGCCGGCGTATACCGACATCGAGGAAGCTTCACGGGTGGCCGTGCCCGAGGTGATGTGATTGGGGATGTAGACCTTGGGCTTGAGAGCGTCCTGGTACATGATCAGGTCGCGCAGTCCGTTGTTGTTGAAATTACCGCTCGAGGCCGTGCCCATCTGCACATCGGTATAGGGCAGGCTGGACATCAGGTCGACCAGCCGCCGGCCGTCCTCCGGGGTGCCGTTCCAGCCGTTGCCGCGTCCTTCCTTGAGTGCGCCGGCCGAGTTATGCCAGGCAAAGGTGAAGTTCGAGCCATCACGCACGACAAAATGGAAGAAAAGCGCCGCAGCCCCTCCCGGTCCCGAGTTGCCGGATGTTCCCAGGTTCATCTGGCCGGCGGTGGGCGTGCCGTTGCGTGGAGGCGAAAGCGAGGTGCCTGCCGGGAACAGCGCTGCGTCACGCGGGTCGACGATGATGCGTACCGGAGTGGGGGGGAAATCAGGGTCGGGTGGCACCGCCACCGAATGCAGGTGGCGGAAGGCAACGACGCACGCGGCGGGTTCGAGCGCCGTGATGCGTATGACTTCTGTGCCGGGCGTCGAACCTGTGGACGTCACGTTCCGGCAGCGCACCTGGGCGTCCGCAGCGAATCGCGCGCGGGCGTCGTTCTGGACCAGCGGGTCGGTGCGCATGCGTTCGAAATCGTTCTGCATGGCGCCGCAGGTTTCTTCGGTTGCATAGATGGTGGCGCCGGTCTTGGCGGCGATGAATGCTGCGTTGTCGGCGTGATCGCTATGTCCGTGTCCGAGAAAGATGGCTTCGGGCTTCATGTCGACGAGGTCCTGCACGACCACTGGCGTACGGCCCGGCTGGATTTCCAGGCGCGTGACGTAGGTATCCAGGTAGATCAGCCGGCCTTGGATGGAGGTCGCGAACGACGAGTTCGACAGCCATGAGAACACCACTTTGTCCTTGGGTAGCTCGCCGGTCGCAGGGTCTACGTTTTCCTTGCCGAAATATTTCTGTCTGGCTTTGATCATGGCGGGATCGGCGGCATGTGCGGACATCAGTGCGGCACAGCACCATGCCAGCACGGATGCCGCCAGGTATCGCTTCTTCATCTAGGTCTCCTCCTCGCGTTTGCGGATCGATCGTCGCGGCCGTAAGCTCTAGCCGCCGCGTGTCGGCGCGTCATGGCGCGTCCATGACTGTGCCCGCGGACAGCAGGCCGTGCGCGCGCTCCGCTTCAAGCCATTCATGACTCTGAGTTCAACAATGTCCAGGAACCTGTCCCTGATTTCGCAGAATCCCCAGTTCTCTGATTTCGCGTTCTTCGTGCTCGTGGTCAAGAAGGGCAGCCTGTCGGTCGCCGCGAGAGAGCTCGACATCACGCTCTCGGCGGTCAGCAAGCGCCTGGCCAGGATTGAGCAGGGCGTGGGCGTCAGGCTGTTGAATCGGACGACCAGGCGGCTGTCGCTGACAGAAGAGGGCGCGATCTTCCTGGAGCGCGCCACGCGCATCCTGGCCGACGTCGAGGAAATGGAGAACTACTTCCACCGGGCGCGCGACAGGCCCAGCGGATTGCTCAAGATCAACGCGCCCATGGGGTTTGGCCGAAGCTACATTGCGCCCGTGGTCTCGGCATTCGCCAAGCTGCATCGCGATGTCGAGGTGCAACTGCATCTCACCGACAGGCCGGTAAGCCTGAACAATGATGACTTCGACCTGGCGATCCGCTTCGGCGAACTGCCCGATGCTCGCATCATTGCGCGCAAGATCGCGCCGAACCGGCGGCTGTTGTGCGCCTCGCCCGCTTATCTCAAGCGGCATGGTCGTCCGCAGGCACCGCAGGACCTGCTCAACCATGATTGCATCGTTCTGAGGCAGAACGATTCGGGCTTTGGCGTATGGCGCCTGAGCAAGGGCGACGAAACCCACAGCATCAAGGTCGAAGGCGCCCTGAGCAGCAACGACGGCGAAGTCACGCTGACCTGGGGGCTGGACGGACATGGCATCCTGATGCGGGCGGAATGGGACATCGCGCGCTACTTCCGCAGCGGGCGGCTCGAGCAGGTATTGGCCGACTACGCGCTGCCGCCCGCGGACATCTTCGCGGTCTACGCCGAGCAGAACCACGCTTCGCCCAAGGTGTTGGCCTTCGTGGACTTCCTGGCCAGCCGCTTTTCGCCTGAACGCCAGGCCTGGGACGACAACCATTCCATGTGGTGATGACTTGTCCTGCAGGTCAATAGTGCTTTGACTTGTCGCTCATCAATGCGGCCGGCGCGAGTCGCTACCATGGCACCATGACGCCACAAGATTCAATTCATCGTTTTTTCTATCATCTCGACGGACGCGACACCGCAGGACTGCTGGCAACGCTGACGCAGGACGCGGTCTGGTTTCGCCAGGGCAAGCGCCATGCTGGCATGGGTGCGATCGAGCGGGCGCTTGGCGCCCGCTCGAGCACGCTGTTCGTGCGTCATGCGATTACCAACCTGTTCGAGCTCGACGCCGCGGAAGCCGCAGCCAGCGACGATGTGCTGCGTGCACATGATCCCGAATGGCGGCCCGGCCTGCAGGCGTCTCGCGTGTTCTCGTACTACCTGACCGGCTATACGTACGACGACGGTACGCTACGCGAGGCGCCGTGCGATGGCGGCCATCTGCACAAACTGTCGTGGGTTCGCACGCGCCTGGTGCAGCGAAACGAACGCTGGCTCATCGCGGAAAAATACATGCTTGCGCAGTTCATTTTCCATGGTGTCTGAAGCGCTTTCCGCCGCATCGGACGCCCCGCTGTCCGAACCTAACATCCCTGCGCCGATCCGTCCCACCACACCGCCGACGCGGCGGCTATTCCCAGGCAGCTGCGACAGCCATGCCCACGTCTTCGATGCGCTGGCACGGCGGCCGGTGCTACCGGGCAGCCATTTCCGGCCCCACGCCTGCCCGCTGGACGATTACGTGCATATGCTGCGCACGATCGGCTGCGATCGCGCGGTGCTCGTGCAGCCCAGCGTCTACGGTACCGATAACAATTATGTCGCCGAGGCGATCCGGCTCTCGCCCTTGCCCATGCGCGGGATCGCCGTCGTGGACAAGCGCGTCACCGATCGCGAACTCGAAGCACTGCATGAGCAGGGCTTTCGCGGCATCCGGATCAACACGGCCTCGGCGACGCCGGGGTTGAAGCTGGCCCATGCGCCCCGCCTGGCCGAGCGTATCCGGCACTTGGGATGGCATCTGCAGTTCTTTGTTGATTTGAAGACGCAGGGTGATGCGATCGAGGTGCTGCGCCGCCTGCCGGTCGACGTGGTGATCGACCACTTCGGCAAGGTCGACGCCGCGCAAGGTTGCGGCGCCGGACCGTTCAAGGCCTTGCTCGAGCTCATGGCCCACGATCATTGCTGGGCCAAACTGACGGGACCGTATTTCCTGTCGACCGCCGGGCCGGGCTTCGCCGATGTGGCGCCGCTGGCGCAAGCGCTGGTCGGCGTGGCTTCCGACCGGCTGGTCTGGGGCACCGACTGGCCCCATCCCAGTGCCCACGGACAAATGCCTGACGACGGCCATCTGGCAGATCTGCTGGAGGTCTGGGTGCCCGATGATGCAGCCCGGCGCAGAATCCTGGTGGACAACCCTCGCCGGCTCTACGGATTCGCGTAGACCGCGCGGCTCGCGGGCCGCGAACGACACAACAATGACGAAGGAGACCGTAGTGAGAATGACCCAGTGGCTGTGTACGGCCTTGATGGCGGGCGCCGCCTGCGCGGCGGCTGCCAATGACTATCCCGGCAAGCCCGTCAAGCTCATCGTGGGCTACCCCGCAGGAGGCGGGGCCGACATCGTCGGCCGGGCGGTGGCCCAGAAGCTGGCCGAACGGCTGGGCCAGCCCATCGTGATCGAGAACCGGGGCGGCGCGGCTGGCGTCATCGCCACGGCGGCTGCGGCATCCGCACCGGCCGACGGCTACACGCTGCTGCTCGGGCACGTCAACGCCATGGCGATCGCGCAATCGTCGGCGACGCCGCCTTCCTACGATGCGGCCAAGGATTTTGCGCCTGTTGCATACATCGGGTTCGTGCCCAACATCCTCGTGGTGCATCCGTCCAATCCAGCCAGATCGGTGGCCGATCTCGTGGCGCAGGCCAAGAAGGCCCCGGGCAAGCTCAGCTTCGCCTCGCCCGGCGTGGGCAGCACTAACCACCTGGCCGGGGAGATGTTCAAGTCCGCCGCCGGCATCGACATCATCCATGTGCCTTACCGCGGCAGTGCGCCAGCTATCACCGACCTGCTGGGCGGCCAGATCACGATGAACTTCGATGCCTTGTCCTCGGTGTCGGGCTTTCTACGCCAGGGCAAGATGCGTCCGCTGGCGGTAAGCAGCCGGAACCGTAATCCCGCGTTCCCCGATGTGCCCACCATGGGCGAACTCGGGTATCAGGACTTTGACGTAACCATCTGGTACGGCATCGTGGCGCCGGCGCGAACCCCCGCGCCGGTCGTGGCCAGGCTCAATGTCGAGATCAACCGTGCGCTGGGCGATCCGGCACTGATCAGCCAGCTGGGTGAACTGGGAGTCCAGATCAAGACCATGGATCCGGCCGAGTTCGGCGCGTTGATACAGGGCGATGTGAAGAAGTACGCGCGCGTGATCAAGCAGGCCGGCATCACGATCCAGTAGCCAGGAGACCTATCGACATGGCGGCAATCGTAGACATCATCGGGCGCGAGATCATCGATTCCCGCGGCAATCCCACCGTGGAATGCGACGTGCTGCTGGAATCGGGCGCGATGGGCCGCGCCGCCGTGCCCTCGGGCGCGTCCACCGGCGCGCGCGAAGCCATCGAACTGCGCGACGGCGACAAGTCGCGCTACCTGGGCAAGGGCGTGCTCAAGGCCGTCGAGAACGTCAACACCGAGATCGCCGAAGCGCTGATGGGCCTGGATGCGCAGGAACAGGCCTTCCTGGACCGCACGCTGATCGAGCTGGACGGCACCGAGAACAAGGAGCGCCTGGGCGCCAACGCCATGCTGGCCGTCAGCATGGCCGTGGCCAAGGCCGCCGCCGAGGAATGCAGCCTGCCCCTGTACCGCTACTTCGGCGGCA